>Ga0209755_10000045_pt1 | contig 204546 bp, 212 predicted proteins | sample TergutCo191P1_FD_187301 | JGI IMG/M metagenome (GOLD analysis project Ga0209755, IMG submission 187301) | Cornitermes sp. P1 segment gut microbial communities from Petit-Saut dam, French Guiana - Co191P1 (SPAdes) (version 2) | ecosystem: Host-associated > Arthropoda: Insects > Digestive... | reverse complement strand
TTCGAAAAAGATAACAAAATATCCGGCAAAACCTCTGGTACTAAAGTTGTTCTTGATTCTCTTAGTAAACTAAAATATGTCAGCTAATATTTCTTCATGGAAAAACCCAGAACAACTTGACACCGTCTGTTCTGGGATTTTACTTGACAAACAACAGTGTCATATGTTACCATACAAGCAATCGGACAGCTTGCCGTGCTACCGGCGGCTGCTCCCAATGAAGATTTACAATCTGAGGAAGAGCCGTTACGCTAGTGGCGGTTATTTCTCGTTTTTACTAGAAGTAACTATGGTTACTACCAACGCAACTAAAGACACGAAGATTTGCGCGAGTGCCAGTATTGTTGATATATCCATCGCTGCTCCTTTCCGAAGCAGCCTAGCCGTCGTCATGCTTGCGGGCAGAGCATATCACAAACCTAATAAAGATTGCAACCACGCGCAAAAACTCCAAAGTTGAAGATTTTCACACTTTGGGGCGTTTTGTGTAGAAAACTAAAACTTGCGGGTATCTCTTTCTACAAAGTTTCTACATTTGGGTTTGTTTGTTAAATGTTTGTGAATTACAACAGCCCCTGAGAAAACACCGTTGCCGATGTTCTCTGTACTTACTGTGCAGAAATCTTTCGTAGATGCGAGCTATAGTATTCGAGAAGCCAAAATTCACAAATCTTTCACAAAATTCATAATTTTGACAAAAAATGCTTGCAATTGCACGCATAATAATGTATGATACCGCATAGAAGCGAAAATGCTTCGCCGATTTTTCGGCGGCAGACGGGAAGTGTTGAAGCCACTCCCCGCCCTGTATATGTGAGTTGCCCACATACACAATTGCATATTTGCAATACCACATTGACTATTCTACAACGGTTTGCGCTATTTCGCAAGCATTAACGTAGTACGAGTCGTTTGTGTAGCACATAGGTGCTGTGTATGTAATGCGCGATAATCGCGCGTGAGTCATACGCGGCATTTTTCGTTTCTCGGAGAACACTCGCCGGGGCACGTGCGCACGCCCCGGTGGGAGAATGCTCCGAGGGAGAGGGAATTAAATAGTGTGGAGAAATGGAAAATGAGGAAGAAAATGAAAACATTTTATAAGCAAAAAAAATCTACTCAAACAAAAGAGTCTCTATGCAGGGTGTTTACGCTGCTCCTTGCGCTGACATTTATGTTTAGCACGGTTGCGATGGCGTTTCCTTATGCAGCGGAATATGAAGAGAATATTACAGGCGGCTTGGGGGACGATGCTCAATATCAAGGTCATCAAGTTGAAATCGAGCTTGACATTGAAGCGGAGAATCAGCCGACGATAGAAGCAGAGGAAAAACCGGAGGGTGAACCTACGTTCGAGCAGGAGCGTGAGCTTGAGGACGAATCGATATATGAACCCGATTATGAATTGCAAGCCAGTGAGACCACGGAGTATGACGTTTTATCTCTCACATTCGGAGAACCTGTTGGTTTGCAGGGGTTTGAAGGTGATTTCGCATTGGGCAATTCTGATGAAATTGTCGAGATTGTTGTGCAGTTTGTGACCCCGCCGTCTGTGGCGCTTAGGCTTATGCAAGAGCGAGGAATGCCCCTTCCCCGAGGAAGAGCGGCAGGTGGCTCCTTTGAAGAACAGGCTTTGGCGGCGCACGAAACGTTTATGTCACAGCTTGAAGGAATCACCCCCGCCGCTCCTCCGGGAGCAATGACACCGTTTGCAATGCCGTTTGAAATATTCAGTGAGCATTATCAGCTTTTTAATGGCGTTTATATGCGTGTGCCTGCCGAGTTAGTAGAGCAAATTGCAGCATTACCTGAGGTGTTTGCAGTCACGCCACACATAATTCCAGTCCCGCCGATGCCCACCTCTGCCGCGCAAACTTCCGGGTTCTTCATAAATGATAACTTAAAGAGAACACTTAGAACAGATTTGCGAATAGATGAGATTCATAGCACTTTAAACATAACCGGAAGAGGTGTGCGGGTAGCCATGCTGGACACTGGCATTGATTCTACTCATCCGGAGTTTGAGCGTTTTCGTGATGGAACAGGCAGGGTACGCGGTTGGGAGCAACATATAGAGAGAGGATATGTTTATACAGATTCAAACAATCATGGAACAATGACTGCCGGTGCAATAATTGCTATGGCTCCGGAGGTAGAGCTATGGTCTTTTCGTCGCATCCACACTGATAATAATATTACTCATGCGGGACTTACAGCTATTGGAGCTTTGGAGGTAGCGGTGAGCATAGAGGCGGATATTATCTACACATGGGGAGGAGGAACAAATCCTTTTCAACCCGAGGCTGCCGCTGTGACGTTAGCTGTAGAAGCAGGGCACGTTGTTGTTGCCGCTGCGCATAACGCTGGTCCGAATCCGTTTACAATGTATGGTCCCGCTAACAGTCCTCTGGCAATATCTGTCGGGGCAGGCACCAGAGGCAATGATGTGGCTATATTGGAAACAATGTCTTCCAATTATTGGGGTTGGGGAAGTACCTATCGTCACCCTACGGATACAATTGCCAGATTTTCAGGTCGAGGTCCGGTAATGCATACCTATCACATCAAGCCGGATATAATAGTCACGGGTGTTAGTAGCATATCAACAGATTCTCCCGGTGGTGGTTACGGTTCATTCGGAGGCACTTCTATGGCAAGTCCTGTCATAACAGGAATTTCAGCATTACTAATGCAAGAATTCCCCGATGCCGAGCCATACGAAATTAAAGCCAGAATTATGAATACCGCCAGACCTCTTGAAGGACCACATGATGGTCCAAATACAGGTGTTCATCAGACAAGTGTTTTTTCAGTTGGTGCAGGATTTGTGCAACCTTATGAAGCCCTGACTCAGGCAGCCTTTGCCACAGTGGAGCATTATGTTCCGGTTCCCTTGCAAACTTGGGCGGATGACGATTTTCCATGGCCGTGGGAGGCGGGGTTTTCTATGCAACCAAGAACCATGGCATCTCTCAGTTTTGGAGTAGTTATAGGCACCGAAAGCAGTCCAATACCTATAACAATACGCAATGCAGGTAGTGGAGTATGGGCGTATGAAGTTATATTCAACGGCAACCATACAGGTGTAGAACTTGAAATTGAAGGTTCAGGCGATTCTTTCACAGCGCAAATGACATTTGCAAGCAACGTTGTCCCGGGGTTATACGAAGGCAACTTAATTTTTACTAATGACGACCAGAGAATAACCATGCCATTTGCAGCAAATTTGCAGGTTTCAATGATTACAGATATTGCTCTACCGGATGGAATTGTCGATATAAGCTATTTCACATGGATTGGGGCAGAGAATATTCCCAATGGTGCAGAGTGGAGGATATCATCCGGTGCATTGCCTCCCGGATTGGAGTTGTCGCCAAATTTTTGGTATGATTACCACTCAGGTGTCACTTATTATGACTATAACTCGCATCGCATTGAGGGTATCCCGACAACCCCCGGTGTGTTTAGTTTCCAAGTTGCCATTTATAGCGATAATTTGCGAATCGCTTATCGCGATTTCACCATCAGGATAACTACGTACGGAATAATCTCGCAGTGGCTTCCTTCAGGAATTAGCAATGTGCCATTCCGGGAGTACGTCGAAGCGGTTAATCTCCCTGCGGGTTCAACGTGGGCAGTTTTGCCGGGAGGCACTTGGCCGCCGGGGTTGAACCTGGCGGGTCTGCCCGGTGATGTAAACCGCGCGGTAATATCCGGTACTCCAACAACTACCGGATGGTTTGCGTTTCGGATAGCTGTTTATAATAGTAGCGTACGAATCGCATATCGAGACTTAGAAATCGAAATAAGGGATTATGGAATCATAACGACAGAACTTCCCGATGGAGAAGTCGGAGTGCCGTACTCTTACCAATTGCAAGGGATAAATTTACCCACAAGTGCTGTGTGGAGAACAGGAGACCTTCTTCCGGACGGTCTATCCCTAAATGAGACAGGGTTGATATCCGGTACACCAACAGAGTATGGAGATTTCAGCATTTGGGTTTATGTTTTATGTGGGTCTAGTTGGAATTGGCTGGGTGGACGAAGCCTAAACCTTCACATCCGTTCGCAACCACTAGTAGCAGAACTCGGCGGCACAATAATCATCACAGGAGATGCTGTGTTTGGCGAAACACTCACCGCAAACCATACCTTAAATTCCACCCCGACAATCGACAACCTCGGAGCGGTAAGCTATAGGTGGTATCGTGGCATCACATTTATCGATGGCGCGACGAATAGCACATACACGCTTGTGCAAGCAGATGTCGGGCAGACAATCACCGTTAGAGTCACCACAGCAAACACAGAAGGGCATGTGGAATCAATCCCAACAGACGAAGTTACAAGGCGGCCGACAGTTAGAGAAGATTTAAGCTACAACCTTACAACAGTGACATTCAACAATACACCACGCGCCGTTACGGTTACAGGCGCAGTGGGATTGGGCGCAATAACAGTTGAGTACACTCTCGGGGGCACGACAGCTTGGGTGACCACAGCTCCAACAGATGCAGGGATATATAGTGTGCGGGTTATAATTGCAGAATCGGATACCCACAGTGAAGAAGAGTTTGTGCTCGGCGACTTCACAATCGACCCGTTGTCGCTTACAGGTGCTGTAATCACTCTTTCGAGTACTGTTTTTGACTATACAAACAACGCAATCACGCCGAACGTAACATCTGTTGTTATAGATGGCATAAATGTTCCGGAAAACGCTTTTATAGTCAGTTATTCCGACAACACAAGCCCCGGTACAGGGCGCGTGACGGTTACGGCTGCTCCATCCGGCAATTTTTCAGGCAGTGAAAGCACGACATTTACAATAGTCGGCAGTCCCATTCCGGCGAGTGATATAAGCGCACCATCAATTAATGTAATGTTTAACGGCGCGGAACATAGCGTTGTTGTGCAGGACACGGGAGGAGCAGGGGTTGTGGCTTTCCGTGATGCAAACGGCGAATACACGCTCCCTGTCAGTCCGACATTTGTAAATGCGGGAGTGCATACGGTACATTTCCGAGTAGTCAGACCGGGAACGGGCTTTAGCCCATTTTACGGCTCTGCAACTGTAACTATCACAGTAAGACCGATTAGCGACACTAACGTGTCAATCAGCATACCGTCACAAACATTTTCAGGGGTGGCTCTCACTCCTGCGCCTACTGTGGCGGCATTTGCGGGAAGCGCAGTGAGCGGTAGCAATGTCACGTTAGCACAAGGCACACACTTCACACTCTCAAATTGGCAAAACAATACAAACGCAGGGGAGGCAAGTGTGACAATAACAGGTATCGGTAACTTCAGCGGTACGAGGATTATAAACTTCACAATAGGTCAAGCAGCGTGGCCGCCGCTGGACTTTACGTTTCCCACATCAGCCTCACCGATAACTTTCGGGCAGACAAAATCTGACTCAGCGCTGACAGGAGGAAATGTCGAGTTTGGAACATTTGCATGGACAGACCCGGCATATATACCGGAAGCAGGAACCCGTGACTTCAGTGTTACGCTGAGTACTAACGCTCTCGCACGGCAAAACTTCGATGTAAGTTATACTGAAGTACAATACGTAGAACTTATAGTAAACCGCACAAGCCAACTCGCGCCGACTATTGTAGGTCCGTCAACTGTCGTTCACATAGAAAGCGCCGCGCCGCCCATATTCTCGGCGACGGCAGACGGCGCAAGCACAGGTGCATTGGAATGGCAAAGCAGTAATGAAGATGTTGCTACGATTAACGCAGACGGCGAAGTAACTATCATTGAAGCGGGCAGCACACACATAACAGTCAGACGGCTCGGTGATGGCAACCACAATGATTCTCCATGGAGCGCACCTGTAGTGCTGAGAATATTTCTCACACAGTATGATGCAGACATTGCGGCTGCTGTCGCAACGATAGAGGGCGCAACCTATGCAGCTTTGCAAGCCAATGTAATAAATATGCCTCAAGCAAGAGCAGCAGTAGAAGCAATCATAGCCGGGCTTAGCCTGTCGGACGACATTGAAATAACAATAGTAAACGGTCCATTCACGGCAGCAATAGCAGGAACACAGGCAAATCTAAGCGGAACAAACGGCAGCTTCACCTTCACTGTCAATGTAGCAATCGAAAGTGGAGGTGCAGAGCCACGAACAACAAGGTTGTTGACCCTTACGATAACAGCAACACCGGCAACACCTCTGCAACTTCCACCACCACCACCGCCGCCGCCGCTGCCCGATCCAACTCCGATACCAGAACCACCCCTGCCACCGCCTAGGCTACCGGTGAATCCGGCAGGGAGTTGGCGGCAAGATGCTAATGGCAACTGGCGCTTCACCCTCGATAGCGGAGGAACTCTCCGAGGCTGGGCTCAAATTGGGGGCGAGCACTTTTTCTTCAATAATATCGGAATTATGCAAACCGGATGGGTACTTTATAGTGGAACATGGTACTACCTGCGCGGAAGTGGTGCGATGGCAACGGGCTGGATAGAGTGGCGCGGCGATTGGTACTACCTGCGCAGAAGCGGAGCTATGGCGACAGGCTGGATAGAGTGGAATAGTAGCTGGTACTACCTGCGCGGAAGCGGAGCAATGGCGACAGGTTGGGTGCAGAGCGGCGAAATGTGGTACTATCTGCAATCGGATGGTGCGATGGCGACGGGCTGGGTTCGTTGGAATGGCGACTGGTACTACCTGCGTGGCGACGGTGCTATGGCAACAGGTTGGGTGCAGAGCGGCGGATTGTGGTACTATCTGCAAGCTGACGGTGCTATGGCAAGGGGCGGAGTCCGTGCCGCTGGCAATGAGCGACATAGGTTTGCCGCAAGCGGCAGATGGCTCGGCAGAGCGTAGTTGCAGGAAATATAAGCGCAAAACTTAGGGGCTGTTGCAAAACACCAAAAAATTGTCATCCTTAGCGAAGTGAAGGATTTTAATGCTCAGTAAATGCGTTACGAGAAGGATTTTTCAGTCACTCCGCTCTCTCTCAGTGACAAATCTAGTGTTTTGCAGCAGCCCCGCTGCGTTAATTATGATCAATTTTCACCTTACACCATTGCAGGTGTATTGTGTATTTGTGTATTGTACCCCTACAACAGAGGAAACCCAAAAACAAACAGAGGAAACCCAAAAACAATTATACTGTTGTGGTTATTAAAGTCTCGTGATATACTGCTATAGTTGATTTTTCAGTCAATAAAAGTGTAATAGTCAATGTGAATAAATGAAGGGAACTTTATAGAATTGAATGTAAAAATGATTGTCACCGACCTTGACCGCACGTTGCTGCGAACAGATAAAACCATCTCCGCTTACACAATTGATGTTCTTGCTCGTTATCATAAGCATGGAACCAAAATTGCGTTTGCCACAGCACGCTCCAAACGAGCTATTGAGAGCTTTTGTGAAAAAATCCCTACCGATGCCTTGATTGTCCACAATGGAGCGGTTGTTTATATAGATGGAGAGGTACATACGAGTTTTGGCATAAAGCCCGAAACCGGAAATGACCTCCTGCGTTCATTTACACGTGATTTTCCTGACCTCACCATTTCTGCGGAGATTGATGAAACTCTATATGCAAACTTTGATGTTTCAGAGGTATGGCACGATACCGCTTTTATAAGAACAGATTTTTCAGATATTCCAAACAAACTGTCCGACAGGATAGTAATTGGCTCGTCGGAACCGTTAGATATGAAGCGATTAGCCAAATACATACCTGCCGAACTATATATTGAAGAAAGTGCGAGTGAAGTTGCCCATATGGCAATGATCATGAATCGCAACGCCACTAAATGGGATGCTTTAAAAGTTGTGGCAATGGAATTTGGCATACCGACTGACGATATTGTCGTGTTTGGCGATGACTATAACGATATTTTAATGGTAAAAGGGTGTGGCATCGGCGTGGCAGTAGAAAATGCTATAGACGAGGTGAAAGCGGTTTCAAATCATATATGCGGCGCAAATGACAACGATGGAGTTGCAAAATGGTTGGAGGAAAACTTGCAACTTTCCTGTAAATTTGATAGAATACCCCAAACAACAAACTAAAATCAGGCGGTGAAGATATTTGACAAACAACTCACTAAACCTCAGCAACCTCCGACTCGCAGTGCTCATTGATGCAGAAAACATACCGCGCAACTGCATAAAGCGAGTTTTGGAAGAAATAGCAATATACGGAACACCCACGATAAAGCGTATCTACGGAGACTGGACAAGTCCCGTTGTTTCCGGTTGGAAATCATCGCTCTTGGAAAATGCTATCACGCCGATACAGCAGTACAGCTACACACAAGGCAAAAACTCCAGCGATTCGGCGATGATTATAGATGCGATGGACATACTCTATACAGAGCGAACCGATGGCTTTGTCATAGTGTCGAGCGACAGTGACTTCACAAGGCTGGTTATCAGATTGCGCGAGGCAGGGCAGCGGGTCATAGGCATTGGTGAACGAAAAACCCCAAGCGCATTTATTGCTGCGTGTGACAAATTCACATACATCGAAGTAATAAACAAACGTCACGCAGAAACCCTTGCAGCGGAAAATGAAGCACAAAGCGAAACCGAAGACCAAAGTGAAAACGGACAAAAGTCCCAGTCATCACACAAAAATAAATCGCAAAATGCGGCAAAGCAGCGCACAACCCCTGTGCCGCAGGAAGTAATTGAGCTTATAGCCGACTCCGTAGCCGCATTGGCAGGTGATAGCGGGTCGGTATTCATGGGCGAACTCGGAAACCTCATACTCAAAAAGCAGCCCGACTTTGACCACCGCAATTTCGGACACAAAAGCCTGTCATCAATGATAAAATCTATAGACCGTTTCGAGACAGACTTCAGGCAGACGACCGACCCTAATATAAAGCATGTATTTGTGCGTGACAAAGAAAGTTGAGAACAATTGAGAAGACGAAGACGTGTAGGTTGCTTCGGAGTGTTTCTGATATTTTTTCTGATTGCATTATTCTCCGTAGCTATCATACTATTTGACAGCAATACAAGACTGGTCACAACCGAGTACATTCTGGAATTTCCACATCTGCCTCCTGCATTTGACGGATACAGAATTGCGCTCCTTGCGGATAACCACGGAGCGGAGCACGGCGAGGGCAATGAGAAACTTATACAAGCTGTGAGGGAATCAAATTCCGATATCATAGTAATAGTTGGTGATATTGTTGACCGATACCAGCCCGGGCTGCCCATAGAAAGGCAACTCGAAATAACGGAAGAATTGATTGACGGGCTGGTGCCTATCGCTCCTGTATATTTTGTGACCGGAAATCACGAGTGGGATCTCGGACCGGGGCATTTGCAGGCATTATTTTCGTTACTTGAAGATCGTGGCGTGAGGCTTCTTCGCAACAGCTTTGAAAGGCTTGAAATCGGTGGAGACACGATAATTTTGGCGGGAGTCGAAGACCCGAACGGTCCTGCTGACATGATAACACCTGCCGATTTTTTAGGAAACATACATCAAAACGAAGCTCCGGAATTTCTGATAGTTCTCTATCATAGAAATTACAAGATAGAGATGTTCAGCAGACTGGGTGTAGACTTACTGCTGAGCGGGCACGCACACGGGGGACTTGTGAGACTGCCGTTTACAGACGGGCTGATAGGTCCGAGGATGGAGCTGTTTCCCACATATACGAGCGGATTATACACAAGCGGCGGCACACAAATGATAGTGACACGAGGTCTCGGAAACCACTTAGGATGGACAAGATTTCTAAATAACCCCGAGCTGGTTATTGTAGAACTGCGGGTAGGACAATGATTGAATTTGACAATTTCAGACAATCGATAAATAATTTGCGCCCACAGTTGGATGGGCTAAAGCAAGCACTCAAGCTCGAGGAGATTACAGCCGAGCTGGAGAGGCTTGAAGCAGAAAGCGCAAAAGATGGTTTTTGGAATGATTTGTCAAACTCGCAAATAGTTTTGCAAAACATAAAATCTCTGAAAACCAAAATAGAAACATATGAAAAACTGGAAAGCTCTTTCAGTGACCTTATGACGTTGTGTCAAATGGGTGCAGAAGAAAAGGATGAAAGTCTGCTTGCAGAGGTCGAAGCGGGGTTTAAAGAGTTTTGCGCAGCACTCGAAACGGCAAGGCTTGAAACGTTGCTCAGCGGAGAGTATGACAACTCAGCGGCAATAGTATCATTTCACGCGGGAGCCGGAGGCACCGAGGCACAAGATTGGGCGCAAATGCTGTATCGAATGTACACACGCTGGGCAGAGCGGCACGGCATGAAAATTAAATTGCTCGATTGGCTGGATGGCGAGGAAGCGGGCGTGAAATCAGCATCACTCCAAATAGATGGAGAAAACGCCTATGGTTTGCTTAAAAGTGAAAACGGTGTGCATCGCCTTGTGCGCATATCCCCGTTTGACTCATCAGGCCGCCGCCACACATCGTTTGCTGCAATCGAAGTGGCACCGCTGATTTCAGATGATGTAGAACTCGAAATCAAGACTGAGGATCTTAGGGTAGACACTTTTCGGGCATCAGGCGCAGGCGGACAGCATGTCAACAAAACCGAAAGCGCAGTCAGGATTACACATCTGCCGACAGGTTTGGTCGTAGCATGTCAAATGGAGCGCAGTCAGCACCAAAACCGTGAAGTAGCAATGCGTATGCTTCGCTCAAAGTTACTCGAAATTAAAGAGAGACAGCATCTCGACAAGATAAGCGACATCAAAGGCGAACAAATGAAAATAGAATGGGGCAGCCAAATCCGCTCATACGTTTTCATGCCCTACACCTTAGTAAAAGACAACAGGACAGGGCATGAAAACGGAAACATAAACGCAGTAATGGACGGCGACTTAGACGGCTTCATAGAAGCGTATCTGAGTATGGGATGATAAGGAGGTGTAGATGTTATGTTGGCAAAAGAAAAAGATGTTGAAAACGAAGTAAAGAGCATTGTCGATATTATTTTGGAGACTGTTCCGGCATTGGAAATATATCTCTTTGGTTCTTTTGTAGATGGTACAGCTAAGGAAGATAGCGACTATGATTTCTACGTTGTCATTCCGGATGGAAGTATGCGTGAACTTGAAGCAACGTGGGATATTCAAGGCTCAATTAAGAGCAGGACAAGAGGCATTGATATGTTAGTAAGGACGAAGAGCAAATTTGACAGAAACAAGAATACTTTGGGTTATATCGAGGGTGAAGTTGTTCGGAAAGGGTTGAAATTATATGGATAAGATAACGATTAATGAATGGGTTTCTTATTCAGACATGGATTTATCCTCTGCAAAATACCTGTGTGGAATGAATCAAAAACCTTTAGAAATTATCTGCTATCATTGCCAACAATCGGCTGAAAAGATGTTGAAGGCGTATTGGATATACAAAAATATTAATCCTCCCCGTACTCATGACTTGGAATTACTGAGAGCCGAATGCGAAAACCATGATGATTCATTTGCGAAATTGCATGATATGTGTAAGCGCTTGAATGGATATTCAACCCAGCCAAGATATCCTTCGGGAATAGACCTTTTAGAGTCAGATATGCTGTTAGCAATTAAAGACAGCGAAAAGATTGCTGAATTTGTGAAGGAAAGAATTGTTTTTGACGGGACTGACGATTAGGGATAATACATACCTTAAATATACAAGACTCACCGAATGAAAGGAGTAAGACATGGCATTGCTAACACTTGATTTCTACTCGAGGGAACTAAAAATGAGCACTCTTTTGACAATGGTGACACCTGACTCTACGCATATCGGGGAGATGCCGGTGTCGGAGCGCAAGTGCCTTTATCTGTTGCATGGGCTTTCGGACGATGCAACATCATTTTTGCGCCTGTCACGCGTGGAACTCTTCTCGCGCGATGCAGGGGTGACGGTCATAATGCCCAGCGTAGGGCGCAGCATGTACTGCGACGACGTCAACGGGCAAAACTATTTCTCATTTGTGGCAAACGAACTGCCCGAATACCTGAATCTGTTGATAGGAGTTCCTCGAAAACGTGAGCTTAATAACATTGCAGGCATCTCTATGGGTGGATACGGGGCGGCAAGAATAGCCCTGACATATCCTGAGAGATATAAAAAAGTCGGGCTGTTTTCAGGCTTTTTAAGCCCTGTTGCAATCCTTCCGCGGCTGACTGAAGAGCAACGTAACGAATTCCCGTTTATGATGGTAAAAAAAGACGAACTCGAAACAACGTCACTCGAACCGATGAACTTACTGGATGCCGAAAAACATAAAGATTTAGAATTTACAGTGCGCTGCGGAGAGCAGGACGACCTGTATCTTATGAGTGTCGGATTCTGCAAAAAAGCAAAACATCTCGGACTGAATGTCGAGAGCGTATTTGAGCCCGGCAGCCACGAATGGAGGCTCTGGGATAAATATATTGAAGATTTTATTTTAGCTATGAAATAAGCTAAAGGGCAACAAATCAGAGGCAATCCGGGGAATTTACTTTTTATTGCGCTACTTCAGTAAGCGACTGCATGATTCGACCACTAAAAATCTCCACAAGCAATAAAAAGCAAATTTTCCGGATTGCCTTTGACCGGCTACATAGGAGGAAAATATGGCATTTACATTAAAAGACGGAAACGGATATTTTCGCAATAAAGGCGTAGATCTGATGGCGTTTGACGATATTTACCCCGATGGGCATCAAGCAGGGGTGAGTATTATCATGCACGGCGAGCGTGTCGCCTCAAACGGTGATGTGCGATTTCGCAATCTTGCAGGGCAATGGAGACCCGTGCCAAAGCAAGGCGAGCGAGTCATAGACGAAGAAGCAAATACCATCACGACTTCGCTTGCGTATCCGGACAAAGACAGGGAAACAGGCTTTAGCCCGATTGTGTACCCGGACATTAAGCTTGACTATAAAGTGACTGTCAAAGGCGTAGATGAATCGGTAGTAATAACGGTTGACCTTGACTCGCCCGTTCCTGATGATTTCGTAGGGCATGTGTGCCTCACAATGGAATTATTCCCCGGTGCATTATTTGGCAAACCGTGGATTATGGACGAAAAGCAGGGAATATTCCCTGTTCAGCCAAACGGGCCGTTTGAGCCTGTGCCGAGCATAAATGCTTTTGATATTAAGCCATACGCAGTTGGTAAAAACCTCACAATCAGACCTGATGACCCTTACGGCAGATGTAAAATTGAATCAAAGGGCTCTCCGATTTGCCTATACGATGCGCGTGCCACGCATAATGACGGCTGGTTTGTGCTGAGCAGTGACTTAAGGCCAAATACAACCAAGGAAGCGGCGGTTTGGGTCATAACGCCAAATGTTGTCGAAAACTGGCTGCATACGCCGGTTGTTCAGCTTTCACAAGTCGGCTATCACCCCAATCAACCAAAAACAGCAGTTATAGAGCTTGACAGGGATGAAAAAAAGCGCGAAAAGGCGGCGTTATACAAAATCACAAAAACCGGGGAAGAATTGGTTCGGGAAGCTGACGGAGATGAATGGGGCTCATTTTTGCGCTACAATTACCTGAAATTCGATTTTACGGATGTGATAACAGACGGACTGTATAAAGTGCGGTATGGCAGCTCCGAATCTTCTGTTTTCCGCATTGGCGCAGATATATACGACCGTGGGGTATGGCAACCTGTTCTTGAATACTTCCTGCCTGTGCAAATGTGCCATATGAGAGTACAGGAGCGTTTTAGAGTTTGGCATGACCTGTGCCACATGGACGATGCGCTTATGGCGCCGATTGACCACAACCACTTTGACGGCTACATTCAAGGCCCGTCCACAATGACGAAATATAATCCAGGCGACCATGTTCCGGGACTCAATATAGGCGGCTGGCATGATGCGGGAGACGATGATTTACGCGTTGAATCGCAAGCGGGTGAGTGCTATATTCTTGCAATGGCATATGAGAGCTTTGGCGTGGATTACGACACAACTACAATCGACCAGACAGCAAGAATAGTTGATATTCACAAGCCCGACGGTAAAAATGACATACTTCAGCAGATAGAACATGGTGCACTATCAATTGTAGGGGCATACCGTGCGCTGGGACGGCTATATCGTGGGATTATTGTAAATAATTTACGGCAATATGTGATGCTGGGCGATACGGCGGCGCAGACTGACGGGATAATCGGCAATGCCGATGACCGCTGGGTATTCACTGAAGATAACCCGCAACGTGAACTAAAGACAGCGGCGCACTTGGCGGCGGTTTCCCGCGTGCTCAAAGGGTTTAATGATGAGCTGAGTGCGCAGTCACTTGAGGCAGCACAGGAACTGTATGAAATCACAGAGATAAAAGACGGCCCGATAAGCAAAGAAACTCCTTGGCATATATCTCCCGTACACACAAAAATCCACGCAGCCGCCGAGCTGTTTCTGACGACAGGTGACAAGAAATACAAGGAATTTTTACTGGCAAATGTTGATGAAATAACAGGGTCAATGGATAAATTAGGCTGGATAACAGCGAGAGTAGACAGTGCGCTGAACGATGAGAGTTTTTCAAAAGCAATAGGCAAAGAGCTACCTGCACTTAGGGAAAATCTCAAAGCGCTTAGTGATGAAACTCCATATGGCATCCCATATCGCCCTCATATCTGGGGCGCAGGTTGGGATATCCAAAGGCGGGGGTTTGAGTATTATTTCTTGCATAAAGCATACCCGGATGTGTTCGAGCCTGATTTTATATACAATGCACTCAACTTTGTACTAGGCTGCCACCCAGGGTCAAATAATATGTCGTTTGCATCGGGAGTTGGGGCTAAATCCGCGTTGGTCGCATACGGATGGAACCGTGCCGATTGGTCGTTTTACCCGGGCGGCGTAATATCAGGTACAGCATTAATACGCCCCGATTTTCCGGAGCTGCTTAATTTCCCATTCCTATGGCAGCAAACGGAATATGTAATCGGCGGCGGCTCATCAAACTATATGTTCCTCGTGCTTGCAGCACAAAAACTACTAAAATAAACGAAGCATCAGCGTGTGCCTACGTTGAATGTTATTATCATCATTATTACTAAGATAAACGTAGCAATTATCCCTACGGCAATCAAACAGCCTCTTTGCAGACTCTCATCTGAAGGACCATCGTAGTGCAGCGGTTCTTCCGTATCAGACTCATCGGACATACCGGGGGCATCGTGTATAGGTGAATCTTGTGTATTGGGCGAAGCTTCACCGGCAGGCGCCTCACCGTCAAGCGGTTCGCCCTCAAGCGGCACCTCGCCCTCAGGTACTGCCTCGGGGTTTTCCGGAACAATCGGAGCAATAGGCTCATCAATAAGAAAACCGCAATTAAAGCAAACAAGCTCACCTTCGGGAATCTCAAATCCACACTCGGGACAATTATGCAAGGGCATCTAAAGAAAAGCCTCCTTTACCATCTTACCGCATACAGGTAAATCATAATCAATTTCAACACAGAGATTCGCAGAAAATCAGCGTTTACCTTTGTTTGATTATTTTCATTTGAGCTGAAACCCTCTCTTTGACGACCTTAGCATCGAACGGCTTTTTTATGTAGTCAACCGCACCAAGAGAAAGACCGCGATCTTCCTCGTCCGGTCCGGTTAGGTTAGTTACAAAGATGACAGGGATATCTTTTGTTTCCTCGCTCTCCTTCAGTGTTTTTATTACGTCAAATCCACTCATGTCTGGCATGATTATATCAAGTAGTATCAAGTCAGGTTTAAGCTTAATAGCGATTTCATGACATTTTGTGCCATCAAGTTCAGAATAAACCGTGTAACTTTCACCAAGAATTTCCGTAAGCAAGCTAAGACTTGTTTTGTCATCGTCGAAAATTACGATGCTGTTTTTTTTATCACTCATTCAAAATACCTCTCCATATGGTAACAGATGAACTGCACACTTCTCCAACTTGATATTATACCACAGGCAGCCCAGTAAAATCAAGGTAAAATGTTAACATTTGCCAACATTTTACCCTGAAAATAAATATTTAGCGTTTTTGTACAATCGGCGTAGTAATTTGTATAATAGTCATGTATCACAAGGGGAGTCTTGTTAATAATTGCCATGAATCAAAGCCGAAAAACTAATTAAAAGCCCTCTTAAGTTGCTCCAGCGCTTTTTGCAAGACGGAGCGCGGACACGCCGTATTAAGGCGCATGAACCCCTCGCCGCCTGCTCCGAATGTAGTGCCGCGGTGCAGCCATAGTTTCGCTTTGTGTGTAATCGTATCGTCCAATGCCTTGTCCGAAAGACCGAGTGCGCGAAAATCAAGCCATGCAAGATAAGTTCCCTCGGGTTTGATAAGCTCGATTTCAGGTAGATTGTTTTTTAGAAACTCATCAATCGAGTTCATATTTTCTGAAAGATAGTGGAGCAACTGAGAAAGCCATTTCTCGCCGTGTTCGTACGCCGCTACGCAGGAGACAATCTCCATTACGCCAATTTGCGGCACACCAAACTTTGCGTATTCCTGTGAAAATTGCTTACGCAGACTCTTGTTTGATATGAAAATGTTGGCGACAGAAAGTGCGGCAATGTTAAATGTTTTTGTCGGCGCGGTACAAGTTACGGTGATGTCACTCAGCCGAGAATCCAGCCCCGCAAAGACTAAGTGCTGATGCCCGTCATAAATAAAGTCCTGGTGAATCTCGTCAGCAATGACAATCACGTTATGACGGAGGCAAATGTCACCTAACCGCATCAATTCCTCGCGCGTAAACACCCGTCCGACAGGGTTATGAGGATTGCACAGGACGAATACTTTGACATTGCTTGAAATAATCTGTTGCTCAAAATCATTAAAATCAATTTCATAGCGACCGTTTTTTAGAGCTAACTGATTGACCACCAGCCGCCGTCCCGTGGACGATACAGCCGACATGAATGGATAATACACAGGCTGCTGTATAATTACGCTCTCATCAGGCTCTGTGAAAGCCATGATTGCAAGATGAATTGCGCTGACAACTCCGGGCAGTTTGATAAGCCAATCATGCTCAATATGCCAGTTATGGCGGCGCAAAAACCAGTTTTGCAACGTGCCGGAGTAGCTTTCATCGGTGTGAAAATACCCAAATATTCCGTGCTGAGTTTGCTTCATAATTGCATCAAGCACACAGGGTGGTGCTGTAAAATCCATATCCGCTACCCAAAGCGGTATGACATCATCAGGCTTACCGCGTGCCGCAGGATTATACTTCATGCTGTATGTGTCACGGCGGTCGATTATTTTATCAAAGTCATAAGTCATAAGTTAACTCTCCAAAGCTGTTGAAAGGTCGGCTATTAAATCGTCTGTATCCTCAATGCCTACGGATAGGCGTAAGAGCTTATTTGTTATCCCCTTAGCTGTTCGCTGATCTTCAGGCACGTCAGCATGGGTTTGTAAATAGGGGTAAGTCAGAAGAGTCTCCACTCCACCCAAACTTTCGGCAAAAGAGATGAGCTTAACACTCTCTAGCAGAAATTTTGCCGTCTGAGCATTATCTACCTCAAAGGAAATCATTGCCCCGAACCCGGCAGACTGCTTTTTGCTGATGGCATAGCCGGGATGGTCATCGAAACCGCAATAATATACATTGCGGATTTTTTGCTGCTCTCTCAGCCATTGGGCAATCAAGCGGGCAGATGTTTCTTGCTGCTGCATACGAATAGCCAACGTCTTGATTCCGCGAATGATAAGCCAACTGTCAAATGGAGACAAACAAGCACCTGTTGTCTTATAGATGAATCGCAGCCGCTGAGACAAACTTTCGTCACTAACGACAAGAAAACCCGCCAAAGTATCATTATGACCGCCTAAGTATTTTGTGCCGCTGTGAACCACTATGTCCGCGCCCAACGTCAAAGGCCGCTGGAGATAGGGAGTGAGAAACGTGTTATCCACAATGAGTAAAAGCCCCTTTGCGCGTGTGATTTTCGCGACGGCGGCGATGTCTGTAACTTGCATCATGGGGTTTGTAGGTGTTTCTACGAATATAGCTTTTGTTTGAGGTCGAATCATTTGCCTCAGAGAATCAATATCGCCGGTGTCGGTTAAGGTTACATCTATTCCGTTTTTCGCTGAAATATGCTGAAATAAACGCACTGAGCCACCATATAAATCATCTGAAGCGATAACATGGTCTCCTGACGAGAACAGTTCCATCAGCGTGGCTTCGGCTGCCATGCCGGAGGAAAACGCCATAGCATCTGTGCCTTCCTCCAAATTTGCAATTACGTGTTCCAAGTACTCCCGCGTAGGGTTTTGCAAACGGCTGTAATCGTAGCCTGTGCTTTGCTCCACGCCGGGATGGGTGAATGTCGCCGATTGAAAAATAGGGACACTGACAGCACCTGTAGTATCAAAGCACTTATCGCTACCGTGGACACATCTTGTGCTTAACTTCATAAAATTATCACTCCTATCTGTATAACTATTACTATCTAAATATAGTACATGCCGCCACCGTCATCATGCTGCGCAGCCCTCATTACAAGCGAATCTAAAGTTATCTCTTTTAATACGCCGGGTATCACAGCATCTAATGCCATAAAAACATCGTCTTGCATAACGCTTTCAATATTAGGTGCTTTTTCTGCCACTGTTTGAGCGGGTTTTTCAAATAAAGAAAATTCGATGGAAGATAAAATATCATAAACAGATATCTCGTGCATAGAGCGAGAGAGCTGATATCCGCCTCCAAATCCTTTTGTAGAAATGACAATGCCCCCTCGCTTCAAAAGCGAGAAAACCTGCTCTAGGTAAATCTTTGAAATACCCAGCTTTTCAGATAAGTTTACGAGCGAGACAAATTCCTCAGACTCGCATAATTGCCCCATTTGTATAAGTGCTGCCAAAGCGTAGCGTGACTTTGCAGATATTTTCATATAATGGTGTCCTCATAGTAAACATACATATCAGATATGTATTTTAGCGGTCAATCGCTTTGCTGTCAAGTAATTTGTTGAAAAGGGCTTGACAAATGAATTGCCATGAAGTATTATAATAAACATATTAATCATATATCGTTAGTATGTTATGGATTGGAGGGCATTTTATAATGTCAAAAATCGCAAAAAACTTAACTGACCTAATAGGAAAAACACCGCTGCTGGAACTCGGGAATTACAGCAAGAATCTAGGTTTACAAACAAACTTAATAGCTAAACTGGAATACTTCAACCCTCTGGGCAGCGTAAAAGACCGCATAGGCTATGCAATGATTGCCGATGCCGAAGAAAAAGGGCTTATAAAACAAGATACGGTCATTATAGAGCCAACCAGCGGAAACACAGGAGTTGCACTGGCATTTGTAGCAGCAGCCAAGGGCTATAGACTGGTTTTAACAATGCCGGAAACCATGAGTGTGGAGCGGCGCAATCTGCTTAAAGCGCTGGGCGCAGAACTAGTGCTTACAGAAGGCGCAAAAGGCATGAAAGGCGCAATCGCAAAAGCGGAAGAACTTGCGCAGGAAACGCAGAATTCATTTATCCCCGGACAATTCATAAATCCTGCAAACCCTGAAATACACAGGAAAACCACCGCTTTAGAAATATGGGAAGATACCGATAGCAAGATAGACATATTCGTAGGCGGCGTAGGCACGGGCGGCACGATTACCGGAGTGGGGGAAACTCTAAAAGCAAAAAATCCTAACATCAAAATTGTTGCAGTCGAGCCGTCCGACTCGCCCGTGCTTTCAGGCGGGAGTCCTGCGCCGCACAAAATTCAAGGTATAGGAGCGGGATTTGTACCCGATGTATACAATCCTAATACTGTGGATGAAATCATCACCGTTCCAAATGAAAAAGCATTTGAAACCTCTCGCAAGTTGGCAGAAACCGAGGGATTGCTCGTGGGAATTTCATCAGGCGCAGCAGCCTACGCAGCAACGCAGCTTGCCGAGCGCACGGAAAATAAAGGCAAAACGATAGTGGTGCTCCTACCGGACACAGGTGAGCGGTACCTATCAACAGCTCTGTATAACCAAGAATGAATTTTGAGTGTCCGCAGACAAAAAAAGACCGGCGATAGCCTAAATATCCGCAGACAAAAAAGACTAGCTGACTGTACTTACGGTACAGTCAGCTAGCTAGTCTCACACAGAAAACTAGAGTCTTACACATATGCTGTGGCTTCTTTAACAATAACAAGTTGGTCGTTGAGGGTTAACATTTTTTGGGATGTATCTTTATCGACAATGACCTTGCCCGTAGGACTTTGAATTAACTTAGTAAGTTCATCAGCTTCTGATAATGCTGATGAAAGCAAGACTTTAACTCGATAAAGACTATCACTGGGGTTTTCTCCCTGTCTATATTTGTTGATATAGAAAGAAATGTTTTTCATGAGCACTGCTATATATTTTTGCGTGTCAATAATATCATCAGCAAGCTTTTCCGCATCTTCTAAACTTCCTGAGATCTCGTGTGTTGTGTTACCTAATTGAATATGTTTTTCGTGTTCTGCTTTCAAAATAATGACTCCTTTGATTTATGCTCATTTTAATATAGCATATATGAACAAATTGTGCAAACTAAATCTTAATCATCTTACGGTACATATTTTAACATAATTATTTCACTGCCGCTACACCCTATAGGGTACATTTTCGCCTCATAAAACAGCAAAAATCGTGGACTTATGATTTTTTGCAGATAATGTACAACTTATTTTCGGCAAGTGGGTGTGCCTATGGCGTTAGTTTCCTGTACTCACAGTTCCTTTGTAAATCAAACCTTTGCGTATCGGTGCATTCGGCTCTTTGGTAAAATTGAAGTTATAGCTATCCGCCGCAATATGTGAAATTGCTATCCCCAAATCAATCAATCCCATTTTGCCGAGCATCAGTCCCATTACAGGGTTTGGTTTATTAAGATAGCAGTGGATTTTGCCATCTTCTGCTATGAAGTGCCAGTTTTGCATATTCACGCCGCTTGGGGCAAGACGGGCGGCTTCAAGGCGTGGGTCATTACCTTCGCTGATTTGTGATAGAGGTTTGCGCTTGAATTCCGAAAGTTCACGGTGCAACGGCTGAGCAGGCTTGCCGAAAGCCAGTGCAATCACATACGGCAGCTTCGACTCCATCGCTTCACCGGGTTTGGATGCACCAAGCCAACACGAACCCAATCCATTTGCAGAAAAGTACAAGTCTAACTGCTGCCCGATAAATCCGATATTTTCGAGTGCGCCATCTTTTTCCTCGCTGCTGAAAATGAGGAAATGAGGGGCTTTAACGCCTAATATGCCTTTAGTCTTACTAGTAATTTCAATGGAATACTTAATATCGGGATTGAGCGGCTTGACCCTCGCGATTTCAGCTCGCACAGCATCAAGAACCGCCTCATCAAGCGGCGCAAAGTCGTATTTTCGTATTGACTTTCGTTTGCGAATAATTTCGTTCATAACCTACTTACTCCTCTCAGTTTAAATCCTCATCATTATTATAACGGCATAGCTTGATTGCTGCAATTATTATTTTTTGAACTCGCTTCACAGGTTAATCACATTATTTGTCGAAGAGGGCTTGACAAACGATATTTTGTGTAGTACTATGATAAACATATAAAACATATATTTTTAGTATGTTGAAAATGATATTTGAGGAGAAGAAAATGAAAAAAAGCATAAGAATAATAGCACTGCTTGTAGCAATCACCCTTGGAGCAAGTATTTTAGCCGCTTGCGGCGGTGAAAATGATAGGCAAAACGACACTCCCGGAGCATTTGAAGATGAAGTCGGCGCAGCGCGTGCTATCCGTTTAGGATTTGAAGGCGGGCTTTGCCAAGCCGCAATTCCGCTGGCGCACCTGCTGGGTTATTTCACCGAGGAAGGGCTTGAAACAGAAATTGTTGTAACAGGCGACCTGGTAAGCTCCCGCGATGCATTGGCAGCAGGACATATCGACACAGTAGCGGGTATGCTGGCGGGCTGGTTCGTGCCTGTAACACAGGGGATTGATTTACAGTTTACATTAGGCTTGCATACAGGTTGCGCATCTGCCTTTGTGCTTGTCGATTCGGACATAACAGAGCTGGAAAGCGGACAAAATATCGCTGTTAGCGGCGCGATTGGAGGTGCTTTCCATAATATAGCATTACGCTTTGCATATCGCGCAGGGCTGACAGCGGAAGATTTCTCGTTTCGGGATTTCCCGGCTGCTGAAGCGGTAATAGCTCTGCAAAACGGAGATGTTCAGGTTGCGGTAATTCCCGATCAGGTCGGGCAGCGATTTGTGCAGGACGGCGTTTTGCGCGTAATTCGCTCGCTTGACGATGTAGATTTTATAAACGATAATTGCTGCGTACTGGGCATGACGAGTGCGTTTATTAACCAAAATCCCGAAACTGCCGAAAGGCTCACGCGGGCGGTATACCGTGCTTCACGCTGGCTTGACAAAAGCTATGAAAATAAAGTTCAGGGCATTAATCTGCTGATTGAAAACGGCTATGCAAGCGCAGCGATTGACGTTGCCTATGCTGCCGGACTTATGGAAAATTGGCGTTGGGGCATACCGCACAACTTAACAGAGCAAACGCTGCTCACATCAATCGCAGAATTTCAAGCGATGGGCGTTATAAACCCCGATTTAGACCCTGAGACTATCAGAGTACAGGTCTGGCATCCGCTGGGAATTGACTGACGGGCGAAAGGAATGGTCGTTTTATGATAAAAAACCGCGTTATATGCTTATTGCCGTTCGTTGTTTCGGTGCTGGTTATCGTGCAATACCTGCTTATGCCGAATTTTCGGGAGTTCACGCCGCTCGACCAAAATGCGCCGACGTATGTATGGGTTTGGGTAATGGGAGCTTTTGCAGCAACATTTGCTGTTTGGAACATTGCCGCAGTTTTTTCACGGCGAGTAAATAATCGACTGCGAAAAAAAGCACCACTTCTTGCCGTGATTTTCCTGCTGGTACTTATATATGACTACGCAACACTTAAATCGGGAATACTTCCGCAACCTTTTGTTCCGTGGCCGGATGCGATATTAAACGCAATAATTCGCGATCGCGAAATACTTTTATTTTCGCTGGGACACTCACTCAGACTTTTGTTCACCGGGTATGGAATAGGTGTCGCTCTCGGAATTTTCACAGGTGTCGCTGCCGGATGGTCTTTAAAAGTTCGATATTGGATACAGCCGCTTACAAGAATATTCGGATCAATTCCGCCGGTAACATGGCTTCCGATTATCTTGATATTAGCGAGCAGCTTATTTAGCGGAGCTGTATTTCTGATTGCGCTTGCGGTCTGGTATCCTGTTACGTCCACCACAATGAACGGAGTTTTAAGTGTTCCTAAAAGTACGTTTGAAGCGGCTGGCACATTCGGTGTTTCTAAAGTGGGGATGATTTTTAAAGTCGCTATTCCCGCATCATCACCGTTTATCTTTCAGGGCTTGGCACAAGGGATGTCGATAGCTTGCACTGCACTTTTAATTGCGGAGATGATGGGTGTTGAGGCAGGTCTCGGCTGGTATATCAACTGGCAGCGCGGCTGGGCGGAATTTGCCGCAATGTACGGAGCAGTTGTGATTATATGTATAACTTTTTTTGCCGTGAACGCCGTGCTTGACCTTACAAAACGTCGCGTTTTACGCTGGAAACAGGAGGTATGACCGTGAAGGGAAAGCTCGAAATAAAAAATCTGAAAAAAACATTTTCCCGCACAGACATGACGGGTACTCTCTGTGCGATAGAGGATTTGAGCCTTAATATTGAAGCAGGAGAGTTTGTGTCCGTTATCGGGGCGAGCGGTTGCGGAAAATCCACATTATTGCGTACCATTGCAGGTCTTGAAACGCCTACCGCAGGGGAAATCTTATGCAACGGCAAAGAGGTGCGCGGCACAAGCCCCGACAGAGGGCTTATGTTTCAGGAGCATACGCTGTTTCCGTGGTTGACCGTGCGAAAGAATATTTTGTTTGCGCTGAAATCATCAAAACGTTTCGGCACAAACGGAAATATTGTTGATTCTTTGATTGGCACTGCGGGGTTAAAGGATTTTGCAGATTCATACCCGCACCAGCTATCAGGCGGTATGCGCCAACGAGCTTCGCTTATACGCTCACTGGCGGTATCTCCCGATGTGCTGCTGCTTGATGAGCCGCTGGGCGCACTGGATAGTTTCACGCGAATGGTTTTGCAAGATGAGATTATTCGCTTGTGGAAAGAGCGCGGCAACACCATGGTTTTAATTACGCATGATGTAGATGAGGCGATATATCTGAGCAATCGTATTGTTGTGATGTCGCCACGCCCGGGGCGCATTGCGGAGATTGTAAATGTGCCGATGTCATATCCGCGCAACCGCGGTGCCTCAGATTTTGCAAATCTGCGAAGTCGCTTGCTAAAACGCCTAAACTTCGCATCTGACACAGAGCAGGATTACTATTTATAGGCGACACGGGGGGCAGTTAATCTGACACAAGAGAACCTGTCCCCCTGCTTCACGTACTCACCGGTCATAAAGTCGCTTTGAGATTATTCAAAGACTCAATTGCGCCTGCGAAGTCATAGTCTTGAAGATGTCGGCACAACTCGGCTGACTGCGGAATCTTGCGCAGGTCATCCAGTAACTGCATACTGGCTATATCCTGGGTGAGCAGCAAAGGCTTTACTTTGTCCAGCAGGGCTACGGCTTCAGCGTTGCTCAAAAGCTCCCCCTCTTTTGCAATCAGGGTTTCAGGCTCACCGATATCTGCGAGCACCCGAGCCAGCTCACTTTCGAAAAGTGATAGCAAGGCAGTCTCCACTAAATTTCCGTCCGCTAATTGTTTTTCCAAATCCTCCGCTACATTAGCCAAGTTTTTTTCGTATATCAAACCGGCAGATCCCTTAACAGTGTGCGCAATGCGGTGGGCTGTTTTGGTATCTCCGGAGTTTATAGCTTGGCAAATATCTGTAAACTTGTTTTTATGGTTTACGGCAAAATCAAGTCGTAGCTTTTTGAGTAAGTCCGGGTTGCATTGAAACTCGTCAATGTCGCCCTTGCCGGTTCGGCTTGCGCTATTTGCGGCAATTATAACTTCAGGCGGCTGTTTATCCCTTATATGCTTAATTAAAACAGTATTAAGGTGCACCGTTTGAATGGGTTTGGATATAAAACCATCAAAACCGTTTTTAATGAACTCCTCAGCCTGACCTATGAGCGCATTGGCGGTAAGTGCAACGATGGGCCGGGTATATCCGGCAGCACGCATGGTGCGCATTGTTTCAAGACCGCTCAAACCGGGCATCATCTCATCCATGAAGACAATATCATACATGTTGCCCCGTTTGATTTTGTCTATTGCATCATATCCGCTTTCACAAGTTTCAATGTTAAGGTCATAAAACGAAAGCAAACCTTTGGCGACATACAAATTAGCATCCACATCATCTACTACAAGCACTCGGCCGTAAGGCATAGACTCAGGCGTGAACTTGAATTTCTTTGCGGCTACGCTTGCACTGACGTCAAAACGCCCTAAGCTGTCAGCCACCTCCTTACCTATAACTTCAAAACCAAATATATCCTGTGGAATTCGTACAACCACAGTTGTACCTTTACCCATTTCACTCTCAACATTAATTTCCGCAGACATAAGTTGAACTAAGCTGCTGACAATAGCCATGCCCAGCCCAGTTCCGGTCACATAAGGCGTTTCCCGCTCATGAAATCGTATGTATTCTTCCTTGAATAAGTCATTAAGCTGTTCGCGGCTCATGCCAAAGCCAGTGTCGCGAATGGATATGACAAGGATGGTTTTTGCAGTGTCAGTAGGATTTTTTTGGCAATTAACCGACAACTCTACTGAGCCGGATTCTGTGTATTTGAAAGCATTTGAGAGTATGTTGTTCATAATTTGCTTTATGCGTAGAGCATCGCCTATAAGAAATTTGGGTATATTCTCATCAACGTGTACTCTAAATTCAATGGCGCTAGAATCAGGCAATGCGGTATGCGGCTGCGCCGCATCACTTACAAGGCCGGCGGTATCGTATTTTTCGCAAGCTAAAGACATTTTACCTGCTTCAATTTTGGAGAGGTCTAAAATATCGTTTACAATGCAAAGGAGCATATTTGACGAATCATGAATTTTTGCAAACGATTCCTCAACTTCGGGCGGTAGTGTAGGATTTTGCAACTGGATTTCAGAAATGCCCGAAACAGCTGTAATTGGTGTGCGAATTTCATGACTCATCCGTGCTAAAAATCTGGTTTTTGCACGGCTGCTTTCTTCGGCGACTTCGGTACGCTTACGCTCAAAAAGCTCGCGTAAATCGCGGAGAAATACTACAAACATGGATGAATCGCGGTAATTGATGCATATTATTGTAATTTCAACAGGAATATTTGTGCCGTCGGAGGTGAGTATCGCACCCTCGGTACGAAAGCGCCCATCCAGAGCCGCTTGCTTGAACGAATTTTGCATAAGCTTATCTGACGGAGTGCCGCAGGGCTGAATCAACGGAGCAAAATCATGCCGCCGTTCATTAAATGTTTTGATGAATTTATCTTTATCATGAAATTCATATAATCTTTGCATTTCCAGATTGCAGTCGATAAAAGTGATATCCTCGTCATACATTCCTATGGCGATAGGTGCGGCATCAAATAGAAGTTTTATGCGCTCGTTCACTTCCCTTTCACGCTCGATTTCCATTGCCGCTTTAATCGGCCGTAAATCCTGTAAGAAGCAAACTATTATATAGCCGCTCTTGTTTTTGATACGCACAAATGATATATCAAGCGGCAGTTGCTGTCCATCCACTGTCTCATGCAACCACTCGCACCGATAACGTCCTTCAACAATTGTTCTCTCAAAAGCGCTAGACATTTTCTCAAGCGAAAAAATGCCGTCCGGCTGAAATTCCGGCATGATAGATTGCCATTTACTATTAAACTCATCTGCGCTTGAAAAGCCAAATATCTTATAGCCCATCTCATTGCCGCCGAGATAATTGAGCTTCTCATCCCAAAAGTTTACGCCGATAGGAGTTGCTTCGTTTATAAGTGTCCAGCGCTCCATCAATTCTCGCTCTCTTTGCAGGGCTTCTTTGACCGAGCGCAAATCAACGGCATAAGTCACGACATAGTATCTGCCGTGACGTTTAAAACGCGAAAGAGTGACTTCCATTGGAATCTCTCTGCCATCCAATGTTTGATGCTCCCACTCAAATTTGATTTGCTCATCTTGCTGCAATGCCTGATTTAGTAATTTGTGGGCTTTTGTGTCAGAAAGCTCACCGCAGGGCTGATACTTCGGCGAGAGATCAAAGAATCTCTCAATGTACTGCTCCTGACTTTCAAGCTCAAACATTTTTGCCACTTGCCGGCTTGTGGAGATAAGATTTATTGAGTCGTCCCAAATGTTCATTACAAAAGGCGAAGACTCAAGGAATACCTCCTTAAGCTGGTTTGCCTCACGCTCAACTTCAACTTCGGTGCGTAAGCGAATCTGTTCCAGACGATTAAATATGTTTAATAACATAAGCCCCGTTGAAACAAGCATATCCATTTCATCATCAGTAAAAGTACGCTCATTTCGGCAATCATCCGCACTGAAAAATCCGATGAACTCCTTGCTCAGAAATAAAGGTATCATTACAGTGGTTTTAATGTCATAAGCGCCCAAAAACTCCCTATCCTCCTGAGATAAGTCAGAAATCGGACCGTTTATGCTTTCTCCGCGCAAGAACCTATCATACCAATCGGGATTGCTTATGCTCATTTCAAGAGGGATTTCGCATTTTTTGCTGCCAACCTCACTTAACCATTGATATTTCATTGAAAATTGCTGCTTGCCATCAACCACTCCGCTCTGCCAAAGCTGAACGCGATCCAAATCAAGGCATCTACCCACGATTTTGAGACCCTCCATGACAGCATCCATGATGTTTTCCTCATTTGCTGTGAGCAAAACCTCCGCTGTACGGTTTGTTGCGCTGAGGAGTTTTTCGCGGTAGTTAAGTGCTTGATTTGCACTTAAAAGATTGAGGTGCATTTCGAGTCTGTTCAGTAGTCGCGGCGCAGAAAAAGGCTTTGTTATGTAGTCAATTGCACCCAAATTAAAGCCCTTTAGCTCTGACTCCGCATTGTCGTGCGCAGTCAGAAATATCACTGGTATAGCTGCGGTTTCCTTGTCGTCCTTTAGCCGTTTTATGATGTCATAGCCGCTCATATCCGGCATTTCGACGTCAAGAAGAATGAGATCGGGAACCACTCTGTTGAGCGCTATAAACATCATTTCACCTGAAATGAATGTATAAACATTATACGTATCCGACAACAGATCTTTGCCAATTGTCAGGTTGGTGGTACTGTCGTCTATCAGGAATATGGTTTTTTGTTTTTCACCCAATACAAATACATCCTTTCAACCGTCTATAACCGACCGACTGCATCACTCGAAAGAGCGGCGGCGTTCATGAAATCTCCGTGAAGTAAATAGTCCGATATCTCCTTAATTAAGACATTTGTTTCTTTTGAAAACTGCATTGGGTTTAGCTTTGAAAGTGCGCTATTGGCAGCTATGAGATTGTAATCTCCACACGCATCGGCAATGATAGTCAGTTGCTCTCGAAGGAAATCCAAATCCTCATCGATTGCAGAAAAACTGTCGTCTTTAGATGAAAGCTCTTCAATAATATTATGAAGTTCGGCTAAAAATAACGGGGCATCCGCTCGGATTTTAGAAATATCATTATCCCTGCCTGCTTTCTCAAGGGCATTAGCGGCATCAGAAAGCTCTAAGCGGTGAATATTTGCCAAGGCGCTCTTAATAGCGTGTGTCTGCGTAGTAAAACCTTTCAAATCTTCAGAATCAACTTCCTGCTTTAAGTTCAGCTCAGCAATAAGTTTCTCTAAAACTCCTGCAACCCTGTGCGCATCAAGCAAAAACGACTTTATCAGATTGCTGGACATATCACCTGTATCGTGCAGGTGTCCGCTATTGCTTATTGCTGCGTGTGGCATATCTTTCGGATGCTTATCTTTGATATATCGGACTAAACAACTATCGAAAATCTTTACATCAATGGGTTTTGATATGAAGTCGTCGAAACCGCTATTCATAAATATTTCTGCTACCCCTTTGAGTGCATTTGCGGTCAGAGCAACGATAGGTGGGTTATACCCCAGCGACCGTATGAGTCTCGTGGCCTCTATCCCATCCATTTCGGGCATCATATGATCCATGAATATTATATCATAAACCTCTCCTGCCCGAATAAGATCAACGGCTTCAAGTCCGCTTGTGACGGTCTCAACTGAGATTTTGTAAGGCATAAGAAAACTTTTAGCTACATACAGGTTTGACTCTACATCGTCTACCACCAGCACCCGCCCGTAAGGCATAGGCTCAGGATTAAGCATTTCGACTTTCTTTAAGGACTTCTGTGCGATTTCAATGTTTTTCAGGCTGTCCGCAACTTCCTTGCCCAAGACCTCGGTTCCCGACGGTTTTTGCGGAATGCGCACCGTAAATATGCTCCCCTCGTCAGGCGAGCTCTCCACCTCAATGTCGCCACCCATAAGCTTGATAAGATGGTGGGCTATCATCATGCCCAGCCCGCTTCCCTCAATTGCGCGATTGCTTTGCATGTTAAATCGTGTAAATTCAATATCAAACAGGCTGCCCTGCTGTTCTTCGGTCATGCCTTGACCGGTATCGCTTACGCGTATGACCAGCGTGATTTCGTCAGACTTTTCGGTCGCATCCATGCTAAAACTTAGCATGACATGCCCCTCGGAGGTGTATTTAAAAGCATTTGAAAGCAAATTGTTCAAAATCTGCTTAAGCCGATGCTCATCGCCCACCAGATAGGCGGGGAGCTTTTCGTCTATATCGAGCTTAAACTCAATCCGCCTGCTGCCGATATGCATAAGATTGAGCTGCACAGTATCGACAATCAGGCTTGCAACTTCGTAAACCACGGAAAGTATTTCCATTTTATCGGCTTCGATTTTTGAAAAGTCAAGGATGTCATTTATAATCTTGAGCAGAAGAGTCGACGAACTGTAGATGCGTAAAAAAGCTTCTTCCGTCTCGGGTAAATGCTTACTGTTTCTCAATTGAAGCTCAGTTATGCCAATTACAACATTCATAGGTGTGCGTATTTCGTGACTCATGCGTGCCAGAAAACGGGTTTTGGCACGGCTTTCCTCTTCGGCGATTTCCTTTCTTTTTTCCGCCCGCAAATCACGGATATAGACGGCAAATCCGTTACCCTCATGGTATTTCACAGCTATTATGGTTGTTTCGCATGGAATTTCCACACCATACAGAGCCGCACATGGAAACTCAAAGGACTGTGCTCCGAACTCCAATGCCTTACGGCAACAATCGGCAATGGACCTCTCGATTTGCTCTTTATTTTGTTTGTAATTGGGGAAAATATTGCGATAATTGCTGATGAGAAAAATGCGTATGCGGCAGTCCTCCCGACCACAAAGCTCGTAATCCTTGCAGCCGTGGTTATATTTGCATAGCTGAAGAATTTCATTGTCGGGGTATGACTCAGGAATGGTCTTATCCGGTTCTTTGAGAAATAAATCCAGTGCTGCGCGGTTACAATCAATTGCCTCACGGTTATCATCAAGGAGAAAACAGGAAATAGGAGAGGAGTCTATTAAAAGCGTGGCTCTCTCCACAGCTAGCTGTTCTTTTTCACGTGCAACCATAATCGGGCGCAAGTCAAATGCATAACACGCACAAACATAGCTCTCACCCATCTGAATCCGGGCTGCTGTAACTTCAATCGGTATGATTTCACCCTCGACCAAATGATTCCAATAGTGCCTGACTATAGAGCCTTCAGTCAAAGCCTGAGTAATAATCTCTTGTCCTTTGACCGGAGAAGGAGTTCCGCAGGACTGAACATCAACAGAAAACTCAAAAAATCTTTTAAGCACTTCCTCTTTGTTGGGCATTTTAAGGAAATTGACCATAGCCTCGTTGCAGTCAAGTATGTTGAAGTTTTCGTCCCATAAACTTGCGGGGATAGGAATTGAATCATATAAGAGCCGTTGCCTTTTTATGGTTTTTTCGCGCTCTGTGGTAGCTTTTACCGTTTTTAAAATAAAGAATGCGCCACCCACGCTTACTATAGCGAATAAGACTGCTACCATTTGAGAGACAGTGCCTATCACGACCCTCTCGCCACCTGCTGAAGCTGCAAGCACAGAAAAGAGTATGTTTGCCAATGCCAAAACAGCAAAAGTTGCAACCAATATCTTGATGAGTCTTATAACTTTCATACTACACTCTCCTTATAGTATGTGGTGTGGTTTTGCGAAAAAACTCTTACTTACAGGTTACGAATTAGGGTCTGCTGAAAAGATGCGTTCTCTTGCAGCCGCAATAACGCATCATGTGCGTTTTGAGCAGTGTTTTCAATGATTTTAGAGCTTTTAAATAGACCCGAATTATATATCAAAAAGCATATGATTGTCAATTGAAAAAATAATTTATTTGCCATTTATTTGTAAAAGTAATTTGCTGCCCTATTCAACAAAAAACACACAAAAAACACCAAAAACCATTGCAATGCAACGATTTTTGGGCGAATTGTGGTGGCTCAGAGAAGATTTTATACGAACACTCCGCTCCACCGCTCTCTATCTCGTTTATGACCTTAAATGGCACCTTGATTTTTCGGCTACGCCCTGTGGCGTTTGTGTCGATCTTGAAATGGTCATCGTACACATATGCGGCTATAAGCACATTGTTAATTAAGTCTCTCTGATAGGATTTATCTTCAATATCTCCATGCCTGAACATCTTGTACCATTTTAGCAGCTTATCCTTTGATACGTCAAGCACCTCGGCGTTTTCAAGCAGCAGTTGATTCTCAATGCGCCTCTTCTCCGCTTCCAACTCTTCAAGCCTTTCCTTTGTGGTTTCGGTCACTATACCTTGTTCTATTGCACTCGTCATATTGGCGAGTGCTTTTTTTGTTTCTTTAAGCTGAGAATCTAAGATTGCTATATCTGACCTCTCACGATACTCCTTGGCAAAAGCAATTACCGCATCTGCCATCTTCCCTATCATTTCGTCATCGGCGAGCAGTTGTTTTAAGGCATTAGCAATTTCTCTCTCAGCCCAATCACGCCTAACATTTTTCATCTTGCAAGATTTGTTTGCTTCCCTTGCTTTGCAGACGTAGTAAAAGTGTAGCTTGCCCATTTTGCCAGTGCCGGATTTCCCGACCATAGGAGAACCGCATTTTCCGCAAAATAGTTTTCCAGTTAAAAGATACTCCCCGCCCCCCCTCTTTCGTCCTCTTGGATTTTTTTTAGACTTTAAGTAATCCTGCACTTTCAAGAACAACTCCTTTTCTATAATCTGTGGCACCCCTCCCTCTACCCTTACTTTGTCGTAAAGGTATACCCCTGTATACCTTTCGTTATCAAGTATGGAATGGAAGCTGTTTTTTCCCCATTCATTGCCTTGTTTTGTCCTTATGCCGCGAGCGTTTAAATCCCTTGCAATTTCGACATACTGCTCACCGCTGGCTACACGGCTAAAAATCTCTCTCACTATGTCGGCGTTTGGTGGGTCAAGCGCATATTTACCATCCGCTCCCTTTTTATAACCAAGCGGAAGAAATCCGTTTGTAATCATGCAACGCTCGGCATTATGCATTAGCCCTCGCTTGATATCCTCTGCCATATTTTCGCTGTAGAATTGATTGACATTCATCATCATGCGAAGCGCAAATCTGCCGGCAGCATTGTCGCCAAATTCTTCATCTGAGTACACAACCTTGATTCCAAGCTTTGCCAGCTTGTTCTCGTACATCATGGCGTTTAGCATATCCCGACCCATACGGTTTGACTTATATGTAATTACGACATTGAACTGCTTTCGCTCTGCATGGCGCATCATCTTCTGGAAGTCAGGGCGGCGGTCTGTTTTGCCTGAGATTGCACTGTCGGAATACACCTCAGTAACAACAAGATTGTTAGCGGTTGCGTATGCTTCACACTTCGCAATTTGCTGTTCTATGCTTTCTTCGTTCTGCCCCCTGCTGCTAAATCGGGCGTATATTACCGCAATCTGCGGAGTTGCAACTTCTTTCTTAGGCACTTAACCACCACCTTACTACATTATTGTGGATTATCAGACTCAAGCAACGACATAGCCTCAGAAAACATAGCCTGCAAATACTTTTTTCCAACATCTTCGGGCAAACCTCTAAAGATATTCACAAGGCTACATTCCAACTCCGACAGCATCGGCGCATCCTCCGGCAATAAATTGTCCTGTGATCCGGGTATTAAGCCCCATTCGTTTAAGCTCATCTCAAATTCTCCTAACGTATTTCGTTATATTATGTTGTATTAAGTTATATAATAACGGTCGCCAAATAACGACAACTGCGTTAAAAAACTTCTATCAATACAAAAAGCAGGGTTTTTATGCCATACGGTTAGTTTTATGCGATAATATTGCCGCCTACCGCACTTTCCACGTTGGGAAAAGTAGCAGGTTTTTTATATGCGTGTAGCCCGGTAGCCATATTTTGCCTTATCCATTCTTTGCCTTGGTCGTTTAGTTCTCTGTAGTCCTCTACAAGTTTTTGTTCGTCTTGTGCCAATCCCTGCATAGGCAAGCCAAGTAGAAAGTCAGCCGATACGTTGAAATAATTTGCGATTTTTATTAAGTTCTTTGCATCAGGAAAAGCATCAGGTTTGCTCCATTTTGCGAAAGCGTTGTGATTGATTTCAAGGTCTTTAAGCATTTTGCTTCGTGTTGTGTTTTTTTTGTTAATGAGTTCCATGATTCGTTCTTGGAAAGCCATAGTAAACCTCCTTGACATTCACCATATGGTGAATTATAATAACCCTAAACACCTAGGGAGGTATCACGGTGAAAGATAACGCTTATTTAGAGAATAATCACGAAAAACATGACTATTTAACTACTACAACACTCAGCGACAGGCTTAACGCTATGTGCGATGTGTCAACGTTCTTCGGGAAGGTTCAACCAACGGTGATAACAGTCGAGAAGAACAAACGAAACGCTTGCAGACAATTTTGCAATAAACTTAACTTCATCATCAGTAAAGCCGTGAGACTCTTTGGCAAGCACTCCGCGGATTAACTCTGGTAGCAGACTATCAAACTCAGGCATTCCATCTTTAAACTCTTGAAAATCTTTCTCCATGTAAGCCAAACCTTTCCTTATGCACCTTGCACAAATGCAGGGTGTTCTTTTTGTATAATCAACTAAATTCACCAAAAGGTGAAGATTTGTGTTGACATTCACCCTGTGGTGAATTATACTTGCACTTACCCAGTAATACCGAAGGGCGCAATAATCCCCGCAAGAATGGCATTTAATTGAATGTAGCAACTTAATTATACCACGACTGCGGGGAAATTGCAAGAATATATTGCGGTAACTGAATTGTGAGGTACAACATATGGTAAATGTAAAAAGGATACGTGAACTAAGAGAAAAAGAGGGATTCTCTCAACAGGAACTCGCAGACCGTGTTCACGTAGTTCAAAACATGATTGCACAATTAGAGATAGGGCAAAAACAACCCTCTGCAACTTTGTTAAAGAGTATCGCTGATGTTTTCGGTGTGACTATGGATTCACTGATGATGGAGGCGCAGTGATGAATGTGCTGTTTCAAAAGAGGCTTAAAGAATGCCGAGAAGATGCCAAATTGTCTCAAGCATCTCTAGCCAAAAAATTAGGAATGAGGAGCGGTGTTGTTGGCAATTGGGAGTCTGGCATACGAGAACCTTCGCTCAGTCTTATAGAGCATATTGCTCATATTTTGGAGGTAAGCCCTTCATACCTCGTGGGATGGGAGTTGCAACATGAACCACAAAAGCAAATTAACTCCAACTTGTTATTGAAATGTACTTTATCAATTGAAATAGAAGAAGGAGCGACAGAATGAGCAAGTGTAATCTCTATTACGATGACGGAAACCCTGTTGAACCTGATTACGACTCAATCCCAACACAGAATCAGAAAAATCTCGCTGCGGCGGCATATCACTCGTTCATCGAATTTATGAAACAGCCCAATGCTGATGCGATACTCGAAAAGGAAAGTAAAAAAGATGCCTAAGTCGAAACGGACACGCGCATTAGATATATCTCAAAAAGTCAGAAAAGCCGTTTACGAGCGTGACAGCGACGATGGAATAAGCCCATTGTGCATTATATGCAAACGCGGCGATATGCTCTCAGTGGCTCATTATATACCTCGTAGCTTGAGCGGACTCGGAATAGAACAAAATCTTGGTGTTATGTGCATTCCTTGCCACGATAAACACGACCACGGCTATCCGGAGGAGCGAAAGAGTATAGACAGGCTATTTAGGAAATATCTGCAACTGAGATACCCCGATTGGTCGGAAGAACAATTACGCTATAAGAAGGATTGAAGGATTATGAAAGTTTGGGAACTAATAAAAGAATTATCTCGTTGTGAACCCGGTGATGATGTTGAAGTAACCGTCCACGTAAATGGTGCTGACATTGAATGTTATCGGTGTGAAGCAACGAATATTTTTGAACCTAAACACGAAACTGTGAGGATTGTCGCCACACATGACGAGTGCGAAACCATCTGCTTGGATGTAATGGTTTGCATGTAGCGTGAACGAGAAAGGATTGAAGGATTATGAGGTTAAGCAAGCCAACTCAGTGTGACCGAGTTCTTAAATACATGAATGATTTCGGCTCAATCAGTTCATTTGAAGCTTTTTCAGAACTTGGAGTAGCACATCTGCCAAGGCGAATACTCGACCTAAAAGAACGCGGACACACCATCAAGGACGAGTGGGATAAGTCAAAAAACAGATATGGCGAAAGCGTTTCATTCAAAAGATATTCGTTGGTGGAGGTACAGTCAGAATGAGCAATGTAACAAGAAAATGTTCCGACTGCGGAATAACACTAAGAGCGAATGTACATGATACATGGTTAGCCGTTTACTGTAGCGAGTGTGGTGCAGGGGTGAACGAACCACTACAACAGAAGCGCACCAAATCTGAAAATGGATTTTTCCCAAAAATGTTGCTCGGATGGGGACCATCAATCAAGTCCGATAGAAAGGCCGAGGTGTAGCAATGTCACGTTTGTTAAAGCAAATACGATTAGAGAGCGGAAAAAAGATGATGGACGTTGTAGAAGCCGTCAAGCCGATATGTCCGGCTTTTGATAAAGCTATGCTCTCGAAGTGTGAAAATGGCTATAAATACGGAATCAAAATAGACCCCAAGATTATGAATGCAATTATAGAATTTTGTGCGCCGGACAACATAGATGAAGTAAAACGGCGTGTGAGAGGTGGAAACAAGATGCCGCACCGTGTTTCATGCAGGCTTGAAAGGAGCGTTTATACGAAGTTGCAACAACGTATGAAAGTGCAGGGGTTTACTACAATGCAAGACCTATTGATGCACTTAATAAATAACTACTTAAAAGGAGAAAGTGAACAATGAGCGAACTCATAACAATGGATCTGATTGTTGTTGAGCAAATCCCTGTTATTAAAGAACGGTTAAAAACCGTTGCGGAGGAAATTGACAGCAGGTTGTCAATCGTAGATACCCTCGTGTGCGATGAGGAATCAGTGAAGGCGGTCAAGAAAATCCGTACTGAGTTTAATAAGGAATTTGCCGATGCGGAAAAGCTACGCAAGATTGTCAAGCAACAGGTACTCAATCCGTATGACGAGTTTGAGACTGTCTACAAAGAGTGCATAAGCGACAAATACAAAGCTGCTAAAGAAATTCTGGACTCCAAAATCAAAGAGGTTGAGGACGAATTGAGGTCGGTCAAGATTGACAAACTTTTCACCTTCTTTAACGAGTGCGCTGAATCAAGCGGCGTTGTGGATTATGCGGATTTTGAACGACAAATAATGCCGGTGTTCAAAATGTCAACCACCGAAACCGCCCTAAAGAAGATATGCAAGGAGCGCATAGAATCAGTTGTTGCAGACATAAAGGCGATAGAGACACAACCGGAAGAGTTAAAGGGCGAAATCCTTGCGGAGTTCAAAAAATCTCTAAGCGCAGCGGAATCTATCTCGATTGTTGCGGAACGGCACAAGGCTATCAAGATGCAATTAGAAGTGCAAGCAGCAAGGGAAGAGCAAAAGGCAGCCGAGCAAGAGGTGGAAAACAAAGTGGATGCCGCTGTTGCTCCTCCTCTTGCTCCACCGACAGCCCCGCCAGTGGTTTATGACGACCCGGTTAAGACGGTTACTTTTAAGGTGACTGCACCATTGTCAAAGCTGAGAGAGTTAAAAAAATTCATCGTAGACGGAGGTTACAAATATGAGTAAGCCCTTGGTATCTGTTCAATATCAAAACAAGAAGAACTCCGACGAGTATGATGGCAGGGAGTACACCTATTTTGCGGGAATAGACCTTGCTGTTGGTGATTTAGTTATTGCTCCAGTTGGCAATAGTGAGAGCGTAGCTAAAGTTTCGGCGGTAAACGTGCCGGAAAGCAAGGTCGATGAGCGGTGGATGTCGAAACTCAAGACCATCGATAAACTGTATGTGCCAAAGAGCGAAGAACGGGCAATAGAAACAGAAGAAATTAGAGCGGAGGATTTATAAGATGAGCAACACAGCAATAGCGAAAGCACAAAAACCGAAATTCTCAGTTGCTATACAGACTGAGGGCTACAAAAAGCTAATCAACAACACATTGCAAGACCCGAAACGCGCACAGCGGTTTGTCGCTGCAATCAGTTCTGCGGTTGCGGTCAACCCTGCGCTCCAAGAGTGTGATGCTGGAACAATATTGTCGTGTGCGTTGCTTGGCGAGAGCCTTAACCTGTCACCCTCGCCGCAGCTTGGCCAGTATTATCTTGTGCCGTTCAAAGACAACAAAAACAATCGAATGGTAGCAACCTTTATCCTCGGCTACAAAGGGTACATACAACTGGCTATCCGATCAGGTCAATACAAAAATATTGATGTGCTGGAAATAAAAAAAGGCGAACTAAACAGCTACAATCCCTTTACCGGAGAAATTGATATTAACATTATACAAGATGAGCTTGTGCGGGAAACGGCTGAGACGGTAGGTTATTACGCATATCTTAAGTATCTCAATGGCTTTGAAAAATCATTTTATTGGAGCAAGGACAAGATGGAGCAACACGCCCTTCGTTATTCAAAGGGTTACGCAGCGAAAAAAGGTTACACCCATTGGGAGAAAAACTTTGATGCTATGGCTTTAAAAACAATGATACGCCAGCTAATTAGCAAGTGGGGGTTTATGTCTATCGAAATGCGAGAGGCGTATGAACGCGACACTGCCATGATTGATGCCGACGGCACAGTTGAATATGTTGATGGTGCTGAAATAGGCGAAGTAGTTGCAGAGGTGAACCCACAACCACCCGATGACACTCCAACCGAGAGCGCAAGCGAGCCGCCTAAAGGTGACGATGCAGACAGTGACGATGCAGAGCAAGTATCGATGGACGAGTTATAACCGCTAGGGCGTTTATATACCATCCAATCTAACCGCCGACCATAGTTAAGTTAATGGTTACGAATAAGTACGGGTTATTTTCACGCGTGTGCGGTAATAGCGTGAGACGTTAGTTGAGGACGTGACTGATGGCAACCACGGCAGATGCTCTCAACAGGTGGTGACAGCACGGAGAGACGGCAAGGCTTGCGGGGAGTATATCCCAACTCCCCGCAGGCACAATCCCACAGCAGTTGCATAAGGGCGGAACAGTGCGAATATCATGTAAGGCTAAAGTACCAATACCGGTTGAGGGAAATTGAAACACTTGGTATACAAGGCTTGTCGTCAGCGGATATTAGCTACATCTTAATAAGCTGTATGGTAGGTTCAACCCCTACTCCGCCACACAAGAAAAGAGAGTGACAAATGGTTGATTACGAAATAATTGCAACAGGCTCAAAAGGCAATGCGCTTGTTTTAAATAATAGCATACTAATTGACCTCGGAGTGCCGTGGAAAGCGATTAAGGGCGTTTCTCATAAGTTGCAACTCGTAATTCTTACGCATAAGCACGGAGACCACTTTAACCGCTCCACAATTAGGCGACTCGCACAGGAACGTCCTACGGTACGTTGGTGTGTTCCTGAGTGGCTTGTAGAAAGGTTACTCGCTTGCGAGGTAAAGAAGAGAAATATTGACGTTATGGAGATGGACAAGCGTGTTTCATACAGCTTCTTTTTGAGTGTATGCCCTCAGAAAACAACGCATAATGTGGAGAACTGCTGTTGGCACATCTTCATACACGACAACGAGAAGGGCGCACCAGTTAGTGTATTCTATGCGACAGATACAAATAGTCTTGACAGAATTGAGGCTAAAGGCTACGACCTTTATTTTGTGGAAGCGAACTACACGGAATCCGAAATAACTGAACGCATACGGCGCAAACAAGAAAACGACGAGTTTGTGCATGAGTGGGAAGTTCTGAAAAACCATCTCTCGAAAGAGAGCGCAGAGGATTGGCTTTATAAGAACATGGCGCAACACAGCCAATATGTGTTACTCCACCAACACGAGGATTAACGAATGACGAGCATTAAATTTGAGAGTGCAATGGTTATAGCACACAACAACAAAGACTACTTGATGCTTGAAATACATAGTGACTACGAAGAACCTGTCAAAGCCCGGAAGTTTGTCTCTGAAATGCGGCAGAAAACACATGTCGCAGAGTTGAAAATACATAGAAAAAAGCGAAGCCTTACCGCAAATGCTTATGCTTGGGTTCTTATAGGAAAACTCGCTGCGGTGCTAAATATCACAAAAACTGAGGTTTACTGGCAGTATATCCGTGAAGTTGGCGACAATTTTGAAATATACTCCGTCCGGAACGAAGCTGTAGAAAAGACTATAGCAGCATGGCAGTCAATCGGTCTCGGATGGTTATGCGACGACCTCGGCAACGACATTGAACCGGGCAAACAAACTATCATTTTCTATTTCGGCTCAAGTTCTTACGACTCAAAGCAGATGGCGAATCTTATTGAGTTAATTGTAGCGGATTGCAAAGAGCAAGGCATCGAAACGCTACCGCCGGAAGAGTTAGAAAGAATGAAAACCGAATGGGAGATGAGAGAAAGGGGAAGTCTTAATGATTCATGTTGAATGCCCTTACTGCGGAAAATCGGCGAGGCTCATAGATAGTAAGGAAATTTACGGCAAAAGTTACGGAATGGCGTATATATGCCACCCTTGCGATGCCTATGTAGGAACACACATGAATACAAATAAGCCGCTCGGACGGCTCGCAAATAGAGAGCTGCGACTGTGGCGCAGAAAGGCGCATGATTCGTTTGATCCGTTATGGAAAACCGGACGATTCAAGGGACGCCGGAAGAGTGCATATAAATGGCTCTCACGGAAGATGAAAATACCAGAAGAAAAAACACACATTGCAATGTTTGACGTGGATCAATGCAAACAGGTAATTGCAACCGTATCTGAGGAAAGGAAGAAAAGTAGTGCTAAAAAATGAAATCGACGAAATCGAAAGCAAAGACCCGGCATTTCTTTTGTACAGCAGCGATTTCCTCACAGGCGTTGCCGGATTCACCGATGATGAGGTAGGTAAATACATTAAACTTCTCTGCCTTCAGCACCAAAAGGGTTGTTTATCTGAAAAAACAATTAGGTTGTTTTTAAGAGTATCTTCACTCGAAGAAATTTCTGACGTTCTCGAAAAATTCAAAACAGACGAAAATGGAAATTTCTACAATGTGAGGCTAGAAAAAGAAATTATTAAAAGGGCGAAACACCTTAAACACCAAAGCATAAACGGCAAAAAGGGCGGTGCGCCTAAAGGAAATCAGAATGCAAGAAAACAACCCGAAAACAAACCAAAAACAACCCAAGACCCCGAAAAAAAACAACCCGAAAACAAGCCTTTAGAAAATGAAGATGTAATTGAAGATGAAGATATAAATAAGAATGAAATAAGGAACGTGATTATCGAATATCTCAACGGAAAAGCGGGTACGAATTATAAGCCAACATCAACAAAAACAAACGAACATATTAACGCACGGCTGGCAGAGGGGTTTACCCTCGACGATTTCAAAAGCGTTATAGACAATAAAGTTGCTGACTGGTTGGAGAATCCTGAGATGTCAAAATACCTACGACCGGAAACACTGTTCGGCAGAAAATTTGAGGGGTACTTGAACCAACAGAACACAGCGAAAGGGGGCGCAGCTAAAAATGGGACCAAATCTACTTACGATACAGGATCTTTTGAAGGATTCCACATCCTCGATTGAACAGGAATTATGCGAGTTCTGCAACGAGCCGTTGACATACAACTCAGTACGTCTCGGAGAGTTGGAAATAAAAAGCAGTTTTCCAAACTCATGCACCTGTGCCGAAGGCATAGCAAAGTACGAGAGTGACAAAGCAGAGCAAGAAGCCATATACCACGAAGAAACAGAGCGTGAAGAATCAAGACGGAAAGCACAACGCATGGAAAGACTTTTCAAGATGAGCGGAATGGGTGAGCGGTCACGTCAACAGACACTCGATACTTTTGAAACCACCACTGATTATGCAAAGCGGATGTACAACGGGGCTAAAGAATATACCACCAACTTCGAGAACCTACTTCCTAAACGCGGAAGGGCGTTGCCTAAGAGAAACGGAATTATGTTTATAGGGCAAATGGGAACGGGGAAAACTCATATCGCCTCCGCAATATCCAATCGGCTAATTGAAAAAGAACATCGTGTTATTTGCATGACGGAACGCGCTCTCCTCGGAAATATCCGGCATACTTTTTCGGATCCCATCGCAAGCGAAAGAGACGTTATTGACAGATACATCAACGCAAAACTGCTTGTTGTTGACGATTTCGGAAAAGAGAAAGCTACGGAATGGACACTTGCAACAATTTACGCAATCATTGACGGTCGGTACGAATCGGTTAATCCGACAATCATCACAACAAACTACGCACCCTCGGAGTTAATTCATAGGTTGACTCCTAAAGGCGCCGATACCACGACAGCGGAATGTATAGTAGACCGGCTAAAGGAAATGTGCCATATCACGGTAATCGAGGGCGAAAGTTGGAGGTCAAAATGAGAGTCATTGCGATAGACCCCGGAAACAAAGAAAGCGCATACTGCATCATGTGTGCCGAAACATTCGAGCCTCTTGATTTTGGGAAAGTAGAAAACCATATGTTGCGGCATTATATCAGGGATTTATGGCAGTTCGACGAAATAGACTGCGTTGCAATCGAAAATCTTCAAAGTTACGGAAACCTGATAGGGCGTGACGTGTTGGACACAGCACAATGGATAGGGCGGCTCTACGAGTGCTTTACACGCAAGACTATTCGAGATTTGCAGTTGATTTACCGTATGGCGGTCAAGGTTCATATCTGCCAAGACAGCAGGGCTAAAGATACAAACGTCCGCAGGGCATTGATTGATAGATTTGCGCTCCACGACCTAAAGAATGGGAAAGGCACGAAGAAAAATCGAGATTGGTTTTACGGATTCAAAGCGGACTGTTGGGCGGCATATGCTCTCGGAGTTACGTATATCGAAACAATATTGGAAAGGTAGACAGGGGTATGGGTTTTGAAAAGATGGTTGAGTCAATTGGCGCAATGACAGAATTGTATAAAATAACGTTCGACAGCTTTGTACGTGTTGGGTTTCCGAAGGAAATAGCACTAGACCTCACCAAGCATCAAATGATGCTTGGCATGATACCGAGATTTCCAAACTCTGACAGCGAAAATTTTAGCGAGGATTCTTAGTATTCATATGTCGTGGTGTAGTTCAGCGGCAGAACGCACACTCATCATCTGTGTGAAGTCGGAGGTTCAATTCCTACCCACCACGACCATCTGGCCTCGTAGACAAGTGGTTAAGTTGCCGGCCTTTCAAGCCGGAGGCGAGAGTTCGATTCTCTCCGAGGTCACCATGATGGCAACACGAAATTCAGTAGTGTGTCAAATAAATTTTAGGAGTGAAAACAATGAAGTTCAGCGAGTTCAAAAAAGTATTTCAAGATAACTTTGAGAGTCTGACAAAAGAAGTAACGCAATTATTTGAAATCGAAATTGACAAAGAGGAGTTCTGGAATCTCTATCTCGACAGTTTCCCGCCGGGAACTAACGAGGTGTACCGTGAGCGCAGAGAGTTTGACTGTAGCTGTTGCAGACATTTTGTAAAGAGTTTCGGAAACGCTGTTGTAATCAAAAACAACGAGGTGCATACACTGTGGGATTTTGAAACCGGAGACGGTACATTTCAGCCGGTAGTAAATGCTCTGTCGCAATATCTCAAGTCGAAGCCTGTTGTTGACATATTTGTCAATAAGCACAAGGGCGTGGGAACTAATCAGAATTACGAGCAAGCAGAAGATGGAAAATCCGTCAAGTGGGAACACTTTTATGTTTTATTGCCGGATAGATTAGTCGACCATGACACAAGGTCAATTGGCGACCTAAAAGGCGCATCACGCGATATTCGCAACGTATTCAAACGTTCTCTCGACGAAATAACAGAAGAAAGCGTGTTGAGCCTAAAAGAAGTTGGATAGAGAGCATTATTGCTGCGTGTAAAGAGTCAAGCATACCGCTATATATGAAATCAAACCTAGAGCCATATTGGGATGGCGAGATTATTAAGGAGTTGCCGTGGAACAAATAAGTTTTGACCATCTGACAAAGGAAAGATTCATAATCGACAAGCCTGTGCGCCTAATAGAACTCTTCTGCGGCATCGGCGCATTCAGCAAGGCTTTGACAAGATTAGGTGTTGAACATGAATCATACCGAGCGGTGGACTTCTGTAAATATAAGATTGCCGGATTCAATGCAATACACGGTATGAAGTTTGGAACAACCGACATAACGGAACTTCACGGCAATGACTTAGGCATAATCGACGCGGAAGATTACGTTTACATACTCACATACTCATTCCCATGTCAAGATTTGAGTAATGCCGGAAAACGGCAGGGAATGAAGCGTGACGGTGGAACAAGGTCAGGGCTACTTTGGGAAGTGGAGCGGATTATCGACGAACTGACAGAACTACCACAAGTGCTTATTATGGAAAATGTGGTTGCGGTACACGATTCTGCAAATGTTGACAGTTTTCGAGAGTGGGTAATCTTCTTAGAATCTAAAGGTTACACGTCATACAGCGAGGACTTGAACGCTAAAGACTATGAAGTACCACAGAACCGAGATAGATGCTTTATGGTGAGCCTACTTGATGGTTTTTATACATTTCCGCTACCTGTGCCGTTGGCTGAAACGCTGAAAGACAGGCTTGAGCCTAATGTAGACGAGAAATACTATTTGTCCGATGAGTCGGTACAAAAGCTGTTGAACAGTACATTCGAACAACAGACCCGCAGAATACAAACGGGGGGGGGTGCTGTAGCACAATATGCGCCCGAGACGCCAAAGACCCGCTCTGTGTCGAAAGCAGTTAGAAAAGGCGGTAGGGGAAGTACAGACCGCCATGAATGGGATATGATTTATGAATAAGTGCATTGTATACGGAATCCTGAATGATGAAAAATACAGAAAATTGCACGACATAACACGGCGAGTATACGACCCTACAGGTATCTCGCCAACGATACACACAGTGGGGGGGGGTAATCAAGAAGTGAAGATAGTAGTTTGGGGTGGTTTACAAGAACACCAGACACCGAGAACAGATGGAGTATGCCCGACAATAAACGCAGCTTCGGGCATGGGCGGTGGTCACACGCCGATAGTGTCTGAGCCTACAATTGCAGCCGTGCGAGGAAGAGAACCGGCGGTGCTTACTACTAAGCGGACAGAATACGGCAAAAAGATTCGCAAGGATTACGAGGCTGGGAATGTCAAAGAACCCCGCAAACACATACAGCAATTAGAACCTAGAGACGATGGCTTATGCGGAACAATAACGACCGTCACTAAAGATAATTACCTCGTAGAGCCATCCGGATTATACACAAACGATACTGACGAATTTCACAGGGGAACTTCTCCCGGAATAAGCCGAGCGATTAAGGCTAACAAACACGACGCTGCTGTGCTTTATGGCGAACCCGCAGGAACGTATGTAGGCAAACCGCAATATGCAGAGAAAAAACCATTGGAAGGCATGTCAAGGGCGATATTGACCGATTCGAGCAGTGCTGTATTGATACCTCAGAGAGAATATGACGAGGACGGCAACAGGACGGTCACTCACAAAAAGAGCGATATAGCACCAGCCATATTAGCGACACAACACAAAAGCGGAGACAACCAAAGTAAGGTGCTTGAAAATGAGCCAAGCCAGTTGAGAATCCGCAAATTAACCGCTAAAGAGTGCCTAAAGTTGATGGATTTCGATGCAGAGGACTACGACAAGATGAAAGCTGCTGGAATATCGGAATCGAGAATCTATCAAGCTGCAGGAGATAGCATAGTTGTAAGTGTGCTTGAACATATATTTAGACAAATGATACCTATGGAGAAGTAGTATGGAGTTAAACCGATTAGTATTAGGGGATTGCATGGATGGGCTAAAAGAGATACCTGATAAGTATTTCAGCCTTGCTGTGGTGGATCCTCCGTATGGCGGGGGGGGGGGGGTGATAGTGACAAGTGGATGCTCAAAAAGCGTTCACGCTTTCGGCGGGTGGTTCGACAGGTACGAAATAAAAGCCGGCAGAACAGGCGGCACATGGGCTGAAAAGTACGGAAAGGACATACAACATTGGGATATACCGCCAGAGCCGGAGTATTTTGAAGAATTATTCAGAGTTGCTGAAAATTGCATTATATGGGGTGGAAACTACTTTGCGCTACCTCCGACACGTTGCTTTTTGGTATGGCGAAAGTTATCAATATCAGAATCCTTCTCGATGGCGATGTGCGAGTATGCATGGACGAGTTTCAACGACAATGCGAAATGGATTGAGTGCGCCCCACAAGGAAACCCAAACAATCCGAGAATCCATCCGACAGAGAAACCTCTTGCGCTATACCGTTGGATATTAGGGAACTACGCAAAACCCGGCGACAAGATACTTGACACCCATGTAGGGAGCGGAAATTCGCTTATAGCATGTCACGAAGCAGGGCTTGACTACTTGGGGTATGAAATAAACGAAACCTATTACAAAGCATCGTCAGAGCGGATAGAAACCGCAAAAATGCAAATGTCATTATTTTGAAAGGTCGGTGAGCAGATGAGCAAAACAAAAAGTAAATTAGTTGTGGCGTGGTTTAGCGCAGGAGTGTCATCATTCGTTGCAACGCTTTTATCAAAACAAGCTGTTGACCGCATCATATACATTGACATAAACGACCAACACCCCGATAGTTTGAGATTTGTAAAAGATTGCGAGGAAAAATTAGAAAAGCCAATTGAAATTATGAAATCGCACACATACGCAAGCGTTGATGAGTGCATACGCAGTTTTGGCTTTATCCGTAATCCATATACTATGCATTATCCGTGTACATCACGACTGAAAAAGGATGTTCGCAAGCGATTTGAAGCAGAACACGCAGACCATGACATCACCTATATTTGGGGCTTTGACATTGACGAATCGCAAAGAATAGAGCGGCTAAAAGAAAATATGCCGGAGCAAAAGCATGTATTCCCTTTACTAACATGCGGAGTATCAAAGCAAGATGCTCATGCAGTTTGCGAGAGAATAGGTATAAAGCGACCCACATTATACGACATAGGCTATAACAACAATAATTGTCTTGGCTGCGTCAAGGGCGGCATGGGTTATTGGAACAAAATCAGAATTGATTTTCCTCAAGTATTTGAAAATCGCGCGAGGTTAGAGCGGGATGTTGGCAATAGCATACTAAGTCAATGCTACCTTGATGAACTTGACCCAGATCGAGGGAGAATGCCTGACGAAATTATGCAGGATTGTTCAATCTTTTGTCAGATAACGACCGCAGAATTAAACGCAGAATGACGAGGTGACGTGTGGAGAGCCAAGCCTTTATCGCATGACCCTTGAAACAATCAAAGAAGCGGAGGAGCATATATGAAACCCATACTATTCAACACCGAAATGGTTCGTGCGGTACTTGACGGCACAAAGGCGATGACACGTAGACCGATTGAGCCGCAACCTCTCGAAGATGTCAACCGTGTAATAATGGAGACTGGACTTGAAAAGACGGTACGTGCGAAGTTTATGGCACACACATATGATTTGTCTCGCTACCAAAGCCCTCCCCATAATGTTGGCGATATACTCTATGTGCGTGAGACGTTCACCGTGTATCAGACTGTAAATTATGTAAGAGCATATGACGGACGTTCTTTTTCGGAAAGTTCAGACGGACAATACGCTTATAAAGCAGACGGGTATGACGGAATCGAAGATTTGTGCGACCATATAAGATTAATGTCAGATTGTTCCCTTGAAAAGGTTTTTATAAAGGACGACAGGTGGTTTCCCTCAATCCACATGCCCAAAGAAGCGGCTCGGTTATTCCTGTGTGTGACTGCATTGAAAGCTGAGAGGGTGCAGGATATAAGCGAAGCTGATGCAATTGCCGAGGGGTTTGAGAGCAGAGATGGGTTCAAAGACTTTTGGATAGATAAATACGGCAAAGAATCATGGGAGCGTAATGACTGGGTTTGGGCTTATACGCTCAAGCGGATAGATAAATCGGAGGTAGAGAAATGAACTTAGGAGTATCACCATTAACCACGAGGATTTACGCAGGTAAAAGTAAACAACTGCCCGATGGAACATCGGAGTGGGTGGGAGTGAAAACAGATGTTACAGATGAAGCAATTAGGGCTGTATTTGAGTGGTTCATGTATCAGCACAGAGCCAATGAGCCGAGCGAAGCTTTTGAAGTTAAATTTCCCAACTCTGGCTATGTGCTGACTATGACGAAAGATGAGGTGACAAAATGAGCATGTGGTGGAAAAGTGACAGTTGGAATAACGTTAGTTGTGGGAGATGTGGGAGAACTATATCCCCACAAGGCGACCCTGATACGGGATTATGTTATGACTGCTTTTTTGACAGGTGCGATGACAGAGTTCAGGAGGATGACAGAGTTCAAGAACCGCCGTATCAAGAGCCGCCACAGGAGGAACCGCAATGAAAGTAATAGTTAAAATACCAAACATCACTCAATATTACTTCACTTTTGAAGAGGGTGACGAAATATACTTCAATTGCATGTGGGCGCGCATAAATCTTGACCACGACACATACACTATGACAGCGACTACAGATTGCGGGGATTACACATATACGTGCCATGTCACTCCTGCTGAATCATTCATAAAGCTCATGGCAAGAGTCGGAGAGGATTACTTGCTTTATAAAATTGCAGACAGAAACTTATTCAATTTTGATGAGAGTAAGGCTCGTGTAATTACGCAGAATAATGTAGGCGCTGGGCTTCGTAGCGTGCCCCATGAAGAACTCTCAGAAATTGATTATAGCAATTGCCCAACTGAGGAATCATTCTTGAGAGAGGTCGCAAGAGTAACTGGTTGGTGTTGGGAAGATATTCCAATCGAAAAAGATTATCCAATCAGAGCAATCACATTCGCAAAACTGTTCTGTAAATACCTACAGCCGATACTTAGAGAGGAAATTTTAATAACAGAAACCGAGAGAGGTGCAAAATGAACGAACAAAAGAAAAAATGCCCCATGAGGAAAGTTGTATATGACAAGGAGTTAGCTGATGGAGGAAGCATTGAATATTTTGAGGATTGCATTCAAGATGAGTGCGCATGGTGGCTACGTGAATCGTGTGCAATACTTGAGATAGCGTATCGGCAAAAATATGGCGGTGCAAGTAGATGAAAAAAGACATACTATACGCAATCAAAAGCAGAATGAGAAAAGATGACCTAGCTTCTGCACTTACCATTGCACAACGAGCAGGAATGCCGCTTGATGAATTTAACAAGCTTGCGAGAAAAATTGGAAAAGAGCGACTTAGGAAAGGGCTGGTTCAAAGCAATGAAAGAAATAGCAACACTGACAATTGACCCCGCGCCTGATTGCTGCATTGAGTGTCCACTTATGGCAGCGTGTAAAGATGGAGATGTTGGTTGCAAGCACCCTAAATTCTTTGACCTTGTTAGTTTACAGCTTCCGCTAATAGCTAACAGATACGACCGCCCCGATTGGTGCCCACTTGTAATTACGGAGGTAAAGGAATGAGAAATTTGTCAGAAATAAGATTAGCCGCTGTATTGGCGTGGTCGATTGCTCTCTTGGTGCTTGGTCTAGTGGTTGTATTCTATGTGACCACTAACAATAATCACTCATCAGGCAATTATGAAGCGACTTACAGTCACGAAGATGAGCGCAACATATACATGGACGGCATAAGAGAAATCCGCGAACGTCATCTCCGTGAAAGTGAGACGAGAACGGTGCAACCACTATTTGTCGTAGGGATAATTTTGATAATTGTTGGGGCTGTTGGAATTGTGGTTACTGTAGTAATCATTGGAGAACGTACTATCAGAAAGGAAACAAAATTGTGAAAAAGAAAATTACTAAAATCATAGGCATACTGTTAATAACAACTATTGCATTTCCGACACTTGTAGGCTGTGTTTATGCGGCAGAAGTCAGAGGGCGGGCGGCACTGGCAGAAGCTTCATATTCAAAACAAGTCATAGAGATTGAGGCAGAGCAACAGCTAATTGCTGAAACATTTCGCGCAGAAGCCGAGGTTGTCAGAGCAAAAGGTATAGCTGAGGCAATGGAAATAATTAACGCACAACTCACGGACGAATACCTCAAGCACTTTTGGATTCGCACACTCGCAGAACACGATGGCGTTATATATGTGTCGATTGAGAGTGGATTCCCTGCATTTTTTGGAGGGAGAACCACGCCGGAAGCGGACTAAAGCTACAGCCCCAACAATTATCAAAACTATTATAAGGACACCGTACAATGAAAAAGCACACAATCTACAAAATATACTACAACTCAAATCTTGTATATATCGGACGAACAAACCAACCGTTGCAAAATCGCCTAAGAGGTCATTTCTTCGGCAGACCCATGCACCGAAAGCTTGACCTTGAAAACGTAACGCTTGTCGAATACGCAGAATTGCCAACAGAGGCAGATATGTATCTCTACGAAATCTATCTAATCAACAAGTTAAAACCGCTGTATAACAGTGATGATAAATCAAGATCTGTGCTAACGGTTGTATTGCCCGAAATTAAGTTCAGGCCGTTTGAGTTAAAACTCCGTGACAAGTGGCTCTCAGGGCTGAAACTGAAAGATGAGCGTTTAGAGGAAGAACGGCAAAAACGTATTGACCATGCGAAAAGACATGCAGAGTACCGAGCAAAGCGCAGGTCAGGCGAAATAACTCAAGACGAATATCATGCACTAATGGACGACTGGAGAGGGTTAACATGAGAGTGAATAATAAAGCAATAAACTACTGTACTACTTTGGCGAGCGGTCGGACACTCTTGCGTTTCAACAATCACTAAGCATAAAAAGTGAGGAATATCTAATGAAAAAAGGCAAAATACATAAGCCAGACGGAGCAATAACAAATACATTTCGGGTAATCATAAACGGCAGGAGCATTAAACCCGACATGACGATGCAGGCGATAAATGCTGATGTGCATTTCACAAGCAACGAACACGGAGAAATTCTTTCGGTATATGACCCTTCGACAAAAAGAGAAGTAGCTATGCCGTTTGGGGAAGTTGAAGAGCTTATTAGAACAACAAGAGCGGCACTTGCGGGAAAGGATAATATCGAATGAGCATAGAAAAACACTATAGGCTTTATGTTGCTCGGTGCGATATATGCGAAGATGAAAAACTCGACAGCGAACTAGATTTTTACGATGCTGTGGCAGCCAAGAAAGCTGCAGGGTGGAAAAGCAAGGTTATTGATGATGAATGGCACGACATCTGCAACAAGTGTCAATTGTTAGATAAAAGATGACTTGTGGCAAAAAAGTTGGAAGTGAACGCAAAAGCGCATGATTAAAAAACTTGAAAGAGAGGCGAAGGTTATATGTCAGAAATATTAGTAATAATACCAAGTAAAGGCAATATGGAAGAGAGCAGGTTTATTGTTAGAGTTGATAGTGATGCAGACTGGATTGAAGTTTTAACACAGATAGCAATTAAATCACAAGGGATAGCCGAAGGCTACAGCAATATTCCTCATGTCGAATTTAGGGTAACTTGATATGAAAAATACTCCACTGATACACATTTTACCGCAAGAATCATGGCACAGCCACGCCGCAATTGTCGGCAACAAAGAAGGGTTGACCCTGCTACGTGAACTAATTGATGCGGTCGTAAACGGGGCAGACGTAGTTTCATCAGGCAAAATGTCAGGTGGGGTTCAGGTATTCTGCAACGATGGAGAGGGTTATAACATTACTGTGCTTGTGCGCCCCGATATGTCAGACGTGCCACTTGGGTATACAAGTTATCACGCAAAAGATAACCGCGACTATCCGGAATGGCTAAAGCAAGCAATTTCGAGTTCGGAGGCATCGTATGAAAAAACCATCATTCACGGATAAAGCAATACTTGCCGCTAAAAAATGTGGTGATATATTCACGAATGACACGAGAACGGCAAAAGCTGAATACAGGGAGTTATCACGGAAATTTCATCCGGACAAATACAATGGTGATTCTGCTGTAATGGCTCGTATAAACTCCCTATATGACAAGGCATTGCACCTGTTCAGCATAGGGGAGTGGGAGAAAAGCAACCAAATAACGCTTGTGCCGAGAGCGGGGAAAGCGACATCACACAATTATCTCTCTGAAAAACCTTTTGAACTCGGAACATTCTACATATGCGATTGCGAAGTTATTTACATATTGGATTCTCAACATGAGAAATACTACAGAAACGCCATAAAAAGAATCGAATCACTAAAGTTTGCAAGCGACCGCATGAAAAAAGAAATGAGCCGATTCATGCCGGAGTTGAAGTTCAACTACAGGCTAAAGGACGATAGATGGTGCATGGGGTTCAAAAAGACAGAGGACGTATTCGCACTTGAGGATTTGCTGTCGTATTTCGATGGCGAGATACCGCCGCAGCATTCTGCGTGGATCATAAGCAGACTAAGTAACATATGTTGTTACTTTGACTACATGAACATAGCGCACAATGGCGTGAGCCTGAGTAACTGCTTTGTGTCGCCCAAACACCACACAATAATTCTCCTTGGTGGATGGTGGTATTGCGCCGGGCAGGGCGAAAGAATGATTGGTACACAAAAGGCGATATACGACGTAATCCCCGTGAGAGAGAAAGGGGATAAGACATCAACCATAGTTACCGACTTGGAAAGCAGCAAGTTAATTGGCAGGCTGATACTTGGGAAGAAAAACGCAACGACACCACAGGCAATGACAAAGTTCTTACAGAGCGGTTCACAGGAGAGGGCTGTTGACGAATTTAACAAATGGGATAGCGCATTGACCGAAGCGTTTGGTGTGCGGAAGTTTATTGAGTTAGATGTCGCTAAAAGCGATATTTATAAAAACTAACATAAAGGAGATTCAAAAAAATGGGTAAAGCAACTACAGCTAAAACATGGGATGAAATGGCAGAACAAGAGGGAGCCACGACAACGGAGGACAACACGAAAACTAAAAAAGCCGAAAGCATTTCTAATATGATATACAAGGAATGCAGGCGCAATAGTTTAACAGAACTGTGCGAGGAATGGGGCGTAACTACAGAGGAGTTTGATGTCTTTATGAGCGCAGGCAAACAAGGGTTTTCAAAGAATGAGGAGGGCAATTAAATGGGTGGAGGCAGTTGGACTCCTCAAGACTGGAGTAATTACTCAAAAACGAGCATAAAAGGCAAGTCTACGGCAGCGATTTACACGTCAAAAAGCATCAAACCGGAGTTCGACCCTAAAAACATTTCCGTGCGTGAGAGCTGCGATAGTGACGAGCATCCGGAGAGCAACGCAATAATTATAGGTTTAGATGTGACGAGTTCGATGGATCGCATACTTAAAGCCGTCGCTGAAAAGTTAGGGTTATTGGTAAAAGAAATCCTTGACCGTCAGCCTATCGAACATCCACAAATCATGTTTAATGCAATAGGCGATTCCATGTGCGATGATGCACCACTGCAAGTGACTCAGTTTGAGTCCGACATACGGATAGCAGAGCAACTGACAAGCCTATGGTTTGAACGAGGCGGCGGTGGAAACCGAAGAGAAAGTTATCCGTTAGTCTGGTACTTTGCAGCGAATCACACGAAAATCGACTGCTTTGAGAAGAGGGGCAAAAAGGGTTTTATCTTCACAATGGGCGATGATTGCTTCCCTTCTGTACTGACCAAGGCAGAACTAGAGCGATTTATTGGCGATAAAGTAGAAGCCGATATACCTGTAAAGGAAGTGTTAGCACAAGTCAATAGGCAGTATGAGGTATTCCACCTAATGCTTGAGCAAGGCTCTACTGCAAGTTGGATGGATCCCCCTAAGTGGATAGAACTGCTTGGCGAAAGAGCAATAAGGGTATCTGATTATACGAAAATCCCTGAAATTATTATATCTATCCTTGAAACAATGGGCGGCAAATCGGTTGATGAAGTTGTCGGCAGTTGGGATGGTAACACGGCACTGGTAGTCAGGGATGCTATACAGAATCTATCAACGACAAGCCAAAACAGCAATCTCGTTGAAATGTGATTATAGAAAGGTGGCGACATTGTGAAAAAGATTAGAGTTGTAATTGGTGCAGCGTTTGGAGACGAGGGAAAAGGCTTAGTTACCGATTATTTCTGTAGCGAAAATATCTTCGGGGAAACGCTAAATATCAGATTTTGCGGAGGTTCACAAGCCGGACACACCGTCGTCACTCCGGATGGGCGCAGACACGTTTTCAGTCATTTTGGGGCAGGGAGTTTCAACAACAATGTCGCCACATATCTTAGCAAAGACTTCATTGTAAACCCAATCATGTTTTGGAGGGAATACGAGCAACTATCAAGAATGGGAATCAAGCCAAAGGTTTATGTACATCCGCAATGCAAAATAACGTTACCATTCGACATGATGGTGAATCAAATGGTTGAGCGGCATCGAGGCGAAAACAGGCACGGCAGTTGCGGACTCGGCATAAACGAAACACTTGTCAGAAACAAAATACTTGTCATTGATAACACAGTTTCAAATACGCTCATAACCGACTATCTGCACGACTTTATGAATATGGTTCGTGCCGATTATTCGACCGAACGCCTAAAGGAGTTGGGCGTAAATAGCATATCGCTACAAGACATGGAACTGCTTAACAACAAGACGATTCAAAAAAACTATATCAAACAGTTTTACGATATGCTCAATTACTGCGAGGTTGTGGGTGACGAGATTCTCGACAAATACAGCAATTTAGTATTTGAGGGCGGTCAAGGGCTGTTGCTCGACCAGACAAATAAGGAGTTCTTCCCGCACCTTACCCCATCTAATACAGGCGTTGACAACGTGATTCCCACACTCTATCAATTTGGCGCAGATTGGGATAAATTTAGCGACGTTGAAATATGCTACGTCACACGGACATACTTCACGCGGCACGGTGCCGGTGCTTTTCCGACAGAGTGTGACAAAGACAAGATAGCACCGGGCTTGATAGATTTGACGAATAATTACAATGAGTTCCAAGGCAAATTTAGATACGGCTATTTCGACAAGCATTTGTTTAACAGCGCGGTTACTGGCGATATGCTAAAAACACATGGCAGACGTATTAAATACAGCCTTGCAGTGACCCACATGGATAAAACCAGCGGCATGATTATAGACGGCTCTGACAAGGGATTGAGTATCGAAAATTTAGCTTCATTCCCGCTCTTCGACAAGGTTTACTTGAGTTCGGGAATGTCAAGGCAAACAGTTGTGGAGAGGGCAGAGCCATGAAAACAGCAGCAGATAGAACTTACAAAATATACACCTGTAGATGCGGAGAAAACTTTGTTCTCACCGGAGGCATGATGTTATGGCGATACAAAACTGTAAGCGGTAGCAACGCAGTTGAATACTATTGCTCGTACACTTGTCATAACAAATACGGTCGCAGCAAAGTGCGAAAACGACTACCGGCTAGTGCCTTTATATAAGACAGATTGGAGAAAATGATGAAAGAATTATCTGAGATAAAAGCAAATCACCGTCTTGTGAGGGTTTCCGAGGGTGCAGATGGGTTTCAAGCGTGGTATAACCACCCGAAATACAAAGACGGGGAAATGTGTGTTATTTTCTCTTGGGGTGGAGGTTGGGAACACGCAAGCATATCGCTCGTTCGACGCTGCCCGACATGGGATGAGATGTGTGCGATAAAAGATATTCTTTGGAGTAAGGACGAATGTGTAGTGCAATTTCACCCGCCTGAATCGGAATATATCAATACGCACCCATATTGTCTACACTTATGGAAAAAATGCAACAGCGAGTTTGAAATGCCGCCGAGCATATTTGTAGGCTTTAAGAGCGTGTGAGAGTGATAGAGAGGTGCTAATATGCCGAGGAATTATCAGAGAACAAAGAATAACCCATACTTCTTGAGCAGGGAAATCTACAATCAAGTGCTTTGGATAGTCAAAGGGTACGAAACGACAAGGCAGGATTATTACAACATCATTGGCTACTCACTACCGGTTATGAGCGGGATGCCGAGAGGAACAACTGCGCTACGACCGACCGAGAGTAAAGCGTTCAAAGTTGCAACGGTAAAGTTTGCACAACTCTCTGCTGTAGAAAAAGCATTTGAATCTATCCCGCCAGAACTCCAGAGCGGAATATACCAGAAATTAGCACATGATACTCCATACGACACCGAGAGCATAGGTCGAGCGGTCTGGAGCGATTATGAAGCCGAATACCTATATCATGTGGCACGACTGCTCAACATGATTGAGGAATAAAAAAAAAGAAAGGGAGAAAGACAATGATCAAGACAACTTACAGCACGACAGAAAGTGGGGGGGGGGGTAGAAACTGTCACAATTACGATTAGCAGAGAGGAGTTTTTAAGCAAGGCGATTCCTGCGGCACTTGAAAGCGGAGGGGTGAAAGCAGCAAGCAGTGTCAATTCAGGAATTGTCGGAGCGATAACTATGATGACTATAATGGATGCCATAAAACACATAGAGCAAGCCTTGTTTGAAAAAAGTATTGACATGGGGAAAGAAAATAGTGTATAATTTGTAACGTGGAATGATGTCTATAAAACGCCTTACTAAAACAAGTGGGGCGTTTTTAGCACCCTCAAAACCCTCTTTCATAATGCTACGCATCGGCATAGTGCGTAGCACTGTTGCAACTCGTTTATAGTGGCGATTATGATAAAAGTGGATAAATCCACACTCTTAAACTGAGAGTGTGACAGCAGCTAAAATATGAGGTCAGAATGGAAGTTGTATATATTTGCAGTCCGTACAAGGGAAACATTCGGCTAAATACTAAAAGAGCTAAACAATATTGCCTTGACACAGTAAATGAGGGCAATGTTCCGATAGCACCGCATCTGCTATATCCACGATTCCTAAACGAAAACAACGACAGCGAGCGAACAGCCGGGCTAAACTGCGCTCTCGAATTGCTAAAACTATGTGACATTGTATATCAGTTTGGAGAGCCGAGCGAGGGAATGGCTAAAGAGTTGGAACTTGCTAAACAACTTGGAATCCCAATTGAGCAAAAAAAATAACACCCCTGCCTGTTTAGGCAGAGGGTGCTACTTCCAATCTTGGAATGACTGTTGCCGGCGGTACGGTTGTGAGTCCATCGTTTTTCCAGTATGATACGACAGAGTTTATATCCGCATCGGATATGTAAGCTGCTTGGAATCTAATCATGTCACTGTTACTTGGGTTAATAAAGAATCCGTCACCTTTTCCCGTGAGTTGTTCGCAGCCGTTTCGTTCGATACAGATACGGCTGTCAACTGCTGTTGCACAGCGTAAACCTATGCGTCCGGGTACATTACTACGGATAAGCCCGGTAAGGACTGAGGCGCGAGGGGATTGCGTAGCAAGGATAACATGAATCCCTGCAGCTCTTCCCTTTTGGCATAACCTGACGATTGCGCTTTCAACTTCGGACTTACTAAGCATCATAAGGTCTGCAAGTTCGTCTATCACAACAATGAGTTTCGGAAAGTTGCTATCACCTTTTTCTATGCGCCTATATCTATCGTCCATGATGTCGCAAGCGTCTTTTAATTTGGCGATTGCTCCTCTTGCATCTGTTATAACAGGACATAGAAGGTGTGGCAAGTCATTATATTTCGTGAGTTCTACAAGCTTAACATCAATCATTAGAAATTGCACCGTCGATGGCGAAGCCTTAAAGAGCATACTGCAAATGATGGAGTGCAAGAGTACGGACTTACCACCACCAGCTTGACCGGCTACAAGCAAATGCGGCATACTGTCGTTGAAAGTGATTCCTAACTGTTTACCCGCTGAGTTTGCGCCCATTACACATGACGATGGGTTACTTGTCTTGGCGAATGGGTCACGCTCGATTGCGTTTTTAAAGTAAAGCGTTTCACGCTCTGCACGTTCGACAGATAAACTAAAGTGCGCTCCGTCCGTCCGTGTTGGAGAGTGTGTAGCTTTTCGCCCTGTCATGGCATATATCATTTCGGGAAGTTTTTTTGCTTTGCTAAGATGTTTGATATCATTTAATTTCAGATTATAGGTCATAACACTGCTTCCCACACTGTAGCTTACCCCTTTGCATGGTATAAGCTGACTCGCCATTTCAGCAATTTCAGCTAAAGAGATTTCATTTTTTAGGCTTGCGGTGCCATTTGGATAATCGGGAAGTATAAGCGATTTTGGTGTTACCCAGTAGCCGCTTTTTTGTTTTGGTGCAGATTTCGGCGTTGTGGCTTGGCTCTTCTTTTTTCTGTTAAATAGTTTGAACATATTGAACTCCTTTCTCATCTTTCGTATTAACGACAGGGTTTGGGATTGGTGCCGGCTGAATATTCATATTGGCAATAGATTGTGCAAGTGCTAAAGTATCATCACTTTGTTTGTTGTACCATAGTCTACGTTGAGAGTGCCACCGCCAACGGTGCAATTTCAGTTTGTTAATAACACTCTGCTCCGGTCTAACGCTAAAGTAGATTTCAATGCCGTTGTGTTCATGGTTTAATGTGTAAGTAGCTGTCATTTTTTAAACTCCTTCCGCATTCAACTTGTCAACTATCGCCTGAACTGTTTCTTTATTATCTGTACTCGGTGGATATTTTGCGGCAATTCCAAATCCCTGTTCTGTTTTGATGATTGCTGTTTTTCTCATGCCGTTTACAAAATAATATATAGGCTGTTTTTGCCATTGGTTTAATGTTCCGTCGTTTATGAATTCTTGCAACGCTTTGTTTTCTCCGCTGTTTTCGTCAATCGCTTTCATTCGTTCAAGGTGTTCAATTTTTGTTTTTCTGTCACGAATTTTTGCAGAATCAGCAACGTGTTTAACCATAACATGAGCAGCGGGGATTTCGTCATCTGCGAGGCGGTCAAAGTACCACCCCGACATAAGATGCGCAAGTCCGGCGGCGCGTATTTCTCCGGCTGTCATGCCCTTAATTTTAGCGCGGTTTTCTTTGTTCGTTTGTTTCGCCTTTTCAGATGCCGCTTCAAGTTCTGCAAGTTCTTTCTTGAAGTATTCAAGGTTGTTGACACTCGTTTTTGCTCCTACGCTCGCATATGCAGTTTTTCCGCTAACTGCTACGTCAACAACGCCGCTATCAAATGCACTGCTGACTTTTTCATGCAGTTCTCTACGGTTTTCTGCGGTTTCGTTCCATTCGTTATATGCCCTCATGCCACTGTCGATAGTTGCTAGAGGTTTTTTGTAGATGTCCGGCCTACCAATTATTTTTGGTTGGCCTAATGGTATTTGCTTTAAAACGTCCATACCGCTATTTACTTTATCAACCGCTGCGGCCTCGTTTCTTTCGGCAACTTCGACGCTGCCAAGTTTCCGGTCAATGTTTTCTCTTGTTACTGTTTTCATTTGCTAAAGCCTCCTAATAGTAGTTTTTTGAGTGTGTAAGCACTCATTAAAACGCTCCGCAAAAATTGCTAAAGCGTTTTATCAATGCTTACTATTCGGCTTTGCTATAGAATACGCAATTGTTATATTGCTCCGGAAGTCCTCCATAGCAATCCAACTCGTAATTTACACATGTTTCGCAGAGTGTGCGAGATTTCGCCCACGCTTTCACTCTGCTACGCTCTAAAGATGGCGTAAAGTATGTATTGCTGACCTTGTACCCCTCGTATTCACGCCACTCGCCACAGAGCGTTGTATCCTCGCCCGGTGCCATAATGACCGCTTTGCTGCCGCTTTCCCGACACAAAGCATCTATAATGGCGTTTGCGTTGCCGTCGTTCTTTTCGTTAATGTACTCTGCTACCGTTTGTGTGTCGCTCATGCCTTGCCACGGCTCAATGTGAAACGTGCCATTGTGCATATACCATGCACCATCAGGCAAGTAGAACGGATGACATTGTGCTTGGCAAATGCTACCACGGCTGACAATGCGAGCGTGATACCACGCCTCGGCGGTTTCCGGTATGTTTTTTGCAACTTTTAAAAATTCGCTAATAGTCATTAAGCCCTTGTAAACCTCAATTTGTGAATCCTTGCTTTCTCGCCACATTAACCCGCCGCCGTGTGGATTGCTTTCCCAACAGGCTCTCAAAATTTTCTCGCTTGGCTTTTTCTGTTCCGCTAATTTTCCTAATATTACACACATGTTTTTACCTCTTTCTGCGGTTTTGCCGCTAATATATTTTTTGTGAGTGTTTAGGCACTCAAAACGGCACACTTTCAATCTGAAAATGTGCCGGGCTTCAATGCCTAAAATGCGAAATTGTTTCTTGTCACGTTTGCAGCGTTGCGATGGTGTATATATTCCCTTGCCGCTCCTGTAAACCACGATGCTAATACTTGCGAATCGCATACAAAGAGAGTTTCAAAGCTATCTCTTGCGTTCACAGCGTCAACTAACTGCTGTATAAATTCCAGTTGTTGCATAATGCGAGTTACGTTTAATGTGCCGCGCCAATATCTTAATTCTACCGTGTGAGGATTTCCGTTGTTTATCGCAACTTGATGGTCGTTGCCGGTTTCCTTGTCACTCAACAGATTGTTTAAATCACTGATTCTGAACTCGCACCAACGGTATTCATTCCGGCGAGATAGTTTCTTGAAAAATTCGGCGTTATTCATATGTAAGCGGTATATTAAGGCATCGCCGTTTTCTTTCAGATATTTGCGGCTTATGTGTGTATGCAGTCCGCAACGTCCACCCTGCTCACTTTGGAAGCCGGCGGCAGTGAGTAAACGACAGAGTTCTTTAAGTTTCGGCTTGATTTCGCGCCATTTTTCGATTGTAAAAGCGTTAAAAATGATTTCAAATGTAACTGTAGAATCTCTCTCAACATGGCAATCTGCCATTGTGAAGCCGGAATCTCTAACGGCTTGCAAAACTGCCTGCCGTGTTGTTGGTGTATCGCCTTGCGGGTGTACAATTTCAAGTTCGATGCCCATCCCTAATTTATCGCCATTCTCAATTGCTTGGTCCCTAATAAAGCCATATGCCCGACCGCCTCGGTAGTGAAATACAGATTGTTGATGGTTTCCGCTAACAGGTGCAACCGTTGGCTGATTGCTAACAGGTGCAACCGTTGGCTGATTGCTAACAGGTGCAACCGTTGGCTGATTGCTAACAGGTGCAACCGTTGGCTGATTGCTAACAGGTGCAACCGTTGGCGTTGTGTTTTGTCTGCGAGTCCTAGCCCTTCCGGCATCCCTTGTTACTGGCAAATTTACATAATTTTGACGGACATATTCAGAATCAATCACAACTCCGCAATCTGTTGAACGGCGTTGCCTGTTATATCCTGCTCTTATATCGTCAACTTCACTTGCGTTAATTTCAAAGTACAATGCACCGTTGCGCTGCGCTTGCACTCCTAACCGTCCGCATCTAGGCTCTAAAAGCGTTTGGCTGTGATGTACTGCAAGTGTACTTTCGTTGTATACAACTAATCGGCGTTGCTCTACGTCTGCAACGAGTATAAAAGCCGTTCCGTTTTGTGAAGTTTTTCTAATTTTTATCATGTCAAAAATTCCTTTCATTTTCCGGCGGCCTGTGCTACAATAGCAAAGCAGACCTACTAAACCCATGGATGCAGAAAGCCCATAGAAATATGGCGCAATATGCCCTTGAGTTGTGTTTGGTTTTGTACAGTGAAAAAGTCCGACCGCTCGCCAAAGTAGTACGGGCTTTTTCGCATGGCATGAGGTTTTTATAACAGATACCTCAATAAACTGTGCTACTTTTTACATTTTGTCACGGTGCCGGGATACCATCCCCGTTATCGGTTTTTATCTTCGACCGTCTCGCTATTCAATTTTCAATGTGCAACTGTCTGTCTGACTGATTATGTTATAGATTATACAATAGCTGTACAGCTATTACAAGTGGCAAAATACACAAAAGTTGTACAGCTATTGAAAAAGTCTTGAAGCCGTTGCAAGAGTAAGAAATAAATTTATGAATTTCAATGAAAAAAGTATTGACAAGTGAAAAACAACCTTGAATCCGAAAAATAGCTGTACAACTAGCAAAAATAGTTGTACATGTCGCACAAAAAATGCACGGTCATATTGTAATTGACCTCCTGTTGTGGTATCATTCTCTATAACGAAATGCGTTATAATCCAACAATCTGAGGTATGCAAGATGGCAAAAAAATCAACAATCACAAAAAATGCATATGACAAGCGCAAGTATGATCAAGTACGTTTGATAGTTCCCACAGGCGGAAAACGGGCAATAGAAACGGCTGCAAGTTTAAGCGGTGTATCAATCAACCGATATGTGAGAAAAGCAATACAAGAGTGTATGGAGCGCGACGGTATAGATTCCGACATATTACGCATGGACGGCAAGCCGGGAAACATAGCAAAAAAAGACTTGCAAGAGACAGAAAGCACATAGGCTGTCAAGAAACAGTGTTGCAATTGAGGAAAACAAGAGCAAAGAGAATATAACACAAGAAACAAAGAAACACGCAGAACGCAATACAGAGCGTTACAGCGTGTTTTATTATGCCGTGAGGGTGAAACATGGAAACAATATATAGAATAGCCTCCGCAATTTTAGACGGAATCAATGTAATGTTTGAAAAGATACCGGCAGCGGAAACAATAGCCGAAAAGCTTGACAGTGTTATCAGCCGATATAATATCAACTGGTCACTATTTTTAGAGGGTGGAACAAATGCCGAAACGGAAAACAAAAAAGACAATACAACGTAGAGATGAAAACGGTTTACGCCTCTTGACGTATAGACGATTCAAAGAAGGTGTTGACTTTGAAGCACCGGACGCCGACAGAGTAACCGCAATTATAGATTTCGTCAACCATTGTAACAAGATACACAACACCGGACGCCCTCCGACCTTTGAAACAGTGGAGGAGCTGCAAGGCGCAGTTGATGCGTTTTGGGAAATTATAGCAGAACAAAATAGAAACGGCGTCCGAGTTATTCCCGACGTTGAAGGCTTTTGTAGTTTTATCAATATATCACGGCAAACATTGAACGAATGGGAACACGGCAGAGGAAAGCAAGCAGGGCTGTTATCTGACACTGTAAAAAGGCTCAAGAATCATATGGCATATGTCAAGAAGCAACTTGCATTGACCGGCAACATGCCGCCGATAGTATTTGCAACGGATTTCAACAACAATCACGGTTACACGCAGAAAACAGAACACATAATCACGCCGGGCATTAGTCAAGATTCTATGTCACATGAGGAGATAGCAGCCCGATATTTGGAAGAGTGAACACAACATATTGTGTTTTGCGGTTTTTTCTCATTTTACTGAATTGTGAAAAACAGGCTCAAACCCTTGCAACAGCTTGTTTTTTGACACTGTACACGGTCGAACAAAAATATTATTTTGTTCAATTACGAAAAATGCATGGTGTTCTAGTAGCACCATCGCCAGAGGGGGGTACCCCCTATATCGACAGTGACCCCATCCCCGCACGGTGACCCACCTCACCGCCGAAAAAAATAAAAAGACCTTTCACGGCAGACTGCAATGCGGCTGATATAAAGGAGAAATGTTATGTACGAACGCATACGCGACATTACAAAAGCTGACCTCGGCCGAGTAAAGGTAGGCGACCTTATCCGCATTAACGATTGGAAAAAGCCTATGCGAGTAAAGGGTGTATCTGAGAATTATTTCGTCATGGTTCAAAAGAACTTTGGTGAAGCCTATTACTCTGTCTGCGAAAAGAAACCGTGGGGAAAAGATGGTGCAAGGCGTAACGAAATGGTTGGCGGTATGTTTCATTGCGGAACTGACAACATGATTTTTGGTGCTACAGAGGACTATTCTTTTGAAAGTGCAAAAGAAACATGGGAATATTTGAGGAAATTTGAATGGGGCGAGATAGAGTTATCAGTAAGAACGTCAATACCGATACGGCAGATGTTCTTGAAGTCTGCATGAAACTATGAATATTCACAAGCAAATGCATAAAAGTGAGAAAAATCGCAGGGGAAACACTTTTAAAAGTGCATAAATGGCGAATAAATGCTAAAAGTGCAATATGAAGATTAAGATTCTCGGCACCGAAAATGAAGGTGAGGATTGGCAAAATGGCTTATAAGAAAAACGCAAAGGAAACTCCCAAAACCTGCTTACAGTGCGCCTATAGGCCGCATTGGACTTGCGAGAACCGCGAATCAAAAAACTACGACGAAATGATACCGTCCACGAACCCTATTTGCAAAAAATTCCAAGACAAAAACGAGGGCAAGCGATGAAAGTAAATGTACTGGGAACAAAATACAACCCTGCAACACCACAAGAGGTTAGAGAGCAAATCTTGTTGCGGCATGAGGCTGAACTTGTGGGGTTAGGTGATATGAAGGTTGAAACGGCATGAAATATTTGCTACACGCAAGAACGATAATCAAGCACAAGTGGTACGTGTTTATCGAATGTTGCAAAATGGGTATTATTTGGCAGGGGGTTATGCACGACCTAAGTAAATTCCGACCAAGTGAGTTCATAGCCTCTGCAAAGTATTGGACAGGCAAAGGTTCGCCTGTAGAAGCGGAGCGAGACGCTATAGGTTACTCTCTGGCATGGCGATATCATAAGGGGCGCAATCGCCATCATTGGCAGTGGTGGATAGACCCTGACGGTTGGGATAAGGACGGCAGAGTGGTGCTGAACCCTGCGCCTATGCCTATGAAATATATCAAGGAAATGGTCTGTGATATGAGGGGTGCGGCAAAAGCGTATGGCTCATGTGAGAAAGCCTATTACATAAAAAATCAGCGTGAATGGGTTTTGCATCCCGACACAAAGCAAGTTTTTGAAGAAATGCTAGGCGTTTAATTATGACAAGTGATATGGAGATTGAAGATGGTCAAGAAATATAGAAAATTGCCAGTAGTGATTGAAGCGTTGCATTACATAGGACACCCAATGCAAAAAGATGAGTTAATAGAATTTTGCGGAGATAGGCTGGTTTTAGACATCGACTATACAGCGTATGAAGATAGCGTTATGGGTAAACGCCCGCCAACGCTTCCGTTTGTAACCGTCAAACTGAAAACGCTAGAGGGCGAAATGCTTGCGAATCACGGTGATTTCATAATCAAAGGAGTACATGGCGAAGTTTATGCGTGCAAGCCAGACATCTTCGCAAAGACCTATGAACTAGCAACATGACTAGCGATGATTTAGAAAGACGGCTACGGCATGTATACAACTCTGTACAGGCAACAGCCGAGCAAACTCAAAAATATTCAAAAAGGTAGGTGCGATATGAGTGAAATCAATTGCGTAGTGAATGAACCGTTGTCATTTGAACCACTTGCGTTAGCCATGCGAGAACTGGCAATAAGAATAGGTGAGGCGATCAAGGAATTTGTAAAGTCACTAAGAAGAATCTTCACAATAGTTTTAAAGACAATCAAGTACGCCCTTTATGGCGTTGCACCTCCGAAAGTGAGGCATCTTGCGATGTACCACAAGTCGGAGCGTGTACGCAAGAAGAACTGGAATAGGATGTGGAGAATTTTATGCCGAACTGTTACATAGACTTATTCGTAGCGATAAAGAAACTACGTGAATATTGCGAGTCGTTAGCAGGGTGCGAAAATTGCGATATAGGCGACGACATAGGATGTACGGACGGTGCATATTGCAAAATTCCGCAAGAATGGGATATTGAACCATGACTACGATGAATATGCTCGAAAATCTCGCTGCGCGACTTCAAAATAATCCCCACGACTTCAAACTCGCAGAGGGGGTATATGAGTGTAGCAAGTTAGCACTATCCGAGGGAATAGAGGAATCGTATGCGTTTGCTGAGAGAATATTGCCGATTACGACCGTAGGTATAAGACAGAGCAAAGTGCCGCTTGACTATGTTCAGCTACGAAAGAATGTTCTATTGTTTCTTGCGCCTATGGATTTTGCGGCTTACATGGAGTATATTGAGTTTGAGCGAGAACCGGCTGCGAGATTTTATCTTCCGAGAAAAGCGCAATTAGAAGGTCAGCATGGGATTGTCACGCGGATAAAAAAGTTTATGAATGACCCTGATTCTGTGTTTTGGGGATTATCATTACCGCCCGGCACCGGCAAGAGTACGCTTATCAAATTTCTGTTGTCGTGGATAACGGGCAAATGGGATCAGTCGCTTAGTATGTATGTTTCATATGCAGAGCGTATGACGAGAAGGATTTACTTGTCGGTCAAGGACATACTGACGAACACAAACGAATATCTGCACAACGATATATTTCCGAGAGGCAATCCTGACTGTTCGGCTGATGATATGTCAATTTCATACAGAGGCACGGGTGATTTTCCCACTATGGGATTTGTGTCATTGGGCGGCACGGTTACTGGACGGACAAGGGCGAATAAGGTCGTTGTCACGGATGACCTTGTAGCATCCCCGGAACAAGCGAGAAGCCCAACACGGATGAATAACCTTTACGACGACTACCGCACATTGCTCACATCCCGCATGATAGGCGATGATGTTAAGCAAATAATGCTCGGAACTAGGTGGTCATTATTAGACCCGTTATCAAGAATTGAAGCTGCATTTCGTAATGACTCCCGATATTGGTTCGACGTTGTTCCTGTAGAAGATGAAAACGGTGAGAGCAACTTTGAGTATAAGCATCCGGATAACTACACAAAGAAGTCAATTGCAGTCATAAAAGCATCGATTGATTCTGCGGATTATTCGGCTTTGTACTTAGGCAAGCCTATTGAAAAAGAGGGCTTAGTGTTTGCGCCGGATATGCTTAAATATTACCCCGGCGTGTTACCTGACGGAGACCCCGACAACATCATTTTTTTCTGCGATATAGCGTGGGGCGGTGGCGACTCGCTTTCAATGCCTATAGGGTACGATTATCAAGGCAACGTGTATATCGTTGATGTGGTTTTTGACCGCAGGGATAAATTCATAACAAAGCCCCGCGTGATTGGCAAGATTCTGCATCACAAGATACGCAAGGGGGAGTTTGAGGCGGATAATGGCGGTCACGAATACTGCGACGACGTAAACAGAGAACTATTACAGACCCATAGATACTCATGTGCATTGAGCCACATGAAAGCACCGAGTACACAAAGCAAAATGTCAAGGATAGAACAACACGCGCCGGTTATACGGACGTTCTTCTATCTGGACGATGCAAAACCAGACCCTAACGCAAAACCAGACCCCGGAAAGCCTGAAAGACGGTACAGAAATGAGGATTACCAGAAGTTTATGAATGAATTGACTTCAATCAGCTTCACGGCAAAAAACACTCACGATGACGCTCCAGATTCACTTGCCGGATTGGCGGCAATGCTCACGCCGAGATACACTCCGCAAGTATCATACATTCCAAGAATATATTGAGGTGCAAAATGATTGAAAATGGATTCCTAATTTGCTGTTGTGGAAAAAAGATACAACCTATATTTTCACAAGATATACTTTCGGCAACGGTATATTGCCATGTGTGCAAGAAGTATTGGCGCGTTTTTATTTTTGATAATAGACTGCATAAGTTTGAACGTGCAGAAAATCCGATGAAAGGAGTGTCGTAAATTGACCATCACAATTGATCCGTTCTTGTTCGGTGTAGCGGTCGGCGCATTTGCATGTTTTGCTGTTATTGTCGCAACCGCAATCATCACAGACAAAGTGAAGAAAAGAAAAAAAGACTAAACTTAATAAGCGATAGTGTTCCAAGTGAGCCGTATCTTAGAGAAATCTAGGATGCGGCTCTTTTTTTGTTGTCAAAAAACCCGAAAAGGTGGCAGTTATGAAAAATAACAGCGTAGAAATACTCGACACAAATAAATATTTAGGCAGAAGTGTACTCAGGGCATCACCGCCGGACTCACTGGATGTTGCGGCAGTAGGCATGATAATGAAGTCTGTTATCAGCACTCACGAGCATAATGTCGAGCAGTCAAAGTATCTATATAACTTTTACCGTGGTGACCAGCCTGTCTTAACGCGCACAAAAAAGATACGCTCGGATATATGTAATATCATGCTTGAAAACCGCGCATTTGAGATAGTTCAATTCAAAATAGGTTACGAACACGCAAACCCGGTTACATATACGAGTGCAAGCAAGAAAGATGTGCCGGTCGATGTGTTGAATGACTTTACAAGGCTTGACGGCAAACAAGCAAAAGACGTTGAGTTAGCTGAATGGCAGTATGTCACAGGAACATCATATAAACTTTGTTTGCCTAATCTGTCGGATTCGCCAGATGAAGCTCCATACTTCACAGATGTATTAGACCCCCAGAGTACATTTGTCGTTTATTCAAATGCAGTCGGCAAAAAGCCCCTTCTCGGAGGAATATGCGTGACGCAGAAAGTTAAGCAAGGCGCACAGGAAGTTGATCAGTTTGTCTATGCGATTTATACACCCAATAAATATTTTGAGTGGACTTTCAAAAAGGAAAATGGCGATTTCACAAAGGTAAAGCCGACAAAAGAGGAAGATAATCCGCTCGGCATGATACCGATAGTCGAATATCCATTAAACCGCAGTAGGCTTGGGTATGTGGATATATGCCACTCCCTTTATAATGCGCTCAACACAGTTGGCAGTAACAGGATAGATGCTCTAGAGCAGTTTGTGCAATCATTCATGGTGTTTTTAAATTGCGAAATGCCAACAGATAAAGATGGCAATAAAATACCACCAAGAACAGGCGATGCTATTGACGTTAAAGGCGTTCCCGGATTGCCTGCCGATGTCAAATATCTTGTACAGCAATTGAATCAAGCCGATGCCCAAGTGACAAAAGACGATGTGCTTTCGGCAATTTACGAAATATGCGGCGTACCCACGAGAAACGACCGCTCAAGCGGCGGCTCTACAGGCTATGCAGAGTTTCTGCGTAACGGATGGGGGGCGGCAGAAGCGAGAGCGAGAACTACAGAAAAATTCTTTAAGGCTTCTGAAATGGAATACTTAAAGATTGTTTTGCGGATATGCAGAGATACCGCAAATGTATCGAGCGAGATTGGTGACATGACATTGCGCGACATCGAAGTGCAACTGCCACGAAATCGTAATGACTCTATGCAGATTAAAGCTACTACTCTCGCAACACTATTAAGCATTGGTATAGACGGTGAAGAGGCTATTGAAACCGTTGAAATGTTTGCAGATCCGAAACGAACATGGGATAAGAGCAAAGACAATATCATAGCCATATTCAAAGAAAAACACGACAGCTTCACCGCAGAACTCCTGAAGAATATCTCGACAATGCTCTCGGACGAGTACGTTGATGAAGAGTGGGCGATTAACAAAAACCCGCTTATCGAGGACAAAGAAGCCCTCATAGCACGGATGAGAGCAAAACCGGTCGATAATTATGAGTAATCGAGCGCATAGGGAGACCGATAGAATCCTTGCCGAACTGGAAGAGGATATTGCGTTGCTTTTTGCTGTTGGCTTAGACGAATTGAACTTTGCTACGCTTTACATCGAGGGCGATTATACGCAAAGGCAGAGGTTACAAAATGCAAGAAGAGAGAGAAACGACCTCACGGATTTCATCATTGCGCTCATCGTTGCCGGGGTTATCAACTCTGCATCAGAAATCAACCAGAAAGCAAGAGAAATATATGCTGTCAATTATAGAAGCATTGCGAAAAAAGAAGGTTCTGGCGAGTTGCAACCTCGCAGGCTTGACGAGCAAAGGTTACAGATAGATGTAGCCGCAAGTGTAAAAAAGCGCATGGATAACGCAGTTAGGCGCGGATATTTACCCGCTGACATACAGGGAGAAATAAAGAAAGAGCTGAGAAAGTGGAAAAATATCGCCATTAGGATGGCAAGAATGCAAACAACGCGCATTGAGAACGTGGCAAGACTAGATGCCCTTTACGAGTTGCGAAGAAATGGAGCAAATGTCAAAAAACAGTGGAAAGCCATTATCGACAAGGTGACTCGCCAATCGCATAAACGGGTAGATGGAGAGGTTCGGGAACTTGAGGAAAGGTTCTCGAACAACCTTTTATATCCGGGTGATCCAGATGCACCGCCCGAAGAGGTGCAGAATTGTCGGTGCTATCTCGTAGTTGCGTAAACATTAGAATGTGTAAGGCTATTAGCCTTTTGCATACAATAAACGGCTTTTTGCGACCAACGAAGTCGACTAAAAACTCGGAAAGCCAGAAGGAGAATTTTATTATGTCAGAAGATGCCAATGTAAACACAGAGCAAGAAGAAACTACGCAAACCGAAACAACTCCGGAAACTACGGAAACCTCTACCGAGGAACCCTCAAAAGACGACTCCAAAGTTGCAGACCTTTTGAAGAAACTTGCTGCAGCGGAAAGGGCGAAAAAAACCGCAGAAGAGGCTCTAACGAGCGAAAAAAGCGCACACGCCGCCTTGAAGCGCACAACAAAAACTGAGGCTGAACTTCTTGAGGAAAAGCAAAGGGAGCTTGAGGACAATGCTAAGAAGTACCAACGCATGATGGCTAATGCGAAAGCTAAGAGTGTTTTGTCGGGAACGGGGCTATCGGAAGATGATTACTCATCAATCCTCGAACTCATTACAACTGATGACGAGGCGCATACGGAGTCTATAGCGAACGAAATCAAGTCACTGCTTGAAAATCAGGCAAAAAAACTTGAAAAATCGTTACGCGAGAAAATTATGAAAGAAACCCCAAAACCCCCACCGGGGGATGCAGGTAGTACAAACAAAGACTATGAGGCTAAAGCTAGAAAAGCTATGGGTCTCACGTAAGAAAGGAATAAAATCATGGCTAACGAAATTGCTCTTATCAGTAAATATCTGCCACTTCTCGACGAGAAGTATCAAGCAGAATCCAAGTCCGCAATTTTGGACATTGATCCTCAATTTGTCCGCGAGACGATGGAGGCAAAAAGCGTACTTATCCCCAAAATGACGCTCTCCGGTCTTGCCGACTATGACCGCAACGGTGGATATGTAGGCGGTTCTCAAAAAATTGAGTGGCAGACTCACACTTTCACGATGGACAGAAACAGGATGTTCACAGTAGACACAATGGATGACCTTGAAACGGCATACATTGCTTACTCCATGCTTGCGGGTGAGTTTATCCGCCTGCACGTTGCACCGGAACTCGATAGCTACCGATTCTCAAAGTATGCTGATAAAGCTGGCACTAAAGTCACGCTTGCTATTACCGCAGACAATGTGCTTTCCGCTCTCGTTGGCGGACGCACAGCACTGACTAACAAGCAAGTGCCACTCAACGACATTGTTATCTTTGCTACGCCTGATGTGATGGGCCACCTCATGCTTTCCAAAGAACTCACACGTTTTATGGGCGTGGATAAACTCAATATCGGCGCAGTTGAACTTGAAGTAGCAACATTTAATCGTATGCCGATAGTCGAAGTTCCGTCGGAACGGATGATGACTGCATTCACTTTCCTCGATGGCACAACAGCAGGTCAAGAAACAGGTGGTTACAGACCTGCAACCGATGCACAACAGGTCAACTTCCTTATGCTTTCACGTTCTGCTGTCAAACAGATTGTAAAGCGCGCCGCACCGAAAATTGTCACGCCTGAAGCTAATCAAAGTGCAGACGGTTGGAAGTTCGGCTACAGGATTTACCACGATTCATTTGTGCTTGACAATAAAGCCGACGGTATCTACGCAAATATCGCTCCGACAGCAACAACGGGACCATAGGAGGGCATCATGGTTACGATACGAAAAGATAACGTGTACCGCATTGTAACCGAATCTGATTTTAACATGATATGGAAACCGCAAGGTTTCCATATCGTTAAAGAAGAGACGGGAGCTAGTGCAAAAAATGAAAAAAACGAAAAAAAAGCCAACAGCAAAAACTCCGAAAATTCCGAAAATCCTGAAAATTTGAACAGTTCAGATATTTCAAACAATCAAGAGAGTGGAGACTCTAACGCAAATCTACAAGGAAACTGTGCTGACGGCACTTGCGAAGATGCTTTGAGGGCAAAACTCCTAGAACATGGTATCAATGCCCATCACTTCAAAAGCAGGGAGAACTTGCAAAAAATGCTTGATGATGTTGAAAAGAAGAAAGCAGAAGGCAAGGAGGTTGACACTGAATTGGAAACCTTAAAAGGTGAAGCCCGTGAGTGTGGCATCAAGATAGGCGGTTTCGACACAGTGAAATCGCTGAAAAAGAAAATCGCTGAAAGCAACTCCGAAAATCCCGACAGTTCGGAGTAGTTCTGCTTGGACATAAGAGGAGATACCATAATGAGTAAAGTGCTTCAAAAAGGGCGATTCAAAGTAAGGGCAGACAGCGAATCCGCACTGCATACCTATCTGAAACAAGGGTGGAGAATTGTTGAAGATGGTGATTCTGCCCACGCAGACCCACCTATTGACCCGCCCGCAGACCCACCGACGGAGGACGATTATGATGAAAACGGAGATACTGGAGAGCCTAAAAAGCCGCCTAAATCCAAAAAACGAGGATGAGGAAAACCTGCTTGACGACATAATCGAAGATGCTTTTCAACTGTTCCTTTCATTGCGCTACCCTACATCGCCATATCCGGTTGACGATGAAGATAATCCTATTATAGAGCCGCGTTTCAAGCGTTGGATTATTCGCTGCGTGATTGAAATGGTGAGTAAAGAAGGCGGCGAAGGACAAGTAGCGCATATCGAGTTAAACATTCACAGAACATACAACTCCGGAACTGTATCTAAAGAACTCATGGGGGAAATCACCCCTATGTGTGGTATTGCGAGGTGATATTGTGAAGCGGACACTACGCAGAAACCGCCAAGAGTTCTGGTACAGTCTATATGAAGGCTTTGAAACTATCAAAAACGAGCATGGACACGAAATCGGGCAGAAAGTTAAGTACAGCAACCCTGTACAGGCCTTTGCAAATATCTCAGCAGCCAGAGGCGAAAGCGAAGCGGCAGTATTCGGCATAAGCATACAGTATGACAAGTCTATGGTGTTCGCAAAAGACGAATACCCTATTGACGAAACAACCGTGCTATTCATCGACACTAAGCCGGAACTTAATCCGGATGAGTCAACTGATACTAAGCACGATTATGTTGTCACTTGCATTGCAACTTCACTCAAATATACAACGGTTGCTATGTCAAGGGTGGATGTGAGTTGATGGGTACAAGAACGATAAACGTATCTCTCGGTAATATAGACAAGGCTCTAAAGGAGTTGCAAAGCTACAAAAAAGAGTTTCTTGCGAAAGAACAATTTCTATTGAAACGGTGTGTCGAAGAGGGAGTGAATATCGCAAAAGAACTGTGTCCTGTTGATTTTGGCGATTTGCAAAAGTCGATACAAGGGCGTGTTGAGGATAGCACAGGGTATATCTACACAGAATCACCCTACGCTGTTTTTGTAGAGTTTGGCTTTGGCATAGTTGGCGCAACGAACCCACATCCCGAAGTTCCGCCCGGATGGACATACGACTCAAACTCACACGGAAAAGACGGTTGGGTTTACTTTGATGTAAAACGAAACGAGTTCCGATGGAGTAACGGTCAGCCGAGTAAGCCTTTTATGTGGCAAACCGCCCAAAGGCTTTCTCAGCTAATTCCGAAACTTGCAAGAGAGGTGTTCAAATGATGTACGACATCGAACCGGAACTCTATACAGTTATCGCAACAAGATTGCGCGAGAAGTACGGGGATTCTTTCAATGTGGTAAACAAGGCAATGGCTAAACCTAGCCAATTTCCTGCCGTTGCAATTGCCGAAAATGGGAGCATGGCGTATAGCCGCACCCTCAACAGCAAAAGGCGGCACACGCAATCCTCGTGGACTGTAGAGATACACAGCAATGACGAGTTTGAAGGGCGGTATCAATGCAAAGAGATAGCGGCTTCAATAGATGAAGTTATGATTGAACACAACTTTGTAGAGTCGTTTGGAGAGTTTGTGGCAAGTGTAGATGCCGGTGTTACCAGACGGGTACACCGATATACTGCGATTGTATCAGAATCGGGCATGATGTTCCGCAGATAAACCGCAACCAACAAGGGTTCAAGCCGCTTAGCAGCGGCTTTTTTACACCAATTTTTGATTTTGAAAAGGAGATACCAAAATGGCAATATCAACATTTAGAGTAGCACTCATGCGCAACAATGATAGTGTATGGGAAAAGGTACTCGACATTAAGAGTTTTCCTGACCTCGGCGGCAGTCCGGAGATGCTGGAAACAACAACCCTATCCGACAGAATGCAGACGTACATCGCCGGCATTCAATCGCTTGATGCATTGGACTTCGTTGCTAACTACGACAAGGACGATTACCAGAAGTGCATGAATCTTGAAGGTAGTCAGCACGAGTACGGCGTATGGTTCGGAGGCACTGGTTCTGGCAACAACTTCACCCCAACAGGCTCAGAAGGAAAATTTACGTTTAGGGGAGAACTGTCCGCATACCCGACCGGCGGCGGCGTGAATGAAGTTGTAGACCTTAATGTAACAATTGCGCCATCCTCTGAAATTGTTGCAGAGTTTGATTAAGGGGTGCGGAATGAAAAAGCAAATATTCGTTGAGTACGACGACAAGAACTATACCCTTGAGTACAATCGCTCATCTGTTGAAAAACTGGAACGTCAAGGGTTCACGATTAACCTAGTTGACGAAAAGCCTATGACGATGCTGCCAATGCTATTTTCAGGGGCATTCCTCGCTAATCACAGCAACATTAAACGCACTGTCGTAGATGCAATTTTCAACAGCATGAATAACAAAACAGAACTTTACGGTGCGCTTGGCGAAATGTATGGCGATACCCTCAATTCACTGTTTGAGGAAACTGAGGGTGGCGAAAAAAACGTAACTTGGGAGAAGAGCTTCTAACTCAATCTCCCAACAGCAAATCATGCTCTGATTATTTCAACGAGATGTGTCACCACTACCTCGTAATGGGAATGACTTATGAGCAATTTTGGCATGGCGACCCGTGGATAGCGAAGTATGTGCGAGAGGCGTTCAAGGAAGCAGAAAAGAGGAAGCACGAAAAGGACAATTACCTATGTTTCTTGCAAGGTAAATATATCTACGATGCCTTGATATGTGTATCACCATTACTTCATGCGTTTAGAAAAAGCAATACTAAGCCTGTGCCGTATCACACGGAGCCGTACCAGTTAAACGACAAGACAGAAAAGGAAAACTCAGAAAAAGAAGAGCGTGAAATGCTCAAAATGAAAGCGACCTTTGAAAGTCTTGCAGTACGCATAAACACAACAATGGCAAAAAAGAAAATTCCACCGACGGAGTAATCTATCGGTGGAGTTAATTCTTTATGACCTCTTCGAGAATATCTCCTTTTCGGACACTTATACTTTTGCAAAATTCACATTTTGCGTTTTGAGCAAGTCTTTTGATGTGAATATCTTTTTCGCAATACGGACACTTTACACGGCAATACCCGGAAAAGTTTACATATGCAAAATATAGCAGAACAGCAACAGCGAACGATTGGAGAAGCAAGCCACCACCCCCCGTTCTTTCGGTAAGCATGATAAATACAAATGTTGCAGATAGCAATACACATATCGAGCCAAGTATGATTTTTGGTTTTGCTTTCCCTATTTCGCTTGACCTAACTTTGTTTTCAAGGCGTTCAGCCATTACGACACCCCCTTCTTTTTTGCGCAATTATAACACTTATTCAAAGAAACATCAACACCGAGGTTTGCAACATGGATATTGAGAAACTGGAAATAAAAATACAATCTAACAGTTCTAGGGCTGCAAGTGCGCTAACGAAACTCGAAAACTCAATCAAGAGTTTACGCACAACTATGTCGAAACTACCAAAGGACGGTATGGGTTTAGGCAAAATCAGCACGGAACTGAAAAAGATAAAAGAGGATATCCCTGCACTCGTAGCTTTGAGTGGAACAATCAAGATGATAAACAAAACGCTCAAAGAAGTGGGTAATACACAGGGGTTTACCGAAGTGTCGAAACAAATCAGGACAGCAGCGCAAGACACTGTAGCTATGTCTGAGGATATGGTGTCGGCAAAATCAAAAATCGAACTATTGCCGAGTACGCTCGATAGAATGGCTCGTGAGTCAAGAGAAGCAGCAAGTGCGGCGATAGAACACGTTGATGCTATTCGCGAAACAGGAGAAGCGGCGGCAACTGTTGACACTCAGTTTAGCGACAGAATAATAGACAACATTGTTCCGGCAATCGAAAAAACACAAGAGTTGAAAACCTCGCTATCGGGAATAAAGCCTATACTGTCTGGTGTTGGTAGTGCGTTCATGTCATCGTTTGGTGTTGCAAAGGGCATTTTGCAAAGAGTTCTTTCTACTTTATGGCAAGTAGCGAGAGTGATGGGCAGAGTGGCAGCAGGTTTTGCGAGAGCCACAATAAGCACCGGAAGGCTTGCACTCGGATTTAGAAACGTAAATGAGCAAGCAGGGTTTATGAACTCGACAATAGGAAAAGCACTAAAGAGCATTGTTCTGTATCGCTTTATGCGAGGAATACTCACACAGATTCTAAGGGCATTTAGAGACGGTACGCGCAATATTGCACAGTTTAGCGAAAGAGCAAATGCGGCTATGTCGTCACTCATAACAAACACAATGTATCTTAGGAACTCGCTTGCGGCAATGGCGGCACCTGCAATAGAAGCACTCGTTCCGCTTTTCAATACTGTAACCGACGCCATTGTTAGAGCAACTAACGCTATTGGTATGTTCATCGCTGCAATCACCGGGCAGGGTTTCTTTGTCAGAGCAAGACGTAGTTCGCAAGATTATCTCGACACTATCACAGGCGGTGCTGCCGCAGCAGCACGGGAAGTGGACAACCTAACCGGTGGCATTGATGAACTAAACGTACTACAAGACAATGCCAACAATGCAGGCGGTGGCGATAGCGGTCCCAACATAGGGGATATGTTCGAAACTGTCGAGATACCTGAGTCAATTCGTGACTTTGCAACAGCACTTAGAGATGCATTTATGAATCAAGATTTTGATTGGTTCTACGACCTCGGTTATATGCTTGGACGGAGATTTACAGACGCATTGCAGATGATTCCGTGGGATTTCATACAAGAGTGGGCTAATGCAACCGTCAGAATGGTTGCATATTTCCTTAATGGTGCTGTAGATGGTGCTGATTGGTCTGTTATCGGCTACACGATCGGTCAGGCAATTAACACGGTGTTTGGAATGATGCACACATGGTACACAAACTTTGACTTCCACAACTTCGGAACAGCCATAGCAGAAGCAATAAACTATGCAATCGAAACGACAGATTTTGACCTGATAGGATCTACCCTTGCAGAGAAACTTAACGCCACAATTAGGTTTTTGGCGGGAATTGTAGAGAATTTAGAATGGGCATCTGTTGGAGATGCAATAGCCGAAGCCATAAATGCATTTTTCAGAGATTTGGACTTTGAAAGACTGACGAGTGGTATAAATGCGTTCGCACTCGGATTGGTGGATGCGGTAACAACACTCGTAGGTGGGGTTGATTGGTCAGGAATTGGCGAAAAAATAGCCGAAACACTAAACGATATAAGATGGAACGACATAATATCCAGCGCGGGAACAATGGCGGCTGATATCCTCAATGCGATTGTCGATACAATAGCGACTTTTGCAGCAACATTCAACTTCTCGGAAATCGGAACATCTATTGCCGCCGGAATAAACAGTTTACTAAATAGGTTTGACTTTGCAGCGTTGGCGCAAGGTGCTAGTAGTCTTGCAAGAGGATTATTAAATACAATTATCAGTTTCTTGCGAGACATGGATTGGCGGCAATTAGGAGAGAGCATAAGACTGCTTGTTTCCAATATTGATTTGGGAGGATTTATTGCAGACTTAGCAATGATTATAGTTGCGGCAATTGATGGCGCATTTGACATAGTAGACGGCTTCCTGAACGGCAATACTATGCGTCTTGCAAACTCGATTGCAACAATGTTCGCAGGATTCAAAGTAGGTGGTCCCATTGGTGCGGCTGTTGCCGGTGCTGTTACTTTTATCGGCACATACTTAGTAGATGGACTCGTAAACCAGCTTTCAAGATTTGTCGTATACGCGCAAACTGGCGTGTTTCAGACGTTTCGGGAATTAGAAGCGGAAACGCAAGCACTTGCAGAACATCAAGAATATTTATTGAAGAGATTAGATAGAATAACTGCGCAGGTTCACGCCTCTGCGGGAAGTTGGGGCGCAGTTGCTTTCCAAGTGGCAGATGCATGGGGTGTGTCCACTCTTGAGGTTGTCAGATACGCAGAGCAGATTTCACAAGATACGAGAAATATGCTTGACCCGTTCATCGACAGAGCTGACGATGCAAGAGTGGCGTTACTAAACTTATTCCTCGAAGGCAGACCTGTTGTTGAGTCGGACACACTGCAAATCACAGGATACATAAGAGAGATGGCATCTACAGCAGTAGACCAGTTACGGCGCATGAAAGATGCCGCTCTTGAAAATCTTGCGTTTGTGTTCGGTGAGGAGGCTGTTGATTTTGAAAGGCGTATGTCAGAGGCTACGAGGTTCTACGATGACAGGATAGCCGAGATTGACCGCGAGATGCGTAGACGGTCTGATGCTGTGCGTGAGTTGCAACTGAACGCTGATGAGGAAAAACGCATACACGGCGAGGTCACAGCGGAAACAGCGGCATTGCTTGAACAAGCGAAAACCTCAGAACGTGAGTATAGCGATAGTGTGGCCGCAGAACGGCAACGCATAAACGAAGCCCGCGAAGAGGAACTTCAACGGGTAAGGGAACTATTTCCAAACATATCACAAGAGTATCTTGAGCTACGCGACAATGTGAAAACATCGCTCCAAGACCAGTTCAACGCCGTAACCCAAGATACGCAAGCAATGCGTGATACGATTGCCGAGAACATGAGAGCGGGTCAATCACTGTCTCTTGAATCACTTAATGAGATGACCTCAAATCTTGAAGCGTTCACGCAGAATGGTATTAGTCTACTTGTGAGAGATGGTGTAGAAAGGGAGAGTATACTGCACTCTCGCAACGACAGCTTACTTGCGATTGACACATTGGCAGGCCAAAGAACGGAAGAATTGCTAAAAGAAAACATCCGCGCACAACATCAGATCTTGTCGGATGATTACGTTAGCCGTGCAACTCACCTCAGAGACCATTGGAGCGAAATAGAAGGCATGACCGAACAGCAGGCTAGTGAAATGCTTGCGGGTATGTATTCTCAATTTAGAGAAGAAAAAAGCCTACTTGAAGAGAAGTATGCCGACTTCCTGCAAAGGTCAAGGGAGTTCCAAGACGAGAATCTCAGCTTGACTTTCGAGGGCGCAGAAGCTACAGGTGCGGCAATGAGTGAAGGCTACCTTGCGAGTATAACAGCCGCTAAAGATGCTATGCGCGAAGCATGGAGCGACAATCTGCTTGCAGCACTTGAAGCCGGAGATGTGGCGATAGAGAGAACGAATCCGTCAGAAGCCACTAAGCGACAAGGCATAAGTATGAACGAGGGAATCATTGTCGGTATTCAAGAAACAACCTCGGAGGTTACGAGTGCGGTTGATTCTATGATGGAGGCAGTCATTAGTTCAATCGAATCCGCTTCATCAAGGGTGCAAAGTGCATTTAGCAACATATTCAGCAGTAGCGTAATGAGCGAAACAACACGCTTTTCAAGCGAGTTTGTAACTGCAATCACCAGAACAATGACAAACGCACGACAAGCAATTCAGAATGCACAAAACCCGATAACCAGCCTATTCAGAACACTCTTTACAAATATTCGTTCTGAAACGACACGTTTTTCAAACGATATGCAACGCACAATCACGGACATGATGACTGCGATACAGAGGACAATTCAAAACGCATCGAATCCGATACTCACCCTGTTCCGGACGTTGTATCAGAACATAATGCAAGAAACAAACCGATTCTCTACTGACATAGTAAGAAGCTTCAACGAAACTATGACGGCAATTGAAAGGACGGTACAAAATGCATCGAATCCGATACTTAATCAATTCCGAACATTGTTTCAAAGTATTATATCAGAAACAAATACATTCGTTACAAATTTTACCAACGCAATCAGCAACTTGTTTAATGGTGTAATGCAGCAAGTCAACACATTCAGCACCAACTTTGCTAACGGTATAAGTAGTGCATTAACTTCTGCCGCGAATGTCGTAAGCAACTCGTCTGGAATAAATAATGCGTTCAGAGGTATGTTTAATACCGTACTTGGCACGACGGAAACATTCGCAAACAATCTCGTTAGCGGCATACGTGCCGCAGTGGTTCAGTCGGCAAACATCCTAATGTCACTACCGAATGCAGCAACCATTACCGTTCCGGCCGCATCAACAGTAAACATACCTAGGTTGGCGACAGGACATCCATTCATACCATACGACGACTTCCCAGCATTTCTCCATAAGGGAGAACGTGTATTGACCGCTGCGGAAAATGCCGAATACAGCGATGGCGGCGATTCCTCAGAAGCGCAGATGGCGACAAATGCATTGCTCAAGCAAGCGGTCAAGCTGTTATCCACTATAGCGGACAAAGATTTGTCTGTCGTTTTGGGTGATAGAGATATTCATGTTGCAGCACAAAGGGGAGCAAGGCAGCAAGGTTTTCCCATATATCCCGATGGCGACAACTTTGCACTCAATCATTAAGGTGGTGCTATGGCAAATTTACAACCTTTAATTTTTGCAAATGGCTGGGCATTACCGTGGATGAGTCAATATAATCCTGAAACGGCAGTATTCGTGGATGCAGCGAGAAATGCCGGCGGCATTATGATTGGCGGCGTCATACGAGAAAATGTCACCAATGTTGAAACAACGTGGCGGTGGTTGCCGGTGGAATTGTGGGCGCAAGTGTGTCAAATACCATTCAAGAGTTCGGTTAGATACTTTGATCCTAACACTGGCACATGGACTACTCAGACTATGTATAAGTCGAACACCACCGCCGAAGGCAAGCTGATGGATTTTAACACAGGAAGACTGAAAGGCTGGTTTAATTGCCGTATAGCCTTTATCACTGTTTAAGGTGGTATGTCATGCAAAATGTAAGTCCGGCGTGGAGACGCGCCCAAAGGGAAAACTTCACGCCTGAGTCTTTTTTGGAAATCGTTTACACGATAACCGACCCTGCGCTTGTTAGCAGATATACAGTAGAGGGGCGTAACCAAGAATGGTTTTCCAACTTAGACGAAATTATATCAGATGAGCCAAGAGCATACGGTAAGTACATAACAAATGAGTTAGGTGTGTGGATTCTCGACACCGAAATAGCACCTTTCCAAGATTATCGCGACAATTTCGGCTATGTGAGCCGTTGGCTGAGTGCAGATAATGCAGAATTTCCCTACGATAGACAGCCGATTATAACAATAAACTTTGAGAGAGTTCTCTTGCAGTCGATACCGGGGCTTACGTTGGTGTGGAGTACCGGCTTTGGCGAGTTTGCGAGAGCGTTTACCGTCACAGCATATCTCGACAATCAATTGGTGCGTTCGCAGAGGTTCACCAACTCACAAATTCGCTGCGAGGTCAATTTCGACGTCCACAACTATAATCGCATTGACATAGAAATAAACGAGTGGTGTTTGCCGGGCTGCAGAGCGAGAATAGAGGAACTGCACATAGGCTACTATGCAGTGTTTAACAAAGATAACCTCATCAATATGACTTGTCGCAACTCGGCAGATCCGTTAGGTTCGATAATTCCTGAGAACACTCTTATATTTACCGTAGACAACACTGAAAGGCTTTGGAATCCTGCAAATCCGCAAGGGTTGCATAGACATCTCTTGGAGCATCAAGAAGTATCAATGCGATATGGCTATGACATAAATGGTGTCATCGAATGGATTGACGGGGGTATATTCTTCCTATCCGAGTGGGATGTGCCGCAAAACGGCATAACAGCCACTTTTACGGCTAAAAACGTCTTTGATTTTATGGGTGATACTTACAACGGCCCTCTTGAAGGTACACTCTACGACATAGCTGTTGCAGCATTGATTCAAGCTGACTTAACAGCTCTAACGAACAATGCTTCTCGGTGGATAATTAGCGACCTCTTAAAGACAATCCGTACAGTGGTTGTAGAATCTTTTCAAGCCACGCTTGCACAGGTGTTGCAACTTTGCGCTCATGCTGCCTCATGCGGTCTTTGGCAAGATAGACGCGGCACTGTGAGGATAGAGCCAATAGCTTTAGGGCTTGAAAGTGAAATAACATCCCCCGATACTGCATCGTTTGCAGATATGTCTAGGATTCATCAATCGGATAGCGATTCAACTATAATCACAAATGAAACAAACATTTTCGGACTTGACGAGCGGATAGAAATGCTTTTGCCAAATTCGAGATTTACATTTGTAAGCAATCAGTTGTCGGACGGCAATGCAGTGTTCGATAGTCCACCGAAGTTGATTATAGAGTTTCCGCAAGACCATAGGTATGTTCCTGCAATCGTCATAACATGGAGTGAGGCATATGGCGAAATGGCACGTTCTTATAATGTCAATGCATACCGAAACGGTATACTCATAGACACAACGGAAGTTAGGGATAACAAAGAAATAAATAACCTTGTATTGCTTGAATTATTCTCTTTTGACCTCATAGAGGTCGAGATATTAGAGTGGTGCTTGCCTCACCGTAGGGCGAGAATGGAATATCTCTCTGCTGCACCTGATTACACTATTGACAGATTCAACTCAAGACCAGAAACAAGCATTACTGTGACAAGGGAATTGCGACGACTCATTATAAACCGCGACTTGGCAGTGATTGACGTTTCTCATTTCGGCAACATACAGCCTGTTCAAAATCCCCTCATAACAGAAAAGGAACACGCACTAAATGTTGGAGATAGAATCGTGGATTGGCTATCTCGGCGAAACATATATTTTGGCGATTTTAGAGCAGATCCGCGCCTTGACCCACTCGACACCATTTTAGTCAACAATGAATACGGAGATAAGGTAGTTGTTGTCAAGACTATTAACTATTCTTGGCATGGTGGAGCGTACTGGGGTTGGTATGAGGGAAGGCAGTATCAATCGTAATTAAGGAAGTGAAATACCCATGAATCTAATAATTGATAGAACATCGGAAGATGTGGCTTATGCGGCAGAACTCCGTCAATTGATTATGTCGAGAGAAGCCGACCCCGAACAGTGGGCTGAGTGGCTTTCGGAACTTAGGGGGCGTTACAGTTTCCACACCTTTAACCGTGTAGGTGTAGAGATACTTGAAACTGCGCGGATTATAAGCGATATGTATAGGCATATATCTGTATTCCCGCGTACAGATTGGCGAGTTGAAGATATACCTACTCCGCAACAATTGAGTAACTATCTCAGAGACATTGACACTATACGACAGGTAGCTGCAGAGGCTTTCGACGATGTGCCGCCGTTACCTGAGAACATGAACAACCTCACACACACAGCGGCAAATAACATCGAGATTATTCTTATGATGGCTCGTGAGTTTGTCATTCAGGCATCGTTAATATTCGTACAGAGCAACATGGTGGAGAGTGGATTTGAGGGACCATACATGATTACAGGAGGGTTTAGTAATGCTTGACAGAATACCAGAAGTCGGAAAGGCGGGGCGAGTTGCTCTTATTTTTGAGGGCGTTGACCCAGAAGATCCGAATAAAACTTATTATTTCTTTGAACACGCCGACAATGCGACACCCGGCACACCGTTAAACAAATACACCCTATTGCAAGATGAAACTGCGATAAGGCTCGGCTTGAACCCTGACGATAACCCAACCGTAAATGACGCTTTTCTGCGGTTAGCAGGGCAGTATAGCGGTGGCGGTACATGGCTCGGTTCGGCACACCTCGGAGCATCACATCTATAAAGACTAAAAGTTAGAAAGGAATTGAACAATGAAAGGAATGCCCGAAATAATCCAGACACGTCGAGATGCACAAAATCTATTCCAATTGGCGCAAGAGGGCGCATTGGACAGAGCGGAAGTAGCAAAGAGGTTCCGTGCAATGCTTGGCTCTCAGTATCACGCCGTACCTATCCTCTCGATGTCGGGAGACGTAGTGACAACACGCTACTTTGCAGAGGTGCTAAAAGACAGCGTGACACATGACGGCTTGCTTGTAAAGAGTGTGGAACACATCAAAGGCACAAGTGAAGATGATGGAGAGGATAACGAGCAGTTTGTGGAAACGAATATCACGTTGTCGAGCGCACCGGCTAAAGATCTCAGTGTGCTGTCGATATACGTTCCAAACAATGTTCTCGTATCTCATGCGTTCGATATTGCGGAACTTGAATTTATGTTGGGGGTGCTTGAATCATGATTAGACTTATGCGAGACGACCCTTCGAGGATTGACCCCCTATCGTTGCTCACAACGGCTAAGATAGCCGCAACGCTCGACATCGTATGCCCTATACCTCAATATATCAGAGCTACAGGAGATGCAACCCTCACAATAACTGAGAACTGTGTTATTGCTGTCGGAGATGCCATATTCAAAACAGAAAGCGGAGACTCCTTAACAGCGTCGCAATTGGATGCAGGTACGTTTCAAATAGGCAGAGACTACTACATCTACGTTTGCGATGACGGCTCATCAAACAGAGGCGAATACAGAATTTCGCTCAACTCAACATTCCCCGGTGGGTTCACAGCGGCAAATTCAAGGAAAATCGGTGGTTTCCATTTCGGCGTAGCACGTAGGACAAACGATAGAGACGAGCCAATAAATACGTCGGGTGTCGCGTTTGGCGCAGGCTGGGAGGCGAATGTCTACAACGGCATAGTGCCTAAATCAGTCTGGACACTCAAACACCGCCCTAAATGTACACCCGAAGGCATGGTCTATGCAGGGAATGGTTTATGGGTAGATATATACCTGTCGTCAAGTGATGGTGCAGGCGGTATTCAATCCGCTCATGGCATTGTGCCGGTCACGGGTACAGAGGGATTTGATTGGTATACTTTTGTTGAACGCCTAAGAACAATCGGAAAAAGACTGCCAACTCACACAGAATGGATAACCGCAGCATATGGCGCACCTCAAGGTTTGGCAGATAGTAACGATAATGCATGGTCGCGAAGTGCAGCTCCGGCTAATAACGCTCGAAACATAGCGGGTGGCGTTGCAAGAGCCGTTTCTGCAATTGGTTGCCGAGACACAACCGGCAACGTGTGGGAGTGGAATGATGAACTTGTTACACGCTACGATGCCACAGGTGCAAACGCAATCGGCACTTTCAGATGGTTTGACCTTGTAGGCGCAGGGAACGGTCAAGTCCACCTAAATTCACCAACGCAAATTATTAGCCTGATCTCGGGCGGCGGCTGGAACAACGGTGTCAATGCCGGGTCGCGGTGCGTCCATGCGGCCGTTCAGCCGTGGCATGTCGGCACGAGCGTTGGGGCGCGGGGCGTTTCTGATTCCCTGTAATCTGAAAGCTTGTGTTCTGTAAGCGTGGCGATAGCCACGCGTTGTCGTAAAATTTTTGTATAACGCATTTCGTTATAATACCACGAAAGCCGATATTTCGATTGGATTCGTGGTATTATGGCACTATGAGTGAACTAAAAATACTTCAAAAAACATTTGATATGATTGAGTATGCCTATATAGCATTGGCTCAATATCCGAAGTCGGAAAAGTATGCTCTTGTCGTAGATATAAAGAGATGCATGGACAACATTCTCGGTTATACGATAGAGGCGCAAAAGAAGTATTACAAAAAAACCACACTACAAAACCTCGACATTGAGGTTGCAAAACTAAAGGCATATATCAGACTCTCGTACAATCTAAGGTTTCTACCCATAAAAAAATATGAAGTGTGGAGTGGCAAGGTTGTCGAGATTGGTAAGATGCTAGGCGGGTGGATTCGGAAGAACTCTGAAAAGCCTGTTGAGCAAAATAAAGGGGATATTTCGTAAGCCTGATATCGGGCGGCAACTGGAACAACGGTGTCAATGCCGGGTCGCGGTGCGTCCATGCGAACCTTCAGCCGTGGCATGTCAACACGAGCATTGGGGCGCGGGGCGTTTTACATCCATAGTCAGATATTGCATACCCAAGGGTATGTTTTCAGTACAGGATGTTGTAAAAGGAAATATCTCCACGCCGTCGGCTTGACCGATAGGTGAAAAACAAAAATAGCCGCGTATGCCATTAGTAGCCTTTTCTTTTAATAAAAGCAAGGTCGAAAACTCGCAAAGCGCGGCAACTTCCCGGAGGTAGTATTGCCTAAGACATACAAGAATCTCTATGAGCAAATCTATCAGTACGACAATTTACATCAGGCGTACCTTGAAGCAAGAAAAGACAAAAGGTATCGTGATGATGTGCTTTCGTATTCCGCAAATCTGGAAGAGAATCTTATTGATATGCAAAACCATCTTATATACAAGTCTTACGAGATTGGCAAGTATAAGGAAGTGGTTGTGCGAGTTCCTAAGAAACGAATTATCCTTATACTGCCGTTTAAAGATAGGGTGTTGCAATGGGCTATATATAGGGTAGTAAACCCCCTGTTCGAGAGAACTTACATAACCGATTCCTACGGCTGCATTTCAGGGCGTGGTAACTTGAGAGCGGTAAAGAGAATCCAATACTGGCTAAGATTGCTTGAAAAAGACAATCGTAAAACTTATGCGCTCATGCTCGACATTAAGAAGTATTTTTTTCGAGTGCCGCATGATATGGTACTCGAAATACTCGGAAGAACAATCAAGGACGAGCGTTTAATGTGGCTGTTCGATTTAATAGTAAACAGCAAGACAATGCCGTTTGGCTTGCCGCCGGATGTCAAAGACGTTGAAAGTGCTGTGAGAATTTGGGATGTAGGTATGCCGGTAGGTAGTCTCATATCTCAGATGATTGCCAATATAGTATTAAATGAACTCGACCAATATGTGAAGCGCAATCTGCGCGTGAAGCATTATATCAGATACATGGATAATATGGTGATATTCAGTCACGACAAATCGGAACTACACAGACTCAACGCTCTCGTGGAGCGGTTTTTATACGAAACGCTGAGACTTGAATACAGCGCATCAGATATTAGGAACGCAAAGGACGGCATCGAGTTTGCGGGGTATCGAATCTGGAACAACAAGATACACCTTAGAAAATCAACAGCATTACGGATGAAACGGAGATTGAGGCATGTAATGCAACTCTACAGCGAGGGTAGAATATCGCTTGAAAAATCTCTCAATGTTTCAAGCAGTTATATCGGCATGATGTCGCATTGCAATAATGATAGTCTTAGGAGAAAGGTTGCAGAGGACTTTGTTCTTACTAAACCATTTTCCGAGGACTGGCTAGGATAAATAGAAACATATAGCATAATTACTCGACAGCATCGGGAGGTGCTGTCTTTTTATGCAATTTTTTTGGAGGTTACGAACTTGGAGCATGAAATCATTTACTACATCCGACAATACTATGCAGCTCAACCCATGTACACAGGAATTATTGTTGCAATTGCCACATCGGTAGGCGTTGTCCTTGCCTCTGCAATAACTTTTCTCGGAATCATCATGTCAAAGAAGATGGATAGAAAAGACAAGAAAAAAGCAGACATGAGCGATTTTGAAAAGCAACTCCTAGACAAAATGCAGGCGTTTGGGCGAGGCGTAAATGTGCTTCTGTATGACAGAATCAAATACTTAGGGAACAGATATATCGGTGAGGAATGCATATCGGGTGAGGAACTTAACGACCTGAAAAAACTTCATACGGTATTCCATAAGGATTTGGGCGGCAATGGGTATCTTGATGAAATAATGCGCCGGGTAGGTCACTTGCAAATCAACAACAGCAAAAGCAAACGAGAATATTGGTGTCAAAAGCACACCAAAGCAAATGATAAGTGCGTAAACATATCGAAGGAGGATAAGGGAAATGCAGATTAACTGGAAACAAAAGTTGGCAAGCCGCAAATTTCAATGTGCGGTAGTTGTACTCGCTTTGGCGACAATAGGCTTTTTCACTTCGGAGGATTCCGCAACACAGATTGTAAGCCTAATTGTCGCTTTGTTTGATGTCATAGCTTACTCAATAAGCGAAAGCTATGTTGATGGTGCGAGGGAGTATTCAAAAGTGGAAAATGAAATGCAGTGGTGCAAAAGGACGTTGAATGAAGTGGTGCGTAGGTTAAACGAACATGGAATCGGAGGAAGTGGAAATGTCGAATAGTGTAGAATTATTAAACAATGCCCAATTCGGTGCGGCAATCGGTAGTGGAAACAGTTCATACCGCTGCCGAGATGTGCTAACAGGAATTGAGTTCAACCTAAGTTTCGCAGGCGCAAGAAGCGATCATTATGATGTCACCCCGACAACGGAACATGATGCAAACGAAATGGTCAGGTCAATTGGCGGCATAGACAACATGGGTTCGCAAGGATGGGTAGCCCGTCCGGTTATTATTTATGTCGGGCCCAGACTAATAGCCGCAGGGCTAAACACCTTTATGCATCATATAAGAATCGGCAGAAGCAATCCCGGCTCAAGATTCCCAAGCCTAAACGAGCAACCACCGTGGACTCGGTGGGGCGGTCATTGCTGCCTTTATGTTTCAAATAGCATAGGCGGTGCCGGGAACGAGAACAGCACAAACATACACGCAAGGGCAGAAGCCAACGAGAGAGCCAATACACCGAGGGGCAGAGGCAGGCAGGCGAGGGCGGCTTGTCACGAAGCGTTTATGAGGTCACAGAACGCATCACCAGCACCAGCACCAGAAACACCTCAATCGACAACACACACCGTTGTCAGCGGAGATACTCTATCTGCGATTGCAAGACGGTTTAACACTACCATAGATATTCTGATGCACCTGAACAACTTAGTCAATCCTGATAAAATAAGAATCGGTCAGGTACTCAGGCTGCCATACGGCAATAACTCTACGCCGACACAGCCTGCCCAGCCTGTCGATGCTATTGCAAGGGAAGTCATACAAGGACGATGGGGCGATGGTCAAGAGAGAATTGACAGACTTACAGCAGCCGGACACAACCATGCTGTGGTACAAGCAAGGGTGCGGGAACTTATGGGCGTGTAATACGACAGAATTATTCCATATGAAGAATAAAACCCTCGGACGATTATAATGCGTTCTGAGGGTTTTTTGCTTTTAGTGAGGGTAAAGTTAGTACGAAAGAGTATTAAGTTTCGTTCTGGTGCGTTTTAGTTTGTTGCAACAACTATCCTGTGCGTGGTTTGACCTTAACCTCGTCGCATGGCTCACGGACAAGCACATCTGTTATGTTGCATCCGAGGGCTTGACAGATAAGGTCAAGATGATTCAAGTTCACCCTGTCTGCCATATCGTGATAAAGTTCGTTAATGGTGGATGGTCGTATTCCTGTGGAACGTGCGAGATCTGCTTGTGACCATCTGCGCTCACCGAGCAGCGTCGATAGCATTACTTTAATCATAAAGGGGTATTCTCCTTTTCGATAGATTGTACCCACAATGAGAAAATTTTGTATGAATTTGTTGGATTATAACGTAATGCGTTATAAAAGATAACAACCGCCCTAAAGGGTTTTAGCCTTTAGAACGGTTGTTATTACCGTATGTTGTTGTACGGATAGACCATTACGAATACACCGTTTGAAATGTATATTTTCACTTCTCTGGTGTTCGCATAGGTCTCCTCTGGTGGAACTGGGGAGAATCGAACTCCCGTCCGAAAGCGCTTAGACGCAAACTTCTCCGGGCGCAGACGGTTATTGTGAGTTACCTCAATTTCCTAACCATAGCGCAAGCCGTCACGCGATTATGGGTCGGTAGCTTCATTGTTCATGGTGCGGGCAAAGCTTACCGCACTCACGGTCTCCACTAATCGACGCCCAAGCCGAGGCCGTGGAACTCCTCGGGAGGACGGGTAGCCTTAAGCGGCTACCGGAAGAGCGTAATCGTCGTTCTTCAATTTATAAGTTTGCCTTTTTAGGAGTCGGCTTCTCCGCCCGCTATCTACGCATCCACACCCCCGTCGAAACCTTTACAGTCCCTCGTTTGGTATGTTGCCTACAATTATTATATCGCATTTTTTCTGCAATGTGTGAATTATTTCTGAAAATTTATTTTTCACAATGAACTACTGTCCACTTTGACCACTGCAACAGTTGGTTTTACAAAAGTTTCGCATACACTTTACATGCTATATATGGATTACATCCTCGCGACTTGTTAATATATACATGAAAGAAGAAAGGGAAGGTCATTTTAATGAGTATTGCAACTATGCAGCATATATCGGAGTTTGAGAATTTGGTAGAGTTTTCAGAATTTTCAATACTTGATGGAATAATCAAACGTGAAGCCGTGAAGCCCGTTTATCAACCGATTGTATCACTGTCTGATGGACAAATATTCGGATACGAGGCACTTAGCAGGATTTGCGGCAACGGTTTAAGTATGACTGTCGAAAATATGTTCAGAGCAGCCGAAAAAAGTAACAGGGTCTGGGAACTGGAATCCCTATGCAGGGAAAAGGCTCTTAAGGGTGCAATGAACATTGACTCAAGTAAAAAGCTGTTTATAAATGTCAACCCAAACATAATGCATGATGAGAGTTTTAAAAATGGGTTCACAAAAAACCGGATTGAAGAGTATGGCTTAAACTTCGATAATGTCATATTTGAAATTACTGAACGCGTTGCAATCTCTGATACAGCGGCGTTTTTAAACTCAATAGACCATTACAAACAGCAAAACTATAAAATCGCAATAGACGATGTCGGGGCGGGTTATTCAGGCTTGAGCGTAATATCTCAGGTGAAACCGGACTTTATTAAGCTCGATATGTCTCTCATAAGGGACATAGACAAGGATGAAACCAAGCAACTACTGTGCAAAGCCCTTGTAGATTTCGGAACAAATGCTGAAATCAAGATAATTGCAGAAGGAGTAGAAACCGAGGAAGAACTGGAAACGCTCATAAAACTGGATGTAGGCTATTGTCAGGGATACTTCCTTTGTGTTCCCCACGAGGTTTTCCTTGAGCTTGCACCTGATAAGCTGGAAATAATAGAGAAATGCACAACGAAGAAGTACCTTGAAAAAACAAAAAGCTCAATATATCCAATAATCGGATATTTGTCAAAAAACGGCATATGCTTCTCACCGAACGAAACGGCGGAGAATGTCTATGAAGCGATGAAGCTTAATCCCGGCGCATCTGAATTTACAGTAATCAAAGATAATACCGCCGTTGGGTTCATGACCAAAACAAGGCTTAATGAAATACTTGGCGGCAGATACGGCTTCACGCTGTTCTCAAAAAAACTGCTCGGCGAACTTATGAATAGGGATTTTTTGCGAGTAAACTATAATATGCCCATCAATCAAGTTTCAGCCCTTGCAATGCAAAGACCTTATGAACAGTTATACGACCCGATTGTCGTTGAAAAGGGTAATATTTACTCCGGCACTGTGACGGTTAAGGATTTACTTGAATCATGTATGAAGGCGGATTTGGAGGTCGCCACGCATTCAAATCCATTGACCGGATTACCCGGCAACTTACTGATAGAAAAAGAAATTGTATGCCGCGTATTCGGCGACGAACCATATTGCGTAACATACTACGACATAGATAACTTCAAAGCTTACAATGATGCTTATGGTTTTCAAAATGGTGACCTTATGCTTGCGCTCATTTCCGACATACTTCAATCTTGCGCCACAAGGGACGAGTTTATAGGTCATATAGGCGGCGACGACTTTATAGTCATATGCGACTACCACGAGGGAGATAATTATTGCAGAGCAGTTATAGACGAGTTTTCCTCAAAGGTCGAATCACTATATCGCGATGAAGATTTAGAAAACGGTTTCATTGTTTCAAAAAACAGAAACGGCGTAACAGAAAGTTTCCCTATAGCAACGCTTTCGGTCGCAGGGATAACAAATAAAGTACATACATACAGTAGTATAGATGCTTTTTCAAAGGATATCGCAGCGATTAAAAAGACCTGCAAAAAAAAGCAGGGCAACTTTTTTCAAATTCAATGATAGAAATGAAGTCTAAGAAAGATTCTTCGCTTGCTTTGCTTTAGTTCTTCAATTTGATATTTCGTTCAATCTCGCGATTCGAGCTCTTTTCGGCTTCGGAATCCCTTTTATCATGGAGTTTCTTGCCGCGAGCCAGACCAATTTCGATTTTTACCAGTGAATTTTTGAAATAAACGGAAAGCGGAATCAGTGCCAGACCGTCTTGTTTGATGCGCCCGTAGAGTTTGTTGATTTCACGCTTGTGCATGAGAAGTCTTTTCGGGCGCAATGGGTCGCGGTTAAAGATATTGCCTTTTTCATAAGGGCTGATGTGCATTCCGCGAGCAAAAAGTTCGCCGTCCTTGACCATGCAATACGACTCTTTGAGATTTATATTACCTTGCCTGATAGACTTCACTTCGGTTCCGAAAAGCTCAACGCCCGCTTCAAATTTCTCCAATATGAAGTAGTCGTGGTAGGATTTTTTATTGTTTGCAACTTGCTTTACGCCTGATTTTGGCACTTGTGATAACCCCCATTCCGAAACACAAACTACTCGGTATCTATGTTAAGTGTTTGAGCGCGCTGCTTAGCGGTGTGATGGAAATTAATTACCTTGCGCTGATATTCCGCGTTCATAAGAGGAGAGGTAATCATAAAGTCAGCCGATGAGCGGTTTGTTGCAATCGGGATATCATACACCAACGCTATGCGCGAGAGTGCTCGTATGTCAGTGTCGTGCGGCTGAGCAGTCAGCGGGTCTGCGAAGAACACGATAAAGTCGATGACCCCCTCAACAATCTTAGCACCAATCTGTTGGTCGCCGCCCAGCGGACCGCTGTTGAGTATCCTCACTGGAAGACCTATGCGCTCGGTTATCATCCTTGCAGTTGTGCCTGTCCCGGTCAAAAAATGCTTGCCCAAAATCTCTTTATTCCACTCGCACCAGTCGAGCATTTCCTGCTTTTTTCCATCATGTGCAATCAGTGCAATATTTTTTTGTTTACCAAGCGAAAGTGTAATAAAATCGCTGTTAACTGACTCGTTCATAATTCCTCCAAGTATACTCAAATACTCTCAAACAATGAAGCTCTCAATCGCTTCAAGCGTCTCTTTCATATCCTTTTCAATGCGTAGCTCAATAGGTACGGTTAAATCCATTGCGAAAATACCCATGAGCGACCGCGCATCAACAATGCACCTGCCGTCAACGAGGTCAAAATGCCCGTCGAATACAGAAATGCTTTCTACAAATTTTTTAACAGCCATAATCGACGGGAAATACACATGTACAGATGTCATAAAAATTTCCTCTCAAACTGATTTTCTCGCCTCTGCACCAAGCACTTTTGTGAGTCTTTTTACTACAGCGTTTGCACAGTTTTCAATCTCATCCGATGTGAGTGTTTTTTTAGTCGAGCCGATGAGCAATCTTAGCGTGATGGACTTCTTGCCGGCGGGAATCTGCTTGCCCTTGTACTGCTCAAAAAACGACACATTTTTGAGCAAATTGTCAGGGCCCGGTTTACCTTCGGCGGCTTTTAAAATCTCGTCCCATTTGGTTCCTGTGTCAAAAAGAAGTGATACGTCATACTCAGTCATAGGATACTCGGTTATTTTCTCAAATTTGTTCGTTCGTGACGACAGCGGCACAAGAGCATCGATATCAATTTCAAAAAGCATCACCGAAGCATTTTTTATACCACAACCTCGGGCTGCCGTTTGAGATAAAATAGCCATATCGCCGACCTTTTCATCATCGAGCATAATATTTTGCCAAACAATCTCGTCAGCCCAATATGGTCTACGGTCTTGCACAAGTGTAAGCGGCTTGAGGTGAACAAAGCGCGCCATAGATTCAATAACACCCTTAGCCTGTCTGTAAATTCTTTCAAAATCCTCACGCGGAGCGACAAAAGCGGCTGCGACGTGTCTGCGCTGGCGGGGAAGCGATTCCTTTTCATCATAAGGTGAGGAAAAACCATCATCAAAGAAGACCTGCGCAGATTCAAAAATAGAAAACTCACTGAAATAACGCAGGTTGCCGGAGACAGCATTGCACAGATTAGGCAGAAGTGACGACCTCAAAAACTTCTCTTCAGGCGAGGGAGGTGCAGAAAGTTCAATCATTGCACCGCTGTCGCCCAAAACAGCATTAATCAGTTCATCATTGACCCAAGGGTAGGTGTAGACTTCATTCATCCCGCAGCGGAAGGCGAGATATTCTCTGATATTTCTGTCAACGTTTATAAAAGTTTGATTTATAGCACCGCTAAACTCAGCCGCGATAGGTGCAGGCTCAAAGTTCTCAAGACCATGAATTCTTGCGATTTCCTCCGTGATATCATCAGGGATGGAAATATCCCCCGTAGAGCGCCATGTGGGAACTTCCAAATGCATATTATCACCCGAGAAGGAAACATCAAAGCCAAGACTCGCCAATTTGCCGGCAAGCTCATCATTTTCAATGAATTTGCCGAGTCTCCGGCAGAGCCAGTATAGTGAAACATCAATTTGTTTTCTTTCGAGCGGTTTAGGATAGTTGTCGTGAAATCCTGTTACGGTCATATTCGGGAAAATATCGCCAAACAATTTGAGGGACATAGAAAGTGCTAAGTCAATACGCTGCGGGTCAATAGCCTTTTCAAAACGGGTTGCGGCTTCTGTTCTAACTTCATGGCGCATGGATGTGCGCCTCACGCTCAGTGCATTGAAGTTGGCGATTTCCAAAATAATATCTTTTGTGTCAGGAAGTATCGAATCCTTTTCGCCACCCATAACGCCCGCAAGCGCAATAGCTTCCTTCCGGTCGGCAATCACCAGATCTTCACTCGTGAGCGACAAGTCCATGCCATTTAAAAGCAAGAGTTTTTCTTTATCCTTTGCTCGGCGAATGACGATGTTCCCCTCGACCACATTTGCATCAAAAGCGTGTGTCGGCTGTCCCGTTGCAAGCATTACATAGTTTGTTATATCTACAATAGCACCGATTGGGCGCATACCGACCCGCCAAATGCGACTTTGAATCTCAAAAGGAGCAGCGATGGCAGAAACACCCTCAATCCGAGCTCCGATATACCTTGGACAAAGCTCTGAATCATCTATTATTATCTCGAAATCTGATGAAACTTTAGCTTCCTCGGGTGGTGAATACGGCGGTATCTCACGCAGCGGAAAACCATAGATAGCGGAAATCTCACGCGCAATACCGTAGTGACCCCAAAGGTCCGGGCGGTTAGTGAGTGATTTGTTGTCGATTTCTAAAACAATGTCATCAAGCCCGAGTGCCACGGCGAGTTCTGTGCCTGCGGGAGCATCAAATGCGGTCAAATCAACAATTTCGTGCTCGTCTTCAAATGGGAAAAGGTCAAAAAGACCAATTTCGGAAGATGCGCAAATCATGCCATAACTCTCAATGCCGCGAACTTTTGTCTTTTTTAGTTCTACAAGCTCACCTTCTCCATGCCAACGTACAAAAGACCCCGGTCGGGCGACTGCAACTTTCATATTCTTGTAGAGATTACTACCGCCACAGACAATTTCCTTTATGTCCCCGTCGCCCACATCGGTATGACATAAAACGAGCTTATCGGCATTGGGGTGGGGGAGTATTTCTTTAACTACGCCGATGACCATGTTTTCAAAGTCATGTTTCAAATCAACCATGCCCTCGACTTCAACCGTTGACATTGTGAGGTCGTAGGCAAGTTTTTTGAGGTTAAATTTTTCAGGAAGCTTTACATAATCTTTTATCCAATTGAGTGATAGTTTCATTAAATGTATTCCCTCCTACTTAAATTGGCTGAGAAACCGAAGGTCGGCACTCCGCAGCAGCCTGATATCGTTAATCTCATATCGCATCATAACAAGGCGGTCAAGCCCTATGTTTACATAAAATCCGGTGTATTCCTTGGGGTCAAGTCCTGCACTGCGTAAGACATTCGGGTGAGGCGTGCCGCCCGGCATGATTTCAATCCAGCCCACATACTTGCATACGCTGCAACCTTTACTCTCACAAACAAGACATCCCATATCAATCTCAAATCCGGGCTCAACAAACGGGAAGAAGCCCACGCGCATACGAACAGGCACCTCACGCCCGAACACTTTGGACAGAATACTGTTTATCATAACCTTACCGGATGAAAACGTAAAACCCTTGTCAACAATCAACGCCTCATACTGGAAAAAAGCACGCTCATGCCTGGCATCGGTTGACTCACTGCGGTAAGCCCTGCCCGGATAGACAAATCGGTAAGGCGGCTTGTGAGTCTGCAAATAACGAACGCTTGCGCCTGTGAGATGAGGTCTGAGGCAAAGTCTTTCACCACCGCGCCCCTTGTCGTGCCCTGAGAGCCAGTAAGTATCCATGCTTTCTCTCGCCGGATGGTCGGGCGGAAAGTTGAGGTTATCAAAGGCGTAAAGCTCACTGGTAATATCACTTTCTTCAAATATCTCAAAACCCATAGAGCGGAAAATGTCGTTTAAGTCGTAGCACATTTGAGTGATTGGGTGGAGCGTTCCGCTATGCGGTAAAATTGCAGGTAAAGTTAAATCAAAATCCGGAGAAATCTCAGAAGCTTTGAGAATTATTTCCTCTCTGCGCGCATCAACCAGCGCTGAGAGACGGTTTTTAAGTTCGTTTGCCGCACGCCCCGCGTCAGCACGAAGCTCCGCTTCGAGCCTCGGTATCTCCTTTAAAAGTTCGGTTATCACACCTTGCTTTCCGAGTAAATTTGCTTTTACATCTTGTAATGCAGCAACTGTAACAGAATCCTTTATCTTTTGTTCGCCATCATGCAGTATCTTCTCTATCTTTTCTTTCACTCTTTGTCCCCCCAAGAAAATTAAGTGCAGAAAGTCTATCATAAAGACCTTGATTTTGCAATCAAATTTTGGTAAATTGATTGTATTGAGGTGAGTGTAAATGAAACTTGCTACAGCGATGCAAATGCATGAAGCAGACAGATACGCCATAGAAGACCTCGGAATCCCGGGCACTAAGCTGATGGAAAATGCAGCGCAGCACATAGTAAGCGAGGCGGTGAAACATATCCCGCCAAACGGACTTGTTGCCGTGTTTTGTGGTACGGGAAACAACGGTGGAGACGGAATCTGCGCGGCGGCAATGCTTCTGGAAAAAGGTATTAAAGTCAGAGCCTTTCTGGTCGGTGACCCGATGAGGCTTAAAGGCGAATGTTTTGAGATGAAAGAAAGACTTGAACGCGCAAAAGGTTCGCTAGAGCTGTTTAACGCGTCCAAAGACAACACTGATTCGCTGGGTGGTTGCAACGTAGTGATTGATGCCATTTTTGGAATTGGGCTTAACACAATGCTGATTGACGAAGCACTTACGGCGGTAACGCTTATCAACAGTAGCCAGGCTTTTGTAATATCGGCAGACATACCCACAGGGATTCACGCAGATACAGGCGTAGTACATGGAGATGCTGTCAAAGCAGATGTCACAGTGACTTTCTCGCTGGCAAAGCCGGGGCATTTTGTGGAGCCGGGTTGTATTTATACGGGGAAACTCATTGTTGCAGATATAGGAATCCCTCAAAATGTGATAAACAGCATACCATCACGCACATTCGCCGCCACAGCGGCAGATATAACTTTACCAAAAAGAAAACCCGACACACACAAGGGCAGTTACGGACGAACACTCGTCGTTGCAGGTTGTGTCGGTTACACAGGTGCGCCGGTCTTGTCTGCAAAAGCAGCGACAAAGATTGGAGCAGGGCTTGTGTACTTAGGTGTGCCGAAGTCCATATTTGACATAATGGCAATAAAACTAAACGAGGAGATGCCGTTCCCTCTGCCTGATGACTCAAAAGGAAAACTTACAGCCAATGCGGCAAGCGAGATTTTACGCCACGCAAAAAGATGTGATGTGTGCCTGATAGGGCCCGGGCTGGGGCAAACAGATGAAATTTCCGAGCTGGTTCAATCACTGACACGTCTTGTCGAAACCCCGATTGTGCTTGATGCCGATGGACTAAACGCAGTGGCAAAAAACACAGATATATTAAATGGGACTTCATGCCAACTGATACTTACGCCGCACGTGGGCGAGTTTATTCGCCTCGGCGGAGATCTCACAGCAGGAGACAGGCTTGGTGCGGCAAAAGATTTTGCAACAAAGCACGGTTGCATTTTAGTTTTGAAGGGGCATAGAACCATAGTTGCTTTGCCGAATGGAACAGCATACGTAAACACAACGGGCGGTCCCGCTATGGCGAAGGGCGGGACAGGCGATGTGCTCGCAGGCATGATAGCATCACTTATAGGGCAAAAGCTCCCCATAGTCCACGCAGTAGCGGCGGCAGTGTATATTCACGGTCTTGCAGGGGATTTATGTGCTAAAAAATACGGAGAATACTCCGTAACGGCAACCGACATAATAGAAATGCTCCCCGAAGCGGTGAAAGTTGTGATGGGTTGAAGGGGGGATCCCCATGTCAGATTATGACCACTGGCAAAAAATTCAAAACTATGCTAAACTACAACCCATGAAAGACCAAACATTAGATACAAGCATAAGATACATAAAAGGCGTGGGTGAGGCTCGCGAAAAGTTGATGGGAAAGCTGGGCATGTTCACGCTCAGAGATTTGGTCGGATATTTTCCGCGTGCCTATGAAGACAGGACGTTGTTTTCAAAAATAGCAGACCTGCAAATCGGGCAAACAGTCTGTGTGCAAGCAATGGCAGCAGCACAGCCTAAGCTCTCGCATATCAGAAAAGGGCTCGACATAGTAAAAGTCAGAGTCGTAGATGAGTCAGGCTCACTCGAAATTACATTTTTCAACCAAGCCTTTATAAAAGATGCGATAAAACAAGGCGAAAGCTACATATTCTACGGAAGAATCTCAGGCACACTCCTACGCCCGGAAATGACAAACCCTATATTTGAGGTGAAGCAAGGGGACGGGGGTGCTGCTTCACTCCTGAAGCAGCACCCCCGTCCCCTTGCTTCACCGACCCTCACAGGGCGAATCATGCCGATTTATCCGCTGACTGCTAAACTTTCACAAAAGATAATCAGCAGCGCAGTCAGACACGGGCTTAATGAATGCGGAGATGAACTGCCCGATGTCCTGCCGGGTGAAATCACAAGGCACTACGAGCTGTGCAAAGCCCGCTATGCCTATGAAAACATACACTTCCCTGAAGACTTCAAAGCCTTAGATATAGCACGGCGAAGGCTGATATTTGAGGAACTTTTTGTCTTAGTCGTGGCAATGCGACTTATGCGAGAGAGACGCGTGGAGCAGAGCGGAAAACGCATTAAAATGCCGAATTTTGAGCACTTTTATAAAAATCTGCACTTCACGCCAACAGGCGCGCAAAAACGAGCTATAATAGAAGCCACCGAAGATATGTCCGAGGGCAAGCCCATGAACAGGTTGATTCAGGGTGATGTCGGCTCAGGGAAAACCCTTGTCGCGGCGGCATGTGCGTGGAACGTTTGGCAGGCAGGTTTACAAGTGGCATTTATGGCACCGACAGAAATTTTGGCGAAGCAGCATATGAACTCACTGACAAAACTACTTGAGCCGATGGGTATGCGTGTCGGTTTGCTCACAGGAGCCATGACCGCAAAAGCAAAACGTGAAATGTACGCAAAGCTGAGTCTCGGGGAAATTGACCTTGTTATCGGAACACATGCGCTAATCTCAGAAGGTGTGCATTTTCACGATTTAGGGCTCGTAATAACCGACGAACAGCACCGTTTCGGTGTAGCCCAACGCTCGCTGCTGACAGAAAAGGGAGACAGCCCACATGTGCTTGTAATGTCGGCAACACCCATTCCCAGAACGCTCGCACTCATTATCTACGGCGACCTCGATGTGTCAACGATTGACGAAATGCCTCCCGGAAGACGCGAGATAGAAACTCACATAGTAGGTGAGCACCACAGAAAACGGGTTTACGGCTTCATAGAAAAACTGGTAAAACAAGGACGACAAGTCTACATAATCTGCCCGATGGTCGAGGAGGAAGAAGTGAAGCAAGGGGACGGGGGTGCTGCTTCACTCCTGAAGCAACACCCCCGTCCCCTTGCTTCACCGGATGAACCGTCCCCATGTCCTCTTAAGTCAGCAAAGGAATTTCACAAACATCTCAGCACAGAAATATTCCCCGAGCTCAGCGTGAAGCTCGTTCACGGGAAAATGAAACCAAAGGAAAAAGATGCCGCCATGAACTCATTTGCCTCGGGCGAAGCCGATATTTTAGTGGCTACAACCGTTGTGGAGGTTGGTGTTGACGTGCAAAATGCCGCACTCATTATAGTAGAAAATGCGGACAGATTCGGGCTATCCCAGCTCCACCAGCTACGCGGTCGTGTTGGCAGGGGAGAGTATGAGTCTCATTGTATTTTATTCAATAGCGGAAAAAGCGAAGCCTCGCGGGAACGTCTGGAAATAATGAAATCCACAAACGACGGATTCAAAATAGCGGAAAAAGACCTCAGTATGCGTGGACCGGGCGACTTCTTCGGCTCTCGCCAACACGGCTTACCCGAGCTTCACATAGCAAACTTTGCAACAGATATGCTGGTGTTAAATCAAGCACAAAATGCAGCAGCAGATGTCCTAAAAAAAGACCCCGAGCTAAAATCCCCGCAAAACAGGGACTTAGCCGACCAAATAAAGCGGATGTTTGAACTAAATACAGATAAGATGAACTAACCCATTGAAAAAATCCTAAAATTATGATAACCTGTCAAAGATAAATATGTGGGGCAACCGTCCTCGGTCGCCCGCCACAAAAGAGGTGATAAGGTGACGGAAAAAAAAGCAGAATATAAACGTATATTACTGAAAATCAGCGGAGAAGCATTAGCAGGAGATAAAAAAACAGGACTGGACTTTGATGTAATCAGGAATGTCTGCAAATCCATCAAAGAATGTGTCTCAATGGGTGTTGAAGTCGGAATAGTAATCGGCGGCGGCAATTTCTGGAGAGGTGTCAAAGACGGAGAAGGCAAGATAGAGCGTACGCGCGCAGACCACATGGGAATGATGGCTACAGTCATGAACTGTCTCGCTGTGGCTGATATGCTGGAGCAACTGGATGTCCCTGTCAGAGTGCAAACAGCTCTTGCAATTTCAGCAGTCGCAGAGCCTTATATCAGGCTCAGAGCGGACAGACATCTCCGTAAAGGCAGGGTGGTCATATTCGGGTGTGGAACGGGTCATCCATACTTTTCCACAGACACAGCAGCCGTACTCAGGGCAGCAGAAATAGATGCAGACGTAATATTGCTGGCAAAAAACATAGACGGCGTATATACAGCAGACCCGAAGCTCGACCCAAACGCAACAAAAATAGATGCAATCTCCTACACAGATATGCTCACGCAAAGACTTATGGTGATGGATTCAACCGCAACATCGCTCTCAATGGACAACGAAATACCTGTCATACTTTTTGCTCTTGAGGATCCGGAAAACATAGTAAAAGTAGTAATGGGCGAAAAAATAGGCACCAGAGTCGGCTAGCCTGATTCCCTCAACACTGTCGGGAAGACACCATTAGTGTCCCGCTCAAAAAATAAATTATAGATTTGGGAGGAAATAACGTGTACGAAGAATATGAAAGCAAGATGAAAAAGGCAGTAGAAGCGTTGCAAAACGGTTATACGACAGTCCGCGCAGGACGTGCAAACCCATCAATTCTCGACCAGGTTAAAGTGGATTATTACGACACACCGACCCCGATTAACCAGATAGCAGGTATCTCTACTCCTGACCCAAGAACCCTCATGATTACACCATGGGACAAGAGCAGCCTAAAACCAATCGAAAAAGCTCTCATGGCATCAGATTTGGGAATAACTCCTGCAAATGATGGAACAGTTATTCGCCTACAATTCCCACAGCCAAACGAGGAACGCCGCAAAGAGCTCATCAAGCAAGTAAATAAACAAGCTGAGGATGCAAAAGTTTCAATTCGCAATATTCGCCGCACTGCGGTAGAGTTTTATAAAGGTCAAAAGAAAACAGGCGAAATCACCGAAGACGATATGGTAGTAACAGAAAAGGATCTTCAAAAGCTGACAGATAAATACATTGAAGAGATAGCAAAAGTCGCAAAGAGAAAAGAAGAGGAAATAAAAGAAATCTAATGCGAAGATTCTTCAGAAAAAACAAAAAGGCGAGGGAGCCGGGAAGCCTCGATGCTGCTGTTCTCCCTCGCCATATTGCCATAGTTATGGATGGAAATGGTCGCTGGGCAGCGAAACGCTCACTTCCGCGCACAGCGGGGCACGCTGCCGGAGCGGAGACTTTTCGGCGTGTCGCAACATATTGCAAGGATATAGGCATTGAATATCTCACTGTTTACGCATTTTCCACGGAAAACTGGAAGCGCACTGCCGATGAAATAGAGGCTATAATGGGGCTTTTGGAGAAATATCTGTATGAGTCTCTTGAAAAGATGGAGCGCGACAGGGTCAAAATGAAGTTTCTTGGTGATACTTCGGTTCTTTCGCCAAAGCTGCGTGAGTTGATAGCGGAGACAGAGAAGGTTTCAAAGAAGTATGACGGAGTGCAGGTCAATATCTGTCTCAACTACGGCAGCAGGGATGAGATAATCAGAGCAGCCGAGCGGTATGCAGCAGAGAAAAAAGATGGGGCTAAGCCACTAACCGAAGAAACCTTCTCAAAATATCTCTACACGGCAGACATTCCCGACCCCGATTTAGTTATACGTCCAAGCGGCGAGTATAGGTTGTCAAACTTTTTACTGTGGCAGTCGGCATATTCAGAGTATTACTTCACTGATTGCCTATGGCCTGACTTCAGCGAGCGAGAACTAGACAAAGCCATAGTAGCATATCAATCGCGAGAACGCCGTTTTGGCGGAGTTCACGGGTAAACACCCGACAGTCGCCCGTCGAGTGTTTTTTTCATGCGCTTAGTTATAGTACAAAGCTCTGCATTACATACATAAAGAGTGTCGGTAAAAACCCCAGCATAAAATTGAAAGCAAGATGAATCCCTATAGAGTACCAAATATTTTTTGTAAACAAATAAACCAAATTAAAACACATAGCTATAACCATATAAGGAATGGTAGCAATAAAATTGCCGTCAAAATTATTCAGATGAACAATACCAAACAAAAACGCCGACACAAAAAAGAAAATGACCGATACAAACCTTGCACCCCGTAGCTTATAAAACAGTACATGGCGAAAGATAATCTCTTCTCGAAATGCATTGAGTAACGGCATTAATGCAACGATAAGAGTCATCATAAAAGACATCGAGATTGCATCACTTTCGCTCACAGCCGAACCTGACGAAACGGGCATGAATTGCGACATCAACAATCTAACAACATGAAGTACGGCAACAATACAGGCTGCACCCACTAGTGAAACTAAAATTTTTAACCAGATTTTTTTGCGATAATTTGCCCAGTCATTCATTAATACCGTACCATAGATTTTAGCAAGTATGAACGCAGATAATAATACAAGGGCAAACATTACAATCAATGCAGTGTTTTGCACATTTGGTATCTGCATTGAAACAATGACCCATGCCACAAGAAACTGCACCGGAATCAAAACCAGTGCCAAAAAGTCCAGCTTAGTCCAGTTAATTGCTCTCATTTGATAGTTCCTCCTTTATGCCATTTGCGTAACCGTACCGCCACATTGTCTTGATTCTACGGCGAGTATAGCATATCTCATCAAAAAATATATAAATAATTTGATAACACTTTTTTACAAAATAACTAACTTATTAAACACAAAAAAGACAGGCTTTTGCCCGTCTTTTTTGCAAGGCGTACAGGTTGCAAATTTTCCGTAGGGGACGATGGCAATCGTCCCGCAAATATGCGCAAACAGCCCATAGTCAGCGGTTGCAGGGGAGGGCTGGGCGAGTTCGGGTATTGTGTGTGTTGAATTAGCAGCAAAGTGAGTTGGTGACTGTTGGTTATTTCCCTGAGTTAGTTCATGTCTTGGAACTTTAGTGATATACGTGGGTGTAGGCAAGTGCGGATTTGTGGGTGTAGGCAAGTGCGGATTTTACTTGACAAACAGCAGTGCCATATGCTACCATACAAGCAATCGGACAGCTTGCCGTGCTATCGGCGGCTGCTCCCAATATAGATTTGGAATCTGAGGAAGAGCCGTTACGTTAGTGGCGGTTATTTCTCGCTTTTACGAGAAATAACTATGGTTACTACCAACGCCACTAAAGACACGAAGATTTGCGCGAGTGCCAGTATTGTTGATATATCCATCGCTACTCCTTTCCGAAGCAGCCTAGCCGTCGTCATGCTTGCGGGCAGAGCATATCACAAATCTAATAAAGATTGCAACCACAAGGAAAACACCCCGATGTGAGGCTTTTCACACTTTGGGGTGTTTTATGTAGAAAACTAAAACTTACGGGTATGCTTTTCTACAAAGTTTCTACATTTGGGATTGTTTGTTAAATGTTTGTGAATTGAATGCAACAGCCCCTTTGCAGAGAGAGTAAACACCCGACAGTCGCCCGTCGAGTGTTTTGCCTTCATACGCAGGGTACTCCTTTGACTGTCCGTCCAGACTGCCCAGTCTCCCTGCAATTTTGATTTTACCATACTTAGTTTTGAATTTCAATTATTTTTTCGGATTTATTTAGTTGATTGATACCTCGGAATCTGATAAAATAGCCACAATAGAGAGGAACAGTCACAAACATGAAAACACGAATTTTAGCCGCCTTAGTTTTATTACCTATATTCTTGGCTATTTTGATTATATTCCCACCGATAGTCCTTGCTATTACTCTGGTTGTTATATGCACCCTGATTGCGATTGAACTTTTCAGAGCGGGGAAAGAAGCGAAATTTACAGTGTTTAGGATATTCGTGTCCTTTCTCGGCATTATCCCGATTCCTCTTGCCCTGTCAAGTTTATATTGGCTCCGAGTCATGCCTTGGGGGCAGTGGCTCGTATTATTCCCTGTTATTGTGACGATTTTTACGGATTCAGGTGCATATTTTGTTGGCGTTTCCATGGGCAGGCGCAAAGCGTTTCCGAACATCAGTCCTAATAAGACCATTGAGGGGTGTATCGGCGGAATAATTATCGGTACGGTGGGCATTTTTGTATATGGTCTGATAATTCAGCACTTTACCGGTATGACCGTTTCGATTCCGGTACTTCTCACAATCGGGTTGGTCGGTTCTGTGATAACAGAAATCGGCGACCTTGCGTTCTCTCTACTAAAGCGCAAATTAGGCATAAAGGACTACGGAAATCTAATCCCCGGTCATGGCGGTATGCTAGACCGTTTCGACAGCATGATTTTCTCCGCACCGATGGTGTATTTACTTTTTATAATTTTGTAGCGGGTGACTTTATGAAAACACTCACAATTTTAGGCTCTACTGGCTCTATTGGCAGGCAGACACTTGAGGTCGCAAAACATCTCGGCTTGAAAGTTATTGCCCTTACAGCACACGGCAACATAGAACTGCTTGAAAAGCAAAAAGACGAGTTTAAGCCCGAAACGGTTGTTTTAAGCAGTGAGCCCGATGGTGAAGCGAAGCTGATAGACATCGCAAAAAACAGCGGTGCTGACATAATAGTAACCGCAATTTCAGGCATGGCAGGTCTTGCCCCAACTCTTGCAGCCTCTGAAACAGGCAAACGTATAGCACTTGCGAATAAAGAACCGCTGGTATGTGCTGGCGAGCAAGTTATGCAAGCAGCAAAAAAGCACAAAACAGAAATAATTCCTGTAGATTCGGAACATTCTGCTATCTTTCAATGTCTAAAGAATAAGTCCGAAGTTAGCGGCTCACAAGTCAGCAAGCTGATTTTAACCGCATCAGGCGGGCCGTTTCGAGGAAAATCGCGTGAAGACCTCGAAAGTATCACTCCGGAGCAAGCTCTGGCGCACCCAAACTGGAACATGGGTAAGAAAATTTCAATTGATTCCGCAACCCTCATGAATAAAGGTCTGGAACTGATAGAAGCCATGCACCTATTTGGCGTTTCACCGGACAAAATAGAGGTTGTTATCCACCCCGAAAGCATCATTCACTCAATGGTCGAATACACTGACGGAAGCACGTTGGCACAGCTTTCGGTACCCGACATGCGTATGCCGATTCAATACGCTCTGACATATCCCGAGCGAAAGCCGTCACTCTCCGCTCCGCTAAGCCTCGCAAAGCTTGGAAAGCTGACTTTTGAAGAACCTGATTTAGATACATTTCCTTGTCTGCGCCTCGCTTATCAGGCAGCAAAACTCGGTCAAAGTGCGTGTAAGATATTAAACAAAACAAATGAAAAAGCTGTAGAGCTTTTCCTGAGCGGAAAAATAAGGTTTTTGGATATACCAAAGATGATAGAAAATGCGATTTACTCTGATGCTTCTAGCAGAGTATAAGAATGAAAGGAACACAAACAAATGTATATAGCACTAGCGATATTGGCGTTTGGCATAATTATTGCCATTCATGAACTTGGACATTTTATAGCCGCAAAATCCATGGGAGTCAAGGTAAACGAATTTGCCATAGGCATGGGCCCGAAAATCTTGTGGAAGCAAGGCAAGGAAACGCTTTATTCCTTGCGGATACTCCCCTTCGGTGGATTTTGCAGCATGGAAGGTGAACACGAGGAGAGCGAGGAGCCCAATCCCCGTGCGTTCATGTCACAAAAGCGGTGGAAACGTATTGTAATCCTTGCGGCAGGCAGCGTAGCAAACATTATAGCGGCTTTTATCATAGTGCTTGCGCTGACACTCGGTGCAGATGGGTTTGCCGGCACAACGATTAGCGATGTGACCGATATGTTCCCCGAATTGGGGCCGAGTGAACTCATGGCGGGAGATAGGATAGTTGCAATAAACGGCGAGCGCACTTTTTATCACGATGACTTTACAATGTTTTTTAATTTACACTTAACAGCGGGTAATCCAATAATTTTCACGCTGGAGCGTGATGGCGTATACTTTGAATACGAAAGAAGACCTGTAATAATTGATGGTGAGGAGCAATTTCGATACCGCAATCTGCATTTTGAGATAATAGAGCCGTCTTTCTTCAACAATCTGCAATTTGCCGCATATCGTACTTTCAACTTTATTCGGATGATTCGTGTCAGCATAATGATGATGGTAAGCGGTGATGCAAGTGTGCGAGATGTTGCAGGGCCTGTAGGTATTGTAAATGCTATGCATGAAGTGGGGCAGCAATCTCCGACTTTTGCAATTGCACTGGCTTCTATTGTGCATTTTACTGCATTCATTGGCGTAAACGTGGCTGTGGTCAATCTCTTGCCTATACCCGCCATGGATGGCGGCAGGATTCTGTTTACTGTATTGACGTGGGTGATAGAGAAAATAACCCGCCGCCCGCTTGATCCCAAATACGAAGGCTACATAAACACGGGAGCAATGGTTCTTCTACTCGGATTGATGGTTTTGGTAATGTACAACGATATAGCCAGACTGGTGGGCTGGTAGGAATATCATCTGACTAAAACTGAACAATTAAGCAACGAGGGTCATATATGAAACGCGATTACATCACAATCGAGTCAATGACAACTACAAAAACCGATGACATCGAGGCGACGGTGCGGCAAATCAACGCTCTTCAGGCCCTTGGTCTTGACATAATCCGTGTTGCAGTGCCTGATATTTCATCGGCGGATGCAATAGAAAAAATAAAAGAGAACATAAACATACCGCTTATTGCCGACATTCACTTCGACCACAAGCTCGCTTTGCGTGCAGCTGAGGCAGGTGCGGACAAAATACGCATAAATCCCGGTAATATCGGCGGCGAAATGAAAGTAAAAGCCGTTGCAGATATGTGTAAGAATAAAAATATCCCTATAAGGATTGGCGTAAACGGCGGCAGCTTAGAAAAAAAGCTTCTCGAAAAGCACGGCGGCGTGACACCTGAAGCTATGGTAGAGAGTGTAATGAGTCATGTTGCACTGCTGGAAAAGTACGATTTCAACAATATTTGGCTCTCTGCAAAATCCTCAAATGTAAATTTGACTGTCGCAACCTACAGACTGCTAAAAGAACATACGAACTATCCGCTCCATGTCGGAGTCACGGAAGCAGGGACGGAGTATAACGGAATAATCAAAAGTGCAATAGGCATTGGCTCGCTACTGCTTGACGGCATTGGTGATACAATAAGGGTGTCGCTAACTGCGCCGCCGGAGCGTGAAGTTTTAGCGGCAAAAGCCATTCTGAAGTCGCTCGGTCTGCGCCCGGGTGCAGATGTTATATCTTGTCCGACTTGCGGCAGGTGCGACATAGATATAATAGGCATTGCAAATGAAGTGGAGCTAAGACTTGCGCAAAAAGAGTCTGCGGCAGCTTCGCTCTCTCGAAAAGATAGTTCTTCGGTTGTCGCAGATGATTTAGTTTCAAAAAACCAAACAATCGCCGTCATGGGCTGCGCTGTCAACGGTCCCGGCGAAGCAAGCCACGCAGACTACGGCATAGCAGGCGCGGGCAGTGAGGCAATAATCTTCGCCAAGGGCAAAAAAATAGGTCAATTCCCCATGCAGGGCATAGTGGATAGGCTATTTGATATGATGTGAAGCAGGTGGGGGTGGGGGTGCTGCCTCACCGACCCACTACCTGTTGCTAGCATTATGCTATGAAACAGCCTGTGACCTGTAACTGCCAAAGCATTAAGCTATAGGCAAAAAACTGCGTAGAGCGGTACTGCTTTGATATTGTTTTCAAAACCAAAGTTCTTTGAAGAGATTCTTATGCAGTAAGTAGGCTTGTATTTTGTAACAAATAAATTTAAGCTTTTTGATTTAGTGCGAGTACCGCTTTTAACTTCAATACCTATTATATCATTATCCTTTTGAATTACAAAGTCCAATTCAGCGATACCTTCACTGGTCCAGTAGAAAATACTATAACCGTTGCAGACAAGTGATTGTGCCACGTAATTTTCTGCAACTGCACCGAGAAATGGAGTTTCTGCGATGCCTGCTGAGAGAATGCTTTGCTGCGAAATTCCGCTTTTAAGCATTAAAAGACCAACATCTCCCATATAGAGCTTAAATCCCGACAAATCTCTGTATGCAGAAAGCGGCATAGTGCCTTGGCTAATCCTCTCGCATTTTAGTACAGTGCCTGCAAAAAGCAACCAGTCAATAGCAGTTCCAAATAAATTTGCAGTGCCGCCTTTCATGGCTAGCTTGTATTGAAACTTCTTGTTATCTTTCGCAAGCTGAACCGGAATAGAATCAAATGCTGCGCGAATTTTTACACTCTCCGAATTGCTTGCATACTTCGCCATATCAGAAATATAATCGTTAATTATTTTGCTTTGCACATCAGGCACAGTCAAAAAGCTGCCGGTCTCACAAAATGTCCTGATTGCCATTGGCATACCACCGGTTATCAGGTACTGCCGATAATACTCCAGTGCCTTTTCGTGCAATCCGTGCGGCAATGCCTCACTTAACTCAAAAGATGACCTAATATCGCAGCAAAGCCTATCTTCGCCTAAAGCCCACAAAAATTCTTCAAAGTCCAAAGGATAGAGTGTAATGGAGTCAACATTTCCGACAGGAAAAGAAAATTTCTCACGGTTGATTGCAACACCAAGCAAACTTCCTGCACCTATGATGTGATATTCAGGGGCGAGTTCATTAAAATATTTCAGCGAGGTCAACGCTCTTTCGCAAGTTTGGATTTCATCGAATATAATAAGCGTTTCGCCGGGAATAATCTGCATTTGAGCTTGTGTCTCGAGAAACATCAAGATTCTTTCCGGCTCAATATTCTCGGAAAAGTAAGAGCTTACAGTATTGTTAGTTTCAAGGTTGAAATAAGCTACACTTTCATAGTGTTCTTTTCCAAATTCGTTTATGATGTAAGTCTTTCCGACTTGCCTTGCGCCATAGATAAGCAGAGGCATTCTCCCCGAAGTCTTATTTTTCCAAGCGAGCAATTTAGCAGATATTTTCCGTTTCACACTATCTCCCCCTGCATTTTTCTATGATTATTACACTTTCTGACAAATAAGTCAATAAAAATCAAAATATTTTGATTTTTATCGACTTGTTTTAGGCGATGTGAAGCAGGGGGACGGGGGTGCTGCTTCACCGCATCACTACCTATTGCTAGCATTATACTATGAAGCAGCTCCCCCGTCCCCCTGCTTCAGCACAACTTCGGCGATTTCTGCGCAAATCACGTGTATGTAATTGTCAAGGCGCTCTAGGTTTGCTCCCGTTGTTACAACAATGACCCCGTTACCGCTTATCGGGTTAAACGCCGTTAGTGCCGCAACGCCAAAAGCGCCGCCTGTATGCCAGAACAGTTCCTCTTGCCCCAGCATATTTGTCCACCATCGCAGTGCCGGCGAGTGATTGAACATAGATGTTATCCCTTGCCACTGCTCGCCGAGGACAGTGCCTTGCGATGATTTGAGCAGCTCTGCGGACTCGGCACTCAGTATTCGTACTTCGCCAACTTCTCCGCCTCCAATCAGCGCAGCCATTAGTTTTGCGTAATCACTCGCACTTATGGTTAATCCACCGGTAAATTGCAGACCGCTCTGACCGGGATAATTGCTGCCGATAGTTTCCCTGAGCGCCTGCACCGAGCGGGCGATGTTTCCGTTGCTCCTGTATAGTGTTGCAAGATTGTCTGTGTCTGAAATACTGCCGGATCCGAATGCCGCATCAATGCCCAGCGGCTCGAAAAAGAACCTGCTTGCCATAGCGTTCACCGTTTCACCCGTAGCTATCTCAAGCGTAACACCAAGAAAACAATAGGCAAAGTTGTTATAGTACCATGAGTTTATTTCTCCCGGCCGCTGCTCTTTAAAGAAGTTTCCCGCCTGAATCTGATTTCGGTGTGCCGATTCACTTGACTGAAACGGGAATTCAAATGCACGTATAGAAGATGTATGTGTCATTAAATGGCGAATTGTGATTGGTATATCAGGATAGTTGGGGTTGCGGACAGTAATGCCCCAATAATCGCCAATATCAGCATCAATATCTATAAGCTCTTGCTCATGTAGTCGCACGGCAAGCATTGCAAGTACAGGTTTTGTCAGTGAAGCGACACGTATTTTTGTGTCGTCTCTCATAGGCACCGACCCTCTTGTTGCATAACCAAACTCATGGGTTCCGATAATCTCACCGTTTTGAATAATAGCGACCTGAACACCAACTGCACCGTGTAAGGCTGCGATATTATCTATTGTCAGCCGCATATATTCTGTAATTATAATCGGCTCGAAAATTTGCAATTCTTCCTGCGGCGTATAATCTTCCGCGTTATCATCTTGACTTCCGGTGTCATATTTTTCGACGTCATCAGGCATCGGCGAATATGTTTCATCAGTTATGGTATCATCGTTGTTTTCGTTTTCATGCGGCGTATCATCCGGTGGCGATGTCTCCTGTGCCGTCGCTCCCTGCTCTGCATATTCATCATACTCTGAGCCTGCAAAGTTGCAAGCTACGGCAAATAATAAAAGCAGAAACGCGGCTAGAACCGGTGCACTCAATTTTACTTTTTTTCTGATTTTTACCACAAAAACTTCCTCCGAAACCTGCTTTTGAAATGTAATTTTAGCATACCTCAGAGCGGAGTAAAATGCAATGTTAAATTGATGTGGCTACACTTTGAAGTAATTGTGGTTGTAATGAAAAATAACTGTGACATACTAGAAAAACTATCAAAAGTGAAGTAGAGTGATAGCACAAGGTTACTGTACACATGTCGCCAAAAATGGATAATTTATTCCGCTTTTTTGCGAGCCAGAGAGCATTGCGCCACTGTTCTCGCAAAAAAGACTCCATAAATCATCCACTTTTGGCTTGGTCTGTACTGTAACAGCACAAGGAAAGGTTAGTTATTTAAAATACGTTGCACTAGTCAAACTGCGGATGTTGTGTTACAATAGTGGCAGTTTGATTTAGGAGGGCTACACTTGAATCCCGTACCGCTTTATGAGATGTTTCCGTTCATAGAAAATAACACGCGACTCGCCTCCGACTACAGTGCGGCGCGTGTTATTTCTGTTACCATAAATAACGAAAAAGGAACAATGAATCTTTCTGTAACCCTTGCAATTGCTGTGCCTCCGTTTGAACTTGGTGTTATTGAAGAACTCATAAAAAACGAGTTTGGGCTGACAAGTGTAACCTTAAAAGCTACGGCGGCGGCAGCACCTAAACCTATCTCTGGCGACATGGAAAACCCCGAAGATAATGGACAACTCGCGGAGGATTTTCGTGCATCTGCGGCATCGCCGCCAATTCCGCCTAAAAAGCAGTCTGCAAGCAGCCCATCATCTGCTAAATCCCCCGCTCGCAGCACCAAATCGACTAAATCTGCTAAGCCCCCTAAATCCGCCAACCCCGCCATTTTAGGCAGAGCAACCAAGGTAAAACCCATACCGCTCAGCGAGGTGTCGCTTGACCTCGGGCGTGTCACAGTGCAAGGAGAGGTGTTTGCGCTCAGGAGCAGACCTATTGAAAAAAGCAACTCTTGGCTCATAAATTTCGATATAACTGATTATACAGGCTCAATTACTGTCACAAAATTTATATTCGGCAAAGATGCCGCAGAGACTGCAAAGGGTGAGAAACTCGCAGGGGATATAAAGCAGGGTATGCATCTGATAATCACAGGTAATCTTGGGATAAGCAAGTTTGACCAGGACATTATACTCGAACCCCAAAATATTGTGCCCTATCAGCCTGAGCAGAGGCAGGACATTGCAAACGAAAAGCGTGTGGAGCTTCACCTGCACACAAAGATGTCGGACATGGATGCGCTGACCGACACAGCGGAAGCTGTGAAAAAAGCGGCAATGTGGGGTCACCCCGCCATTGCCATAACAGACCATGGTGTTCTTCAAGCATTCCCTGAAGCTGCCAAAACTGCGGCGATGCTTAAAAGCGACATAAAAATAATATACGGCGTTGAAGGCTATTTTTACAATGACTCAAGGGAGATGAAGCGAAAATATAACCACATAACGCTTCTTGTAAAAAATCAAACAGGTCTGAAAAATCTCTACAAACTCGTTACAAAGAGCCATCTTGAAAACTTCAACTTAAGACCTATAATCAACAAAAGTGAACTCACGCAGATGAGAGATGGTCTTATAATCGGCTCTGCTTGCGAGAGCGGAGAGGTGTTTGAGGCGATTGTCCGTGAGAAAAGCGAAGAAGAAATTGAGCAGATTGCATCGTTTTACGATTATCTTGAGATAATGCCGATTTGCAACAACAGCTTCATGCTGACGAGCGATAAATTTAACATAAGCTCCGATGATGAACTGCGCGAACTCAACAGAAAAGTCATTACACTAGGCAAAAAACTGAATATCCCTGTTGTTGCAACAGGTGATGTGCATTTTCTGGAGCCTGAGCATGAAGTGTATCGTCAAATAATACAAGTGTCAAAAGGCTATAGCGATGCTACGAATAAGATGCCGCTTTACTTCAAAACTACAGATGAAATGCTTGAAGAATTCAGCTATTTAGGTGAGGAAACAGCGCACGAAGTAGTAGTCAAAAATACAAGGCTCATAGCCGATATGTGTGATAAAGTAAGCCCGCTGCCGACTGATAAAAAGCTGTGCGTTCCGAAACTCGAAAACAGCACAGACGACCTCAAACGGCTGGTACATGATAAATGCATAGAGTTATACGGAGAAGATATTCCGAAAATAGTGCAAGACCGCATAGACTATGAGCTACACGACATTTTGAGGCTCGGTTACGGTGTAATCTATATGGCGGCACAGAAGCTTGTGTCGTATTTGAAAGAGCATAAAAGCCGTGTCGGCTCAAGGGGAAGTGTCGGTTCATCTATGGTGGCGCACCTCGCAGGAGTAACCGAAGTAAACCCCATGCCCGCTCACTATAGATGCAGCAGTTGCAAAATATCTGAGTTCCCGAGTGTAGAAATTCCCGACTCTGAGGACTACACTTGCGGTCCTGATATGCCTGACAAAAACTGCCCGCAATGCGGCAAACTGTATTCAAAAGAAGGGTTTAACATACCGTTTGAAACATTCATGGGTTTTGACGGAGACAAGGTGCCTGATATTGACCTCAATATTGCAAGTGACAGCTTAACAGAGGCGCACAACTATGTGTATGAAATGTTCGGCTCAATACATGTTTTCAGAGCAGGTACAATAGGCACGCTCAAAGATAAAAAAGCATACGGGCTAACGAAAAAATACCTTGAGGTCATCGGAAAAACTGCGACAAAAGCAGAGGAAAACAGGCTGCTAAGCGGCTTGGTGGGCGTTAAGGTTACGACAGGTCAGCACCCCGGCGGGTTAATTGTCATTCCTCAGGACATGGAAGTTTCTGACTTCTGCCCTGCTCAATACCCTGCTAATGATAGCGAAAAAGGCGTGACAACGCTTCACTTCGACTATAAGGTTTTGGAAGATAACCTCATAAAGTTGGACGTTTTAGGGCATGATAACCCGACAATGCTCAAAATGCTTGAAAATATGACCGGAGTAAACGCAGATGAGATAAGGCTCGATGACCCTGACACAATGGCGCTTTTTACGTCCCCTGCCGTTATGGGATTAACCGATGACGACCCGATAATAGGGAAAACCGGTTCACTCGGCATACCTGAATTCGGCACACCGTTCACACGCCAAATGCTCTGCGACACAATGCCCAGAGATTTCGATGCTCTGGTTAGAATTTCAGGCTTTTCTCACGGAGAAAGTGTTTGGCAGGGCAACGCACTGGATTTGATTGAAAGCGGAACAGCCACAATTCACGAAACCATAAGCAGCCGTGATGACATTATGTTATATTTGATTTCAAAAGGCATGACTGACAGGGTGGCATTTAAAGTTTCAGAGAGCATACGCAAGGGAAAGGGCATACCCGGAGATTTGGACAAGGAAATGAAACAGCGCGGTGTCCCACAGTGGTACATAGATTCATGCAATAAGATAAAGTACCTGTTTCCAAAGGCACATGCCGTCGCATATGTCGATATAGCGTTCCGTATAGCATGGTTCAAGGTTCACCGTCCGCTTGCGTTTTACAGCGCACACTTTCACAGGCGCAGAAAGACTTTTGCGGCAGAGACTATGACAAAGGGTATTGATATAGTAAGGCGTAAAATAGAGGCACTCAAAGCAAATGTGGATACAAGCAAGCCAAAAGACGAGGAACAAATGACGACTTTAGAATCTTGCTATGAGTTTTATAAGCGTGGTTTTGAGTTTGTGAATATTGACATATACGAGTCAGATGCCGATAAGTTTCTCATGGTTGATGAAACCAAGCTGCGCCCACCTTTTGTAGCACTGAGCGGACTCGGGGAGACTGCGGCATTTGATTTAGCCGAGTATAGGAAAAAATCAAAAAGGTTTGTGTCTCAAGAGGACATACTGGCAGCAGGTTCAAGTGTAAACAAAAATATTTTAGCACAGCTAAAAAGCATAGGAGCACTAAGAAGCCTACCCGACAGAAGCCAAATGTCCCTATTTTAGTATCGCCTACCCCTGCTCGACCATTCGCCGACTTATTTTATCCGCCTGTACTAAGTCCTTCACAACCTCGCCTGCAATAATAAGCCCGACGACAGATGGGACAAAAGCATTGCTGCCGGGTATTTGCCGCCTTACCGTGCACTTGCGCACCGTTCCCGGCGGACACACGCAGTTTGCATTGCAACTTGCAGATAAATCCTCCGCAGGAGCCAGCGGAACTTCTTTTGAATACACAACCTTGAGCCTGTCCACCTCGCGTTTACGAAGCTCGTGCCTCATCACTTTGGCAAGAGGGCAAATCGAAGTATCGTAAATATCGGCGACCTCAAAAGCCGAAGCATTAACCTTATTACCCGCACCCATGGAAGAAATTATCGCCACATTGCATTTTTTCGCCTGCATAACAAGTTCAATCTTCCCGGCGACGGTGTCAATAGCATCAATCACATAGTCGTACTCAGACAGTGGAGCCTGCTTCGACGATTCGGGAAGATAAAATAACCTGCGGGAGCGAACAACAGCATCGGGATTAATTTCTAAAACCCGCTCTGCGGCAACGTCAGTCTTGTATAGCCCTATAGTTTTCTGTGTCGCATGGAGCTGCCTGTTAAGGTTGGTAAGGCAAATTTTATCATCGTCAAACAGGTCAAGAAACCCCACACCGCTGCGGGCAAGGGCTTCAACCGCATAGCCGCCGACACCGCCGATGCCAAATACAGCAACCTTTGAATCATGCAGACGTGTCATGCCGTCTTTGCCAAAAATTAACTCTGTTCTCGAAAACTGATTTAACATCAAATTAACCACCCAGTTATTTCCCTGATTTCATGAGTTTATTTGTTGCTTCAACCAAAACATCAACAAACCGCTCAACTTCACTTTTTGTACTGTACCTGGAAAAACTCACCCTTAAAGCACCGTCAATGACCTCGCTGCGAAGCTTCATCGCTTCAAGGACACGGCTACGCGCACCTTTTTTGCAAGCAGTGCCGCGCGAGACATAAATACCCTTGCCATCAAGGTAATTCATAAGCACCTCTCCCTTATAACCCGGGAGCGATAAACAAAGCAAAAACGGAGAACTACCTTCTCCGATGATAACCGTATCGGTCAGTGCTGATTTTACTAAGCGGGCGGCGTACTCACGCAGCTCTTTGATTCTCGTAAAAGTATCGGAAAAATCCGCCATACCAATCCTGACAGCTTCGCCAAAGCCAACGGCAGCAGGAAGTGCTTCCGTACCTGCACGTTTGCCGCCCTCATGCGAGCCGCCCAAAAGAAGCGGGGAGAGCCTAACTCTGTCAGAAAAGTATAGCGCACCCACGCCTTTTGGTCCGTGAAGCTTATGAGAACTGACAGCAATAAGGTCAGCTCCGAGTGATGAAACAGAAAATGGAATCTTACATAGCCCCTGTACCGCATCGGTGTGTAAAAGTGTTTCGAGGTTTCGGCGTTTGATTTCGCATGAATACTCCTTAATAGGGTTTAACGTGCCGACTTCGTTGTTTACCAGCATAACAGATGCAAAAACCGTATCGTCACGGAGCGCGGCGGCAAAAGCTTCTGCCGTAATCAGTCCGTTTTCATCAGGCAGAAGATAGGAGACTTCAAAGCCTGATTTCTCAAGTTTTTTTATTGGCTCCAAAACTGCACTGTGTTCAATTGCCGATGTGATAATGTGCTTTCCGCGATGTGAGAGCCTTTCAGCCGTGCCAAGTATGGCGAGATTGTTTGCTTCTGTACCGCCTGATGTGAATAGCACATTTTTCGTTTTTGTACCCAGTGCATCGGAAATATTTTTTCGCGATCGGTCAAGCGCACTTAACGCCCTGCGCCCTTGCTCATGCATGGAAGAAGGGTTCCCGTAATCCTCCCGCATAACACGGAGCATAGCTTCCAGCGCTTCTTCACACACCGCAGTAGATGCTGCATTGTCAAAATAAATAGTTTTATTCATGAGTTACAGTATATCAGAAATTTTTTGTCTGTAAATAGGGAGTTGATATACCTTGTATTTCCACGTGATACACCTTGTATTTTCATGCATATTGTGTTAATATTAACATCGCAAGACCGCACAAATATGTCTTCGGCATTGCAATCTACAAGAGGGAGTGAAATTATGCCTTCACAAGATCTATTAAGGGAGATGTTAAATGTAATGGACACATCGACACAAGGCGCATCCGAAAGTAGAATAGAAAATCTCGCACTGAGAATTTTCGATATTAATGACAATATTCAGTATAACATGAATGTAGTAGAAACGATTTCCTTCTTGCTGTCCGAGAAAGGGCGCGATATTTTAGCGGTAACATCAAAAATCAGTGGAGCGGAGCTTACCCTCACTTTAGAAAACGCAGGTGAGTACGAAAGCATAGTAAGCTCCATAGAAATGAAATTTGCTAAACTTGCCGATGCCATTCGGAAAGATATGAGCAAGATAGAGGCAATTTCAAACCTGCTTTCAGGTGAGGGACTTGCTTCCGCAGAGGAAGCCCCTCCGGATGAATCGGCATCAATGTCTGATGAAGTAGCAGATTTTGCATCTCAGCTACTACCACCCGATGATGGAGCAGACCTTGTACCTCCGGAGCTACCGGCTGAAGATGGAGCAGACTTTGTACCTCCAGAACTACCGGCTGAAGATGGAGCAGACTTTGTACCTCCACCGCTACCACCTGACGATGAAGCAGAGTTTGTACCTCCGCCTTTACCACCTGATGCGGCATAGGACACTGCCACGTTGAAGGTGGAATTAGTGCAAAGAGAGGTCTGATTCATATGGCTGAGCAAAAGCAAAACTGCTATCTGGGTATAAATGGCAAACAACACGGGCCCATATCAGAAGCAGAAGTTCAAAGAATGTACGATAATGGAGAAATCACGGGAAAAACAAAATTCATTTGTTCCGGTATGACCGCATGGGTCAACCTATCTGACATGGAGAATTTCTTCCCGCCTTTGCCGCCGCAAGAACCGACACAACCACCGCGAGAAGGCGTTTTACAAGCAAATCAATCACCCTCCGCAAGCAGTCAAACGGAGTTTACGGAAGATACTTCAGACCCTGCGGTGTCGGATGATGAGAAAAATAAAAAAGGCAATGCTCTCGGCAATATAAAGGAAAAGGTCTCCGCTATTTTTAGTAATGCCCGTCAAAAACAGCAAGAAAAAGCTGCGGAGAAAAAGGAAAAACCCAAAAAAGAAAAACCGATAAAAGAAGCAAAGCCGAAGAAGGAGAAACCTCCGAAAAAGGGAAAAGCTAAAGAAGAAACTGCGGAAGAAACAGATGCAGAAGCAGCACCGGAAACAGAAGAAGAAACTGCGAAGGCAAAAGCACCGCAGGAAGAAACGACAGAGTCAGATACTGAAACAGTAGTGACTTTAGGCGATGAGCTGGATTTAGAGATAGCGGGACTGGAAGCAGCGGGACCGGAAGCTGCGGAAGAAGAAAATCCCAAAAAAGGCAAACCCAAAAAGGCAAAAAAAGAAACTAAGGAAGGAGAAGCTCCAAAAAAGAGAAAACTACTTTTAATAATTATCGGTGCGATAGTGCTTGTTTTGCTTGCAGCAGCCGTGGTTTTGTTATTTGACCCCCTCGGCTTCGGTCTTTTCGGCGGCGGTTTGCTCACTGCTAATTCAGCAGCTGATGATGTCTTTGTCGTGCAGGGAGATGCTTCCGGTCTAGATATAGATTCGGAAAATTTTGATGATGACAGTATGCCGGAAGATGCAAGCACAGAAAACAATGATGGCGATAGTAATGACGATAGCAATGACGTTAGTGCCATTAATGGAGATATTGACACTTCCAATACATCAGAGTCGGGTGACGAGACAGTTTCGGATGAGGCAGATTCGGACGAGACAGCTTCGGATGTAACAGGGGATGAAGACATAGATTACGCAGTAAATAGAATTCGCGAAGAAATAATCCAGGCAATACATGTAGGTGATACACTGTTAGAAGTTGAGCGTTATTTAACAAGGAGGTCAGACCGGATAACAGGTGGTGTTGTCGGGGACTTTACAAAGATTGACGGAGTGATTTTAACTATCCGTGTGGGCTTGGATTTCTTTTGGTCAGTTGATGAGTTCATTGAGCATCTAAATGACGATAGCGTAAGATTAATATACTCAATGGACTGGTATATCGATGTTGACAGTTTTATCTACAATGTAAGAGTTTCCACCTTAGATGACTTACACATCAATTCCGTTTCAGTGGAGTTTATTCATGCCGAAGACATTGAATCGGGCATAATTGACGACCCGTTTGATGATAGCGGCATTGAAACAGGTACAGGCATATTCACAGGAACACCTTTCGGTCTGGAAGGGCTTAACCCACAATTTTGGACGTGAAGCAAGGGGAAGCAAAAATGAGATTCGCCACAACTACGCTTGGTTGTAAAGTAAATCAATGCGACACCCGTACTTTAGACAAAGCACTTGTAAGGCGCGGTCACGAGCATGTGTCGCTTGGCGACGGCTGTAACCTTTGCGTAGTGAATACATGCTCAGTGACTGCGGAGAGCGCAAGAAAATCAAGGCAGACGATTCGGCGCATAAAGAAGTTGGAGCCGTCTGCGCTTATAGTCGTGTGCGGTTGCTACTCGCAACTTCAGCCCGATGAAGTGAAGGTGCTGGGTGTTGATTTTGTGAGTGGAACAGGAGATAAGGAAAAACTTGCTCTGGAGATAGAGCAACTTGTCAGACAGGGAGACGGTTCCCCTGTCCTGCAAACCGATGAAGTCAATATACAATTTCCGCACAAGACAGAGGAACCGTCCCCCTGTCCGACTCGCACACGCGCTTTCCTTAAAATCCAAGACGGCTGTGACAACTACTGCGCGTATTGCCTAATTCCTTACGCCAGAGGTGCATCGCGCTCAGAACCCATTGAGCGCATAATGGCGGAAGTTAAGGAATTCAAAGAACAAGGCTATAACGAAATAGTTATAACAGGCATAGAGATTTCTTCATATGGGAAAGACTTAGTGAAGCAGGGGGACGGGGGTGGTGCTTCAAAGGAAGCACCACCCCCGTCCCCCTGCTTCCTCGACATGGTGGAGACTATAAGCCTTGCAGTACCAAAAATTCGCTTACGCATAGGCTCGCTTGATCCTTCGGTGTTGTCGTTTGAATTTTGTGAAAAACTTGCCAAAATCCCGCGACTATGCAACCACTTTCATATCTCGCTGCAAAGCGGCTGTGATGAAACCCTCTTTCGCATGGGACGCAAGTACAAAACAGCGCAGGTTGAAGCTGCAATTGCATCACTTAGGGAAAATTTTGCAGACTGTGCGATTACGGCAGACCTGATAACGGGCTTTCCCGGTGAGACCGATAAGGAATTTCAGGAAACGCTGAGTTTCATTAAAAAAGCAAAGTTTTCAGATATGCACATATTCCCGTTCTCTCCCAGACCGGGGACTAAAGCGGCAGGTATGCCCTGCCAGGTAGATAAAGCGGTTAGCAAGGAACGCGCACGCCTCGCCGCTGAAATAGCAGCACAAAACGCAAATGATTTCAAAGTCTCGCAAATAGGCAAAATTGCAGAAGTCCTGTTTGAGCAACAAAAAAAAGGCTACAGCATAGGTCACACAACAAACTATATCGAAGTTGCCGTAAAAGGTGCCATAAAGTGTAACACAATACACAAAATACAACTAACAGGGATAAAAGCCGATGGTGCTGTGACAGGTAAAGTCCATGTAAAACTTTTCTGTCGCAAAAAAATATAAGGCGTGTTATAATGAAGTATAATGCAATAAGGGGAGGGGAACTATGTCAGAGCGTGTATTCAACTTTTCAGCAGGACCGTCAACGCTTCCGCTTGAGGTGCTGGAGGAAGCTGCGAGAGAAATGACAAATTACAAGGGCACAGGTATGTCGGTAATGGAAATGAGCCACAGAGGAAAGCCCTACATTGCCATTTTCGAGGAGACAAAAGCCGACCTGAAACGTATACTAAATGTGCCGGACACACATGAAATATTGTTTATGCCCGGCGGAGCAACACTCCAATTTTCCGCAATCCCCATGAACCTTATCGGTAAATCAGGAAAAGCCGATTACGCCGTTACAGGCAACTTTTCAAATGTTGCTATGAAAGAGGCAAAACGATACGGCGAGATAAATATAGCGTGTACATCGGAAGACAAAAATCACACATACATACCTGCGCAAAAGGACATAAACCTCTCAAAAGATGCCTCTTACTTCCACTATTGCTCAAACAACACAATCTACGGAACAGAGTGGAAATACGTGCCGGAGACGGGCAACGTGCCGCTGGTTTGCGATATGTCCTCAAACATTATGTCTATGCCGGTAGATGTGTCAAAATACGGAATCATTTACGCGGGAGTGCAAAAAAACATGGCACCCGCAGGTGCGGCGGTAGTGGTCATAAGAAAAGATTTAGCGGGAAATGAGCACCCGCTTACGCCAAAGCTCATGAACTATGGGGTTATGATTGACTCAGACTCAATGCAAAACACTCCACCGTGTTATACCATTTATATGCTGGGTCTTGTCTTGAAATGGATTGACAGACAAGGCGGACTCACCGCCATGGCAAAGCTCAAAGCAGAGCGGTCAAAGTATCTCTACGACGTGCTTGACAGCAGCAAAATGTTTGCCGGTTGTGCGGAAAAAGAAGCCCGTTCGGATATGAATGTGACATTCAGGACAAAGAGTGAAGAACTTGATGCCTTATTCATCAAAGAGGCTAAATCAGCGGGATTTGACACGCTCAAAGGTCACAGAGCAGTTGGAGGAATGAGAGCATCCATATATAATGCAATGCCGATAGAGGGCACTAAAAAACTTGCTGCATTTATGCGTGAGTTTGAAGCAAGGAATCTCTAAAAGCCATTTAAGATACCAAAAGAATTGACCAAAATGGTCAAAGGAAAGGGGTGATTTCAATAACTCCATGACAAATTGTTGAATATACGCAGAAGGCGCAGTCCTCTGCATTCCAAAGAAGTAAGGAAGGAAAGAAAAATGTATAAAATTAAGTTAATGAATAGCATAAACTCGCCAAAACTTGAAATGTTCGATGAGTCAAAATATGAAGTGTCGCCGGAAGTAGAAAACCCTGATGCACTGATGGTTCGCAGTGTAAAACTGCACGATACGGTGTTTAACAAGGAGTTGCTATGTATAGCCCGCGCGGGAGCAGGTATAAATAATATACCTGTCGAACGCTGCGCAAAAGAAGGCATTGCAGTGTTCAACACCCCCGGCGCTAATGCGGAAGCGGTCAAAGAGCTCATACTCTGTTCACTGTTTCTTTCCTCGCGTGACGTAGTCTCAGGTATCGAATGGGTTAAAAAAATCGCAGATAAAGGAGACGAAATCCCGGCACTGGTTGAAAAGAAAAAGGCGCAGTATGCGGGGCCCGAAATTTTTGGAAAAACCCTCGGAGTCATAGGACTGGGTGCAGTTGGCAAGAAAATTGCCGAAGCGGCACTCGCTTTGGGAATGAATGTGTTGGGATACGACCCATACCTATCGGTCAAAGAGGTGTGGCTTTCAGAGTCAAAAGTTGAGCGTGTCTATGATCTTGACGGGATGTACAAGAAATCCGACTATATCACAATAAATGCTCCATATACCGAACAAACAAAGCACCTTATAAATAAAGAAGCCCTCGCAAAAATGAAACACGGCGTTAAAATCATCAATGCGGCTCGTGCAGAACTCGTAAATGATGACGATATGATTGAAGCACTCGAAACGGGGCAAGTTGTAATGTATGTGACAGATTTTCCGAATGCGAAAACCGCAGGAGTCAGCGGAATCATCGCCATACCCCATCTGGGCGCCTCAACACCTGAAAGCGGGGACAACTGTGTCAGCATGGCGGCACAGGAGATTATCGAGTACTTAGAAAACGGCAATATACTTAATTCTGTCAACCTCCCCACGGCAGTTATTCCACGTATAGCAGGCGACCCGCGTGTTTGTGTTATTCATGAAAATATTCCCGATATGATTGCCAAAATTACAAGCACAGTTTCCTCTTTCGGCGCAAACATCGAAAATATGCTAAACGCAGGATCAAAGGGGAACATTGTGGCGTACACAATTCTGGACGTTTTGGGAATACCTGACGGTCTGGTAGATGCGCTGGAAAAAATAGAGGGAGTTATCCGTGTGAGAACAATCAAATGAACAAAAGCATGATGTTAATAATAAATCCAAAGTCGGGCAGGGGACTCTCAAAAACAGCCCTCGGCACGATTGTGTCAAACCTCTGTGAAGTGGATTACGCAGTCACGGTGTATATTTCGCATGAAAAATATCCCGAAGAGCTGGCGTTTGAATACGCAGAGGGACATGATTTGGTAGTTTGTGTCGGCGGTGACGGAACTCTCAGTAACGTAATCTCAGGTCTTTTACGGGCAAAATTGAAGATACCTGTCGGCTATATCCCCGCAGGAACATCAAACGATGTCGCGACAACTCTTGCATTGACAAGAGATCCGTCGATAGCTGCCAGAAAAATTTTAAGCGGTACACCAACTGCACTTGATATAGGCTTGTTCAAAGACAGATACTTCACATACATAGCTGCTTTCGGCGCATTTACCGGAGTTGCGTACACCACACCGCAAAACGCAAAGCGTTCACTAGGGCATCTCGCTTACGTATTTGGCGGTCTCGCCGACATGGCGGCAATAGCGCCGCGCCGTACTGTAGTGAAATACGACGATAAGGTTATCGAAGGTGAGTTTATTTTCGGCGGTGTGGTAAATTCCACATCGGTTGCGGGCCTTGTTAAACTCAATCCGGAGCTCGTTGATTTGGCTGACGGCGAATTTGAGGTAATTCTTGTTAGACAGCCGGTTGTTTTGACTGATTTTATGGAAATACTGACCAGTCTGGTCATGCAGACATATGAGGGGGATAATTTTTTAATGCTGCACGCTTCATCGGTGAGTTTCACATTTGACGAGGAAGTCGCGTGGACTGTTGACGGCGAAGATGGAGGTTTACATAAAAATGTGGAGATTGAAAATTGTCACAAAGCAATAAAAATTGTCCTGTAAGGTCAACTTTTAGCTAGCTGAGGGTCTGCGAAAGAAGAAATTAGGGGTTGTCGAAAACCTAGAAGAGCAAAAAATGTGGGAAATTAATGAAAAAAAGACGAAAAACGCATTAAATGGCGCAACAAATCGTAAAATTTCGCATTTTTTCGCATTTTGCAGAAAGTAAGGAAATATCACCTCAACTACCAATCAAAAACCGCAGGTGACAATGTGAGAGCAGTATGAAAAGCAATACTGTGTTTTATAATGCATTTTACGAACTCTTTGACGAAGCAAAAATCAAAGGTACATCACAATGAACAAAACACAGCACAAAAAGGACATAACCGAACTTCGCATTTTTCTTAATGATTATACAAAACAGCAAAATAATTAAAAAAATGTTCACAAATTTCTTGTTTTATATCATAAACTATGCTATTATCTATCACTAAGGTCACACATAAATGGCCGCAGCGACCGTGAAGGTGTTCGAACCACCGACACGGCGAATGTTTTTATAGCACCAAGCAGAAAACCTAGCATTTGCAATGCTTTGCAGGTAGCAACAGGCAGTATTTACCTAAAATCATAATATAAACAGGGTAAAAAATCAAATAATTCAGCTTTGACACCGTGCATTTCCCAGTCGTTGGGGATGTCACGGTGTTTTTACATCCCAACAGAACAGGAGAATCACAAATGAAAACATTACCACCAATAGAACGAACACACAGCGGCACATTGCCACGAATGACACCACGCCAAAAACAGGCGGCGTTGAAACTCATAAAGTCAGGTTGCAGAAATTTTAGCGACGGCAACTGCCTAATGCTCGACGATGAAACACCAAACACCTGCACACAAAGTATATCATACTCGGTCAACTGCAAACTGTTCAGATAGCAGCGGGATTTTCTTCTGTGTATGCGTTTCGCGCCAACGATGCAGCCACGAGGGGTTATGTGAGCAGTCTGTTTGGTAAGAATGTTGTACTGGAACGGTATCAGCGACTTGATAACCAGATGAGTGAGGATAAGCGAAACGGGCAGACTGTAGAAGACTGGGAACTCATTGATCTCAAAGTCGGTGAAGCCGTTGTGGGATTACCGTTTGCTAAGCCGTTTAAGTTTTATTTTGATATGTATTAATGATAGTATCGGATAAGGTGGGTGTATGCCAATAATCACAAGCGGTAAATATTACTATGCTCGCTTAAATGATAAGCAAAAGAATGCATATATGGCTTTGCTTTCGGGAATTGAGGCTCACTCTGATGAAGTTAAAATTCCATCAATGTCAACCGATGAAGCAAGCACTATGTTCAATTGTCTCTTAAATGATAACCCTTTAATATTTCATGTTTCGTCTTATTCTCACTTCAGCTATGCGATGAAATCAGGAATAAGACCAAATTACAAATACACAAAGCAAGTTGTAAAAGACTACACAGATAAAATTTTGCATTATATGAAGGTTTTCGATTCGGTAAAGGCAAAAAGCGATGCAGAGAAGGAATTATATGTCCACGACTTTTGCGTAAAAAACTTCAGCTATGATTCTGCTTTTGGTGAACATGCTCACAGCGTGCTCGGTCCGATTTTGCACGGCACGGCAGTATGCGAAGGGATATCAAGAGAGACCACACTATCATAGGCGATGTTCCGGTTTGTGCGGCAGTGGGCAATGACTATTACACACTAAACTCGCAAGTGGTGCACGGGCAAAAAGAACTTGGAAATTACATAGCTGATAGGCTGAGAGAGGGCAAAAAAGAGTTTGTTGTAAAACTTGCCAATGCACACGGCAAGGGAGGCATAGAAGGAAAGGTGCTAAAGATTGCAAGTGAGAAGTATAGTAGAAAGTCTCTTTTTGGGGGATATAGTATTGAATCGAGCTCCAATCTAAGCCAGATGGTTTTTGAAATAAGGTTTCGTTAAAAACGATTCCGACAAGCATAGATGTATATAATCTATAATCATCTCAGAAAGAAGGTGATTAGTCATGCAACTAAGACGTAGGAAAATTCAAGCCAAGTTTGCTAAAAAATCAGAAAGTTTTGAATCGGACAATCCACTAGCTGCCATGAAAATTTAAGCTTCTACAGAATGAAGATGTTGGTTCGGAAATAATATCGGGGCTTTCATTGACAAAGAATTGCGACGTTCCAAATACAACTTACTGCAATCCCTGTTCGTCCTTACATCAAAGCAGGATAACAAATCATTACCTAAGAGTAATCTGTAATCCATTTTTTTGATACCGATATGCGCACAATCTTCACAGCCGGGACGTGGAGGCTGAATTTCGTCATCAAGCAAGATTCCAAACGGATAGTTTATCCCGGCGACCCCGAATAGGCTTATCGACTGAAGTGGAATGAAATATGTTGGTATGTTTTCGCCGGAAGCGACCGAAGCAGGGGTTGATGCAGGTATTTTATTTTTACCAATCCAGTCGAGCGAATAATTTAGTTTATGTAGCGTAGACTTGGAAATTGTTGTAAAATCAGCACCTGTGTCTATTTTAAAGTTGATTGGAATCATTTCGGCAGAGTTGAATCGACTTATGTAGATAGGGCAGAATGTCCTGCCACTTGACTCAATATCCAGTTCAACCATAAACCACACCACCAACCTCAAGGGGATGTGTGACTTCTCTGCCAAGATCAAATCCAAATGGACGAGAGTCATAGCCGTCTTCCGGGCTGTTATACAGTTCCACTTCTGTATCTGCAACAAAAACAACAAAGCCGGCATTGTTGCTCGGATTCATCATATCAGGCTCGCCGACCATAACATACCTAAACCATTTTGTCGGATATCGCTTTCTCATTTCCAAGACAGTCATAATCTCTTGATTATCAATTTTAGTAACCATTCAATCTCCTTTCCGCAACTATGCAAATATTCGAAATACATCATTATTCTACCAGATTTTAACATAATTCTACCACGTAAGACGCCAAACTTCAACGACTTGTTTTATAATGCATTCCTGTGGACACGATGGTTTTTACTTGCGAAATTATAAGGACTTAATCTACATATATTATATTGGTTTGAGAAGGCTTTGCCCCTACGAATTGAGTTGTTTAGAGAAATACATCGTCATACTATTATGCTATATGCTCTTATGGCAAATCCGAACCGTCGCCGCCGAATCTGTTCTTGAACAGATGAAGCGAAAACGCGATGCCGAATCTTGATGGTCATGCTGTTTCAGAAGCCTGACCATTTTAGCATAATTGTTCCTCAAATCCCTTGAAGGTCTAACGTGCGCACTTAGCATAACTATACACTCCAATATTATTTTTTAACGACAGCGTATGGATTTCCTATAGTACACAGTTGGATTTTGCATAGTAGTGTGATAGAATAAATTTATTATTGGGGTTAGGAGACCGTGTAATTCAATGAATTATGTTCTATCACACCGGGAACACCCTGTTTTAGATATTAAAATAGATGAAGTAACAGGCGCAATCATTGAGCTTGGTGAGCTATATGCTCCGGCGCGTTTGCCGATTGGGGTGTCTATTAAGAATGGCAAAGTTGATCGGGCAATCTTGAATAACTGGTGGCTTGACCGTTCTATCCCTTCCACTCGCTTCGGTTTGCGTGAGGCTCTTCAAACATTGCAACTCAGTAACGCCCAATTGCTTTTGACAAAGTGCTACGGACTTAGCTTATCAGATCAATACTGGATTTACCCGAAAAAACTAACCCTGCGGTGGGAAGATATAAACTTCTTTGATAATACATTTTCCGAAGATATAGGTAAAATTCTGTTTGGCGAAGTATCAAATAAAGGTGAGATTTGCTTTGTTTCACCCGACAACACATCGGACGGCTGGTTAAAAAAGAAATGGATTATATCCGATGGTAAGCGGCAGCTCATAAAAGGCGGCAGTAATCCTGCACAGCAAGAACCATATAACGAAGTGTTGGCAAGTGCAGTTATGCGGCGGCTTGGAATACCGCATATTTCATATAAACTCACAATGATAAACGAACTTCCATACAGCATCTGTGATGATTTTATAACACGAGATACGGAGTTGGTTCCCGCATGGCGTATAACTCAAATACAAAAAAAGAAAGGCAACACATCGCAATATCAGCATTATCTGAGTTGCTGTGAATATCTGGGTATCCTTGATATATCAAACTCGCTCGACCAAATGCTTACTGTGGATTATATTATTGTGAATGAGGACAGGCACTTTAACAATTTTGGTGTGATTCGAAATGCAAACACTCTGGAGTGGATTGGGGCAGCCCCTATTTTTGATAGTGGCACTTCTGTGTGGTATAACAAATTCACACACATGATTAGCCACATGGCAAAGCACCCCAGTAAACCCTTTAGGTCAAAACATTCAGAACAAATCAAGTTGGTGAAATCGTTCAAATGGCTGGATATCGAAGCTCTTTCAGGGATTGATGAGGAGTTCAGGGAAATCATATCAGGCTCGATTTTTATTGATGAAGCAAGGTGCGACAGACTCTGCATCGGGATTAGAAACAGGGTTAAGCAACTTGAACAATACGTCAGGTCAACGGTAAACTAAGGTCAAATAATAGCGAAAACGATTCAGCTGCCTATTGCATTTACAGGCTTCTTGTGGTTAAATAATTATAAGGAAACGGAGGTTGCCATGAAAAGTAATGTGCATACAGAGGCTGACAGAGCTGTTTGGCTAACCTATGTTGTCCATAATACAGCAGAGGATATCGGCAAGCCTATCAAAGATACAGTTGAGTTACTGGAAAAGCATGGGCTAATTATATGGATTCTTCAAGGATATAGGTCGTTTCATACACAAGGCTTTGAGTATATGGCAGAATTGTTAGCAGATAAACTCCGTGAGGCACATGCTATATGATTCTCTATCATGGAACAGACCAAATAATAGATTCTATAGATTATAGCAAAAGTCGCTTACGAACTGATTTCGGGCGGGGATTTTATATGTCAGACAAACTTGGAAACGCACAAGATTGGGCAGTAGATAAGTCTGGCTTATTTGGAACTCCGACGGTTATGCGTTATGAGTTGAAAGATGCAATCCTTCATGACAATACCATAAATAGCATAAGATTTAATAATCCAAACCTAGAGTGGTTGAATTTCGTTAGAGATAATAGGCGTAGAGATGCATCCGGGAATAATATAAAAGAGCCAAGACATTCTTATGATATTGTTTCCGGACCGATAGCTAATGATAAGGTAGCAATAGCTGTGGATAAATATTGCAGGGGTAAGCTGACTGCGGAGGAAACTCTTCATGAAGTAAAGGCGATTAAGAACGTGTTTCAACTCAGCATACACACACCATTAGCCTTAACATACATTGAAAAGATTACATTTTCTCAGCGAGTCAACAATAGTTGGACAAAATGGAAAAATTGCCAGTGAATGCAGCCATTGCACCACAATCATTAACGAGCGGACACCTACCATGAGGATGTACGCTTTTTTATTATGTCGAACAATACTAAACAACACTCACCTTTGGTAATTCTTGCAAATCACATAAATAATGGTATAATTGGGGAGAAAAGTTGCGAACGCACTCGTAAAAACTTATGCTTAAAACTGTTGTTTACTGACAAAGAAAAACAACTGCCGCAAAGGAGGCATATATGAGCGTTAATATACTAGCTATCGGTGATGTTTCAGGTCCTGTGGGGCTTGATTTTCTGTCGCAAAAGCTCAGGAGCATTAAAAAGCACTACAACATATCCTTCACCGTGGTCAATGGCGAGAACGCCTCGGGATTGGGTCTTATGCCAAATCAGGCAGATGAAATGTTAAACGCCGGAGCAGATGTCATAACTTTGGGGAACCACGTATGGAGTCGTCAGGAGATATGCAATTACCTTGACGATAACAGATACATACTTCGCCCTGCAAACCTTGCACCGCAAGCACCCGGGCGCGGATGGGGTGTTTTTGCCGCTTCGTTTGGAGATGTCTGCGTTATAAATCTCATGGGCAGGGTCGGCGTGCCTATGGAGAGCGACAATCCGTTTCTTGAAGTCGATAGAATCTTAAAAAAAATAGATGCAAAAGTCATACTCGTGGATTTTCACGCAGAAACCACAAGTGAGAAGTTTGCAATGGCATATCATTTAGACGGCAGAGTGTCTGCGCTCTGGGGTACACATACCCATGTTCAAACATCAGACGGGCGTGTCTTTCCAAAGAACATGGGGTACATTACAGACCTCGGCATGACAGGTGCTATCGAGTCAATCATAGGTATGGAAATCAAGGAACCGCTCGAACATTTTCTCGGAAACCCCACTGACCGCTACGTTCCCGCAAGCGGAGCTGCAAGACTTGAGGGTGCAGTTTTTGAGATTGACTATAGCACAGGGAAATGTCTGAGCGTTGAAGCTATTAGAATCAGTTAGCGCAGTCATATATGCGTATATACTTTCTATAGAGTTATTAAGTCCATTTTAAGTTCAGACAATGCACTTTTGTTGCCGCAACAAGCACTTTGACAACGAATCCATACTAACATATATCAGAGCAGAACTCAATGTTGATTTTGTGTTTTGCTCATGGTATTGTATATCATCTGCTAAAAGCAAGGAGCAAGTTTGAAGGAATGGTCATAAAAATGAAACAGACATCAATATATGAGACAAACAAGCCAATCGGTCCTTTGGCAAGCAGACTTCGCCCGCGTGATTTAGATGAGTTCGTCGGTCAAGAACATTTGCTGGGCGACGGTAAGGTTATACGCCAAATGATTGACAGAGACATGGTCTCGTCAATGATTTTTTGGGGACCGCCCGGGGTCGGAAAAACGACACTTGCGCGCATTATTGCAGGAAGGACAAAAGCGGAATTCGTTAACTTCAGTGCAGTTACCAGCGGAATTAAGGAAATAAAGGAAGTCATGAACCGTGCTGAAAAAATGAGCGTTTTGGGTGACAAAACCATATTGTTTGTTGATGAGATTCATCGCTTCAACAAGGCGCAGCAGGATGCCTTTTTGCCATTTGTTGAAAAAGGCAGCATAGTGCTGATAGGCGCAACAACCGAAAATCCCTCGTTTGAAGTAAACTCCGCTCTCCTGTCGCGTTGCAGAGTTTTTGTGCTGAATGCCTTACAGCAGGAGGACCTTGTAAAATTATTGAAAAATGCCATAAAAGACCAAAGAGCGTTTGAAGGGCAGGAAGTAAGGATTACAGACGATATGCTCGCCATAATTGCAAACTTCGCAAGCGGCGATGCCCGCACGGCACTAAGCACCTTAGAGATGGTTGTTCTCAACAGCGAGACAGACGAGACGGGCATAACCGTATCCATGGAAATGCTTGAGCAATGTATAAGTAAGAAATCTCTGCTCTATGACAAGAGCGGGGAAGAGCATTACAATATTATATCTGCACTTCACAAATCCATGAGAAACAGCGATGTAGATGCCTCGATATATTGGCTTGCACGTATGCTCGAAGCAGGGGAGACACCCTTGTATGTGGCAAGGCGAGTGGTGCGTTTTGCGAGCGAAGATATAGGCATGGCAGATAGCCGTGCTTTGCAAATAGCAGTCGCGGCATATCAGGCGTGTCACTTTATCGGTATGCCCGAGTGCAGTGTCCATCTGGCACACGCTGTTACATACATGGCACTTGCGCCGAAATCCAATTCACTCTACGTTGCATACGGCGAAGCGGCACATGATGCACAAAATATGTTGACCGAACCGGTTCCGCTACAAATTAGAAATGCCCCGACAAAGCTGATGAAGGAGCTCGGATACGGCAAGAACTATATTTACGCACACGACACAGAAGACAAACTAAGCACCATGCAATGTCTACCCGATTCGCTAAAAGACCGCAAATACTACAAACCCACCGAACAAGGGCAAGAGGCAAAAGTTAAAGAACGCATGCAGCAAATCGAGGATTGGAAAAAAGCGCAAGGGTGAAGCGAGGGGACGGGGGGAGCGAAGCAAGGGGACGGGGGGAGCTGCTTCAGGAGTGAAGCAGGCACCCCCGTCCCCTTGCTTCGCTACCCCCGTCCCCTCGCTTCACTCCACAGTGACACTTTTTGCTAAGTTGCGGGGCTTGTCGATGTCGCAGCCGCGGTTTGCAGCGACATAGTAGGAAAAGAGCTGCAATGCAATGACCGACAGCGATGGTGAAAACAAATCATATATATCGGGAATAGTAATCTTTGAAGTCTTTTCGTCAGTCGTTACCTGCTCAATATTGCTCACGAACAAAACATTTGCGCCCCTGCTCAGAACCTGTTCGATATTACTAAGCGTTTTCGGGAAAAGCCTTTTGCAGCAAGCAATCCCCACAACCAACGTGTTTTCGCCGTCAATCAGAGCGATTGTGCCATGCTTCAGCTCACCGCCCGCATAAGCCTCAGAGTGGATATATGAAATTTCCTTGAGCTTGAGCGAACCTTCAAGAGCGATAGCATAGTCTATGTTTCTGCCAATGAAGAAAACGGATTTGTAAGCAACACTGTTTGAGGCGTATTTCTGAATAAAATCAATATGCTCCAAAACTTCGGTCGCCTTATCAGGCAGACTGACGATTTCCTGCTCCAGTTTTTCGTATAACGCTTCGTCTAACCTGCCGAGTTTTTTAGAGAAACGCACAGCGAGAAAGTAAAGAAGCACCAGTTGTGCGGAAAAAGCCTTTGTTGTTGCAACAGCAATTTCAGGCCCTGCGGCTGTAAATATAGTGTAATCAGATTCTTTGGCAATAGTGCTGCCGATAACATTTACTATGGAAAGCGTGACTGCGCCCTTTGACTTTGCCTCCCTCATGGCGGCAATGGTGTCGGCTGTTTCGCCCGATTGGCTCACCAAAATTACAAGCGTTTTGTCATTTATAACGCTGTTTTTATACCGAAATTCACTCGCAAGTTCAACCTCTATAAGCGGAAATCTGCAAAGTTCTTCAAATACATATTTAGACACAACTCCTGCATTATACGCCGAACCGCAAGCGGTTATGATGATTTTGTCAAATTTCCTGATATCGATTTCTTCAAGGATTCTGTTATTTTCGGTGTCGGTCATCATGGAGTTGATTGTATCACGCAGAACCTTTGGTTGCTCCATTATTTCTTTAAGCATAAAATGAGGATAACCGCCTTTTTCTGCACTATCCATGCTCCATGTGATTGTCTCAAGTGTTTTATCCACCTCGTCCATGTCGAAGTCAAAGAAATTGATGCTATCCGATTTCAGTACGGCAATCTCGTTATCGTCCAGATAATAAACTTTATTTGTGTGCTTGAGCAGTGCCGGAACGTCGGAAGCTATTAGATTACCATGTTCGGAAATGCCGATGATGAGCGGGTTGTCTTTTTTTACGGCTATGAGTGTATTAGGGTCGTCGGAACACATGATTCCCAGAGCATATGAGCCTTCAAGCCTGCTTGAAACTTTGCAAACAGTGTCCATTATGTCGCCTTCATAATAATATTCTGCCAGTTGAGCGATTACCTCACTGTCGGTTTGCGAAGCGAAAACAACACCTTTGGACTCAAGATACTCTTTGAGTTGCTTATAATTTTCAATTATGCCGTTGTGGACAATGGCTATTTTACTGTCTGTGCCGAGATGAGGGTGGGAGTTTATATCAGACGGTTCGCCATGTGTCGCCCATCTGGTGTGGCCTATGCCCTGATGGCTTTGAGGAAAACCGCCGGATAGCTTTTCTTCCAGACCGGAGAGGCGGCCTTTTTGTTTGAGAACATCAAAGCCGTTTTCAGTATATACTGCTATTCCTGCGGAATCATATCCGCGATACTCTAATTTTTTAAGCCCCTCAATAATAATAGGTACTGCATCTTCCTCGCCTATATATCCGATAATTCCACACATAAAATATTTTTCCTTTTTATTTTTAGTTGAGACACTACACAAGCGCCTACCTTATATTATACCTGTCAAATACGTACTTAGCAACAAAAAAAAGGGGACTGTATTGCTACAGCCCCTCGCATAGTTATAGGTTCTTGATTTAATATTTTCCAAAATCGAAATCATCTGTGGAGTGGGTGGATTGCGATGCATTTTCCGCCGTAACTTCAGGCTCATGCGCTGCTTTTGGTGCACTCGGCAGACTTTTAAAGCCGCTTGTGTTTTTGAGCTTAAATTGTGATGTTAGCTGTTGTAACACATCGGACAGACCGCTCATCTCTTGTGATGAAGCCGAGCTTTCCTCTGCTGTTGCGCTGTTTTGCTGAACTACTTGCGCAACTTGATCGATACCGGTGTTAACTTCGGAAATGCCCTGTGATTGCGCTTCCGATGCCTCTGCGATTTCTGTTATGAGCTTGCTTGACTCGCTTATACCGGAAACAATCTCTGACAGACTCTCTGCGGTCTCGCTGGCTATGCGTGAACCAAGCTCTGCTTTCTCCATAGAATTTTGAATCATCGTGCCTGTATCTTTTGCAGCTTCAGCACTCTTAGATGCAAGGTTACGCACCTCTTCTGCAACAACAGCAAAACCTTTACCATGCTGCCCTGCACGTGCCGCTTCAACTGCTGCGTTGAGTGCGAGGATATTTGTTTGAAATGCGATGTCGTCGATTGTTTTGATGATATTGCTTATGCTCTTGCTCGCTTCGTTTATCTCGCTCACGGCGGTAATCATTTCATCCATCTGGCGGCTGCCCTTTTCTGCGTTTTCTCTGATTGCGGTAGACATTTGAGCAGTTCTTCCTGCCGTGGTGGCATTGGCTTTTGTTTTTGTGGCAATATTGGAAATTGAGACACTAAGCTCTTGCACGGATGAGGCTTGCTGAGTGCTGCCCTGTGCCAGTGCTTGTGCGCCGTCTGCGATTTGCTTTGAACCTGCGGCGACCTGGGAGGTGGTTTTTTGGATATCTCTAAACATTTCGTTCATGCTGTCGGTCATGCGAGTCAGCGCGATTCCCATAGTGTCGTTTTCGGAGAGTATGTCAATATCACGGGACAAATCACCTTTTGCGAGAAGTTTGAGTTCATCAGTCATGCGGGTGATATGATCCATAAGTTTTCCTGTGTATTTGAATGTTTGCCCAAACTCATCGTCAATAGAACCCAATTCCTCCATATCACGGTGATATTCAGCCGACATACTGATATCGCCTGTGCTGCCGGCATGGTTCAACCATGATGAGAATGTTCTTAGAGGCTTTAGTATGTTGCCCGTGATAAGTAAACTTAGAAGAACAAATACGACCAACGCTACTGCGAAAATGATAATGATAACCCAAATAGAGTTTCCTACAAAGGCACTCAAGTTTTCAAGTTGAATGTCTCTAAGCTCCTCGTAACGGGTGCTGAGTGCGGTTATTCTGGCTGTAGACTCCGCTCCTGCGGGGAACACTACATCGGATAATAGTGCCAGAGCTTCTTCCATATTTCCTTCTTCTCTTAGACGAAGAGCCTCTGCACCTTGAACATGCAAGTCATAGTGGGGCTGAAAAACATCGTCTATAAGCTGCATAAGTGTCGCATCATCAATCATGTGAGGCTTGTCTCCTGCAAGCCAGTTGCCATATATACATGTGTGTGGGTTAAGACCACCCGGAAACTCCGTGTCGTACAAAAACGCATACGCCAAACGATAGACCCAAACGTGGTGCGCAGTAACAAGAGAAATAGCCGTGTCGTTGAGTTCCGTAAGTAACAGCACGTCCTGCTGCATACTGTCAATCTGCGAAATGGTAACAAACCCGAATATTCCAAGTGCCACAGCCAATAGGAACACACAGAGGAATCCACCAATAATTTTTGTTCTGATTTTTAACTTCATACTTAATAACACCTCTCCAAATTTTATGATAACTTTATCACAATAGAGCTATGTTACCACAGATAGAAGGTAAATGCAAACAAAACGATAATAAAATTAAAAATAAAACTAAAATAAAAACTATAAAAATATAGTCATACAAAACGTTAAATGTCTATGAAATTGGGTGCATAGATGAACCTTGAGATAGATAGAATTATATGGAAATTATGCAAATAAAGTGCTTGAAATTTTAAGAGAACTGTGCTACCATTTTTTTAGCAAATTAACCACAGTGTGCATAAAAATTTTTTGTTTTATAGTGAAGGGGTTTTGTCGATGAAAAATATGAAAGTTTCTATGAAATTGATAGTAAGTTTCCTTATTGTTGTTGTATTCACAGCGGCTGTAGGTGCTATTGGCATTTTTGGGATGTGGGATATCAACGTCGGTAGTAATACGATGTATGCGCAGCAAACAAGGCCGCTTGGTGACCTCGCGTATGCTGTTGAATACTTTCAGCGTTTGCGTGTCCAAGTTCGCAACGCCATCCTCGTAGCCGGAAATTCGGATGCACTTGACGGTGTACAGAGCGATGTAGAGGAGCGTTACAGGCGATTTACTGAAAGTATGGCACTTTATGAGCCAACTCTGGCTTCGGAAGAGGGTAGGCGATTATTTTACGAGTCAATGGATTATGCAGAGCGCTTCATGGAGGGAATGGACCATATTATTAGTTCCGCAAGAGTTCTTCAAAACCAAGCTTTCCTCATGACACTACTCAACGAAATAGGCGGCTATGCCGATACTGTTGCAGATAACCTCACTAAGCTTCTTGCCTTACGTTTGGATCAGGCGACACTTACGGCTGAGTCTAATGCTACGACATTTTCAACTCTTCTGATAATAAATATAGTTATCATCGCAGCTGTTATGTTGCTTGCAATGGTAATAGCTGTTTATATTTCAAAGCTTATCAGCAAGCCGCTTATTGCCATGACAGGCTTTATGAAGAAAGCCGCCGCAACGGGTGACATAGAGTTTAATGCAGAAGAAGCAAAAGCCGTTAAAAGTTATTCGCAAAGCAAAGATGAGTTAGGACAGTGCCTCGATGCTACGGCAAAATTTGTCCATGAAATCAACAGAGAAATGGACAACCTCGAAAAAGTTGCAAACGGCGATTTGACCATCGAGATTAGTCTCTTATCATCTGACGACAAGATAGGCAAAACTCTCACAAAGGTTGTTGAAAACCTCAACTCGATGTTCTCCGAAATTAACACCGCATCAGGTCAAGTCAGTGCCGGCTCAAAACAAATCGCCAACGGCGCACAAGCTCTCGCACAGGGAAGCACCCAGCAAGCTGCTTCTGTTGAGCAACTTTCCGCATCTATCTCAGAGATAGCCGAGAGAACTAAGGAAAACGCCACTACCGCAGGAAGGACTGCTCAAATGTCTACCGCAATCAGAGAAAACGCAGAAAAGGGCAGCCGCCAGATGGGCGAAATGATTACTGCCGTGAGCGAGATAAACGAAGCGAGCAAGAACATAAGCAAAATAATCAAAACAATCGACGACATCGCATTTCAAACAAATATCCTCGCACTCAACGCAGCAGTTGAAGCCGCGCGTGCAGGGCAACACGGTAAAGGTTTTGCTGTCGTTGCAGAGGAAGTGCGTAACCTAGCCTCTAAGAGTGCGGAAGCTGCAAAAGATACAGGCACGATGATTCAAAACTCTATGGAAAAAGCAGAACTTGGTTCACGTATTGCGAGCGAGACGGCCGATAGCCTCTCAGAGATTGTTTCCGGCATAAGCGAATCAAGCAAGCTTATAACAGAAATTGCCGAGGCATCTGAAGCACAGTCACAGGGTATTTCACAAGTCAACACAGGTATTGACCAAGTTGCGCAAGTAGTTCAGCAAAACAGCGCGACGGCACAAGAAAGCTCTGCGGCATCACAGCAAATGAGCGGGCAGTCCGATATGTTGCAACAGCTCATAGCACAATTTAAGCTAAAGAGCACAAGCAGCTTTAAGAGTCTGCCGAGTGCACCGAAAGTAGCGCAAGAGACAGAAGTTATAGCGGAAAGTGCATCGCAATCCACCCACTCTACAGATGATTTCGATTTCGGAAAATACTAAAAATTAAAGCTGAAAATATGTCAGGGAACGGTTCCTTGTTGCATCGGAGAGACTGCATCCGAAAGTGTGACATAGAGCCGTTTCTTATCGTATTTTATTTGTGTCCTAAAATGAAAAAGTGATGAAATATGCCTGAAATATGAGTATGCAATGTTTATGTTGTAAATTACAATCATGCTGTATATAATCTTAGCAAACATCAATTGGAGGATTTTGTAATGCATAGGTCATACAAGACCGGAGAATATGCAAATGCTCTTGCAGAGTTTGGGTATTCTCAGGATGAAATCGACAAGAAAATATCTGATGCGTTTGAGCGTATATTTTTCCGTGACGGTGAACGCATATATTTTGAAAATGACGATGATACAGGCTACATGGTTGACACGGGCAATGACGATGTTCGCACTGAAGGTCAGAGCTACGGTATGATGATTGCCGTACAAATGGATCGCAAAGACATCTTTGACCGCATTTGGGCGTGGACAAAAAAGTATATGTATCTCGACAGCGGCGATTATACGGGATATTTCGGATGGACGAATAAAACAGACGGCACTCGAAATTCCGAAGGTCCGGCTCCTGACGGTGAAGAATTCTTTGCAATGTCACTTCTATTTGCCGGACGGCGTTGGGGCGACGGCAATGGAATTTTTAACTACACAAAAGAAGCTCGTGAAATGTTACACCACATGGTTCACAAACCTGTAGACCCTATGTTTGACCCGGAAACGAAGTTGATACGCTTCATCCCAAACTGTGACTTCACCGACCCGTCATATCATCTGCCGCATTTTTATGAATTATTTGCCGAGTACGGCAATCCGGAGGACAAGGAATTTTTCCTTGATGCCGCAAGGTTGTCTCGTGAGTTTCTGCACAAGGCGTGCAATGCGGAAACGGGGTTAAATCCGAATCAATCACACTATGACGGTACGCCAATGGTTCGGCACGAGTATAGTAGTTGCTTTTTCTCGGATGCGTATCGCACTGCACTGAATATCGCGCTTGATTGGGTGTGGTTCAAAAAAGACCCGTGGCAGCAGAGTCAAGCTGCCTCAATACAGCGGTTTTTCGAGGACGAGTCGAAGTTCGACCATGTTTACTCAGTAAATGGCGAGGTGCTCCTCCCTCAAAAAAAGGAGCCTGATGCAATGGGGTCGGGGATGCTTCATCCGCTGGGACTCCGTGCAACAACTTGCGCATCGTCGCTGGCTTCCGATGGGGAATTGCGCGAAAAGTTTGTGCGGCTGTTCTGGAGCCTAAAACTACGGACAGACCGAAGGAGGTACTACGATAACCTACTGTACTTCTTCTCACTACTAGCACTCGCAGGGCGATATAGAATATACTAGAATCTGAAGGGACAGCTAGTTGCTTCCCTTTTTTGTGTATCTAACAGCAGACGACTCGGCGACACGATCTGCCTCGTCTGGTTTCGGTGGAGCAGTAAGAGTGGTGATGTTTATTGTTGCTCCTTGACTTGAGGGTTCTTTTATTTCAGAACCGCTCATATGGATTGTAACATTAAACTTTCCCTTCTCTCTCCCTGCAAAGGGATTCCTTATTGCATTAGAAAAATCATAATTATCTTCCATAATTTTGCACCTCATATTGCCATTGTTCTTTCCCCCACATACATTATAGCATACCTTTTCGTGAAATACCTATACATTTTATGAGCAACAACGATAATTATACTATAGTATGTTGCAAGTCACAGCCTAACAGATGATGGAGCCATCCCCTTCTCTCCCCTTGTGCTACGTAGATAAACCTTGCAATATCACTCTTTATACTATATAATGTATGTCGCACACCACCGGCCTCGCAGATAATGGGAAATACTGCTGGTATATGGTGATTTTTATAGATAGGGCAAGTTTAACCATGAGCAAAACAGACAGGCAAGTTCAAAACGGAGAGTATGGCAACGATTCTATCAGTGCGCTAAAAGGTGCAGATAGGGTCAGAAAGCGTCCGGGGGTAATATTTGGCTCGGACGGTATAGAAGGTTGCCAGCACGCAATTTTTGAAATACTCTCAAACTCGATAGACGAAGCCCGCGAAGGCTATGGTAAACAAATAATAGTCACTCGCTTTGAAGACAACACCTTTGAAGTCGAAGACTTTGCGCGTGGTTGCCCCGTTGACTGGAACCCAAATGAAAATATGTTCAACTGGGAGCTGGTATTTTGCGAGCTATACGCGGGAGCGAAGTACCGCAACAACGAGGGGAGCAACTACGAATTCTCACTCGGGCTAAACGGACTTGGCTCTTGTGCCACACAGTACTCCTCCGAATTTATGGACGTGACAATATTCCGCGATGGGAAAAAATATGGCTTGCGCTTTGAAAAAGGCGAGGTTTTAGGCGAAAAAGGCGAAGAACTAAAACACGAGCCCTACACAGAAAAACGCACAGGTACAATAATAAAGTGGAAACCCGACCTAGATGTATTCACTGACATAGCAGTACCACCCACATATTTTCTGGAAACTCTGAAAAGACAAGCAGTAGTCAACGCCGGGGTCACATTTAAGTTTAAAAATCAGGTAGGCGGCAGGTTCGAGACTACGGAATTTTTATACAAAGACGGAATACTCGACTATGTAAAAGAACTTTCAGGGGAAGAAAGCATTACCTCGCCCGTTTTCTTTGAAGCAGAGCGTAAAGGCAGGGACAGAGCAGATATGCCCGAATACAAAGTAAAACTCTCTGCGGCGTTTTGCTTTTCAAACAAAGTCAGTGTCATCGAATACTACCACAACTCATCATGGCTGGAGCACGGCGGCTCACCCGAAAAAGCAACAAGAAGCGCATTCGTTGCCGAAATAGATGCCTATCTCAGAAAAACAAACAAATACAAAGGTAACGAAAGCAAAATAACATTTGCCGACATACAAGATTGCCTTGTGCTGGTGACAAACTGTTTTTCAACCCAGACATCATTTGAAAACCAAACAAAAAAAGCCATCACAAACAAATTCGTACAAGAGGCGATGACCGAATTTTTAAGAAGCAGGCTTGAAGTATATTTCATAGAAAACAAAGCTGAAGCCGACAAAATAGCTGAGCAAATCCTTATAAACAAGCGCAGTCGCGAAACTGCGGAGAAAACACGTTTGAACATCAAAAAGAAACTCTCAGGCGGCATCGACATATCAAGCCGTGTACAAAAATTCGTAGATTGCAGAAGCAAAGACATCGAAAAACGCGAGATATACATAGTGGAGGGAGACTCAGCGCTGGGAGCGTGTAAGCTCAGCAGAGATGCCGAGTTTCAAGGCGTTATCCCGGTGCGCGGAAAAATACTAAACTGTCTGAAAGCGGATTACGGAAAAATCTTCGCAAATGACATAATAACTGATATAATAAGAGTTTTGGGATGCGGAGTGGAGATACAAAACAAGCACACAAGAGACCTGAGCGCATTTGACCTCGATTCACTGCGCTGGAACAAAGTCATAATCTGCACCGATGCAGACTATGACGGATTTCAAATCCGCACACTGATTTTAACAATGCTATATCGCTTGGTGCCAACATTGATAGAAGAAGGCTACATATACATAGCCGAATCCCCTCTCTATGAAATAGGCTGTAAGGGCAAAGCTTACTTTGCGTACTCCGACCGGGAGAAAAACGAGATTATAGAAAAACTGGGCGGTTCAAAATATACAATCAGCCGCTCTAAGGGATTGGGTGAAAACGACCCCGAAATGATGTGGCTAACAACAATGAACCCCGAAAGCAGACGACTGGTAAAAGTAATGCCGGCTGAAGCAACCATCACAGCAGACACCTTCGACCTATTTTTAGGTAACAACCTAAACGGAAGAAAAGACTTCATATCAGAAAACGGACACAAGTACCTAGACTTCGCAGATGTTTCGTAAAAACAGGGACGGCATCCGCATAGCCCATGGAGCAGGCAAATCTATCGCAAAGTGGGTTGATGTGAGCATCCGCCCCTAAGGGTACAGATGTGTAACAGGAGGCAGAATGCCAAAAAGGAAAGAGGTAAATCAAAACGTAAAAGGGCTGCAAGCGAAAGTGCTCGAGCAGCCTATAACTGATACGCTTGAACTAAACTATATGCCGTATGCGATGAGCGTTATTGTCTCAAGGGCAATACCGGAGATTGACGGCTTCAAACCATCTCACAGAAAACTCCTGTACACAATGTACAAAATGGGACTACTGACCGGTGCAAGAACAAAATCAGCTAACATAGTAGGACAAACCATGCGCCTGAACCCACACGGCGACGGCCCGATATACGACACATTGGTGCGCCTGTCAAAAGGTTATGGCGCATTGCTCGCACCATTTATAGACTCCAAAGGAAACTTCGGTAAAGTTTTTTCGCGCGACATGGCATATGCCGCATCGAGGTACACAGAAGCTAAGCTGTCACAGATATGTGGTGAAATATTCAGGGACATAGACAAAGAAACGGTTGACTTCACAGACAATTACGACAGTACAATGAAAGAACCGGCACTGCTCCCGACAACATTTCCGAACGTGCTGGTAAGCGCAAATACGGGCATAGCCGTTGGCATGGCGAGCAATATTTGCGGGTTTAATCTTGACGAAGTGTGCCGCACAGCGATAGAATATATAGGCAACAAAGAATGTGACCTCGCGCTGACCCTTAAAGCCCCCGACTTCCCGACGGGCGGCGAACTGATATATAATGCAGAAGAACTGGAATCAATATACAACACAGGCAGAGGCAGTGTCAAAGTACGCGCAAAGTGGAAATATGTCAAAGAAGGCAATCTCATTGAAATCACGGAAATCCCATATTCGACAACAGCAGAATCCATTATCGACAAAGTAGCCGAGTTGGTCAAAGCAAACAAACTCAAAGAAATCGCAGATATGCGCGATGAAACCGACCTCTCGGGACTAAAACTTACAATAGAGCTGAAGCGTGGCACAAATCCCGACAATCTCATGGCAAAGTTATATAAACAAACCCCGCTCATGGACAGCTTCTCCTGTAACTTCAACATACTCATAGCCGGAGTACCCAGAGTTATGGGGGTACGGGAAATATTGGAAGAATGGACAGCGTGGAGAGCAGATTGTGTCAAAAGACGTGTCTACTGCGATATGCAAAAGAAAAAAGAAAAGCTGCACCTGCTGCGCGGGCTTCAAAAAATCCTGCTCGATATTGATAAGGCAATAAAAATTATCAGAGAGACGGATGAAGAATCGGAAGTCGTGCCAAACCTTATGATTGGTTTCGGGATTGACGAGCAACAGGCAGACTATGTTGCCGAAATCAGACTTAGAAACATCAACCGCGAGCATATACTCAAGCGCACACAAGAAACAGACGATTTGGAAAAGGAAATTGCCGATTTGGAAGCAATTCTGGCTTCGAGTCGCCGCATAAACAGTATTATCATAAAGGAATTAAAGGAAGTCCTTGAAAAGTACGCTCAGCCCCGCCGAACCCGGATAGTTTATGAAGATGAAATAGAAGAGTTCGACATTGAGGAACACATAGAGGATTATCAGGTAAACATTTTCATGTCACGCGAGGGCTACTTCAAAAAAATTACTCCACTCTCGCTCCGCATGGGCGGTGAGCATAAGTACAAAGATTCCGATGGTCCGTTTATCAGTTTCTCTGCTCAAAACAGGAGCGAACTGCTTGTATTTACGGACAAACAGCAGGTATATAAGGCGCGGGTCCACGACTTTGAAGATTCCAAAGCATCAAATCTCGGAACTTATCTGCCCACGGCACTGGAGATGGACGAAGGGGAGAATGTTATCTTCCTGCTGGACCCCGGCGGCTATAAAGACCATATTATTTTCTTCTTTGAAAACGGCAAGGCGGCAAGGGTGGAGCTGGCGGGCTATGCAACAAAACTTAACCGCAAAAAACTTACAGGTGCATATTCGGACAAATCCCCTGTAAGCACTGTTATGCCGCTATCAGAGGACAAGGAAGTTGCCGTATTTTCCAGCGATGGACGGGTAGTCGTATACAACACTTCGATTATGGCCCCGAAAACAACAAGAAACACGCAGGGCGTGGGGGTAATGTCATTAAAGAAAAACAGAAAAGTGGAAAAGGCACTGCCGCTCGATGAGACAGATATTCAAAGACCGGAAAGATATAGGGTAAGGGCAGTCCCCGCAGCAGGAGCACTCCTGAAACCCGAAGATAAAGGCGAAGAGCAATTAAAATTTTTACAAGAGGAGGCTTGACATTGAAACGTCTTTCAACCATACTGGTAATTCTGATTGTAGTGGTCACATTGACAGTCGGCTGTGCAAATATACTTGATGGTTATTTTTACTTGATAACGCCTCATGTTGCACCGCCGTATGAGAGGGAGCCGGTAGAACAGATATCTGTTTCCGATATTGATGAGTTTAAAGAAATTTTAATTAATATGGTCATAGAGCATGAGACAGAGGCACAGATATTATATCATCACTTCGGTAATGAAGACATTGGGGCAGAAGTCGAGCAGGTAGCTGAGCAGATAATGCGTTACCATCCGATAGGTGCCTATGCTGTAGCAAACATTACAGTAACTGCGACGAGAATTGTCACATACTTTGAAGTTGACGTAGTTATAGAGTTCAGCAGAACAATAGAAGAGCTGGAAGAAATTATCACGGTGGTAGCAGAGCGGCACTTGATGCGTGAACTCTTAGATGCCATGGGTCACCATACGGAACAAGTCGTTTTTCGCAGCACGTTGCAACTTACGGAAGAGGCAGTTGCCGAGAAGGTAAGACAGCTCTACTACGAAAATCCGAGTTTAATAGTGATGTTGCCGTTTGTGACACTTGAGAGCTTTCCCGAGGAGGGCAACGACAGAATCTACGTAATTCAGTTTGGATTTATATATGCCTCGGCGATGATGGGACGGTTTAGCGGAATGCTCTCACTCTATATTGAGCAAAATGCAGAGAGAATAACAGGCGACACAGACCCGCTGAGACTCCTTTCGCTTGTGAGAAATCTTATAGCTTCAATAGAGTTTGAAGAAGGACCAGCCAGAACAATCAGTGTTCATGGTGCGCAAAATTTTTCTGCAACTGCATATGGTGCACTTGTCAGAGGTCGTGCAGTGGGAGAGGGCTTTGCGATGGCGTTTAAAGCACTCAGTGATGAAATAGGATTTGACAATCGCATAGTTTTAGGGTATCTTGATGGTCTGATACATGCGTGGAATATTGTTTACTTGGATGGCTATTTTTATCATATAGATGTTGCAATGAGTGCAGTGTACGGGCTGGAAAAAGCGTTTTTGAAAAGCGATTATGAGTTTGAAGCGATGGGTTATGAGTGGGACAGGGAAAACACGGTAATCTCTGACGGACCGCTCAGTTTAGGAGATATTTTAGCTCTCGAAGAGCCGGACTACTATGAATATGAATACCCGTATGACGATACAGAAAATGCAGAGGGTAATGAGGAAGTGTACAACGAGCAGGATAATCAAGCACCCGACGAACCGGTAGAAGAACCTCAAAACCCCACGTATGAAACGCCATACGAAGAGCCGGAAAATGAACCACAAGAGGAGGGGTAAGCCAGTGGCAGGAGAAATTATTCACTTCAGGAAAAGATTCATTGGAGGATTCAACAGGGATGATGTAGTTGCATACATCACAAAAATTTCCAATGAGAGAAACGAAGCCCTTGAGGAAAAAGAAGAATATCAGGCAAAGATAGAAAAACTAAACGAACTAATCAGTGAACACTGCATGAAGAAGGATGAAACAGAGAGGGAATTGGCGCAGCTTAAATCAGAACTCAGCCGGCTTCGCAGTCAAGTGGACGGATATGTGAAAGAAAAACAGGTATGCCCCGCCCCCGAACCGGAGCCTATTGAGCAAAACCATAAAAAAGAAAAACCCAGTGTGCTTAAAATCAAACTGGAGAAAAAGCGCAGAAACTAAATTGTGCTTGAAGATTTTGAAAGGAATGGTCATTTTTATGAAATTCAATTTCACAGACAAGAAAGTAAAGGTAACAGACGAACTAAAGGAATACGCAGAGAGAAAAATCGGTAAACTGGATCGCTTTTTCAAAACAGAGTCAGAAGCATTTGTCACATTTGGCAGTGAGCGCGGACGTTTCATTGTTGAAGTAACACTCAAAAATAACGGAATGTTTTACAGAGTTACAGACACAACAAACGATATGTTTGCATCAATTGATTCTGCTGTGGCTGCTATTGAGCGCCAGATTCGCAAGAACAAAACGCGCCTTGAGAAAAGACTTCGCAGCGGCTCACTTGAAAAAGAAAGAGGTTCGTTTGGAATTGTTGAGGCAGCAGTTGACGAGGATAGTGAGGAGTTTAAAATTGTGCGCAGCAAGTCTTTCCCTGTAAAACCAATGACACCCGAAGAGGCTGTGCTTCAAATGAATCTTCTTGAGCATGAGTTCTTTGTGTTTAAAAATCAAAACAAAGGCGATGCGTTTTCCATAGTCTATAAGCGCAAGCAAGGGGATTATGGTCTGATAGAGACATCATAGTTTGGCTATTTCATAAGCGATTCATTTAGCGGAGAGGAACTACGACAATGACATGCAAAAATTGCGGTTTTGAGACAAAAGTTGATGCAGCTTTCTGCGCAAATTGCAGAGCTCGCTTTACGTCAGCGCAGTACACTATGCCTCCATCAGTGCCATCGGTAGAGCCGAGGAAAAACGCAAGAAAATCATCAAACACCCCCATCATTGTAACAGCGATATGTGCAGTAGTTGTGGTCGTTATTGGAACGATTTTAGCATTCACAGTTGCAAATCGTCATATAGCGGCTGTGGCTGAGGAGGCAAACCGAATGGGTGTCTTAGAGTTACCCATTGCGCCGCCTACACCTGCGCCGCGGCTTACGCCACCGCCGATTATTCATACCGACCCTATAGATGCGGTTAAGCTTGATGGTGTTTGGGCTTTTTCACATGGTGATATTGTGTTCTTTTTCGGCCTGTCTAATTTTGTAATGTTTACGTATAGCGGAGACAATGGCGGAGAAGTTTTTGAATCGCAATGGGAAGAATGGGGAGACTGGCATATAGGTGAAGATGGGCGGCTGTTTGTGGAAGGTGAGTGGACAGGACCTCATGTGTTTTACATTATTCTAAACGAAAATACGCTCACAATAATAGACATTGATGGTGACGGTATAACCTACACCCGAGTAGAATAAGCTATAGATGATGGTCAATTTACAAACCGCCAATTACTTTACATGAATCGTTTATGCCTGAGGATTTTCGGAAGGAATGGTCATTTTTATGACAAAAAAGTTTAGGTTAGGGCGTTTTTCAGTTGCGCTGATAGTGCTGACTTTATTGCTCACACTTATAGCGGCTTGCGATAATGTGCCTGCCTTTGATGATATAGTGGAAAGCCCGGAGCCGGTCATTCAGGATGAAGCTCTGCGGTTTGACCGTTTTTTAGACGAATTATTCGCCGAGTGGGTGTCTGCGGATACCCTCACGATGAATTTTTTTCTTGCCTACCCCGAGGAAATGGGCATAGAAAGACCGGAGCCTACATTCGGTGAAATAATTTCAACCGATCCGGCGCAGCGGGAGATAAGCCGAGAAGAAAGCAGAGCGCAAGCAGAGGAATTTTTCACTTTTGAGTATGAGCTTTTGCGTGAAGATCAGAGGATTATTCACGCAATAATTCAGAGAAATATAAGGCTAAATGAATACATAAGCCTTGAGGATGAGTTTATTTTCTACACAGGATACATCCGGCCACTCACAGGGATACAGATTCAACTGCCGTTTTTGCTTGTTGAATTTTCATTTTATACAGTAGATGACATCGAGAGATACCTAAGTTTACTCGAAGACATCGAACGCTACTTTGATGATATCATCGAGTTTGAGCGTGAACGTGCATCACGTGGGTTTTTCTTAAATGATGCGAATGTGGACAGTGTGATAGAACATTTGGAGAGTTTTCTTGAAAATCGGGAAGACAACTTCATGATAACGGTATTTGATGACAGGATAAATGAGCACGACGAGCTCACTGCGGCACAGCGTAAGAACTATAAGCAGAGAAATCGCGACTTGGTTTTGAATAATGTATTGACGGCATACGAAACTCTACTTTCGGCAATGCGTGAGCTGCGAGGCAGTGCAGTTTTTTCGGGCGGTCTTGCATCACTGCCCGGAGGTGAAGAGTTAGCTATTGCAATGCTGCAACAGCGTGCAGGGACTGACAGAACTGCACAGGAACTCAGAGAACTTTATGAAGAGTGGATAGCCCGTGTGCTGAGTGATATAATCTTCGCGATTACTGAATATCCATGGCTTAATGAATTTTTAACCGACGGAGTTTCGGTTAATGTTGGTGATGGCACTCCAGAATCTTTTATAGTTGTATTGCAAAAAGCGATGATAAAAGATTTTCCGCAGATTGAGCCGACACAACATGTTATTTTGGAGGTTCACGAAAGCCTGCAAGACTTCATGAGCCCGGCATTTTACCTTTTGCCCGCAATAGATAACTTTGACCACAATGTAATATACATAAATCCTGCGAGTTTGAGCGATGAACTTTTCCTATTTACCGTAATTGCTCATGAAGGCTATCCCGGTCATTTGTACCAATCAGTGTATTTTCGCCAGCAGTTTCCACATCCTGTCCGCTCAATGCTTTCAAACATAGGTTATGTAGAAGGTTGGGCGACTTATGTTGAGATGATTAGCTATTCCATGGCGGGGATTGACCCTATAGTAGCAGATCTAATGTGGAATTTACGTCTATATGATTTGCTCATTCAGGCTTATATTGATCTCGGCGTAAATGTTTTGGGATGGAATCACGACATGGTTGCGCAAACGCTGATGGGTTTTAACATTTCTGATACGGGTGTTATTAACAATATTTATAACATGGTAACAGGGGTGCCGCTTTTTGCAGTACCGTACTCACTAGGCTACATCGAAATGCTTGAGCTGTTGACTCACGCTCAAGACACTTTGGGAAACAATTTCAACTTAAAAGAATTTCATCGCTTCATTCTGGACATAGGACCAACCCCATTTCAAATAATTGCCACCCACATGGAAACGTGGATGGCAAGACAAGGGTAATATATATAATGGGCAATTAAAAATGACTATATGTTTGAACCGATAGAACGAATATCATCAAGCAAAGTGGATAGGTTGATGCCTCCTGTGTGAATATCGGGCTTTTCAGGTTCGTCATAAATCGGCAGAGGAACAGGTGCGGATGGTGGTGAAGCGTAGTCGCTTTGCACAGTTTCAGTGTCATACTCAATAGCAGTATAACTATCTTCAACAGAATCTTCTGTATATGAAGTTTCGTCAGGCTTAAGTTCTTCGGCATGTGCCTGAGCAGATGAAAGCTCAGCCGCAGGACCGGGCGTAGCAACCGGCGCAGATGAAAGTTCAGCCGCAGCGACCGGCGGAGCCATCGAGTCAGGTGCTTTTTTCTTTGCGGTTTTTTTCGTTTCTCCGGGCTTTGAAGCTACCGGAGCGACTTCTTCTGTTATGTCGCCCTGAAATGTATCAGGGTTTACCATTAAAACCCCATCTTCCTTGTTAATAAAGAGAATTTTGTCTCCCTCGTTTATGCCGAGGTTTCGCCTTATTGAAATGGGGATAGTGATTTGCCCCTTGCTTGTAACCTTAGCCATTTCCATCATGATAATGACCATTCCTTTCGCAATTTTCCGGGCACAAAACGACTATGCCCCCTACCACCGGATAGATTCCTTACTCATAGTAAACTAAACCTAAAACGATGTCAATACATAGCATAAAAAAAATATGCAGAACTCTATCTTGTAAAAAAAACTCGATTGCGTTAAAATCTAATAAAAAGGATTGGAGCATTAACTATATGGCTATCGTAAAAGCATACACATTACCACATCCGCCGCTGGTTATACCGAGCGTGGGAAAAGGTAAAGAGAACCTTGTTGAAAATACTTTAGCAGCACTCGGTAAGGTAAGTAAGGAAATCGCAGAATGTAAGCCTGAGACAATTGTTTTCATCACCCCACATAGTGTTATGTACTCTGATTACTTCCATATTTCCCCGGGAAAGACAGCGCGGGGAGACTTTGCGCGTTTTGGAGCTCCCGAAGAAGAAGTAGTTACAAACTATGACGAAGAGCTTGCCTACACGATTGAGGGGATAGCTGAGACCGACTCTGTCTATGCGGGAACACAGGGAGAAAAGGATAAAAGTCTCGATCACGGTACTATTGTGCCCATGTGGTGCATTAACAAAAATTATTCAGATTATAGCTCACTTCGGATTTCGCAATCAGGAATGTCACCTGCCGAGCATTATAGATTTGGTCAGGTCATCGCAAAAGCAATAAAACAGTTAAATCGAAAAACAGTGATAATTGCATCCTCGGATTTATCTCATAAACTGCAAAATAGCGGAGCATGCGGCTATGCTTCGGAAGGAGCCAAATTTGATGCTTTGGTGACTGAGAATTTATCATCGGGTGACTTTTTATCTTTGCTTAAAATTCCGGATGATCTGCGCAGGGGAGCGGGTGAGTGCGGCTATAATTCTCTTATGATTTTAGCAGGCTGTTTAGACAGACACGATGTTGATGCAGAGCTGTTATCGTATGAAGGACCCTTTGGTGTTGGCTATGCAGTTGCGCGGTTCATAGTAAGCGGATATAATGAGAAGCGAGATATTTTGGACAAATACATGGAGTTCGCTATCCAATCGTCAAAGATAATAAAGAACGGAGAAAACGAATATCAAAACCTCGCGAGACGGTCGCTAGAACACGTAATAGAGACAGGAGACAAACTCCCTATTCCCAACGACTTACCAAGTGAGATGAAAAACAAACGCGCCGGAGTGTTTGTGTCGCTTCACATAAACGGGAGTCTCCGCGGCTGCATAGGTACTATCGCTCCTACTACCGAGTCAGTTGCCGATGAGATAATTCAAAACGTAATTTCTGCCGGGCTGAGTGATAATAGGTTCAGTCCCGTAACTAAAAGTGAACTCCCTCTGTTGACATATAAGGTAGACGTTCTCCAAACGCCGGAACCAATAAAAAGTTCGGGCGAACTGGATGTAAAGAAGTATGGTGTAATAATTTCAAGCGGTCACAAAAGAGGCCTCTTGCTCCCAAATCTCGATGGAGTGAATACAGTGGAAGAGCAAATCAATATAGCCCGGCAAAAGGCAGGAATTTCTCCTACAGAAAATTATAAGCTCGAAAGATTTGAAGTAATCCGGCACGGATAATTTATAATGCGAAAACAAACTTGCAGGTGCGGCCGTTCTCGATCATCTGTAAAAATAAAACCAAAAACTAGAAAGCGAGACAACAATGAGCCAAAAAGTAGAGGCACGGCACTGGTCATACAAGGAAAGTAAGGAAGGTAAGGGAATTGTTTGCAGGTTGTGCCCGCACACCTGTTTTATAAAAGATAACCAAATCGGTTTTTGTGGCGTTCGAGAGAATATACGCGAAACCCTAATTGCCTCAAGTTACGGAGCAGTTACTTCAATTGTTCTTGACCCAATCGAAAAAAAGCCCCTCTATCATTTTCAGAGAGGGAAGAAAATAGTTTCGATTGGTGGGTATGGTTGTAACTTCAGATGCGGATTTTGCCAAAATCACAAAATCTCAATGGAGTATCAAAAGGCAAAGATAGACTTTATGTCGCCGGAGACGATAGTACAGTTTGCGACTGCTGCAAGAGCGAACGGAAACATCGGAATAGCCTACACATACAATGAACCTCTGATAGGTTATGAGTTCATTTTTGACTGCGCAACTCTTGCAAAGAAAAGCGGTCTGGCAAATGTTCTGGTTACAAACGGATATATTAACAGAAGCCCACTATTAGAACTTCTACCGTTAATAGATGCGATAAACATTGATATCAAAGCGTTTGACGACAGAACATATAACAGGTTCTCGGGAACGCTGGAGCCGGTATTAGATACAATTCAAACAGCTCACAGAACTTGCCACGTAGAGCTGACTACGCTTGTTGTTCCGGGTGATAATGAAAACGACATTAACAGCATTTCAAAGTGGATTGCAAAAATCGATCCTAACATACCGTTTCATCTGTCGAGATTCTTTCCGAGACACAAATATATTAACGCTCAGCAAACACCAAAAGAGACAATGCATAGGGCAAAAGAGACAGCAGAGAAATATCTAACATATGTTTATCTGGGAAATATGTAGCGCAAAAATCTTTTAAACGGATTCATAGAATTCGTATTACGCTTTACACCTGAAATTTCCTCATCTAAAGCAGCAGCTTTTTTTTGAGCTTCAAGTGTAAATATTTCTTGCGAGTTTTGAGGGTTTCTAAAATCATTCGTTGGGCGCAAAATATATCTGCCGTCCGAACACAGCTCCCATGAGTTTGTATCATCTTTGAACATGACATCCAGCATCCATAAAATTCTCTTTTTCACATCCGGGTCAAGAATCGGACAAGCAACTTCGACTCTGCGCTGCGTGTTGCGTGTCATAAAATCAGCAGAGGCTATATATAGCTTCTGGTCGTCTCCCTCACCAAAGCAGAAAATTCTGGTATGCTCAAGAAACTTACCTACGATACTTATTATATGTATGTTGTCGGTGACACTGGGAAGGTGTGGCACAAGACAGCAAATTCCGCGTATGTTCATTGAAATTTCTACACCGTCACTACCGGCTCTAACGAGCGCCTCAATTATCTCTTTGTCAGTCAGTGAATTACATTTGATCATTATCCGGCCCGGTTCACCGTTTATTGCTTTGTATCGTTCGATTTCAATAAGCTCAAGGATACTATTTTTAAAACTGTTTGGTGCGACAAGAAGATGAGAATATTCCCCGTCAAGATTCTCTATAAGCATATTGCTGAAAAATGCGGCAGCATCACGTCCAATCTCCTGATTTGCAGTTATTAAAGACAAATCAGTATAGAGCTTGGCGGTTTTCTCGTTATAATTGCCTGTACCAACCTGCGTGATGTATTGAAGTTTTCCTGCATCTTTGCGAGTAATGAGGCAGAGCTTGGAGTGACACTTATATCCAACTAAGCCGTATATGACCCGACATCCCGCCTCTTCAAAACGATTTGCCCACTCTATATTATTGCTTTCATCAAAACGGGCGCGTAGTTCCATTAAAACAATGACTTCCTTACCGTTCTCCGCGGCTAGTATCAGCGATTCGGCAAGTTTTGATTGAGCATCCAGACGATAGAGTGTGATTTTAATAGACAATACAGAGGAATCCTGAGCAGCTTGTCTTATAAGCGACAGAAAAGGGGTCATACTTTCAAACGGAAATGAGAGCAATACATCCTTTGAAGACACATGCTTAATCATATCCGCTCTTGCGGTAGCCGGAAGGGACATAGCAGGTGAGTGTGTAGGCCAGAAGAGATGCTCAACAGTTTCCTTACTGAAATGGCGGGACAGAGAAAATACAAACGACAGATCAAACGGCGCCTTAGAGTAAAACACTTGAGGGGTTTTCAGACCCAATTTTTTGCAGAGAAATTCGAGCATTCCGGAACTTGCCTGTGATGCCATCTCCAAACGGACAGGCGCCATACGCTGACGTTTCCGAAGTAAGGATTTCATGAACTGCCTAAAATCAATATCCTCATCGAGAAGCTCTTCTACTGTACCAATATCGGCATTACGTGTTACTGCTATGATATGCTTCTCTGCAACGGTGTAGACTCCGAAAGCTAAATCTGCAAAATAGAGTATCAAGTCCTCAAGCAAAATAAAACGGTGCGTACCCTCGTTACTATCCAGCGGGATGAGTCTATCAGTCTCAGACGGGACAGCAATAAGCCCGAACGTGTTCCCCTTTTTCTTTTCAAGTGTGACAGCAATGTGCAGTTGTTTGTTCGGAATATGTGGGAATGGGTGCTTAGTATCAATGATGGAGGGGGAGAGCATAGGTAAAACATTGAGCATGAAATGATTTTTTGCAGCTTTAAGTTCTGCCGGAGAGAGTTCATTGATGCTCATCAAACAGAGTCCGTTGTCTGTGAGCTCCGAAGTGACATTGGAATAAGCATGGTTGAGCAGAATATAAAGCGGAGCCGTTGCACGATAAATCTCATTTAGTTGATCAATAGTGGTCATTCCCGTTTTATTGTCACTAAGTTTATTACCAAGCAAAATGGAATCGATAAACGAACCGACACGAATCATGTAAAACTCATCCAGATTACTTGTGAAAATCGATAAGAACTTAAATCTTTCCAGCAGCGGCATTTCATTACGGTTTGACTCAAGTAAAACACGCTCATTGAACTTGAGCCACGAGAGCTCCCTGTTTTGCATATATGCTGCTGTTTCAAAAATTCCCTCTATCATTGGCATATCCCTTTCTTTATATTATCTCTATTCTATACAAAATATGGCTTGTAAGCAAGCAAAACAAAGTACATTTTGCAGATTTTATTATTATGTACTTGAAAAAGAACGTATATTAACGTATTATACCTTTGGTATGACATGAATCGAGAAATAAAATCTGCAAAGGTGACGGGTAGCGGGTTTTAGAGGTGTCCTATGGATAATCGAGCAATTGGTATCTTTGATTCCGGTCTTGGCGGGCTGACAATGGTAAAAAAACTATTGGAGTTGTTGCCAAATGAAGATTTGGTTTACCTAGGCGATACAGGCAGAGTGCCATATGGGTCACGTTCTGTTGAGACAATTATTAAATATGCAGGTCAGGATGCAGAATTTCTCGCTCTGCACAACATAAAAACCATGGTTGTCGCATGTAATACAGTATGCTCGGTAGCAATGGATGAGCTGATTTATGCGTATGATATGCCGATTTATGAGGTTATTACAGCACCTGCAGTGGCCGCGGCAAAACATACAAAAAACGGGAAAATCGGAGTAATCGGAACAGCTGCAACCATACGCAGCGAGGCATACAAGTCGGCACTGACCAAGATATCAGAGGATTTAGAAGTATATATGACCGCATGTCCGCTGTTTGTTCCTCTGGTTGAGGAAGGCTTTGTAAGTGCAGATAATGAAATAGCTGTTAAAGTTGCAGAGCAATACCTTAAAACACTAAAAGAGGCAAATATCGATACACTGATTCTTGGTTGCACCCATTATCCGCTTTTGAGTGATATAATTTCTAATGTTATGGGAGAAACAGTGAAGCTCATAGACTCAGGTACAGAAACAGCACAGCTTGTTGCAAGAGAGCTTCAGCAGCAAAACTTGCTGAGTGATGCAAATCCCGGAGGCGGGATAAAGTATTTTGTAACAGACAGTATAGAAGGTTTTTCATATCGAGCCTCGCGGTTTTTGCACTCAGATATCGGAGGCAAGGTTCAAAAGGTGACACTTGAGTGAAGGTAAGGAAGGTAAGGAGTGAAAGAATTATGATGAGACAACCAAATGATGCTAAGAGTGTATTCATATCAATAAAAGGTCTGCCGGTATATTCAGTTGACGATAATGATGCGTTTGAACTTATGACTGACGGCGAGTATTTCCACACAGACAATGTGTCAACTTTGACTTACGAAGAAACCTCCCTTACGGGAGCGAACGGAATGCATACTATTTTTGATATTGAGCCTAATCGCATAGTCTTGCGGCGAGATGACGGACTTACGGGCGACATGATTTTTGACGAACAGCAAAAACACCATTTTCTATATGCCACACCATTTGGATCTATAATGATGGGTATAGACACTCACAGTATTACAAAATGTATGAGCGAAGACGGTGGAAATCTTGAAATCCGCTACGATATTGAGGTAGATAATGTTGCCGTCAGTCAAAATCTTTTCAAGTTAAATATAAAAAGCTTACCACAGTAGAAAGTGGAGGATTGAGTGTGAATCTTATTACAGCGGCAAAAAATCAGATAGATGAACTGATTAATAATGCATTTGAGAAAGTGCGCACGTCGGGGTCGCTCCCTGAAGGTGCGCTTTCTGATACTTCAGAAAAGTTGTCAGGCTCAGTTGAGATACCGCGCGATACTTCGCATGGAGATTATGCAGCAACTCATGCCATGGCAGCAGCAAAGAAACTCAAAATACCACCCCGCGATATAGCAAAGCTCCTGACAGACAATATAGAGTTGAGTGACAGTTACTTTAAATCTATTTCGATAGCAGGTCCCGGTTTTATTAACTTTGTTTTGGCTGATAGTTGGTATAATGAAGTTCTACATCTTGTCGAAAGCATGAACGACAATTATGGTCGCACGAACATAGGTGATGGTCGGCGAGTTATGGTGGAGTTCGTTTCAGCAAATCCGACAGGTCCAATGACCATAGGGAACGCTAGAGGCGGAGCACTCGGCGATATACTCGCTTCGGTACTGGAGAGGGCGGGCTATGATGTGTGGCGTGAGTTTCTAATGAACGACACAGGCAATCAAGTAGACCTGTTTGGGAAGTCTATAGATGCGCGCTATATGCAGCTTTGTGTCGGAGAGGAAAATTATGTATTCCCGGACGATGGTTATCATGGAGATGATATCAAAAATCTCGCGCAAGAAATATTTGAAAAAGAGGGAGATAAGCTGAGTAATCTTCCTTTGGAAGAGCGCACTCAAAAGTTTGTGGAGTTTGGTTTGCCGCGCAATATTTCAAAGATGAAAGAACATTTAAAGAGGTATAAAATTCACTTCGATGAGTGGTTCAGTGAAAAGAAAATGCATGATAGCGGATATGTCGCTTCGACTGTTGATATACTTGATAAGGCTGGATTATTATTTGAAAAAGATGGTGCTCTCTGGTTAAAAAACACAGAGCTGGGTGGGGAGAAAGATGAGGTCTTAAAAAAGTCTAACGGCTTTTACACATACTACGCAGCAGATATTGCCTACCACAGGAACAAACTGGAGCGCGGTTTTGATAAAGCTATAGACATTTGGGGTGCAGACCATCATGGGCATGCAAGACGGCTAATTGCTACGATGACTTCTCCCGTGATGTGTGAGGCTTTGGGATTAGATGGCAGTAAGCTTCATTTTGTGCTCATGCAGATGGTGAGGATTGTAAGGGACGGCGAAACAATAAAGGTTTCAAAGCGCACAGGAAAGGCACTGACTCTCAATGATTTGATGGACGAGATTTCCGTAGATGCTTGCAGATTTTTCTTTAACGCCCGCCCCGACAGCCACTTGGAGTTCGACATAGCTCTCGCCGTAAGGCAGGACAGCGAAAACCCCGTCTACTATGTCCAGTATGCACACGCCCGCATAAACAGCCTTATAAAAAACTTAGAATCAGAAGGTCACAGTCTGCCGAAATTTGCAGATATAGACCCTGACTTACTCTGCACAGAGCCGGAAAGAGAACTAATAAAGCAGATTTCAATGCTGCCCGAGGAAATAGCGATTGCAGCACGCGACTACGACCCGTCACGCATAAACAGATACGTAATAGAACTCGCAGCCAGATTTCACAAATTCTACAGCTCCTGCCGCATAAAAGGCGAAGAAACAGCCCTGCTGAGCGCAAGGCTGAAACTTGCAGCGTTGACAAAGCAAGTCATAAAAAACAGCCTGGAAATCTTAAAAGTAACAGCCCCTGATAAAATGTGATTGCGAGCTATATCAAAATAATAAACTATTGACTGTTTTACTACTTTAAAGTATAATACTTACGAGTAGTAAAACTTTTTGCATCGAAAAGGGTGATTTTATGTTTTTAGGCAGGGAACGCGAACTTTTAGCACTGGAGAAAATGTATGATACCCCGGGATTTCAAATGGTTGTTGTTTACGGTCGGCGACGCATTGGAAAAACATCATTATTAAATGAGTTTATCAAAGGGAAAAACTCGCTTTACTTTCCGGCTGAGGAAGTTAATGATATGCTTAACCTGAAAAAACTCTCGGGATTGTTCGCCGAGAAAATAGGAATATCACCTTCCCCGACATATGAAAATTGGAAGGACATACTCAGCGCAATTTGCAACAAATACAATGAAAACCGCCTTGTTTTTATTATAGATGAGTACCCGTATGCCGCAAATGCAAACGGATCACTAAGCTCGATATTGCAGCACTTGATAGACTATGAGTATAAAAACACAAATATTTTTTTAGTACTGTGCGGTTCATCTGTCAGCTTTATGGAAAACCATGTACTCGGAGAAAAAAGTCCGTTGTTTGGTAGGCGAACAGGTCAGTTAAAGCTAGGACCGCTTGACTATTATGATGCCGCAAAATTTTTTCCGGACATATCAGCAGCGGATAAGGTGCGATACTTTGCAACAGTTGGAGGAACACCATACTACTTATCGCTGATAAATAGGGATTGCTCTTTTGAAGATAATCTTAATAGGCTTTATTTTGAGATAACAGGGTATCTGTTTAACGAGGGAACGCTCCTGATGAAACAGGAGTTTCGTGAACCTGCAAATTACAATGCTGTACTTCAAGCGATTGCTGCGGGTCATGTTTCACTAAATGAGATTGTGCAGTTTACAAGGCAGGAATCAAATATAGTTTCAAAATATCTGATTACACTGCAAGAACTACATTTGGTCGAACGAGTCATACCTTTTGGTGCAAATCCGCTGCGTGGGAAAACCAGCCAATACAGAATCAGCGAGAACTTTTTGAGTTTTTGGTACCGATATGTATTTTCAGTACGAGCAGAAATAGAGCGCGGGAACGGCGAACTTTATTTAGATGTTGCAATTGATAACATGAGTGAATATTTCGGGCAAGTCTTTGAAGAAATATGCAGACAATATTTGCGCAGACTCAATCAAAAACGAGAACTGCCATTTATCGCAAAATCATTCGGGCGCTGGTGGGGCAAGGATAAAGCAGGCAACCCGCAAGATGTAGATGTTGTTGTTGATTCACTAAGTGGGAAAAAACTCATTCTGGGTGAATGTAAGTGGAGAGACAATATAAATCAGCCGCAAGTGTTGCAAACACTTGCGGAGCGAGCAAAAATTTTCAGCGATTACGAAACAGAGCAGTGGTTGTTCGTAAAAAGCGGAAAAAACGATAAGCAAACGGAAAAAATAATAACCGCCGATAATCTGTTTCTATAGGTAAAAGTGGGAAAAATCTACGTTTTGTAGGCATTTTCACGTTTAAATGTGTATTGATAACGCAAAGTCAGCAGCAGCCGCAAGGTCTGCCAAGCAAAAGCGAGGCAGAAAGAAATGGAGCTATATCAAAACACTAAGTTTGTCACTGCAAGAGAGCGGAGCAACCGAAGAATCTTTCTCGCAAGGTATTTTTGAGCAAAAAGATTCTTCGCTGCTGCCCGCCACGATGATTTTCTCCCACTTCCACTCCCACTCTTCTCAAATCAACGAATCAAACAGCACGCTCATGTTCATGAACCGTGTCATCTGCATCGACTGCATAGGCGTGAAGTTTACTCCGCCGCCCATGAATCCGCCGGGTTCAAAACCGTCCATACCGCCAAAACCTGAGTCGGGCTGAGGGTCTGCAAAGCCTGATGGATTTGCACTCACGTTATCCGCAGTCCTGCCTATGCGGCTGAGTACATTGAAGCCTTCACGGCTCCTTGCAAAATCCTCCAGCTCGCCGCTCTCGGCTGCAGCTGCCATGCGTTCTTCATCAATCTGCATACGACCTTCTGCGTTTAGAGAGATGCCTATACTTTCAAGCTGGCTCGCAAATTGTCTCACTATACCGCCAAGCTCACTTGCCAGTGCGCTTCCCCTGCTCCCGGCATTCCTCGCTGCTCCGACTAAATAGTTAAACGAGTTGACCATGTGGCGAAATGCGTTTTGCTGCGTGGTTGTGTCTCTGCCCATTTCAACATCCACAGTTCCGGTATCAAGAAATTCCGCCATTACGCCGAACCCCAGATTCACCTCATTAGATCTTGATGTCTGTAATGCGCCCTGCGTATCGCCGCGGTGTACCCTGAATGCTGAATTTTGCGCACGCTGTGTCGCGAGGTCTACTCCTGCGGTCTCCACTGCGTTTCCTGAGATGCTTCTTACTGAGAAATTCGAGTCGCCTCCTCCGGCTCTCGGGTCAATACCTGTCTGTGATGAACTGATAACGAGTGCGCTTGTGCCTGCTTGTTCATCAAAAGTAACAGATGCTGTCACGTCAAAGTGGACGGTATTTGAACTTGCAAATTCGTCCCTTGTTGCGTTTATGGCATCTGCTATACGTTGCTGAACATCTCTTGTTGTGTCGTTTTCGGAAACTGTGAAGCGAAAGTCAAACTGGCGGTTCCCAATATTGATTGCCATGTGGTGTTCGCCCACGCTAAATCCTGACTCCGTTGCGAGGTCTGTGGCGGCAAATGCTTCACCCTCGTTCCTTTGTGCTTGCGCCAGTTGAAGTACTTCAACGCTGAAATCTTCCCTGCCGATGCCCATTATCCTGTTCGGGTCAAATGACCTGATTGCCATAATATCTGTGTCTCCGGAAATTGGTCGCCTTGCCTGCATCGGTGAGTTGCGGAGATTACTTATGTTGCCTATGCCGCGGATTGCGTTTAGTGCTTGTGTCAATGCCTGTGATGTGCTCTGAAGCGCAGATACCGTGCCGTTTGATTCCTGCGATGCGCCTCCTGTCAGTCCCGCTGCTCGCCTTGCTGCGAGCGGCATATTCCACTTTCCGATTCCGGGGTTACGCCCTCCAGCGTTTGCCCACCAGTTGTTGCTACCTGTTCGTCCTACGTTCATTCTCTCCTACCTCCTTGTAATTTTGTTTTCTCTTTATTTTTTAAAGCAAATCCGTTTGCTTGCTATGGAAACAATCTTGAATTTATGCCCTAGCCTCGCCAGATTAAATAATACGTTTGAACATGAACCATTTTACCAGACAAGCATCATACGAGTCAACACTATTTTAACCATTTTTTTGCACTGACAACTCTTTATCAACGCTATGTCGAATCGTGCTTATGCGTTTTGTGGGGCAAAAAATAATGCCCACAATTTTACCCTCTACGTTATATATCGGAATAAATGTGTTAAACTTTAGCAAATTTTGAAAAAAAGTACGAAGCCGGGTGATTTTATTACCCCTCTTCATAAATAATCGGTATGCCGGCAAATGGAGCTGTTATCTCAGGCAATTCATAGAAGAATATTCCATCAATATACAGTCTGTATATGCCGTCCAAAGACAAGACTATCACTGCGTTATCCGGCGATAAGATAAATACACCATTCATGTACTCCTGTGGTAGCTGGTTATAAGGCTGTATAATAAACAGAAACGATGCTAGGAATAAAAACACGACCACCATCACGGATATTGCCTGTCTGCGAAATGACGTTCTTTCGCTCGTAAGGAGCTTAAACCGCTGAATTATCAGCTTTTTGTTATCACCCCGAAAGAGTGCTGAAGCTGCTGCGGGCGAGAAATCGCTACAGGTACTTAGGTAAATTTCAAGGAGTGTCTCCAGGTAAACCTTTTTCTCATCCCGTGTCATACGCTTTGACATCACCGCATCGCATCTGATTTCAAGCAAACAATCGAGGTCGCGGAGGAAAAAATGGATAGACGGATTCAACCAGAACATAATAGATAATATGAGGTAAAGCAGCTTGATTATTGCATCTCCTGACTTGAAGTGCTGATATTCATGGCGGAGTACCATCTCCAGTTTCTCATCAGGCAGACCGAGCGGCGGCAGAAATATCTTTGCTTTAAACACTCCCGTTATGTACGGCACGCTTACATTAGGCGACACTGTGATAGTTGCGTGTTTCATGCCTAAGCTCTGTGCGAATTTATTTTCACGCGTGCTGTCAATCACTTGATATGAACGCTGCATGAAATGTAAACGCCGCATATTATTTGCTGTTTTCAGCCCCATTATTACGATGCCGATACCCCAAATAATCAATATAACACTTTGTACTTCGAGTCTGCCGTCCCACGGTAGTAAGTCAAATCTCAAAAATGATTCTATGCGCGGTATCACCTCATATGAGCGTATAATAAAAGTAACATATGGAATACTTATCGGAATAAACACCCGAACCGTGCTGAGTATCAGCAAGGCTAGAAGTGCAGAGGTAGTATATCTTGCAAGATAGCCTGTTTTATGGCGAAGCAAGGCTACGGCTACCATAGCCAGATTAAATAGTACGATTGCGTTAATTAATGAATAGCGTATAATCAACTAAATCACTTCCCGCTCCACCTCCGGACGATGCTTTCAAGTGCGCCCGCCGTTTCCTCACCTATATCCGTCCTCTCGCGTATAACTGCCGAAACTAATGCCAGAAGTTCCTTTGATTCGCACTCGGCGAGTAATGACGTGTAATATTCCTTATGTGTAAGCACAGGTACAAATGTGCGTGATATTGTCCTGCCTTCCTTTACAAACCCATGTTCGGCAATTGCACCTTTTGAAAGAAGATTATTTAATATAACGTGTAGCGACCTGTCAGCCCATGTTCTTTCCATAGGGCTTTCAAGGATTTGCGGTGCAGTCAATGGGGTCTCAGACCGCCATAACACACTTATAAATTGTAGTTCGTTTTTTGTAAGTTCCATATGCCTTTCACCTCGACCTAAGAAGAATATAACGTTTGAATGTGAAACATTTTACCAGATAAGCACCGTGCAAGTCAATGCTGTTTCAAACCCGTCGCCCGTACTGTATCGAATCGTGATTATACGTCTAGTCGTGTGAGAAATAATAGCCACAGTTTTATCCTATATGATATATCGGATAAAACTGTGTTAAACTTTAGCTTTCGCAAATTTTGAAAAAATTTCCCCGCTCTTAGAATTTCCCTTCTTACGCCCAAGTCACTTCGCCTTTTTCCTCAAACATCATTACCTTGCGTAAGAATTCTATTGCCTTTTCAAGCCCCTCGTTCGGTGTCATGAGGCTGTCCTCGTGCTCTATGGATATAACGCCGTCGTAGCCAACCAAGCGCAAATTTGACATAATATCTTTCCAGACGGAAAAATCATTGCCGTAACCCACTGTTCTGAAAAGCCAAGAACGCTTTATTTCATCAGCATAGGGCTGGACATCGAGTACACCGTTTGTTGCAGTGTTTATCGGGTCTATTTTTGTATCTTTAGCGTGGAAATGATAGATTGCTGAGCCAAGGCTTCTGATGGCAAACACAGGGTCTACACCTTGCCAGAAAAGGTGGCTCGGATCAAAGTTTGCACCGATAGTATCACCGACTGCCTTTCTCAAGCGCAGAAGAGTCTCCGCATTATAAACACAAAATCCGGGGTGCATTTCCAAAGCAACACGTATGCCGTGTTCTTTAGCATAAGCGGCGGCTTTTTTCCAGTAAGGAATAAGCACTTCGTTCCATTGATATTCGAGTGTCTCCAGAAAATCATCAGGCCAAGGGCAAGTCACCCAGCTCGGGCGCTTTGCAGATGGGTCTGAACCCGGACAACCGGAAAAAGTAACAATCGTTTTCACACCAAGCTTTTGAGCAAGCTTGACCGTCTCTTCAAAGTTGCTGTGCGCTTTATCGGCAACTTCTTTATTCGGGTGAACAGGATTTCCATGACAGGACAGAGCCGAAATCTCAAGTCCGTTTGAGACAATCATTTCTTTGTATGATTTGATTGCATCCTCGCTCTTTAGTAACTCTTTAGGGTTGCAATGACCACTCCCCGGAAATGAACCTGTGCCGATTTCAAGCGACTGCACTCCGAGTTTTTTCAGATAAGGCATAACTTTTTCTAAAGGCTCTGAATTGTATAAGGCTGTAAATAATCCGAGTTTCATCTTTTATCTCCTTTTATCCGTTCTGTAAACATTTATTTCTCTAAACTGCTTATATACCTCATGGCATTTTCCACGCTTACCATGGAAGAAACCGCATATTTTTCTTGCTCCAAAATAAAGTGACGAACACCCAAGCTTTGCGCTTTCCTGATAATATCATTAAAGTCAATAAGCCCGCTGTCCAGCTCAACATTATTTTTATTACTGTCGATTTGCTTTACATGAAACAGTTCAAGTCTGTTTTTTTGCTTTTCCATATACGCAATGGAATCCACGCCCGCATATTCAGACCAAAAATAATCAAGTTCAAGAACGGTAGAATCGGGCAAATTATCCAGCAAGATGTCAAGCAAATATTCGCCTGCATCTACAACAAACTCATGGTCATGGTTATGATAGCCGAATTTAAGTCCGCTTGCAGCAATCTTTTCGGCTATGGGAGTAAGTGTTTTTGCGAGTGCAATAGTATCCGCTTTTGTCTTTATTTCCGAATACGGGCAGACAATATACTCTGCACCTATTACTTTGTGGTAAGCAATTTCCTCATCAACGGCATCTATTAAGCGCTCTATTGGCGTGTGGCTTCCGATAGCTGTGAGCTTATTTTCCGCAAGCACAGTTTTCATTTCATCGGCACTAAGCCCGCCAAATCCGGCAAATTCCACGCCGGTATAACCTATGCCGTTACAACCTACTTTTCGCAAAGTGCCGACAAAGTCAGTTTCCGTTGCATCTCTGACAGAATAAAGCTGAAGTGCAAATTTATCCAGAAGCTTCATGTTTTATGTCTCCCTTTTATCTTATGATATGTACCAATATAACCATAATTATCGAAACTGTCAATAGCCTCAAAAACACTTGCAGTTTTAAACAGTATCTGGTATCATTTTTTTTATCAGAAAATTTTAGGAGGAGACCACATGAACGAGAAACTAAAAGTTGCCATAATAGGGTGCTATGGTATTGCAAGAGCTAAGCATATAAGTGGCATAAAGTCCATACCGGAAGCGGAAGTAGTCGCGTTTTGCGATATTTTAATTGAAAGAGCCGAAGAAATGCGAGACGAAAACGGGCTGACAAACGCCAGGGTCTACAAAGACTATAAAGAGCTATTAAAAAACGAGCAGTTAGATGCCGTGCACATATGTACTCCAAACATATCCCACGCACCAATCACAATAGCTGCACTCAAAGCAGGTATACATGTTTTGTGCGAAAAACCGATGGCAACCACATATGCAGATGCTAAACTCATGTGCGACACAGCCAAAGAAACCGGAAAAGTGCTGTACATCGGCTACCAGTACCGCTATCAACCTGAGCCTCAATTTCTCAAGAAAATGTGCGATAACGGCGAGCTTGGTGAAATTTACTTTGCAAAGGCACATGCACTAAGGCGCAGAGGCGTTCCGACATGGGGAGTTTTCCTAAAAGCTGAAGAACAAGGCGGAGGCCCGCTCATCGATATCGGCACACACGCGCTTGATATGACACTCTGGATGATGAACAATTACAAGCCAAAATCCGTCATGGGCACCTCATATAAGAAGCTGAACGATAATCCGGATTGCGGAAACATATTCGGTCCTTGGGATCCGTCGGAGTACACCGTTGAGGACTCTGCATTTGGCTTTATTACCATGGAAAACGGTGCGACAATTATCTTAGAGTCAAGCTGGGCTTTAAATATCCTCGAAGAGGGAGAAGCAAAGTGCACACTATGCGGAACAAAAGCCGGAGCTGATATGATGAAAAACGGGCTGACTATTGTTTCAGATGCAAACGGCAGAATGATAAACGCTAAGCCGAGCTTTGACGATGGGGCTATCGCCTATGTTCCGGGTGTGGAAGTTTACTCAATACAGGAACAGGAGTCCAGAAATTTCTACGATGCCATTTTGTATGGAAAAGAGCTTTGCGTAAAACCGGAACAAGCACTCGTAGTAACCCAAATCTTAGAAGCAATATACGAGTCCGCAAAAACAGGCAAACCCGTATACTTCGATTAGCGAAGCAAGGGGACGGGGGAGCTGCTTCATAGCATAAGGCTAGCAGTAGATAGTGAAGCAGCAACCCCCGTCCCGGATGGTTACATATTCACTCTCACTCAAACATGACCAGATTCGCGCCGATTTTTCCTGCCAGCTCTGCACATTCATTGGTAAAGCCTGAGCGGGAAAAAAGATACAAAAGCCTGTTTGAAAAACGAAACAGGCGGCTTCGCTCTTCCAGTGACCTCAGAGCATCTGCGTTTACAGGCTCATCAGACCAGAAAGCATCGCCAAACATGGCGTGGTCATCATCGTCGCTATAGGCGACAATAGGTATAATAGAATCCGACTTTGAGATAAGGTCAGTGCCCCACCAACGCCCGACTTCGACAAACCGCACCGGAAACTTGCCGTCAGCGTTGCGTTTTACTGCCCACTGTCTGCAAATATCTTCAAAAACCTTACACATATAGGCGGGCACTCTCTTAGCGACATCTCGCCAAATCTTGCTGACCATGCCGCAGTGAATCAGCGAAGCGTACTCAGGCACAAAACGATACCAAAAAAGAAACATACTATCTTCAATTTCGTAAATAGTTTTCTTACCTGCCCTTTCGGTCACAGGCGTGTGCTTGCTGAGTATACCATACGAAATCAAATTTTTCAGATACGCAGTACATGCGCTGGTTTCAATGCCGACAGCAGATGCAATCTCTGAATTTTTCCTGAGTCCCGCCGCAATCGCTCTTAAAATTGAATTATAATAAGACGGGTCTCGCACCTCTCGTCTTAAAAAGTTTTCAGGCTCCTCAAACAGCTCGGATGAAGGGTTAAAAAACGTGTTCATGATATTTTCTTCAACGGTCAGCGCAGGATTCATAATGTTTAAATATTTTGGGATTCCGCCCGTGAGACCGTAGATTATGGCGATATCATCGGGGGGGAACTGTGTGTAATATCGCTTTACATCAAAAAAAGAAAATGGCTCCAGTTTTATTTGGGCAGTGCGCCGTCCGTGGAAAACACTAGCATAACCCAACGTCTCATCATCCATGACAGCCTCGGATGAGCCGCACAAAATAAGCATTAGACAGCCGGAGCTCAGCTTAGCATCAATAAATCTGCAAATCAGTTTTGAAATATCTTTACTTCCGCCGACCAAGTGCTGATATTCGTCAATAATGAGAGCAACACGCGAATGAGCAGAGATTTTGACAATACGCTCAAAAACCTCTTCATAATAACTTTTGAGTCGTGACTCGCCCTCAGGCGTATGCGGATAAGCCTCGACACAACTTATAAGAGAGTCCAAATTCTCTCTGTCGCTGGTTTCACCGGCAGCAAAGTAGATACAATTTTTGTCTTTCATGAATTCACGAAGCAGTGCGGTTTTCCCCATACGCAAACGACCGTGCAATATTACGCACTCAAACTTACCGCTAGCATAAATCCCATCAAGCTCTCTAAGTTCACTTTGCCTACCGATAAACATGGAATACCTCCCCTAAGTATCATCACCGGGCTTTTTACGCTTTTTCCGGCGTTTATAATGAGGCTTTTTATGCTTTGCCCCTTCCAGAGGCTCCGGATGTGTTGAAATGTCATCCATATCCTCCGACCTGCGCTTATGCTCACCTTTAACATTAGCCTTATGCCTGTGATGGTTCTTGTGATCTTTACGTTCATGTCCGCCGCTTGCGCTTCTTTGGGGAGCAGGCTTATCATTTAATGTATCCATGTTGTAAGGCTCAGCAGCACGCGCACGTTGCGGCGGGGGAGAAGCCTTGAATCCGGCTTCCTCAAGCCTACCCTCATCCCGTGCGGTGATGTATTCAGCCCGGCGCCCCTTTCCGCCTAAAATATCAAGCTCATCAAAAGTGCACGTCTTGAGAGTTGTGTCAAAACCGTCTTCCATGCGGATTTTTGCGTTTCCTCTAAGGATATTTACGTTTATAACAGAGCCTTTACCAAATGGTGTCTCAACAAAAGCCCCGACCTTAGGAGCTTTTTTTACAAGATCCTTGTAGGCGACCTCTTCGTATTTTAAGCAGCACATGAGCCTTCCGCACGCACCTGAGATTTTCGTGGGATTGAGCGACAACCCTTGCGTTTTTGCCATTTTGATTGATACAGGGTGAAACTCAGTGAGAAACTGTGAGCAGCAAAACTGCTTTCCGCATACTCCTAATCCGCCGAGCATTTTCGCCTCGTCGCGAACGCCGATTTGCCTAAGCTCAATGCGAACCCTGAACCTCGCAGCCAAATCCTTTACAAGCTCCCTGAAATCAACACGTCCGTCAGAGGTGAAGAAGAAAAGAATCTTACTCCCCTCAAAACCAAACTCTACGTTTACAAGCTTCATTTCAAGCCCGAAATCGACAATCTTCTCACGGCAGTATTCAAACGCTTCTTTCTCTTTTTCTTTGCATTTTGCCGCAATATTCCTATCTTCTTCAGTAGCTACGCGCACGACAGGTCGCAGAGGCTTGACGATGTTTTCGTCATCAACTTCATGAACGCCCTGCACACACTCACCATATTCGAGTCCTTTTGCAGTCTCAACAACAACCATGTCGCCTTTGGAAATTTCCAGATTGGAAGGGTCAAAAAAGTAAGCCTTCCCAAACTCGTTGAATTTAATACTAACAATCTGTGTCAAAATTTATGCCCCTTTTCTTAGATAATCACTACCTAATAATCCTGCGCAAACCATACCTGCGATATGACCTGAGCTTACATTACTTCTTAACATTTCTTCCGCCTTTGTCAAAAGCTGCTCTGCGGTGGCGAGCAATGATTGCATCTGTCCGTTTCCTCCAAGTGTACTTTTTCCCATATACTCAGGGTCTTTTTTGAATAAAAATACAATTTGCTCGCGAGCCGCAGAGAGAAAATCAGATAGAGCTGTTCTGTTTAGTTTTTCGATTTGAAACATACATCTCACAAGTGCCGCATCATCATATCCGAGAGCACTGATGAATTGTTGGGCGAGTATTATTTCACTTTCATCATCTTCCTCAAAAGAGGAATGACCGCTATGCTCTGCAACATTTTGGAAAGTTAATATAACACAGCGCGAACGGATGGTACTTAGCAACATCGCAGGGTTATTTGTACATAAAATAAAAACCATGTGAGCCGGAGGTTCCTCCAGTACTTGCAAAAGAGCGTTCTGTGCGTTGTGATTCATCGTTTCTGCATCATGAATTATATAGGCCTTTTGCGAGGCTTCGCATGGTAAAACATACACATCTTTTCTTAGTTCGCGAATCTGGTCAACCAAAATATCCCGCTTGTCCTCCGGCCGAGAGATAGCCATAATATCAGGGTGAATGCCGCGCAGAGCTTTGTCACAGTGTACACATTTATGGCACGGTCTCTTGCTGTCACGGGCACTGCAAACAACGGCCATGGCGAGCAAGCCAACCAGTGCTTCATCTGCGATATACGCATGAGAAATCCTGTCAAATTTTATTTGGTTATCTTGCTTTGTGATTTGCACAGCCTCAGTCTCTCTTATTCCTAGGTTCGGCAGGTGATGTGCTGTTTGCCACCACTACTTTACACTTAAAGTGTATAAAACGTCAAATCTTTTCTACAATCTCGCCTTGTTTTTTATAGATAGACCCCGAGGGAACGAAACCGCGCACAAATGAAAGCGGATAGATATTTGTATGCTTTCCGACGACCGTGCCCGGGTTTAACACTGTGTTGCAACCGACTTCAACATTATCACCCAAAATGGCACCAAACTTTTTTAGCTCAGTTTTAATGCGCCTATCACCATATGCGACAGATACGAGAGAAGAGTCGCTTTTGACGTTGCTGGTTATCGCCCCTGCTCCCATATGCGACTTATATCCCAAAATAGAATCACCGACATAGTTGTAATGCGGCACCTGCACTTTATCGAACAAAATCACATTTTTAAGCTCGGTAGAATTACCCACAACCGCGCCTTCGCCAACAAGTGCGTTGCCTCTGACGAATGCGCAGTGCCGTATTTCAGTACCGGGCCCGATTATGGTGCGGGCACCTATAAACGCAGTAGGTGCAACACGCGCAGTTTTGTGAATCCAAATCTCATCAGGCAAAGCATCATACTGCGACACATCAAGCTCTGCGCCCAGCCGAGTAATATAATCCGAAATCTGCTTCAAAGCATCCCAAGGCCACTCAAGCTGTTTAAGAAAGGTCCAAGCCAGAGAACGCCCTCCCTCAAAAAGTTTGCCGGTATGCATACAATCAGACATAAAATAAAATCCCTTCATTAATATCTGCGGAAAGTCTAATAGTGTATGATACCACAGTTTATTCGCATTGACAAATCTATTTGCATTGACTATACTTGACTATACTAAATAATACGCTTCCGTAGCTCAGTTGGCAGAGCAACGCATTCGTAATGCGTAGGTCGTCGGTTCAAATCCGACCGGAAGCTCCATTTTTGTAAACAAACAGGAGCACAGTGATGACTAACCGCATACCGGCGCGGATTGCAAGTATATTAATAAATGCTCTAAAGGGTGGCGTTGTGCCGAGAGTAGGTCTTGAGTACGTGACAGTAGGGCGCTTACAAGAGATAGCAGCAATACTGCACGACATTGACCTCATAGCAGACGGAGGAGCTTCGCTTCGTTTTGTTGTGGGTAAATACGGGAGCGGCAAGAGTTTTCTGATTCAAACCATCCGCAACTACGCAACAGCAAAAGGCTTTGCAGTAGTGGATGCAGACCTCTCGCCCGAGCGGCGTTTTGCCGGAACAAAGGGACAGGGACTTGCAACATATAAGGAACTCCTTAAAAATCTTTCCACAAAATCAAAGCCTGACGGGGGAGCACTCCCGCTCATTTTGGAGAAATGGATTTCAGGAATTCAAAGCACGGTAAAATCACAAACAGGGCTTGATGGAGAGGCATTTGACAAAGAGGTTGAAAAACAAATCTTTGAAGTCGCAAGCTCCCTGGAGGGAATGGTAAACGGTTTCGAGTTCGCAAAAGCGATAGCAATTTACTGGAGAGCTTACAAAAACGATGACAGTGTGACAAAAAGCAATGTACTCAGATGGTTTCGAGGCGAGTATGCCACCAGAAGAGATGCCAAAGCGGAGCTGGGAATAAACTTCATAGTCACAGACGAAACATGGTACGATTTTCTAAAAATACTAGCCGCGTTTCTAGTGAGTGCAGGGTATAAGGGCCTGTTGGTATTAATAGACGAGCTCGTCAACATATTTAAGATTCCAAACGCAATCACAAGGCAAAACAACTATGAAAAGATACTCACAATATATAATGATGTATTGCAGGGCAAAGCAAAGCACATAGGATTTTTGATGGGTGGCACTCCGCAGTGCATAGAGGACAGATACAAGGGTTTGTTCAGTTACGAAGCCCTGCGCTCAAGGCTTGCGGAGGGACATTTTGCCACAGACGACCTCAAAGACCTGTCAGCTCCGATAATTCGTCTGCAAATGCTGACACAAGAGGAAATGTACGTTTTGGTGGAAAAACTCAGAGACATCCACGCACAGTTATATAACTATACCCCAACGCTGAAGCATGAAGATTTGCTATACTTTTTGACGGTGGAATACAATCGCGTAGGTGCCGAAACACACATTACCCCGCGCGAAATAATCCGTGATTTCATAGAACTCGCAGGAATCATACATCAAAACCCCGAAAAAAAAGCAGAGGACATTTTGGGGAGCAACAGCTTTGAAATGGCAAAAGGCGGGCTTAGTGACGAAGACATACACGCCGACTTTGCAGAGTTTGAATTATAGGAGATGAAAGATTGAGTTTGACAATAAACATGGATGAGCTCATAGGTGCGATAGCCAACTCTCTGGACATAGTTGAAGGGGAGATTGTCGGTGCAAGTGTAAATCACGGTAAGCGTATAGCGGCACTTTGCGCTCTGATGGGCAAGAAACTCGGGATGCACGAAGATGAGCTAAAAGCACTCACTGTCTGCGCACTTTTCCATGATTGTGCGCTGACTGAATATATTCTTTACTTAAATGCCGACTACGCAGTAGAAAGCCTGAGACCGCATTGTGAAGCCGGGCAACAAAATATTGAAATGCTCCCGTTTGACACCGATGTGAGCGGAATAATTCTATATCACCACGAACAAGCTGACGGTGGCGGACCTTTCGGTAAAAAAGAAGGTGAATATCCGCTCTCTGCCGAACTGATTGCAATCACAGATTTGCTTGATATAAAGCATCATCTTGACAAGTTGCCTACAGAGAATTTACCACTTTTGATTGAGGAAATAGAGCATAGAACAGAAAAATGCTTCACAAAGACAGCGGCACAGGCGTTAATTTCCGTACTGGACGAACAAACCCTGATTTCTCTCCGTAATGAAAACATCGATGAAACGGCAGAGAAACTAATACCAAAGTGGGAAGTAGATATTGAGGGTGAGGCGATGATGAATCTTGCAAAGCTCGTCACAAAAATCATTGACTACAAGTCGCCATTTACCAAAAACCACACACATCAAATTGCAAACCGGGCGTGGCTTATGGGCGAATATTACGGGTATGACCATCTGATGAAGTCAAAAATATTTCTGGCAGCTTCCTTGCATGACCTTGGAAAACTCGCCATACCAAATAAAATTCTCGACAAGCCGGGAAAACTCACAGACAGCGAATTTGAAACCATAAAAGGGCATGTCAAAGGCACCTATGACCTGCTCAGCAACATCACAAATTTTGAAGAGATATGCAAATGGGCTTCATCTCACCACGAGAAACTGGACGGCACGGGCTACTGGTCCGGAAGAAAAGCAAACGAGCTGGATTTTATTGACCGTCTGCTCGCATGCACAGATATTTATCAGGCAGTCAGTGAAGAAAGACCATATCACTCCGCACGAAGTCACAAGGAAACAATGGGAATTATGTACAGCATGGCTGAAAAGGGCTTTATAGATAGCGGGATTGTAGAAGATTTTGACATAGCCATGGCACCCTATTCTCTCAAAAAAGTCCCCGACCCAAAAATATAGCTGAGGAGGAGAAATCATGCCATTTTACGACTTGCGATGCACTAAATGTGATAAAGAATATAACATATCTGCATCTATGGCAGACAAAACAGAAAAACGCATTCCCTGTCCGGATTGCGGCTCATTGAGCTTGGAAACTTTATACAAAGGCGCACCGGGAATCATAAAGGGAGCAGCACCTCCCATATCATGCCCAAACAGGCAAGCTTGCGGCGGCTGCCAAGGGTAATATAGGTGTTGAGAAAAAAGAAAATTCACCTGCTAATAACAAACGCATCATTGCCCAGCGTGACTTTTTTGCCGTAAACCAGCATATCCATAGGCTCGCCGCGCAGCAGAGTAAAGACTGTCTCATTTGTGCCGATTTTGACTCTCACATTTCGTCCCATCCAAACAAGGGAAAATGTCAGCGTTTTCCAACGCGGAGGCAAACGCGGAGCAAAATGAAGCACATCATCATCACTACGCAATCCGGCAAAGCCGTAGATAATGTTTATCCACGCCATAGCAATACTGGTTGTGTGCAGACCCTCACGAGTATTTCTGTTATAGTTATCAAGGTCAAGACGGGTGACAAAGCCGAAGAACTTTGTCGCCTCGTCCATCTTGCCGAGCTCCGCGGCAAGTATCGAATGAACGGCAGGGGACAGCGACGACTCGTGAATCGTGCGCGGCTCGTAGTAATCATAATTGATGCGTTTAATCTCCTCAGAGAATGACGAGTTGTAGAGATACAAAAACATAAGCACATCGGGCTGTTTTATCAAACTTGTACGATAGAGCCTGTCGTATGACCAGTGCCCGTACAGAGGAAATTCGCTGACAGGGATGGAGTTAATATCAAGATAGGGGAAGTCAAAATAACCGTCAAACTGCTCTATGAGACCATCCTCGGTCATAGGTAATGCCATATTTTCAGCGACTTTTTCCCAATGCAAAATCTCATCACAAATCAGACCTGTTTTTGCAACAAGTGTTTCATAGCACTCGTGAGAAATGCTCTTCATCCGGTTTACCACCTCTGCGGCATATTCCAGCGAACGCTTACCCATGTAGTTGGTGTAGGCGTTATTGTTGACCATCATGTGAAACTCGTCGGGCCCCATTACGCCATAATACCCGTATTTTCCGGTGAGCGTACTTATATTGACTCGGCTGACGAGAAAACGAGCTATCTGAGTGAGCATTTCTGCACCATATTGCCACAAGAAATCTTCGTCTCTGGTAACTTTTTCATAATGCCAAATACCGTAAGAAACAGCGGTGCTCGGCTGTAGTTGTAAGCTTGCATGTTGCCAGAGGTCGCAAGCCTCATCTCCGTTTAATGTCGCAAGCGGATAACATGCACCCGTGCAGTCGAGCATCTTGGCACGCTCCAGTGCTTGCGGGAGAGTGTTATAGCGGAACATGAGCAATGTTTTTGCCGCACCGGGGTTTGTAAACAGATAAAAGGGCAGACAACAAGCTTCAGAATCCCAAAAAGCATGACCATTGTAAGCTTCGCCCGTTAGACCCTTTGCGCCGATATTGTGGAGCACACTTCCGCCGTTATACGTCTGAGCCATCTGGAAAATGCAAAATCTGATGCCCTGCTGCTCATCTGCAACAGCCTCATCATTATCAGAATCGGCAGACTCAATTACAACATCCGACAACGCCCAATGCGCCTCCCAGTAAGCCTTTGCAGCAGCAAGGGCAGTATCAAAGGAAACATTTTCGGTTTCAGACATTAGTTTACTCCCTTTTTTCAAAAGAGCATCCCCGTTAGAATCATCAAATACGACGACAACCTTTTTATCAACAGTGACGGGAGTATCCTTTGTGAGCTTTAATTTTGTGTACAGAGAAACTAATCTGTCACTCAGAACTTCACTTAAAACCGCCTGAGCATCGACATAAGCTCCTGCAAATACTTCTTTTCCCGACACCTTAGTCCGCGACATAATAGACATGGAGTTACCTTGAACTGACCGGACAGTATCACCCCAAAAACAGGCATCGCGCCCTTCATGAACCATGTCAAAGGAGAGAGCCATAGTTAATTCAAGCTCGCCTGAAAAATTCAGCGGCCTAAAAATAAAACGCTGATAAGCCCTCTCGTTGTTTGTCATATCCATGAAACGTATGAAAGTGAGCTTAAGATTCTTACCGCCGGCGGTATGCCATATAAAGCTTCGTGTAAGAGTACCGGCACGCAAATCAAGCTCACGCGAAAAATCACTGAACTTGACCTTGCCTAAATCGAGAACTTCACCATCCAGCGATATAGTGGTATTAAGCCAGTCCACGGCAGGAATCATGAAGTGGGTCTTATCAATAATCCCCCTATAAGATTTATTAAGCTGCGTTATCTCGTACACTCCGTTGACATAAGAACCGCGCAGACTGTCAACGCTTCCGCCTTCATCAAAATTACCTCTGACCCCTATGTTCTCGTTGGATAATGCGAATATAGACTCACTGACCCTTGAATATGCGGGATCAAAACCCTTTTCTATAACTTTCCACGGGTCGGAAACAAAATACTTATCGGCAACTTTTGCCACAAAAACACCCCTTTAATAATATTATCCCTTTATGCCTACCGTGACAATGTTTTCAGTAAGCCACTTCTGGAAAACAAAGAAGATTACAATAGGCGGAATCATTGAAAATACAACAGCTCGCATGAGATCATCCTCATTTATGGTCTGTTGGGTACTGAAAGTAAACAGGCGAACCATGACGGTTTCAAGCTGAGTGCCGCGTAAAACGAGAAAAGGCAAAAGGAAGTCCGACCACGCAGCATTTACCGCAAAAATTGTAACAACGAGAAAAATCGGCTTTGACAGCGGCATTACAATCTTAAAGAAAGTCTGTCCCGGGGAGCAACCATCTATACGGCTCGCCTCAATAAGCGAGAACGGCAGAGATTCAAAAAACTGCCTGAAAAGAATAACAAAGAAAGCATTTGCCCCGGCAGCGAGCCACAGCGGTGTGAAAGAGCCGCCCATGCCAAGCGAAGTAATGTTCATGAAAAGGGGCACTAAGCTGATTGTCGCGGGGATTAACATGGAAAACATAACGAGCTTTGAAACAATGGTGTAACCACGAGGCTTCAAAATGGCAAGCCCATATGCCAAAAGACCGTTTATCACAAGTGCAGAAAGGATACTGCCGATTATGACATAAAATGAATTGATATAATTTCTTAGGATATTCAGCTGATTCCATGTATGCACATATATAGAAAAATCGAAAGATTCAGGAAAAATTGCCGTGCTGGTCATAAACTCGCGCAAATCCTTAAATCCTGCCATTATCACCCAAAAAATGGGAAACAGCGAGACAAGTACAACAACAACGCAGAGCAAATTGACGACCACAAGCCCTATCTTGGCACTCGGCTGCTTTAAATCAAAATCTCGGATAACGCCCGTGCGTTGTTGTTTTTTTACATTAGCCATACTCCACCCCTACTCCCAATCAACTTTGCGCTTGTTTACAATAGAATAAAGCGCAGTGAACACTAACAAGATAAGGGCGATAATGACCGCTACTGCGGAAGCTCTGCCAAATTCCATGGTGCCTCCGCCAAACGCATACTGCCACATGAGAAGCATGAGCGACATCGAAGCATTGTTCGGACCGCCGGCCGTGAGGAGCATCGGCTCAAACATGATTTGAAAGATTGCGATAATCTGTAAAATCAAGAGAGTGCTGCCCAGGTTGAAGATGCCCGGGATTGTTACATAACGAAGGCGTTTCCAAATACCTGCCCCATCTATGGTCGCCGCCTCGTAGAGTTGAGGGTTGATTCCGGCAAGTCCTGCCATATAAATCAGCGCAGTAGCACCTGCGCCTCTCCACGTAGCGACTGAAACAATGAGCGGTATAACCAGATGTTCTTCCGTGAGGTAAGACTGCCTATCAAAACCGAGATGCGAGAGCAAAATATTAAGCACACCCGTCTCTCCTGCCGAAAAAACAGCAGTCCACAGGATGATTGCGGCAAGACCAGGCAGAATGTTAGGGACATATGCAGCAGTACGGACTAGCCCTCTTGCCTTAACAGTTTCACCGATTATGAGTGCAAGAAAAATTGGGATAAGAAAACCTATGAGTATCGACCACATTGTATAAGAGAGCGTGTTAAAAAGAGCTTGAATGAACTCAGTTCGCCTGAATATAGTCAGGTAATTATCAAACCAAATAAACTCAACGAGCTGTATGTTTACAGTGCGGTACAGACTCATTCTCACGCTCTGTAGCAGTGGCCACCACACAAAGAAGCTGAACAAAACTATGCCCGGCAGCATGATGAGCCACGATACACCCTGGTATTTTATTTTGTCTATTTTTAGATGAATCTTTTCCATAGGGAAAACTCCTCGGATTGATGTTGTTTTGCGGCAATATTAAGCCAACTAGCGGTTTACTTCTTCATCGAGGAATGCTTGGAATTCGGCTTGAGCGCTCTCCAGCGTTTCAAGCACATCTGCATCTTCTCTCGTGAGTATCCGTTGTATTGCATTTGTGAGTTCTCTGTAGAGGCGCTGTGTATGCATGGGTTCTTCTGCTCTTAGCATGACTCTGCCGTCAGTTAAAGAATCAAAGAAATCATTGAAAAGGCGCATATCGACATTGCTGAACTCCTCAACAACCTGACGCTGTGTGGCGATAAATTCTTGATTATCCCAGGCAGGAATCGGAGGTAGGACAGGTGCGCCTCTCTCTGCAAGAGCGACAGCTCCCGCACGCATTGAAGCGATTATATCATCCGTTATAAAGGGCAAGAATCCTGCAATCCTTAAAAAATGGAGTATAGCAAGAGCCTGGTCATGTGTGGTGTCGGGCGAGAACATAAATCCTGTGCCGCCGTTTAGTGCATAAGCACCTCCCGGACCTGCGGGGAATGGAACAAGAGCAAATCTGTCAACAGCAAGCCCGCTGACTGCTGTGGGATTGTCTACGGCATCGTTTGCGGCAAAGTTCATAGCAGCCTCGCCTGTGCCGAGAATTGAATGTGTACGCGCCCAGTCAGTTGTAGTGGCATCAACGTGTAAAATGTCGTATTCCCAGCGCAGAGCCCGCATGAACTCCATCGCTTCAACCATCGGAGGGGAAGTAAAATCGACATACCAACGCCCATCAGCATCTTGACGCGTAATAGCATGTTGCCCTGTAGCACCGAAGTTCCAAGCGATATTAGTAAACAACCAGCCACCGAAAGTAGAACTTGCCGGGAATACAAGTCCCGCAGTACCTGTTGTCTCACGGATTATCTGCCCTTTTTCGGCAAGCTCCTGGAGTGTTCTCGGGAACATAGGCAGACCATCTGAATCAATAAGTCCGGCTTGCTCAAATAAATCTATGTTTATGTGCAGCCCAAGTACGTAGCCATCACGCGGCAGACCGTAGAGCCGCCCCTGTCCATCTCCGAAAAGCTCGACATAAGCGGGCATGAACATTTCCATCAAGCCAAACTCTTCAATCGCAGAAGTTACATCGGCAACGAGATTTTGACTGATAAGCAGTTGCGGGTCAGTAAAATGCGGCTGGAATAGGTTTGGTGCCGTGCCGCCAAGAGCCATGGGAACGTAAGTTCCGAGCGTATATGAGAAGAAATTTGGAACCAAAGTTACATTCGGAAACTGTGCTGCCATTATATCTCTGTAAGCTTCAAACAGCGCAAGCTCGGCGCGAGGAGCGGTATCGGGCGGCCAGTTACCTAAAGTGACTGTAGCTGTGAGATAGGGGTCAACCACTGCCAAATCAATGTCTCCAAGTTCTTCAGGGGGTGCGACTGTTTCGGGCGGAGGCGTTTGTTCGGGAGCCGCAGCGCCGTTACCCGGAGTGGTGTCGCCCGAATCTGCCGCCGGAGCACATGCTGCGACGAGCATTGCAAGCATTACCACGGTCAAAATTACTGATGTTGTTCGCATAAACTTTTTCATGAAATCATCCTCCAAAAATCATAATTTCTGCCGCTTGCGCACCTTGCGTGCGGGCTGCGGAGTTAGAAGTAAATATTAGCTTCACATACGAAGCTGAAGCCGGGTCAAAGTCAATCCTGACAGTATTGCCGGTGAGTGGGTCAAATTCGTGGGGTGCTTCTGCTACGGCTGTAGTAAAGTTAGTGCCGTCATCACTGACTAAAATTTCAAATGCTTGTGTGCGTGATTCCCAAAGGGAAGATGGGTTTAGAGACACAGCGACGGTTTGAACAGTGTGCGGCCCATCGAGAGCGATAGTGAATTCGGCAGGGAATCCTTCGCTCTCCCAGTAGGAAGTGGCCTCTCCGTCTACAGCGTTGGCAGCGACATAAATATCATGAAAAGAACTTACTGTGACAGACATGCCCTCTGCAAGATTTGGAGACTCCGGCAATTGCACCATAAACTCGCGAGGGTCAGGGATGGCGGCAGGCCACTGCGCCGTTGCTTGTTCGGGCGCTCTAACAATCGTGACATTGCCATCGAGCGGCACTGCGGCATCACCACCGCCACCGTTTACAGCCAGCGCAACAATCGAAACGATTACAGAAATTGCAATAATGACAATAAATATTATGGTAAGCTTTTTTTTCATGGTTCACCTCACTCAATTACGATATTAAACGCATAGTCGTTGATGTCGGCTCGAAGTGCTTCAAGGGTTGTAATTCTTTCGCCCAGAATATAGATGTTGCGCATGGTCACATTTTCAAGCGTATGATTAGCGTTGTGACCCCAGAAATTTGAAAACGGAACAGTACCGTATAGAGTGTTATGCACAATGAGACCGTCGATAACAATATCGCGGATGCTCCCCCATTCGTCTGTGACTGTTGACCAGTGAGTTTTGAGCATATGGAACTCAATAAGCTCATTGTTATGACCGTGGTCGCCGCGCATATATGCGTGGTCAACAATGATATTTTCATAGCGGATATTGTGCACAAGCGCATCGTCGCTGTTGTGGATACTTATTATAGGCTTATGGTTGTTGAATAAAACATAAATATCCCTGAATGTTATGTTTGAAATCTCGGCATTTAAGATATTACCCCTGTTGGTTTCATAGCCTATTTCCATAGACTGCGCGAGGTCGGTCCAGACCTGAATACGCTCAAAGAGAATATCTCTTGATGAACCGGCGTAGTTTTTGATGACGAGCGTGTCATCCCAAGTTCTGGCAAAAGAGTCTACAACATGATGATTTCTGCCGGATTGGAATGTGAAGCCATCGCCATTTTGCCGCCCCGAGATAATTTTAACATTGGAAATAAACATACCGTCAGAGTTAAACGAGTTAAACTGCCATGCGTTGCCGTTTATTAAGATGAATCCTTCTGCGGTGATATTTCTGCTGGTGCGAATGTCGATGGGAACTCGTGCATAAGCTCCCGGCTGATTCCAAGCAGGGAATCCTTCGCCGCATATTACGCCGCGCCCGCGAATTGTCACATTTTCCTGACCGTCAACAACAACGACAGTGTTTAAAACAGCACCGCCCGAAATATACAGTGTTTGACCGCTCGTGAGAACAATGGCATCAAGCTCCCAATGACCGGGGTCTATGAAAATTACGTCAGGGTCGTCCCTGTCCGGAATATCTGTATCGAGAGGGTTGACAAAGATGTGAGTCGCTTGATTGACATCGCCGTTATAGACTACAGTGTAAAAGCCCGGTCCGTCAATAGTGAAAGATACGCGCCCATCCGTAACGGTGGGTATAATACCGTGCGCAGACGGCAATATTACTGCACTTTCAACCGGGCGGGGCAGTCCGGGCATTTCTATCTCGATGGTGACAGGTCCTTCATCCATATCAAAATAAGTCATGGGCGTGCGTGACGGAATTGTGTTATGATTCCATATATGCTCATGATTGACCATCACATCGTAGACAAAAAGTTCGTGCCCATCAACCCATATAAGTGCAGTTTCCGAGCTCTGCATGGTTTGCGGCCCATCATACAACACTAAAACAGGTCTCATAGGGTCTACCTCCAATATTTGTCCTTCTTCGGGAGCTTGCCCGAGTATCGCAGTAGGGTAGACGAGTGAAATAATGGCAAATGCTACACATAAAACTGCAAATACGCCTAAAATTATTGCAACGCCAAAACCGGATTTTTCTTTTTCCATAGAATTTCTCCTCATTTTATGCCTGAAATTTACATTGTATCTTGATACTGCTTATAAGTTGAACGCTAAACTTGTCAGCAGTATACTATAATTTTTTGTAAAGTGCAAGAGTTATTGTTAAAATTCACAAATTTTTCTCTTAATTTCCTTGACAATTGGTTTTACTTTTGCTAAAATGCAAATTGATTTAGCGTTAAACCAAAAACAAAAGTTTAGCGTTAAACTAAATTAATTTTTGGAGGATTTAACTAAAATGAAGAAAAAACTCTGTATACTTCTGGCGCTATCTTTGATATTCGCTATTGTGGCAGCGTGTGCTCCGGCAGAGACTGCGCCGACACCTGAGCCCGCTCCGGCAGCTACACCCGAACCGGCACCTACGCCGGAACCTGCACCCGAGCCACCACCGGCAGAAACTCCGGACAGATTTTTGTGGAACGATTTTGTAGGTTATGACCCGAGCGAGCCTGCAACAGGTGAATTTGCAGTTGTGAGCACGGGCATGGCTCGTTGGTGGGCTAATCTCGAGAACCTAAGAGCAGGAATTGATAACGATGTACTTCAACTCGAATTCAGACCCGGTGTTTTTGATGTCAGAGACTTTGATGACATCGACCAATATTTCAGTTCAGCGATGGATTGGATGGGTAACTGGGGAGAAGCTATCAACATGTGGGCTATGGAAGGCATCGAATACTGCCGCTACCTGACCATCCGTATGCGTGGCGCTCAAGGCGGTGAAGAAAATGCACTCTTGCTCCATTTTCAACCTGAAGACGGTCCCTCTTTTGTCGCACGTTTTTCTGATTTACAAACAGCAGACGGCGGTTGGGTAGAAATCACCACAGAAATGCAAGATATAGTTATTGACCTTGCAGCATCAGGTTTCCCGGGTATGACAAACCGCATGCACATCAGAGCATTTCTCCCGGCTACAATATTCATTGATGAAATCTACTTTTCCGAGCCGGTAGGCGGTCTTGACCCTGATAACCCGCTTGCAGGTATGCCTTCTGAAATGGGCTCGCCGGGAGATTTGCCGATACGCAACTGGGCAACATTCATCTGGAACGACTTTGTCGGATATGATCCGAACGACGTTGCAACAGGCGATTTTGCAGTTGCTGCAACAGGCATAGCACGCTGGTGGGCAAACCTCTACAATCTCGAAGCATCTGTAGACGGAGATGTTATCCAAATTGACTTTGAACAATACGGAAATTGGGGAGAAGCTCTTAATATGTGGGCAATCCCGGGCATTTCAGCTACCAGATTTCTTGTAATACGCATGTCGGGAGCCATAGGTGGAGAAGAAGGTAGCTTATTACTTCACTTCCAACCTGAAGACGGTCCTGCGTTCGTTGCTCCTTTTGCGGACCTGGTGACGGCAGACGGTGGAAACGTTGAAATTACTACAGATATGCAGGATATTATAATCGACCTTGAAGCATCCGGTTTTCCGGGCATGACAAACCGCATGCACATCAGAGCATCGGGAGCAGCTACTGTTTTCATCGACGAAATATTCTTCTTTAGCGCAAACGCATCCATCAATCCCGATGATCCGCTTGCCGGGTTCCCGGAATCAATGGGAAGCCCCGCAGAGCTATTCCCGGCATTCTTTGAATAAAATCATTGCGTTAGATTAGCACTAAATGGTACAATGATGTATTGAGGGCGGATGTAATGTCCGCCCTTCCCCATAAAAATAGCTTTATTGCATGGAGGTAATGATGCGTGACGACACTAAAAGACATTGCGCGTGAAGTTGGTGTTAGCATAACAACCGTGTCAAATGTGGTACACAACAGAACCAGCCGTATCTCGCCGGAATTGTTTGACAAAATAACACATATAATTGAACGGGAAAATTATATTCCAAATATGACAGCACGCACACTTGCAAACAGCGCTTCACCAATTGTGGGTATTATTAACCATGCCGTTTCGCACAGTGGGGGAGGATTTCTCTCTGACCCGTTCCACAACACTTTTATGGGTGGAATAGAGGATAGAATGCGCGGTGAGGGTTATTTTGTTATGATTCGCACGGTGGAAGACTCTCGTGGTCTCGAGGAAGTATGCAGAAGTTGGAATCTTGCGGGAATGATTTTTCTCGGGTTATATAAAGATGAATTTTTTGAAAGTGTGAGAAATATAGGAATCCCCTATGTGCTCATAGACAGCTATATAAACTCCCCTGATATATATAATATAGGGCTTGAAGACCAAGAAGGTGCTTACATAGCGACTAAACATCTTTTGGAGAATGGTCATCGCAACATAGCTTTTACCTCCCCGTTTATCAGGGAAAACGGTGTTGTTGAGCGCCGCTTGCAAGGATATAAACAAGCTTTGGAAGCGTTTGGCGTAAAGTTTGATAAAAAGCTTGTGTTCGAGCAAGAAATCGACACGGCTGAAGGTGTACGGCTCGGAAGGATGCTCGGAGGATTGCCTGAAATTACAGCTATTTTTGCAACAGCCGACATACTGGCAGCGGGCATCATAGCAGGTTTGCGTGATGTCGGTGTGAGCGTACCCGAGGAAAAGTCAATAGTGGGGTTTGACGACAACTATCTGTGTCAGATAACAAATCCCCGGCTGACGACGATTCATCAAGATGCAGATGAAAAGGGAAAACTTGCTGCCGAAATGATGATAGCATTGCTCGATGAAAAAGAGACGGAAAATAAAAGCATCATATTGCCGGTCAGGCTGGTTGAACGCGAGAGCGTTAGACGAATTGGAGGCTAAATGGAAAAGTGGATAATTACGCGAGAAGGGTATGAGCCGGAGGAATATACGGATAACGGCAACCGCTTCTTGATTGGAAACGGACTTATAGGTGTGCGGGGCACCCTTGAAGAATATACGGCAGATAAAATGGTCGCAATAAACCTTGCGGGAATCTATGACAAAGCTCCGGGGCAGACATGGAGAGAACCCATAAATGCGCCGAATGCATTTTTCGCAAAACTTGAAAATCAAAGCTCGATACTATCACACAAACAATCGCTCAATATCGCTTTCGGGTTACACTCACGCGAAACAGATTATGAAAACGCAACCCTCCGCATAGAGCGGTTTTGCAGCATGGCTGAGCCAAACATTCTCTGCCAGAAGATAAGTATAACACCCAAGGGCAAACCCGTCACCCTGATATGCGGGATTGACTCGGAAATATGGGATATAAATGGTACACACCTCACAGACTTTAAAACATCCGTGACAGACACGCTTCGGGTATCGGCGCTCACAAGTGAGCAAAGGATACCCATAACCGTTACTGAACGCTGCAACCGCACGGCGGACGAAGTTCGCGAAATCAGGAGCAGCCTGTTTCGTGTGTTTAATGTCAAAGAGAAACTTGTTTTGGAGCGTATAATAGCGATAAACAGCGAATTGACACCGGGTTCTTATGATGAAAAACTCAGCGCACACAAGAAAATATGGGAGCGGCTTTGGGAAAATTCGGAAGTGAAAATAAAAGGAGATGATAAAGCTGCATTGTCTCTAAGATACAGCCTGTATCACCTGCATAGCATAGCCCCGCGTCACGCCGACAGTCTAAGTATCCCCGCAAGAGGTCTATCCGGACAGACATACAAAGGTGCAATATTTTGGGACACCGAGGTTTTCCTGATGCCGTTTTTTACATTGACAGAACCCGCGGTAGCAAGAAAATTCATTAAATACCGCATTAACACGCTGGGCGGTGCGCGGGAAAAAGCTGCCGAATACGGCTTTGACGGTGCATTTTTCGCCTGGGAAAGTCAAGATGGCGGCGTTGACGGGTGTACTGATTTTAACGTTGTAGATGTGTTTACCAACAGACCTGTCCGCACTTATTTCAGAGATAAGCAGATACATATTTCAGGCGACATTGTATATGCACTCGGCAAGTATATAGACTGGACAGGTGATAAAAATATTCTTGAAAATGGCGGTGATGAACTCATCCGTGCGTGTGCAGACTTCTATCGTTCACGGGCGTATTCACGTCCCGGTAGCGATAAGCTGGAATTTACAGATGTGGTCGGGCCTGACGAATATCACGAACGGGTCTACAATAATGCTTTTACAAACCGCATAGCGGCATATGCCCTGGAAAAAGCCGGCTATGACTGCAAAGTGCGCGAACCGATTTTCAAAGATGGTATAGTAGAGCAATTCGACGGCTATTTTAACCTTGAAGACGTCTCGCTTGCGGAAGTCCGATCTCGGCTAAAGCACCCAAGAGAATACTGGGGAACTCAGAGCGGGGTTGCCTTTTCCACACAGATAATCAAGCAAGCCGACGTGATTGCACTTATGCATCTTTTTCAAGATGATTTTACAGATGATATAGTTAAAAATAACTGGGAGTACTATGAGCCGCGCACAGAGCATGGGTCAAGCCTCAGCGCATGCATGTATGCCCTGACAGCATGTCGGTTCGGCAAGCCGGATTTGGCTTATCCACTATTTATGAAGTCCGCTCGTTCCGATTTAGACGGTGGCGGCAAATCATGGGCGGGAAATGTTTACATAGGCGGCACACACCCTGCTGCCGCAGGCGGCGCATACATGATTGCCACGCAAGGTTTCGCAGGGTTAAGCTTGCAAGATGGACAGCCGGTGCTGAAACCATCCTTGCCGGAGCAGATTGAGTCTATAAAGTTTCCTCTGATATTTAGGGGCAAACATATGCATGTTAATGTTACACATGATAAAGCAGAAATTACGCAAAATTGACTGGATTTTTAAAGATGCATTTTCCGGTTACAAATCAGATCAAACTTGAATCAGCCCAAAACAATACTAACCAGTTCGCTAAACTGCGCAATCTTATACGCGGCACGTTCATCCTCGGCTGCATCGCCTATAGCTGCGCTGTCAAAACCTCCTCTAACTGCTGCTTCAATGCCTGCTTTAGCATCTTCAACCACAAGGCATAAGCTCGGCGGTAGCGATATATCCTCCGCGGCAATTAGAAAAACCTGAGGATGCGGCTTGGAAAATTCGATGTTGTTCCCATCGCTGATAGTATCGAAAAAATCACCCAGACCAATGCGGTTGAGTATTAGCCTGGCATTTTTACTGGATGAACCGATGGCGAGTTTAACACCACTTTTGCGCAGTTTATTCAGAGTGTCTCGGACAGACTTAGTCACATAGCTCTCATCCATTTGCGCGAGCAGTTTCTTATAAATTTCATTTTTCTCGTCAGCAATGTGAAGCTTTTTCGCATTGCTGAGAGGTGCGCCGTCGTAACGCTCCAAAATAATTTCAAGACTCTCCATACGGCTCACACCGCGCAAGCGGTTGTTTATTTCTTCATCAAAATGGATATTCATAGAATCGGCGAGAGATTTCCATGCCTTGTAATGAAAAACATCAGTATGGCAAATAACGCCGTCCAAATCAAATATTACTCCTGCATATTTCAAACTCAATAATCTCCTTACATTTAATCTGTGAAGATTGTACATCTTAAAATGCGCAACGTCAAGTCCTTAAAACGCAGCGGCGTGCGGTAAGCCTTAAACGGTTTACCACACACCACTGTTGGAGAGGGAAGGTATATTAAGTAGGAATTATATCGACCTTTTGTTGGTAGCTTGGAGGAGTGGGCGTTCGTTGCCGCCAAGGTCAAACTGGCTAATCAGTTGTGTCAGCATATCTGACTGGTCACTCATTTCTTGCGAGGCGGCGGCGGATTCTTCGGCTGTCGCGCTGTTTTGATGGATAACTTGTGAAACTTGGTCTATACCGGTATTTATTTGATCTATACCCTCCGATTGCTCTTCTGATGATTTAGTTATCTCAGCTATGAGTTGGCTGGTTTCGTTTATGCCTGAGACAATTTCCCTAAAGCTGGTGGCAGTTTCTTCAGCTATGCGAACACCCAGTTGTGATTTCTCCATAGAGTTTTGAATCATAGTGCCTGTATTTCTTGCGGCATCTGCACTTTTTGAAGCGAGATTGCGTACCTCTTCGGCAACAACAGCAAACCCTTTACCGTGTTGTCCCGCACGTGCGGCTTCAACTGCGGCATTGAGTGCAAGGATATTTGTTTGAAATGCAATATCGTCGATTGTTTTAATAATATTGCTGATGTTCTTACTCGCTTCGTTGATATCTCCGACAGCAGTTATCATTTCATTCATTTGATGGCTGCCTTTTTCAGCACTGAGTTTTATTGTAGAAGAAAGTTTGGATGTCTCTTCGGCAGTTTTTGCGTTTGTTTTGGTTCTTTCCGCTACCTGAGAAATAGATGCTGACAACTGTTCAATGGATGCGGCCTGCTCTGTCGAACCTTGTGCAAGTGAGGTTGCACCGTCTGAAACATGCCTTGCTCCCAAGGAAACTTGCGCAGAAGAAGATGCAATTTCGTTTATAAGTTCCCGAGTGTTACCGGTTACGCGGTTTATTGCATTACTTAAGATATCGTCTTGAGATTTAGGAGTAACACCTGACGTCAAATCCCCGTCTGCCATTTTTGTCAAAACGGATATCTGCTCCTGTGTGCTTTCGATAAATTTATTGAAATCATCAGCCAATACACCCAGTTCATCGTCTGTGACGACATTGAGCGGCTCAGGCGTTTTACCGGCAGCCAGCATTGTTGCTGTATCAACAATACTTCCTATAGGTTTGAGTGGGCGGATTAGAAGAAATTGAGCTGCAAAAAATATTCCTATAAGTGCGATTACAATGATTGCTGCATACATAAATAATGTGGATGTGGTGTGCAGGTTGGCGGCAAAATCACTTACGGGAACTGCAAAGCCGAAGGTCCAACCTGAGCCGGGCAAAACGACCGTGCTTATGTATTTTTCAACTCCGTCATAGTCTAGCGCTCTGACGAGTCTGGGCTCGTAGCCGGAGCCCTCAGTGATTGTTTCAGTTTCCGTAATACCAATTGAGCCGAAGTCTACATAGACAGCTTCCCCGCCCTGCACGGAGGGCATGAATTCGCTGTTATGGTGTGCGAGAATACGGTTATTGCTATCAAGCAAGAAACCCGATGCCGTCGTTCCGGGGATGGTGGAATTGTCAAGCAAATCAAGCAATGTGCCCAGCGAAAGGTCAAGAACAGTTACACCGATAGTCTCACCCTGCGCATTATTGAGCCTCGTGGCAATTGACGAGAATATTTCACCGGTACTGGCCAGATAGGGGTCTTGATAAAAAATTCCATCCGTGCCCATCGCCCCGATATAGTATGGGCGCTGTGTCAAAACCCACTCAGGCGGCGGTACATAACCTGCACCATCCACATAGAGATTTGTTTCTGCTATTCCCATATAAATTTCAGTTACGAAGGGATATTCCGATCTGGCATTGTACAAGAATTCTTGCATTATCTGCGGGTCGGAGTATGGCATGAAGCTGATATTGTTTGATACGGTAGTGAGTAATGTTTCTGCTTGTGTAAACACTGCGCTAATATCTCTTGCGGCTATAGATGTGGACCTTTCAATCGATTCCTCGGTAGCTCTCCAAAATGAAGCGTTTGAAGAAATCTGCGATGCTACGACTGCTACTACCAGTATCGCCAAGGCTATTAGTATTACACGAAAGGTTAATTTTTTGTTAAGGCTCTTTACTTTTTTCTGTTTCATGATCTGTCCTCTCCAGCTGATTGCTGACTTTGAGTAATGCAAAAATGCAATTACTGCTATTGTTCCTCTCCATACTGTGTGAAAATGCGAGATTATAAGTGCGGCCGGGGTATTCTTTTTTGTGCAAAATAATCTATATATTCGTATTTTATATGTTACATATAACTGCTGTTTTTGTCTTGAAGTTTCAGAGAACACTTTTGGAATTATATATTAATTGTTGCTCGAGACAAAGCGTGAACCAAAGTTACGCAAGTGGCATTATTATTATAAGTGCAGATGAAAAATGATGAAACCGAAGTGCTTGCAGTGCAATGAAATTTTCGAGCAGTTAAATTTGTTTCAGGTATAAACACACCTGCTTTGCAGCAGGTGTGAATTTCAAAACATAGATAGTGTGTAAAGTTATTGTTAAGACGATACAAACGGATGAGTTTTTCAGTACAAAATCTCTTAATTTTTAGCTAACCCATGGTGGGTGCAACCAAATATCGGTGGGACTAAACACGATGCACAAGTCCCGCCTTTAACAGTGCATCTCTGAGCCGCACCAGAACCGGGAAAACGACAATTGAAAGAACAATCAAAATTGCAAACTGCGGAAGTCTCAGCCATAACATCGGGAGATATGGCACACCTCGAAACATTGCTAAACCCAGAGTTGTGAGTCCGGCACCGCAAATAATCTGAGTTATAAAAGCGTTTGTAACTGCGTGAGGCCAGAAAGTCAGGTTTTCGCGATAAAGAATCAACCCGAACAGAAAGCCGTGAACAATACGTGATAATAAAATCAAGGGGATTGGTGTCAGCCCCATAATAGGCCATCCCAAAATGTCTGAAACGCCAAAAGCGACAGCCCCCCAGAGTGGACCGAACAACATGCCGCACAGCATCATGGGGACAAACGCAAGCGTAATCCGCAAGTCGGGCAGGCTTATGATGGGCAGATAGCGTTCAAGGACAAATGAAAGAGCGATGAGCATCGCGATTTGGCACAACTCGCGTACCGAGAGTTTTAGTTTCAAAGTAATACCTCCTTTTGAAACAGACGTGGATACTTACTTCTTGCGGACAGACTTCATTCCGTTTTCGAGACTGTCACGGACTGTCTCGATGACTTTAATTCGGGCATAGAGCTTGTCAACAGCTTCAACAACCGTCCAGGGCGCATATTCCGTGGATGTGCGAGAGAGCATTTCGTCCACAGCTTCAAGATACTTATCCCACTTCTCCCTGTTACGCCAGTCCTCGTCGGTGATTTTCCACTGCTTCTCAGGCGTATTCTTACGAAATTCAAAACGCTTGAGTTGCTCTTCCTGATCTATGTGAAGCCAGAATTTTAGGAGAATAATTCCGCTGTCCACAAGTTGTTTTTCAAAATCATTTATTTCTGCATAAGCGCGCTTCCAGTCGTCGGGAGAACAAAAACCCTCAACGCGCTCGACCATCACGCGCCCGTACCAACTGCGGTCAAACACTGTCAGATGCCCCGCCTTTGGCACATTATTCCAAAATCGCCATAAGTAGTTGTGAGATTTTTCGATATCGTTTGGCGCACCATACGGAGCAACCTTATAGCCGCGTGGGTCGAGACGGTAGACCAGACGTTTAATCGCGCCGCCCTTCCCTGCGGCATCCCATCCCTCAAATACCGCTGCGGCAGACACGCGGTGAATGTACATCTCGTTATGCAGTCGCTCCAACTCGCTTTGAGCGGCTTCGAGCCGTTCATTATAGTGTTTGCGGTCGAGCGAGCGGTTTAGGTTCACAGATTCAAGAACTGACGGAATGGTTATTTCAGGCAACTCTACGCTACTCCTGTCGGTTTCACCATTTTTGGATTTCGCTGAAAGTGCCTTTTCCATAGCATCAAGCATAGAACGGTATATCTTTACATCGGCAAATCGTCTGTTATCAGCCTCTATTACCGTCCAGCCGGCTGACTCGTGGTCGGTTTTTTCAAGCATACGCCCATAAGCGAGCATGGTTTCATTATATCTGCAATTTTGAATCCAGTCGTCTTCATTGATACGCCAAGCTGTCTCGGGACTATCGGCAAGCCTTTTTAGGCGGCGTCTTTGCTCTTTCATGGAGACGTGCAAAAAGAGTTTAATTATAAGTACACCCGAGTCGGCAAGCGTTTTTTCAAAGGAAAGTACATCTTGTATAGGGTCGGCGAGTGGAATCTCATCTTTTTCATGACCGCGCATTAAAACCCGATACCAACTGCGGTCAAAAACATGCATACGACCTTTAGCCGGCATTTTATTCCAAAATCGCCACATATACGGGCGAAGCCGCTCATCTTCATTTGGTCTTTGTATGGTGAAAACCTCAAATCCCCTAGGGTCAAGTGAATGTATAACGCTCTTAATGCGCGAGCCTTTGCCCGATGCGCTCCACCCCTCAAACAAAACAACGATAGGAATACCTGCCTCCTTGCATTTGCGCTGCGCCTCGCCAAGTCTTAGAATCATAGACTCTATTTGCTCTTTGTAAAGGTCTTTACCCAGTTTGATTGTCGCATCAAGTTTTTTCAGCATAACAACTATGTTCCCTTCGTAAAGTTTATATTAAGCGCCTGCACAGTGTAACATAAATAAATTGTGAAATAAAGCCCAAGTTCAGTTTCTTGTGAATTTTTACAATCTTTACATTTTTTCTTCCAGTTTTTGCATGGAGCAAATATTGATTTTACATTCAGGCGTTATACTACACGAGAAGAAATAATTTTAGGAGGATTTCCATGAAAAAAATTTTTGCAAAACTAAGTGTAATAGCATTGGCACTCGCAAGTATACTGTTATTTTCTGCCTGTGCCCAAAACGAAACACAATCGGCTCAAAACGGTGAAACAGAGCAAACAGCACAATCGGCACAACCGGCACAACCGGCACAAACACCTCAAACTCCTCAGACAGAGGAAGTTCAAAGCAACGGAGCACAAGAAACCATTGTTTTGTATTCTAATGCCTTATCCGACGGACGTGGCGACTGGATTGCTGAAAGAGCCTTAGAAGACCTCGGCATTGAAGTTTTGCAAGTTGACGGTGGCGGCGTAGACATCGCAAACAGGCTTGTTGCGGAACGTGACAACCCGCAAGCAGATGTTCTTTTCGGATTTAACCCCATGCTTTGGTGGCAGCTTGAACATAATGACATTCTTGTAGCGCATATCCCACCGTGGGCAGGTGAGGTTCCGGTTGGTAATCATTCAAACGGACTGTTCCATGCGGTAATTCTTGTGGGCAACATGCTTATTTACGATTTAAACCAAATAGGCGATGGCGAAACACCCGGAGATTGGCTTGACCTGTGGACAAATCCGGAATTCCATGGTCGTTATGCTGTTCCTGATGCGCTTGGCGGAAGCACAGTGCAAATGGTACTTAGCGGTATTTTTAACAGATTCATTGACCCGGACGGATTTTTAGGCGTTTCCGATGAAGGTTGGGAAAATATTGCAGCGAAGTTTCGCTACGGTGTATCCACAAATCAGGACATGGCTGCTGAAATTGCAGGTCCGTCAGGTGCAGTTATGAGCCAAATGTGGTCGCACGGCATACCATCCCGTGAAGAGCAATTCGACATTGCCGCAGGTTTTGCAAGACCGGATGTAGGCGTACCCTTCTCCATTGAAGGCGTTGCACTTGTAAACGGTGCAAGCAATCCGGATGCCGCTCGCCGCTTTATAGACTGGTTCGGACAAGCGGAAGTTATGCAAGCATTCAGTGCCGAGTTTGGCTTTGTACCGGCACATCCCGCAGCGCTTGAAGGGCTTCCACCTTTCAACAGCACAATTGCAGCACTCTCTCATCAACAGATTGACTGGGACTTCATCGCACCCAGAATGGGAGACTGGCTGGAGCACATCTTACTTAATTATATGCAGTAGTAAAAGAGGAGAAATCATGATAAGTTTAACGAACATTTCCGTTAAGTTTGGGGATTTTTCCGCTCTGCGTGACGTTAACATCGAAGTCCGGGAAGGTGAGTTTTTCACCCTTCTCGGACCTTCGGGTTGTGGGAAAACAACCTTGCTTCGCACCATAACGGGCTTTATTACCCCGGCAGAAGGTACAGTCAGCGTAAACGGCAAAGACATCACCCGCATTGATGTAGAGGATCGAAACATAGGTATGGTTTTCCAAAACTATGCACTGTTCCCATCTATGTCTGTGTATGAGAACATAGCTTTCGGTTTAAAAGTAAAGAAAGTTTCAAAAGTCGAAATAAAAGCAAAAGTAGAAGAAATAGCGCAAAAAGTGGCACTTGAACCGGACCAAATGGGGCGCAAGGTAAATCAGCTTTCAGGCGGACAGCAGCAACGTGTTGCGATAGCGCGTGCGTTGGTAACATCGCCATCGATAATTTGTCTGGACGAGCCGCTGTCCAATCTTGATGCCAGGCTTCGTATTCAATTACGTAACGAGCTTAAAGAGCTTCAGCGAAAATTCGGAATAACAACAATTTACGTAACCCACGACCAAGAAGAAGCACTAACCCTCTCAGACAAAATCGCAGTTTTCAACAAAGGAGAAATAGAGCAAATCGGAAGACCAAACGAGATTTACAACCTCTCTGAAACAGAATTTGTATGCAACTTCATCGGAGATATAAATAAACTAAGCCCGGAATTTTTGCAAAAGGTGAACATGGATACAGATAAAACCGCATATATACGCCTTGAACGACTATATGCAAACGCACCTAAGCCTCATCACATTATTTGGGGTGAAGCGAAAGTAATAGCCTCCGAATATTACGGGCTTTACATTAAGTATACCATGGATGCGGCAGGTACAATATTAAAGGTAGTGGAAAAAAACAGCGGTGTGCCTATGTATAAAATGGGGGAAAACGTCAGTATAAGCTTTGACCCCGGAAGCATTTTGCAATATGAAGGGGGCAAAAGGCAGTGATTCTTACAAAGAAAAACATCATTCAAGCCCTTACTTTTACAGGCTTAATATGGTTTATAGCAGTTATTCTTGTCGTGCCGAATATAGAAACGGTGACAAATGTGTTTTGGCAGGACGGGCAGTTTACAACAAGCGCATTTGAGAGGTTGAGCCGCGCACCACGCGCCGTATCAGCCCTTCGCAACAGCTTTATAATTGCACCGATTCTTTCAGTTACAGTTGGGTTTGTCGGTGTAACCCTTGTACTTATCACGGATTACTTTAAGATTTTTGGCGCAAAAATCCTACGGCTCGGTTATATGACAACTTTGCTGTATGGCGGGATTATATTGGTCTCGGGTTATGTTTTTTTATATGGACAAAATGGATTCATAACAAACATCCTAGTGCGCATTTTTCCAAGCATGGAGCAAGATTGGTTCAGTGGAATGTGGGCTGTTTTGTTTGTTATGACATTTGCCGCAACGGGCAATCATATGATTTTCATACGAAACGCTTTGCGTAATGTTGATTATCAAACAATAGAAGCAGCTCGAAACATGGGTGCATCATCATTTACAATTTTGCGGCGAGTTGTGCTACCCGTGCTTTTGCCATCCCTAACCGCTGTAACGGTGTTTACGTTTTTGGGAGGTCTCAGTGCCATTGCTGCGCCGCTTCTTGTGGGCGGACCGGATTTTCGTGCGATAACTCCGATGATTTTGCAACTTTCCAGACTCCAAGGAAGCAGGGACATTGCCGCGCTTCTTGCAATAATACTCGGAGTATCTTCCATATTGCTTCTGGGTGTGCTTTCGTGGCTTGAAAAGCGCGGACACTATCTTTCCGTTTCAAAAGTGAAAACAGACCTGGTTAAGCAGAAAATAAGAAACCCCTTGATGAACGTGATTGCTCACATTTACGCATATATACTGTTCCTCATTTACTCTGCTCCGGTTGTTATGATTGTGCTGTTTTCCTTTACGGATGCCTATACCATTGCACGTCGTGAATTTAGCCTGAGTGCGCTTACACTGGACAATTATATATTGGTGTTTAGCCAAGCGTTTGACCCACTTATAACAAGTGCGCTTTATTCGTTTCTTGCTGCAAGCGGAGTTGCCGCGCTTATGCTTTTAGTGTGCCGTTTGATTACAAAACACAAGAGCAAGCTGACTACGGTTGTTGAATACGCATTTATGATTCCATGGCTTTTGCCTACGGTGCTTATTGCCTTGGGTTTTGTATCAACTTTTAATCGTCCACAATGGTTTATGTTTAACCAGGCCCTCACAAACACTACATGGATTATGGTTTTGGGTTATCTTGTTATCTGTATTCCATTCACCCTGCGTATGACCAGGGCGGCATTTTTTTCAATTGACGACACCTTGGAGGATGCTGCAAAAAACCTGGGAGCAAGCACATATTACACATTTTTCAGAATCATTATGCCTGTAATTTTGCCATCGGTGCTGGCTATTTTTGCGCTGAATTTTAACAGCCTGCTTGCCGAATTCGATATGTCAATCTTTATGCACAATCCACTTGCCGTACCACTGGGCGTAGAAATCCAAAGCCTCACAACGGCTGACGGCGGAGGCGACGGTGCTGCACTGGTGTTTGTCTACTCAGTAATAATGATGGCAGTTGGCGCCCTTGTCTTATATCTGGTATATGGCAGAAATTCAAGTAATATCAGCAGAGAATAGGCAAGCGGAGTACTAAAATTACAAAAAAAGATTGTCTTAATGCGTTGGTGGTGGTAGACTGGGTGTATCACAGTTATCATAATGATGGGAGGTAGAATTTATTATGGACGGTAATCACAAATTCTTCAAATGTGGGCTTTGCGGAAACTTGGTAGGGCTTATTGAAGAGAAGGGTCCTACGCTAGTGTGTTGCGGTCAGGACATGGACGAGCTTGTGCCGAACACGGTTGAAGCAAGCACAGAAAAGCATCTGCCCGCAGTGACTGTAGATGCTGAGTCGGATTGCTGCATTAATGTACAGGTTGGCAGTGTGCCGCACCCGATGGAAGAGGGGCATCATATCTCTTTCGTGTTTGTGGAAACAAATCAGGGAGGTCAGCGCAAAAACTTAAAAGTAGGGGCAGAACCAAAGAGTACATTTTGCGTAGTCGATGACAAACCGACTGCCGCATATGCGTACTGCAATTTACACGGACTATGGAAAACAGAAATATAAGTTAAATCAGGCAGGAGGCTGTAGCAAAATAAGCGGGCGGTCAATGACCGCCCCTACATATGCCTAATATTTGCATTTTTGATACGATATGTAGGGGTGCGCATTGCGCATCCGCATGATTTGCAACAGCCCCTTATTATTTTTTGCCTTTCACGTAATCACTTAGCCAACAAGCCCGGTCGCCGGGCAAGTTCCGACAAATCTCGGGCGACAACATCCGGTACAAACGAAGAATTTTCCAAATCTTCGCGCCTCGTCTCGCCCGAAAGCACCAGCACCGAGCGAGCTTTTGTCCCGGTTGCGACTGCAATATCCGTATATAACCTATCGCCTACAAAACACAGGTCTTCTTCGCTATACCCGCTTTTCTTTATAATGTAATCCAAGGTATGCCTTGACGGCTTGCCGAAAAATTCCGGCATAACCCCAGTTGACATTGCAACAGCGGAAGCGAGCGAACCGCAGTCGGGGATATAGCCGCCCTCGATCGGGCAGTTGTAATCCATGTGAACGCCATAGTAGGGGAGACCGCTGCGAACAAAATCACACAGTTTTGTAAGCCGCTCATAGTTCATGTCTTTATCAAAGCCAAGCACGACAAAATCAGGGTCTTTGTCTGTTAAAGTGTATCCGGCATCGGTGAAATCGTCCAAAAGTGCTTTTGTGCCGCAGACGAAAGCCTTTTTTACGAAAGAAGAACCGTCCCCCTGTCTTGCCAGATAATCAAGCAGAACATGAGTAGACATGAGAAGCTTATCGGGCGGAGCATCAATCCCCATGCGTTTTAGCTTTGATATATAATTAGCCGCATTTTGGGAAGAGTTATTTGTGTAAAAGACAAAATCCATTCCAATTTCTCGCAGCTGCGCTAACGCCGAAAGCGTATATGGGAAAATCTTTTCACCGAGATAGATTGTCCCATCCATGTCAAGAACGAGGCATTTTACGCCATCCAGAGCGTTTTGCTCAAAGTGCCTTATCGCAAAATCTGCATAATTCTTCAGCTCTCCTAAATCACCTAAAAGCTGAAGCAACGTATATGTTTTCTTGCGGTCACGTGCGTAAATTATGCTCTCTTTAAGCATGGTTTCATCAAGCAAAAATCCCGATAACCGCAGGGGAGCACCCACCGCACCAAGCATTTTAGCGACAAAATCAGGCTGGGGAAGCGACTCAGCAATGCTTATAATCTCACTCCAATGTTTTTGCAGATGCTCCGGTGAGAGATTAGGGTTTTTCGTTTGCAGTATACTCTCTGCGGAGGCTCCGTAAAGACGGCGAATGTCGTCAAGACAGGGAAGACAATGGGACGGTTCATCTGTCTTGCTATGCTGTGAAGTTATATTATCGGAGTTGTTTATACGCAAAACAGAAGGACCGTTCCCCTGTCTTCTCAAAAGCTCTTTCCACATCGCAAGCCCGATTATGGTGGCAAAACCTACCTTCGTCCCGTGCAGTGCAGGCTTTTTGCTCTGTGCAAGCATACGCATTTCCCAAAAGTGAGCAAGATGGTGCTCCGTGCCGGAAGCAGGGCGGCTGTCGCCGTACAAACTCATTGCAATACCGGTAAGAAGCAGACCCTCCGTGATACTTTGAATAACATCGGGGTCACGCTTTGTGATATGCGGCGCACCGTCTATGATTTTTTTCAGCGCAGTATCAACTATGCTAACGATATCTTCGGGCATTGGTTCGCCTGTGAGAATATGGGATAAACGCCAATCAGCAAGTGCAGTTATTTTGCCAAGCATATCACCAAGCCCGGCAGCAATGAGGTGCATCGGAGCGGCGGCTAAGATGTCAATATCGCAGAAAATGGCTGTAGCACACTGCGAGGGAGGCGTTACTTTGACACCCTCTAAAAGCATTGCACTTCCCAGAGAGGCATAGCCGTCCATGGAAGGTGCGGTTGCAACGATTGCCGAAGGGCATGAAACTTTCGCGCCGACAAATGTGCAAATGTCATTGATTGTCCCTGACCCGATGCCGAGGATAAGGTCTATATCAGAAGTAAAAGCAGCTGTCACAATACCAATGGACTGCTCGTCAGGCAATGGCTCGTCTTCAGTAAACTTGCATTCATGCACCATGAGCCCGGCGTTTTTCAGCGAAGTTATAACCCGCTTACCTGCTACTGCAAATGTATTCGGGTCGCAAACGGTCAGTACAGACCTATAACCGCTTTTAACCACCCACTCAGCGACAGTGTCAATAACGCCGCTGCCGACTGCAATATGAGGTATGATATGTTTATATGCTTCCCACACTATATTTCTCCTAAATCTATATTACTTTACACTTTATTCAGGCGGGTTTAAGTAATGCCTCCTGCACACAGGCGTGAACAAAACTTCATCATCGCCCGATACATCGCCCATGACAACAAAAGAACCGCTGTACTTAGGAACGCCGTTTATGCGAAGTAAATTTTTTGTAGCCTTTCCGGTACAATACTGGCAAACATTTTTGATTTCTTCAATTGTATCAGCCCAATAAAGAAGGGCTGCACTGCCTTCAAACAATTCGCCGTCAAGATAAGAACACCGAAGCCCGTAACAGAGAACGGGTATATTTTTCTCATCCACAATTATGGCAAGCTGCCGTACCTGTTCTTTCGTCAAAAACTGCGCTTCCTCAACGAGAATTGCGGCAATTTCTGTTTTCTTCTGCTCACCGGATATATACTCATACAAATCCTGTGCATCGTTTACCAAAACAGCAGGCTGCGACGAGACGATAGCGCGAGACTTGACCTCTCCTTCGATACCCCAACGCGTATCTTTATCGGGCTTTAGGATAACAACATTTTTGTCCTGATGGTCGTAATTATCGGCAACCATGAGCAAGTTTGCGGTTTTACCGCTATTCATTGCACCGTATCGAAAATACAATTTCGCCATTTCTAAAAACCCTCCAATCTAACCTCTTAACATGATAAACGATTATTAAAGCACCGTCAATGATATTCTTCCACATATCGCCCACATATCGCCCACAGCCTATCACAAATCAACACGCAAATGAGTGTGAAAAGTTAAAGTATTTGCCGAAACTGACCTATCTTTGTTTGAACGGCACAGGACACTTAATGCAGATTGAGAATCCAAACGCTTTTAACTTCCACCTAAAGGAATGGCTTGAAAGTATAAAATAGCATCCACAGTAAGCGAAAAGCGGAAGCAAGGATGAAAACAACTGAAATTCACATTCATATTGTCACAAATCCCTTGCGTTACAACACTTATAGGCATTGTACATCTATCAAGGCTTTTTTACCACAAATGCAAAAACCGCTCAAAAAAGAGCGATTGACAAAAATAGTGTATCGTGTTACTATATGAGCAATCGGGCGGCTTGCCACTCCTATGGCGGCTGCTCCCTAATTGAATTTGTAATTCAGAGAAAGAACCGTCACATTTATGGCGGTTTTTTGCAAATTTTCAAACATATTGAAAATTTGCTTCTGATAAAAGCTCGTTTTGTTATAGAACCGGACGGCTCTCAACATGCCCCGGGAAGATTACACTTCGCCTGGTCTTTGAAAACGCAACAAATGTCGAGGCGCTTATAAGTTGGTAGGTAAAGGTGATGCTTTTATGGTTTATGCTCTTGCCGATATTTTGCAAACGCGGTTTTGGTGAAATACTTAGCCTCGATTGTATGGCGGCTCGGGTGCGTGTATTTCTCAATGAGTGTAAACAACTCGTCTTCTGTCTTTATATTCAATTTTTTCATAAGAAAAATGCTGTCGTTCAAATCGGGTGAGGGCGTGGGTCTTGCCGAAGTAAGTTTCATTGCGAGCAGACTTTCGGCATCAAGATTTTTCACGACAAGGTGCGAATACTTTCGGCAAACAGTAACGCCCATTTTATCAGTCAAAAAGCCCTTTACTCCGTCATTTAGCCAATCGTCATCAAGGTTGTGCGCTATTGCAATATCATTTATGATTTGTCTCATATCGCCTTTTGGTTCAAAAATAGCGTCAATGTCGTAGGTTGAATCTCTTGCATCAAACGCCAATGTCAACGCAGCACCGCCGGCAATTATGATTTCGCCGGTTTGGTTTCGTTTTGCAAGGGCGTTGTTGATTTCATCAAAATAGCAGAGTATTTCCTCTTTCTTTAATCTGCTCATAGCTACACCCTGTTTATTACATTTGCACCATAAAAAATATTACGACTTGAAAATTCGGGAGGTGTTGTTTCAATCAAGTAACGCTGAAAATCCTCATCGGTTGTATCGTGTGCAAAAACCGGGTACGGCAAAATATAGGTGGAGCTATTCGCCCATGTCGGTGGTGTTAGACCGTATTCGTTGCATAGCTTGTGTGTGATAGCCGCCAAAAGACAGCGGTTGACATCATTAATCACACCGCCACTTGGTTCGTCTTTTACAAGGTCGTATCTGTTTTCCGCTTTCTTGAAGTCATCAAGAAACGTACTGGCAGCAAAAAGGAAGTCATCATCTTTGACAACATCTGTCAACTTCATTCTATGCCTTTGCATATGCTGACCCCTTTCAGTTCATTTTACAATCTGCCAAGCAAGGTTAGTATGCCACATAACTGCCCAAAAATCAAGTTTTTCAGCCGAGAATTCAGTATAAGTTGATTGACAAGGCACCGGGACAAGTGTTACGATGTGCGAGGTGAATTTAATTACATGATAACATGTGCTGTATTTTTATAGCCTGAAGAGCAAAGAGAGATTTAGAGGATTACCAACATGAAAAAATTGTTTTTAGCATCGTGGTTTGCAGGGTCAGCGAGCTTACTTCCCGCTTTTGCAGGTGAAGATTTGAGCGGAAAAAAGGTGGTTTTCATTCCGACTGCGGGCTTTTACGAAATGTCAGATGAAGAACGCAAAGGGATGGGTTTTATCAATAACGCAGATAAGGAAGCTCTCAAAAATCTTGGATTTATTGTCGAAGAGTTAGAAATCGCAAACGAAACCTCTGAAAAAATAGAGAAAAGCATAACTAACGCAGACTGTATATTCGTCTGCGGTGGAAATACTTTCTTCCTAATGCAAGAACTAAAACGTAAAGGTGCAGACAAAATGATTTCTCACCATATTGAGCAAGGAAAGCTCTATATGGGTACGTCTGCTGGCTCAGTCTTAATGCAGAAAGATTTTATAGCAGACGGAGTTGATGACCCAACGCTTGCCCCTGACTTGAAGGGTGATTTTTCTGGTCTTGGCTATATTGATTTTTATTTGTATGTGCATTACGGCGGTAATTATTGGGGCGATGACGATGAATTTATCAGCAAGTATTATGCGAAGCTGAACTACAAAAAAATAAGCGATAATCAGGCTGTTACCGTAAAAGGCGAAAAAATCGAAATCGTAACAGCAGACGAAAACAGTGTACCCGCAATTCCTATGGAGTAGGGGGGGTAAGCCGGGGAAAACACGAAAAAGCAATGCCCACAAGACACCGTCCCTTTAAGATTGTTTGTTGATAACCATAGTGATGTATATTATAATACATAGCATTAAGAAACATAACTTTTTGCTGACATGGAGGGCTAAGGTGGGGAGCAAGTACACAATTGACCTTGAAAATTATATGAAGCAAGGCGAGCCCGGGCAAAAGGAGCGCGGGCTTATTTGGCACACAGCTATTGGCTTGCAACAAACGGATGGATTAAAAACATCAGAGTATCTTATAACCACGGCAAATCGAAATATTAATGGCGATATAACCCTCGATGAAGCCGGGGAACTTATTGACAGCTATTATGAGTCATGTCCGGCTTCGCCCGAAGATACATCACGCACGGAGGAAGCAGATAAAGTCTCCGTCAGAGTGTCGCAATTATTGTCAGAAAAAACATTTTCATTTTCTCCGGTTGAGTTTACTACAATACATCGCCGTTTATTTGATGGTATATACAGCTTCGCAGGAAAAATCCGCGACTATAATATTAGCAAAAAAGAATGGGTGCTAAATGGGGAAACTGTATACTATGCCAGTGCAGGAAGTATTCGTGAAACACTTGATTATGACTTTGCCCAGGAGAAAAAGTTTAGCTATAAAGGACTTTCTATGACTCAAACAGCAGAGCATATCGCAAAATTTTCGTCCGGCCTATGGCAAATTCATGCTTTTGGGGAGGGGAATACCCGTACTACTGCTGTATTTATAATAAAGTATTTGAGGACCTTTGGTTTTGATGTGACTAATGATATTTTTGCAGAAAATGCTTGGTATTTTAGAAATGCTCTTGTTCGTGCAAATTATAACAATTTAAAATTAGGAATACATTCTACACAAGAATATCTTAATAGATTTTTTGCTAATCTTTTATTAGGTGAGGGAAATATCCTGAAAAATCGCGAACTGCACATTACAGTGCCACAAAATGACACTGTAAATGACACTGTAAATGACACTGTAAAACTGTCTGCAAGCCAGCAGAAAATATTGACTGCTTTAAGAGAAAATCCACACATGAAAGTCTCACAAATAGTCGATGAAATCTGCATTTCTGAGGCAACTGTCAAGCGTGCGCTCCGTATACTGAAATCGGCGAGCCTAATCGAACGTATCGGCTCTGACAAAACAGGGCATTGGCTTGTGAACGAGAGGTAATGCAACTCTCTTTTATTGCAAGCTAAAACTAGCAATAAACAAATCCCACTAAATCTACTCGACATCGATATTTTCGGCACGAGTGTCAATGATTAACTCCATCAGTACCTTGTTTCCCTCAACTTGGAACAAAATGAGCAGATAATTTGAGAGCGCAAGTCTACGGTATTTTCTGGGTTGAACATAAGGGTTGTGATAGTATGGGCATCGCTCGGGGAATGTTTCTAGAGAGGATTGCCTTTTTTCAAATTCGTCGAGCAAAGCTTCGGCGGCACTCGGACTAACCTGTGCAAGGAAGCTTAAATGCTCAAAAAACATATCACGGGCTTTAGGAGAAACCAATATTTGATATTTCAACGGCTCATCCATTTTCATCAACCACTACAATGCTTTGAATCATCGCACGAGCTTCGGTTATGACATCCGTAGCGGGAATATCCGCAGCCCCACGGAGTCTGTCTGCCTCAACAGCTAATAATTGCTCACGGACATCAAGCTGACGTTGCCGACGATAAAACGCAGTTATATCCATAACGACCAAATCTCCCTCGCCATTCACCGTCAAATGCACGGGCTCATTCGTCTCCTTACAAAGTTCCGATATTTCCCTATATCCGTTTCTGATTGACTTTGATGATTTAATTATCATACCACACCTCATTCGCAATACAATGTTGCTTCAATTACATACTAATTATATCACCACGAGCATAAGCAGTCAAATGTTTTGGAGAAACCGCAAAAAGTTTCCCGCTGGTTGATTTTTACCACTAAAGTTGACCACAAATCCCTTGATTATCACATAGCAAACCCGTTATAATAAATTTGACTGAAAATGGGGGGTGCAGGGGTGAGCGGACTGAATATTGCGAAAACAATTATCATCAAGCGAAAAGAAAAAGGCATTACACAGGAGGAACTTGCGAGCTTTTTCGGAGTTTCAAAATCGTCCATTTCAAAATGGGAAACAGGACAAAGTTTCCCCGATATTGTATTTTTGCCGCAGCTTGCATCATACTTTAATATCACTCTGGACGAATTGCTGGGATATGAGCCGCAAATGATGTTTGGTGATATTCGCAAGCTCATAAAAGAGCTGATAGATGACTTCTCTGAAAAACCGTTTGAGGAGACGATGGAGCGTTGCCGTGAAATAACAAAACGATACTTTTCGTGCTTTTCGCTCCTTTATCAGCTTGGTATGTTTTTTATGAATTGTTCTCATGCCTTAGACGATGCCGAAGAAAAAAAGATGGTTCTGACAGAAGCAAAAGAGCTTTTTGTGCGAGTGAAAACATTATGCGGCGACATAGAGTTGAGCCAGTTTGCACTCAACTCCGAAGCACTGTGCGAAATGCTGTTGGGCGACCCGAATAGCGTGGTGGCACTTCTGGAAAATGCGCAAAAATATACATTTCAGCCTTCGGTCGGAGTTATGCTTTCAGAATCATATAAAAAACTCGGGAAAACAAAAAAGGCAAAAACTGCGCTGCAAGACAATATTTTAGACAACGTCCTCTCTCTTTTATACACCATGCCGTTTTATTTATCCATTTGCACAGATGAAAATAAAAACACAGAACATATTGAAGAAATATGCAGACGCACAATTGCGATGATTGACCTTTTTAATGTTAAAGAAATTAGCCTGGCGAATGTCCTCTTATGCTACGCATCTGTAGCAAAAGCATATTTGAAAATAGGAAACGAAGAAAAAGCCCTTAGCACGCTGGAAGCCTATGTTGATGCTGCTTCCGGCAATATCTTGTCACTAGTGTGGGTAAAGGGCGATGATTTCTTTACACTCATTGACGAATATCAAGAGGATCAGGCAAACGAGTCCCCAGTTGCGACACCGGAAATTCATCGCGAGGAACAAGCATACAAACAAGAGTGTGTAAATAGGATACTCCTTGACCCTGCATTTTCGGAACTGCACGAAAATCAGCGATTTCAAAGATTGGCACAAAGGTTAAAGGAAATATTGTAAAGGAGTTTTTAGTAAACGATACTGGGAAGGGAAAAAAAGAAATTGAAATTCATTTTATTTTAGAGTATACTCCTTGTTTTCGGCTACGAAAAAAAGAATATAACCCGCAAGCTGAGCGAAAGCAAAGCATTGCGGGTTTGTGTTGTTGCGAAAACTTGTAGTGCAAATCATCGTTTTTTGGTCTCTCCAAGATTTTTTTTGATTTCTTTAAGAGACATGATTTTCTTGCCGAAGTCAGTTG
>Ga0209755_10000044_pt1 | contig 207349 bp, 175 predicted proteins | sample TergutCo191P1_FD_187301 | JGI IMG/M metagenome (GOLD analysis project Ga0209755, IMG submission 187301) | Cornitermes sp. P1 segment gut microbial communities from Petit-Saut dam, French Guiana - Co191P1 (SPAdes) (version 2) | ecosystem: Host-associated > Arthropoda: Insects > Digestive... | reverse complement strand
AAAACCATATAAAACATCAAAGGGATATGGCATCCATCCTTGACGGCTATAAAGCGGAACTTGCTGACAAAGACGAGGAACTCGCTGACAAAGATGCGGAAATAGCTGATAATCTTGCAGAAATTGCTGAAAAAGATGCAGAAATTGCGCGCTTGCGGGCATTGCTGGAAAAGCAGGGTTAGTGCATGTTAACAACTTCACATAGCGCACTATGTCACCTAACACTGTAAAATGTTGCGTAGCAGAGAATAGTTAAAAGAGAACTAATTTTTTTTATTACTGACAAACTTTGTTTGCGTAAAATTTTTATCAATATTCGCTTTTTAAAATAATATCGTTTACCGCGTCAGGATCATAAAATGTAACAGCATTTCCGTATTCTACTATGAATCTTTCATGCCCTTGCCCGTTTATTAAAATGCTGTCGCCTTCTTGCGCCATGTCTATCGCTTTTTTAATTGCATCGTATCTGGTTTGACCGCCGTGTAAGCCTTTTGGGTATATTTTTTGCTGTTTGGCAATCATTTCATCTGTTGTTTCCGATCTTGGAGATATATATGTAAAAATTACTATATCTGCATACATACCTGCAATTCTTGCTGTCTCATTTCTGGATTCTGATTTTCCGGAGCTTATTCCTGTTACAGAAATTATTTTTCCTTTGGTTATTCTTCTTAATTCCAGTAATGCGTTTTCCAATGAAGAAGGGTTATGCGCATAATCAAGATATACATCCGCTCCTTTTTTTGTTTTGTTTATTAATTCCATTCTGCCGTTCACAGTTTTTACTTTTTTTAGAATTTCTAATAATGTTTTTATTTCTTTTTTGGGTATTACAGATAAAACAAATCCTATCGCATTCATTAAATTATACAATTGAAAAATGCCGATCATATTTATGTTAGTTGAATATTTTTTTCCGTATATTTGTATATCAATATTAAAACCGTTTTTAATCGGCTTTATATTTGTAATTTGAATCTCATTGTTTTCTGTTGTTATTCCAAACTTTATTATTTTAATTTTCTTTTCTTCAGATAATTTGTTTAAATACTTAGTAAGTTGTTTTGAATAACTATCATCATTATTAAAGACTGCAAATTTATTATTTGCTAAATATGAAAAAAGAGAGAACTTGGTATCAACATAATTTTTCATAGTACCGTGCGTAATTAAATGATCTTCAGAAATATTTATTAAACCGCAGGATGTTATATCAATTTCATTTATTCTGTGACGCATAATTCCGTCAGAGGACGCTTCCAAAATTAAATATTTAATGCCAGCCTTTTGCGACATCTCTAAAATTTTATGCATAGTAATTGTATCAACTGTTGTTAAAGGGTTAATTCCTATCATTTCATTTATTTTATTTTTTAAGCTTTTAAACTTTTTATTTCTTGATTGAAAACCCATCGTGCCGAGCGTGGCGGTTTCTTTTAATCCCATCAAATTTAATAATTGCTCTGTTAAATCTGTAATTGTTGTTTTACCGTTAGTTCCTGTAATTGCAAAAATATATTTCGGCTGCAAAGGATATAATTTTTTTGCAATGACAGAAGCTGTAATTTCAGGATTTTTAACTTTAATCAATGGAATATTTTTTTGCTTTAGTAGTTCAAGTAAATCATGAGGGACAATAGATTTCTTGTCACAAACAATGGCGGAGGCTCCGTTTTTTACCGCTTCCTGTGCAAAAAGAATCCCATCTGTCACAGAGCCTTTTACAGCGATAAAAACTTCATTCTTCTTTATTGTTTTTGAATTAAATGATAAGCCTGAAAAATCAACTTTATCTAATAAATTTTCTTTGTTCATTATTTGTTGTCTCTGTTTTCGAGTATATTTCTGCCTTGTAAATGAATCAAGATAATTGTATAATGAGTAAGTCTGGATCGGAGGGGTTGATGAAAAAAGTTGCGGTTATTATGGGCAGCGACAGCGATTTGCCTATTTTGGAAAAAACTTTCAAAAAATTAAAGGATTTTAACATTCCTTTTGAAGCTCATGTGATGAGCGCGCACAGAACCCCCGTTCAGGCGGCTGAATTTGCCTCTAATGCGCTTAGGAACGGCTTTGGAGTGATTATCGCGGCGGCAGGCATGGCTGCGCACCTTGCAGGGATTATCGCGGCTCATACAACGCTTCCTGTCATCGCTATACCGATAAAGTCTTCACTTGACGGTCTTGACGCCCTCCTTGCGATGGTTCAGATGCCTCCCGGTATTCCTGTTGCAGCTGTGGCAATTGACGGCGGTGAAAATGCGGCAATTTTAGCCGCTCAGATTCTTGCACTTGGCGATGAAGGCTTGGCAAAAAAACTCGATCAAATGAAAGTTGATATGGCTCAAAAAGTTCTTGAAAAAGATAAACAGCTTCAAGAAAAATTAAAATAAAGTTTATGATTTTTTATCTCTTTAAATTCAAATAATAAATCGGAGATTATTATGCAGGAAAAGTGCGGGGTATTTGGGATTTTTTCGGAGGATCGTGTATTGGATGTAGCGTCTCTTAGTTATCTTGCGCTTTATGCCCTTCAGCATAGAGGTCAGGAGAGCTGCGGGATTGCCGTCTGCAATGACGGGCTTATGCAGTATCACAGCGACCTAGGGCTTGTCCCTGATGTTTTTTCAAAAGAAACATTGGAGAGTTTAGGCAAAGGCAATATGGCGGTGGGGCACGTCCGTTATGCGCCGATGGATCAAAAAAACAGGGCAAATACTCAGCCGCTTGTAGTAAGGCATAAAAAAGGTTCAATGGCGATTGCGCATAACGGCAGTTTAACTAACGCTTATGCTCTTCGCGAAAGACTTCAAAATGAAGGAACTGTTTTTCACACTTCAAATGATACGGAAATTATCATCAACATTATAACAAAAAAAAGAATTAACACATCATCAATAGAAGAAGCGATCTGCGAAGCGATGAAAGAAATTGAAGGGGCTTACTCGCTTGTTATAATGTCGCCAAGCAAATTGATAGCTGTGCGTGATAAATGCGGTTTCCGCCCTCTTTGCATGGGAAAAATAAAATCACACAAAGAAGGAACTCCTTCTTATGTATTCGCTTCTGAAAGCTGCGCTCTTGACAGTATAGGAGCGGAATATGTACGCGATATAGAACCGGGAGAGATCGTTGTGATTGATAAAAAAGGGCAGCGCAGTATTAAAACACACTGCGGTCAGAAAAGCGGGATATGCGTTTTTGAATATATATATTTTGCCCGCCCCGATTCTGTCATTGAAAATATGAGTGTTCACGAAGCGCGTTTAAATGCAGGCGCATTTCTTGCGAAGGAACATCCTGTAGATGCAGATGTAGTTTTCGGAGTTCCGGATTCAGGTTTAGATGCTGCGCTTGGCTTTTCAAGAGAGTCAAAAATTCCTTACGGTGTAGGGTTTATAAAAAACAGATACATCGGAAGAACTTTTATACAGCCGACTCAGGAAGAAAGAGATAAAGCAGTAAGAATTAAGTTAAACACAATTGAGTCAACAATCAAAGATAAAAAAGTTGTTTTAATAGACGATTCAATAGTGCGCGGAACAACGATGCGCCGTATTGTAAGACTTGTACGCGAAACAGGAGCAAAGCAAGTTCATTTAAGAATTTCTTCTCCTCCTTTTATAAACCCCTGTTATTTTGGGACGGATATTTCAAGCAGGGAAAATCTTATTTCTTGCAAGATGAACACCTCTCAAATTTGCGAATATTTAGGAGCTGACAGTCTCGGTTTTCTTCCTTTAGAGCATGTAGGAAAAATTGCGAATAACGCCAAATGCGGTTTTTGTGACGGATGCTTCACAGGAAAATACCCGATACCTGAGCCGGAAAAAATTACAAAAAGCAAATACGATTATAAAATCGGAGTAATTTAATGCAAAACAGTTTCAGTGAAAGTTATAAAAATGCAGGAGTAGATGTTACTGCAGGATATAAATCAATAGAGTTAATTAAAAAACATATTGATAGGACAAAAACACAAGGCATGCTGGAAGGGATAGGCGGCTTCGGCGGTTTATTCGCTCTTCCTAAAAATGAATGCTGCGGGAAAACAAGCGAGCCAGTTTTAGTTTCCGGGACTGACGGTGTAGGGACTAAATTAAAAATAGCCATGCTGATGGATAAACACGATACTGTGGGAATTGACTGCGTTGCAATGTGTGTAAACGATATAATTTGCGCAGGGGCAAAGCCGCTTTTTTTTCTTGACTATATCGCGTTAGGTAAAAATAAACCGGAAAAAGTTGAACAAATAGTCGCGGGAGTTGCAGAAGGCTGTGTGCAGGCCTTATGCGCTCTTGTAGGAGGGGAGACAGCAGAGCATCCGGGCATGATGGAAGAAGATGAATACGATATTGCAGGTTTCTCTGTCGGCATAGTTGAGAAATCAAAAATATTAAATAAAATAAATGTAAAAAAAGGCGATGTAATTATTTCACTTGCTTCATCAGGTGTTCATTCAAACGGTTTTTCCCTTACAAGAAAAGTTTTTGAAATAGATTCAAAAAAAGACATATTAAATAAATATTTTGAAGAACTTGGAAAAACCTTAGGCGAAGAACTTTTAACCCCCACAAAAATTTATGTTAAATCGATTTTAACGCTTCTTGAAGAAGTGCAAATAAAATCAATATGTCACATAACAGGCGGCGGCTTTTACGAAAATATCCCCAGAGCATTCAGCGAAAATTACGGCGCATTAATTAAAAAAAGCACAATAGAAACCCCTTCCATTTTTAAAATAATTTCTGATACGGGAAAAATTCCGCAAAGGGATATGTTTAACACTTATAATATGGGTGTAGGATTATGCGTTTTCGTTTCTCAGGAAAATGCAGATAAAACACTGCGTTTCCTTAAAGAAAAAGGCGAAAACGCGGCTATTATCGGTGAAATTTGCGAAAGTTTTTCAGGTGTAAAAATTGAATGATTAAAATTGCAGTCCTTGTAAGCGGAGGCGGTACTAATTTACAAGCATTGATTGATGCATGGAAAGATGGGCAATTTGAAAATGCTCAGCTTTCACTTGTTATTTCTTCTGTTAAAGATGCATATGCGCTTACAAGAGCGCATAACGAAAATATTAAAACAATAACAATAGAAAGAAAAAAATATACTGATATTTCTGATTTTGATACAGTTCTTAGCGCCGCCTTATCTGAGGAAAAAATAGACCTTGTTGTACTTGCAGGTTTTTTATCGGTTCTGGGACCTAAAGTTTTAAAATCTTTTGAAAATAAAATAATAAATGTTCATCCCGCTTTGATACCGTCTTTTTGCGGTAAGGGTTTTTACGGGCTTCGTGTTCATAAAGCGGTTCTTGAAAAGGGTGTAAAGGTAACAGGGGCGACAGTTCATTTTGTAAATGAAGAAGTGGACGGCGGAAAAATAATCCTTCAAAAAGCGATTGATGTCCTTCCTGATGATACCCCCAAAACTCTTCAATTGCGCGTAATGCAGGAAGGAGAATGGATTCTTTTACCGAAAGCTGTTTCTATGTTTTGTAAAGGTGAAATTAATTAGAGGTAAAAAATGAAAGTATTGGTTATAGGAAGCGGCGGAAGAGAGCATGCAATAATAAAAGCTATAAAAAAAAATAAGCGCGTAACGCAAATCTTTGCCGCTCCCGGAAACGGCGGCATAAGCACAGAAGCGCAATGCGTCCCGATAAAAGCAACTGACAAAGAAGCGATGACAGACTTCGCTTTAAAAAACTCTATTGATTATGTTATTGTAGCCCCTGATGATCCGCTTTCCATAGGCATGGTAGATGCCTTAGAAGAAAAGGGGATACGCTGTTTCGGTCCTAATATGAAAGCCGCCCGTATCGAAAGCAGTAAGGTCTTTTCTAAAAACCTTATGAAAAAATACGGAATACCGACAGCAGAGTATGAAACATTTTCCGATCCGCAAAAAGCCATTGAATACTTAAAATCAAAATCAGATTTTCCTACAGTAATTAAAGCTGACGGGCTAGCACTCGGAAAGGGAGTTATAATCGCAGAAAACTTACAACAAGCCTTAGATGCAATAAACACAATTATGTGCGAAAAAAAATTCGGCGGCTCCGGTGCAAACATCGTAATCGAAGAGTTTTTAAAAGGACCTGAGGTAACTGTTCTTTCATTTACAGACGGAATAACACTTTACCCTATGATTTCTTCGATGGATCACAAAAGAGCTTTTGACGGAAACACAGGACCGAATACAGGCGGAATGGGTGTAATTGCACCTAACCCCCACTATACAGAAGAAATTGCAGATGTTTGCGAAAAAACAATTTTTCTGCCTACGATACGCGCAATGCAGAAAGAAGACAGCTCTTTTAAAGGCTGCCTCTATTTCGGGCTTATGCTGACAGAGCAAGGACCAAAAGTAATCGAATATAATTGCCGTTTCGGCGATCCTGAAACGCAGGCAATTCTGCTTCTTTTAGAAACTGATTTACTGGAAATTATGCAAGCAATAACAGATAACAGATTATCGGATATTAAAATAAAATGGTCTAGTAAAGAATCGGCATGTGTGGTTCTTGCAAGCGGAGGTTATCCTGATTCATATAAAACAGGGTTTGTTATTAATGGACTTAATAAAGAAGGCTCAGTTGATAATGAAAATCTTTTTATTTATCATGCGGGAACTGAATATAAAGACGGCTCTTTTTTTACAAAAGGCGGGAGAGTTCTTGGTGTTACTTCCGTTGCATCAACATTGGATTCTGCTATTTATGAAGCATATAAAGCCTTAGAGTCAATTTCTTTTGAAGGAATGCACTACAGAAAAGATATTGGTAAATATTAGGCGCGTTTAAAATTTTATATCAAGTTATATTTATTTTTCAATATTCCTAATATCAGGATTAAAATTTTCAAAAGGCATATTAATAAAAACCTTGATTACTTTCTTTAACTCAGAAAAATCTTTTTCTGAAATATTCTTATTAAAAGCTGTTTTTGCCTGTTGTATCCTTGCATTAATACAACCTAAAAACGCTTTACCGTCTTCGATAATTTCTCTAAAGAACAAATGTACTTCTGCTTCGCAAAAATCGGTAAATAATAAAAGCATTTTAAAATCATTTTCTACAGGTTTATAATGACGTTCAATATAACCGCCGACGCAATTATGATGCTGTTGTCCTCGAAGCCGGATGTCCGAAGTATATTCCGGTAAATACCATTCAGGTGAAACATCCTTGATTGCGGCAGAAAGAATATCCCATGTATGCTGATAAATATCAAACGCTCTTTGTTCTTCAAGCATTTCTTCAGCTTTTAAGTCGTGAAATCTTTCCATTGCTTTTATCGAAGACATTTGCGGTATCCTGCGATTGCCGCTGAAATTTAATCTGCTTATATCTTCATTCCAATTATTCAGCAGCAGACAGGTTTCCTTATATATATAATAAGCATTATTGATATGTTCTTTTAACGCAAATCTTGATGTTGATAATAAGAAAAAACGCTGTATAGCCGTATAAGTATATCCGTGATATAAATACATAAGTATTTTATTATCACAAACATTTAAAGTAACTTTTTGTAATAATATGGCTTCCCAGATAAACTTTGTTATACATTGCGCCGCAATATCCTTAATATATTCATTAAATGATTTGTATACACTAATTGTTCCAATTAAAGTTGTAAAAGCTTCCGGGTCAAAATTTTTGCGATACTTATACAAAGGAACTGCCAAAGACGGACAATCAAGAAGAAATACGGCAAGAGCTCCTTTGGATTTAACAGTAAAACAAGATGCAAAACTATAGAGATAATTAAATAATTTATAATATTCTTCCGGGCGATTATAATAGTAAGCAACACTTGGAAATACTTCAGACAAGGGATTAAGTAAATCATCATGAAAAAACAATACACCGTCTCCCGGATAAATTCCAAACCATGTTTTAAAGCGATCTGCGCGGATGAAAAGAGCGGAAGGCATTTTATTGTCATAGATTTCAGAGATATGCTTTTTGGGATTTTGTTTTACCCAACGATACAAGGAAAATGACGGCTGCTTCTTATTGATAGATTCAATGTATGATAAATTGCCCATATCCAATAAATTATATCATGTATTGACAAAAAATAAAAAAATATTGTATTATCATTGTGTATATGAAGGCAGCATTTTTTTTAAAAAACAAGGTTTTTATAACAGCCGTTTTTGGGTTATTAGCTTTTTTTTCACTAAATAATGCAGATGCACAGCAGCAATATAATTTAAATGCGCTTGAACAATTAAAAAGAAGCGTAAGTTTTCTTATGTCCGGCGAATATTCCAATGCAATAGAGAGCTGTAACCAATTAATCAGGTTAGACCCAAATTCAACTGTTAATTATATACTAAGAGCGCGTGCATACTATGAAATTGGCGAATATGATCTTGCAATTAACGATTGCAATCAAGTAACCAGATTGGACAGAAATAACACTGCAGCTTACAATATCCGCGCCAACTGCTACAGGCAAAAAGGCGAATTATCAAAGGCAATTAATGAATGGCAAATAGTACTTAGAATCAACCCTAATCTGGAAGAAGCAAGAATAAATCTGGAAATAGCCCGCAGCAGTCAAGAAAATTAGGGATCAAAGATAGTCCCCAGATTTACACGGATCATCTTAACCGCTCTTATTGATATAATCACAAAAAATATGTTATAATAGCCTACCAATGGGAAAAGAGCCATTTTTTGCGAAAGGTCTTAATTTTTCGTGTCAACGCTGTTCTGCATGCTGCCGTTATGATGCGGGGTTTGTGTTTTTATCAGAAACCGACCTTGAAAAATTGACATCTTTACTTAAAATGGAAAGAGAAAACCTTAAAAAGGTGTATTGCAGGTGGGTAACAGATTGGGACGGGGAAAGGGTTCTGTCTTTAAAAGAAAAAGCCAATAAGGATTGTATCTTTTGGGATAGCGGCTGTACAGTTTATGAAAGCCGCCCGCTTCAATGTATAACCTTTCCGTTCTGGTCATCAATTGTTGATTCGCCTGATTGCTGGGAAGTTGCAGCCTCAGGCTGTCCCGGAATAAATTACGGGAAGCTGCACACAAAAGAAGAAATTGATAACTGTATAAAATTACGCAAAAGCCAGCCTATAATTAATAAAACAGGGGGAGCTGCATGAATATACATTTTTGGGGAGTACGCGGATCAATCCCGACACCAACAACTCCTTCCCGTATCAAAAGTAAAATTTCTGCCATCATACAACAGATAACCCCTGAAGATTTAGAAACCCCTGAAAACCGTGAAAGTTTTCTTGCAAGCCTTCCTCCATGGCTGTTCGGAACAGTCGGCGGAAACAGCCCTTGTATATCGCTGTCATTTGATAATTCAGAAGAATGTATTATTTTTGACTGCGGATCGGGTCTTCGTGAAATGGGGATGTCGCATATAATTTCAAAATCAAAAATAAATCATTACCATATTTTTCTGTCTCATTTTCATTGGGATCATCTTCAAGGTTTGCCTTTTTTCGGACCGGGTTATAATCCTGCAAATAAGATTGATTTTTACTCGCCTGTCGGAGGGCTTGAACAAATTTTATCAGGGCAGATGACAGCTCCTTATTTTCCGATTACTTTTGAAGGTATGGCATCAAAAAAAACATTTCATTACATGGAAAATGAATTTGATGTTTGCGGCTGTAAAATAACAAAGAAAAAAATGAATCATCCGGGAGGCTCTTATGCATATTGTGTTAATCAAAACGGGAAGCGTTTTATTTATTCAACAGATACAGAGCTTACACAAAATGATTTTATTAAAAACGATGAGAATACTTCCTTTTTTAAAGATGCAGACCTTCTTGTTATTGATTGTCAGTACACATTAGGGGAGGCGATAGAAAAATATAATTGGGGGCACAGTGCATTCAGTCTTGCTGTGGACTTTGCGGCTAACTGGAATATTAAACACATGGTAATGTTTCATCATGACCCCACATATGATGATCATAAACTTTACGGTATATTGCAGTCTGCAAGGTGGTACTTAGAAAGAATGAATATAAAAGGGATTGAGTTAACTCTTGCAACCGAAGGTTTGGAAATTTCAATTTAAAAAACAGGAAAAAAATTTGGCAAAGAAAAAAATCAATATATTTTTACTTTTAATAAAAATACTTATACTGCTAATCGCACTAACCTTGATTATAGTTCCCTCTGCAATTGGTTTATTTATTTATTTGAATAATGCACCCAAAGTAATTATAACAAAACCTTCTTTAGGAAACACGCCTGAAACGATTGGTATAAGCATTGCAGATGACGGAGGATATTTATTTGATATCCGAAGAGGGGAAAGCGCGAGTTCTGTAGGTTCGCGTCTTGAAAGTGCAGGGATTATTAAAAACAGATATTTTTGGAATTTGTTATGCCGGCTTGAAGATGCTCATATAAAAACCGGTACATTTAAAATCGATATGCCAAAAACACAGATTGCAATTTTACATGAATTTATTGCAGGCAGTACAATTTTAAATAAGATTACAATTCCGGAAGGAATGTCGCTTACAAAAACGGCAAGGATACTGGAAGAAGCGGATATTTGCAGTAAAGAAGATTTTCTTTCTGCGGTAAGAGATCCGGAAATTATAAAACATTACGGAATTCCGGCTAATTCAGTTGAAACAACAATGGAAGGCTATCTTTTTCCTGACACATATTTTTTTCCTAAATTTTATCCCGCAAACATTATTGTAAGAATAATGGCTGATAATTTTTTTAAAAAGCTGGAAGCTATAAACCCTGCATTAAGAGGTTTAAGCCAAAAAGAATTAAATGATAAAGTGATACTTGCCTCTATTGTTGAAAGAGAATACAGAATACCTGATGAAGCCCCTGTTATGGCAGGTGTTTTTTATAACCGTCTAAGAATTAATATGGCGCTGCAATCTTGTGCTACAGTTGAATATATAATCACAGAGATACAGGGAAAACCGCATCCTAGTGTATTGCGTCATTCGGATATTGAAATCCGCTCTCCTTATAATACTTATATAAGAACAGGTCTTCCTCCGGGACCTATTTCCTCTCCGGGAACTATCGCTCTTCGTTCTGTAATGAGTCCGGCAAATACCGACTTTCTTTATTTTCGTCTGACAGATGCCGCAAGCGGCAAACATTATTTTTCAAAAACAATTGACGAACATATTATGGCAGGAGCGCTCATAACAAAACCGTCATGGCCCTAATATCAAAAAGAACAATAGCAGAAGTGAATGACCGTTTAGACCCTATAACGGTTGTAGGTGATTATGTCCGTCTTGAACAAAAGTCGGGGCGCTGGTGGGGAAAATGTCCTTTTCACGGAGCAGGTCAGGAAAAAACGGCGTCTTTTAAAGTAGAACCGGATTTAAAAATGTATCATTGTTTCGGCTGTCAAAAAGGCGGGAGTATTATCAACTTTGTTATGGAGATGGAAAAAATCTCCTATCCGGAAGCGATTAAATTAATAGCGCGTAAAATTGGGATAGAAATTATTTATGAGGAAGGCAGCTCTTCTTCAGACGGCGGAACATCGGAACAAGAAAATACATTTAAAGAACAGCTTTTTGAACTATACAAGAGAACCACAAAAACCTTTCAGTATTTTTTAACTGAAAAACCCGAAGGAAAAGAAGCCCTTGATTATATTTTAAAAAGAGGAATCAGCACGCAAATGATAGAAGCCTTTAAAATAGGATATTCCCCTCCGGATCGGAATTTTCTGCATAACTTTTTAAAATCAAAAGGGTATTCAGATGATTTTCTGGAAAAATCAGGTTTGTTTTCCGCTAACTATAAAAAAATCCCTCTTTTTTCAGGCAGGCTTATGTTCCCTATTACAGACAGGCAGGGAAGGATAGTCGCTTTCGGAGGCAGGGCGCTTCCGGGATTATTACAAAGTGACGGCAAAGAGCCGCCTAAATATATAAACTCTCCGGAGACAGAAATCTACAAAAAAAGGCAGACTGTTTTTGCTATAGAGCAGGCAAAGGAGCAGATGCGCCAAACTAAGAGCGCATACCTTGTAGAAGGCTATACAGATGTAATCGCCCTTCATCAGGCAGGAATTACGAACGCGGTAGCCCCGCTTGGAACGGCTTTTACCGATGAGCAGGCAAAATGGCTTAACAAATGGGTTAATAATTTATACCTGTTATTTGATACCGATGAAGCGGGGCAAAAAGCAGCTTATACAGCGATTATGACCTGCCGGAAAAACGGTATTTCCTGTTCGCTTGTAGACACCCAAGAAGGGATTAAAACTGTTATTGGAGAGGATCATTTGAAAAAAATCAAAGATCCTGCTGAAATTTTACAAAAATTCGGTCATGAGATATTGAAAAAAATTTTAAAATTCATTATAAATGACTTTGAGTATCTAATTTTACGCGGTAAGCTCCAAAATACAGCGGCAGACGGTGAAATTAACCGGGCGGTAAGTTTCATGTTTCCATATTTGGATTCATTGGCTTCCGAAATTGATCGGTCTGATAGTATAACCAGAATAGCCGATATTTTTAAAATTGAGCGCGCTGCAGTACAAAAAGATTATTCACAGTGGAAGTCCGATCAAACAAGGTTTTCCCATGTCAAAGACGAAAAAGATCAGGGAGGTCAGCAAAAACAGGGCTTAGAAATTCATCCGCTGCGCCGGAATGCTGAACTTAGTCTGCTTACCGCTGTAGCTGTAAATATGGAATTGTACACAGAATTCCGGGCTGCACTTGAGATAAAGGAGATAGAAGACAAAGCCGCTAAAGAAATCTTCATAGCATTAGAAGAGTGTTTTATACACGATGAAAACGGCATAGATTCGCTTCTCTCAAGGATCAAAGATGAAAATTTACGTAATTATGTTTCAGAAATGGGAACATCAGGCGAATATCAGAATAATGTTGCTAGTCGATTAATGGAGGATGGAATCAAGAAGATCAGAAAAAAAAGATTGGATAAAAGACTTAAAGACATTAGTTCGCAAATGCGTGAAATTGAACGTAAAAACGAGGGCGCCAATTCAAGTTTAATTGATGAATTATTAGAAGAAAAAAAATTCATTGATGAACAGATTCGAAAACTTTAAAAAATTAAGGAAGAAGAAATGTTAAATAATATTAAATTAAAAAGTAAAAAAATATCGCCCATGATAAGACATTTTATTAAAAAAACATCATACAGACCGCCTAAAAAACAACAGCATGAAGAACTTGAACAAACTCAAATAACACAAGTTTTGCCTCAAGATTCTTCCCTTACTAATTTTATCGATCATACTTTAGACCCTGCAATTTCAAAATTGCTTGAATACGCAAAAATAAAAAAATCCCTTTCTTACGAAGAACTGTCAGATTTCTTACCGGAAGATATTATCAACAGCCCTGAAAGAATCGAACCTGTTCTTGCATTGCTGGAAGTTCATAATATCCAGCTTATAGAAGAGGATAATCTTACAGAAGATGATGATAACGAAACAGGCAAAGAAAAGGGGAGTGCAAAAAAAAGAGCGGCAGGTGCAAACGACAAAGATTCCTCGCTTGTAGACGATCCTATTAGATTATATTTGCGCGAAATCGGAAAAGAACATCTTTTAACAGCGGAACAGGAAATAGAACTTTCTAAACAAATGGAAGAAGGCGAGAAAATCGTTATTAAAGTGATAAAAAAATCCGGTATGATTATACCTGAATTTTTTAATATTTCTTTAAAAACATTTTCTAAAAAAGATTTCCGCGAACTTAACCTTTCTAAAAAAGAAATGACAGAACATATGGCAGAATACCGCAGATTAAATCAATTTTACAGAGATACTTTGCGTACAATACAGAATGATTTAAGAAATTACATGGAATTAAAAAAATTCCTTATCGCAAAAGATGAAGATTATCTAGAAAACAAAGAGTGTATTGCAATACGAAATAAAATTATGAAGGCGATAAAAAACACTCAAATACACCCTGATGAAATACAGGCATTCTCTGATAAATTTATGAAAGCGGCAGAACAAATTAATGAATACAATAAAGAAAAAGAACGACTGGAAAAACATCTGCGTATAAGTTCTTTAAAAGAACTGCGTTCTTTAGGAAAACTTTTAACTATCAGGGAAGAAAGAGAAAAACTTGAAAACGAATTAGGGCTTTCTTCTGATGAAATAAAAGAAAAAATAAGCCTAATTCAGGGGACAGACAAGAAATTAAGGGCATTAGCTGAAGAATTTGAAGAAACTATCGAAAACATTCATAACATCACATTAAATGCAAAAGAAATAGCAGGCGGCAGATTGATGATGAAAACCGCCAAAGACAAATTAATAAGGGCTAATCTAAGGCTTGTAGTTTCAATTGCAAAAAAATATACAAACAGAGGTTTGCATTTCTTTGATCTTGTTCAGGAGGGAAATATCGGGCTTATTAAAGCTGTGGAAAAATTTGAGTATCAAAAAGGGTTTAAATTCTCTACCTATGCAACATGGTGGATAAGACAGGCGATTACCCGCTCAATTTCAGATCAGGCACGCACTATCCGAGTGCCTGTACACATGATAGAACAAATTAATAAAGTAGTGCGCGAATCAAGGCAATTACTGCAAACATTAGGAAGAGAGCCTACTGATGAAGAAATTGCAGAAAAACTCGGCTGGCCTGTAACAAAAGTAAAAACTGTAAAAAATGTTGCAAGAGAGCCAATCAGTCTTGAAACACCTATCGGTGAAGAAGAAGATTCCTTGTTAGGTGATTTTATCGAAGACAAAGATGTTGAGAATCCTGCAAACCAAACTGCATTTAAAGTGCTTAAAGAACAAATAGAAAGCGTTTTATCCACGCTTCCTGCAAGAGAGCAGGAAGTATTAAAAATGCGCTTTGGGCTTGATAACAATTATTCTTTAACATTGGAAGAGGTTGGATTATTCTTTAGTGTAACAAGAGAAAGAATAAGACAAATAGAAGCAAAAGCTTTAAGGCGTTTAAGGCATCCGAAAAGAAGCCGCAGATTAAAAGACTATCTTGATCATTAAAATCGATCATTAAAATAAATATTATCGGAGGGAGATTATGGTAACAGAAAACGATCTTAAAAAACTTCAAACATTGCAGGAAATCATTTATGAGAAGTTAAGTTTAGAAAAAAGTATTCAGGAAATACCAAAACTGCTGGGGGCGCAGGAGGAAGTATTAAATGCTTTAAAGAAAAAATTTATCGAAAGAAACACTGAATATGAAAATATTAAATCAGAAGAAATCGAACTTAAAAACAAACTTTTTGAAACTGAATCTTTACGGGAAAAAAACGAAAAGAAAATGGAAATGGTAACACACAGGGAATTTGAATTATTGGAAAAAGAAACCAAAGACCTTGCGGAAAAAGAACACCAGTTACGCAAAGATTTACAGCAAAAAGAAAAACTTTTATTTGAGCTTGATTCCCATATTAAACAGCAAACTGCAATGATCGAACAACAGGAAAATGATCTTGATGATCGCAGAAAAAAAATTGAAGCAGAAATTACAGATAAAAAAAGCCAGATCGATTCTCTTAGAAAAAAAGAAAATAAACTGACAGAAAACCTTGACAAAGAAGTAATCTTTAAATTTGAAAGGATCATTAAAAACAAACAGGGTATTGGAATAGTTGCAATTAAGGGAAATGTCTGTATGGGCTGTCATATGATTTTACCTGTTCAATTTGCAAATGAAGTTCGTATCGGAGAAGAGTTTGTCTTCTGCCCGTATTGTTCTAGAATACTCTTTTATGAAGCATCTGCCGAAGGCGAAGAAGATTACTTTAACACAGAAGACACAGGCGCTCTTTCCGATCTTGACGACATAGAAGGCGAAGAGTATGATGACGAGGATGAAGAAGAGGAGATAATCAATATCGACTCTGAAACAGACGAATAATTTATAGTGATGAACCATGACCGTCGCCTGACCGTTAAAATGCATTTTTAATGGTCAGGAGGAAAGTCCGGGCTCCGCAGGGTATGATGCCGGGTAACGCCCGGGATGTGTCTTTACGGCATAGACAGACAGCGCCGCAGAAAACAAACCGCCTGACCGCTTAAATTGCTGAGTTTTTAGCGTCTTATTAGTAAATTTTTAAATAAATAGGATTATCTGTTTAATTTTAAAAATTTCGGCAATTTAAGCGGTCAGGTAAGGGTGAAAAGGCGGGGTAAGAGCCCACCTCGCCGCCGGTAACGGCGGCGGAAAGGCAAGCCTCATCAGGAGCAAAGTCAAGTAAGCGCATGAAAAGGGCGAAAGCCGCCTTTTTTACCGGTGTCCCGCCGGTTAAGCGCGGGTAGACTGCTGGAAAAGACCGGAAACGGTGTTTTAAGACAGATGGCGGCAGCCGCTCTGATAAATCCTTAAGATTTATCAAGAACGGATACAGAACCCGGCTTACGGTTCATCGCTTTTTTTATTTAAAATTTACTCCAATTTCAACTAATATTGACTTTTGTTTTTTTTTTCTATAGAATTCCCTTAACTATAATGACAAATAATGCATGGTTCCAAAATGGACGGAATATATTTATACTCAAAAGAATTCGCAATGTTGCAGTTGTAATCGTTCTTTTAACGGTTGTTTTTATATCAATTTTTACCGTAATTAGAATGAGAAGCGGAATTAGCAACGAAAAGAAAGAACTCATGCGTGTTTGGAACGAAGGCGATTATGAAAGCGCATATAACATCACATCAAATTTACTTTTAGAAAAACCTATGGACTTTTTTTTGTTGTCTGTAAATGGTTTCTCTGCATTTCAGCTTGGAATATCTCAGATAAACAAACAAAATATGCTTTTATACATTGACAATTGTATTTTCTCTTTAAGAAAAGCATTAATAAAAAATGAAAATGACGGGCAAGTAAATTATGTTTTGGGTAAAGCATACAGGTATAAAGGACCTGAATATGCAGACCTTACTGTTAAATATTTGGAAATCGCAGATAAACTTGCGTATAACGCAGTTGATATTCCTGAATATTTAGGTCTTGCATACGCAATGTACGGTGATTACAGAAGCAGTGTAGAAGCTTTTTCCCGCGCATTCGTTCCTAACCAGACACTTTCAGATAATTTATTATTATCGATTGCACGATCCTATATGGAAATGAAAGAATTTGACATGGCGGGCAGTTATTTACAGCAATGTGTTAGAAATTCACAAGATTCTAAATCTATTATTATCGCCCGCTTTATGTTAGCCGAAATTTATACAAATATAAAATTATTTAATGAAGCAGAAAAACAATACATGACAATAATTAATGAAACAGGAGAAAACGCTGATGTGCGTTTTCAGTTAGGAGAGCTTTTTTTACAGCAAGGTGATACAACAAGAGCAAGAGCAGAATGGAGAAATGCAATAAGACAAGATCCGCTTCATGCAGGGGCTAGATCGCGTCTTAATTAATATAATTGGAGGGAAGAAATGTTTGGCAACTTGTCATCAGATTTTGGGATTGATTTAGGAACTTGTAATACTCTTATCTATATCAAAAATAAAGGTATAGTATTGGACGAACCGTCCGTTGTTGCAGTAGAGCGCGGCACAAAAAAAATTGTAGCTGTCGGGCAGGATGCCAAACGAATGTTATGGAAAACACCTGAAAATATAATTGCAATAAGACCCATGAGAGACGGTGTAATTGCAGATATTGAATCTACAGAAAAAATGATCCGTTATTTTATCTACAGAGTTTATCCGCGCTATAGATTTTTAAAACCGCGTATGGTAATTGGAGTGCCCTCCTGCATTACAGAAGTTGAAAGGCGTGCTGTCGAAGAGAGCGCGTATAAATCAGGGGCAAGAGAAGTTCTTGTTATCGAAGAAAGTCTTGCAGCCGCAATAGGAGCTGACATTCCCATTAGAGAGCCTGCAGGGCATATGATTTGCGATATAGGAGGCGGGACTACAGAAATTTCTGTTATCTCACTCGGAGGCATGGTTGTAACACGGGCAATCCGAATAGGCGGAGATGAGTTCGATGAATCAATAATCAAACATATTAGAAGCGTTCACAACTTAATAATCGGCGAACAGATGGCGGAAAAATTAAAAATAGAAATAGGAAACGCCTTCCCCGATAAAACAATCGAAAAACTTGAAGTAAAAGGAAATGACGCCATCACAGGGCTTCCGCGCAGACTTGAAATAGATTCAGTTGAAGTAAGGGAAGCTCTAAAAGACCCTATCAATTCAATTATCGAAGAAATAAAATCTGTACTTGGAAAGACACCTCCTGAATTAGCCGCCGATATAGTAGATCGCGGAATTGTAATGACAGGCGGCGGTTCGCTTTTAAAAGGGTTAGACAGGCTTATCGTAAAAGAAACCGGTGTTCCTGCAATTATCGCAGAAAATCCTAAGAATTGCGTCGCACTCGGTGCAGGAAAATATTTTGATTACATAAAAGGTAATGATCTTACTAAGAATATTTATGACAAATTAAATGGATAATCTATGAGGCGCGGATTCTTTGGGCTGCTGCGAAAAAGAGACAGCGGTTCTGCTGGCGGCAAATATCAAGGAGCGCGTCCTAATATGACTGTCTTTGTTTTTGTTTTTCTTTTTATAATTTCTTTTCTTATGCTTTTATTATCCAGCAGAGCTTTTATGTATGATGTAAAAAGCGTAGGTTTATCGCTTTTTTCCGGTGTTAGAAACGGAATACATGAATTAACATCATTTATTTCAAGAACAGTTTTGAGTATTTCAGAACTTTCTAATCTTAGAAAAGAACATGCAGACCTTTTAAAACAGCTTGATCGTTTTGAAGAATTAGAAAGAAGCAATGCAGAAATATATCAGGAAAATATTCGATTAAGAGAGCAGCTTGATTTTGCAAGAACGCTGCGTTACAGGAGAATCCCTGCACAAATATCAGGGAAAGACCCTGATAATTTATTTTCTGCAGTTGTAATTAATAAAGGAAGTGTTGCAGGAGTTTCAAATGACATGGCGGTCGTTGCATGGCAAAACGGAGTACAGGCTTTAGTAGGAAAAGTAATACAGACAGGGGCTTTTGAAAGCCTTGTAATGCCTGTTTATGATATTAATTCTCTTGTTTCTTCAAGGTTTTCTGTATCACGTTTTGAAGGTATAGTAGAAGGGCAGGGAAGTTCAGAAACGCCGCTATTAATGCGTTTTGTTCCGCGCCGTGCAAGAGAAGAAATTTATATCGGCGATATTGTAGTTACAAGCGGCATGGGAGGTATATATCCTGCTGAAATAAATATAGGAAGGGTGAGTGCTGTTAATATTTTAGAATACGAAACAACTCTGGAAGTGGAAATTAATCATATAATTGATTTCTCTAAACTGGAATATGTTTTTGTTATTGAAGCAGAAAGTATTTCATCTTCTGATACAGGAAATTACGATGATTAGAAGTATAATATGGACAGTCATTTTTTGCATTGCAGCAATAATTGTTCAATCTACATTGATTGGTATGATTCCTTTTGCAAAAGTAAAACCGGATTTAGCGTTGGTTATTTTAGTATTTTCAGCTTATGTTAACGGAACTATGACAGGACAAGTATCAGGATTTTTCTCAGGATTATTTCAAGATTTTTTATCCGCTTCCCCTCCCGGAATGAATTGCCTTATGAGAACATTAATCGGAGCCCTTACAGGGATTTTTAAAGGTGCATTTTTTCTTGACTTCTTTTTAATGCCGTTAATTCTTTGCATTATTGCAACATTTTTAAAAGCATTCATTCTTTTTATTCTTCATTTAATAATGGGGCAGGTAATCCCTGCTATTTCATTTACAACCTCTCCTTTTTGGATTGAATTAGGATTGAACGCTTTTTGCGGTCCTTTATTATTTTTCTTGTTAAAGCGTTTTAAGCCGATGCTGATAGAACGGAGATAATTAAGTGGTAGAAGACACATCAGGAAGATTAATGATATTCAGAGTTCTCTTTTTTGTGATTATTTCTGCATACATTGTCAGACTTTTTAGTATGCAAATACTTTCAGGCGATGTATACCTGTCAAGAGCGCATGATATTTCAAGAAGAACTTACATACTTCCTACACAAAGAGGCGAAATATACGACAGAAATGTTACACGTCCTTTTGTAATAAACAGAGATGCCTTTGCCGTTACAATCACGCCTGCAGAAGTTCCAAGAGGCAGTATGGATAATGTTATTGAATCTGTTTCGCAAATATTAGGCATTTCGCAAGATGATATAAGAGCAAGACTGCCGAATCAATATTTACAGCTTTATCAGCCTGTTGAAATTGCATCTAACTTATCGTTTACTTCAATTGCGTCTCTTGCAGAAAGAAAAAACAATCTTCCCGGTATTGCATGGCACATCAAACCGATAAGAAATTATGTTAATGTCGGAAGTCTTTCTCATATATTGGGATATGTAGGGGATATCACACGAGATGAACTTACAACTTTATATAATTTAGGGTATCAGCAAGGGGATGTAATCGGAAAATCAGGAATAGAAAGGCAATACGATTCTTTACTCAGAGGAAAACAAGGCTGGGAAACAAGAACTGTCGATTCAAGGGGAAGGAGAATTTCTTCAGGACGTGAAAATGTTACAAGAATGCTTCCTGAAATGGGAAAAAATTTAGTTCTAACAATTGATGCAGACCTTCAGCTTCTTGTTGAAAAAGCATTAGGTCCTCAAATTGGAGCAGCAGTTGTTATGCGCCCTACAACAGGAGAAATATTGGCTATGGTTTCATATCCATGGTATGATCCTAATATTTTTACAGACGGCAACATCGCTAACTTCCGTGTGTTAGCCGAAGATCCAAGTAAGCCGTTTTTAAATCGTACTATTCAATCCAGTTATCCGCCCGCCTCAACTTTTAAAATTATCATGACTACAGGTATATTAGCAGAAAATGCTTTTTCTCCTGAGCAGACTATTGTTTGTAACGGTGTAATAAGATACGGTAACAGAGATTGGCACTGTCATTACAGACCGGGACACGGAAGATTAAATTTAATCGCCGCATTAGGTCAATCATGCAATATTTATTATATGACAGTGGGGCGTGATCATCTTGGAACTGAAAGAATTGTCTCTTACGCAAGAAGTTATGGTTACGGAGAAATTACAGGCATTGACCTTCCGGGAGAAATCTCAGGTTTTATCCCGACCCCTCAATGGAAAGAAAGACGTTTCCATGAAAGATGGGTGTTAGGTGATACTATGAATATGTCTATAGGACAGGGGTACAGTCTTGTTACGCCTCTTCAGATGAGTAATATGGTCAGTATGGTTGTGAATAACGGTAAAATTTATCAACCTCATGTATTAAAAGAAGTGCGCGATCCTGAAACAAATGTAATTGAAAGCGTTACACAGCATAAAGTAATACATCAAAGTGATTTAAGCCCGTCAATCTTTGAATCGGTACGTCAGGATATGAGATATGTTGTAAGTCAAGGAACCGCTCAATATCCTTTAAATATAAGAACTGTTCAAATTGCAGGAAAATCAGGAACTGCAGAAATAGGACTTGCAGATCGCTGGCATTCATGGTTTACAGCATACGCTCCTTATGACAGCACAAATCCTGATGATAAAATTGTGGTTACCGTTATTATTGAAGCGTCAGATTTTCAAGTTTGGAGGGCATCAGCGTCAACTGCAATTATTTTTCAAGGATATTTTGCAAAACAAAATTATGAAACAGCAATCCGCGTATTAGGATTTCAAGCGTTTGCTCAGGAGTAAGAATGAAAATAAGAACAATTTTGGAAATTGATTATTTATTACTGCTCCCTGTTCTTACACTTATTGTATTTGGTATTTTATTTATTTATTCTTCAGGAATTACTTCAACTGGAGTGCAGGTTTCAAATGAATATATAAAACAAATAATATGGGCTTCGATCGGATTAACAGTTGTTATTGTTCTTAGTTTATTTGATTACAGAAAGTTTTATAATATTTCTATTTATATTTATCTGTTATCGCTTTTACCTCTTTTATATACTTTATTTTTCGGTCATGTAATTTACAATGCTTCACGCTGGGTTCGTATAGGATCAATAGGTATTCAAATGTCAGAGTTTGTGAAAATATCTGTTATATTATTGCTTGCACGTTTTCTTGCAGATACAGATCGGAATAAAAATTCCTTCTCGCGTTTTGCTGTAAGCTGTATTATTGTATTTATTCCGATGTTTATTGTGCTTCTTCAGCCGGATTTAGGAACAGCCCTTGTTTATATAGCTATTTTACTTTCTATGATTTTTTTGGCAGGAGTCTCAATGCGTTATGTGTCATTCATGATTTCATGTATCGCTTTAACAGGTATACTTTTAGTTCTGCCTTTGTGGCAAACATATATTCTGCAAAAAACATTACCTTTTTTAACTGCTCTTACAAATTATAGAATAATAATAATTACTATTCTTTTCTTTGTTTTAATTGCAGCTATTTCACTTTTTGGTTATTTTAAATTTAAAAAGAATTATTTCTTTTGGATAGTATATGCATCTTCAATTATTATATTTTCACTGGGTGCTTCTTATATGGCGCGCATTGTTCTTAAAAATTATCAGATAATGAGGCTCATTGTATTTTTAGATCCGAATGTTGACCCAAGAGGGGCAGGATGGAATATTATTCAATCTGTAACAGCCATTGGAGCCGGCGGAATTATGGGCAGAGGTTTTTTACAGGGAACTCAAAGTCATTACAGATTTCTTCCCGAACAAAGCACAGATTTTATTTTTTCGATTTTTTCTGAAGAAGCGGGTTTTATCGGCGGAATAGTAGTTTTTGCACTCTTTCTGCTGATTATAAATCGTCTTCTTTTTTCCATGAAAATAACAACAGACCCTTTTGCAAAATATATTTGTGCAGGACTTGCAGGCATGGTCGGTTTTCACTTTATTGTAAATGTCGGAATGACAATGGGTATAATGCCGATTACAGGACTTCCTTTATTATTCATGTCATACGGCGGATCATCTATTCTTGCATCTATGATAGGAATTGGTCTTGCATTAAGTATTTACGTAAGACGGTATAATAGATGATCTTAGTTGACCCTATAAAAAAATTTGCCGGCAATTTATTAACTGTAGATAAACCTTCCCGATATACAGGAGGGGAAACAGGATGTCTTGCAAAAATAACAGAAGCGCATTCTGAAAGTTTTAAAACAATGATTGCATTTCCAGACCTTTACGAAATAGGAATGGGAAACAATGCCTTAAAAATTATTTATAATAAAATGAATAGACAAGGAATATTCTGCGATCGCACCTTTGCACCTGCTCCCGATTTTGAAATGCTATTGCGTGTAACAGATACTCCGTTATACGGGCTTGATACCGGAATAAGCCTTGCAAGTGTTGATCTGCTTATGTTTACGCTAGGTTACGAGTTAGGATTAAACAGCATATTTACCATGCTGGATGTTTCAAAGATTCCTCTTCGCTGTGAACAGAGAAAAAATGATTCCTGTTATCCGATAATAATTGCAGGAGGTCCTGCAGTTTCCAATCCGTTTCCGTATTCGCCCTTTATTGATGCTTTCTGGATGGGCGAAGCAGAAGCAGGATTTTTTGATCTTGTAATTGAATTGGCAGAATTAAAAAAGACCGGTTTAGGAAGGGAAGAAATCTTTAAAAAAATAATATCTCACCCGAATATTTGGAGTAAAGAAAATAAAAAAAATACAAAAACAAGAAGGGCAATATATAACGGATTTTCAAGTGATGATGATGTATCTTTTGTCTATCCTGTACCAAGCATGAAGATCGTACAAAATCACGGTTCTGTAGAAATAATGCGCGGATGCCCTAACGGCTGCCGTTTTTGCCATGCAGGTTTTTGGTACAGACCTGCAAGACAAAAATCAAAAGATATAATTGTAAAACAAGTAAACGAAATGATAACAAAAGGCGGCTGGCAGCAGATAAGTCTTTCCTCGTTATCATCAGGGGATTTTAAAGGTATTGATGATTTAATCAATACTTTAAACAGTAATTTTTCTGATAAGCATGTTTCTTTCCAATTACCTTCACTTAAAGTATCAAGTTTTGCATTATCACTTTTAGAAAAAATATCTGTTACAAGAAAAAGCGGTCTAACCTTTGCCGTTGAAACACCTCTTGAAATTCAACAAATGGCAATTAATAAAGAAGTAAGTCGCGATTCTGTTATTGCAATTATAGAAGAAGCAAAAAAACGCGGATGGAAAGGCGCAAAGTTTTATTTTATGATAGGACTTACCGCAGCACAGTTTAACGAAGAAGAAGAAATAGTATCTTTTATTATTGATGTTGCCCGCAAAACAAGAATGCATTTTAACATAAATGTTGGAATATTCATTCCGAAACCGCATACCCCTTTTCAAAGCAGGCAGCAGCTTGACGGCGACACAGCATCAAGAAAACTAAATTTTATCCGCGCAAAATTAAAAACTTTCGGACACAAGGTAAGTATTTCCGATCCATTAATTTCAAAGATAGAAGGAATAATGAGCAGGGGAGACGAGAGGGCTGGTTTTCTTTGCGAAGAAGCTTGGAAAAAAGGAAGCCGGTTAGATGCATGGAATGAATTTATAAATAAAGATGTATGGCAGCAAATACTGGAGCAAAACTGTGATTATATTAATTCAGTATTTTCTGGAAAAATAAATTCTTGGCTGGAAATAGATTCATGTGTAAAAGATGAATTCATGCAGCAAGAACTTGATAAATCCAATAAATCGATTTGCACCCCTTCATGCAATGAAAAATGCTGTTTATGCGGAGTTTGTGAAAAGGGAAGATGGATGAGGGAAGAAAATGATAACTCTGTCTGTGCAGATAAAGAAAAACAATTATTAACACAAAATGACACTCCATTTGATGTAAAAAACAATGAAACAACCGTTAACCAAAAGAATAAAGAGGTTAACACAGAGCTTTTGAATAAAAAAGACCCTGCAACTTATAGGATTTTATTCAGTTTCAGTAAGGAAAACACTGCGGTTTTTCACGGGCACTTGCATTTGATAGAGATTTTTTCCATGTCGCTAAGAAGAGCCGATATACCGGTATTTTACACACAAGGATTTAACCCCCTTGCAAAACTGGAATTTGCTTCTTCTTTAGCAATGGGAATAAGCGGAAAATGTGAAATTGGAATAGCGGATTTTAAAGATGCATATAACCCGCAAGATTTTCTTATAAAATTAAACGAAAACTTGCCTGAAGGAATCGTTATTAAAAGAGCCGAATCCTTTGTAATAAAAAGCGGCGAAAAAAAACATTCATTATCATCTTTGCTTTGGGGTTTTTCTTATAAAGCTGAAAAAAATGATGATTTCGTTATTGCAGCTAAAGAAAAAACATATAGGCAGGAACGGCTTGATTATGATTGTCCGTCTGTTTTTTCATTGGTTCGCAATGAGGTTCTGGCGCGTAATATTATGGGTTTTAATAATAATGAATTCGCTTCTTATTTTAATGTTTATAAATATTTGTATGATAAGTAATTGCATCCATTTATTAAAAATCATATATTTTCTGGTAGACAGAACATACATTATGGATAGTAAAATATACAAAGAAAATCACTGGTGGTTTGAGTGTTTTTTGGTTCTCTTTTCTAATTAGCCTCAGGCAATTTAAAAATACTGATAAAGGTTGGTTTACTGTATAAAGTACCAAAACTTACCGGGTTACTGCCGATTGCAACAATATACATTGAAACATAAGCATAAGAAGCAACACTTGATGCTTGATTATTTGGTGTTACATCAGGATTAATAGTTGATACTGCATATTCATTAAATGATAATTCATCCGATCTTCTGAAAGATAAATCATCATCCGGTTTTGGTGTAATTAATTCATTTGATGAACGCCATAAAAGATAAGGGCTGCTGTTATTAAGTATTAAATAAGGAAAATTATCTAAACCTAATGTTACCGGAAAGAAAAAATCTAATGTTAAACCTTGTGAAGGAATATTTCCCAATAAACTATTTATATCTGCATTATATAATTCTAATGCATGATATTTTTGATCTTTAAATGTATTTTCTCCTAAAATTTTATCATATCTATTAGGGTCTGTATAAGGATCGAAGAAGTTAAAATCTGTGTTAAGTGTTGAATTAATAAAAATCCTTTCATTTGCGGCTTCTACACTGCTTTCTTGATTATTATCACTTAAATAAATCTTATAATAAATACGATACCCGTCTGCATAATATGACGGAGTATATAATGTTATTGTTGCACCTGATGTCATTGTCCTTTGACCTTCGGGTACTTGTTCAAGAAAATAATATTCCGGTATGCCGCATGTAAAAAAAATAAAAATGGGAAGTAATAGAAAAAAGATATTTTTTTTCATCTAAATACTTCAGGTTTACCCCTTTTCAATTAATTTCTAAAACAAGAATACGGCTTCTAGCCAGTTGCTGCCAGACAGGCATATCGGGCCAATTTATCATTACTGCACGGTATGCTTCAATGGCATCAGAGGTATTTCCTAATTGTTCATTAATTCTTCCAATAGAAAATTGAGCCCTTGGCGCTGAAGGAAATTCAAAATTATGGGATAAACATTCCTTTAATAAACTTAACGCGCTTTCAAGCTTGCCTTGCTCTTCTGCCGCTGCCGCTGCGTTAAACAATGAAATTGGTCCAAGATATGTTTTTGCCCCTGTGCCGGCGGATTTAATAAAAGCCTCTTCTGCTTTTGACCAGTCTTCCCTATTTACATATATTTCCGCAATCAAAGCCCATGCTTTACTTGGTGCAATCCCTTTTTTGTTTCCTGCAAAGTTTTTCAAGTCGGTAATCAATAGGTCTACTTCAGAATTTTCTTCTTTAAAAAAAGAAAATAAAGAGTCGTATTTTTTAGTTAATTCTTCCAACTGTACAATTGATTTTTTTTCTGAACTGTCTTTTACAGCTAAAAATACAATTGATGCAACAAACAGAATGATAAAAATACCTAATACGGCGAAAATCTTTTTTCTGTTTCTTTGAATAAAATCATTGAGTTTATCCATAAAATTGTCTTGTGTGTTCTTTTCGTTTTGCATACCTTCTCCTTTACTTACGCTTTGATCTGTAAAAATCAAGCCTCAATTTGCAGTTCTTTTATTAATCTTGACAAATAAGTCCGCTGTATGGCAAGAGCCCTGGCAGTCTCTGTCTGATTCCAATTGTTTTCTTCCAGCACTTTGCGGATAAAATTTACTTTAAAGTTATTTAATGCCGCTTTTAAATCACGTGCCTCTTGTATATGTTTTTCCCCATGATGATGCATTGAAACTTTATCATCATATGCTTTTAAAAATAAATCTTCTGTATTTATCAATTTATTCCTGCCTATAACACAGGCGCGTTCTATGCAGTTTTGCAATTCCCTGACATTTCCGGGCCATGAATATGAAAGAAGGGCTTCTATTGCATCTTGCGAGAATCCTTCAAACCGGGTTTCTTTTTGCTTTTTTGAATCACGCATAAAGTTATCAAGAAAAAAATGTGCCAATGCTATTATATCTTCAGGACGCTGGCGTAAAGCCGGAATGTAAATAGGAAATACATTTAACCTATAATAAAGGTCTTGGCGAAAAGCGCCTTTTTCTACCTGTTCTTCTAAATTTTTATTAGTGGCAGCAACAATCCGGACATTTACAGTGACTGTGGTATCAGAGCCGACTTTTTCAAACCGTTTTTCTTGAATTACACGTAACAGCTTTACTTGTAAGGATAAAGGTAAATCCCCTATTTCATCTAAAAAGATTGTTCCGCCGTCTGCCATTTCAAAACGTCCGTGACGGTTAGCTATTGCATTTGTAAAAGCGCCTTTTACATGACCGAATAGTTCGCTTTCCAGTAAACCTTCAGGAATGGCTGCACAATTAACCCTTACAAAAGGAGAGGAACATCTTTCGCTTCGCAGGTGTATCTGTTCTGCAAATAGTTCTTTTCCTACACCGCTTTCCCCTAACAGTAAGACAGATGAATCGGTCTTTGCTACCTTGTCTATAATATCAAGTTTTTCTAAAATTGCGGGGCTTTTTGTAATTATCGTGTGATATTGATCGTGGGTTATCCTGTCTTGCAGCTGTTTAATTTCGCGAAGTGATTTTTCCATACTTTGAGCATTTACAACAGCCAAAGCCGCCTGGTTTGCAAAAATCTCAAGCCATTCCATGTCTTCTTGAATAAACCCCTGCTCATCATTTTTATTGATTAGCTCCAAAACACCGATACATTCATCTTTTATACGCATAGGAACTGCAATTATTGTTTTACAGGTATAATTTATTTCTTCGCCTATATTACGCAAATGTCTTTTATCGTTTGCCGCATCATTTACAATTAATGATTTATTGTTATGTGAAACCCAGCCTGCAATTCCCTCTCCGGATTTTACTGTGAATTTTTTTACTTCGCCGCCTTTTTCTCCAAGTGCAACTTCAAAATACAATTCGTTTTTTTCTTTGTCCATTAATAAAAGACTGCTTGCCTGAGCATCGCATAATTGTGTTGCAGATTCCATAATCTGAGATAAAAGATTGTGAACATCTTTATAATCAGAGTTAATTAAAGAGTTAATCTCTATAAGAGTATGAAATTTTTTTGCATCGATCTTTGACAGCATAGCTATCCTTTAGACCTTATTCAGCATCAGCAGGACCTTCGCGCTTTGGCTGAGATTCATTTGTTTTCGATTTAAGAACAGCACCCAATGTATAAGTGGAATCAGAAGATTCTTCTTTTGCCATATACCGGGAAATATCGTCCCGCTGTATTTTCTTCTGATAATCCCGAATGGAGAAAGTAACCTTTTTCTTGTCTTGTTGGATTTCCATGACAATCGCTTTTACTTTATCTCCCATCTTATATTTTTTCATTGCTTCATCGGCATCTTCTTCGCGGTTTTCAGCCAAGTTTGTTTTTGGGATAAGCCCTTCTATCCCGCTTGTTACGCGAATAAAAACACCGAAAGGCTGAATATTAACAACCTCCCCTTCTACAGAAGAGCCAACTTTATATGTTTCGCAGAACTCTATCCACGGATTTTCTGAAAGCTGTTTAATACCGAGTTTAATATTTCGGCTTTCAACATCAACAGAAATGACCATTACTTCAATTTCCTGTCCGACAGAAAGACCTAAATTCTTTGATTTTTTTGTTGTCCATGAAATATCATCGCTGTGAAGGAAACCGTCTATCCCCTCTCCTATTTCGATAAATGCCCCTGCATTTGTTACTTTTACAACCTTTCTGTTAATTCTAGTTCCAACAGGATATTTTTCCGCTAAGTTGTCCCAGGGGTTTTCCTGCACTTGTTTAAGCCCTAAAGAAACACGCCCGGCTTGAAGATCGTAACCTAAGATCATACATTCAACAAGGTCGCCTGATTTTAATAAGTCTTGCGGTTTTTGAATTTTCTTTAACCATGAAAACTCTGATATATGCGCAAGCCCTTCGATGCCTTCTTCAAGTTCGATGAACGCGCCGAATTCCGTAAGCTTTGTAACCTTGCCTTTTACAATATCGTTCACATGATATTTTTCTTCAAAGTGAACCCAAGGATCATCTGTATAATGTTTAAGGGAAAGATTGATTCTTTTTTCCTGCTTGTCTATGCGTATAACTTTTAGTTTTATTTCCTGACCTTTTTTTACAAAATCTTTAGGACGCGTAACATGACCCCAGCTCATATCGTTGATATGAAGCAAGCCGTCAAAACCGCCTAAGTCTATAAATGCACCGAATGAAGTAAAACTTTTTACAACGCCTGAAATGTCCGTGCCTATCGGTGTGTTTTCAAAAAAATCATTTCTTCTTCGTTCAAGTTCTTCTTCCATGCATTTGCGTCTGTTTACAACAATGTTGATCTTTCCGTCAGAATAAAGACGTTCAACATAGACAAGAATTTTTTTATTTAAAAGTGATTCCGGTTTTTCCGGTTTTTGCGTATCAGCCTGACTGATAGGTAAAAATGCTCTTGCATCTGCACCTAACACTACTTCATAGCCGCCTTTTACAAGTTTATCGATTGTACCTTCAACAGCTTTTTTTTCTGCAAAAGCTTGTTTTAAGTTTTTCCAGAAAAGTTTTGCATCTGCTTTTTGTTTTGATACAATAACTTCTCCGTATTTGTTTTCCTTTGTTATAAGGATAACAGGAACGCAGTCGCCAATATTCGGAATCTCGGAAAATTCCGTAAGCGGTATCTTTCCTTCTGATTTGTAGCCTACATCTACAAATACCTGATCTGAGGTAACCTGTACTACCTTGCCTTCTACCAGCTGTCCTTCTTCCAGCTGTTCCAGAGTCTTTAAATACTCTTCCTGTAATTGTGTTTGAATGTTTTCTCCGGAACCAGTGTCTGGAGCCACTTCCTTCTCTTCTGCCATTTTTTTCTTTCCTTAAATGTTAATCTATCTTATCTATCAATTTGTCATAAACTTCAATAATGGTCAAGTCCGATGTATCCAAATATTCAACCCCTTGCGCAATTTTTAAACTTCCTTCAACTTTATTCTTGTCTATCGCATCCCGCTGCAAAATCGCGTCCTTTATCTCTGTAAGGCTTAAAGCCGAAACCCCCTGATCATAGCGTCTTTTTGCCCTTGCATCCACAGAGGCATCAATGTAAAAGCGGTAGTCAGCATCGGGAAAAACAACAGTGGTCATATCCCTGCCTTCTACGACCACATCTCTTCCTTGTGAAAGGCTGCGGATTAAATCGTTTATAATATGGCGTATCGGCACAATGGACGAAAGCGGTGATGAATTACGGTCAATTTCATCGGTATGGAGAAAAGGGGTGACATCTTCCCCGTCCAGATAAACTTGGTCTTTATCATAGGAAATTTGGGTGTTTTTTGCAAATTCTATAACTTTTTCACTGTTTTTTATATCTATTTTTGAACGTAAACAACCTAAGGTTATAGCCCTATAGAGTTTGCCTGAGTTTATATATGTGAAATTTTTCCTTTCCGCTATCAATTTAGCGATAGTGCTTTTCCCAGAACCTGCAGGTCCGTCAATTGCTATTACCATTTTTTCCCTCTCTAGATATATATTATAACACTATCTTGAAGAGTTTGTTTTATTTTTCTGTGATACCAAATCTATAATTCTTATACGCTTTTACGGATAAAATTATTAATTTAATTCAGAAAGTTCTTTCTCAGTAAGATTTCTTGAGTTTCCTTCGGCAAGATTTCCAAGTAACACTGTCCCAAATCTTACCCTTCTTAATAATGATGGATGCAGATGGAAGTGTGAAAATACCCTTCTTATTTCACGGTTTTTACCTTCGATTAAAATGATGCGCATACTCTTTCTTCCTGTTCTTTCTGCTATTTTTGCTTTGTAATATTCACCCTCTATTGTTATTCCGTTATTGAAAGCGTTTATTGTTTCATCGCCGATTATGCCTGTGGCTTCTACGATGTATTCCTTTTCAAGAGCGGAACTTGGGTGCCCCAAGCGGCTGGCAAAATCACCGTCATTTGTGAAAAAGATTAAACCGCAGGACAGGTAGTCAAGCCTGCCTACACTGTAGAGTCTTTCTTTTGCAGGGGGAAGAAGACTTAAAGCCAAAGGTCTTTCTTGCGGATCACTTGAACTGCAAATATATTGGGCGGGTTTATGAAGAGCGATATATAACTTGCGGTTTTCCAAGTGAACAGGTTTACCATCAAGAAGGATTAAATCTGTGTCTTCTACTTTTGTTCCCTGTGCTGTGATGATAACACCATTTACTGAAACTCTTCCCTTTGCGATAATTTCTTCTGCCGCACGCCTTGAGGCTATACCCGCATGAGAAAGATAAACTTGTAATCTAATCTTTTTCCCCTTCCAGTTCAAACTTTTCTGCGTCGTATTCATTTAATTTTGGGAGATCCGAAATCGAATTAAGGTTAAATATTTTTAAGAATTCTTTTGTAGTGCCGTATAAGACAGGTCTGCCGGGGATATCTTTTTTTCCTACTTCGCGGACAAGCCCTTTTTCAAGAAGAAGGCGTATCATATTATCTGCCGATACGCTGCGAATTTTTTCAATTTCCGCTCTTGTTACAGGCTGCTGATATGCAACGATAGAGAGCGTTTCCATTGCAGCCCTTGATATTTTCGCCTCGCTTTTTTTCCCGTATCTTTCTTTCAGATTTTCCCAAAGCTCACGTTTTACAGAAATCATAACAGCTCCGCTTATGCGTGAAAGTTCTAAAGCGTTATTTTCTGACGCATAACGCTTTTCCAAATTTTCAAGCGCAGCTATTACTTTTTCTTTAGAAAGCGAACTTATCCTTGCTATTGTACCTTCGTCGAGAGCCTCCCCTTCCATAAAGAGAATTGCTTCGACAAGCGCTGTTTCCTTTTCAATGTTTTCTGTCACAGATTACTCCGAGTCAATTTTAATATAATTGTTTTAAATCCTTAAATCTTTAAGAACTTGGTTTTATGAGTATATCACCAAAGAGGCGGTTTTGATAGATCACAATCATGCGCATTTTGGCGGCTTCAAGAACTGCAAGAAAAGCGCATACTATGTCCATAGCCCCTTGATGTATAATCAACTCTGTAAAGAGGCACTGTCCTTTATTTTCCAGTAATTCAACAAGGAGGGTTGTTTTTTCATTAACGCTTACTTCTTCGTAAAGATCGATGATACGCTCTGCACTTAAGTTTACTGTTAATGTCGAGAAGGTTTTTACCAAATCCCAAATATCAACTTTTTCCCAAATATCATCATCTGTAAAGGGAAGATTATGCTGAAGCCTTTTACGCTCAATTATCCAATCATTTTCCTTTTCTTTTTCTTCCATCAGCTCTGATAATTTTTTAAATTTTTGATACTCAATTAAACGGTCAACAAGCTCGGCGCGCGGGTCTTCATAATCATCTTCCATTTCGACAGGCAGCAAAGTCCGGCTTTTTATATACAGCAAATTTGCCGCCATTGCATGAAAGGCGGTAAGATCATCAAGGTCCATAGTTTCAACATTACGCAGATATTCGATGTACTGCTCTGTTATTTGAGCTATCGGGATATCGTAAATATTAACCTCGTTTTTACGGATCATATGCAGCAATAAATCAAGGGGACCTTCAAACTCGCTTATTTTGAAGCTATGCCGTTCGGCAGTTTGCTTTGCTGAAAGAGCTTCCTGGGTTGTTTCCATTTAATTAAGTATAGCAGGAAATATTGACTATTTCCAGCCCATCATTGATAAATTCAAAGATTGACAAATCCAATTATCTTTGTTAACCTGATAAATAATATGGTTAACAAAATATCAACTAGAACTTTACGAAACCGCTATGTTTTTACCGCTGTTTTTGCAGCGATGATTGCTGTGTCAGGTTTTATTATAATTCCGCTTCCAGGAATTCCTGTTCCTTTAGTTTTAAAAAATCTCTTTATAGTACTTTCCGGCACTATACTGGGCAGTTTTTACGGCGCTGTTGCAGTCTTTATTTTTATTATAGCAGGTATTTTAGGGATACCTTTGTTTGTGCTTCCGGGTGTTGCAGTTTTTTCCACCCCTTTGGGCGGTTATATAATCGGCTATTTTTTTGCTAGCCTTATTGCGGGGCTTATCTGCGGATTACCTAAAACAAGCGAAAAAAAAGTAACTGCTTTATTTCTTATAAGATTGATTATCGCTTCTTTTTTAGGTTTTATAGTAATTTTAATTTGCGGGGTTCTTTACATGATGCGCCTCAATTCGATGTCATTCATCGCTGCATTCAGCGCAGGCGCTCTTCCCTACCTAATCGGCGATTTTATTAAACTTTTAATCAGCATACCTCTGGCACTCAAACTGCGCCCGATTGCTGCAAGGTATATAAATGAATAATATTGCGGTAAAACTCAGCAATATTACAAAACACTTTCCTGTTAACGATCAACATCAAGAAAATGATCAAATTAAAGACGGAAAATTTTATGCCTTAGATGATATTTCCCTTTCTATCGAAGAGGGAGCTTGCGCTGTTTTTGCAGGCGCTAACGGTTCAGGGAAAAGTCTTTTAATGTCGATTATTGCCCGTCTTGAAGAGCCTGACAGCGGCACTGTTGAGACTTCTGCAAGAACGGGTCTTGTTTTTCAAGAGCCTGATGCACAAATACTCGGTGAAACAGCACGTGAAGATATTGCCTTCGGTCCTCTTAATTTAGGTTATTCTAAAAAAGAAATTTTTTCTTGTGTTGAAGATGCTCTGACACAGACAGGGTTAAATCATAGAGCGGATTTTCCATCCCACTCTCTTTCAGGCGGAGAAAAGAGGCGTCTTGCAGCAGCAGGAGTATTGGCAATGAATGCGCAAATCATCATTTTTGATGAGCCTTATGCAAACCTTGATTATCCGGGTGTTGTTCAAGTTAACCGTCTTTTTCAGCAATTAAAAAATGATAAAAAAACGCTCATTATTCTTACACACGAACTTGAAAAATGCCTTGCTCTTGCCTCTCATTTTTTTGTTTTATATAAAGGGAAAAAAGTTTTTGACGGCAGCGCATCTGATGCATTAATGCTTAACCTTGAGGATTGGGGTATTCATCATCCTTTGAAAAAAAATACACAATGTTTAGAGGATTTGTTATGGTAAAAAAACAGGTGATTTTTAAATACAAAACAATAAAAGGTCCTCTTCATAAATTACCTGCAATTTTAAAACTTTTTATACTAATACTAACATCATTTTTTTGTATGTTTTTTTCTTCTTTATGGCTTTTAATCGGAATATTTTTAGCTGTTATTATTGCTTTTATTTGTAAAATTTCTTTGCGCGAACAATTAACAGATTTTAAACCTGCTGTTTTTTATATTATATTATTATACTCGTTATCAGTATTTTCAAATATATTTGATTATTGGGATTTTTTATTTCCATTAAACTCTTTTTTAATATTTTTATTAATTCCGCAAATTGATTTTATTCATATCATTTTTAAATTTATATTGATAATTCAATTATCCGCTCTTTTTTTTAGAACAACAAGTTTAATTGATATAAAAGAGGGTTTAATATTTCCTTTTATTGGAAAAAAAATAAAAAGAAAATTTTCTTTTTCAGAAAATATTTCTCTCTTTCTTTGTTTTATTCCTGAAATATTTCAAACATGGGCAAATATTAATCTTTCATGGAAAGCGCGTGCAGGTAAAAACGGAATAAAAAAAATTAAAGCACTTCTTTTTATTTTAATTATTTTGAGTTTTGAAAAGGCTTCTCTTAAAGCAAAAGCAATTGAAGCAAGGAGTATAAAATGAAAGAAAAAAATAATGATTTATTATTTAATGATGTAACGCGTGTATCCAGTAAAGCGCAGTTGCTTTCACAATTACGAGAAAAACAAGGCGGTCTTATCAGCGGAAGCGTTCTTGCTAAGGAATTGGGTGTATCACGGGTTGCAATTTGGAAAACAGTTCAATCTTTAGTTTCTGCAGGATACTCTATCGAAACAAAAGAATCCGGGTATCTTTTAAAACCGGAAAATGAAAAAGATTTTCTTTATCCTTGGGAATTTGAAAATATTATTAATGATCAAAATGAACTGCAATTTTATCATTATTTAAAAACAGACAGTACAATGAATAGAGCGCGTGATTTAGCATTACGCACAATGGAAAATGCTTCTGCTTTGCAGCAAAAACAGCGTGCTGTTGTTTGTGCAGACAAACAAAGCGCGGGAAGAGGCAGATACGGCAGAACATGGATTTCACGTCAAGGAGGGCTTTTCTTTTCAATTTTAGAAAAACCTAAACTTACAATATCAGACTATACTCTTTTATCTCTTGTTATACAAATTGCTATTGTTAAAAGTATTTCTGCTATTTGCGGAAAAAAAGCGTTTCTTCGCTGGCCAAATGATATTTATATAAACAACAGAAAAATTGCAGGATTAACAACTGAAGTTTTAGGTGACGGGGATTTAATTTCATGGTTTATAGGCGGAATAGGAATCAATATAAATAATAAAGCGCCTACTTTAAAAGCAATAAGCTGCTCTGAAATTTTGGGAAAACAAATTTCAAGAAAAGATGTGTTATGCAAAATACTTCAAGAAATAGAAAATATAAATAAAAAATATAAATCTAATGCTGCATATTTTCAAGGAAACAGCAATCTTGCAAAAGAATGGAATTCTCTGTCAGATTGTATTGGTGCAAAGACAGCGGTGTTTGAACCGGAAAGCAAAGATGATGATTTTCTTGAAAAACAAGGAAAAATTCTTGCACGAGGCATTTTTAAAGGTATAGACCCGATAGGAAGATGTATAATAAAAACAGAAGATGCAAACTCTGTTTGTGCAGAAGAATTATATTTTAATCATGGCTCTGTGTCATTGGCGTTTTTGAATTAATATTTTTACATCACTTCCAAAAACGGTATACACACTAAATGAAATGCGTCTTTTAAAACCATCATAACAGCGTGGGATAATTCTAACCTCACTTTTGATAATGCTTTGTCTTCGCATGAAAGAATAGGACATTCATGATAAAAGCGGCTGAATGATTTGGATAACTCATATAGAAAACCGGTAAGATGAGAAGGATCAAGAGAGGCAGCAGCTTCGCTTACCGCAAAGGGATATTCTGCAAGAATTTTTAATAATTCCCACTCAGGATCAGAAATTAAAAGCGAAAAATCAATTGCTGAATTATTTTCAATTTCTTTGCTTTTTCTAAGCATCGAAGAAATACGTGCTCCCATATATTGCAAATAAGGACCTGTGTTACCGGTAAAAGATAGCGATTCTTTTGGATCAAAGAGCATATCTTTTACAGGATTAGGCTGAAGTAAAAAATAATGAAGCGCGCCAAGCGCGATTTTTTCCGCAACTTCGCTTGGATCTCCTACATCTTCTTCCCTCCCCTTTTCTTTGATTTCATCTAACGCCATGTCACGTAACGAATCAATTAAATCGTCTGCATCTACTACAGTCCCTTCGCGGCTTTTCATTTTTCCTTCCGGGAGATTTACCATACCATAGGAAAGATGATGTAAGTTTTTTGCCCAATCAAATCCTAATTTTTCAAGAAGGATAAATAATACTTTAAAATGATATTGCTGTTCAGAGCCTACCACATAAATTAATTTATCAAACTGCCATTCTTTGTGCCGGCTTATCGCTGTTCCGAAATCCTGAGTTATATATATCGAAGTGCCGTCACTTCGCAAAAGTATTTTTTTATCAAGTTTTTCATCGGTTAGATCAACTGCAACAGCGCCGTCTTCTTGACGGAAGAAAATTCCTTTTTCAAGCCCTTTTAAAACTTCGTCCTTGCCTAACATATAAGTTTCGCTTTCAAAATCAAACTTATCAAAAGAAATACCTGTGCGCTTATAAGTTTTTTTCATTCCTTCGATAGCCCAGCAATTCATTTTTTTCCAAAGCTCTCTTATTTCTGAGTCTCCTGCTTCCCAGCCTCGAAGCATTTCTTGCGCTTTTTTCATCATCTGCGCTTGATTTTCTGCTTCTTCTTTTTGAACTCCGTTTTTTATAAGCTCTTCCGCTTCTTTTTTTAATTCTTTGCTGAAACAAACATACCATTTGCCGACAAAATGATCGCTTTTTAAATTTTCTGACTCAGGTGTTGTATTTTTTCCCTGCTCTTTATAAGCAAGCATAGATTTGCAAATATGTATGCCTCTGTCATTTATAATGCAAACTTTTCTTACTTCTGCTTCGCAGGCTTTAATAATTCTTGAAACACTTTCACCTAACACATCGTTTCTAAGATGCCCAAGATGCAAGGGTTTATTTGTATTTGGGCTTGAAAATTCTACCATTACTTTTTGACCTTTCAAAGTGCCGGGTTTTCCAAATGAAAAACTTTCTGACACATCGTTTTTATAAGAAAAAAACATTTCCATTATTTCTTTTGCAGTTTGCCTTCTATCCATCTTTATATTTAAATAAGGTCCTTGTACTTCGATTTTTGATTTTTCATCGCAATTTAAAGATTTATTTAATCTTTCTGACAATATTTGAGCAATTTGAGGCGGTCCTTTCTTTAAAATTTTTGCAAAACTGAACATGGGAAAACCAAGGTCTCCCATTTCGCGGTTCGGCGGAATTTCTGCTGTTATTTGAGTTTCATCAATTTTTTCGTTTGTTCCAGCTTCATTTAAAATTTCATTTACTGCACAGGTAATTTTTTCTTTCCATGTTTTTTTGTAATCGTACATTGTTTTCTCCAAAGTTGATTATGTATTATTAATAAAAAAAAGTAAACAGAGAAATATTTACCGTATCGCAGAGGTAGATGAAATAACTTGAAATAATAATTTTTTTATTATATTATAAAAACATATGTTAAACGGAAGGGAAAGAACTGGAATTGCGTTTTTATATTAAGGGTAATAAGTTTGTATCTAAAATAAATCCATAATTAAGGTGAGGGTTAATATCACAGTCATAGTATTGCCGATAACTCACAAACACGCCGCTTTTACGGCGCATTTGTGAGTAAAAACGCTTATACCTTTTTTACCGCTTTGTCCATGTGCCGCCGCCATACGAATTTGAACTGGTATATGTACCGGGTCCGCCTGCAAGATATTTCTCGCGAAGATCGCCCATGTAGCCTTCTGCACCGTTCCAGCCTAATGCGTTAGCATGAAACCTTGCCGCGGGGATAGTGCCCTGAAAGGTAACGCTTGTAAGGATGTTGTTGGAGAACGCCGCCTCGCCGATAGATGTAACGCTGGCGGGGATTGTTAAGCTGCTAAGACCATAACAGCGATTGAACGCCGCCTTGCCGATGGATGTAACACTTGCCGGAATTGTTATACTTTTAATAACACTGGAACTAAACGCATTGTCGCCGATAGTAGTAACGCCGTTTAACAATATTACGCTTTCAATGTTTTCGCAGTCAGAGAACGTATTTGCGCCGATAGTAGTAATACTGCCGGGGATTGTTATGCTGGTTATATCTGTTCCTGCAAAGCCGCCTTCGAATTTATAAGTACTATCGTTATATTTAGATGCCACTATAGCGGTTACAGGATGCCCTTGAGGGCAGGTTGCGGGGATTACTATAACTTTATCGGTTTGCGTACCTATTGAGACAGCACAGCCGGTTCTTGCATGAGTGAAGGCAAGACTTGGGAGTTCGCGTTTTGTTTTTACTTGTCTGTCCGCAGTCGCTCCCAACGGAATCATTATTAATTCATCGCCGTTTAAGGTATAGGTAGTATCCATGCGTGAGTAGCTATCAACCATGGTTATTGTTAAATTATCAAGGTAAGTATCCCATCTGATTTTTTGATCCTCGTTACTGCCGCTTAGCCTTATAGTGCCTGTTCTGTCATCATTAAATGTATATAGATGTCCTGTATCACTTCTCCACTTACCGACAAGCAGTTTCTGTTCTTCTGTCAACTCCGCTTCCTCCGCATTCTGCATCTGTGCTGCCATCGAGAACGCTTCTAACATTGCGCAGGAAAATATTGAAGAAATTATTACCGCCGCTAAAACGATAATCCCTAAATTGCGGGCAAAAGCCCTGCGGACGAAAGTCCGATGTTTGTTTTTCATTAAAAAAACCTCCTATTTATTATAAAAGCCATACGGCATTTTATCTATGTGATCATAATATTCCTCTATGTGAGTATTAGAGCATGGTTCTTACATACATACACAACAATATATCATCATTTTAGTAGTATTTCAACTTATTATTATGTTTTTTTGTATATTTTTTTATACACTCCCAGTGTCTTTGCGAGAAATTATTTAATTATTAAAACAATTCCCCTTGAACGAGTTTATCATTCTTTTGAGGCGCAGATTGAATCAGCTTTATAAATTGATCTTCATCAATAATAGGTATTCCAAGCTCTTTTGCTTTTTTATTTTTTGATGAGCCGGAAGTTGTGTCATTTGTAACAAGATAGGAAAGCCCTTTTACTACGGCAGACTTTGCTTGCGCGCCGAGCGCTTTTATTTTTTCTTCCGCCGCTCCCCTCTTCATAGTTTTTAATTCGCCTGTAAAACAAAATGAAATTCCGCGTAAAGGCTGAGTTTCTTCTGAAGGAGGGTCTGCAATTGATATTACTTTTGTTTTTAAAACTTCTTTTATTTCTTTTGCGCACTCTTTTAATCCGTCTGCAATTATTTTTGCTGTAATTTCACCTAACCCGAATACAGCGGATAAATCTGAAACCGATGCTTCTTGCAGTTTTTCTAAAGTGTCAAAACCTGCTCCCGCTACTTTATCCATCGTGGTTTCTGCAATACCTTCAAAATCAAAACCTGCAATGAATTGCGCCAGTGTTAATTCTCTTTTTGTTTGTATGTGTCTAATTACTTTAATAGCAGATTTTTCTCCCATTCTGTCATATTCTGCCAAGTCTTCGGCTTTTATTGTATATAATTGGTGTATTTGTTTTATTCCTTTTTCAAATAATTGAAGAAGAAGTTTTTCTCCTAATTCTCTGATATTAAGAACCGAAACCCATTTTTCAAGTCGATGCAATAGACGTTTGGGACATTCAGGGTTCGGGCAATAAAGCCTTGTTCCAGCATCTAAAAGAGTTGAATTACATATGCTGCATTTTTGCGGGAATATAATTTCTGTTGTTTCATCTGATGATATATCTTTGTTAGGTGCTAATCCTTCAATTTTTGGAATTATTTCTCCTCTCTTTACAACTGAAACGGCAGAGCCTATTTTTAATTCCATTGCACGTATCATGTCTGGATTGTTTAAGCTTGCTCTTTTTACTGTTGTCCCTGCAAGACGGACAGGATCAATAATTCCTACAGGAGTGTAAGTTGCGCCGTTTTCGCTCCATATCACCTCACGAAGAAAACTGAATGCAGTTTCTAGTTCAAATTTAAAAGCAATTTGCTTTTCAGGGCGTGCCTTGCGTAAATCAGACATATCTGTCTCATTGTCCTTTACAACAAGACCGTCAATATCAAAGGGAAGTTGATCTCTTGTCTTTGCAATTTTCTCGCGGTATGCGATTATATCTTCCGGTGCTGTAAAGGACTGCGACTCTGATGTTACAAAGCCTCTCTTTTTTAGCCAATCAATTTTTTGTAGTTCATCTTTAAAAAATTGATCATCGTCCATTGCTGATGCGTCATATACAATCAGGTGCAAATTCTCACAGCCTTCGCCGTCCTTGCGCCGCATAATTCCGTTGGCGGCATTACGGCAATTCGCTTTAGCAGGATATTTGCTCTCCCAAATATCGTGCGTCATAATTACTTCGCCGCGAACGCCGCCTGTAAAAGAGACGTTCATTTTTTGAACTACGCCGGACATGCGGCGCGCATTAGGCGTGATATCATCACCTGTAATTCCGTCTCCGCGCGTTACAGCTCTTATCAATATTCCTTTTTCGTATTGAAGTTCAAGACTTGCTCCGTCCATTTTAAATTGAACGATAAATATTTTTGTTAACTGCTTTTTTTTATCGGTTAACGATGCGTTTATTTCATCGATTTTTGCTATTTGTTTTTTTACCCATGCTAAGAATTCTTGAGGATTAGATGCCTTTTCTTGGCTTCCCATTGGGATTAAATGCTTCGCTTTCGGGAAACCGTCAACATCAAAACCTGTTCCTACTTTTTTTAATACTTCGCTATCAGGTGCAATTTTTTTTAATTCGTCCCAAAGAAGATCAAACTCGCCGTCAGAAATTTCAGCTTCTCCGTTGTAGTAGGAAGCCTGATATTTTTGTATTAATTTTTCAAGTGCGGCAATTTCATTATTTTTTGACTTCATGAAATTATTGTATCATTAAAAAGCATTACGTGCGATACGAAACCCCATGTAAAACATTCCGAGATAAGGTGTCTGTCCGAATCTGTATGCGCTTCTGCATTGCGAAGAGCCCGAATCAAAACAGCCTCCGCGGTAAACACGCCTGTGACCTGTTGCAGGACCTATAGGATCAATCTTTGGCTCTGCTGTGTATGGTATCATCCAGTCCCAGCACCATTCTAGAATATTTCCGTGCATATCATATAAACCCCATGCATTCGGCTCTTTTTCTCCGACAGGGTGTGTATGGCGGCTCCAAAAACCGTTTACTGTTGTAGAAGAATTTTCATTGAACCATCCTGCTGCATGCAAAGTGTTACCCGAATAAAAAGGAGTTGTCGTTCCCGCGCGGCATGCATATTCCCATTCTGCTTCTGTGGGAAGCCTGTAACCATTTGCTTCTCTATTCCATGTAACTTGCCCGCCGTTAACTGTATAAACAGGTGTTAAGCCTTCTGCCGTGCTTCGCCTGTTGCAATAATTTACAGCATCAAACCAGCTTGTCGAATCTACAGGATGATCCGGATTTTTTGTTTGGCTGGGATTTACTCCCGTTACCGCCTGATACTCAGCTTGCGTTACAGGAAACTTTGCAATGTAAAATGATTTTAATGTAACCCGATGCTGAGGTTCTTCATCGGCCATATTCCTTCCGAATTCATCTTCAGGGCTTCCCATAAGAAATGTTCCGCCTTCTATCCTTATCATTTCATTCTGAACTTGTGAAAACATAAACTCTGATTGCAGACACATACAAATGAATAAGGAAATGAATAAAAATAAACTTTTCTTCATATTGATCATTTTATAGCTTTTAATTTTTTTTGACAATATAATTAACAAGAATTTTGATAAATCTGTTAATTTTCATGAATATTCTATCGTCTCATACATATCTTTAATAAATATGATAAATTAAGTATAATCATTATTGAGGGGAATAATTATGAGTGTTTTTGAAATTTACGTAGAAAAAAAAGAAAAATTTGCAGAGGAAGCATCCGCCGCCGCTTCTGATTTGCGGCTTGGTCTTCAGTTAAAAAATATAGAGTCTGTCAGAATAATCAACCGCTATTTTGCCGAAAATATTTCGCAGGAAGATTTTGAAAAAGCAAAAAACACGATTTTTTCTGAGCCTCCTGTCGATATAATTTATGACACTCTGCCCTCTTTAAATGATGCGCGGGTTTTTGCAGTTGAGTTTCTTCCCGGACAGTTTGATCAAAGAGCTGATTCCTGCGCGCAATGTATTTCTCTTGCAACAGGAAAAGAAAGACCTAATATTCATTCATCAAAAATATTTGCCATATACGGTGATATTTGCGATGATGATTTTTCCCGTATTAAATCGTGGCTTATAAACCCTGTAGAAAGCAGGCAGGCAATTTTAGAAAAACCGCAAACCTTATATCAAAAATACCCTGAACCCAAAGATGTTGAAAATATAAATAATTTTATTTCGTTTAACAATGATGAACTTTTACAATTACGCATAACGATGAACCTTGCAATGGATTTATCGGATTTACAATTCTGCCAAAAATATTTCCGCGATGAAGAAAAACGCGATCCTACAGTGACAGAAATAAGGGTTCTTGACACTTATTGGTCTGATCATTGCCGTCACACGACATTTTTAACTCATTTAGATGATATTAATATTGATGATGAGCTGTTACGCGAAAGTTTTAATAATTATCTTGAACTGCGAAAAGAATTAAACCGTGATGATAAACCTGTCACACTGATGGATATTGCGACAATCGGGGCAAAAATATTAAAAAAAAGAGGCTTATTAAATGATTTAGATGAATCAGAAGAAATAAACGCTTGCTCTGTAAAAATCAATGTTGATGTTGACGGCAAAGAGCAAAAATGGCTTCTAATGTTTAAAAATGAAACGCACAATCATCCAACAGAGATAGAACCTTTCGGGGGGGCGGCAACATGCTTAGGGGGGGCAATCCGCGATCCGCTTTCAGGACGCTCCTTTGTTTATCAGGCTATGCGCGTAACAGGAGCGGCAGACCCTCTGCAAGAAGAAAAAAATACTCTTACAGGCAAATTGCCTCAAAGAAAAATTTGCAGAACATCTGCTGCAGGTTACAGCTCTTACGGGAATCAAATAGGGCTTGCAACAGGTCTTGTTAACGAGATATATCATCCGGGTTATGTCGCAAAGAGGATGGAAATAGGAGCAGTCATAGGAGCCGCTCCTGTTGAAAATGTAGTAAGGGAAGTTCCAGCCGCAGGTGATGTTGTAATCCTGCTTGGAGGGAGAACAGGCAGAGACGGCATAGGAGGTGCGACAGGCTCTTCAAAATCGCATAACGCAAGTTCTTTGGAAACCTGCGGCGCAGATGTTCAGAAAGGCAATGCGCCGGAGGAGCGGAAAATTCAGCGTCTTTTCCGCGATGAAAATGTTACACGATTAATTAAACGCTGTAACGATTTCGGTGCGGGAGGCGTCAGCGTCTCTGTTGGTGAACTTGCAGACGGGCTAATCATCGATTTAAGTAAGGTCCCCAAAAAATATGAAGGCTTAGACGGAACGGAACTTGCAATCAGCGAAAGTCAGGAGAGGATGTCTGTAGTTGTTGCAAAAAAAGATGCGCAGCAATTTATAATGCTCTCATCAAAAGAAAATTTAGAAGCGACTGTCATTGCAGAGATTACAGAAGAGCCGCGCCTTGTAATGAATTGGAAAGGAAAAACAATTGTTAATCTTTCAAGAAATTTTTTAAATTCAAACGGAGCTGCAAAATACGCGAAAGTAAAAATATCATATAAAGAAAAATTAATAGTGAACAAAGAGCAATTTACAGACAGCAATGAGTTAATTAAATATTTCAGTAATTTAAATATTTGCTCTCAAAAAGGGCTTGTAGAAAGATTTGATTCAAGTATTGGAGCTGCAACAGTTATCGCTCCTTTCGGCGGAAAATATCAGCTAACTCAGACGCAAGTAATGGCTGCAAAAATCCCCGTTTTAAAAGGAGAAACAAAAACTTGCTCCCTTATGTCATGGGGCTTTGATCCTGAAATTTCTGAACTAAGCCCGTATCACGGCGCTGTTTATGCTGTGATATACTCGGTTGCAAAAATAATTGCAGGAGGCGGAAGCAGAAAAAAATGCTGGCTGACATTTCAAGAATATTTTGAAAAGTTACGAGACGATCCGGCACGATGGGGAAAACCTTTTGCCGCATTACTCGGCGCACTAGACACGCAGTTAGGTTTAGAAATAGCTGCAATAGGCGGAAAAGATTCAATGTCAGGCAGTTTCTCGGTTAACAGTAATAAAGAGATCAATGTGCCTCCAACACTTGTTTCATTTGCAGTTTCTGTAACAAAAATTGATAATATTATTACGCCTGAGTTTAAAAATGCAAACAGTTTTGTATATCTGCTAACCCCTCCATATTCGGTTTATGAAAAATGTGATTTCTCTGTTATGCGCAAATATTTTGATAATGTCGAAAAACTAATCGCACAGGGAAATATTCTTTCTGCATGGGCTGTCGGTTCAAGCGGAATTGCCGAGGCAGTTTTAAAAATGTGTTTCGGAAACGGTATAGGTTTTAATGCACATAATGACAGTTTATTAACAAAAGGTTACAGCGCAGGCGGTTTTATTGTTGAAACAGAAAAGGAAATAAAAATTAATAATTTGAATTATGAATTAATTGGACGTACATCTGAATCATTTTATATTGATATACCTGCTTATAAAGGAAATAAAATATCATTAAATAATTTTCAAAATGAGTGGGCAGAAAAATTAGAGCAGGTATATCCTGAATCTATAAAGCAAGATGGAAAAACAGAAAATTTTTATTTTGATAAAAATAGTTCATCTTCCTCTGTCCTTAGTTCCAAGTCTACGATTACAAATAATAAACCAAAATTTTTAATTCCTGTTTTTCCCGGAACAAACAGCGAATATGACACAGCAAAAGCGATAGAAAAAGCCGGAGGAGAAGCAAAAATATTTGTTATACGAAACTTAACAGTGGACGATATTGAACAAAGCGTTAAAGAATTCAAAAAAGAAGCGGACAGCACGCAAGCGATTGTAATACCCGGCGGCTTTTCAGGAGGCGATGAACCTGATGGTTCCGGAAAATTTATTACAGCCTTTTTGCGAAACAGCGCAGTAGCTGATTCAATTATGGAACTTTTAAAAAACAGGGACGGGCTTATCTGCGGTATATGCAACGGTTTTCAAGCACTTATAAAGTTGGGATTAGTACCTTACGGAGAAATACGTGACATGACACCTAACTCCCCCACCCTAACATATAACACAATAGGAAGGCATCAATCAAAACTTGTAAACACAAAGGTTGTTTCCAATCAATCGCCGTGGTTATCACATCTTGAATTAGGCTCTTCCTACATAGTTCCGATTTCTCACGGAGAGGGACGTTTTATCGCACGGGAAGAGATAATACGCACTCTTGCAGATAACGGACAAATTGCAACTCAATATGCCGATCATGAAGATAATGCGTCTCAAGATATAAGATTTAACCCCAACAATTCCGATTTCTCAATAGAGGGGATAACATCCCCCTGCGGAAAAGTTTTCGGCAGAATGGCGCATAACGAGCGCTTTGATGACGGGCTTTACAGGAATATACCCGGTATTAAGAAGATGGATATATTTTTGGGGGCGGTTAGGTATTTTAAATAACAGAGAACAGTGAGTTAATCATGGTCTCTGTTATTTAATAATTTGTAAAAAGAAAAAATTAAAGATTTTCTATTTCTTCCAGAGAAAGACCGGTCATTTTACTCACAAAAACAGATGATGATCCTTCTGATAATAAATTACGAGCGATAATAATTTTTTCTTCAGTACGTCCTTTGTCTCTTCCGTCTTCTCTGCCTTCTTCGCGGGCTACGGCAATTGCGTCTTTTAAATTCCATTTTGCATATAACATTTTCAAAACCTCCTTGCCATATTTTTCCAAGTACTCCTTCAGTATACCATTTTTCTTGCAATATTCGATAGCCTCTTCTGCCGCTTTTTTTAGGTCTTTTGTCTCATTTAATACGCTTTCCACTTTGCCTATCAGTTTGCTGTACTCCGACAATTTGGAACAGCGTTTTACAATTTCCTCATTTCTTCCTTCGTTGATGTTTAACACTCTTACCTCAAGTTCAAGCAAAGGATGCGTTTTTCCGGGAAGCCCCAAGCTCTGAGGATTTTCAAACAGGTCTGAGAGCTTCACAATTTTTTCATCAGGGTACTGGGCTGATCCGTTGTAAAGAACAAAAAACTCAGGATACGGGAGCGGTACGGCTCTCCCAGAATAGATGTCCTTGCCCTTGATCATCCCTTCGAATATTTCATTAACATACTGAAACATTCTCAGAGCGATATTCGGGTTGATGGTGCTCTGGTGTTCGATGAGCACAACCAGTTTCCCTCCTATCTCAAACGAGATGTCGTTATATCTTCCCATTACAAACACGTTTTTGAGCGTGTTAATGGAAACCGTCACTTCCTCTGGGAGAACAACACCCTCCAGAGCGCAATGCTGGAAGCTTCGCCCTTCGGGCTCGCTGCAAGTACAACTCCCTAAGCAGGTCTGGGTTGCTGAACAAGTGGTTGAAAACACTGTCCTTGAAATTTCTTTTAATTTTCATAAAAACTCCTGCTTATATATGGGTTACAGATGCGGCGAACCGATGGTTCGAGCGCTTGACCGAAAATGAGAAAAAGATGATTTTTTTTACGAAGATTCAAGGTTTGAAAATAAAGTTTTCAATACGAGTTTTTTATAATTCTTTAAAATAAGATTAGTTTGGTGTTGTATTAAATATTTTATTTGCAGGTTATAAGACATTTTTGTTTGCTTTTTTATACATATGGCGGAGTTATTATGAAATTAATTTTATAATTTTAATTTGGTAGTTATATGAAATTCGTATATATGGAGTTAGACGAAATATCCACAGAATATTATTTTTTGGATGCTTGACAAAATATAAAATATTTGATATATTACAATTCAGAATTGGAGGTATGTATATGATTCCTTTATTAATATTATTATTAGCTATTATTTCAATATTGGTAATTTTATTTAATAAGAAAATATCGAAAAAGGTTAAAATTATTATTGGAATATCCTCATTAAGTGCAATTGTAATAATGACAATATTAATACCTGTAATAATTAATAATACTTATAGTAGAAGCTCAAATAATAATTCTTCATATTCGCTTTCTTGGAACGAAGGATTTAATGAGTTATGGGCTGGTACATATTCAAGCAAATGGGATGCAGAATATGTAGTAAGATTAGTAATTGGTACAGATGGTAATTATAATCTTAGATGTGGATCTAATTTTCATATCGCTACAACATATACTGGTAAATATAATAGAAATTTTAAATATGGAGAAAGTAGGAGTGGGTTAAATTATATAATAGAAGATTTTAGAATTATAGAATTTGATAATAATTCTATAAAAATAGCTGTAGTTTGGAATAATCCACAAGGAAGAGAAACCGATTATTACACTTTATATAAAAAAACATTGTTAATTAGATATGTTAATTAGATAAATAAATATTTTGCAATTGTGGGTACTTCGTCTGACAAACAGCAAGTGCTTCGCCGCCTTACGGCGGCTAGGGCTTGCTTAAATATGGTATGTGCCATTTGTCCAAAATTGTATAAAAAATCATACAGGTAAAATATACTTGTAAAAAATTTAAAAATAATTTAAAATTAAAATATTGAATTTTTTATGATGAAATACAAGTTTTCGTATGGGGGTAGTTTATATGAATAAAATTGGAATTTTGGCATTATTAAACATATTGTGGATACTTTTTCCCTTAACAATTTATGCAGGTGGAAATAGAGAACGCGTAGATGTTACTATTGAAAACAGAACAAACACACGTATTACACAGATAATAATAGATGAAATGGAATCTAATAAAAAACCTAAAGAAATTACCAGAAGCATAGAGAAAAATGGAACAACTGTATTACAATTAAAAAAAGGGACATTATATGGAATAATTTTGATCAACACAGATGAACGTCAATATGCTAAAAAACGACAATCATGGGATAACAATACTGCAAGTATTGTTTTTGAGCATAGAGATATATTAGATAGAAATATATGGGATAAAATTCTCAGGATTGTTTTATGGCCGCAATTCTTGTAATTTTGGGTGGGAAATAGTGAATAAAAAAAGAAAAATATTTATTATCATTCTGACTGTATTATTTATATGGTGTTTTATCGGAGCTTATTTAATTGAAAATTCTGCAATACCAATTGTTATCGCAGTTTATGCAATTATTTTATTCTTAACCGGAGAAGGGTCAAAAAAGAAAAAAGCGGCAATTGTACTTATGGTCATCCCTGTTTTTATTAGTTTTACACAAGGATTTTCTCATACAAAAACAATATTTTTTGTTTTTAGATCGACAACATATTATTCTATCGCTCCCTCTCTTTTATCAACGTTAGCTGGAGTTTTTTTATATTTATCTATAGTTGTAAGAGGTAGAGTTAATTTATTCAAAAATGCATATGAAACAGTAATTGTTGTTTTGAATGTATTATTCTGTGCATCATTTCTTGAAATATTTTTCCCAAAAGAACCTTGGATTATACCGTTTTTGGGTATGTCTTCACAATCATTTTTACTTATGGCTATAGTTTTTTCTTGGATAGGTATGCGCGCACTGGCTGGATTTCTTTGGATAGGTCTTTTTTTAATGGCACTAGGTAGAATCGTTGGATTAAATTTGGCAATGGGTCTTTGGGGTGTTGTTTATATAATTAGTGCATTTGTAAGTATCGGATTGCAATTAAAAGATCATGTTCATTTATTATCTGATTTTAAAAATGATTTTATTGGTATTTCTTCACGTGTCGCCGAAGATTCAAAATTATCAATTTCGGAGACAAAGGAAGCAATTAAAAAAGTGGCTTCAATTGCTGCAACAGCCACAACTGGTGTACCAATAAACTTACCTGAAAATGAAAAATAATGGTTAATAAATAATAAAAAAATGTGTACGGACAAAAAGGCAACATAACGAAAATGTCGAAAAAAAATAAAAATGAACGTTAAACAATTTAATTGATAAAAAACTAGACTTAAGGTTGTACCGCTAAGATATATTATTAAAACAATATTAAATTAAAGTTTTTAACATTTGTAAGTATTCAAAAATATTGGGGACATGCCGGAAAAATTTTCGGTATGTCCCCAAACAAAAACGGCTTTTATCGCTTATTGACGGATAAATGTAATAGTATAACTAATATGATATCCTTCTCTGCACCAAGTAAGCGTATTGCCGCTTATGCTGTATATATATTTCCAATCAGTGTACGTGCGGTATGTCAACCTATTACCGCTTACATTCCATGTAAGCTCAGTAGTTCTTGGGGTACTATTCCGATTAGTTTCGTAAACCTCCGTGCCTGTTCCATCAGCTTTAAAGGTATATGTATAAGATTCAGTATAGCTTGCTCCTGTAGTATCACGACCTGTATTAGTTCTTTTCCATGTACCGACTGGTGAGAGCGGGTTCGCCGACGGGTTGAATTCGGCTATTTCAGGCTGTTGTTGTGAAGGCTGCTGTGCTGCAGATTGTGTCGGCTGCGTTGTGCTTGGCGTTGTTGCAGTAGCGGCTGTTACGGTAACGGGGAATGTCGCGGTTTTTTCTTTGTATTTAATTGTAATAAGCTTGTTAGTGCCTGCTGTGCTTGAGTTAAAGCTGGCAACGGTTATTTCATTAGCGGGGATTTCCGCGTCAGGCATATCTCTCCACGATCCCATCACCTTAATCCCTGACAAATCGGCTTTTTCGCCTACGTTGTAAGTTGTTTTTGACGGCGGTCTGTCAACACGAATAGCGGTCAATTCCATTACTTCGGTCTGAAAAGTGCCTGTTCCCTGACCGAGTACGCTTACAGTTACGGTTTGAGTGCCTGTACCTTCTTTATTATGAGAGGTTGAAAAAAAGGCTACTTCCTTGCGGTTTCCGTCTTTATAGTTGGCATAAACTGTAACATCGGTTGTGCTAACGCTGGAATACTGTCTGACTTTGGCGGGTCCTGTCAGAGAATCCCAATCAACGCTTTCAATCGACATTGAGGCGCAAGCCGCAATTAATGGCATTACCGCCGTAATGGCGATAACGGCTATGCTGTGCATAGTTGGGAATTTTTTAAATGTATTTTTCATTACATTCCTCCTCTTTTTGTTTGTATTATTTGGCAATATATCGTTTCTATTATGTTTATTCAAGTAGTTTTTAGAGCTATTTGTATGGGTTTATATGGGAAGAATAATGTAAATGGGTTGTTAACCGGAACGTTTGAATGGACAAATAAATATTGATAAATAAAATAAAAAAGGATAAATTTAAAATTGGAGATTAAATCTTGGGAAATATTGATTATCTTGTATTAATTCGCGGAATAAATGCAGGTAGTAAAAATGCTATAAAAATGGAAAAACTCAAAAAAATATTTGAAAAAATGGAATTTTCAAATATAGAAACCTATATTCAGACAGGAAATGTATATTTTAGTGATTATGAGAATGATAAACAAAAATTAGTAGAAAAAATAGAAAAAACTTTATCTGATGAAATGGAAAATGAAATAAAAGTTAAAATAATAAAAATTACTGAATTAAAAAATATTATAAAAAATGCTCCAAATGAATTTGGTAAGGAAAATGATAAATTTAAATATGATATAATGTTTTTAATTGAACCTTTAACAACAAAAGAAATAATGAAAGAATTAAAAATATTAGAAAATGAAGATGAAATATATGAAGGAAAAAATGTTTTTTATGTAAAAAGATTAAGTAAAAAATTAACTGGGAGTTATATTGCACAAATAGTAAATAAATGGTCAAATATTACTGTAAGGAATTTTAAAATAACAAAGGAATTGTATGAATTAATGTTAATAAGAAAAAATACTAGAAAATAGATAATATAATAAAAGATAAAGGGACAATTTTGTGGAAAGAGAAAAAACAATTGACGAATTTGATATGGAATTAATAAGTGAATATTTCTCGAAATTAAACAGAGTACATGGAATAGTGGGATCAATAGATAAACTTACGTTTGAAGAGGATGATCCATTGCGGGGAATTAAAGCAGCTCCCTACTCATAAATCTTCCTACCCTTCTCATCCGCAATTCCCGTTTTTCTGAAAAAGTAAGTATTAATCTGATCCCGCCATTCGCGGGCATTTTCAAGCTGGCGTTCAAAACGGGAAAGCACAGACTCATAAATTCCTGTATCTATAATATCTTTTAGTGATTTCCATTCGTCCGCCATCTTTTGTACTTCTTCGTATCCTTCAAAATGGGTATCATAAATATTTTGTAAAAGTGTTTGACCGTTTTTCATTTTGTAATCATATCGAAGCCGATGAAAAAACAAGATTAGATTTTCAGGGCAGGATGAAGGGTCTGCAAAAATGACTGCATTTTTTTGCGAATATTGCTGCGTGTAGCCTGTCCCGGTTTGAGTTCTGTCTATGCCGATTGCATTTGCATCCGATCTGTGATACGTTCCCCATTTGCTGAACTCATAGCCTTCTATGTTCGGTCCGTAATGAGTGTTAGGTGTCACCATAAAACATACACCGAAAGGAGATGTGTACTTTTCATATGCAGAATATGATCTTAAAAGTATTTTTTCTATTTTTTGCACCGCTTCCTGTCTGTCAAATGTTAAAGCGCTCCACTCCTTTACTATTTCCTCTGCGCTAAGATATGGATTCCAAACCATGCGCCCGTAACCGTAAAGGTTTGCCTGTGCAAGAGTATGCCCTGTCCAGTTATTATCAAGCCCTGTATTTGCGACAGCGGCAAATCCTTCAATATTTGAATATCCTTGTTTGTAAGGTTTAATCAAATTTTTAATGCGGCTTTTTTCTTCGCCGTTAAATGTGTCAAAATTTAAAATATCTTCCCAAACAGAAGGCAAGAAACAAAGATCAATTTGATGACCTGTGTATTCCTGCGTTATCTGCAACTCCATTACATGACGTGTGTTTTTTAAAACTCCGAAAAGCGGAGACACAGGCTCTCTTACTTGAAAGTCATACGGTCCGAACTTTATCTGCAAAATAACATTATCATTAAATTTTCCATCTAAGGGTTTAAAATGATTATATGCAGCGCAGGCGCGGTCAAAACTGTGATCCCTCCAATCTTGTTTGCAATTATAAACAAAACACCGCCAAATTATTTCACCGCCGAAAGGTTTAACAGCGTCGGCTAACATATTTGCGCCGTCTGCATGAGTGCGGTTGTATTGAAAAGGTCCCGGCTCTCCTTCGGAATCTGCTTTCACTATGAAACCTGCTAAATCGGGAATGTATTTGTAAATAATTGCCGCTCTATCTTTCCACCATTTTAAAACGGCAGGATCAAGCGGGTCTGCTGTCGCAAGCCCTCCTAATGAAAAGGGTGCGCCGAAATTAATTGACAATAAAAGTTTTATTGCGAACTTTCTAAAGATAGCGGCAAGTTTTGCGTATTCTTTTAAATATTTTTCTGTTATTAAAAGTTTTGCATTTTGCCTTACATTTACATTATTTAAAGAAATTCTGTTTATTCCTACCGATGCAAGAAGGCGCGCATAATCTTCAATACGTTTTTGATCATAACTGAAATATCCGTTATTAAAAAAAAGCGATCTGCCTGCATATCCCCTTTCGATAGTGCCGTCTAAATTATCCCAATGATTTATCATTCTTAAAGGAGAGACAGGACAGTCTATCAATTTAAAATTATTTTTAATTTGCCCGTGCTCAAACAGCGAAAGAAAACGAAACACACCGTATAAAAGCCCGTTATCATTTTGCCCTGCAATTAATATTTTTTTTCCTGATATTTTAATAATAAAACCGTCTTTTTTTAATAAATTCATATCTGTTTTTTTAAAAAAAATATTTTTAATTGAGTTTGATTTTATAATATTGTCTATTGTTCCAAGTAATAAAAAATCTTTATTTAAATCCCCTTTTTTTTGTATTTTGGAACAATATTCATTCGATAATAGTTTTTTAATTCCGACACAAAATTCATTTAGCGCTTGTTTTGCAACTAACGATTTTTCATTAAAATAAATTAACTTAGGTATATCAACATCTGAATAACAAGCATTCATTGATAACCAGCATTTATTTACTTTTATCATATATACTCCATTTTTATTTTATTTTAAAACTTAACTTTGCACCGGATACTTCGCTGCATGATGCGCATAACTCAATGTTTCCGCTTTCTCCTGCTTTAATCATCGCTAACGCTTTTCCATCGTTTGTTACAACTTTTGGAATGGTAAATCCATTGTCTTGAGTTAAATCTGATGAACATGCTCCAAGAAAAACAGCGTCTCCTGTTAATGTTAATTCAATTAAAAAATCTTTTGTTTGGCAAAGTATATCATTTTTATCCGTAATATTAATTTCGATGTGTGCCACTTCTCCGCTCTTTAAAATTGTTTTATCAGGAATAAGTTTAATTTTTTCAGGTGTTTCGGCTGTTTTTAAAATATACGAACAAACTTCCTTGTTTTTATTTATTCCTTTTACTTCGATTGATCCGTATGTGTATTCAAAATACCATTGTATTATTCCGTTATTAAAATCTTCCCTCTTTCTTCTGCCTCTTTTTTTACCGTTAATCCAAAGTTCTGCTTCTTCGCAGTTTGTAAAGGTAACAGCACTTACATTACATCTGTTGAAATTTTCATGGTTTAAATGCGATGTCATAGGCGGGAATGACCATCTGCCTCTTGTATAATCATTTTTCTTACTTTGATCGTTAAACGCAATATAAACAAAAGGCTCATCTGACCAAATGCTTTTTCTAAAATATGCATTCGGTTTTAAAAAACCGCAGATATCAATAATCGATCCTGTCCAGCCTTTTGAAGGATACGGCGCTTCACCTAGATAATCGATTCCTGCCCAGATAAATTGCCCGATCACATTTTCATTTTCTAAAACAAATTGCCACGGATTTTTATCGCAAACATCTTCAAAATTTGTACCAACGCTCGAATAATATTCATAACATTCTGTTCCGATTATAGGCTTTTGAATTTCATCTGTATATGATCGATACAAAGGCTCATGGTAATTTAACCCTATTACATCAACATCTTGTGTAATTTTCTTTGTTAATTCTACAAGTTCATTTACAGGAGCCCAAACAAGGCTTCTTGGATTTGCGTGAGGTGAAAGAGCGCATGTAACCTGCCTGCTGTCAAGTTTGCGGACTATGTTTACAAGCATTTTTTGAATTTCAATCATGCTGTCCTGCCCTTGATTTTCAACTTCATTGCCGACGCTCCACATAAAAATACAGGGGTGGTTTCTGTCTCGCAGAATAAAATCAGTTAAATCGCGCTGTGCATCATCATCAAAATGATTTTCATAATAGCCGCTTTTCCATTTGTCAAAACATTCATCAATTACATAAAAACCTATTTCATCGCAAAGATTTAAAAACTCTTCTGAAGGAGGATTATGACTTGTTCTGATTGCATTGCAGCCTATACTTTTTAAAATTAAAAGCCGTCTTTTCCATACTTCATCATAATGAGACGCTCCGGCTATACCGCAATCATGATGCAGGCAAACTCCTTTAAGTTTTATTTTTTCTCCGTTTACTGTCATTCCTTTGTTATATGCAATTTCTATTTTTCTGATTCCAAAAATTATTTCCTGCTCATCGATTATTTTTCCGTTACTTTCCAATTGAACAAGAAATTTATATAAACAAGGTTTTTCAGCAGACCAAAGATTAGGATTATTAATTTGAATATGTTGTTCCGGTAAAGTTTGATTTTTTAAATCAAACTCATTAATAATTTGCGCGATATATTCTTCGTCTTTTCCAATTACAGAACTTTTTATTTTAATTTTATTAAGATTATCTTTGTTAATAATTTCAGTATTTATAGAAATAAAAGCGATATTATTTTTATCATTTAATTCTGATTTTACATATACTCCCCATCTTTTTATATGCGTCTTTTGTACAATTTTTAAACAAACATTTCTAAAAAGACCGCTTCCGGAATACCATCTATCCGGTGCTTCACAGCCGTTATCAAGTTTTACCGCGATAAGATTTTCACCTTCTTTAACAAAATCAGTAATATCTATTTCAAAACTTATATAACCGTTAGCGCGTCCGCCTATCTTTTTTCCGTTTATAAAAATCTGGCTGTTTCTGTATGCACATCCAAAATAAAGATAAATTATTTTTTCCTTAATATTTTCAAGTGTTATTTTTTTTCTGTACCAGCAAATATTCTCCCAATCAAAAAAGCCCTGCATATTTTGAGCTGTCCATTCATTAGACGAAACGTACTTAAATGCCTGAGATATTACCCAATCATGAGGTAAATCGACATTTTTCCAAGTTCTATCATTATATTCTAAAGTATGAGCGTTTTTTGCATCTCCAAGAAAGAATTTCCAATTTTTATTCAACTATTTCCCCTAATTATACGTTATATTGAATATGTTATCAAAAAATTATAAGACAGTCCACCTTGTTTTATACATTATAGTATGATAATATATAATTATATTTTTTAAAGAGGTTTCAATATGAAAATTATCTGTCGTTTGTTTTTTGTTTTTCTTGTTATATTGACTTTTGCAGCTTGCAGTTCAACTCAAAGCGGAAATTCAAAAAAAACTGAACAAATCCAGGAACTAAAAAATGTTTACAATGATTATTTTCTTCTTGGAAACATTATCAATAACAGATATCTTAGAGACCCTGAGTATATGGAAATTATAACAAAACATTTTAATATTGTAACGGCAGAAAATGAAATGAAACCGGATCAGTTAGCGCCAAGAGAAAGAGGAGGACAATATAATTTTGCTAATGCAGACAGATTAGTAAATGAAATGTTAGCGCAAAACATAAAAGTACACGGACATACTCTTGTTTGGCATAAACAAACACGTGCATGGATGACACAAGGAACTCCGGAACAAGTTAGGCAAAACTTAGTAAACCATATAAATACAGTTATGGCTCATTATAAAGGAAAAATATTTTCATGGGATGTTGTAAATGAAGCTGTTTTAGAAAGGGTTAATCCGGGAACTAATTTAAATGATTGGAAAATCCAACTTCGTAATGAAGAAGATAGCGGCTGGTTTAGAGTTTTAGGTTCTGATTATATTGAATTGGCATTTCGGACAGCACGTGCAGCCGATCCTGATGTAATGCTTTATTATAATGATTACAACCTTAACAATTCAAGAAAAGCGCAAGTAGTTGCAAATATGGTAAAACAACTAAATGATAAATATAAATCAGAAGGCAATACACGAAACCTTATAGACGGAATCGGTATGCAGGCTCATTACAATATTAATACATCAGCTCCTCAAGTACGCCAGTCAATTGAATTATTTATTTCTATCGGAGTAAAAGTTGATATAAGTGAACTTGATGTGGAAATTAAAATTGTCGGAAGCAATTCATTCGGAACAGGAAAAGATTCACCTACAAATGAATCCGAACAAAAACTGCAAGCAATAAAATATGCAGAACTTTTCAGTGTTTTTATGGAATACAAAGAACACATTCCGCGCGTATCAATGTGGGGAATAGACGATGAAAGCAGCTGGAAATCAATGGGAAATCCTTGTCTTTGGGACAACGGTTTTAATTTAAAACAGGCTTTCTTTGCGGTAGCAGACCCAAGTAAATTTTTAATTCAATGAAAATAGCAAATAAAATATTTTTACTTGTAATTACAGTTTTTATTTTTTCTTCTTGTGCGAATAACGGTTTTAACAAAAGCGAAGGTGTTATAAATATCAATTTAAATAATCTGCATCAAATAATTGACGGTTTCGGCGGTTCAAATGCATGGACAAGACTTCCCTCTTTTAATGATACATCATCTGAATTGGTAAAATTGCTTTTCTCAAGAACAGAAGGTATGGGGTTTTCTATTTTGCGAAACCGAATCCCATTCAGAGAAAGCGTTCCCGGAGATGATCATAATCATAACGACAATTTTCTTTTACGAAACAGCGATTACACCTATTCATATACAGAAAATGCAAACGGAACTAAAACATTTAATTTAAACTGGAGCAGTTGGGATTTAGACAGTACAAAAAAACTTATTTCGCAAATTAAAAATTTAGGAGACAAAGGACCTGAACATCTTGTAATAATGAGTGTTCCTTGGACACCTCCCAATAATCGCGTAACACAATGGAAAGAAGATATTACGGGAGTTAGCACTCGGATAAATTACAAAATGAATTGGGGAAGACCTGAACTTTGGGGAAGATTAAAAAGAGAGCATTACAATGATTATGCAGATCTTCTTGCAGATTATGTAAAAAACTTTGAGTCTAATATGGGACATCCTCTTTCTATCCTTTCTGTACAAAATGAACCGAATTGGAAAGCGGATTGGGAATGTGCATACTGGAGCGGGATTGATTTAAGAGATTTTATAAAAACAATTTCGCAGAGATTCCCGATTAAAGGTGTTACTGCAGGAAATAACGGCGTAGGAATAATGATGCCGGAGTTTGAAAATTTTAATATTAACTTTAACGAAATGATAAAGCCTTCTATGGACGATCCTGATTCACAGCAGATTATAACACATATTGCATTACACCAGTACAATGCAGCCAGCGATGCATCATCAAGAGCTGGTGCAAGAGCGTTCCCTGAAATTATCGAAACAGGAAAACGTTTTTGGCAAACAGAAGTTTCAGGTTCAGGAACTCATCTTCCAAAAGGGATCGGAATTCAAAATGCTCTTTTTTATGCAAGAATGATTCATTGGGACTTAACATTAACACAAACAAACGCATTTCTTTATTGGTGGTTATGGACAAACACACGTTCAGATGATTTTCCCGGCGCTTTAGTATTAGTTGAAGGCGATGAATTAAAAATAGCTCACCGTTTGTATGCAATGGGTCAATACAGCCGCTTTATAAGACCCGGCTGGCATAGAATTGAATGTGTTCAATCTCCTCTTTCAGGCATTTATGCAAGCGCATACAGAAATACAAAAACAAACGAAATTGCAATAGTTATAATAAACGAAACAATAACTTTAACAACTTTCTCTTTAGATTTAGGAGAATACCAATTTGATGAACTTGCAATTTGGAGAACATCTCAAGACGAAAAATTAAAATCTTTAGGAAGGCAAAGAACAAACGGAAGTTCCGCTTCAGTAATTCTTGCCCCATTATCAATAACAACATATTACGGGAGAGTAAAACAATGAAAATAAAAAACGAACAAAGAGCAAAGAAAAAAGGTATAAATAAAAAATTAACTGTAATAATTTTTCTTATAATAATTTTAATCTTTTCTGTAACATGTTCTAATCCGGAAGATGATCCTAATCACATGATTAATCTGGAACCCTTAAAAGATCAATTCTATGATTATTTTGGTATTGGAAATATTTTTAGTTCAGATAGTGAAGTAAGCGGCAGAAGTTATTTATTGCACCATTATAATTTTGTCACAGCAGAAAATAATATGAAACCATCTTATTTAAATCCAAGTAGAAATAATTATAATTTTAATACAGCAAATTCAATGGTTAATGCCGCTTTAAATTCAGGATTAAAAGTTGTCGGACACACTCTTCTTTGGCATAGCCAGATACCGGAATGGCAAGAAAAACTCCGTAATAATACAAGTATTACAAAAGAAACAGCAATTGAATATATGAAAAAGTATATAACAGATGTTGTAACAAACTTTAAAGATAAAATTTATTCATGGGATGTAATAAATGAAGCATTCCCTGACGGCGGTTTTACTAACAGCTGGAAAACATCTATGCGATCCGGTTCACAAGGTAATCCATGGTTTATGAGAATAGGCTCTGATTTTGTATATGAAGGTTTCAAAGCAGCACGTCTTGCCGATCCTAATGCAATATTATATTACAATGATTACAATTTAAATCAAAGTAATAAAGCTACAATGGTTCGCGATATGGTTAAGGAAGTAAATGAAAATTGGAAAAATGATTCTGCAAATACCGATAAAAATAGATTACTAATCGAAGGTATTGGAATGCAAAGCCATCACAATACCGGTGTACAACCAAGTTCTATAAAAGCTTCGTTAGATCTTTTTAGACCATTAGACGTAGTAATCTCTATATCAGAACTTGATGTACTGTCACAGAGCTGGAACGAATATTCATCCAATAATGAACCGACAGAACAAGGAAAACAAAAAGCCGCTGAATTATACGGCGAATATTTTAAATTATTCCTTGAAAATCACGATATCATAGAAAGAGTAACCTTTTGGGGATTAAAAGATGATTTAAGCTGGCGTGCAAGAGCTTTACCACTTATATTTGATGCAAGAGGCGTAGCAAAACCCGCTTACTTTAAAATAATAGGGGCATTGGAAGCATATAAAAATAAAAATCCGTGATAATCAGCGGATCATTTTATACCCGTATCCCTCTATCCGTTCATACTTATCCACTGTATCGCCATCTGACGCAGTTCCTGAGACGTTGAACAATGAAGTTTTAATTTAATATGCTCTTTATGAGAATCAATAGTCTTTGTGCTGATATTAAACATCGATGCAATTTCTATAGTCCCTAATCCTTTTCCGATTAAAGAAAAAACTTGAAGTTCCCTGTTTGAAAGTTTTTGCAGTGACATTGTCCAATCCTTTGCACCTCTTGAGTTTTCTTGTGTCATTGCCTGAAAAACACGGTCTCTTTCACTCTCGCTTAAATATATTTTTCCATCTAAAACAGTATTTACGGCATCCATAATTTTAGCGGCATTTTCTGTCTTCATTATATATCCTCTGGCGCCCATGCGAAGAACTCTCTCTGAATAAAACCTCTCATCGCTTGATGTCAAAACTAAAATAATAATTTGCGGACTTATAGATTTTAATTTTTGAATTATATCCATTCCGTTTTCTTTTCCAAGATTTATTTCTAAAAAAACCAAGCGCGGATTATCTTTTTCTATTATTTTAACTGCATCCGATAAATTGGATGTAATACCTACAATATTATATTTATGGCTGCTTTCCAATATAGTTGACAGTCCTATACTGTAAATAGGATGATCATCTATTATTAAAACCTTTGTATATGCATTTCTTGCCATAACAAATTACTACTACATTTTTAGTATAATTACTATAGTAAAATCCCCCTATATTGATTTTATTATGAAAAGAAAATACTATATTTAACTGATTGATTCCATATGAGGTTTTTATGATAACAACAGAGTACGCAAACGGTTTAAAAGATGTATTTAGTAAGTCATTCAAGGTTGGCGCTGCTGTAAGTAAACCTGTATTGGAACAACAAGATGCAAACTCTGTTTTTTGTGCAGATAAGCTTATTAAAACGCATTTTAATTCGATAACAGCGGAAAATACAATGAAATTCGGCTGGATTCACCCGGAAGAAAACCGATATAATTGGAACGAACCGGATTTTTTAGCAGATTACGCAAAAAAATCCGGTATTACCATGCGAGGGCATACAATAGTTTGGCATAATCAAACTCCGTCTTGGCTCTTTGCTGACGGAGATGCACCTGTAACAAAGGCGAAACTATTTAAACGCTTAGAAGATCATATCATTGCCCTTACAAGCCGTTATAATGATATTATCTCATCATGGGATGTTGTAAATGAACCTATAGATACAGACAAAGGCGATGAAAATAATATGCGCCTTAGCGAATGGTATAAAATCGGCGGTAAAGAAATTTTTGAGTTTGCTTTTAAATGTATGAGAGAAGCAAGCCCTAATACCAAACTTTTTTTGAACGATTACAATATTGAATGCGGAGCAAAGATGGAAGCAAATTTACGCTATCTTTCATCAATGCTTGATGCAGGAATCCCGATTGACGGCGTAGGACTTCAAGGTCACTTTTATTTTGATTTCCCTGATGAAAAAACATTACGCAATGCCTTAGAACGCTATTCAGCACTTGGCATAGAAATTGAATTTACCGAAGTTGATATTTCTTTATACAGATGGAACGAAGGAAGGGATAAAAGCGATTTCTTTACAGTAAGACCTGAAGACAGAGTATTAGATCAGGCAAAACGCTATTTTGAAATTTTTACAATTGCACGTGACTACCCTTCTGTTAAAAACATAACAACATGGGGCATTGCAGATAACCATACATGGTTAGACAACTTCCCTGTAAAAGAAAGAAAAAACTGGCCTCTACTTTTTGATGAACAATACAACCCAAAGCCGGTTGTTGATCAATTATTAAAAAGATAAGAATTTATTTACCGCCAAGACTCTCAAAGTGTCTTGGCGGTAAAATTATTTTTTAATACAACCCGTCTTCGTTTGCTTGTTTTTTTGGCCTTCCCCTGCCTGTTGATGCAGGAGCAGACCCTGTCTGCGCATCATAAGAAGGAGGTGTTTCTGCCGCTGTTGTTGCTTCTTCTTTTGTATTATGTTCCCGCGCAGGCGCGCCCTTTGCAGGGTTTTCCTGTTTTGTGTTTTTTGATTGGGGGATTTCCCTTCCCGGAAAAATTTGCTGCCTTAATTTAATTTCCAATTCTTTTAAGAAATCAGGATGTGTTTCAAGATACTCTCTTGTGTTTTCCCTGCCCTGCCCTATTTTTTCATCGTTGTAGGAATACCATGCGCCGCTTTTTTTAATGATTTCGTATTTTACAGCGCAATCTAAAAGGCTTCCAACCGCAGAGATGCCTTTGCCGAAAATAAGTTCGATTTCTGTTTTTCTAAAGGGAGGCGCGACTTTGTTTTTTACAACTTTTACCCGCACCCTGTTACCGATAGCGTCTGCGTCTTTACTCACTTCGATGGTTTCCGTTTTGCGTACTTCAAGCCTTACAGACGAATAAAACTTTAAAGCATTGCCGCCTGTGGTAGTTTCCGGGTTTCCGAAGAAGACGCCGATTTTCATGCGGATTTGATTGATGAAAATAAGGATCGTTCTTGATTTGCCGATGGTCGCCGTAAGTTTACGCAGTGCCTGACTCATAAGACGCGCTTGCGCTCCCATTTGAGCGTCCCCCATTTCACCTTCAATTTCTGATTGAGGTGTGAGTGCTGCAACAGAGTCTACAACGATTACGTCTACCGCCCCTGATCTCACAAGGCTTTCTGTAATTTCCATTGCCTGCTCGCCGTTGTCAGGCTGCGAAACCCATAATTCCTCTGTGTTTACGCCGAGATTTTTTGCGTAAATAGGGTCTAGGGCATGTTCTGCGTCAATAAATGCAGCGTTACCGCCCAATTTTTGCGCCTCGGCGATTGCATGAAGGGCGAGAGTTGTTTTCCCTGACGATTCAGGTCCGTAAATCTCGATTATACGCCCGCGCGGATAACCGCCTATACCCAGCGCCTCGTCCAACAGGATTGAACCTGAAGGAACAACTTCGATTCCTGCGGCGGCATTATGCGCCCCAAGTTTGATTAATGATCCCGCGCCAAATTGTTTTTCAATTTGAAGGCGGGCCGCTTCCAGAGCTTTTGCTTTTTCCTCTGCTGTTGCATTAGGATTGACCCTGGTCTTTTCTGTCTCATTTGACTTAGCCATAATTATCTCCTCCCTTATATATGGCGCACAGATGCGCGGCGCTTGACCGAAACTGAAATTATTTTATCATATTCGTCAATTAATTACAACAGATTACTATATATTTGTCAAGTACTATTTTTATTTTGATTGATCATTTTTATATTATATTAAATAATATAGGTATATTATGAATCCATTTATAGTTTGTGCGACACGTTCTATGCGAAATTACGCTTCTGCCGTAATTGATCATCTTTCAAAATATTTGACATTCTCAAACATAGCAGATCAGATTAATGGGCTTGATTTACTTAATACAGACCTTTTTGCTGACGGCGAAATGGAAGTTTCCGTTAATTATTCCATACGCGGCAGGGACATAATTCTTTTTTCTTCAAGCGCCCGCAATGATGCAGGTATCAGCGTTGAACAGGCAAAAATCGAATTGTATCATGCTGTTGACGCTTTGATACGCTGTCAGGCAAAACGTATTTTAGTATTTGAACCTTTTATTTCCTGTTCACGTTCAGACCGCACTTTAAGAAGAAGTTCTGTCGGTTTGTGGGTTCATTTAAAAACGCTTTCCAGTTTAGGCGCGCACCATATCGTTACTTTTCAAATGCATTCAGATAAATCAAAAACGATGCTTGATCCCTCTCATTCTGCGATAGATGATATTCCAGCATTAACGCTTTTAAAAAAATATCTTTGCGATAAATATATAAAAACACTTGATATACTTGAAAACGAAGTAAGAAACTCATGGGCTTTTTGTTCGGTGGATGCAGGCGGCGAAAAACTGGCAAGAGTTTTTGCAAACTCATTCGGCGCTCCTTTGGTTGTCGCACACAAACAAAGAGATTATTCTAAACCTAACACTGTCGAGTCTATCAACATTCTTTCTGCAGAACCTATAGAAGGAAAAAGTTTATGGGTAGTAGACGACATGATAGATACAGCGGGCTCTGTAGAAAAACTGATACGGGTTTTAGCTCAGTTAAAACCAAAAGAGATAAATATTATTTCTGTTCACGCGCTTTTTTCCCCGCCGGCTATAGAAAAACTTGAAGCGCTTTCCAGAGAAGGTCTTTTAAAACATATGATTGTAACAGATACAGTAAGCTGTTCAAATTACAAGCAGAATATACCCGGCTTAGAAATAGTTCAATCGGCAGAACTCTCTTCGCAAATAGTAAAAGCAATCATCAACAATGAATCGATGAGCAAACTTTTACAACCCTTTAATGCAAGCGCATATCTAAGTTCACGCTTTTAATTGCATTAGTAAAGTTTCTACCTCTGTTTTTGATAAACCCGTAGTTTCATGTATAAAATCTGCTGACATACCTTTTTGCAATAAATTTTTAGCAATTTCTATACGTTCTTCTTCTTTTGCTTGTTCTCTTTCAAATCGTAAAGTCGCCGCTTCGTTATGACGCGCTATTGAGCGCAGGCGTTCTAACTCTTTGAATTCGGGGGAGACTGTTATTGTATTGTAGGCCTTAATCGCTTTTTCCATGATTTCTACCTCCAATGATTTAATTTTATCTAATTCTTCCTGCGTGTTCGCTTTAAATAACGCTAACCACAATTTTAACATATTTTTATCGCTTATGTCATCAGGAAGTTTTTTCAGTTCAAAAAAATGCAAGGTCATTTTGTTTGTCAATTCTTCGTGCCTTGTTACTTCTAAGGGGCGGAATTCAGAGTGGTATTCTTTGCATTTTAACAGCGGGAAATCTATTATGCTGATTATTATGGTACGGGGCAGTTTTATATAATCGTCGCCGCTTTCTATTGAATTGGAATAAATTCTTGCCCATTGATGTAATATTCTTTCCGGGAAGTCCCCCTCGTTTTGCACTTGGATTTCAAGGCTTATTCTTTGTCCGTCTACTATCAAGTTTATATCGAGACGGCAGAATTTTTCCCCTATCGCTTCTGGGGGCATTTCGGGGTTTGTTATTTCAAATTGTGTTATGCTTTTTTTTGAGATTTGTAATAATTCGCAGACTAAATTTTTTAATAAATCGGGATATTGCACGAACAGTATTTTGAAGAGCGTGTCGGTTTTGAATGTGTATTCAAGTTTGGTCATTTTTATTCCCTTTATGTATCAAATATACTATACAAATGAGAAGTTGTCAATAGACAGCAATGCCTCAAGAAAAATAAAACCTTAAGAGGAGGGCGCCTGTCACCAAATTCGTCTTGCGTACTGAAAGCTTCGCATCTGCGAGGCTCGCTGCAAGTACCATGTCACCTAACGCCGCTATATGTTCGGAGACGCAATGGTAGCAGCCACTTGATATGGAGCAGTTGAAGGTTCACAATTAAATCCGCCTTCTGCTTCAATGTGGTTACAAATTGAAAATTCGGCAAAATCCGCAGCACAATCTGAATTAAATACAAAGTTATTATTTCAACCAAATTATGATTGGTATGGAACAATATTAACTGATATTTTATCTGATTCAAAGCCCATTTATCAAAAAAGAATGGGGAGCGTAACGTTTTCTAAGATTTCTGCGACATCATGGACTGCTATAGCTAAAATTTATGGTTATGATTGGATTAAAGAGGGAAAATAATAAGGGTTTACAGCAGTTAAAAATTGATATTATCTATAAGATTGACAAAATAGTACTTAATATTTAATTTATATATACAGGAAGGAAAGAATATGCCTAAATATACAAGAATGCTTTGCTGGGTTACACCAGAAACAAAAGATAAAATTCTCGAAATTTCTGAGAACTTGCCGATTGTATTTACAGATAATTATGAGGATTTTAGAAAGGAGATTAATAAGGATTCTTATCTTGCGGTAAGTTTATCAGTTGCTTATAATAATCTTGAAAACTTTAAATTGTTATTGCATGATTTTACAAATCAAATACGCATAATTGAGGATATTAATGATACAATCGAATTTAACACAGTTGCTACTGCTATAGTTACTTCATATTGTGATGAGTGCAAAAAATACGACAATTTTATTATTGAGGGTCTTTTAAAAGATTTTCAAAAGAAGGTGTAAAACCAGTTGCAGTTTCCCAATTTTTAGGAATTGGAAAACCGAGCTTTTTCGCAATTTGCATAACTAATGCAGAATAAAGAATACGCACTCTTTGCAAGTCACCAAAGTATTTAGATAGTTTCATATATCGACTACCTTTAGACTTATGTTTTTCAGCGTAATTCATACACGTTGCCAGTAATTCATCTACAAATATTTTAATTTCTAATAATGAATCATTACGCTCTTCATCAGTTTCCATAGAAATAGATATATCTTTACCACCACGTTTACAAAGACCGAAAGTTCCATCACTAGAAGCTTTTCTTAAAACTTCGTCCACAATATCTGATATTATTTTATCATTGGGCTTATCATTCCAAACATCTAATAATACGACATTGACAAGGCTACCCAAATAACTTGGATCAGCTATGCGTTCTCGTAAAGTTATTCTCAGAATTTGACCAAATGATTTCATATAAATTAGTTAATATAATACAAGGAACGCAAGTATACGTGATGATATAATTGCAATATTAAATAAGAACTTGGCGTATTGGGAGATAAATTCTTTATTAATTTTCCTTTGTATCTAAAATAATCGTAACAGGTCCGTCGTTAGTATATGATACCATCATGTGAGCTTGAAACTCTCCGCATTTGCAAACAAGACCTTGATTTTTTATCGTTTTAATAAAATATTCATAAAGTGATTTTGCTTTTTCAGGAGGTGCCGCTCCATTCCATGACGGTCTTCTTCCTTTGCGGGCATCTGCTAGCAGAGTGAACTGAGAAATCATAAGAACTTTTGCACCTGAAAAATCGCTGTATATTTCATTTGTGTTTAAATCTTTTAAAGAAAGATTCATCTTTCCTTCGCTGTCATTAAATATTCTTAAGTTTACGATTTTTTCTGAAAGCCAATCCGCTTCTTTTTCGCTGTCATCATGTGCAACGCCTAAGTAAACCAATAAGCCGCTTTCTATCTTTCCTTTAACAATATCGTCAACAGTAACTGAAGCATCTTTAACACGCTGAATAACCGCTTTCATTTATTTTATTCTTCAAGTCTTCCTGATTGATGAATCGCTACGCCTTCTAATATAAAATCAGCAGAAGATGTTAATATTATTTTTCCTAACACTTCTAAGGGACGTTCTGTATTTATAGCAACCGGTCTGTCAAATATTACAGTAACAATTCCTTCCAATGTTCTTCTTGTATCATATCCAACAAGTAAATCAAAACTTGTTTTATCATCTGTCACCTCTGTGTTAGTCGCCATGCCTCTCCAGATTACATGAACATTTCTGTAAACAATAGGTTCTGTTTTAATATCTGAATAAGAAGGGTTATCCGCTCTTTTAAAATTATCAAAACCCGGCACTTCCATGTTCTCGATTAAAAGATGCGCCCTGTTTTTTAAACCTTCTGATGCGTTTGATTCAATTATACGGTTTAAACTTACTTTTGCAGCCTCATCACGGTAATTGGTAAATAATGATAAAGCCCTGTCGTAAAGGTTTATTGCCTGATCGCGTGTTAGAATATATCTGTAATAGCCGCCTGTTTCAATCGGTTCCCTTCTTTCTTGTGCAGAAAGTGTATACTCTGCACTTGGACGATCCGATTGTTTTTTAAATGGGTTTGCGATTGTTTTTGAAAGAATTAGTATTCCAAAAACTAAAAGAAAAACTGCCGTTATTACAATAGCAGCACTTATAATTATTCTTTTATTAAAAAAAGGAGCGGGAATAGGCGGAAATAATTTTGAAAGCCTTGCAGGAGACGATACCCAATCGGCTAATGTTTCAGAAGCAGAATGTTTTCTGATTATATCAAGAGCATTTTTAGCTAATTTATTTTTCGGCTCTAACTCTAATACATCAAGATAACAATCAACTGCCTGAACAGTATTTAAATTTTTAAGTGAAAAAACTGCGATACCCAGTAAAATTAATTTATCATTTTTAGGTTTTATTCTTTTAGCGATTTTTAAACATTCATATGCTTCAACATATCTGCCTGCATGAAGACATATAATTCCTAAAATTTGGTAAAATTGCAATGAATTTCTATATTGACTTTCTTCGTCCTGTAATATTTTTATTGCATTTTCAAAATCGCCTTTTTTTGCCAAAAAAGCAGCTTTGTCTAATAAGGGATCGCCTTTAATGTATAACACAATTAATTCCCAGCAGTTCGTGTTCCGTAACTGTTTATAACTCTTTCAATTTCTGAAAGGTCTTGTTCGGTTAAATTAATTTCACCTGCAATAAATTGATCCAGAATTTCCTGCATTCTTGCTAAAGTTTCCCTATCGCTGTCCAATAAATTGTATGTTACTGCATTATTTCCAATCGTTTCTGTTTTATGTAGAATTTGCGAAGCATGATAAGCACTGGTTGGATTTTGTTCTTGATATGTATTTGTTGTTTGAACATTCAAATAAGTTGTTTGCGGCGCAGAGTTTGAAACATTATTGTTTGAACTGTAGTACTGTGTATTATTTGAAATATTCTCAGGAAAATACCATTGCTGGTCTTCTGTTGTAAGGTAAATAGAATAATTAACACTCAATCCGCCTGCAATCGAAACAGGCTCATAAAAATAACAAACAGCAGAATCATTTATTGAAAATGGTAAATTACTGAATGATCTTCCTTCATAATAACGCAGTTCCCAAGGAACGTCATTTAATCTTTTCCAGTTTGCAAAATGAATATAATCAGGAGGCGTTGCATTTGGATTCTCCGGGTTTTTAATACTTCCCATTAATGAAACCCAATTTCCTTTTGAAACCCAATATCTTTCGCCTGAAATTCCTGTTATTTGAATTTCATTATTTAATATACGGGCATCTGTAACAAAGGGATTTAAACCTTTTTCTTCGCCTAAATCTGTATCAATTAACATTTTTACGCCTACGGAAAGTTCTTCATTGCTGAGTTTATTTTCAATTATTACTGAAATCATTACTCCATTTGCGCTGTTTGCACTGATTGTTTTAATCGGTGTAAAGGATTGAATAACCAATAAAGAATCAGATTCAAAAATTAAAGCGGGATCGCCGTTATGTCTTTCAACTCTTGTAGTAAAAGAATTTGATCTTCCTAACCGATGTATTTTTTTATTTACAGAAAGTGATAAAAAACTTGTTCTTGGATTTTTATTGCTGAATAACGAAACATAATTTCTTGTTTGCGGATCGGGAATATAATATAATGAAAAACTTCCTGTTTTTTCGTTTAGTAATAAACGAACCAATCCGTCACTTGATTCTGTTACATTTCTTGTTACAGAAGTTCTAACAGCCTGCTGTTGCGTTTGCTGCTGAGTTTGTTGTTGGGTATTTCTTCTTGGCTGTTGCGTGTTTGTTTCCCGTACAGGGGGTTGTTCAATTTCATTTGATTCAACGGTTTCATTTACAGTTTTTTTATTTGAACGGGATTTGCTTTTTTTCGGCACATTCTCGGTGCTTACAGGTGTTCCGTCATCAGAAAATTTATTTATATAATTTTTAAAAGATTCACAGCTAAAAAAAATTATTAAAATTAAAAAAACAGCAGTTAAGTTTAAGGCTCTTCCTGAGAATCTCACCGAGCTCCTCCGTCTCTTAAAATTTGCTGAACATTATTTCCTAATTGCCTTGCCCTTTCTCTAAGAGATTCATTTGAATCAATTGTGTTTCTTTGATTTAAAGACGGATTATGAAATTGATTTATTTGCGTAACATCGGGCACAAACTGCTCTTCTAAACTGCTGTCATGTATAACTTGTGCTTCTGCATAAGAGCCCCGCACATTGGAAGCATCATTTTTATATTCATTTACTGCAGACTGAAGCCTTGATTCATTTTGAATACGTGAAACATCATTTTGTGTTCCTGAAGTATTTGTAAGGTCTGTTATACGTCTTTGATACACATTTAACGTATGTTCATATGTTCTGATCGTTCTCTGATAATCTTCGCTTGTTCTAAGGGCTTCTTCATGGCTTAACTGAAGGAGGGCTAAAAGTTCCGCTTCTATTTTCTTTTGTTTTATTAAATCCATACGGTAAGAAGCAGCCTCAAATTTAGGGCTTCCCGGATATCTTGCAATAACCCAAGCATAAAATTTTTGCGCTTCTTCAAATTGACTCATCGTATAAAGACATTCGCCCATCCAAAAAAAAGATGCAGCTCTTCTATCTGCCGACATTTTACTGTCATCGGTTGTTGAATTATTATATCTGTTAAATAAAGCAAGAGCCTCTTCAAAGTATCCCTGCAAGAAATAAATCCTTGCTCTGTGATAAACCATATCTCTTGCATAAGGGGATGCGGGTGCGTGTTTTTCAAGTTCTGCCATATCTCTGAGCGCCGATCCGTAATCAGAGTTTGCCAGTTCGCTTAGGATAAGCCAATAAAGCGCAGCCGACCAATCATTCATAGTTCTGGCGCTTTCCTGCGCTCTGCGGAATTCTATACTTGCCTCTTGCCATCTGGAATGCTGATAAAGTTCTGATCCGTTTTGAAACCTACGAGCAAAGATATTTTCCTGCGCCGATAAGGGGAACAATAATACTCCGATTAAAAGCACAAAAATAATGTGTCTTATTTGACTCATATCCATATTATACTAAATTTCGGCAGATTTTTCCAGCGGATTTAATTTTCCAGCCGTTCCACTAAACCTTTTTTGTCGTTTATTCCGAAAAAGGCTGAACCCATTACTAAGGTGTCTGCTCCGGCTTTTACGGCTTTAAGAGCGGTTTGTTCGTTGATGCCCCCGTCTACAGAGATGCGAAAATTTAAACCTGCTTTTTCCCTCATTTTTGCCAGTTTTACTACTTTTTCAAGACACTCTGTGATTAAGGTCTGCCCTCCGAAACCCGGGTTTACCGTCATAACAAGTGCAATATCAATAAAAGGCAGTACTTCTTCCAAAACGCTGCAAGGGCTTGCAGGCGCTATGGCGATACCGGATTTAAGCCCTAAACTTCGAATTTCTGTTAAATATTTTTGAGAATGTACTTCAGCCTCATAATGAAAGGTGATTGCATCGGCTCCAGCCTCCGCAAATTCCTTTACAAAGCGGTTTGGCGTAACGGTCATTAGGTGGACATCAAAAAATAACTTGGTTTTTCCGCGTAACGCGCGTAAAAGCGGAGGGCCGAATGTCAAATTCGGAACAAAAGAGCCGTCCATTACATCCATATGTATCCATTGCGCTCCGGATGCATCAATCTCAGAGATAGATTGACCGAAATTTGCAAAATCTGCCGATAAAATTGACGGTGAAACAATTGTTTTATTCATTTTTTAAAACCTAACTTAAGATCAAGATATAATACATTGAACGGGTGCTATTGTCAAACCTAAAAAAAATGATATAATGAAATGAGAAAAAATGGATAAAGGGCACAAACAAGGTTTGCAAGCAACCGGGCTTTTGCAAGAAGCCTATGAAAAACTCAAAGCCTCCGATGCTGCCGCCGCTTGTTCCCTTTTAGAAGAAGCTCTCGATTTAGATTATGAAAATACAGAAATCAAGCACGCGCTTAAATGTGTCAATTGGTGGCTTGAAAATTCCAGGAGGATAGATGAATTAAAAACCCCATATGAAAAGGGAGCATATTTAATTTCTTTACTTAAACCGTATTATTCGTTTTTAGGACAGTTAAATGAGATACAAGAGATCAATCCTGTTGAATCTTATAAATTATTACAAACAAAATATGAAAGGTGTCAATACACTGTTCGTTATTTTGTTTATTCGCAAGCTCTCTTTTTTTTTGAAGGGTTGCTCAGTAACCCTTCAAATCAGCATGATACTGGTTTACTTCTTTATGCGGGAAGATGCAATAAAGGGCTTGGAAATTACGATGAGGCATTATTTTATCTTGAACAGGCATTCAACAGTAAAATGCATGATGCGCAAATACTTGCCGAACTGGCAGATGTAAACGCATTGCTTGCACAGATGAAACCGGCTAAGGCATTATTCAAAGAAGCGTTTTTTATTGATCCTGCAAAAATTGATCTTAATGTTATGGAATCAGCTCTTATTTTGAATTTAAGCAGTAAAGTTTCTGAAATGGGTTTTAAAGACGAAGCGTTATGCGAATGGATTCCTGTTTACGGTCACCTTTGGAAAGTTTTTTCTGTTCAAAGAGAATTAAAACAAATAGAGGCTGGAAGGTTAAAGCAATCTATTTTTTCTTTAGAAGCGGAATATGAGGCAAATCCTGCAAGAAGAGAGCTGATTAAGCCAAGGCTCTTAAATCATTATTTTTGGCTTATAGATTATTATGAAGCGGTAAAAGAAGAATCTTCGCATATCGAAGATACATTATTAAAAATACAGTTAAAAGATCCGGAAATTTATAATATTTACACCGGATAACATGAGGAGTGATAATTTATGGATAATAGCAAAACAGAAACACAGCAAGCGGCGGGTTCTTCAAGTGAACAGCACAATGAAGCGGCGACCCTTCCTGCATATTCAGAAAAAGCGCAAGCCCTTCTGAAAAGTGTACAAGAATCGCTTAACGAAGAAAAATGGACAAGAGCGAGTCTTGGAAATTATTCGACAAACCAATTTAAAGAACTTGACGCTGTCTTAAAAACCGCCCGCGAAGAAAAAGTTATAAATGATTTAAAGAAAAACTGCGATGATCATTTGTCTCATACAAGAAACAGTATAATCGCCTTATATATTTCAGGAATGATTGCACTCTCGCGTCAAATTATTGATGATGCTGCGATAATCAATCTTGTATCAATCTTTTTAGATAATCACAAGTGGAACATTGTAAAGTATCTTTGCGAAAGAATACTTGATCACGGCGAATCAAAATATGCTTTGCGCACACTTGCAGATTGTTATAAGAACGATAACGAAGAAGAAAAAATATTTGATATTTGGGAAAGGCTTGTTAAAGTAGATTTTGAAGAAGCTGAAATTGTTAAAAATCTTGCCGAGCATTACGAAAAACAAGGTAAAAAAGATGAAACTATCGATTTTTATAAAAAAGCCCTTCATAGGTATTTAAGCAAGGGAAATTTTGCAAATATAAAAGAAATTTGGGAAAAACTAATTGTTATCGATTTTAAAGACATCGATTTCTTTTTGCATATTCAAAAAAAGATTGCAAAAACAATAAGCGAAGATAAAGCTGTAATTTTACTGAACGAACTTTATGCAAAATATAAAGAAACAGATATTGATATCGCAATTAATATTTTAAAAATTGTTCTTGAATATGATGAAAGGGATAATCAGGCGCGCAAAGAAATAATTGAATGTTACAGAAAAAAATATTCATCTCACAGCCAATTAGATGAATATATCCGCATATCAAATCTTTCTCAGCATTACCGCGCAGTTCATCAGGCGATAGCCGATTTTGAAAAACATATTGCATTCGATAAGGGTAACTTTGTATATCACCGCACATGGGGTGTAGGAAAAATTGCAAGCATCGTAAAAGATGAAATTACAATTGATTTTTCCAAAAAAAGAGGTCATACCATGCTGTTAAAAATGGCGGTTGATGCTCTTCAAACATTGTCTAAAAATCATATTTGGGTTTTAAAAGCAACCAAGAAAAAAGAATGGCTAAGAGAAAAAATTAAAGATAAAGATGAAAATATAATTTGGGCATTAAAGACAATCATAAAAAGTTTCGGCAACTTCTGCGATATGAAAAAAATAAAACAAGAATTGTCTCCCGCCCTTCTTACTGCAGGAGAATGGTCAACATGGAGTTCAAAAGCACGCGAAATTCTAAAATCAAATCCTGATTTTGGAGTGGATGCGGAAGACAGCGATATTTTTACTGTCCGCTCCGGCACTGTCAGTATTACGCAAAAATTATTTAACGAGTTTACAGCCCAGCGTAATTTTTACGATAAGTTATCTGCATTCAGAGATTACGTTAATAAAAAAGAAGCCTCTCCTGATTCAGAATTATTTACAGATATGCTCAATTATTTTAAAAACTTTTTAACTTTGCAAACAGGGTCAGCAGACAGCCAAAAAATTGAATATTCGATTGCTTCTTTTCTTTTATTAAAAGAAACATCAGAAAATAAAAATTATCTGTACCTTAAAAACGCTATACCTGTTAATTTTAATGATATTTTCAATAAAATAAATGACTTGCCTTCTCTTTTTAAATCATTAAAAGATTCTAAATTAAAATTAGATTTTTTAAATAATGTAAAACTTTATGTTCAAAACTGGTCTGATATTTATATTAAGTTATTTCCTGTCTCGCAATTATCTATAATCCCTGAACAGCTTGAAGCAGAAGGTTATAACGATAAACTTTCTGCTTTATGCAAAGAATGTTTTGAACATCTTAGAGAAAACCGCGAAGCTGCTGTGTGGATTTATAAAAATGCAAAAAATAAAGAATGGTTTAAAAATGCAGATATCGGTATAGAAAAACAGCTTATAGCCCTTATTCATGTTTTAGATATAACTTACCGTGATATTAAAAACAATAAAGATACTGTAGAGAACCGTAAAATTAATAAACTTGTGTATAACATTCTTTTTAAAGACGGCGAATTAACTTCTTATATTGATAAATCAGACGAAGATGCAATCATTAGAATATTTACATTCTTAAACGGAGTAAAAGACCTTGATCCTCAAGAAAAACAAAATCTGCGCTATCGTATTACATTAAAATTTCCTAATTTTAAATTCTTCGGCGATATTGAAAAGAAAGAAACATCAAGCGGTCTTTGGGTAACACATGCAATGTTCACAGAAAAACGCAAACTTTTGGGACATTTAACCGATGTTGAGATTCCTGCTAACTCAAAAGAAATTGAATATGCTCTGTCACTCGGTGACTTAAGAGAAAATGCAGAATATAAAGCGGCATTGGAAAAACAAGAACAATTAAAAATTCAAGTTGCAAAACTCAATGCAGAATTTGAAAAAGCCCAGCTTTTCGATCCTAAAACAATTAATACCTCAAGAGTATCTTTTGGTACAACGGTTGTTCTTTTTAATGAAACAGCCGGAAAAAAAGAAGAATATACAATTTTAGGTCCGTGGGAATCTGATTCAAAAAATAACATTATTAACTATCAATCTCCGTTCGGCAGTGCTATACTTAAAAAAGAAGAAGGTGAAAGGTTTGAATTTGCAATAAATGACGAAAGGATTACTTATTTGATAGAAAAAATAACAGCAGCAGTTTTTTAAACTTGTATGAGCACAAAAATTAATGGTCAGGCTATTAAGAGGTGGTTATGAAAAGGAAATATGCTGGCGCGGCTAAGGCTGCACAAACATTTATAATGTTAATTATTATTTTTTTAAGCGTGAATACTGTATACGGGCAAAATACGCCTCCTATTGATTTAATCCTATTGTTAGATACCTCAACCGGAATGAGCTCTTCTTATGATAATGTAAACAATTATTTATCCGGCGCATTTTTAACAGAATTCCTAAGGGTGGGAGACACTTTTCATTTTATACCGTTTTCTGAAATCCCAAAATTAGACGCAGCGCGCAGTATTTCAGGTGTTGGGGATCTTCAAACAATTATTGCGCGTATATTCCTTCAATACCCTATTGAAAACACAAACAATGTAAGAGCCGCTTTAACCTATACGGAAGAATATGTCACTTCCCTTCCAAGCCGCCCTAAAAAAATAGTTTTAGTCACTTGCAGTTCAGATTCAAGCAGCTTGGCTGCCGCCTCAAGAACACGTCTTGCATCAAGAAACACAACCGTTGATATAGTACAAGTAAATCCCGGACAGCCTCTTAGCAATCTTCCAAGTTCAGGACGTCCTCCGAGAACTTCAAGACCGAGTACTGCCGCTGCACCTACAGGATCAACATCCGGCACTGCAACGGCTGCTGGCTCCGGCACTTCAACAATCGGCACTGCGGCAACATCCGGCACTTCATCAAGCTCTGGAACATCAACAACAAGCACTACTGCTGCATCAGGTTCTGGCACATCAACATCCGGCACTGCTGCAACAACCAGCACCGGTTCTGGAACTACTACTGCATCTACAGGGACTACGTCAACATCCGGCACTTCAACAAGCTCAGGAAGTTCAGGCACTTCTGCAACATCAAGCTCCGGAACATCAACAACAGGCGCTTCTGTTGCATCAGGTTCTGGCACTTCGGCAACAACTAGCTCCGGCACTTCATCAAGCTCTGGAACTACTACCGCATCTACAGGGACTACGGCAGCATCAGGCACTTCATCAAGCTCAGGCACTATAACAGGTTCAAGCAGCACTGCATCAGGCACAAGCTCCTCCGGCACTTCTGCAAATACAACATCAACTGATACAAGCGAGCCTCGAAGCGGCGGCAGTAACAACGGAGTTTCCGATACATCATCAACATCAAATAATGTAAGTACAACAGAAACATCATCATCAATAAATTCTTCTTCATTGCCGTTAATTATTGGAATTATAATTTTAATACTTTTAATACTTGGTCTTTTAATTTTCCTGTTATCGCGCAAATTAAGATCAAGCCCTAACCGCGTAATGTCACAAGCATCCGATTCTAATACAAAATCAAAAGAAAAGGCGGAGACCGCAAAATCTGTTTCTTCTGATGAAAAAGCCCCCAAGCGCGAAGTAATAAATTATACCTCCGGACCGACAAGACGCAGCACTCCATACGATGACAGACCGGCTGCGGCAGAAAACGGAAAACCTGTAGTGATCAATCCTTCAGGTCCTTTATTGCTTAATCTTTTTGTTGAAGATCAAAATACAAATATAGGAAAACGCAATATTCATTCATTAAAATCAGGTTACAGTCTGACAGTAGGCGGAAATAAATCGGATGATTATCATATTTTCCTTGTTCCAATGCCTGCGCACATAGGTGAAATCCGAAGAAACGGAAGCCAGTTGACATTTATTCCGAAAAAAACTAAATATTTCCCTGATATTGGTTCAAACGAAGTAAAAGACTGCATAAATAAAACCATCAGAATAATCTCCGATAAAAATTATGAAATGCGTTTCAGATTTGTTATGTATGAAGATCCTCTTATTGCGCTTAACAGACTGCTTAATTCGGTCAGATTACCGGGGTAATTATCAGCAAATTACTTGTTGTTTAATTAACTTTTTGACTAAAATTGAAAGAGTGTAAAATTAACACTTGTTTTTTAATAAAAAACTACAGATAATATAAATATGGAGAAATCCTTAAAAGAAAAATTCGATGACAAAAACGCCTACATTAAAGTATCAGTTCCAACACCTGTAGACGGCTCTCAAAAAGCGGCTTTAAACCGCAGAGGAAATCAACTCTTTAATGACGGAAAAATTGAAGAAGCACGCAGGGTCTTTATGACAACCGGTTATTCAGACGGTCTTTCCAGAGTTGGGGATTATTACAAATCCAAAGGCAGAATACTTGAAGCATTAAAAATGTATTGGATTGCACCTGATAAAAACAAGTCTCAAATCTTAATTGAGCAATTATCAAGTGTTTTACAAAGCATGATCAACGAGCCTGATATGCTGACTGATTTTGCATCATTCGAGCCTCGCAGCGGCGAAGCTTCAAGTACAGAAAGTGAAAACCAAATGGAAAGTAATTCAGATGTTTAATGTCACTTTAGGAAATTAAAAATGAATGAACCTGACAAATTAAATGCTAACGAATCTTCCGGAGAAAACTCAGGTTCTATATCTTTTAATATTTCAGAAATATCAAAATCAGGATATCATCTTTTAAAAGAAAATAAGATAGACGATGCTATAGATTGTTTTTCAAAAATTTTATTACTTGATGAAAACAACAATTACGCGCTTGTCGGTATGGGAGACGCCTCCCGTAAAACAGGCTCAATGCGAGAGGCTGTTAAGTATTATCAAAGATGCCTTGAACATCACCCCGGTAATAATTACGCTCTTTTCGGACTTGCCGATTGTTACAAGGCAATGAACCAGTATCAAAAAGCCATTGAAATCTGGGAGCAATATCTTGAACATGATAATAAAAATATTACAGTTCTTACAAGAGCGGCAGATGCATACCGCAAGGTAAGGGATTTTACAAACTCAAAAAAAACATATTTAAAAGTTTTAGAAATGGAAGCCAATAATCCTTATGCAATTATAGGATTGGGGCATTTGCATTATGATTTTAAAGATTATAACGAAGCGCTTTTTTATTGGGAACAGATGCTCAAGGACGGAACTGATACTGTTGATATCCGCGTTTTAACATCAATCGGGAATTGTCACAGAAAATTGAAAACATTCAATCAGGGTATCCCCTATTTTGAAGCAGCAATTAAAAGAGACCCGGATAATTTCTATGCTCTTTTTGGTTTTGCAGATTGTTATCGCGGAATGAATCAATTTGAAAAATCTCTTGAATACTGGAATAGGATTTTAGAATTAGACCCAAAAAATAAAATGATATTAACGCGAACAGGCGATGCTTACCGCAATTTAAATGATTTTGAAAAAGCAAAAATCTTTTATGAAAAAGCGCTTGATATAGAATTTGACACTTATGCTGTAATGGGACTTTCGCTTATCGCAAAATCACAGGGAAAGTTTGAAGAAGCAATTATTTCTTTTAAACGTCTGATACAGCAAGATAGCAAGAATTTCCGTCCTTATATTGAACTTTCTGAATGTTATTTAAAAATAGGAGATAAAAAGAAAGCAAAAGAAGTACTCGAAGATTTTCAAAAATTTGGAATTAAAAATCAAAAGATTTCTGAAATGCTAGAAAATATTTAATAATGAATACACAGGCTTTGCAATCTCTTGCAGGATTATCGGTAAATGAAATAAAAGAGCTAATCTCAAGTTTTACTACACAAAGTTTCAGAGCAAAACAAATTTATAAATGGATACTAAGAGGTGCTAATGATTTTTCTTTAATGACAGACCTTCCTTTAACACTGCAAAATGAATTAAAAGAAAATTTTAATATTTATTCAAGCTTTGTTAAAGCCTGTTATGAAGAAAACGAATCTAAAAAAATCGTAGTTTCTGTAAAAGACAGCCCATTAAATATTGAGGCAGTCTTATTAAGCGATGAAAAAAAACGTTTAACTGCCTGCATTTCAACTCAGGCAGGCTGTCCTGCAGGCTGTGTCTTTTGTAAAACAGGATCGCTTGGGTTTATTCGTAATTTAGATCATAAAGAAATAATCGAACAATATTTGCATTTAAAAACATTATGTGAAACTTCTAATAATGATGAACAAACTATAAAAAAAGAGCACGCAATTGATAATATCGTTATAATGGGAATGGGAGAACCTCTTTTAAATCTTGATAACTTAAAAAAAGCATTAACTTTTTTTAACGATAAAGAAGGATTAAACTTTTCAAGACGCAGGATAACAGTTTCCACCTGCGGAATTTGCGAAGGTCTTTTTGAAATTGCACAGACTGAGTTTTTTTGCTCCCGTCTTGCATTATCACTGACAACAGCAGATGAAATGCTGCGTCAGAAACTTATGCCTATAACAGCAAGTAATCCTCTTTCAAAAATACACAATGCTCTTTTGCTTTTCCAAAAAAACGGCGGAGGCCGCATCACTCTTGAAATTCCTTTATTAGCAGGGATTAACACACGTGAAAAAGACGCAAAGTCTGTATTTGAATTTTCAAAAGGACTTGAAACTGTAATAAATATTATCCCATGGAATCCTGTAGAAGGTTTATTCTTTGAAGGAAAGCCTCTTAAGGAGCCTGAAAAAAAAGAGACTGCGGAGTTTATTAAAATGCTTGAAAATTATAATTTAAAAGTTACAATGCGCCGCCGAAAAGGAAGGTCAATAATGGGCGCTTGCGGGCAATTGGGATTAAAATAAATTTTATCTGACAAAAAAACTAAAGGTTGCTTGAAACAGCCCCATTAAGAAACCAAGCACGCCGCCGAAAAGTTCTACATATTTTAATTGGTTAGAAAGCACATCAAGAATAATACGCTCTACTCTAATCATCTCAAGTGAATCAATTCTGTCAGAAACTAATGTTTTAATATCAATCGAAGAAAGAACTTTTTCAATTTGATTATTTACTGCCTCTGTTAATTTTTCTAAAAGATAATCATCTAATTTTTCTTTATCTTCTTCTCTTACATTTAAAAGTTCAGCAATTGTTTTATTTTGTTCGCTGATTAAATTATTTATGGAATTTCCTGCGGCAGTTATAAGTGATTGTTTTACATTGTTTTCGTTTATTAAATTAGAAATACCATTTATAAGTTCATCAATTATTTCCGGCATTTTTTCTTCCAGAGTTTGATCGTATTGACCTGCAGAAACAAAAAACCTTTGGAACGAATTTAATTTAAAAAGAACATTTCTAAGAATTATCCTCCCTCTTGCTTCTAATTCTCGGCGTATATCGTTACGCTGTAAAAATTGCATTACAGCGTTTGTAAAAACTGGATAAACATTTTCTATCGCAGAAGGGATTCTTTTTGTAAGAAAATTTTCTTTTCCGCTGCCAAAACCTGTTTGTAAAGATAATTCACTTGGAGTTTTTTCAAGTAAATCTTTTGTGATTCTGGATATCGTTTGTTTAATTTTTTCTTTTACATCATCTCTGGAAAGCCTCTCGCGTAGAATTTCTGCTGTCAGCAATTCGCGTTCCACCATCGATCCTATACTTACTGCAAGTGTTTTACGCTGGCGCGGAAGAATGCCGGGTGTAAAAGGAAGCTGCATACCAAAAATACGCACTTCTTTTAAAGGACGGAAAAGCATCCTTATTGCAATAACATTTGTAACAAAACCAATAATCGCGCCTGCTATAGGAGGAATTACAAAAAGAAGAATAGTATTCATTTAAGTATAGACTCCGATGCGGTTTTAGCCTGGCTTTCACTCTCATAGATATCCATTACTTCTTCTTTTAACCAACCTTGCGCCGTTGATTCCTGCGTTTCTATAGAACCGCGCGTTTCTAACGAACCGTCGGTATAAACCCATGAAACAAAATTATTGTTTGTTTTAATTGACTGCCTCTTGATAATCCTTACAAGAGAGCCTCGCCGCAAATAACCTATAGAAGGGCTGTTTTCTGCCGGTTCAGATGTGATATGTGTAAATGAAGAGGTTATAACCCCAAAACCTATATAATCTCTTGATAAAGGAGATGTAACAGGGGCTATCAAAGGTATTTCTTCTTTTTTTAAGTTACATGAACAAATAATAAAAACAAAGAGAATTATATATAATTTAGACAATTGACCAAGTGCATATTTTACAGGTATTCTCATACTAATGAAAACTATATCTTTTTTACAGATTTTAGTCATCATCTTTTTTTTATTCTTAAAAATAAATTCAGTATTTTGTGAAGATAATGAACAGAAACCTGTCAACAAGGAGCGAAATTATAGTTTTTCTTTCGGAGCGTCTGTAGGTCTTATCAGCGGGCTGGCGCAAGAATATGTTTACGTATCAAATCAAAAAGATAATTTATTAAGCGAACTTTTATGGGATTTAAAACCTGTTTTTTATCTCGGTCTTAATATTGATTTTTGCCGATCCGATCTTTTGGAAAAAACAGGATTTTTCTCGTCATTATCATTTAAAGCAGGTATCCCTTATGATTCAGGGGTTATAGAAAACCGCGATTGGATGAACAACAGTAATAGAAATGAACTTACTCATTTTTCCAGTCATACAAATAAAACAAAAGAATATTTCCAAACAGATGTTGTTATAGGTGTTTCTATACCAGTATTAAAATCATTTTATTTAATACCCTTTATAAGCGGTTCATGGATGCATTTTTCATTTTCCGGAAGAAATGGAAATGGGAATTATATTTGGTATGATCCTCCTGAAGTATCATATCAAGGACAAGAAGTTATCCGTTATAAACAAGATTGGCTTTTAATCGCGGCAGGTTTATCAATAGGTACAAATATACTTTCACCATTTGCGATTAACATTTCATTTCAAATTAGCCCTTTTACATACTGCATAGCAAGAGATGATCATTTATCTGTGTGGATACCTGAATTTAAATATAATAATATTACCTATCCAGCAGGATGGACTAATCCGCGAACATATTATGATTATACAAGCTTTGGACTTTTTATCGAACCTAAGGCAAACATTTCATTAACTTGGAAATCTCTTAAATTTTCTTTGGAATATTCATACCGTTTTATTGACAGAACAATAGGCGCATCATTTAAAGATGAAGGCAATGGTATAGTAAAAAACGATTTCGCAGGAGCGGGAATATCATTTATGGATTTTAAATTTCTTTTTAGTATTAAAATATAAAAACTTTTTCTAAAGAAACAACGCTCCGGGAAATAAAAAGTGTATAAGGGCGGCGGCTAATAATCCTATCCCGATTGGTTTTCTGAAAGTAAGGAGGTTTAAACCAAATCGATCAAGCTGCCCTTTGGTTGGGTCTGCTTGAACAGAAGAAGTGTCTGTTTGACGGTAAATGCCGAAAATCAGTATAAGCCCCGCTATAACCCCGACTGCGGAAGGAACTAAATCTCCAAGTATAAGAATTCCGTCTAAAGTCGGCGAAAGAAGCTTTAATACCCCTGTTACTATACTCAAAATGCCTAAAATTAAGTAAAAAGTGGGGGTTTTTATAGGAAAATAAGAATTATCTAAATCATTGTCTTTGCCTGTGAAAAGTATATATCCAGCCAAAGCATTGAATAAAATTGATAAAAAATATAATTGGATCATAACTATACAATATCTTAAAAATTGATAAAAGTCAACATTTTTATTTGGGTTTGAATTTTAATTGCAATGAATTTATTTCATTCTGAAGAAGCATTATCATTTCATCAGATGCAAATGGGACAGCAAAACGGTATACTTCTTCATTTTCAAGAGTGAAAAATATTCGGTGTGTAAAAACAGGTAATTGATCTTCTTGTTCCGGAAACTTCGGTTGCAAAAAAGGTGTAACAGCAATATCTACAGCTCCAGAATATGCATCATCTTTTTTTCTGTTCTTTTTAAGAACAACGATGGTTGATTCTTCATAAGCGGCTGCGGTTATTTCTATTTTATTTTTGTCAAGGATAAAATCATTATTAAAAAAATCAAAAAATGAAAGAATAAGTATTACTGCACATAAAAATATAATACTGAAAAAAAGCATTTTTCTGGGTTTGTCTGCAAGCAGAGGACCAAAAAGATTAAAATTACTATTTGTATTTTGATTTTTATAAAAAGTCTTTACCGCTTCAGGTGCATTTTCCAATCGCCGTTCGCGGTTATAATAAAAAACCAGTCCGTCTTCAGTCTTAGCTGTATTATCCGGATTACTTAATTTATATTTTGCATTTGGACGTTTTACAGCAGATTCATCTGTTTCCGGTTGATATCCATCGTTCATTTACATTTCTCCTATAAATTGATCGGTACGCCACCAAACAAGCTTTATTTTAAAATGATCGGCTAACATTGCACAAAGTATACCTTCTGTTGAAAGATAAAAATCATTGTAACCTAACTCTTCATTAGAAAACCTGATATTACCCTTTCTCTGTTCGCCTGATTGAGTGTCAACAAAAAGCAATGAATAACCTGTGTCTACAGGAAAATAAAGAACTGTTAATCCGCCGTTGGAAACTCCAAGTATTGAATAAAATACTTTGATATCAGTTTGCCTTCCGTTTTCTATAATCTCATAAAGAGGGATTTCTATATAATCGATGTATGTACCGTCTTCTACGTTCAATGTCCAAATAATCGAACTTATCGGTTCGCTTCCCGTGCGTGTATTGGTAGATTGATCAAAGGTGTCACTGCTGTAATCCGCTTTAATTAAAAGTTTTCTTGAATCGGGGGAAACTGTGATGCTGCCGATAAATGCCATAGCTTGCTGCCAATCCGGAAGAGAAGGGACAGCGGTGCTTGAAATTTTTATAAGGTAAAGCAAAACACCCGAAGGGCTGAACCAATAAATATCCCAGCCGTCAGGAAGTATGCAAGTAACGGCAAGTTCATCATTTACAGATGTTGATAGCCCGACTATACGCGGAAATGGGCTGCCGCCTATCCCGTCCCGCCCAAGATAATTTACAAAACGCCCGTCCTGATCAAAGTGCAGAATTAATCCGTCAAGGACAGCTTTTGTAACAGGATCAAAACGTTGTTCCTGCACAGGAAGCCTGTCTTCTACAAAGATATTTTTCCGCGAATCAACGGCTATCCAACCCGGCTCTTCTAAAGGGTGGGTAAATGCCCATCTTGTTGCCTGCTCCTCGCTTGAAATATTGGTTTTTAATGAATGAGGCACGGGGTTTGTTTCATCGTTATAAATCATGAATAGTAAGTCGCCGTAAGAGTTATATTTTACAATTTTTCCGCTGTTACCGTCAGCAATAAAGAAAAGCCCGTCTCTCATTGTAAAAGCTGTTCTTCTTATCCCCCTGTTTCCTTCAAGATTGTATAGTGCTATTTGATCCTCTAAAGGTCCTATTTCTAAAGAAAAGAGTTCTTCCCTTTCTATTGCACTTGTGGAATTGTTTTTGCAAGTAATTAAAGGTATGCATATTAAAAAAGTCAATAAAATTACAGATAGTTTCTTTATCATATATATTAAAATCCACTTTTTTTTATTATTTGTCAATGAGGGGAATGTCAACCGAAGAGAGAAAGTTCACTTCTTGATAATTAACTGTAAATCGTTATAATTAAATCATGGAAAAGGTCATTTTAAAAGCCGCTGATTTGGACGGTTATTTAACAACTAGCGATAAAGACAGCCTTGAATCCCTTACCTTACTTTTTAACAGAATATTAGAAATTTTCCCGAAAGTACAGTTAGAAAAAAAGCCGCAGGATTTTTCTCAAAGAAAAAACAGTAATGAAGTTTCACGCGCACAAAAAAGCCTTATCACTCTATACAATGAAATGGGAGATATGCTTCAGGATATATGTAAAAAGAATCACAATATTCATGTTTATTCGTTTGTTTCGCCGCAGGAAAATCATTCTGAGGCTTCCAGAGTTATTTCTAAATTAAGAGATATAAACACTGAAAACTTTGAGTTTGTTTATTATATCCAACGTGCTTATGAAATGCTTTTTAAACTTGCATGGGGAAGCGGAAATACTGATGAACAAAAAAATCATTTAATCGTAAAAACTCCTGTCACTCATCCTGTACAAAATTACGCTGTTCATAAAATAACCAATATCGATAAAAAAATCGAAAATACAGTTATGTGCGTTATGTTAAGAGGAGCTCTTCTTCCTTCTATGATCATGAGTAAGGAAATAGAAGAATATTCATCTGGCGGTTATGTAACTCCTTTTGCACTTTTTAAAATTTACCGTAACGAAAGCAAACGTGAAATTGATATGGAATATATCCTTGATCTGGAAAATTCATTTTTTAATTTAGACGATCTTAATGATAAGGATTTAATATTTGCAGATCCAATGAATGCAACAGGCGGAAGCCTTGTTACAGTTGTTAATTATTTAATCAGCAAAGGAATAAAACCGCGTTCAATTAAATTTTTAAATGTTATTTCCGCTCTTAAAGGGACACTAAGAATTATTAGAGCAATTGAAAATTGCGATGTCTATACAATTTGGATGGACGGTGTTTTAAATAAAGACGCTTATATTATGCCGGGTCTAGGGGACGCAGGAGATCGTATAAACGGAAATGACAGCGAAATAAACCGAAGAAATATTATCCGGCTTTTGGCTGATTACGGCTCCGGTATAGCAAATCTATATCGTTCTCAGTACAGAGAAATTGAAAATACAGTTCTTAAAAACATAACAGCGGGTAAACGATGAAAATATTAACAAAAAAACTTTTAATATTTTTATCTTTTATTTTAATTTGTTTATTTTTTACAAACGTAATTTGCAGCTGCGCCGGTATGGCAGCTTCAGCCGAAGAATATTATTCTATCGGAATGGCTTATTTTGAATTAGGAAAATTTGATGAAGCAGAAAAATGGCTTAACCGTGCAAGACAGGCTGATAAAACATATGTTGCATCTCAATACAATCTGGGACGGCTTGCATTTGAACAAAATCGTTTTGAAGAGGCAATAAAACATTTTGAAGGAATATTAAAACGCGATCCTGATAATGTTCTAGCCCTTAGAGCCTGTGCATATACAAGAATTAAAATGGGAAATATTGAAATTGCCCGTAAACATTATGCAAGGTTATTGCTTTTAGTCCCTGAGAGTGCAGATGACGGTTATAATCATGCGTTAGTGCTTTTTGCAATGGAAATGTACGGCGAAGCGGAAGAAGTACTTGCAAAATATCCTTTTGCAATGCATGAAAATAAAGATATTCAATTGCTATTTGCAAGGAGTCAGGGAAAACAAAATAAAGTTGAAGCAATTGAAAGTTTTTCAAATTGGCTGTCTATTAACACAAGCCACAAAGCAAGATATGAATACGCTTTAGTTTTGGAATTCCACGAAATGTATGCAAGAGCGATTGAAGAATTCAGACAAGCATTAAAAGAAACAACATCAGACTCTAATGATCCAAAACAAAATGAAATACAATTTGCATTAGCAAAGGTTCTTTTAATTGCAGACAGCGATTCAAATGAAGGAATTATAGAAATGCAAAAAGCAGTTGATCAAGGATTTAAAAATATTTCTGCATTAGAAGAATTAATAAGAAACCCTCTTATTAGTAATGTATATACTCCAGTGTTACAAAATATAATTGACAATTTAAATAAAACTCAAGCATCACAGAATCAAACAACAGAACAAAATAATGCCAATGAAATAGAAAATATTGAATATAATTTAGAAACTTATCCTGAGAGCGGTACCTAGCAGTATATCAAACTTAAAAGTTTCGCTGTATTGATCATCACTTATTTTAAATTTGCAAAATGCAGATAAATTAAGACGTCCTAATATCCTTATTATTTCTTCATGTCCTATAGAAAGAGCCCATCTTAAATAATCATTATTAACAGACAAAAGATTTAGAGAATATTTATCGATTATTAATTCTATACTTTCTCTTCTAAATGATTCATAATTTGAACTTAAAAATGATGATAAACCTAACCATGAACTCTCTTTTTCTGCTGTTTTTTTTATCCAATTATAAATAATATTAATAAAACTTTTTTTTACAGGCGCTTCCCATGAAGCAATAAAACTTTCCGTCCAGTAGAGATCAGATAAATTATTTTTTCGCATTGTAAATATATTTTCAAATTTTAAACGGCTGCCTGAAAAACCTCTGAAACCTGCATTTATTACAGATTGCAATCTAAAAGAGATATCCTCTGAATCAGAATTATTTTGAGGAATAACAACAGAAACATCAATCGAATTATTAAACTCATCTGTTTGGTAAAATTTAAATAAAGGGGAATAGCCCATTGCACCAAACATATTTATACTTGAAAATGTTAATGAAGTTCCTATATTTAAAAAATCTGCTCTTGTATCATATTTCTGCTCTATTATTCTATCAATCCGTAAAGTAATTCTTGCAGGAATTAAAAAAGATGCAAGGTTATAAACCGAAGGAAGGGTTAATCTAGCACTGAAATGATCATTAAAATTTGCGTATTGTATTAAAAAAGAATCATTTATAACTTTATCCATTGCATTGTTTAAATCTTCAGAAAAAAGTGAATAAAACGGAAAAACTTCCCAAAAAGCAAGAGATTCTTCTGTAATATTAAAATATTGTTTTGAATCTTCCAGTATATCTTTTCCTAAAAAAGAAAGATGAGTTTTATAAGTTCTTCCCACCCTAAAATTAAATATCAGCTTATTTAAATTAACAGGAACATCAAGAAAAGTAGAATTATTAAATTGCGATATTTCATTAATTCGTGATGATAATGTATCCCCTTCGATACTTATAACAGCGCCTACAGGTTTTGTTCTTTGAGTTAAAACAAATTGCGATTTAGTTCTTCTTGATTCTGATCCAACACCGCTGTCCGGTATAAGAGGACGCCATGAGCTAATCCATAATTGCGCATAATTATCATCAATATTTAATTGTTCGTTTTTTAACCAAACTGCCTGTGAATTAACTTTTATTGACGGGATATATAAATTAGCTGGTATATAACCGATATCAAAATTCCAATTTTGTCTTAGTCTGTAAAAATCATAATAAGCATCTGCTTCAAATTTAATAAAAAACTTTGAATTAAAAGCAATGTTAAAATTATGATGTGCAATCCTGTCAGACACAGATGCATAAAACGATTCTTTTACAGAAAAAGCGCCTATTGTTTTTGAAATATCATGATCTGCGCTCCATAAAAATGTATCATCTGCTATTGCAGAAGAAATGTTTCCCTGAATTTTTATTCCAAAAACAGAAATCTTAGCTCCTGTGCGATTAATAAAACTTCCTTTGATATCTTGATTTTCTAATTGTGTCTGTATTCTTGCTTCAGATTCAAATGCTGTTGAAACATAAAAATCAGATAATACATCAGCTTTTCCGATAGAAACAATTGTTCCTTTCTTTGAATAATCAATTCCTGCTCCCGCATTCATTCTGTATGATATAATTGCATCTTCTAATAATATTTCATCAAGATAAATTGTTCCGTCTTCTATAATTTCTGAATTTAAAGGATCAATAAATATTGCAATATAATTTGAATTTCCTTCTCTTATTTGAAAATGATCATTCTGATGATTTTGCGGATTATATAAAAATGATGCATTTTCCGCTTTTATCCCGTCTATTCTAATGCCTTTGTTTTCTCCCTGATAACGAATTGTTACTTTAGACCACTCCCCCATTGTAAAATAGCTAGCCGGAATATTTACAGAAAAAATATTATTTACAGAATCAGGTCCTGAAGCTATTTTAAAACGTAAAATTGCATTGCTGACTATTTGTACAGGTTTTATAAAAAAACTTAGTTCTCTGTAATCAGAAAGAGGAATTAAACTTACCCTTGTATCCGCTCCTGCTGATACTCCTGTTTCATTAATTTTCCAATCAATTTTTAAAACCCTTTGCGTATCAAGTTTTGTCTCTGTGCTGTTTTGTAAAACATGAAGCCTTCTGATAATTTCAGGATATTTTTGAATAAGAGTGTTACCGGTATCTATAGTTTCTACTGCCGTTACACGATCATTATTCTCAGCATTTACACCTAATGCTGATGATGTTACAGCTCTGAAAGAAGAGCCTCTTACAATAGGCTGTGCAAGTATTATGCGTCCTGTTATATCATCGCTGCTTGTTACAATCAGACGTAAATACTGTGCGTTTGCCAATTTTAATCTGTCTTCATCACTCAGTAAAAAACGTACAATCTTAGGATTTGTGTTAAAGTTTTTATCATTAATAAATGTATCAGGAGCATCAGTCCAATCATTTGAAAAAATAACTCTTTCCCAAATAAGTTTTATATTTTCTGTAAATGCAAAATCTCTTCCTGAAAGAGAGCCGATTTGGATTATTACTTTTAAATTACCGGGAGTTTTATTAAAATCGTATAGTCTAAAAGGGATTTCTATTTCACCGGCACGTGAGAGAATATCAGCGTCATAATTTAATGGAACTTGATAACCTGTCCATTTATCATTACTGTTAAGATCAAATTCTGCAACCAATACTTGATTTTCACCTAACAGTCTGTCCTTTGCAGGATATGGTCTATTAATTCCTGAGACAACGGATGCATTTGAATTAATATCTGTTAGATTAGATCCTAAAATACTATTGCTAAAATAATTCCTGTATATTAAATCCGCTCTGTTTAATAAATTTAATGCTAAATTAGAACTTGGAGGATTAGAAATAAATGAATGCTCAGAAGGTAAAGACAAAATAATTTCATTGCCTTCCATACCTGAAACACGGTATAACCCTGTAATATCGGTTTGTTCATATGCAAAAGCTCCTGTTACATATGCTTTTAATGAATCATAATCCCATGAGGCTTTTGCTGATACTCCTATTAAACCGGAACTTGATTGACTTTCATTTGAATAAGATTCATCTAAAATATTCATCCGCAATCCAATGGCTGCAAGAGCTGAAAATGCAGACTTGCCTTTATATACAGCCCCTATTCCTGCCGCAATACTTCCCAAATTTGCTTCACTGCTTTTCTTTAAATATGTTATGCGTATTATTTCATTCTGCCCTACAGAGCCTATCATTATAACTTCGCCTGTTGAAGAATTATAATTAAAGTTTGTATCTTGAATCCCGCTTCGCCAAACTTGAACAGAACCGGGTATTGCATCAGTTCCTATAAAATATCCGCTGTTTGAATTGTAATTAGTAAATCGCAAAGCAATATCTCCTGAAAATATTCCAGAAGGCATAAGATATATTTCAGGATATTCCTGTACTAAAGGCCACATTGTTTGCATGTCTCTTCTTGAATTATTGTCTTTTAATAATTCATAAATAGTCCTTGAACTAACAACAGAAGCGGAAAAACCTAACATATCTAAAAAACCTGTTTGTGAATTATCAAAAGGTATAAGATTATATCCGCTTATTTCATCTCCTGAAGAAAGACTTACTAGAGCTGCACGTTCAGAAGTGCTGGAAGGGGCTTCATAAAGATTACGCCTTTCAAATGGTGAAAAAGTTCCTGGCTCGTAAATCACTAAGGCAATTTCATTAATGTTAAAAATTATAACACCGGGCTCAGAAGAATTACTTCCTGCTTGCGGATAATCTTCCAGCCTGATAATTTTGCCGCTTGAATTAAACCATTGCTGAACATCAAATAAAAAACCTGAGCTGTTATAACTTCCCATTGATGTTTGCCAAGGAGTACTATTCCCTGAACGTGAATAAGAAATTGCAACCATTCCCTTAGGTCTTATACTCAATTCTAAAAGTCCAAAAGAAGCAGAAAAAGCATACTCACTTGATAATGCAATTCTCCATCTTCTTGCATTTATGTCGATTATCTCCCCTCTTTCATCTTCAATGTAAACTGTTACTTTCTGATCAATATCTGTATCAGGTAAAATAAAAGATACGCCTCTCATTGAATCCCAGACTTGCACGTAACTATAAGTTCTTTCCCTGCTTCCTGTAAATATTTTTTCTTCCCGCGAAGATGTATCGTAACGGAACAGTGCATGAAAGTTTAAACGCTCTGTTCCGAAACGGCTGTAAAAACCAAATGATGATGTACTTCCGCCTCCCAAATCCATATATGGGAATGACGGAAAATCAAGCCCTGTATTTCCTATCCCTGCATATTGTAAAAAATCTCCGGATAAACCTTGAAAACCAGCTCTGTATGTATTCTGCGATGAATCATCTAAAAAATTAGCCTCAACAAACCATTTTTCGTTTAACCATAAAGACATGGTTAAATCCGCTTCTTGCATAAAAAAAGGGGAATTAAAGGGAGAAAAACTCATACCAATAGGAGAGAATGAAAAAGCGGGGTTAAACTGTAATGTACCGTTCCAAAAACCCGTTAAAAAAAGCGATACTTCAGCGTCCCCCAAAGAAAACGTCATAAGTTCGTTTGGAGCATCCCCTGTAATTCTGCGGCGCATCTGTTCAATCGGGAATTCTTCCGGTTGCTGTTCAGGCAAATCGGAAGGCTCAAGGTTTAAATCAATTTCCTGACTAAAGGCGCAAACAGGATTTGCAAATACGGGTAATAATAAAAGAATAAATATGCACAGAAATTTAATAGAAAATTGCCTCCAAATGCTCTTCGCAAAACAATCACTTTTTGTATATAATAACATTTATTATGATAGTTTCAATGATACAGATAATTTTTGAGATACCGGATATCGTCAACATTAAAGAAAAACGTAAAATCGTTAAATCAGTACTTGATAAAATGAAGCGGCGTTTCCATTTAACCGCTGCAGAAATTGACCTTCAGGATTCCCTTTCTTTTGCTCAAATCGGCGGAGCTATTGTGTCCAACTCAAAAGCTTTCGGCGAAACTGTAATGCAAAAAGCATTTGATTTAATCGAAAAAGAAACACCTGTCCGTATTCAGGATATGAAAATACACTCGGAGGAATTTTAATGAAAAAGAAATTTTTATTTGTTTTTTTATGTATTAACGGAGTTTGCGCGCTCTTTCTTAATTCGTGCATAGGCTTATCAGTTGATATTCAAATGAACAGGAACGGTTCAGGAAAATTAGTAATGGAATACAGAATTTCCAATACACTCAGCAATATGGGCTCTCTTGACGGGAATGCTTCAATGCCGGCAATACCATTATCAAGACAGGATTTAGAAAGAACTGTTGAAAGGATACCTGGATTAAAACTTTCTTCTTATTCAAAAAGAGAAACATTGCAGGACAATATTATAAATATCAATTTAGACTTTTCAAATGTACAGGCTCTATTGGCATACTTAGATCCAAACGGCTCTGCTGCATCAATTTCACATAACGATCAGTCAGGAAATTTTAACATAATAATATATAATGAAAATAACGCAAACCATGATGAAAACTTAATCGCCTTAATGCGCTCTTTATACAATGATTATAATTTTTCAATTAGTTTCAGTGCCGGCGGAAATTCCGCAATGACAATCACAGACGGTAACGGAAACACAATTCCCTCTATGCCTTCTGCATCTGTTATTTCGTCAGGTAGAAAGGTTTCGTTTTCTATGGGTATTCCTGATATTCTTGAAATTAAAAACGGGCTTGGGTTTAAAATTAATTGGTAAGGGATTAAGATGATCCGCTGATTTTTTTTAAAATTTTTTATTTTTTACCAAGCACTTCTTTAAACTTTACTATTTGCCAGCCGTTTTCTATTGCGTTTTTTTTAAGTATTTTATCCGGGTTTACTGCAACAGGGGTTGAACATACTTCAAGGAGAGGTATATCTGTATATGAATCTGAGTAAAAGCTTACATCTTTAAGGTTAATGCCGGATAACGCTATCCATTCTAAAACTGCAATTTTCTTTTTAGGACCGAAAAAACTGTAACCGTCTATTTTTCCTGTTGTTATGCCGTCTTTGAATTCCATCTTTGTGGCAAGCGATCCTTGTATTCCAAAGAAATCTTCTAAAGGTTTAATAATAAAATTAAAAGATGATGTTGCAAAAATTACTTTTTCTCCCTTATCAAGAGCAGACCTTATCATTTGAGCCGCTCCTGTATAAATATTTTGTTTTATTTTTTTAGTAAAACAAATTTCTGAAACACGTTCAAGATCGCTTTTTTTAATACCTGCAAGTTTTTTAATAGTATTGTCAATAAAATCAAGATCGGGACGCGCCAATTTATATTTTACCCAATCTGATGGCAGCCGGCTTATCTGAGATAATCGGATAATTTTTTCTTTAATTGCCGAAAAAATAAAATATTGAGCAGATGTTTTTCTTATAACCGTCTGATCAACATCAAAAATATGAACTGTCATTATATATACTCCAAATATTTACATTCTTGCAATGCTTGTTCAGAATAAATTCCTCTCATTTCTTCAGGCAGCAATTTTGCAATCTGCCCCATCACTTCTGAAGTTATTATTTCACGCTCATCTTTATCAGGTTTTCCTTCAAATTTGATTCGGAAAGGTTTGCCTGCTTTAAAATGAAATTTTGTGCGCTTAAACTTGCGCATATTCTGCCAAATATTTTCACCGCCGTAATGAGCGACAGGCAGGATAGGCACATCCGCTTCAAGAGCGAGGTATACAATACCGGCTTTACCTCTTCCTAATACGCCGTTTTTACTGCGCGTTCCTTCGGGGGATATACACATATAAAAACCGTTATCTATCATTTGTTTTACTTGTTTAAAACTATCAGAGAATGCGCCTCTTCTGTCAATAGGAATTGCCTTGTATGTATTAAAAATGAATGCAAAAATCGGATTTTTCCATGTTTCTGATTTTACAAGACCTGTAACATTTAAAGGATAACTGTGCGTTACAAGAATCGGAACTTCTAAAAAATTGATATGATTAAATACAACCAGAAGAGGTTTATTATTGTAAAGCGCTTCAATATATTCCTTACATTCGATCTTGCAAAGAATAGTTAAAATCACTTTTAAAATACAATTAACAAAGGGTCTTCTAATTTCCATCTAGGTTCTGCTCCTGATATGAAAAAACTTAATTTTTTTTATTTTGCTCCTATTAACTTTATTGCACTAGGGATACATGATATTTCCAATTCTTTGCCGTCATAACAAATTGTTTCGCCGTCGCAATGGGCTGCCATTCCTCCTTGAAGTGCAAATAAATTGAATTTTTTTCCTCTGTCAAATGTTACACCCTTGCATTGGTCTTGAGTTCCTTTTGTATAATGACTGAGTATTTTTAAAAGAGAAAAACGTGATTTTTGATGTTCCACATAACAGAGATCCAATAAACCGTCATCAAGTATTGCCTTTGGCCCCATATAAAAACTGCCGCCCATTCTTTTTCCGTTTACAATAGAAACAAGAACAGCAGGAAGTGTTGCTTCTTTATCATCATATTTAATTTGAATAACAGGTGATGGTTCGTAACGTGCAATTAAAATAAACGCCCCTATTGCATAAGAAAACCCGCTTTTTATTTTTAATTTTGCAGCTTCAAAACCTACTTTTGTATCAAAACCAATTCCAATTCCATTTATAAAAAAACGTCCTTGCGGAAAAAATCCGCCTTTGACAAGACCTGCATCAATTATATGCGGCTCTGAATTTAAAAGCATAGAAATTGCTTTTTCTACATTTTCAGGGATTCCCGGAGTTGCAGAAAAATCATTGCCTCTGCCTATAGGCAGAATTCCAAAAAGCGGAGGGGAAGTTAAAGGAGTCCCTTCCTGCTGCGCTTTTTCTGCTCTTTTTAATAAGCCGTTCACAACTTCATTACAAGTGCCGTCCCCGCCTGCGGCGACAGTAATATCATTTTCCCCGACTGGAAGATCACGTGCAAATAAAAGAGCGTCTCCGGGTCCTTTGGTCACAATGATTTCAAATTTATAACCGCTCTCCATAAGAATCTTTTCGATTTTTGGTTTTAACTTTTCCGCTTTTCCCTTGCCCGCAATTGGGTTTAATATAATCCAAAGTTTACTAATTTGAGCCATAGGGAATTATATCACTTTCCTGCAGTATCGTAAATAATTTGTAATGTTTTTTCTGTACATCTATCCCAAGAAAATACCTTTGCCCTTTCAAGCCCAAGACGGCGGCATTCATTGTAAATGTCCCTGTCGGTACTTACTGTGACCATGCGATCTGCCATATCCTCAGCAGACAGGGGGTCAAAATAAAGGGCGGAATGTTCGGCAGCCTCAGGTAATGATGCTGCACGGGCGCAGATTGCAGGAACGCCGCAAGCCATCGCTTCCAGCACCCCCATGCCAAAACCTTCGTACATAGACGGTAAAACGACAAAATCCGCCCCTGCATAAAGCTCAGGCAGGCTTTTTATAGGGAAATGCCCTGTAAAGAAAATATCGTTTCTCCATGCAGAGGCTGCCGCAGCATCCTTAACAACACCAGAATTATTGCTGTCAGCCCCTGCTAAAACAAGCCTGTGCGGGTATTTGGTTCTTTCTTTAAAAATACCGAACGCTTCAATTAAACGGACATGGTTTTTTATTGGATGGTCTATTCGTGAAACGCATAATACATAAGGACGTCTGAAACTAAAAGGCTGGATTAAAAGCACGCTTTCTTCGTTACGTTGACGGGGATAAAAAGAAGTAATATCAATTCCATTGGGGATTACTTCGATCCTGTTTTCTTTTACTTTTGTGTGTTCGATTAATTCCTGTTTAATAAATTCACTGACTGCAATAATAACATCCAGCCGTCTTAGCGAATTAGGAATTATCATCCGCAGAAATGTGCTTAGATGGCTTCTTGCCTTGCGGTTTCTGAAATAAGCTGACATATCATGAACAACGCCTATTGTGGGGCAAGGAGAGCGATACGGAAGATACCTGTGAGCCGCAGGAAAAAAGCAAGCATCAAATTGACGATTTTGAGCAAATTTAGCGTATTTATAAACATGCCATAAGGAATTAGCAGTTCCGCCTTGTATTGAACATTGAGGGATAAATTCAAAATTAGGAGCGACATCAGTGTAGAGATACCTGTCATATTCCCAACCGAATAACTCAAAAAGAGCTTGTGATGGGGGAATTCTTTTTAGAAATTGGGCTATATACATTCCTACTCCGGATTTACCTCCGTTGCAGGCAAAAGTATCCATCCCGATTTTCATTCAGCCCTCCAATTGTTGATAGCAAATAGTAGCATATTGAATAAATCTTGTCAGTAGTTTTTTTTTCATGACACAAAATATAGTAGGGGGTGTTGACAACTACGCTATATATAAGGTACTATAAATTAATTACAGATACGCTATATATAGTGCGCTATATATAGCGTATAAAACGGAAGGTAACACTATATGCGATGCCCCCATTGCGGCACGGTGGAAGACAAAGTAGTAGAATCCCGTACCCTTGCAAACGGCGATGCAGTACGCAGGCGCAGAGAGTGTATAAGCTGCAATTACCGCTTTACCAGTTATGAAAAAATAGATGAAAGACAATTCATGGTGGTAAAAAAAGACAACAGGCGCGAGCCTTTTGACCGCATCAAACTTGAGCGCGGAGTTGTAAGGGCTCTTGAAAAACGTCCGTTTTCTCAGATGCAGATAGAAAACCTGATAAACGAAATTGAAGACGAAACTGCAATTATCAGCAAAGGAAGCAGAGAAATATCATCAGCAATAATTGGAGATCTCGTTTTAGAAAGGCTTGGGAAACTGGACAAAGTGGCGTACATCCGCTTTGCATCAGTTTATAAACATTTTAATGATCTCGATGAGTTCATCGAAGAAATAAAAAAATTATGAATTAAATAATATAAGCTTGAGGTAATTTGCTGTCATCCTTAGGGCGGGGTTCCATAAAGGGAAAGGCTGACAGTTCTCTTAACTTAAGAAAAACCAAAAAGTTTTTTCTAAAGGTTACCGCGCAGAAGTAAAACCTTCTGCGCGGTTTTTTTTATTAAAATAGTAAGCATTATGATTTTATTCTTTCTTGACTAACTACCTATCATGCGGTTCAATGTTATTATGACTATCGAAGAAAAGCAGAAAATCGCTTGTTTCCTTGATCTTGCATGGGATACTCTTCACTCAGGATATAAAGGAAAACAAAAAGAATATGATTTTACAGAAAAAGAAACAGCTGCATCATCGCATTTTATTCAGCAATGCGATTCGCTTGAACAGATTTATAAAGAGATCGGTGCATGTAAAAATTGCCAGCTTTCTTTAAAGCGAAAAAACACTGTTCCAGGAGAAGGGGTTAATAATCCGCTTGTAATGGTTATAGGCGAAGCGCCCGGCGCAGATGAAGATGTACAAGGGCGTCCCTTTGTCGGCAAGGCAGGACAGCTTTTAGATAAGATGCTCGGCTCAATCAATCTTACGCGGCAAACTAATTGTTATATCGCTAATATTGTAAAATGCAGACCTCCTCAAAACCGCGATCCGCATCCTGAAGAAAGAAGCGCCTGTATACATTTTTTGCACAGACAGATACTTTTACATAAACCTAAGTTTATTTTACTTGTCGGAAGTATTGCAGCTCAAAGTTTATTAAATACAAAAATGCCGATTAGTAAAATTCGCGGAAAAATTTCTGAGTATAAAATCGGAGATTTAATTATCCCGCTTATTTCAACATTTCACCCTGCTTATTTATTGCATAACGAAGATCAAAAACGCCCTGTCTGGGAAGATTTAAAACTTTTGCGATCAAGAATTGAAGAATTTTTAAATGAGAAAAATGAATAGGAAATTTTAATGGCGCGTTTTTTTGAGTTAATATTTGATATCCCCCTGATAAATTCGACAGACCAATCATTCACTTATTTTATTGATGATAAAGAACAAGCTGCTATAGGAAAGCGGGCTATGGTTCCTTTTGGAAGGAGGGACTGTCTTGGCTATATCATAGCGGAAAAAGAAAACGCGCCTTTAGAATTACAAGAAGATGCAATAAAAAAAATAAGGCGCGTTGTTGATGAAGAAATTTTATTCGATGAAAAAAATATAAAAATCGCCCGATGGATGGCAAATTATTATTTTTGCAGTACAGGGCAGGCGTTATCTACGATGATCCCGTCAGGCAGAAAGATGATTGTTCCGGAATTTACAGATGATGAACAAGAAGAACAAAGCACCCTATCAATTTCTAACGAACAAGCCGATGCGTTACATGCAATTATTTCACCTGATTCAGAAACGGCTATGCACGGTTCGTTAGAAACGCAAATGTTTTATCTTTACGGTGTAACAGGCTCAGGAAAAACTGAAGTATTTATCAGAGCAGCCTATAATATGCTTGAGCAGGGAAAAACAGTTATCTATCTTGTGCCTGAAATTTCTCTTACCCATCAAACTGCAAAAATGATAGGAGAACGATTCGGATCGCAGTCCGCTACCCTTCACTCGGGAATGAGCCCTTCTCAAAGACTTGCAGAGTGGATGCGGATTAAAAAAGGGGAAGCGTCCATTGTTGTAGGACCGCGCAGCGCGGTGTTTGCACCAATGCACAATCTGGGACTTATCATCATAGATGAAGAGCATGACAACTCTTATAAATCGGGGAACACACCGCGCTATCATGCAAGGCAGATCGCTTTTAGAAGATGCACTACAGAAAGTGCAAAACTTTTAATGGGTTCTGCAACCCCTTCTGCAGAAGCGTGGAAATTAATGCAAGAAGGAAATATAAAACGTCTTGACCTTAGTAAACGTCTTTGCGGCGGAGGAATGCCGGAAATAAAAGCTGTGAGTCTTGCAAAAACACAAGGATGCCTGACAAAAGAATTAATTGATGAAATCCGCAAAACAGCTCAATTAAATAAGCAAACAATTCTTTTTATGAACAGAAGAGGCTTCGCTCATTTTTATCAATGCCCTGTATGCGATTGGGAACAAACATGCAGACGATGTTCTGTATCATTAACATGGCATAAAAGCAGAGGAAAATGTATCTGCCACTACTGCGGCTACTCAGAGCCGCCTCCGTCCGCTTGCCCGAAATGCGGCTGCGTAGAAGCAGGATACAGAGGTTTCGGCACAGAAATGATCGAAGAAGAAGTAAGGCAGACATTCCCGGATTTAAGAATCTGCCGCATTGATGCAGACACAGCGGGAAAAAAAGACGGTCTTGAAGATACGCTATTAAAATTTAAAGCAGGCATGGTAGATATTCTTTTAGGAACGCAAATGGTAGCAAAGGGATTAAATTTTCCCGGTGTACGCTTGGTTGGCGTTGTTTTTGCAGATACAGGATTACATCTGCCTGATTTCCGTGCAGCAGAAAGAACTTTTTCACTAATTGTTCAAGTAGCAGGAAGAGCCGGACGCTATTTCCCAGACAGCAAGGTAATAGTTCAAACGCTTCGCATGGACGATCCTGTAATTACAAAATCATGCGCTTTAGATGTTACAGGTTTTTTCAGCGCAGAATTAAACCAGCGTAAAATGCTGAGCTTTCCCCCCTATTCAAGATTGATACGCTTTGTAATACGGGCAAAAAATCAAAAGAAAGCGGAAACTGCGGTTAAACGCCTAGCCTCTTTTGCAAAGCCTTTATTGCCTCAAGGAGCGGACATTTTAGGTCCTGCAGAATGCCCTATTGGAATGATCAACTCAAATTACAGGTTTCAATTGATACTGCGCTGTCCTTCGATGAATGCAATCCATGATGCTGCAAAGGAAATTCTTGAACGATACGAGAAAGGAAAAGATACACGCACTTATCTTGAAATTGATGTAGACCCTGTAAGTATGCTGTGACAGAATATTGACGCATCATTCTTTTTATGATATTTATATAATAATGAAACGATGCGAATGGTGCGAAAGTTCAGAGTTATACACTAAATATCATGACGAAGAATGGGGTTTCCCTGTAATTGATGATCAAAAACATTTTGAATTCCTAGTACTTGAATCAGCGCAAGCCGGTTTAAGCTGGATAACAATACTAAAAAAAAGAGAAAATTACAGAAAAGCTTATGATAATTTCGATCCAAAGAAAGTTGCCCGCTACACAGAAGCTAAAAAGACAAGACTTTTATCTAATGAAGGTATAATTAGAAACCGTTTAAAAATAGAAGCGTCAATAAATAACGCGAAAAATTTTTTAGAAATACAAAGAGAGTTCGGCAGTTTCTCAAAATATATCTGGAGTTTTACAAACGGAAAACCTATTATCGGCAAATGGAAAACAATCTCTGAAATACCCGCCAGATCAGAATTATCCGATGCTGTTTCAGCAGATTTAAAAAAAAGAGGCTTTAAATTTCTTGGCAGTATAATTATATATTCGCATTTACAGGCTACAGGCATTATTAATGATCATTTAATAGATTGTTTTCGTTATAAAGAAATAAAAAAAATAATTACAGAGCCGGGAGATTTTTCTGAATTTACAAAAACATTTTTGTAATTTATACTTACATTATGTATGAATATTTAACACACGGTACCTGTTCATCCAGGATTTGTTTTAATATTGAAGACGGAAAATTATCCTCTGTTAAGTTTGACGGCGGCTGTAACGGGAACTTAAAAGCGATAGGAAAATTGGTCGAAGGAATGGATGTGCAAGAAGTTATAAAAAGATTAAAAGGTTTGACATGCCAGGGCAGAGGTACTTCTTGCGCCGATCAATTGGTTAAAGCAATAGAAAAATATATATGAAACTACTGCTCCACTGCTGCTGTGCGCCCTGTTCTGTATCTTGTATAAAAAGCTTGCGAGATGATAATATTGAACCTCATCTTTATTGGTATAACCCAAATATTCATCCATTTACTGAATATAAATCCCGTCTTGATTGTCTTTGTGAATTTGCATCAAAAGAAAATTTAGAAATAACAGTAAACGATGAATACGGTCTTCGCTCATTTTTAGAAAATGTTTATTCAAATGAAGTTTCCAGCCAAGAAAACCGCTGTATAAAATGTTATAAAATACGTCTTGAAAAGACAGCTTCTTTCGCTTCCCAGAATGGTTTTTCTGCTTTCTCTACTACTCTTTTAATCAGCCCGTATCAGAATCATGATGCAATTAAAAGTATTGCAGAAGAAATTGCAGCAAAATACGAAATTGACTTTTTCTACAGGGATTTCCGCCCGCTCTTTCGTGAAGGGCAGAATGCCGCGCGTTCCAATAATTTTTATATGCAAAAATACTGCGGGTGTATTTTTTCTGAAGAAGAAAGATATTTAAAAAAAGAAAATAAAACAATTAAAAAGGAAAATAAAGAAACTGTAACAACAAATTTATTTTTTGATAGGCTTACTCTGCTTACAGGCAAGGAAGCTTTAAAAAAACTTAAAAACACTTACGTTCTTGTTTTCGGAGCGGGCGGGGTCGGGAGTTGGGCGGCAGAAGCTCTTGTCCGCTGCGGTATAGGGAAAATCGGGATTATTGATAATGACACAATCTGCGCAACAAATGTGAACCGCCAAATAGAAGCGACATCCCTCACTATAGGTTTACCTAAGGCATCTGTTTTAAAAAAACGCTTGCTTGAAATAAATCCTGATTGCGAAGTAATCTCTTGGGATAAACTTTTTTGCCTTGAAAACGCTGATACTTTCAATATTGAAAATGCAGATTTCGTAATTGATGCAATCGATACAGTCCAGCATAAACTTGATCTTATAGAAACCGTATATAAAGCTGGTGTTACACTTTTTTCTTCGATGGGTATGGCGCTTAAAACCGATCCTTCTTATATAAAAATATCATCAATCTGGAAAACCGAATACTGCAATCTTGCAAAAGTTATACGTCAAGGGTTACGCAAACGCGGTTTCTCAGGTGATTTTACAGTTGTTTTTAATGACGAAAAATCTCAAACTAAAATAATAGAAAATCAATTTGAAGAAAGTAATATGGATGATAATCCGGCAAGAAAAAAAATAAACGGAAGTATCGTTACAGTAACTGCAGCGGCAGGTTTTTTTTTAGCAAATCTTGTTATACAAAATATTTTACAGGATAAAAAATGAGCAGATTTTTTAAAAAGACAAATGCAAGTGAAATTGTAAAAAAACTTACAGTAAAATCTGTTATGGAAAGGTCTTTAATTAAAGAAGGTGATAAAGTTTTAATCGCTGTCTCCGGCGGAAAGGATTCGAGTGTTTTATCATGGGCGTTATCTGCAATTAAACCTGCATTAAAGTTTGAATATACGCTGTCCGCTCTTCACATAAGCACTGATTTTTGCGCATGCTGCAAAAAGTCAGCTCTTTGCAAAAGATTGGAAGAATGGTCTATACCTTTTACCGATTTATTCGTCCCTGTTATCGGCAGGTTAAAAGAAGGCGAAAAAATGAATTGTTATTGGTGTTCAACACAAAGACGAACAGAACTTTTAAAATATGCCGTAGAAAACGGTTTTAATAAAATCGCTTTAGGGCATCATCTTGATGATATTATCGAAACTTTTTTTATGAATCTCTGCTCGAAAGGGACTTTACTTGCAATGCCTATTCTTCTTGAATACAGAAAATACCCTGTCACTCTTATACGCCCTCTTGCCCTGCTTGAAGAAAAACAAATTATAGCTTGCGCTGCGGAACAAAACATTTTAAAAAACACCTGCACCTGCCCTTACGGGCAGAATTCAAAGAGACGCGATATGCGAAACCGAATTGCAGGATTTATAAAAGATACTTCCGGCAGTACCGATTCAGGAGATATAAAACGGAGAATTCTTAAAGCTTTAAGCGAAGGAGAGATTGATTATTTATCTGATGTTCCCTAAATCTTTAATTTTTTTCCGCTAATAATTCTAAAATTACAGCCATCCCCTGATCTATTTCACTGTCAGTTAAAATGTAGGGAGGAAGTAGCCTTAAAGTATTAGCTCCTGCGGTAAGCATAAGAAGACCAAAAGATTCTTTGTCAGCCCTTGCTATTGCTTTTTCAAGTACAGCCCATGCATCTCCTTCGATGTCAAAACCGATCATTAAACCTTTGCTCCTTACTTCTTTTACTTTCGGATGATTTTTTAAAACCGATGTTATCTTCCCGCCTTTCCTTTTTATTTCTGCTAAAAAAGAAGGAGTGTTTACGGTTTCTAAAACCACTAAACCGCAAGCTGCCGCTATCGGGTTTGCGCCGAAGGTGCTGCCGTGATCCCCTACTGTAAAAACATCACAAGTTTTTTCTCCTGCAAGAACCGCTCCTGCAGGAATTCCTGCGGCGATTCCTTTTGCTAGCGTTACAATATCGGCTTTTAAAGGATTGCCTTTGGCGTCTTTGTATTGCTCAAGCGCAAGAAAAGTGCCTGTCCTTCCAAGCCCGCATTGGATCTCGTCAAACATTAAAAGGATATCCCTTTCTTTGCAAAATTCTGCTGCCGCTGCAATAAATTCCTCACTTTGAGGAACTATCCCGCTCTCCCCTTGTACAGCCTCAATTAATAAGCCTGCAACTTTTTTACCGTCAAGTGCTTTATCAAGAGCGTCTATATCACCGCCTTTGATGTGAATAAAACCATCGGTAAAAGGACCGAAATCTTTGTGAAATTTTTCCTGTCCTGTTGCAGAGAGCGTAGTTATTGTTCTTCCGTGAAAACTTCCCTTTAGCGTAACAATGGTGTGCCTACCCTGCCCGTATTTTAAAAGCGAATATTTTCTTGCAATTTTACACGCGCCTTCATTTGCTTCCGCTCCTGAATTACAAAGAAATACTTTTTTCATTGTGCATGCCTGTACAAGTTTTTGTGCATATAAAGATACTGTATCGCTTAAAAAATAATTGCTTAAATGAAAATATTTTGCCGCTTGTTCGCAGGCTGCCTTTACTAAAGGCGGATAATTGTGACCGAGTATGTTTACTGCAATACCTGAGCCAAAATCCAAATATTTTTTTCCGTCTATATCAAACAGCCATGAACCTTCGCCCTTAACAAAGGTAACAGGCAGCCTGTGATATGTGTTCATAAATACGTTATTCATAATAATCTCCTTAAGATTAATTTCTTTAAAATAAATTTATTTTTTTTACCGCTAAGGTGCATAAATAAAAAAAAGAAATGATTGATCATCAATTTTAATTTTTGTGCGTCTGCAGTAAAAATACTTCTTAATTTTCTAATCGTTTGTTTATTTCTGTAACTTCGTAATCGTTACCCATCGCTGAAAATATTTCTCTTGCTCTAATATAAAAGGCTAACGCTTCTTTTTGTTTTCCTGTTTTTTTATGGATATCGCCCATTGCGCGGTAAGTTGCAGCTAAACCCCATGAATTTTCTATGCGGCGGTCTATCGCTAATGACGCTTTTAACGCATCAAGCGCGCTTGGATTATTTCCTGCAAGAGAGCGTACAGATGCAATCATATACCAGTCATAAGATGTATTTTCCATGTTCTTTTCTTTTTCATGTATATCAAGACTGTTCTTGAAAGCTTTTTCTGCTTCAGGATAATTTCCCAAAGCGCGATTCGCAAGCCCTCTTACCTGCCAGGAAAAAGCTATATAAAGCTTGTTAGTTTTTATATTAGAGCTTTCACGTGTAACATCGCTTAAAACTGTTTGCGCTTGAGTTCTTCCTGTTAAAAGATTCCCTCTGGATAAAAATATCCTGCTAACAGATAAAAGCTCTGAGTCTCCGTAACTTTCAGCTTCTGTGATTGCACGATTCCATTCTGCAAACGCATCATCAGTCCTTCCCATTGAATAGAGAACATTCCCTCTGGAAAGACAAGACCTTATAATTAATGAAATATCATCTGCTAATATTGCATTTTTTTTTGCATCGGTTAATTGAGAAAGGGCATTTTCAAATCTGCCCTGCCCTGCATCTATGTTTGCCGTTTTTAACCAGAACTCAGCCTGAGAGCGCAGAACATCAATATCCTGCGGGTTTTTCGGCGCGGAAGAACATGAAATATTGATTAATAAACATGCTATGAGAAAAAATATTGTGATTTTCGTCTTAATCAATTTCTGCCCTCCTTAATTAATAAACTTTTCATTTCTTGGACTTGCACCGCCAGGCCCTGTCTCTACACGCTCAGGGATACCGCCTTTGAGCAAGGGATTGTTTGCTACAGAGGTCAATATTTCATGCACTTTACTTATCATAACATTAATTTGCCCGATTAGAACACCTATCTGCGGAAGCTGTGCCGGAACAAATTCAACTGTTTTATTTAAACTTTCGATTATCTGTGAAAGCGAGACAAGAGAATCTTCTAAGCTTGAATATAAGGCTCCGTCCCCGTCCAGTATTTTACTTACAGTGCTTGTAGGATCAGCAATTTGCGCTGATACACTTTCAACATTTGCAAGCAGAGGCGCCATCATGGAAGAAAGAGAACCTGTCAGTTTAAGAACATCAGCTATTACATTATTTATATTATCAAGAATTAGCCCTAGCGGGGGCTTACCATCTTCTCCTGAAGCTGCTAAAGATTTATTTATAGTATCCAGAAATGTATTAACTTGATTTACAATCGCATTGATGCTGTCTCCTGAAGTGTCAGGGCGGCTTACAAGACCTTGGGCTCTAAGCAATCTTGCTTCAGCAGAATTAATTTCGGGGATAATCATCCCTTCGGGTATCAATTCATTTCCAAGACCCGGATGAAAAATAAAAGCGTTGCCAAGACCTATAGGGCTTACCTGAACCTCGACAAGAGAGCCTTCCTTAACTCTTTGGGCATATTCTTCAAAAATAACAAAAATTACTTCTACCCTGTCATCTGCTGCAAGTTCAATCTTTTTAACATTGCCTATGGTAAACCCTTTAAATTGAATCGCCATATTCTGGCTTAAGCCTTGAGCGGAGGTAAAATAGGTTTTATACTGATAATCCTTTGTAAACCATCTTTGTGTCCTTCCAAGCATAAAAACGGCAAAAATAATAATTACAAGCGCCATAATGACAAGAAGACCGACAATTTGATCTGAGTAACGAATTGAAAATTTCATAATGCAATCCTCATTTTAATATAATTACTTAATTCAGGATCATTCATAACATCTTCTTTTGTCGCTTGAAACACCACTTTACCCTCAACAAGAATTACTACATAATCGGCTATATCCTTTATTATACGCATATCATGACAAACGAAAAGTACCGTAGCACCCTCTTTTTTCTTTTGTTTGACAAGACCGATAAGCCTGTCTGCGGCAGTTTCATCAAGCGATTCTGTCCATTCATCAAGATATAAAAGAGACGGGTTGCATAATAGCGCACGTGCAAAACCGATTAATTTCTGCTCCCCCATTGAAAGCCTTGAAGGTCTAATATCAAGTTCTTTTTTATATCCTACTATCCCTGTCACTTCTTTAATCCTTTCTGCCCTTTGTTTTTTATTCATTTGCGGATAATGTATCCTTAAAGGCAGCTCTAGTATCTGATATAAGTTTTGATTCGCCCAAAGGGCTGAATCCTGAAAAACAAACGCGCTATCTCTCCGGTATTCCAAATTTTCCGATCTGTTCATATGAGCGATATTTTTTTCTTTGTAATAAACCTCTCCTTGATTAGGGACTAAAAGCCCTGCAGAAAGTTTTAACACCGTACTTTTACCGCAGCCTGAAGGACCTACAATAGCTGTGATTTTTTCCGAATTAAATTTGACAGTTATATCCTGAACAATTTTGCCTTCCTGAGCAGAGAAAGAAACATTATTTAATTCGATAATATTTTCCATTATCTAACCTATTTAAAAAACAACATAATATAAAGCGGATAAAAGTACATTAACCACTATACAAAGGGCAAAAGCGCCGCTGACCGCGCGTAAACCGGCAACAGGAACTTCTGTAGTTGCGCGTTCAACAGAAAAACCTTGAATAACTGCAACTATCGAAATAATCGCTCCGAAGAAAATACTTTTAATTAATGACAATAAAATATCTTCTATATGCAATTGCTGTAAAAGACTTCCGAAATATAAACTTAAAGGAGTTGAACTGAAAAACTGCCCGACCAAATAAGAGCCAACCAAACCGAAAATTGAAAAATAAATATTTAAAAGCATTAATGATATAGTCACACCTAAAAAACGGGGGACGGCTAAATGTTCGATAGGATCAACCCCGACAGAAATATAGGCTTCAACTTCATGGGAAATAACCATACCGGCAATTTCAGTCGCTATAGCGGTTGCAGAACGCGCGATAACAATGAAGGCAGTCAGTAAAGGACCTAACTCCCTCATAATCAATATGATAAGAAGCGTATAAATAAGTGATTGCTGATTTAGCATGGTAAGCATGGGACCGCCTATAACAAAAACTGCCGCCCCTATGGCAACCGCCAAAAGAGTGGAAATACCCATAGCATGAACAAAAGTAAAAAGAATCTGCATAATCAGTATTTTAAAAGAAGCCTGAGAATTACGAATAAAACGGCCTACACCGAACAGAGTTCTGGCAAAAAAACCAAGATGGTAGAATACATTTTTTAAGGGGTCAAAAAGGCTCGCCATATTTTATAATTATAAACAATTTGAATAAATATTAAAAGAGTGTCCTAAACAGAGTTTACGTATTTAATGGGCATTGAACCCCCTATTTTAACACCCTATTGACATTTTTTAGCAATTATATAAGTGTATATGAGAATGTTAAGGGGGGCCTTTAGCTCAGTCGGTTAGAGCTGCAGACTCATAATCTGTAGGTCCGAGGTTCAAGTCCTCGAAGGCCCAATGCAGGAAAAATTATTCTTTAATGAATTAACAAATAAAGATCTGCCTACTGATGCAATTTTAAACATCTCAAACGGCGGAAAAATCCTTATAATCAGCGATCTTCACATGGGAACAGGCTCAAATGACGATCTTGCTTACAACGGTGAAATGCTTACATGCATCTTAGAAGAATATTATTTTAAAAACGGCTGGTATTTAGTTTTAAACGGCGATATCGAAGAACTCCAGAAATTTTCACTTGATGATATTAGAAAAAAATGGGCAGGGCTTTACAGGGTTTTTAGTTTATTCGCCGCAGAAAACAAGCTTTACAAAATTTACGGAAACCATGATGATAAACTCCTTTTAAAACAGGATGCCGCACAAACGAAGTTTACATATCCTTATAGCATTCACGCTTTTATAAAAATAGAAACAGGAATAATAAACGCTTATGTTTATCATGGTCATCAATTATCTGATATATATTCAAGATTTAATAATTTTTTCGGAATAATGATACGATATATTTTAAAACCGATAGGCATAAAAAATCTTTCTGATTCAAGAAGCCCTAACAAAAGATTTAAAATAGAAAAAAAAGCCTATGCTTTTTCACTTAAGAACCATTGCCTTTCGATCATAGGGCATACGCACCGCCCCCTCTTTGAATCGTTAGGACGCTTTGATTACATCAAATTTGAAATTGAAAAATTATGCCGCGAATACCCCGCCTCGTTAGGTGAAGATCGCATCCGTATCGAAAACGAAGTAATAGCCCTTCGCAAAGAATTAAGCAAACTAAAACGCAAAGAGCGCCGAGACGTCCTTCGCCAGAGCCTTTACGGAGACGAACTTCCCGTCCCATGCCTTTTTAATTCAGGCTGCGCACTTGGAAAAAAAGGTTTAAACGCGATAGAAATTACCAATGAAGATATCTCCCTAATTTATTGGTTCACCGATGAAAAAAGCAAAAAATTTATTACAAGGGGCGGATATGATATTGAGAAACTTGACGGGAGACCTTATAACAAAGCGGTATTAAATCAAAATAGACTAGATTATATTTTTGCCCGTATTAAACTTTTGGGGAATGGGTGCGTTTAATCATCATCAAATGCAGTTTCTAGAAATTTTTCCAATAATTCTTTTATTAATTCTTTTCTGTCTTCATCGCCATCATAGGGCCATATAGAAATATTACTGTTTTCTTCATCATCAATATCTTCATATTGAACATACCATAAAGAATAATCTGCTTTATTTTTTTCTAAAGTATTTAAAAGGAAAATATCTCTTACAGGATTTTTAGAAGGTTTTCCTGCTAATATGGCTAATTCTTGCCCTTTAATAGTGATTATTTTATTTTTTAAGTTTATCAATCTTTCTTTCCTTTGTTAGTAATGTTCTATTTTATAATAGAAAAAAAATCACAAAGCATCAATACTTCTATAAGACCTTGTATAAATTCCAGCTTGTTTACCGTTATTATTATAAGCTTTTATAAAATTAGAACCTTCATTATCAAATGAATTAAATATTACATCTGATCCAATTTCAATACTAGTAAGTACAGTGTAATTAAATGCATCCTCCCCAATGGATTTAACGCTGGCAGGAATAATTACATTTGTTAGTAGATTTTTGGAAAACGCGTTATACCCAATAGATAACTGCTCTGCAGTTTTCTTTATCGAAAAAAATGTCGGTTATCTAGAACCTTATATGCCATTACAATAAAAATCTAGGTTAGTATGGCACTTAACATACTAGGTAATTAAAACCGAACCGCCCGAATGGGCGGTATTGCAGTTATTGTTTGATAAATTTTATTGTACTGTATACAATTTTCTTGAAATAATCATATATAGTATTATTTTATTATATTTTTGATTTGCTTTTTCCTTATATTAATACGAATCAAAGGCCAAATAGGTCCGGCAATTGCAAATGCAATAAATCCATAACCTGCAATTGATAAACCAAGAATAAGACGAAAAAATAAAAAAATTAGGTTAACACCAAAAGTACTTCTTGAATCCCACCAGCCAAAATCCAAAAAACCAAATAATGTTTGACCTTTTATAAAAAGATAAACAAGTAAAGATAAATTTCCGCCAACACCAAATCCTATCCAGCCTCCGACAATAATACCGACAATAATTCCTATTATTATTTCAGAAACTGTGTTGAAACCACCAAAAATTGAAAAATAAATTGCAAAAGGAACAGCGGCAATAATACCGCAAATAATACCACGATTAAGAATTAATTTAATTTCTTTTTTTATGGTTTCAACACTTCTAGTGTTTACAGATCCGATATTATTATTTGCTTTTATATCATCAAGAAATTGACGAAAATCTTTATTCTGAGGTTCAATCTTAATTGCCATTTCAATATCGGAAATTGCAGAATTCTTATCCCCTTTTAAAATATAAGCGCTTGCACGATCACAATAATAGAGTCCGTATTTATTTGGTTCAATCTTTATCGCTGTATTAAAATCAGTAATTGCCAAATCAAATTCTTTTTTATTTGTATACGATACACCGCGTTTGTGATAGGCAAATGGACTATCTGGTTCAAGTTTGATTGTCTCAGAAAAATCTTCAATCGCCTTATCAAAATTCCTTTTTAATAAATAATTGTTTCCTCGTTTTAAATACTCTTCCGCATTCATAATAATCTCCTTATAAAATTAATTGTTTTAACGTTATTACAGGAACGTTAACCTGTGATTTTATTTGTTTCTGTAATTACTTCCGTTTTTCCATGCTTCATAATTACCGCAATTTTTACAATTCGACTCATTTTTACATTTTTGATCCCGTGTACCCGATGACGGTGTAGTTTCAGCCAAATAACATTTGTCGCTTGGGTGGTCGTAGAACGGACACGAACCGGGTACAGCACGCGGTTTATTCATAGTTTTCCTCCATTTTTAAAACTTTCCTAATAGGAAGTAATACATCTTATAATATCGTTAAGGAAGTAGTCAATAGGTTTTTTAAAAATATGCTTTAATTATTCTATGACTTGTCTGAGAACCTTATTAGCTCATAATATTAAAGAAAGAAGACGAATTTTAGGCTTTTCTCAAGAAAAATTAGCGGAAATTGTCAATACATCAACCCATTACATAGGTCAAATCGAATTAAAAAATAAATTTCCCACACCGGAAATGCTGGAACGAATAGCAACCGCTCTTGAAATTGACAGCCCTCAGCTTTTTTCAATGGCTTCCTTCCCAAAAGAAGTTATAAAACAATTCCAAAAAGAAGTTTTAAAAGAAATTGATACAGCGATTAACAATGCAATTAATTCACGAATGTCTAATTTGGAAAAATTAGGTTAAATATAGTTTTATGATGAGTATAAAAACGGTTTTTGGAACAAATATAAAATATTATAGAAAAAAACTACGTTTATCTCAGGAGCAACTGGCAGAAAAATTGGAAATAACACCGAAACACCTGAGTACCATTGAAACCGGTGCAACCTTTGTTTCTGCAGAATTATTGGAAAAATTTACCAGAGAGCTTCGTGTTTCAGCATCTGCACTCTTCTACTCTGCCGATGAAATTTCTAACGATGATAATTTAATTGGCAAGATCGATCAAATTATTGAACAAGAATGTGAAAAAACATCAGACTCAATAAAAATGAAAATTAGATATTTAACAATGTAAGAAAATACACGTTTAAATTTAAAAATTATTTGAGATATTTTAAATATCAATCAACTCCAACAGCTATTAATAACGATTGACCCAATTCAATAAGTTTTTCTTCTGAAAGAATTCCCACATAATCGGTCAATCTTGTTTTTAATATACTGACTAATTCAACATTTATTCTGTGCTTTTTTGTATTAGTTTTTATGATAGAAACAGATTTTATTACCACTTTGTCAAGTTAACTCTCCATTTTCTTTTAAAAATTAACCATTTTTATGATTTTTTACATTAATACGCAATTTTTTTCATTTTCGGTCAAGCGCCATGCATCTGCACCCCATATATAGCTATAACTTTCTTGTGAGAGTTAAATCTATCAGACAGTGTTTCAAATAATCACTGTCAGGGGGAGCTGTCCCCTAAGGAGAAAAAATGGCTGACTTACAAATAGAACCGGAAATACTTCCGCCTTCCGATGACAGAATCTTTAAAGTACTGCTCACCCACCCGAACGCGAAGAGAATTTTAATCGACATCGTATCTGCCGTAATTGAGCGTAAAGTTGTTGACGTTCAGATTCGGGGCAACGAACTGCCTGCAATGGACATCAATGAAAAAGCGGAACGCTTCGATGTTAATTGTACGATTGAAACAGGAGACCAAGTCGATGTAGAAATGCACTGTCACAGAACAATGGAATTAAACAATGAATTATCTAACTTTATAAACAAGTACACTTATTATTTGACAGACTTACATTCTTCTCAGAAATCAAGAGGGGTATAATATTTTGAATTGGTAAAAACATATCAGGCGACATTCTGCACATACACAGTATTTCCTTCTCTTAATAATTATATTAACAGGTTTTCACTAAGGACAGCAGACGGCACACTGCTTACAGATCAGCTCAACATGGTTATCATCGAATTAAGCAAACTTAACAATATATTGAATAAACCGATTGAAAACCTGTCATCATTTGAAATGTGGTCTTTATTTATAAAATTCGCAAATAATCCCATGCATAAAAAGCTAATTAATGATATAATTAAAGTTAAGGAGGAGATAGGTATGGCGAAAGAATTATTACGGGAAATAAGCAAAGACGAACATGAACGCGCAAGATACAGAAGCCGCAGAATGGCAGAGACCGACAGAATCTCCGATTTACTTACATCAGAAGAAAAAGGCAGAATAGAAGGAAGAGCGGAAGGTAAGATAGAAGGTAAAAAAGAAGTACTTGCACTTTTTAAACAAGGACTCACTCTGGAAGAAATAGAAAAAATAATTAATGATGAAAAATGTGAATGAGCTTTTAATAGGTATAAATTTTCAAGTATGTGAGAATTGATACTCTATTAGACAGTATTAATAATAAGCTGTCATGGAACATTATCCAAATTGAGGTTCATCTCTCCGCTTTCTTCTCAAAATGCGAGAACTCTAGGCTGAAATTGGCTCTGCCTTGCGATACACTGCGTAAACTTGTCATAAAGCCGAACATTTTTTCCATAGGCGCTTGTGCTTTTATTTCATCTTCATCTGCTTTTGCATTCATGCTTAAAATTTGCCCGCCTCTTTGGGTTACAAGGCTCATCACTTCTCCGACAAACTCATGAGGGGAGTTTAAATCTACCGCCATGATTGGCTCAAGAAGGATTGGATTTGCCGCTCTGCATGCCTCGTCAAATGCCATGTTGGCGCAAGCTTCAAATGCAAACTCTGTTCCTGTCTGCTCTGAATATTGAATGTCTGTTACTGTTGCGGTTATATCTATGCAAGGGTAGCCCATCACTATGCCTGAGAAAAATGCGCCGTTAATGCCGCGCTCTATCGCTTCAATTATTTCTTGCGGCACTTCACTCTTTGAATTTTTTGCCGCATAAAAATAATTGTTTCCCTTTCCGCGCTGTGCAGGCTCTACCCGCAATGTTAATTTTGCGGCGTTTTCTTTTCCCGCCAATAAACGGGAGAATGTTTCTGTGTGTTCATTCACCTTGCTGATTGATTCGCGGTATGTTACCTGCGGGTTGCCTACCTTTGCACCTAACTTGTATTCTTTTAATATGCGCGTAACAAGTACATCAAGATGAAGTTCCCCCATGCCGGAAATTATCAGCTGCCCTGTTTCTTCGTTTTCTCTTATTGTGAAGGTCGGGTCTTCTTTGGAAAGGATTGCAAGTATTTCTTTTAATTTATCCTGATCAGAAATTGTTTTTGATTCTATCGAAATTGAAATTACAGGCTCCGGGAACTGCATTTTTTCTAAAAGGACTGGCCAGCCTTCCGTTCCTATTGTGTCGCCTGTCTGCGCAAGTTTCATTCCGATAATTACACCTATGTCCCCTGCGCTAAGAGAGTCCATTGCATCTGATTTATTCGAATGCATGCGCAAAATTCTGTTTGCTCTCTCTCGTTTTTTCTTTCCGATATTGTAAACAGCATTCCCGGATTTTAATGTACCTGAGTACATTCTTACATAACACAGGCTTCCCGCTTCCCTGTCATTTTGAATTTTAAAAACCAAACCTAAGGGCTGCTCTTTTGGATCGCAGGGAATCGTTATATCTTCGATTGTATCTTTTTTTTGTTTATGCCCTGTTGCAGGAGTTATTTCATCAGGAGCGGGAAGATAATCTACAACCGCGTCAATTACAGGCTGAACGCCGATGTTTCTTCTTGATGCGCCTGCAAAAACCGGAAGAATTTTTCTGCTAATAACAGCTTTTCTGATTTCGCTTTTTATTAAAGAGACCTCTAATTCTTCTCCGTTTAAATATTTTTCTGTGATTGCATCGGACACTCCCGATAAGGCGTCAATCAATTTTTCTCTCCATTGTTTTGCAAGTTCTTTTCTGTTAGGTGCAATATCTGTAATTTGCATCTCATCGTCCTGCCAATGGATTTCTTTCATCTCAATTAAATCTATAACACCTTCAAAAGAATTTTCTTTTCCTATCGGTATTTGAAGAGCTGCGGTTTCAATTTTTAATTTTTTTTGTACATCATCTAATACAAAGAAAAAATCTGCACCTAAGCGATCCATTTTATTCACATAACCAATACACGGAACATTGTATCTGCGGGCCTGCCGCCATACAGTTTCTGTTTGCGGTTCAACTCCGCGCACTGCATCAAAGATCGCAACTGCACCGTCAAGCACGCGAAGAGATCTTTCCACCTCTGCTGTAAAATCAACGTGCCCCGGTGTATCTATAATATTGATTTGATAGCCTCTCCAGTAAGTTGTAGTCGCCGCGCTTTGAATTGTTATGCCTCTTTCTTGCTCCTGTGGCATCCAGTCCATAATCGCTTCGCCGTCGTCAACCTCGCCTATACGGTGGCTTTTGCCTGTGTAAAAGAGAATTCTTTCTGTTGTCGTTGTTTTACCGGCATCAATGTGAGCCATGATACCGATATTACGCATTTTATCTAGCATATGTGAACATTGTAATTAAGAAATGTAAAAAGTTCAATTCATAAAATTAAAAAGAGTAACCTAAGCCAATCCTTAAGTATGGTAATATCGGAGGTATTATGTCAGCCGGAATAAGTCTGGCTTCAATACCCATACCAATTGGAAGTATAAAACCGTCTGGTTTGCCGATATCAATATTCCATCCCATCCCTGCTTGAATTGAAAAACCGTTATCTCTTTTACTTGGATCAAAATCCTTGATATTATCTTTATACTCATCTGTAGTATACCAAAATCCAAATGTAATTATACCTAACACAAGATCAGCGAAAAATTTTCCTAAATAGTCTCCAAAACTATACCCGTTTGAATAACCTAAACCCAACTCAAGATAAAAAGTTTTCCCGAAAGGGTATACTCTTGCTTTACCGGAAAGTGCTATTGAATCTGCAAAAACCCAGTTGTTATATGAAACTTGCCCCAATAAAGAAAAATGATGATTAAATACTCTTTCATAACTTAAATCCGCACCAACCAATCCTACAGATAATGATATCCTGTTTTTTGCAGTCCTTTCGTCAATCTTTTGCTCTTTCTCCTTTGCAAAAACACCGGAAGACAGGATAACAGTAAAAAGTGTAAATATAATTATCTTTTTAAACATTTTTTTATCTCCTTATAATAATTATAACCCATTATCATAAAAAGTAATAATTTAATTTTTTTGATAATTTATTGATGACTGATATTTAAAGTTTTGATACACTACTTAATATGAGCAAAAACAAGCGATTTATTCATTTTTTAATAATTTTTTCTTTAAATGTATTACTTTTAATTCCAAATTGTTCAAGAAACCTTGCTGTTAACCATGTTGAAACAGAGGTTAACGAAGAAGAAGCAGTTATTTTATCCGATCCCTTGCTTATCCGCGCTCAAGAAATCGCTTCTTCCCTTGATGATAATATGCTTGCAGCCCAAGTTATGATCTGCAGTATTGACGGCAGAGGAAAACTTCCGGGATATATGAAAACTATTTTAAAAGAAGTACCCATAGGCGGGGTTATGCTTTTCAGTTTCAACTTAAATACTACATCTGAAGAAATTAAATCTTATATCGAAGAAACCGTCTCTTTAATAACAGAAGTACATAACATTCCCCCCTTTATTGCAGTTGATCACGAAGGAGGAACTGTAAACCGCTTTATAAATGATTTTGCGTACCTACCTGATGCTTCTTCGTATTTTGATATTCTTAAAACATACGGCAGAGATGCGGCACTTTTAAAAATAAAAGAAGACAGTTTTAAAGCGGGCACTGAAATCAGAAGACTCGGTATCAACATGAATTTTGCCCCTGTAGCAGAACCTTTAATTGACGAAAATAAAAGTTTTCTGGAAAAACGCTCCTACGGCAAAGATATTTCTTTTACTTCTCTTGCAGCCACCGCTTTTGCAGAAAGTATGAAACAGGCGGGGGTGTTATGTGTCATAAAACATTTCCCTGTAAGCGCAGGAGATGATCCGCACTACTCTGCTTCTGTTTTAAATTTGGATAAAATTGCTCTGGATAGGATTATCTATCCGTTTTTTCTCTTTCTCTATAAAGGAGAAGCAAGAGCGATAATGGCATCTCACACAAAAATCCCTTTAATTGACAGCGAAATTACAAGCCTCTCTTCAGTTATATTGAACACATGGCTTAGAGGTGAATTAGGTTTTAACGGAATAATAATAAGCGATGATTTTTCAATGACAGCGGCACATCAATCTGATGTAAAATTAAATCATATAGAAGCGGCAGTTCGTTCTGTAGCGGCTGGATCAGATGCAATCCTTGTATGGTCCCCGGATATAAGACGCACTCATGCCGCTTTTCTTTCCGCTCTTAAAGACGGCACTCTTGCGCGTGAAAGACTGCTTGATGCGGCGCAAAGAATTATTTACGAAAAACTACTTTTGGGAATTATGCAATAAGCATTGATGTATTAGCCGCGCAAATTGCCGCTCCAAGCGCATCTGCTGCGTGGTCCGGTTTTGGTGCTTTTTCCAAACCTAATATTATCTTTACCATCTCTTGAACCTGTTTCTTGCCGGCAGATACGCTTCCCACAACTCCCTTCTTGATTGCGTTAGGTGTCAATTCCCTTAAGGGAATACCCTTTTCTGCTACTGCCGCACAAATTACACCGCGCGCCTCTGCGACAGGGATTGCACTTGAAACGTTTTTTCCAAAGTAGAGATTTTCTATTGCAGCTTCTGTCGGATTATATTTTTCAATTATTGCGCGTATGCTTTGCAGGATAAAAAAAAGACGGTCACACCTTTGAATATCCGGCTTTGTAATAATTACGCCATGATCGATATAACAGATGTATCCGTCTTTTACATCAAGTACCCCCCAGCCTGTACTTGCTAAGCCGGGGTCTATACCTAAAATTCTGCGTATGTTTTCATTGCCCACGATTTACTTAATTGATTATGCCGCTTCAAAACCATCAGGAATGGCGATATTCGTATAAACATTTTGAACATCGTCGTTTTCTTCGAGCTTGTCAATTAATTTTAACGCTTTGGCAGTGCCGTCATTATCAAGGGTTACTTCCGCATCTGCAACCATGCTTACCTCAGCACTCATGGTTTCAAATTCTTTTTCCTGAAGAGCGTTGAGCACAGTTTCAAAATCTTCAGGCGCTGTCGTTACTTCGATTATCCCGCTTGATAACTGAACATCTTCAGCTCCGCCTTCGATCGCTACTTCCATTACCTGATCTTCTGTATATTTTTCTCCGTCCATAGTAATTACACCCTGACGTCTAAAAAGCCTTGAAACAGAACCTGTTGTTGCAAGCTGTCCGCCAGCACGGGTAAGAATATTACGGATATCGGCGGCTGCGCGGTTTTTATTATCTGTTAAAACTTCGATAAATATAGCAACTCCGCCGGGAGCAAACGCTTCGTAAACCAGTTCTTCGTAGTTTACGCCTTCAAGCTCTCCTGTACCTTTCTTGATCGCTCTGTCAATATTATCCTTTGGCATATTAGCGGCTCTTGCTTTTATAATTGCAGTCCTTAGCCTGGGATTTCCATCGAGACTTCCGCCGCCCATTCTGGCTGCAATGGAAATCTCCTTTATCAATTTTGTAAACATTTGTCCGCGTTTTGCATCTGCGGCGCCTTTTGCGTGTTTAATCGTCGCCCATTTACTGTGGCCCGACATGGTTACTCCTTAAATCTTAATATGAGAAAAGCTCTGAAAAGAACTTTTTCGATCAATAAATAAATTTTTTTATTTGTAAAAATTATTTGCCTTTTGATATTGATTTTGAGATGTTATCTCCAACCACCTTATCAAACCATTCGTAGGTAAAAGGGTCTTTACCTCTGAGCGCAGTCCTTAACTGATCATCCAAGTTATCCTTACAGGGTTCACAGATACTATGCTCGGCAAAATAGAAAAAAGTACGTCCGGTAACCGGATCCTCAATCTTTTTTTTACAGATATCGCAAGTAGTTGTTTGCATATACAACCTCCTAAGACTAATATTGATTATAGTATACAAAAAGTTTTAAAATATGTCGAGTACTTAAATGAAGGATAATAGAAAAACCTTAAAAATTGACGGGTGTTTTTACTCCTCTGGAAACCCATTAATTATCGCTGAGTTAGGCACTTCCCACAATGGGGACATAAAAAAAGCAAAAGAAATGATATCCGCCGCTAAAGGAACAGGAGCGGATTGCGTAAAATTCCAAATTGTATATGCTGATGAGATTTTAAGCCCTAACACAGGAATAGTACCCCTTCCCACAGGCAATATCAGTCTATACGAAAAGTTCAAAACCCTTGAGAAACCCGCTGATTTTTACGCTGAAATCAAAGAATACACAGAAAAACACGGGCTTTTGTTTTTATGCACCCCTTTTGGAATGAAAAGCGCATCTATCTTAAAAAAATTAAACCCAAAAATGGTAAAAATCGCCTCGCCGGAATTAAATTACACCTCTTTGCTTGAAGAAATCGCTGCATGGAAACTGCCTGTCTTATTGTCTTCCGGTGTTTCCCGTTTAAGCGATATTGAAGATGCCCTTGATATATTAAGATCTTTTGAAACTCAAATTTGCCTTTTGCATTGCGTAACATCCTACCCCGCCCCAGAAACCGATTATAATCTAAGGGTTCTGCCTAACCTTTCTAATATTTTCGATGTCCCTGTCGGCGTAAGCGATCACAGCGCCGACCCGGAAATTACCGCCTCTCTTGCGGTGAGCATGGGAGCTGCTGTAATTGAAAAACATTTTTGCCTTTCAAGAAATGATCCGGGACTTGATGACCCAATCGCCCTTCCTGTTAAAGAGTTTTCTTTAATGGTAAAGGCAATCAGAGACGGTGCGGGATTATCGTTAGAAGAAAAAATCGCTTATTACAGTTCAAAATATGATATTTCTTTTATAGAGGGTATCTTAGGTGACGGTGTAAAAAAACTCGCCCCTTCTGAAAAGCAAAACTACAGATTAACAAACCGCTCTATTCACGCATTACGCAGCATTAAAGCAGGGGAAATTCTTACAAGAAGTGATTATGCGGTTTTAAGAACAGAAAAAATCCTGCGCCCGGGACTTCCTCCTTGCTGGGAAAAAGCAATTGAAGGCAGAGTTGCACATAACGATATTCCTGAAGGGGAGGGAATACGTTTTGAAGATATTTGATGGGTAAAGAGAAGAAGAGGTACATTGACAAATATAAAATTGTACTTGAAAATTATCTTATTAATTAAAAGGGGGAGAAAATGGCAGATAAATCTTTAATTGAAAATACATTAAAAAAAGGGGATGGCGTTTTCAGGCTGAACCCCAACTTTATCCCCCGCCCTTTCGGGGTTGAAGGAAGGCGGCTTCGCCTCCATCCAGATGATTATTTTGCTTATGGGCTTGAACGCGGCTCAATTAAAGAGCGGTGGATGTCTTCCACAAATATTGCGCAAAACGGTCCGCTTGCAGGTCCCGCAGAGGGTTTAAGTTTTGTTGCTGTCGATTATTCAAGCGATGAGAAGTTCAGTCTTAAAGAGGCTATAGAAATATTAGGCGAGCAAATCATCGGCAAGGAATTGATGGACAAGTATAAGGGCTTTCCCGTCTTCTCAAAATTTTATGATCTTAAAACTCCGCTTTTTCATCATCTTCATCTTGATATGGAAGCGGCTGCAAGAGTCGGTAAATTGGGAAAACCTGAATGCTATTATTTCCCACATCAGTTTGCAAGCCACACAGGAGAGATGAACGCAACCTACTTTGGCTATGACCCCGACACAAAACCTGAAGAAGTTAAACAGCGTCTTAGAGATTACAATAAAGGCGATACACGCATCACTGAACTTTCACGGGCATGGCGCATTGAATTAGGTTCAGGCTGGTATTCACCTGCGGGTGTTATACATGCTCCGGGCTCTGTTATGACTTACGAACTAAACTGGAACGGGGATGTAAACTCAGTTCATGAAAATGTAGTGTCCGGCGTTACATATCCGCGCGGATTTTTAAACGGCGAATGTCCTGCCGATAAAAAAGACGACATCGATTATATTTTCAGCCTTCTTGATTGGGAAAAAAATATTGATCCTCATTATAAAAAACGTTTCGGCAGACCTCCCATCACTATCGTTAAAAATGCAGACTGCGAAGAAAAATGGATTTCCTATGCAAACGAAGGATACTTCAGCGCGAAAGAGCTTTCTGTAAATCCCGGCAAATCTGTAACGATAAAAGAAAGCGCCGCATATAGTGTGATTTTTATTCAAGGACACGGCAAATTCGGTGTTCACCATTGCGAAGCGCCTGGAATGTTACGCTTCGGACAGCAGAGCGCGGATGAATTCTTTGTGTCAGAAGAAGCTGCTAAGAGGGGGATAGTTATCACGAACACAAGCCCTGTTGAGCCTCTTGTTTTGATTAAAGGGTTCGGACCTAATAATGTGAATGTACCTAAGAAAGATTAGCATTATATACAATCGTATGATTATTTAAATGCTATCCTTAATTAAAACAAAGCTCGATTTTATTATTTTTTCCGTCTAAATTAAAAGTAATATTCTTTGCGTTATACGAAACTTCATACCCGCCTTTAAAACCTTCAAGTTTTACGCAGCCGTCATCATCGGTAAAAGCGGAAATTTCTGTGCGCCATTCTTTTTCTATCTTATTTTTAAGTGCGATATAAGAAGGTTTCTCGCTGTTATCTGTCCTAAGGAAACCTGCGGGCGCATGAAGCCAGGCGTTATCCCCTCCTGACCATGTTGTGATCGCTTCCACTTTAGGATGAGAGAAAAGTATCTCGTACATTTCAATAATTTCTTTCGCTTGACGTTCTTCGCCTTGGGGGTTTGTATTCCACTGCTCTACCTGCCAATCGTTAAGATCAACTATGTGCTCCGGCATTAAATCTCCTGAAATAAGAGTGTTCTCTGTAAAGTGCAAAGGCAAACCGAAACGTGAAAAACGCTCAAGGACATCGTGAACTTTTTCCGCTCCCCAGTAACCTTGATGCTGATGCGATTGAATTCCTATTACATCAATAGGAAGCCCTGCCTGTAAACATTTGTCAATTAATATTTCATAATCTTTTGATACATCATAATCGTTTAATATTAAAACCGCATTTGGATTTGCTCTTTTTGCGGCTTCAAAAACTTCTTTTACAATACGCACCTGCCCGTATTCCTTGCATATGCGCGTAACGGCGTTGTCGTATTTATCAAAGACAGGCATTATTACAACTTCGTTAATTACATCCCAAATATCTATTAAACCTTTAAAAGCCGATACATCTCTTTCTATACGCTCAATTACTTTTTTTAAAATTTCTGAATTGGAATAATTCATTAACCAGGGAGCGCAAACTGTGTGCCAGCAAAGAGGATGACCTTTTAATTTAATTTGTTTTCCTTTAAACCATAACGCGCCTTTTTTTAACCGCTCTTCGTCAGGTTTTCCTTCGACAGGCTCGTATCTGCCGATATAAAAAGGCAAGGTCGCATAATTGTGAAAGCCGAAAAGTTTGCTTAACTTTTCTTTTAAGTGCGCTTTTTTATCTTCATTGATAGGCTCATCATATGTTCTTGCGCTTGCTAACTCTACAGCTTCAAATCCGCCTACCCCGAATAAAAACTGATGGCTTTTTTGACTGATTTTAACCTCTTGTTTTACAATCGGGCTTTTATCGCTTTTAATTAAACGCAGATTAATTTCCGCTTTTCTATGATTTAAATCAATCATATTTATTCCTTGTTATTTAGTTTTTGTCTTTTCGCTGAAAAATTGCCAGGCTTCTTTGTCGGTGAATTTGTTATGCACAATTTTTCCGATAGCGTCCGCCATTGCGGCAGGATGATAAGACTGAAAAATATTTCTGCCCATATCAAGACCTTTCGCTCCGCCTTGAATAGATTTATACGCCATAGTTAGCGCTTCCTTTTCTGTCAGTTTTTTTCCGCCCGCTACAACAATAGGGACAGGGCAAGCTGCGACAATCTCCTCAAAATCATCGCAGTAGTAAGTTTTTATAATGTTTGCACCTAACTCTGCAACTATTCGTGTTGCAAGTTTAAAATACTGGCTTGTTCTTTCCATGTTTTTTCCGACAGCGATTACCCCTAAGGTGGGAATACTGTAATGCGATCCTGCATTTATCACTTTGGAAAGATTGTCGATGCTCGAAAGCTGCCCGTCAGCTCCTATAAAAGTTTGAACCGCCATGCAGTCGGCATTCATGCGGATTGCGTCTTCTATATCAACGGAAATTATTTCATGGCTTAGGTCGTCGTTAATCATTGAAGAGCCGGCGGACATCCGAAGAGCTATTCCCTTTCTAAAAGTTGGTTTAACGCAGGTACGCAACGCGCCTCTTGTCGCCATTAGAACATCAACATGATCGATTAATTGAGGGATGAGGATATCAAGCCTTTCAAGACCTGAAACAGAACCCATAAAATAACCGTGATCGAAGGCAAACATCACAGTATTTCCGCTTTTAGGGTTAAAAATATTTGTCAGGTGTTTTTTCATACCCCAATCAAGATTTGCCGCCCCTTTTACATGAAAATTCCCGTTTGTTTTAAAAGCAACATCGGTGTGATAATTTTTCTCGATTTTATTTCCGTCTTTGTCAGCCATATTTTCCTCACTTTAAAAATAGTATTTGATAATTTTACATCTAAAACTTATAATGAACAATACCAAATAATTGGAAATGAGGTGTTATGTCAAATTATTTAATGGCACTTGACGCAGGGACAGGCAGTATAAGAGCTGTAATTTTTGATATAGACGGCAATCAAATCGGCTGCGATCAAAAAGAATGGAAACATTTGGAAGACCCCCGTTTCCCTGCAAGCATGGATTTTGATTGCAATGCAAATTGGCATCTTGTTTGTTCATGTATCAAAGGAGTTCTTTCGCAAACCGGAATAAATGCAAAGCAAATCGCCGCTGTTTCTACAACTTGCATGAGGGAAGGAATCGTTCTTTATGACGCTGAGGGAAAAGAACTTTTTGCCTGCGCCAATGTTGATGCACGCGCAAAAGATGAAGTATCGCAATTAAAAAAGATCGATCCGAATTTAGAAAAAGAAATTTATTTAAAATCAGGGCAGACCTTCGCGCTCGGCGCACTGCCGCGTCTTTTATGGGTAAAAAATAAATTGCCGTCAGTTTATGAAAAAACAAAACGCATCGGTATGATCAATGACTGGATAATTTTTAAACTTACAGGCACTCTTTCAGTAGAACCGAGTAACGGATCAACTACAGGTTTATTCGATTTAAAAACAAGAAATTGGGATATAGAAATTGCGAGGCGTTGCGGCATAAGAGATGATATTTTCCCTCCTGTAAATGAATGCGGGACTGTCACGTCAAAGGTTTCTAAAAAAGGAGCTGATGACAGCTCTCTTGCAGAAGGCACACCTGTTGTAACAGGAGGAGGCGATTGCCAGCTTGGAACAATAGGGGTTGGAGTTACAGAAGAAGGGGAAGCTGTAGTTTTCGGCGGAAGTTTTTGGCAGTACGAGTTTAACACTGCTTCTGCTGTTTGCTCCCCTAAATGCAATATACGCGTTAACTGTCATGCAGTAGAAAATTTATGGCAGTATGAAGCGATTGCTTTTAATCCGGGACTTGTTATGCGCTGGTTTAGGGATGCATTCTGCGAAGAAGAAAAGCGCAAAGCAAAAGAATTAAATACCGACCCCTACGTTCTTTTAGATAAAGAAGCGCATAATGTTCCTGCGGGAAGCAACGGCATTATCTGCACATTCTCTGATGTAATGAATTATATAAACTGGAAACATTCATCGCCTTCCTTTATAAATTTTTCTCTTGACCCTCTTAAATTTAACAAAGCCGTCTTTTACCGTGCCATTATGGAAAATGCCTGCCTTGTAACATTGGGACATTTGCGCCTTGCAGAAGAAGTGACAGGAAAACGCCCAAACAAAATAGTTTTTGCAGGAGGGGCTGCAAAAAGCGCCGTTTGGTCACAGATTCTCTCTGATGTGCTTGGAATCCCTGTAGATGTCCCATTAGTAAAGGAAGCCACCGCGCTTGGAGCAGCCATAATGGCGGGTAAAGGTATCGGTCTTTATTCAAGTGTAAAAGAAGCGGCAAAAAGACTTGTCAAGATTGAAAAAACATATATCCCTAACAATAATAACCGTGAAGTGTATGATAAAATGTATCTTAATTGGAGAGCGGCGTATAAACCGATGCTTGAGTTAAGCGATCAGGGGGTAACAGATTATATGTGGTGTGCGCCGGGACTCTGATGAATTTTGCATGAAATTTAAAAAAAACATAGAAAAATTAACATTATTTTAATCTAACACTATCGACAAATAAAAAAGTTTATTTTATAATTGAATAAAGGAGTAAAAGATGTCCGATGTTTTGTCCATAATATTAGGCGGCGGAAAAGGCACACGTTTGTTTCCTCTTACCCAATTCCGATCAAAACCGGCAGTTCCTTTCGGCGGCAAGTACAGACTTGTCGATATACCCATTTCTAACTGTATTAATGCAAATTTAAGGCAAATTTACGTAGTTACTCAATTTAATACGGCTTCTCTTCACTTACATATCGGTCAAACCTATGTTTTTGACTCATTTACCAACGGTTTCGTTGAAATTCTCGCCGCAGAGCAGACTTTTGATCATTCCGGCTGGTATGAAGGGACAGCAGACGCTGTTCGTAAGAATTTTCCCCATTTTAGAACACAAAACCCTTCGTATTACATAATTCTTTCAGGCGATCAGCTTTACAGAATGGATTTACAAGACCTTTTAAAGCAGCACATTGATTCCGGAGCTGCCATATCTATTGCTTGCACAGGCGTTCCGCGTGATGATGCAAGCGGGCTTGGTATTCTTAAAGTCAACAAAAGCAATCAAATTACAGAATTCCTTGAGAAACCGGGACCGACCAGAGATATTTCCGATTTTAAAGCGCCTGCACAACTGCTTACAGAAAAAAATAAGGATGATTGTTTCCTTGCTTCTATGGGCATCTATGTTTTTAACGCTAAAGCGATGGATGACTGCCTTGCAAACGAACTAACCGATTTCGGAAAGGAAGTAATACCTGCCGCAATCAGCAGGCTGAAAGTAAATGCCTATCTTTTTGACGGTTATTGGGAAGATATCGGAACAATCAAAAACTTTTATGATACTAATCTTGAATTAACAACAGTAAAACCCCGTTTCGATTTTTACGATGAACATAAACCTATCTACACCCATATGCGCAATTTACCTCCTTCTAAAATGAACTTTTCAAGTTTGAATCAATCAATTGCTGCGGAAGGTTGTATTATCACCAATGCAAATATTACGAATTCTATTGTTGGTATTCGTACATTAATAGAAACAGGTTCAAGCCTTAACGGTGTTGTTTGTATGGGAGCTGACTATTACGAAACAGAAGTTCAAAAACTTCAGAATGCAGAGGCAAGAATTCCCAATGTAGGGATTGGAAGAGGCGCAATAATTAAAGGCGCGATAATCGACAAGAATGTCTGCATAGGCGAAGGCTGCCGAATCGGTGTTGATGATCTAAGACGCACTGACGGTAATTACGGTCATTACTATATCGTAGACGGTATTATAATAATTCCCAAAAATACAATTTTATATCCTGGAACTGTTATATAATTTGTTTCGAATCTCTGTTATTTGTTTTTTTGTATTATTACTTCTATTTTGTTCAGTTAATACCTCTTTACATGAAAATGAACAATTAAAACAGCGTGAACACATATTAAATTGGCATGATAATGAAAAGTATTATTCAATTTATTCAAGCGAAGCGTTAGTTTACAAAACTTTATCCGGCTTACAATTTCCGCAAAATATTTCTGCAAATATTTTAAATAATCAAGATTTTATTAAAGAATTGCATTTGATCTTAGAAGGTGATCCTTATTTATGGCTTTTAGTAGATAAAAAAAATTCTCTTCCTGCAGATTATATTCCATCCGATCTTGTAAGGTTAAGAAATTCATCATATGAAATAACTGTACAAAATATGACTCTTAGAAGAATCGCAATAACCGGACTTGAAGAAATGTCTGTTAGTGCAAAAAACGAAGGGGTACAGCTTTTTGTAACATCTGCATACCGTTCATACAGTCATCAATCCCAGATTTTTGAACACTATGTTAATTTACACGGATTTGATAAAGCTGTCCTTATTTCCGCACGTCCGGGTACAAGCCAGCATCAATTAGGTTTAACAATTGATTTTGAATCTGCTGATAATTTTGAGAAACATCAACAAGGAATTATAAATGATGATAATCACGCAGACTATTTTTTTGAAACTCCGGAAGGCAAATGGCTTTCCGATAACGCTTCACGTTTCGGGTGGTCAATTTCATATCCAAAAGATTACGAAGAAATAACAGGATACAGCTGGGAAAGCTGGCATTACCGCTATGTGGGAAAACCTCTTGCTCTTTTTATTGATACTTATTTTGAAGGTGTACAGCAGTATGCGCTTGAGTTTATTGATTATTATACAAAACAAATTTCAAATATTAAGATGTGATTTTATGGAAATGTTTTTAGTACACCGCAGACAGCAGTTTTTTTAATATAATATATCAGCTCAATTTTTATAATTTAAAATCTCTTCTGTAACATTAGTATCTTCTTTGCCTTCATAAGTAGAAATTTCATTCTTATTAAAATCGTTTTTACCTTTTATCTTTATTATTCCATCGTTCATTTCGGCAGTGAATACAGCTCCGGGTTTCCAGTTTCCTTCAAGAATTAAATCAGATAAAGGCGATTCAATTTCTTTTTGAATTGTGCGGCGCAAAGGTCTGCCTCCGTATTTTGGATCCCATCCTTTTTCTACTAGATATTCTTTTGCGCCTTGAGTTATCTTTAAAATATATTTTTGTTCTGCCAACCTGCTTGTAAGCAATGTAAATTCTATATCAAAGATTGATTCAATTTGTTTCTTAGTAAGCGTATTAAAAACTACAATTTCATCTATCCTGTTTATAAATTCCGGATTGCAAATTTTACGTAATTCTGATAAAGCGGCAGATTCAATTTCGCTAGAACTCATAATACCGGAATTTGATGAAAAGCCAAGCTTTGAATCATTTGATATTTCTCTTACACCTGCGTTACTTGTCATGATTATTACAGTATTTCGGAAATTAACTGTATGCCCCAGACTGTCTTTTAATTCGCCTTCTTCCATAACCTGCAATAAAAGATTAAAAACATCGTGATGCGCTTTTTCAATTTCATCGAATAACACTACACGGTAGGGATTGCGTCTTATTTTTTCTGTAAGCATACCTCCCTCTTCATAACCGATATAACCGGGAGGCGCACCTACAAGACGAGATGCGTTGTGTTTTTCCATGTAATCCGACATATCAATACGTACAAGTGAATCTTCATTTGCAAAAAGATATAGTGCGAGTTTCCGCGCAAGAAGAGTTTTTCCTACACCTGTCGGACCTAAAAATATAAATGAGCCCATCGGACGGCGGGGAGATGAAACACCCGCTCTTGCCCTCTTTATTGCACAGGCTATTTTTTTAATTGCTTCATCCTGCCCTATTACTGATTTTTGCAATTCCGTTTCTATTGATAAAAGCCTCTTTGATTCTTTTTCTTCCAGATGCATCACAGGAATTCCTGTTGCTTCTGTCACAACAAAACGAACATCATCATCTGTAACAATCGGTAAATCATTTCTTGAAGCAAATTCCCATGCCCTATGCGCTTCTTCAAGACGTACTCTTAACTCACGGACTTTATCACGAACACTCGCCGCTTTTTCATAATCCTGAGCGCTTACAAATTTATTTTTCTCTTCGCATAACAGATTTATTTCCGCTTCTAGGCTTGATATTTCAGGCGGCTGTTCACGGTTTCCAAGCTTACGCAATGCAGCAGCTTCATCAAGAATATCAATCGCTTTATCGGGCATAAACCTTCCTGTAATATACCTTTGCGCCAATTTCGCTGCAAGCGATACAGCGCTGTCTGCAAATTTCACCTGATGATGTTCTTCGTATTTTTTTTGAATCCCTTTTAAAATTTCAAGTGTATCATCAAAGGCAGGCTCATCTACCATTATTTGCTGAAAACGTCTTTCTAAGGCTGCGTCTTTCTCAAAGTGTTTTCTGTATTCAGCAAGAGTTGTAGCTCCTATACACCTGATTTCTCCGCGTGAAAGACCGGGCTTTAGCATATTTGATGCGTCTAACGTTCCTTCCGCGCCTCCTGCTCCGATGATTGTGTGAATCTCATCAATAAAAAGAATAATATTTCCTGCCTGATTTACTTCTTTAATTATTTTTTTTATCCGCTCTTCAAATTCTCCGCGATACTTTGTTCCTGCAACAACTAATCCCATATCAAGACTTAAAATACGTTTACCTGAAAGCACATCAGGCACTTCTTCGCTTATAAGAAGCTGAGAGAGCCCCTCTACAATCGCAGTTTTTCCCACTCCCGGCTCACCTACTAAAATAGGGTTATTTTTTGTACGGCGTGATAAAATACGTATTGCTCGGTTAATTTCTGTTTTTCGTCCTACAACAGGGTCCATCTTTCCAGCTCTTGCAAGAGCTGTAAGATCGCGCGAATAATTATCAAGTGTCGGTGTCAGCACAGGATATGATGCAGGTCTAACGCGCGGAGGACGTTCAGGTTCGCCTTCGCTTTTATGATGAACTGCTGTTCTTTCTTTTTGAGTTAAGAAAGGCTGAGACCTATCTACTCCTGTAATTTCTTCATTATTTATGGAGTTTGATTGATTAAAAGTTGTCTGAATAATGACACGTAACATATCTGTATCAACTGCACGCTGATTTAGATAAACCTGTACAGTTGAATCTTGTTCGCGCATGGAAGAAAACAAAAGATGTTCTGTACCTAAATAAACGCTTCCCATCGCTCTTGCTTCTTCTGTTGCTGTATCAAGCATAATTTTCGTGCGTTTAGAAGGAGGCACTTCCCCGCTGATAATTAAACCGGGAATACGCGGAATTGATCCTTCAAGTATATATAAAAACTCATTAATATCGATTCGCAGATAGGCTAAAGCCTTGCATGCTGTCCCGCCGCCTTCTTTTAACATTGCAATAATAATATGTTCAGGCAACAGCTGATCTGAATTAAATCTTTTTGCTTCTTCTTGTGCATTAACAGAAAGAAGTTTTTCCACTCGCGGAGTTAGTCCTTTAAACACAAACATACCTCTTATTATCTATAATATTTTAATTTTCGGCAATTACTAAAAATTTACTATGTCTCCGATTTTTACCCCAACATTTGTAAACCATCCTTGAGGCACTTCTAAAGCGTAACGTCCTGAACGGCTTGAAGAAACAGAGTTTTTATCATTGGGATACATATTTTTTATATCAAAAATTCGCCCGTCTGATGTAATAAAAGCGATAGATAGGGGAATAACTGTATTTACCATCCAAAAAGACATAATTTGATCCTGCTCAAAAATAAAAAGCATCCCTTCTCCGTCCGCAAGATTTTTCCGATGCATAAGACCTTTCGTTTTTTCCTCTTGTTTTTCTGCAATCTCAGCTTTAACAATTGTGATAACCTGCCCGTCTCTTTCGATAGATAATTCTTTTACAGGGAGTTTTTGTGTATCGCAGGAAGAAATAATAAAAATATTAATTACGGCGCACAAGGATATTACTTTTATTATTTTAGAACTCATCGATAAAATCCTGACGTAATTTTACTTGTCCTGATTCGGCAACACCGGATTCATTTATTATGTCATCAAAAACTATTTTGTCTATATATTTTACTGTCAGCGGGCGTTCAATTGATATTCTTGTTTCTTCTGTTTCCCAAACAGCAGACCTTGGATCAAGATATGAAGGCTGTCCGTATTTATCTACAAATTGCATAAAGATTGAATAATGATCGATTACTTCTGTGTTAAGCGTAAAAGCCATTATAAAAAGCTGACCGTCTCTTAACTGAAAAAACGCTCTTTTAATAAAATAAGTTCCGGTAGTTTCAACAAGGCTCTGTTCTCTTGCAGGCAGGAATGAAACATCTCTGTCCCCTCTGAAATAAAAGTAGCTGTCTGCCATTAGATTTGTTTTTAACTCATCAAGGCTCATGCCTAAAACAATTTGGCGGAATTGGCGCGGCAACTGGTTTTTTTCTTCATTTACAGGCTCTTCTTGCGCCCAAGTATTTGAGAAAGAGAGAATAAAAACGGTTAAAAGTAACGGTAGTATCTTTTTATGGTTCATCTTTACCATTATCGGCTGTTTTAAGATAGGTGTTAAGGGGAGATTATCCGCTGATTTTTTCTACGATTTTTTATTATAAATCACTTCTTACCGGTTCGCAGTTTCTCGAGCTGCATCATCTTTTTAAAATATGCGCATTGTTTTGGGATTTCTTTTACATCTTTTACAAATATTTTTTCGTTTAAGATTTGGAAGGATTTATTATCCATCAATTTTTTTCCGTAAATTTGTGCGTCTCCGTGCGACAGACCTACCATATTTAATAATTCTTTTAAACCGAAATCAAATGAATAATTGCTTATGTTGTCTACAACAACTTTTTTCTTGTCAAGTTGAATTTGAAGCATATCGTACATGCGTCCAAGCGGGTCTGTAATTTGCGTATTTGCCAATTGCCTGTAAATTGACCAAATTCTTTCCGCTAATAATGTGGTAAGACGCGCAATAAGCTGAGGCTGAGTTTGAATCATCTGCTGGAAATTTGCTTTGTTTACAGCCATTAATTGGCAATTTTCGTAGGCGACAGCGCCTGCGGCGCGCGGCTTGGATTCAAGCAATGCCATCTCACCGAAAATATCGCCGGATTTTAAAACAGCTAAAAGAATCTCGTTATTATCCGTTATTTTAATTATTTTTACAGAACCTTTCTGAATAATAAAAAGTTCATTTCCAGGCTCTCCTTCGCAAAAAATAATAGAATCCTTTGTATATATGCGTGTTGTTTCTGTCGGAGGAAATTCTTTTTGAGGTTCTTTTATATAAGGTGCAATTTTTTTTAACCGTTCAATTGCAGTTTGTACATTTATGCCTTTCGGACAGCATTTTATATATTTTTGATAAGCATAAAACGCCTGTGAATATTGGTTGTTTTTTGCGTAATATTCTGCAATATTATAAATATGGCTTGGATCTTCTGCAGCATTATTTTTTAATGTTAAACGTGTCAGCGCCTCATCTAAAAAACGCATTCTTTTTGAAAATTGCATGATGATTTTCATCGCTACAGGAGCGTTGTTTTGAATTAATTGGCTGAATTGATCTTTTTGAACTGATATTAGAGTAACATCTGTAAGAGCCTGAGCAGTTTCGATATGGCTGTGTCCTGTCATCGTTGAAACTACTCCGAAGAAATCACCCGGTCCTAATACATCGCCTTCTTCGGCTACTATCTGCACTTCTTTGGAAAGTCTAACCTTCCCGCTTCGTATAATAAAAAATCTATCTGCGTTTCTTTTGCCTTCGACTATTATGTATGAGTTCGCCGTAAAATTAACAAATGCGAGTTGTAAAGCCATTTCCCCCTCTTTTAACTCAAAGACAGTATATTTAATATATCGACATATTGTCAACTAGTCTTAAATTGCCGGAAAAACTCGGAAATTAACCGCTAATCACTTACAAACAATGCGCCGATAATATAAAAAGAAAAATATGAATAAGAAAATAAATTTTGAAGATTCAATTTTCATTCTAGAAGCAAGAATCAGAATGATAAGAGATCTTTTACATCTTGATACTGATACAGGTCTCTTTTATACCCAAACAATGAATGATTTGGAGTTTATTAACAATGTAATGGAAATACTGACAGCAAAATTTCTTGAAAATATGCAAATCCTTGATCGTGAAGTTGAAGCTGATAATATCGTTGAGACTGAATGGAAGTACAGCCAGCTTTTAATCGAAGTATCAAATAATTCAAGCCCATTCTCCGCTTCTGTATTTCCTCAAATGACAGCTACCATATCTAAATTTAAAAAAGACAGTGCAAAAAGGCAAAAATTAATCGATGATGCATATGTACCAACAGATAATGTCGCTACAGAAAATGTTGTTACCAATGCCGAGATTACAGGGCTCTTGGGACCTGTGTGAGAATAACAGGCGGCTCTCTTAAAGGAAACAGAATAACAGTCCCGCCAAGCAGTATGGAGATAAGACCTAGCATGGACAGGATGCGGGAATCTGTCTTTGGGATTCTTTGTGACCTTACAGGACTTTCTTTTCTTGATATTTTTACAGGCTCAGGAATTATCGCTCTTGAAGCTGCTTCCAGAGGAGCTGTAAACATAGAAGCGGTTGAACAAGACAAACAAAAACGAAAAATACTTCTTGAGAATGTTTCGATATCGCCTGTCCGCATCAATTGCCGCTTTATGCCTGCCGAGCTTTATGTTAAACGCGCTAAATCATCATTTGATATTATTTTCTTGGATCCGCCGTTTCCGTATCTTTATAAATGGGAGTTAGTTGAAAATATAACAACCTCTGCCCTTGTAAAAAACGGAACAAAAATTTTAATTCACCGCCCAAGACCTGATTATTTAAAAACAGATATTCCTAATCTTGTTAAATTTGATTCCCGCGAATACGGCAGGTCTGTAGTGGATTTTTTTGAGATTACTTTAAATCAATCAGCTAATTAGTATTTTATTTTTTGTTTCTCATTTTTAAAAGATATTTTTTAAATTCTTGCGCTTCTTCATTTTTCGGATCAATTATTAGAGCCTCTTCAATATCATTTAAAGATAAATTATATTTATTCATTACATGATACACTTGTGCACGATACACATAATATAAAGAGTTAGTTTGATCTAATTTTATTGCCGCATTAATATCACTTAAAGCAGCCTCATAATCATTCCTTCTAAAAGAAATTATTCCTCTGCATGAATAAATAACAGGTATTTGAGGATCTAATTCAATTGCTTTTGAATAATCATCATAAGATTTATTTAAATCTTTTAATTCCCTGTAAATATGCCCTCTTTTAAAATAAAAAACCGCAAAATCTGGCTTTAAACTTATTGCAATATTATTATCTTGCAGTGCCTTATTATATTCTTCCATATCAAGATATAGAATACTCCGCCATTGATAAAAATCAGCCTCATTAGGAGCTAATCTAACAGCTTCATTTAAACAAATAAGCGCATTATTAAAATCACCTAACTCATGATAAATTTTCCCTTTTCTATGATGATTTAAAGCATCGTAAGGGTCTTTTTTTATCGCATCATCAATATCTTTAAAAGCGTTAACAAAATCTCCTATTTGCATATAAGCATAACTTCTATTTCTTAATGTCTCCGCATTGGAAGGATCAATGCAAAGCGCTTGTGTATATGCTTCAACTGCTTTTTGATAATTATTTAAATAAATATAATCATATCCTTTCCTGTTTAAATTAAATAATTTTGCTCTGTCAAAATATTTTTTTGAATATTCATTTAGTATACTCTTTGAAGGCTGATTTTTTGGAATTTTAGAGTCTAAAATAAAAACTTGCTTTTTGCAGTGCGGGCAAAAGATGCTTTTAATCTGTAATTCTTTTTTACAGTAATAACAATTCATTATAATATTTTAAAATAATTAATAAAAAATGTAAATGTATAAAAACTCATAAAATTTAATTTGGAGATACCAATACTCCGTAACCTTTTTCTCCTGTAAGTTCACCGTCTTTCATTACAAAATTACCTCTTACTATCGTTGCAACCGGAACTCCTTGCACTTCCATTCCGTCATACGGACTTGTCTTACTTTTTGAATGAAGATTTTCCGCTTTGATTATTGTTTTCTTTTTTAAATCGACTATTGTTATATCTGCGTCTGCTCCGGGTTCTATATTTCCTTTTTGCGGATATATTCCCCAAATTTTTGCAGGGTTTTCACTTGCCAGTCTTACAAAATCATTTATAGAAAGTTTTCCTTTGTTTACTTCATTTAAAAAAAGGCTTACTAATGTTTCAGTTCCGCACAATCCTGCAGGTGCATCCCAAATTGGCAGTGATTTTTCTTTTGCGGTATGCGGCGCATGATCGCTTGCAATAATATCAATTACTTTTTTATTTATTGCTTCCCATAAAGCCAGACGGTTTTTTTCATCGCGTATCGGAGGATATACCTTATGCGTGTATTTTTCTGCATCAAAAAAAAGATAATGGGGACAGGTTTCTGAGCTTATATCTATTCCTTTTTGTTTTGCTTCTGATACAAGAACTGTTCCGTCAGATGAAGTTATATGATGAATATGAATTTTTGCTCCTGTATATTTTGCATAACAGATTACCGTTTGAATTGCAAGCGTTTCAGAAAAAACAGGTCTTGCATCTGTCAGCCATAAACCTGCATTGTTATATGCGATTTTTGCATCTGTTGCTTGCTTAAATGCCGTTGTTAAGTAAGAATTTAATTCGCTTGTTTCACAATGAAAACCTATACGCATGCCAATCTCTTTACATTTTTGCATTTGTTCTAATAAAATCGGCAGCGAAGGGCAAGCAACATCTCCTGTTGAAGTTCCAAAAAAAACTTTAAAACCTAAGGCACCTGCATTTTTTAAATCTTCTGTCTCTTTTAGATTTTCGTCTGTTAAAAGAGCAAAAAGTGCAAAATCAATATACGATTTTCTTCTTGCAATTTCAATTTTCTCATTAAAACGCTGTACAGAAGATGTTACAGGAATTACATTGGGCATATCTGCAACCATAGTTATACCGCCCATTGCCGCAGCAATACTGCCTGATTCAAAATCTTCTTTTTCTGTAAGACCCGGATCTCTAAAATGAACATGAGCATCTATTATACCGGGCAGAATGTGTTTTCCTTCTGCGTCATATATTAAATCTGCGGTATTTTCATATACTCCGTTACAAGATGCAAACTCTATTTGTGCGATTATCCCGGATGTAATTGCAATATCACCTTTAAAGGTTTTATTTGGTGTAACGATTAGTCCGTTTTTTATCAGTAAATCGTAGTGCATAGGTTATTATACTAATATTATTAAAAAGTTGGAACTGCTTAATCATAAAATACGCATAACCCGTATACTTTTTCTGCACCATGTGCTTTTAATACTGATGCACATACTTCCATTGTTGAACCTGTTGTTAAAACATCATCAATAATTAAAACGGTTTTTAATTCTTTTTTTGATTTAAAATAGATTTTTCCTTTTAAATTATCGATCCTGTCTTTGCGGTTTAAGCTTTTTTGTACTTTCGATTTTTTTCGTTTTAAGCAGCGGGTAACAGATAAACATACTTTTATTTTTTTCATTCTTTTTACAAGATGATCTACCTGATCCCAGCCGCTTTCTTTTATTTTTCCAGGTCTTGGCGGGACAGGTACTATCATTATGCCGGAAACTTCGTTAGATAATGCATCTTTTAATTCAGGCTCTCTTTCAATTACTTCTAATATTTTTTCTGCAAAAAAATCGGCAAGATAGAGGTTTTTTCTGAACTTATACTCTGTTAATAGCTGTCTGTATTTCCCTATGTAGGGATAAATTACCCATAGCCTCTCATAATAACGTTCTCCTAAATCAGTTTGTTCTCTGTTTCGGCAAGGGAGGCAGGTATCAATCTCTGTGATTAGAGGTTTGCCGCACAGGCTGCATAAAGAGCCGCAGGTAGCTGGTTCAACTGCCGCTTGGCATTGACTGCATAAGCTTAGGCGAATCTCGTTTGATTTTAACAGATTTCCGCCGCAAAGAGCGCAAGCGCCGGGAAACAAAAAGTGCTTGAGCTGTAAATAAATTTGATATAAAATATTCATACCTATATATGGGTTACAGATGCACAGCGCTTGACCGAAAAATAAAAAAGTTTAAAAATTATTTTTTTCTAGAGAACCCTAAAATATTTTCGCCCGCGTTTTAATCAAATAAAGAGGGGGCATCATCATTTTTTTTGGAATTACCGGAAGTCTTCTTTTTTCCTTTCTCATTTGACACATTCGTTTTTGGCTGGCTATCTTCCGGCAAAGAAATACCTGCATTCTGCATTTTTTTCCATTGAACTAAAATATTAAGCGCTTCAAGAGGTGTCATCTGCTCAGGATCAATTTCCTTTAGTAATCGATCAAACATACTTTGCGCTTCGGATTGTTCGCTGTTTTCAGATAACAGCTCTTTTTCTTTGGTTAGCATATTTCCTGAAAAAGTATCAGTTAAATCGGTATCACGCTCTTTTAAGAGTTTCATGATCTGCCCTGCTCTTTTTAAAACTTCCTGCGATAAACCTGCTAAACGCGCTACATGAATACCGTAAGATTCGGCTGTCGGTCCTTCTTTTAGTTTGCGTAAGAAAATTATTTTTTCACCTTGCTCAATTACTTCCATAGAGCGGTTTGCAAGATGAGGATGAGCCAGCAGCGAAAGTTCATGGAAATGTGTTGCAAATAACGTTCTGCAACCTATGCGGTTAAGTAAATCTTCGCTGACAGCCCATGCAATGGAAAGACCGTCGTTTGTGCCTGTACCTCTTCCTACCTCGTCCATAATAACAAGGCTTTTGTCTGTTGCTGTATTTAATATAAATGCCGTTTCATTCATTTCTACAAGAAAGGTTGATTCTCCCCTCGCTAAATTGTCAGATGCGCCTACCCTGCAATAAATTCTATCGCAGATGCCTATTAAAGCCTCTGTAGCCGGTACAAAACTGCCCATCTGCGCCATTATCGTAATAAGGGCTGCAGAACGCAGATATGTTGATTTTCCTGCCATGTTAGGACCTGTTATCATTGCAAACGAAATTTTTTCTTCTGTTCCATTTTTGCCTGAGTTTAGCAAAATATCATTTGGTATATAATCGCCTCTGCTAAGGTGCGCTTCCACTACAGGGTGGCGTCCTTCATAAATTTCCAGTTTTCCGCTTTCATTTAATACAGGACGTGTCCAGCCTCTGATTGAAGCGGCTTTTGCAAGTGATGCCGCTGTGTCCAGTTCCGCTAAAAGATGAGATGCGGCACAAAGAAAAGCCAGAGTTTTTTTTGCTTCTTCCCGGATAGAAATAAAAAGTTTTTTTTCTAACTCAATTACCTTGTCTGATGCACCGTTTATCTCTGATTCAAGAGCGGCTAAACGATCTGTCGTGTAACGTTCGCCTCCTACTATCCCCTGCCGCCTTATAAAATGTTTTGGAACACGCGTTAAATTTGTTTTTGTCACTTCAAAAAAATAACCTATTAAACGGTTATAACGTATTTTTAAACTGGATATTCCTGTCGCTTGTCTTTCTTCTTCCAGATACTGTTCCAGAATTTGCCTTGAGTTATCTCTTATAGAACGCAGGTTATCCAGCTCTTCGTTGTATTTATCTTTTATTAAATTGCCTTCGTTAAGCACTATAGAAGGCTCATCGCAAATTCCTTTCTCTAATAAATCTCTTAATTGCCAAAGAGAGTCATAATCTATCTTATCTTCTTTTGTTTCAAAGTTTATTTTTTCTTTATGTTCATTATTTTTAATAATATCATCGTTTATAATTTTAAAATTTGAAATTGCCGTTTTAATTGCAATCATGTCTCTTCCGTGTGCTTTATCCATTGCAAGTCTTGAACACAGCCTTTCAAGGTCGGGGGTTTTCCCTAACATTTCGCGTAACTTGCTTAGAACACCTTGATCCCGGTACAGTACTTCCGTCATATCAAGACGTTTATTGATCTTGTTTAAATCACGCAGAGGGTGAAGTATTCGCCTTTTTAAAAGCCTTCTTCCCATTGAACAGCGCGTTTCATCCAGTACTTCAAAAAGAGAAAAACGTACATCTGCATCTCTTTGATTATATAAAAGTTCAAGATTTCTTTGAGTTGATTCGTCTAAACCTAAATATTCGCAGTCTTTATATAATTTTAGTGTTCTAATATGCGGTAATAAACTTTTAGAAGTAGTATCAAGATAATCAAGAAGAACTCCTGCAGAAAGAATCTGTGCGCTGTTTTCATCTAAACCCAAACCTTTAAGGTTTGAAAGACCAAATTGTTTTTCTAATCTGGACTTAGCCTGCACAGAATCAAAAAGCCAGTCTGCCCATCGGTTTAAAATAAGAGAGCTGCTTCTTTCATAAATAGCACTTGCTATATTTTCTTCCTCTTCTAAAAGTGATTCTTGAATAAGTATTTCTTTTAATGATAAACGTTCCAGTTCCTGACGAAATAATTGAGACTCATCTTTTTTAAATGATGTGGCAAAAAACTCTCCTGTAGAAAGATCGATATAAGAAAAAGAAAGGGTATTGGCAGTCCTTGCAAGACAGCCAAGATAATTAGATGATCCTTTATCAAGAAAATCTTCATCTACAGTAGTGCCGGCTGTTATTATTTCTACAACATCGCGTTCAATTACTTTTGTCCCTTTACTGGGAGACGTAAGCTGTTCGCAAATTGCAATTTTTTTTCCAAGTTTTAAAAGACGCGACACATAGGTTTTTGCCGCATGATACGGAACACCGCACATGGGAAGACCGCCTCTGCTTGTAAGTGTAAGGTTTAAAAGAGAGGAAACTTCAACAGCGTCTTCTGCGAACATTTCATAAAAGTCGCCTAAACGAAAGAAAAGAATATTCCCTTCTTGTTGTTTTTTTATACGCCTGTATTGCTCAAGCATTGGGCTTACTTTAGGCGTGTCCTGCAAACTCTGTTTGTGCAAACCCTGTTTGTGCAACGAAGTTTACCTCGTATTTATTTTAATTTCTTGATCTTGTATTTAAACTTTGAAGTACTTTATCTGTAATATCAACAGAAGGGCTGTGCCAAATAATACCGGGAGTATTTTTTAAATCAAAGACAGCGGAATACCCTTCGCTTTCTGCGATAAACCGTATTTCATCGTGTACCTGCCTTAAAAATGAATCTGACTGCATCAAATTTGATTTTTGCCTTTCTAATTCCGCCATTCTTGCCTGATAAAATTCCCTTAGATTTTCTGTTCTTCTGTTTATTTGAGCTTCAATCCTTATCATTTCAGATTGATCGTCACGCGAAATAGCGTCTGCATGTCTTGATCGTAAGTCCTGTATCTCTTTTGTCATTCTGTCAATATCATTTTGAACTCTTGTTGCCCGTTCTTCAAACTCTCTTACAGCCCTTGAATCGCGGAAGAATGTAGTATAGACACGAGGTAAATCAATTACAGCTATCCTTGTTATTTGCTGACTGAAAGCAAATCCTACACATATTACATTTAACAATAAAAAAAATACAACTTTTCTGTTCATACTGCAACCTCTAATAAGATAAATTAAAAGACATAACTAAATCCATTCCCAGCCATGGTTTATTCGGATCACCGAAAAGCGCACCGGGCTCCCATTTAACATTTCCGTCTACAATTGAAAAACATTTTACTAAGCTAAGTCTAATCGGGAATTGCGGCATTGTAAACCGAAAACCTCCGCCGTAACTAAATCTAAAACTCTCTATTGTAAAATTAGGTTTATTACTGCTATTTGTTCCAAAATAATAACCTTGCTCTTCTTCTACCGCTGCCGCATCAAAGAAAAAATCAAATGCAATAAAACCCGGAACTACAGGAAAACGAAGCTCTACCCAGCTGTCAAAAAGTAAAAAACCTTTCTTTTGATATGCCCTGCTCCATCCCCTTCCTACAAACATACCGTCTATTGATAATTTATTTCTGTCTTCTATAGTCGGTAAATCTTTTCCGTCTCTGTTAAATTGAGTTAACAATGTTGAAAGACCTGCATGCAAAGCCAGTACACTTTTAAAATTCCATTTTTCATTTACAGGAATGTCAAATAATTTAATAAAGTATTGGATTTTAGTATCGGTTCTTATGTAATGTTCTCTTTCTTCATTAAAAAGCCCGTAAAGACTGAACCTTTGAAAAGCATAATATCCTTTGGAAGGATCATAGAAAATATCTCTTTGATCTAAAGATAATGATATATAGACTGAATTTCTTGGCGTCCATTGATTATTGCTTTGCCTAAGAGTTGGATCAAACGGTCTGAATAATTGATTGTCATATTCATTTCTTAACATACCGAAACGAATCCCGCCATTAATACCGAATATGCCTAAGAAAGTAAACCAGCGGTAACCTGTCGAAAAACCGACAGATAAATACCATTGATTATACTCCATTAAATAATCTCTTGTAGGCAGCCTGCTTCCGCTTTCATATTCATCTCTTGAATAAAAACCATCAGGAAATGCGTACTCTTCATCACCGTTAAAAAACGGCGGCTGGTTATCCATTGTTGCAAAGTTTCTTGTATAATTGACAGACAGATCAATTCCTAATGATAAAGGAAGACCGAATACCCAGCGATGCAGATAATTTAATGAAAATGTTGTTGTATCAATTACCGATGAGTTTAATTCTGCGCCGAACTCATTTCCTGATCCGAAAATATTACGGTCAGTCCATTTAATTAATCCTGATATCGGAAATGTATCAGGATCTGCACTTCCGGAAAATGTTAAACCAAATTGAATGTCGGTTGTCGGTTGTTCTTCTAATGTAAAAACTAAATCCATAAGACTTTCCGCGCTTCCTGGAAGAGTGTCAGGCATTACATTAGAAAAATACTGAAGGTTGTATAAATTTCTTAATGCTTCCATTATTTTTGTTCTGGAAAAAACATCTCCCGGTTCAAGAGGTATTTCCCTTAAAATTACTTCGTTCTTTGTTTTTTGATTCCCAATAATAATTATATTTTCTACATAAGCTCTGCTTCTTTCGATAATAAAAATATTATAAGAAATCATATTTGTTTGACTGTTTTTATCCTGTACAGGCGATATTGTATTAAAAATATATCCGTTTTCATAATACAAATCCGCAACACGCTGTATATCCATTCCAAGTCTTGTCATATTAACTATTTCATCAACTTTAGAAGTGATAAGTTTTTGAAGCTGTTCTGTTGTGAATATAACATTGCCTTCAAAGGAAATCCCGCCGAATTTAAATTCATGCCCTTCTTCGATCATGAATGTAAGAATCATTCCTGATTTTTTTCCGTCTGCTTCAAAAGTGCGCGTAACATCTCTTACAACAGCATCAATATAACCTCTGTCGTGGTAATATTTGGTAACTGCATCTCTGTCTGCCAATAATTTTGCTTCTTGAAACGCGCCGTTATTTAAAAGTGATTTTGCTTTTAATGAAAGCTGCCCGCGCAATGCGTTACTTGAATATTTAGTATTACCTTGAAATTCAATTCTTGATATCGTAATTAATTCATTTTCTGTAATATGAAAATTAAGAGCTATATTTAAATCGTTTGTTTTTGTTTCTGATGTTGTAATAACAACATTAGGGTATCCTTTTTCTATGTATTTATTTTTTATCGCTTCTATATCTACCCTTACCTTCGCTTGATTATAAATATCGCTTACTTTAGAAGAGATAGTATCCAATAACTCGGCGCGCCTTAAACCTTGATTACCAATAAAATTGATCCTAGAGATAATCGGACGTTCAATAACAGAAAATCTTATTATTATTTCACTGCCGTCTGCATTAGCACGATGAAGAGAGGGTTCTATATGTTCAAAATATTCCAATGCATAAAGTTTTCCCATTAGCTCAAAAAAGAGATTATCGGTAAAAACCTGTCCCTTATATGGATTCATCAATCCGTCAAGCTGAGATGTTGTAATGTTTTTAAGCCCGCTAAAAACAATTTCTTTTATTGGTTTTCCCTGATACCATTCACTTTCGTCATTCTGTGCAAAGCATAAAACTAAAGGCATAAATAACAGAAAAACAAATACTCTAAATTTCATCAAAACTCCTAAAATGACTTACTCCAGCTTAGAGTAATTGAATTATCGTTTACATACCAATTCTCAGGATGATACGGGAAAAAATCCCATCTGATATTGATAAATGGACTTTGTAATTCTATTCCAATATCAGGTTCAAACCTTATTCCGCCTAATAAATCACTGTTTTCATCGTATCTCATTGTAATCATACCTTGAATGAACATATTTTGCCCAATGTACTTACCAATAAAAACAGTTGTATTATCAAAATAGTTACCAAAACGGTTACTTCTGTTATTCTCAGAAGTTGGCGCGAACCCTCCTGTCGCACCTGTTGCAATTATATTTTGAACAAATCTTGTTCTGACAGTAAACATATCAAGACCGAAAAACTTCCTTACCTGCCGTTCAAAAATCCTTATAAAGTCTAATTGAGCGAAAATTTCAGAGCTTGCTGCAACCTGCGTTAAAAGATCCGTTGCAGAGGTAATTAAGAAACGCTGAGCCATTTCAGCACTTTCATACCCCTGACTGCTCATATTCTGCCCTAAAATTGAATATATTTCAAGCTGGGTCAAACTGGGAGAGGCTTCAAAACGGGGTTCAAAACTTAAAAGCGGCTTATTTTCGACAATCATTGTTATAGTAACAGGCCCCGTTTCGGATCGGTCTCTGATTTCAGCCCTTGTGGTAAAACGCGGATCAAAATGGGTTTCGCTTTCCCTGAAAATAAGAGAGCCCTGCCTTATATAAAAACTCCTGTCAAAGTAATACAATTCCCCAGACCTTATCTTTACATCGCTGTTTAATGAATATTGACCTGCCTGCGTATCAGAAGAAATATAAATAGCTGTCCCCATCTCCGGGTTTGCTCTTAAAATAGGGCTTGAACTGGGCCAAACAAACTCAACCGCCGAGCCGGTTGTTATTTTTAAATCCAGTGCCGAATACATTTCTTGATCTGCATAGATATCCCTTTCTTCTGCCAACTCATCAATATTTAAACCAAGAACCGCATTATTTGTTAAAAGATCACCTTTTAATTCAAACATTGAACTTAATATATCAATTGTCATAAGCAGATTACCGGAAGCATATCCGTTTGCCAAAAAACCATAAATATTAAAATTATATGGTACCGGGTTTTCTTTTGGAACAATTATATCAAGACCGATAATTCCGGGTATCCAATTATCAAAAAGAAACCATCCTTTTACAATTCCGTTGCCGCTTCCTATAGCGGTAACAAAGGGTCCGAAAGTCATTTCATATCCTTGCGCTGTAATTGCAAACGGAACAAGACGCAAATCCTCGCTGATATAATTCGGTAATTGAAAACGCATGCTTGTCGCCCTTGCTGTCCCGAAAAATTCCGGATTTGTAAGAGGACCTCTTATATCAAAAGAACCTGTAATAAAACCTGCTGAGATATTAAAATCCGGAACTGAAACAAATACCGCCCAAATTGAAGCAAGGTCAATAAAAAAATTATTTGCTTGTGCATCGATTATACCGTTTTTATATGTTCCTGATATCGAACAATTTATAGGCATAGGGGCTGACATCCCTGCAAAAAAAACACCTTCAGAATCAATTTCCAGCCTTAACATATCTCTTACACCGCCTGAAAGAGAGAAAGCTCCTTTATCTCCTGAAAACTTAAAAATAAACGGGTCTTGATTTTTTTTATCATATACTAAATTATCAATCCGTAATGTCCCGTTAAAAGTATTAAAAGCATTCCTTAAATCAAACCATGAATCTGTATTACTGATATTCACATTTAAATTGATATTTCCTTCTATGCTTTTTTCCAAAAATATTCCTTCAACACTTGCTTGTCCGTTAGTTGAACCTTCTAAACGGTTAAACATAAATTCAGGCAGTACAGTTTGTAATTCCGCAATTTTTAAATTTAAATCCTGCACTAAAAAAATATCATTGTTAAATTTTATTTTTACTGATGCTGAAACCGGAATATATTGGTAAGAAGTATTAAACGAAGAAATATCTGCAAATATATTAAATGAGTTAATTGAATCCCATGATATTACAGCTTGAGCGCTGAGCAGCATGGGGGTAATATCATTCATATACCTGTTAATATGCATTTCATTAACTGAGACCCTTACATTAATTTTCTCATCTTTAAATATCCCTTCTATGTCGTAATACTCCCCTTGTGCACGCCCGTCGGTTGCATTAAAAATAAACTCAATATACGAAAAATCGTTATCCCATGAAAAATCCGCGCTGCCTGCAATAACCCCTGCTAAATCGCTTAAAATAATTTCTCTGAAACTTGCCCCGTCTTGATTTGCATTTCCGGAAATTCGCAGGAATTCCGTTCCCAAAGACGCATTTTGACCTCGCACCGTAAACCTATTAAAATCAAGATTCCATAATTCCATTGAATTATATCTAAGGTTAAAAAAGAAATTTAAATAAATAATTTGTGTTTGATCATCTCTTGTTTTTACAAGAAGCGGAAAATCTGCCGCTTCTATGAATCCTGAAATTTCATTATTTGCTATATTTCCGTATAAATTTAGCCCGTTAGGATCGTTTATTATTAATGTTTTTTTATCAAAAACTTGCCCTTCTATATTCCATGATAAATCAAGATAACTTGCATTTACAGAAAAGAATAATTCCATTGGATTAGAATAATTCATATTAGCAGAAACATTAAATTCTTTTTCATGCAAATTAAAAATTCCTTCACTTATTGTTATCTGCCTGTCTGTTCCTGAAACAGACAACATTCCAAGTGATCCGTTTAAATCCAATAAGATATTCGGCGCATTAAAAACAATATTTTTAAAATCTGTAGAAAAGAAAATTTCTGCATCAAATAATGTGTTTTGCAAAGTTGTATTAACAGGTGTAATATTAAAATAATCAACAAAGGGACGCGAAATCTCTGCAATTTCAAATAAAGAAACAGAAGCGAAAGTTAATGATGCTTCCAATTCGCTTTTTCCTTCTCTTTTTGATGTATCTCTTAGAATATTTTCATAAACAGCATCCAGATAAATTACGCCTTCATTTTCCAAAAAGGCAGATAATGAGATTCCTGTATCATTATCCGCAGGAAAAAAAAGCAAGTTAAAATCATTTATTTGTGTTTTTGCAATTTTAATTATATCACTTTTTATTTTAACTTCCATTTCATCGCTGGATACATTAAAAACAGCACTTAAACTTTCTTTTCCGGTAAGACTGAATTGATCAAAAATTAAAAACCCGTGAGGTTTAACTGTTTCAAATTCCATATTTCCCTGTGCTTGGATTTTTCCAAAAAACAAAACAGGGGTATTTGAGTTGTTTGTACCGGAAGATGTTATACTAAAATCATCAATTTTAATTGATTTATCATTTCCGTTTAATTTAATAATTAAATCATTATTAGATTGATTGAATATTTTAGATATACCGTTTAAATTAACATTGTAATCCATTTGTTTATCAACATAACCGATAAATGAACTGCCTGTTAAATGCAATTGTAATAAATTACTTGCCTCTCTTAATTGATTGGAAAATTTAATTTTATCCTGAATAAAAAAATTATTAAAATCTATGTTGGCAAAATAATCGTCTTTTTCCAGATCGTATGAATAAAAGTAATCGATATTTTTTTTATTTTCTTTGTTGTCTGATTCAATTTTAATCATACGATCTTTGAGCACAATGGAAACATTTTCAGGAAGAACTGAAAAAAGCATATTATTTTTTTTCTCTTCAATTTGTTCCGAGCATATAAGATCATTAAAAGCAATATTAATTTTACTGTCACTGTTATCTGAAGAATATAATGCATCTAATCCTATATTTGTTTTAAACAATAATGTTTTATTAAAAAGATTTTCAAATGTAATTTGTGAACCTAATTTTCCATTTAAAAATATTTTTTCATTTAAACGCCATAAATTAATATTCATATCTTCTATTTTGAATATTGTTCCGTTATTTTTTAACGACAAATTACATTGACGGATAAGATAATCAACATTCATAGGAAGGTACTGTGACAATATTTGCAATTGTTCTATTAAATCACTCTCGTTGGAAAAAAGAACATCGGCTAATTTTTTTAATGTATCCTTATCTCTTTCAGTATCTATAATAATTTGCGGGCGATCTATTAAAACAGTGTTAATAAAAGTTTTTTTTCGCAGAACCATTTCGCGTAAAGAAAATTTAATACTTATGCGGTTTACACTGAAGAAAATTTCTTTGTCTTTCAGCAGTTTTAAGTTTCTGATATCAATAGAACCGAAGAAAGACGGGCGTAAAGATGAATAACGTATCTCCAATCCGGTAAATTCTTCAAGTTTTCCGATAAAATCAGTCTTTATTTGCTGAACAGCCTTGATTATTGAAGCTTGAATCGGGCGCATTCCAAGAATAGTTATTGTGATCAGCCAAATAAACAAGAGAATCTTAATATAAAAAGACCGGGGAAGCGTCTTTTTCCCGGATTTTTCAATGAAAAATGACAAAAATTTACCCTATTCTATAAATATAACATATTTTTAGTACAAATGTATCTAGTTAGGGTTCAAAAAAGAGACTTATTTCTTCTTTAAAGTGTTTCTTTCTGTCTTTTACTCCACTTTAAAGCGCGATACTTCATTTATTAACATTTCTATGCCGTCACGGTTCTTGCCGCTTATTTCGTTAACATTGTGTACGGCAACATTGATTTGATTCGCCCCGCTTGCCATTTCGTTCATACCTGACTCGATCTCCTGCGTCGCTTTTTCAAGATTTTCGCTTTCACGTATAACTTCTTTTGCATTTTGAAGCATTTCTTCAGACCTATTTCTTACTTGACGGGTAATATCATTTACTTTTCCTACGCCGTCCAAAATTTGCTTGCTGCCTATACCCTGTTCTTCCATTGCATGAAGGATGTTTTCTTCCTGCTCTGCTACGATTCTGACGCTGTCATCAATTGCACCGAATTTTGTTAAAACATTTCCTGTTGAATGCGTGATTTTCTCTATAGAGCCTTTTATCTTTTTTAAAACAACACTGATAGTTTTAGACTGCGCGCTGGAATTCTCGGCGAGTTTTCGGATTTCATCGGCGACAACGGCGAAACCTTTTCCGGCTTCTCCTGCGTGCGCGGCTTCGATTGCAGCATTCATTGACAATAGATTTGTCTGGCTTGCAATATTTTGCATAACGGAGTTAATTTCCAGTAACCCCTCTGATTCGCGGGATATTTCCTGTATGTCCTGCGATACTTCCTGCAATCCATTGCGTCCCACTTCTGAAGCCTCTTTTAAAGTCTTTACGTTATTTGCATTGTTTAAAACAGTGTTTGTTACAGAGTTGGTATTTGCAACCATTTGTTCAATTGCAGATGAAGCCTGAGCGACATTTGAGCTTTGCTCCTGAACCAGTTTATCCAGTTTGTTAATATTGCCTACAACCTGTTCCATAGTTGCATGTGTCTCGCTGACACTCGCGCTCTGGTTTATTACCCGCTCTTTTATACTTTGGATATTTGCAGTGATTTCATTTACTGCCGCTGCTGTCTCATTCATATTGCTTGCAAGGTCTGTCCCGATACCCGATAATACAACTGTTTCACCTTTAATAGACAAAACAAGATTTTTAATTTTTTCCAGAGTTTGATTGAAGAACTTGGCAAGATCGCCGATCTCGTCAGTTGATTTTGTTGTAATTGAACGGGTTAAATCTCCCTCGCCTTCTGCTATGTCCTGTAAGGTTTCCGTTACAGAAACTAAAGGTTTTGTCAGCATATTTAATACAAAATAAGTTATTACAGCTCCTATAAGGATAGCAACCAATGCTAAAATAATTGTAAATTTAGTTATTGAGTATACATGCTTTAACACATGAGCTTCATCGACACCTATCATTATCGACCATGTTTGATCTGAGTTACCTATGGGGAAGGAATTCATTAAAAATATTATATTTGTATTAAGCGTAGGATCATATGCTTCACCACTAAAAGTACCGCCGGATAAAACAGCTTCATTAGCTTTAAATCTGTTCTCTCCCATTTCCAAATCAACATCAACTAACATTTTTCCTATTCTGTCGGGAATAAAATGTGCGATAATGCATCCATTGCCTGAATACATTACCATAAGAGAGATATCATCATCAGTCCGCATTATTTGTTCCAACACCGGCTGAATTACCGCTATATCCAAAAGACAGCCTACAGCTCCGATTACTTCATTGGTACGCGGATGTGTGATGGGAACTTGAATTATTAATGCAAAGGTTTGCTTTCCGTTTATATTACGCGCTATAGGGTCATCAAATCTGTCCATTCTGGCATTAGGACCGGAAAGATGAGCCATAGTATTTTCAATATCTGTACTGGCGCGGGTTGTAATCCTGCCTGTTTCCCTAGTAACGGTCATGGCATACTGCCCTGTAGGGCTTGATCCTGACCTGCCTATGTACTGTTCATCCATGCCGTCTAAGACATTCGGTTTCCAAATTGAATAGGTCAGCACCCAGCTGTCATTTTCAAGAAGAGCGCCCCTTAACATACTGTCAAATTGATCCCGCCTTGTAGCCGCAGGAATACTTTCATAGTCTTCCATGATTGCGCCCAAAGTATCAAGCGCTCTAATATGGCTGTCTTCCCTTCCTTTCCAGTATGCAGATTCCCTGCCAAGCAGATTTGTAAGGCTTTCCGTACTTAATTCTATGCTTATATTGGTAGCCTCACGCAAAAGCAGTATTGCAATTCCTGTAACAATGACTGCTACAATGGCTATCACCATAATACTTAGTTTGAATTTTAATTTCATTTCATTTTCTCCTTCTTTTTACAGTAATAACTCATATATTCTTGAGCCGTATTAATGGCTTTCAATACAATAAATCTAAATACTATACATTTTAATTATATTTTTATAAAAGAAGAAGAATTGCATGGCTGTTTTACATTCTTTAGAAGATATCTTACTAATTTTGAAAATAAGTTTCAAGAGTAAAAAGCGATTTTTTTATTTTTACCTGTTAGCAGAAAATGAATAGATATCACGCAGCAAGGCATCAATATTTGCTTTATATCTTTGAGGGTTTGTTGTCCATTTTTCATATAATTGATCAATTGTTTGAACAGTGCCTCTGATACTTGTTAATACGCTCATTCGCGGATTTACAATTTGCTGCCTTATTACCGCTGTGCTTGCATAAGCTCTTAAATGCTGAATATGCGCTCTGACACCGGTTTCCATATTTGCAAATCTGCCGTTCCATTCTCTTGTTGTATTTAATCCGCCGAAATTATTAGTGTCTGTATACTGACGGTTTCTTAAAAAATTTGTTACATGAAGCATTTGAACAATTGCTATGTCGTGATTGATTCTTTCATAAGATGCTTCGTTAAAATATAAATCTATAAGCTGTCTTATAATTGCATCTGTAAGATACGGGTTTACATTTCTGGATTTTATAAAATTAAAAACCGTTTCTTTTGTTAATGTTCCTTGCGCAATTAAATATCTTGATCTTTGATCGTACGGCTGGAGCTGCCTTGCAGGCTGCTGTTCGCGGGAAACTTCAGCTGCAGGGCTCGCTGTTATGGGAACTGCCTGTACAGAAGATGTTATTACTCTTTGGTTTCTGTTGATTGATGCAAAAATGTATAAATGAGGCAGCTGTTCATTCGAGCGCAGTATATACGTTCCTGTTGCAAACTCTATTGCATATAATTCATAAAAATCCGCTTGATTATTTTTTCTGAATTTTAAAGGGATTATATTGTTTTGTGTTTGTAAATTAATAATAAAAGTATCATTGCTTTCAGGAACAAAGTTCCGCAATGTTCCCTGTTGTTCTGTTGTAAACCTTATCGGAGCCATATTTGCCTGATCGCTTATCATCAGCATGCCGTTGCCTAATATTTCAATTTTAGGTTCTATGTTAGGATCATCAATTTCCATTGTGAATGATTTTGACAAATAAAATATCAGCTTTTTAATATCAGCGCCTGAACTTTGCAGCTGTTGTATCCAATGTACAATTTCCTGATTTACAAGCACAAGCCTTCTTTCATCATTATTTGTTCTAGTATTTGCAGCCGCTGTTTGAGTAATAATTGTTTGTGCAGGCTCTGTGGTTCTTATTGTTGTTTGTGTTTGCGGGACAGCTGTCTGCACTGTTTCAGGCGGCTGCATTTGCGCAGGAGTTAAAACCGGTGTAACAGAGTGATCTTGCAAATTCTGTTTTTGCTCGGTTATTGTTATTTGTTCTGCTTCTTGTTCAAAAACAGGTTCTGTAACCGGCACTTGAATTAAAACAGTATCTTGCTCATGTTTATTATTATTTTGGTGATCATCTTGCACATTATGATCATCTTGTGCATGAATGTTAAATTGTGAAGCAGGATAATACGGCTCTGCAGGATTGTACTCATCATCATCTTCAGGAGGCAAAACTATATTTGTTACTTTTTCTGATCTGTGAACATCGCCGGTTAGATTTGCTGTTATTTCCTGGCAAAAAACATTAAAATATGTGAAAATAAAAAAAAGAATAAAAACAATCCTTATCATAAAAAAAACCCTGAATTTGCTCCTTTTTTTGATAATATCATACATTAATTATAAGTTATCAAAAATCCTTTGTCAATAAATGCTGTTTTATATATATGATTATTAATCTTTTGAGCTTAGTAATTTCTTTGTAATTTTTATAAAATAAACCTAAAACATCAATTTAAATACTTGAATGATTATTATCAATATTGTAGGTTGATGATATGGGAATCAAATCATTATTTAATAACTGGCGTTTCCTCGGACTAGAGCGTGATGATTATGAGATGTGTATGAAAAATACACTTCCCGATAATTTAAATAATTTATTAAAAGCAAATATAATGGTTACAGCTTTAGCAGTAATTTATACGGTTGTACGTTATTTTATAAATACCACAGATTACCTGTCAATGGGCATATATTTCGGAACAGGCATGATTGCACTAATTCAAATCCTTTTTATAAAAAATATAATTAATCAAAATAAAAAAGGAAAACATGCAAGCAGAGTGCTTATTTACACATTAATTATAATTTATTTTTTTAATATAATTTCCTTTGGAATATATCTTGGTGTATGGGCAAATCCCGGAAAAATAGCCGGAGCATTTTTGTGTATTTTAGTTTGTGCATTATTTTTGTTTGACATACCTGTTATTTTATATATGTGCCTTAATATATCTGCTTCTTTAATTTTTATGATTATTTGCTATAATGTTAAAACTACCGATAACTGGGTTATTGACTGGTCTAACGCGGTTTTTGCATCGATTATCGGCTTATATTTCGGCTGGAATATTGTCAAGTTTAGAATGGCAAAATCATTGCTTACATCTGAAGCGGAAGCGGCAAGTAAGGCAAAATCTATGTTTCTTGCCAACATGAGCCATGAAATCCGCACACCAATGAACAGCATAATAGGTTTTTCAGAACTTGCAATGTATGATAATATTCCTGCTAAAACAAAAGATTATCTAAAAAAAATTCATCAAAACTCAGAATGGCTGCTTCAGCTTTTAAATGATATTTTGGATATTTCAAAAATCGAGTCCGGTAAGATGGAAGTTGAAAATACTTCTTTTAACCCGCATGAAATTTTTGTTGCATGCCGCACAATGCTTCTTCCAAAAGCAATTGAAAAAGGGCTTTCATTGCATTTTTACATTGAACCTTCTGCCGGTAAAAGATTGTTCGGCGATCCTATAAAACTCCATCAAGTACTTGTTAATCTTCTTTCCAATGCGGTGAAATTTACAAATGCAGGCACTATTAAAATGCTTGGAACAATTATTAAAAGCGATCAAGATAGTTTAACAATGTATTTTGAAGTTAAAGACACAGGTATAGGCATTACAGAAGAACAATTAAAAAAAATATTCGATCCTTTTATTCAGGCAGAAGCGGCAACAACACGCAAATTCGGCGGTTCGGGGCTTGGCCTTGTTATCACAAAAAATCTTATAGAAATGATGGGCGGCACTCTTAAAGTTGAAAGCGTTCCCAATTCAGGCAGTAAATTCAGTTTCGAACTTACGTTTAACGCAGTAACCATAGACAATGAAAAAGAATCGCAGGAACGTTTTTTATTTGATAATAGTTTTGAAAAACCTATTTTTAATGGTGAAGTTTTACTTTGCGAAGATAACATCATGAATCAGCAGGTTATATGCGAACATTTAGCGCAGGTGGGTTTAAAAACAGAAGTAGCGTGTAACGGCGAACAAGGCGTTGCTATGGTTAAAAAACGCGCACAGAACGGTTTAAAACAATATGATCTGATTTTTATGGATATACATATGCCTGTTATGGACGGCATTGAAGCTGCAGAAAAAATAATAGCTCTTAACACAAAAATACCAATTGTTGCGATGACAGCAAATGTAATGGCATATGACAGAGATATTTACCTTTCAGTAGGTATGAGCGATTGTGTAAGCAAACCTTTTACATCGCAGATTTTATGGCGCTGTCTTATGAAATTCTTTACTCCTTTAAAAATAGAAAAAGAAGATCCAAAAGAAAAAGAGCAAGCAAAAAATAATTTACATCAGGAACTTATTAATATTTTTGTAAAAAATTGCCGGGGACGCTGCGATGAAATAAAAGAAGCAATTAAAGAAGGCGATATTAAACTTGCCCATAGATTAGCGCATACATTAAAAAGTAATGCAGGTCAATTGAATAAAATATCATTAATGCAAGCGGCAGGTGTTGTAGAAAACGCTTTAAAAAATGAAAAAAACCTTGTAACAAATGATCAATTGGAAAATTTAAAAAACAGATTAAATGATGCGATAGCAGAACTTGAACCTTTAGTACGCAAACAAGAAAAGCAAAGCGCATCGGACAATACACTTTCGATACAGGCAATACAAGAGTTGATAGAAAAATTAGAACAATTACTTAAAGGCGGCAATCCTGAGTGCCTTTCATTAATCAATGATCTTCAGATGATAAAAGGCAGTGAAAAATTAATTGAACAAATGGAAGACTTTGATTTTGAACCTGCAGCAGATACACTTGAAGAATTAAAGAAGAAAATAGGTTTTATTTAATTCTTAGCCAACGGAAGATTAACATATCTGCCAGGTTCGTTCCAATAAGTAAAACCTCCCTTCCCTATTTCGCGGACTCCTTCAATTTGACGTCTTATATAATCAGCATTGTAATACTGCCTGTCATAAGATACATTGAGAAAAAAAGCCTGAACATAAGGTCTTATTATTACCTTCCCTCTTGAAATGCGGTTAGCGCGGAAAGTTCCGTAATAATAAATTCTCCAAGGTCTTAATTCAGCAGGAGCCTGTGCATAAAAACTTTGATCAAAATGACTTGGATAATACATTGGACAGATAACATCTACAAACTTTGCAAGAAGTTCTACCTCCTGCCCTGTTCTGGCACCTGTTCTGTAATAACTGTTTGCACCGTATATATCAAGAGAAATAGGCGCCGTTACTTTTTTTCTTATGTGATTCAAAAACGAATAAATCGCGCTTTCCATATCCATACCGCTGTCCTGAAAGCGGTAATGTGCATCGCCTAAATTAAGACCGTCTGTCGGAAAACGGATATAATCATATTGGATTTCGTCAAAACCTCTTTCATGAAGTTCATTTGATATCTGCGCTATATATTCCCAAACTTCTTCTGAATAAGGATCTACCCAAATTTCATTATATAAACTTCTTACAATTTCATAATTTGGATCATTTGCCGGGAAAAATTGTTTTGTATTATCATTTCGATCTTCTTCGCTGATATCTTCTTTTCTTAGCCTGTAATCACGGTAGCCTCTCCACGGTTTTGAATTACGTGAATCCCAAACTGCAAATCTTCCGTTTTCTTTTGATGCAAGTTCTTGGTCTTTAAACACAACAATACGTGCAACTGTATAAATACCTCTGTTTTTCATATCATGTAAAAAAGTATCTATATCAAGCGGACGGAATACTCTGCCTTTCTGACTTATCATTTGGTTTTGCGGAGTAAACCTAAGCCTTCCAAAATCATCTTTCATATCAAGGACAATCATATTAAGACCTGAATTTTTTATCATTTCAAGATAAGGTGTCATACCTTCTCTTGAACGCGCATGCTCAACAGGAACAAAAAAACCTTCTTTGTCAGCTGCAATGTTATGAGAAATATCTACAGGCTCATCAATCAGCCATAATTCGCTCATTTGAATTTTTTCCTGACCGTTAATTACAATGCAATTTGGTTTTAGATGCGCTCTTACTTTGCGGACAGCGTCTGTAATATCTTGTCTTTTTATCATTGAATAATCTGTGTAATTTAAAGAAGCCGCATTACCTTCATATAAAAATAAAAGGCTTTTTTCATGCGGACAAAGAGAATCAACTGTCCCTGCAGGGCTTTCATCTTTCCAAACAATGTTAAATCTTTTTTGATCCCAATCCAATTTATAAATGCGTCTTCTGAATGTTTGCGATACAAAAACTTCCGGAATTGTTTCTGTTTTTATTACAGTTATATCGGATACTTCATCTGCATGATCTGTTGTTTCAACTTTTTCAAGACCGTCTTCCAGCACAGTCCATTTTGAATTTGGAATTTCAGGCTGAAAATAATAAACACCGTACAAACTGTGAGACAAAAAAACTGTTAATTCCGGCATAAAAGCCGTTGCAATAGCTTTAACCCCGTTTACTCTAAAGGGAGGATAACCTAAATTTTCCCAAGACCTTCCTTGATCGCGGCTTAAAAAGATTCTATCTTTAGTTGCGCATATCATTACATCAGGATTTTCAGGGTTTATCTCAAGGTCTTTTATTTCCTGCACTATATTTAAAAAAGATTTTTTCCCGTTATCAAATAATTTAATTACTTTTACAGGCAGACCATGATTGCGTTTTTCCCAATTATGCATATCATGAGAAACAAGCACTCCTTCGCTGCCTAAAATTACCCAAAAATTTTCTTTATACGAGTTTTTTATTAATTTTTTTACAGAACCGCCTGTCCACAATGTTTCTGTTTTTCCCGAAGAATCAATTGCAAATAAACCGTCATCAGTTCCTGCATAAATAATATCCTCATTTTTATCAGAATTAACTGCCGAACTGCTGACAGCGCATTGAGTAAAAATAAGAATCATGAAAATAACAATACTTCCGGAGAAAATATTTTTTTTAATTGATGTATTTATTATTTTTTTCATTTTACCTTCTTATACCTTTGGAGGGGTTATCGTTATACTACAATTATAGTTTGCGCGAAGGAAGATAGCTAATGCGCCCGACAGGACTCGAACCTGCAACCTACGGATTCGAAGTCCGTTACTCTATCCAGATGAGCTACAGGCGCTTTATTGGGTGGATGACGGGTCTCGAACCCGCGACGACAAGATCCACAATCTTGTACTCTACCCCTGAGCTACATCCACCATGCGTATTTAATCACTACAAAGGTTTTTATAGTGATTAAATATCAATATGAAGAAATAAAAATGCTTTGTCAACTGCCCCGGCGAACAAAGGCATCACGGTAGCCGATGCTTTTAAAACGTGCAAGGACGGCAGCGCTCTCTCCCTGATTTAACGGTCCGATTAAAATACGGTATAAATTATCGTTTTCTCTGTAAACAACAGGATCATAACTGTGAAATTGATGACCGAATTGATTGATTGCGTTTTCTACATTTTCTTCGGGTAAAGCCGCTAACTGCACATAGTATTGACCGCGATCAAGGCGGGGTATTGTCCTTAACGAGAATGAACCCAAAGGAACATTTTGCACAGGCGCAATAACTTCGGGGATTTCAACTTTCACTTCAACTACCGCAGGCGGCACTATGCCGGGTATAATATCATTAGGGTCTATTCCGTACAATTCTTGTTCGGGAGCTTTTTCTTCTGCTTGTACCAGATTGTATACAGGCGGCGCATCAGAAGGAACTTCCCAGTCTTCCACTTCTTTTACAATTTCTATGCGTTCTCTTTCAGGGTTAAACTCCGGTATATCTTTTACAAATTCATCTTGCGGATTTTCTGCAATAAATGTCCCTACACTTTTATCAATTTCTTCTAAATGTTTTTCTGTTAAAAATATTGATACATCTTTTATTACTTCTTCTTCTTTAACAGGCTCTTTGAATACCGGCTCTTCCGCTATATACACAGGCTCTGTTATTATCCACGGCTCTTCTGTAATATAAACCGGTTCTTCTTTCACAGGCTCTTCTTTTAAAGGCTCTTCAACGATAGAAACAGGCTCTTCTATTACGGGCTCTTCAACAATAGAAATCGGCTCTTCTATTACGGGTTCTTCAACAATATAAACCGGTTCTTCTATTACGGGTTCTTCAACGATAGAGACAGGCTCTTCAATGTTAACAGGCGGCGTTACAGGCGAAGCTAAAGTTTCAAAAGGCCCTATAGGCTCTTCGTTATATCTTGGAACATCAACTATTTCCATTCTGCTTGTCCCGCCCCATTCAGGCTCCATTACATAACTGGGACCGGAAAATTCATTCCTAAGAGGTTCTGTTACAGGCGCTTGAGTTACTGCAGGCGAAGATGCCTGATTTGATACTGACGCTGGTGTTGACGCTTGTGTTGATGCTGACACTGCCGGTTGCTGATATGTATCTTCGCGGTAAACTTCTGCAAGCAGTTCTTCTTCATTTCTAATTACATTGCCTGAATCAAAAGAAGGAATCTCTTGGGCAAGGCTTTCTGTAAAACGCTGATAAGCAATTGGGTCTGAAGGTGCGACCATTCTAATTCTGCTGATAGAACCGCTTCTCATTCCGATTAATTGTGCAGCTTCATTTGACACTATCGCAAGGAGACCCGGGCTGTTTAATGTGTTGGCAACAATCACCCTTGTGCTTTTTCCGTTTTCAATGTTTGTAATATCAACCACTGTGTTGCGGGGAAATGAATTTGTTGAAACAAAAAATCCTGATGCGGGAAGTTCACCTGAAGGCGCGACACTTGCAGCCCCTTCCCACGGCGAAAAACTTTGAAATATAAAAAGAGCCACACAAATTAAAAATAAAACCTTCGCTTTCATAATATCCCCTTAAAAAATTTATCTTTTAATATATTTAGTTACCTGAGTTTCAGCGATAAGCCTCTTGCTATCGACTTCATATAATCAAATTCTTCTCTCTGCGTTCTCTGCGGTAATCCTGATTGCAATCTTCCCTGAATTTTCTTTTCAACAATTTTTTCCATCGAACTTAGCTTATAAATAAAAAAAGAGATTTCAGCAGGGTTCATAATATCCGTATTAAAATCCAGCTGAGCTATAATCACATATTCAATTCCCGAATTCAGCGCACTTTCAACATTGATAAAATCCAGTATGTCCTGTGTGGGTTTAAAATCCAGACGCATCGTTGTATCGTTTGTGACTATATGCCCTGCTTCAAAAAAAACATCTAAAAAAGCATTTTCCCATAATTCAGAATGAGGATATATTACAGCTTCCTCAGGCACTCCCGTTTCGATCACATAAATCGACACCATTGATGACCAAGCATTTACCGTTAAGAAAACACTTAAAATTAATATTAATAAAAAACCTTTAGACATTATCCCTCCAAACAGATTACTATTTTGATTATCGGCACTTTTCAAAACAGAAAATAGGTTTATAATGAATTAAACAAAAACGGTGTTTGAGGGTTTTGGATGAATTATTATGCTATACAGGTAAAAACACGATCAGAAAAGAAATTTATCCGGCTTTTTAAAGCGCTTTACCCGGAAATTCCCCTTCCAATCCATTTTCCTCAAAGACAGCTTGATATTAGAAGCGCAGGAAGGTTAAAACATCAAAATCTGCCTGTTTTTCCGGGTTATCTTTTTATCGAGGCCTCCTGTGATGATGAGGTTATAGCATATCAATGGGAATTCAGACGTACAGAAGGGTTTTACCGTTTTTTAAAATCAAATAAAGATATAACCCCTCTTGCAAAAAGTGATTTGGAATTAGTTCTTCATTTTTTAAACAGTTCAGGGCTTGCAGCAGGACGGTCAAAAGTATATTTTAACGAAAATGCAAGAATCGTGGTTGTTGAAGGACCTATGTCGGGTCTTGAAGGAAGGATCGTAAAGGTTGATAAAAGGAAATGCAGGGCTAAAATAAAATTAGACCTTTATGATGATACTTTCACTATCGATCTTGCATTTGAAGTAATCGGCTCGCTTGAGCCTGTAAAGGGGAGATAATGGAACAGACAGGATTTGCAAAATCAAAACGTCTATACATAATAGGTGCCGGCTTTGCAGGGCGTACACTGGCAAACGAACTTGCCGCAAAAGCTGTTTTCGGCAAGGTAGTCGCATTTCTGGACGATGATCCGGGTGTTATCGGACACAAAATTGATGAAATACCGGTACTGGGTCCTGTAAAAGATGTTGCCATCCTTCTTAGAACAAACCCTGCCGATGAAGCGATTATTGCCATTCCAAGTGCAAGCAAGGAAACTTTAAAAGACCTCTATTCTATTTTAAAAAACGCAAACTTTCAAAAAATACGCATCCTTCCCGGCATCTCGCAAATTATCGAAGGGGACGCGCATCTTATACAAACACGCTCCATAGACCTTCAAGACCTCTTAGGCAGAAACCCCGTCACCATCAAGTTAAAACAGAGCCTTACCTATGTAAGAGGCAAACGAGTTCTGGTTACAGGAGCGGGCGGTTCAATAGGCAGCGAATTATGCCGCCAATTGCTTTCAGGAGGGGTTTCCCGCCTTTATCTTTTAGGGCACGGTGAAAACTCAATTTATCAGATTGACAGGGAACTGCGTCTTTTACAGGACGAAGGGGTCGGCGAAAAAGCCGCTATAGTGCCTATCATCGGGGATTTAAAAGATGAGAATTATGTTGACTATATTTTTTCCAACCTTAAAGCGGACGCGATCTTCCACACAGCAGCTTACAAGCATGTCCCCATGATGGAAGAAAACCCTGTCGCTGCAATCGAGAACAATGTCTTTGGAACTGAAAACCTGATCAAAGCGGCGGTTAAACACAACATAAAGCGTTTTGTTCACATTTCAACCGACAAGGCGGTAAGCCCTGTTTCAGTTTACGGCGCATCAAAGTATATCTGCGAACGCATGATATTAGCTCAAAGTACCAGAAACACCAACAAAGGAAACAATCCCCACTTTGTAATAGTCCGTTTCGGCAACGTACTGGGATCAAGAGGTTCGATAGTGCCTCTCTTTCAGCAGCAGATAGAAAAAGGCGGACCTGTAACTGTTACCCACCCTGATGTTTGCCGCTATTTTATGACCATCAGCGAGGCATGTTCATTAGTACTTAAAACCGGAGGTGTCGGAGAAAACGGGGGCTTGTATCTTTTAGACATGGGAGAGCCTGTACGCATCCGAGACCTTGCAGAACAGCTAATACGCTTTCACGGCTTTGAAGTTGAAACAGATATAAAAATCGAATATGTAGGGCTTCGTCCCGGAGAGCGCTTGGATGAATCGCTTTTATCGGAAGAGGAGATTCCGTCTTTAACCGATTACAGCCGTATTCTTAAAGTAAACAGAAGAACAGAAGACAACAGCAATCAATTAATAATGGAGGCGGTAGAAGAGCTTCGCCCTATATGCAAATTTGATCCCGCTAAACCTGACGAATACAGAGATTCCAAAAAACTGCGTGCCATTTTATTAAAGTATGGAATAAACTTGCATTCCGTACTAAAATAAATAAAATGGAAAACCTCCCTTTCCTTGCAGATATTTATCCCGAAAGTTTGCATAAACAGAGTTTACTGTATGCGGTTACTATCAGATCGCCTATTGCAAAAGGGCGGTTAATAAATATAGAGGTTCCTGAACTGCCCGAGCATTTCACCTTTATTACTGCAAAGGACATACCCGGCAAAAACATACTCTTTGATACAAATATTCCCATACTTGCAGATGATAAGCTCTCTTACATAGGCGAGCCTGTCGCTATTTTATTGGGGCATGATAAAACAAAATTGGAAGAAACAGCTGCACGATGCATCGTCAATGCAGAAACAGAACTGCCTTCTTTCTCTTGCACCGGAAATTCCGCTGATAAAATTGTGTGCGCTTCCCGTAAAATTGTTATCGGTGATATACAGGAAAAAACCTCTGATGCGTTTTTTTCAGATATATTCAATACTTCCAATAAAATTATTACAAGCACTTTTACTACAGGTATACAAGAACATTGGTATGCAGAAACTATAGGGGCGATAACTTATTATAACGATTCACAGGATACGGATGTTTCTGATGAACCGGAAAATGTTCTTATCGTAAGAACTGCAACCCAATGGCCCTCTCATGTAAAAAAAGCTGTTTCCTGTGTTTTAGGATGCGATGATCAAGTGATGGTTTTGCCTACATCCTTAAACCTTCATATGGATGGGAAATTGTGGTATCCGTCATTGATTGCATGCCATGCGGCGCTCGGCACATTTATAACAAAAAGCCCTGTGCGTATGATCTTAACAAGAGAGGAAGATTTCCTTTACACCCCAAAACGATGCAGTTCCACTGTTGAAATTGCAAGCGCAATCGACGAAAACGGTAAAATTAACGCGGTACAAATCGATATTTCTGTTAACCTCGGCGCATACGGGGTTTACGGACAGGAAATAATCGATCAAATAAGTCTTGGAAGTCTTGGTTTTTATAATTTTAAGCATATTAAAGTCAATGCAAGGGCAGTTTGTACGAATATCCCTCCTCAGGGACCTTTTTCCGGCTTTGGGCTTTCACAAGGGCTTTTTGCGATAGAAAGGCATCTTTCTCAAATTGCAGACCTTCTTGAAATCGAGCCCGCTGAATTACGAAAAAACTATATAGACACCCGTCTTGCACTCCCTGTATCGAATCATATGCCTGAAAAAAATATGATTACAGGAGATATGCTCATAGATTCTGTCACACAAATGAGCGACTATTACCGCAAATGGGCTTCCTTCGATTTGCTCAGGCAAAGCCGAAAAACAAAACCGCAAGAGAAAGGAGAAAGTTTAAGAGGGATAGGGATCGCAGTCGGTTATCAAGGCAATGGCCCGCTTTATACCGGTGAAGATAACGGGAACTACAGTGTAGAAGTTACTCTGACAAAAGAAAGTATTTTAGAAATTAAATCGAATATTACAAGCACAGAAAATTATAATAAAATCTGGCAAAAAGTTGCTGTTGAAATTTTATCGATTCAGCCTGATATGGTGCGTATTGTTACATCAAATATTAATGATGAAAAAAAGTCCCTATCTTCTCAAGAATCATTCCCTGATTGCGGACCCTCATGCTCATCAAGAAATATTACAGCAATCACTAAACTTGTGGAAAATTGCTGCGATGATATCCGCAAACAGCGTTTCCATGATCCCTTGCCTATAACCGTAAAACATTTTATACAGCCTCAAAGCGGTTTTTTAAGATCAAATTTAAACTGGAATGTTCATGATATAAACGGTTTTTTAAAACCGGGATTCGCAGCCGCTGTCGTAGAAATAACCATCGACATGGCAGAATGTATTCCAAGAATAAGAGGTTTATGGCTTGCGGTTGACGGCGGAAAAATCATTTCAAAACACAGGGCAAAAAGAAGTTTAACCCGCTCTGCAATTCAGGCATTAGGATGGGCGTACACAGAAAACATCGAATATGTAAACGGCGTCATTCCTAAAAATCAATATGAAAATTTTTCGATTTTTTCTCCGGTAGATACCCCTCCTATCGAAATAAATTTTATTTCCGCACAAACTGATGCTAATGAATTAAATGAACCTAAGGGAATAGGAGAGCTTCCTTTTACTTGTATACCTGCCGCCTTTATGCAAGCTGTCTCTCAGGCAATGGATCGGTGTTTTAGAACAATCCCTTTAAAAAGAAAAGATATTTGGGAAATGATCCGTATCAGAAAAGAAGAAGTAACACAGGGGCATAAATGATAATCAATTTTATTTTAAACGGAGAAGATGTTATATTTCGGGGCGAAGCCGGAGTCAGACTGATAGATATCCTCCGCGAAAGTTTCGGTTTATTCGGCGCAAAACCCGGCTGTCTTTCAGGTCAATGCGGCGCATGCTCTGTAATTTTTAACGGGCACGTAAGCCCTGCTTGCCTTATACCTGCTTTTAAAATTAAAGGATGCGAAATAATCACTATCGAAGGTTTTTCCCAAACAATTGAGTATCAGGAAATAATGACAGGTTTTGCAGAAGTACATCTTGGAAACTGCGGATACTGCGAAGCCGGGAAAATCTTATGTACAGAAACTCTTCTGGAAAAAAATTATAAACCTACTAACGAAGAAATATTGATGGGTTTTTCAGGGATAAAGTGCCGCTGTACAAATGCTGTAAGGCTGATTAAAGCTGTTAATATTATCGCAGATATGCGAAGAAGGAGGTTAAATGGACGCACCGCTTAACAATGTTTTTTTTCCAACCTCTTTTAATGAGCTCTTTACAACATGGAACAGATTCCCCGCCGCCGTCCCATATGCGGGAGGCACAAATATACTGGGCAGACAAGAAAACAACATCCTTAACCTGCCTTCTGTATTTTTATGTTTGGATAAAATCGAAGAATTGCACATTGTAACAAGAACAGAACAATATTTAGAAATAGGCGCAATGGTAAAATTAAACAGGCTCTTGCGTTTGGGAAAGTTAGTGCCTCATGTTCTTTGCAAATGCATAGAAAACATCTCCGGAGTGCAGGTACGCAACATAGCAACAATCGGGGGCAATATTTGCAGCACAAACAGAGTTTGCACAAATGGTGAATTGAATAAAAGTGAAACTTCAGGCGATGTAACCCAAAGGCTTGCACGTATTTTAGACTTAAGCGCACCTCTTATCGCCCTTGATGCCCAATATGAATTGCGGAATGCAGGCAGCACAAGGTGGGTGTTAGCGTCAAGGTTTCACATTGAAGAACAAGAAAAAAAAATTAAAGGTTTACATGAAAAAAATCAAAAAGATTTTTATCATGATAGTCAGGAATTACTGACACGGATTCGGTTGCCGATATATCCGTGGGATTACTCGGTTTATAAAAAATTCAGTTCGGAAGGATTTTATTCCAGCGAAGCTTTTGTCTTTTTGGCAAAAGCGCAAAAAAATATACTTTCGGATATAAGGATTGTTTACAAAGGGAATATCATTTTACGCAACAAAGACCTTGAAAGCTATTTGAACGGTAAATACCTCCCGCTGCACCGAAAAACTGCGGACGACTTTTTAGCGAACTGGAAAGAATATTTATCGCACAGACCGGAAATGTCAGAATTTTCGATTAATGCTGTAATGAACAACATCGATGAAAATATCAGTTATTTATCTGAATAAATCTTGCGTTTTTAACGAACCGCGCGGAATTTACTGATTTTCATTTAAAACTTAATATTTTATCCCTTGAATAACATCAAAATAAATGATATATTGGCATTTTAGAAGGCAAATCGTTGGATTCATTGAGCGTGTTTCGGCCGTCGGTGTATCCGGCGTCCGCCTGACCTTGGAACAATTCGCGTTCCAAAGATAAAAAGTATAAGTTTTTATCATAACGGTCAGCCAGGAAGCATTTTTTCACATTTTTTTTCCGATTATCATTCGGAGATGGGTTGATTCGTCCTTAAAATACGGTATAAATTGCAGTTTACTTTTGATGAATATAAAACAAATGTCTTTTTCAGCAGTAAAGTCCCTGACTTTACACAAATTTCCGAAGATTTAAAGAAAAACTCGCCTGAAACCTCTGCGGGAAACATTCGCGCCCTTTTAATCGCCGATGAAAACACAAAATATATTGCCGATTTAATCAACAAAGATAAAAATCTGCCAATTTGCCTTTTAAAAAGCGGCGAAAATAATAAAAATTGGCAATCAATCGAAGAAATTCTTTCTGCAGCGCATCGTGCACAACTTGGCAGAGACTGTGTTTTTATCGCCGCCGGCGGAGGTGTAATCGGCGACCTTACAGGATTTGCCGCTTCTATTTACAAGCGCGGCTGCCGTTTTGTTTTAGTCTCCACTACCCTGCTTGGAATGGTTGATGCTTCAGTCGGCGGCAAAACAGGTTTTGATCTTTTTGAAATAAAAAATCTTGCGGGAACTTTTTACCCTGCAAATTCTGTTTACATGCCGCAAGATACGCTTTTAACACTTCCGCAGAAAGAATGGAAAAGCGGATTCGCAGAATTAATTAAAACGGCAGTACTTGAAACAAGCGATAATTTTTTAGATCAGATATCAGATATAATCAAAGAGCAAGGAACAAAGAATATTGACATTTGTTCTTTGTTCTCTTTAAATTCATCTTTGCTTCAAAAGTTAATTGAAAGAGCGGTTTTATTTAAAGGTTCAGTTGTAAGCGAAGATATGCGCGAATCCGGAAAGCGCATGATTTTAAATTTAGGGCATACATTCGGTCATGCGCTGGAAAGCGTTATGGGGTTAGGCGCGCAATCAGAGTTTGCAATTTCGCACGGAGAGGCTGTCGCATGGGGTATTGTCCGCGCTTGCGAACTCGGCACTTATCTTGGCATTACACCTAACAATAGAGCGGAAAAAATAATCAATATTATTGAATCTTTTGGATATAACATTACTTTGCCCTTAGCAGATAACAAAAATGTGCATGATCTGTTAAACGCTATGAAAAGCGATAAAAAAAATAAGAAAAATAAACTTACATTTATTGTCCCGGATAAAAACAGCGCGCAAATAGTTGAATTAGAAAGTGAAAACAAACAACTTGAAATAATTATTTCAAAAGGATTGGCATAAAATTGAAAAATCTTATTTTTGTATTTGCATTTGTTTTACTTAATTTTTCTGTTTTTGCTCAAGAAGAAAGAGAAATTGAACATTTTTTTAATATCGAACATGAAAATAAAATAGAGACAGAAATTATAATCAATATTAATACAGATAAAATTATTGATTTTGATTCTGAATCAATCTTTATAATAAATTCATATCATTATCACATAAAAGGTATGACCATTCCTGTATTATTAAATAATAAAGTAGAAATAAAAACCGGAGAAGTAATTTTAGGGACAGAAAATTTTAAAAAATATTTACGAAATAAAACACAGCTAATAATTAATGAAAGAGTTTTAAAAGACAATGCACATATAGATTATACAATCGGAGAAATAAACGAAGACGGAAAATATCCTGTAGATTTGCATGTATATGCCGAAGATACATGGAATATTATCGCTCTTCCCTATCCTAAGTTTGACTCAAATACAGGATTAAGCCTTTCTGTAAAAGCGCGCGATTATAATTTCTTAGGAACTATGAGTCCTCTGAGAGTTGATATCGGCTATGAATTAGACAGAGACGGAAAAAATTCTTTTTTCTTAATGCTTGATTCAGGAATTCCTTTTCATTTTCTTGGATTAAATTGGCATTTTAATTTTGATCATGATTATACTTACAGACCTAACACGGCATTGCATCATTATTATAAAAATACAACGGGTTTATCAATTGAACTGCCTGTAAAAAGAACTAAATTAACACTCGGTTTTGATGAAAGTTTTATTTTAAACGAGAAATATAATGAAGTCGGCAATGATGATGATATATTTCAAAATGGAATTTATTTATCATCCAGACCCTTTATTTCATGGGAATTCCCGACAGGGCTTAATGTCGGAAATTACGGCGAATTAAAATATACTCCGGAAGTATCAGCGAAATTTAATCATGAAATCAATACAAAATTATCTGATACTAGAATTGGTCCTTTTTTAGAATTATCTCATACACTTGGTTTTGAAAGAATTGACTGGATAGGAAATTTTAAAAAAGGATTTTCTGCAAATATAAACAATTCTTTTAATTATGATTTTTACCAGTCTAAAATTGATAAAAATCCTTTAACATACGATATTATTATAACAAGTACAGCATATTTTACAATTACCGATTTTTTAGGTTTCTCTACACGTTTTATGTACCGGCATTGGTTTAACACATACAATGATGCTGCAGGAGACGCTCTAAGGGGAATTGCAGATAAAGAAATAGATGCACATTATATGATTTCTGTAAACCTTGATCTTCCTGTAAGAATATTAAGATTTAAACCTTCACAATGGTTTAATAAAGATAAATTAAAAATATTAAATTTTGATCTTCACTTAAGCCCTGTAATTGATACAGCTGTTTTTTATTTTTATGATAATCCGTCATTTAGTATGGATAATTTTCTTTTATCAGGCGGTTTTGAAATAATAATTTTCCCTGAGTTTTTCCGCAGCCTTTTCTTCCGGGCATCTTTATGTATAAATATTTTGGATTTACCGGAATTAAAAAACAATTATGAAATATTCCTTGGCATGGATTTTCATTATTAAATTATATAAATGCTTAAAAATCAAAATGAAAAAAACATTAATTTGCGCCTTTCTATACTTATTCTTCTTGCCTTTCTCGCAGGCTGCATTTTCACAGGATATATCATCTATCGAGAAAGATTTACAGGCATTGGAATCCTTGATTCAAGATACGATAGACAACACGCAAGAGCAGCAGAGATTATTGGAAGACTTGAAGAGGAACTTGGACGAGAGCGGGAACTTAATATCAGATTACGAGAATATAATAACAGAGCAAGAGACCTTACTGACGGACTTGCGTCTTCAGCTGAACGAAATGTCCGAAACCTACAGGATGCAATCACAATTATCGGCGAGATACGCCAAAAGCTCAAAGTTCTGGCGGACTTTTACAATAATAGCGATCCCGGTAACAGCGCTGATTAGCGGCGGTGTTGTTTGGGCAGTTGTTAGGTGAAAGTAAAAAATAAATGAACGAATTAAATTTATTACTTAAACAAATATCACTTGGCGAAGACAGCATTTTGGAATTAAAGGATATTAAATATTCAGATAATTCTGTAATTGGTCCTCACCGTGACTCATTTGCAAGTGAATTGTCGGCTATGGCAAATTCGCACGGCGGTACTATAATTCTTGGAGCAGATGATAAAACACATGAAATTATAGGTTTACCTTGTGATAAACTTGATATTACAGAAACATGGATAAGAAATATAGCCAATGATTTAATTAAACCTCCGCTTATCTGCAAAATAAGAAAACTGATTGTTTTAAAGGAAAATAATGAAAAAATAATAATTCGTATTGATATTCCGCAAAGTATTTTTGTACATGAATGTTCTGACGGTTATTTCTATCGTATTGGAAGTTCAAAACGAAAAATGTCTCCTGACTTTTTAGCAAGACTTTTTCAGCAAAGAACGCAAAATAGATTAATTCGTTTTGACGAACAACTTGTTATGGACGCATCTGTTAATGATCTTAAAGAAAATTTATTTAATCGGTTTAAAACTGATCTTTCTCCGAAAGATAACATTGAATTTTTAAGGAAAATGAAACTAATTTCTTCTAACGAAGATAATGATTTATATCCTACAGTCAGCGGAATTCTAATTGCGTTTGATACACCTGAAAATTTTATTTCAAATTCATATATTCAAGCAGTATGCTATCTCGGCGATAATTACGGATCAGAGCAGCTTGATGCAATGGATATAACAGGTCCTCTGGATATTCAAATAAGAGAAGCATGTAAATTTGTTAAAAGAAACATGAAAACCAGAGCTGTAAAAAATCCCGGAAGAATTGAAACTCCGCAATATTCATTAAATGCTGTTTTTGAAGCAATAGTAAATGCAGTTGCACACAGAGATTATTCAATTTACGGTTCAAAAATCCGCTTGCATATTTTTTCTGACAGAATTGAACTTTATTCTCCGGGCTGTATTCCTAATAGTATGACTATAGACTCTCTTCAGTTCAGGCAATCATCCCGAAACGAATTACTTAGTTCACTTCTATCAAGATGTCCGATTAATTTTGAAAATTATGAAAGTAAACGTAACTTTATTATGGATAAACGCGGAGAAGGTGTTCCTATAATTCTTTCTGAAAGTTTTAAACTTTCCGGAAAAATGCCGGAGTATAAATTAATTGATGATACAGAACTCTTATTAACTATTTTTTCTGCATTCTGAGTAAGAACATATATTAAATTATGGAAGTATAAATAATGTCAGAGAATTATTTGAAATAATGGATAAAGAAGGATTAGTTAAATGTTTACTATAGCATTAATAGGTTGCGGCAGAATTAGTTTTAAACACATAGAAGGATTTACTAATAATAAAGATAAATTAAAATTAATTGCGATCTGCGACCCTGTAATTTCAAGAGCAGAAGAAAAAGAAATAGAATATAAAAAAATAATTCCTGAAGCAGAAATAACAATTTTTTCAGATTACAAAGAATTATTGAAAAATAAAAAACCTGATATTGTTACGATAGCAACAGAATCCGGAAAACATGCAGAAATTGCAATTAACTGCCTTGAAGCAGGCTGTCATGTTATTGTAGAAAAACCGATGGCTTTATCTGTATCAGATGCAGATAAAATGATATCCTGTGCAAAAAAAAAAAATAAAAAGATTGCAGTTTGTTTTCAAAATAGATTTAATGCTCCAATACAAAAACTTCGTTCTGCACTTATTGCAGGGCGTTTCGGAAAAATCCTTCATGGTATGATTCAAATACGCTGGAATAGAAATGATGCATATTATGCTGAGGCTCTTTGGCGCGGAACATGGGAACAAGACGGCGGAACATTAATGAATCAATGCACACATGGCATTGATCTTTTACAATGGATGTTAGGTGAAGATGCAGTAAGAGTTCAGGCACAAACAAGACGTTTTATCCGTCCTATAGAAGCCGAAGATTTCGGTGCTGCTATTGTTGAATTTAAAAACGGTGCTGTCGGTATAATCGAAGGAACAGCGGATGTATTTCCAAAAAATATTAATGAGACCCTTTCCATTTTCGGAGAAAATGGAACTGTTGTGGTAGGAGGACTGGCTGTTAATAAAATCGAAACATGGCGTTTTTCAGATGCTGAAAAAATTGGAGATACAGAGGAAAAAGTATTAAATCCAAACGAAAAAGACCCGCCTACTGTTTACGGTTTCGGACACTCTGCTCTATTCAAGGATTTTATTGATGCTATCGAAGAAAATCGTGAACCTGTAATATCAGGCGATAAAGGAAAAAAAGCAATGGAATTAATACTTGCAATTTACAAATCACAAAAAACCGGTAAACCGGTTGACCTTCCATTGGATTTTTCAACAATGGAAATGAAAGGTTATTTTGATAAATGAAAGTTCCGTTTTATGACGCAACACGCGAATATAATTTTAAAAAAACAGAATTTGATATAGAAATTTCTAAAGTTTTAGAATCCGGAGCATTTATACTTGGCAAGCAAGTTTATGATTTTGAAGAAGCGGTTTGCAGATATACAGGTGCAAAATATGCTGTTGGTGTTGCAAATGGAAGTGATGCACTTTTAATTACTTCAGATATTTTAGAATATAAAAACGGAGCAGAAATACTTACTCCTGTTTTTACATTCTTTGCTTCAGCATCTTGTATAGCTCGTCTTCAAGGAAAACCTGTTTTTTGCGATGTTGATGAAGATACATTTTGCATTGATATTAATGATGCGGAAAAACGAATAACAGAAAAAACAAAAGGAATTTTACCTGTACATTTATTCTTACAGACAACAGATATGACAACCTGCATGGAACTTGCAAAAAAATATCATCTGACAGTACTTGAAGATGCAGCTGAGGCTTTTGGAATGAAAACAAAATATAACGGTGAATATATTCATTCGGGTTTAATCGGCGATTTTGGTATTTTTTCTTTTTTTCCTACAAAAACATTAGGCGGTTACGGCGACGGTGGAATGATTGTTACAAATAACGAAGAACTTTATAAAAAGGCAAAAAGTTACAGAACACACGGATCAACAAAAAAATATCATCATGATTATATTGGTTACAATTCACGGCTTGATACATTACAGGCTGCTATATTAAATATAAAATTAAAACACATTGATAATGCGATTCAAAAACGAGCAAATCATGCCGCGCAGTATCGTGAATTACTAAAAAACATAGAAGAAATAAAATTACCTGTAATAAAAACAGATAATAAAGAAGTTAATTATGTTTTTTGTATAAAAGCGCATAAACGCGATGAACTTGATTCTTATTTAAAATCAAATGAAATCGGAACATCAATTTATTATCCTGTTCCGCTTCACTTACAAAAATGTTTTGAATATTTAGATTATAAAAAAGGTGATTTTCCGGTTGCAGAAAAATTATGTGATTCGGTTCTAGCGCTTCCTATGTTTCCTGAGCTGACAGAAGATGAAGTAAGCTTTGTTTGTGAAAAAATAAAAAGATTTTTTAATTAATTTTTTTTGATGATGGTATGAAATGAATATATTATTAGGTTCATGCGGAGGTTTAACAGGTATTTATCTTGCAAAACAATATAAAAATAAACATTATGTTGCAGGTTTTGATAAAAACGAAAATAATGCCGGAAAATATTTTTTAAATAATTTTTTTACCGTACCGGGAGTTAATGAAAAACATTTTATAGATTCAATTATTGAAATAATTAATAAATTAAAAATTGATGTTTATATTCCATTACATTCTCATGAAATAGCTATTGTATCAGAATATAAAGAAGAATTAGAAAAATATTTAACTGGTAAAATATTAATTTGTGATACTAAAATAATTACTCTTTTTGATAATAAATTTAATATATATAAAGAAATTAATAAAATTGGTTTAAAATGCCCAAGAATAATTGAAAATGAAACTATGATAGATAAATATCCATTATTATTAAAACCAATTATCAGCAGCGGATCACGCGGTATTATTAAAATAAAAGACATTAAAGAATATAATTTTTTTTCATCGTATCCTAATCATTTTATTTGTGATTATTATGATTTAGATGAATATACAGTTGATTGTTTTTTTTCAAATACTCATGTTTTAATTGGTTATTATATAAGAAAAAGAATAAAAAATATCGGGGGAGCAGTCATAATAACTGAAGCAGCAATGGAAATTGACATCTCCAAAGAATTAAAACTTATTGAAGATAATTATTCATTAACGGGACCAGTAAATTTTCAATTTTTTTATCATAACGGAGAAATAATATTTTTTGATTTTAATCTAAGATTTGCTTCAGGCGGTATTCCTTTATCCGTTCATGCAGGTTTAAATATTCCTGAACTTTTGTTAAACGAATCAGTCGGCATTCCTTATTCAAAAAATATTCAAATAAATTTATCAAAAATAACAATGTATAGATATTTTGAAGAGTTATTTAATTGAATAATATATTTCTTGATTTTGACGGAACAATTATAGATGTCTGGAAAAGATATTATAAAATATTTTGTGACTTTTATAAAATTGATATAGATTTTGAATTATATAAAAATGAAAAAAGGAAATATAAATCTGATTTTCTTTTAACAGAGAAATATGCAAATATTGCCTTGTTTAATGAATATAAAATATACAAAAAAAACAATTTAGAAAACATTGATTTTTTAAAACTTGATACTGTTATTCTTTATAATAATGATATTTCAAATTTTAAAATTTTAACATTCAGAAATAATTACAATAATTTATTATTACAGATTGATTATTTAGATTTAAAAATTAATTTAAATAATATTATTTGTTTAGATCCAAAAATAACAACTAAGAAAAAATATTTAATGTCATTTAATGATGTTATTATTGTAGGTGATTCAGAAAGTGAGTATGAATGTTCAGAGAATGAAAATACAACTGTTTTTTTAGTAAAAACAGGATTACGGGATATTTCTACTTTTAATGTTAAAGATAATGTATTTCTTTTAAATGATATAAATCAATTTATTAATTTATTAAAAAACAATCAAATTACTAATAAACAATTAAATGATATTTAATAATAATTCCAGAACAACTAAAACAATATTTAATACATTAACCGGTACTACAGGACATGCAGTATCACTTTTACTTGGATTTGTAGGAAGAATGGTTTTCCTACAATATCTTGCCGTTGAATTACTTGGAATTAATAGTTTATTTACAAGTATTATTGCTGTGTTCTCTTTAGCTGAACTTGGTTTTTCTACAGCAATTTCATACGCATTATATAGACCATTATCTGAAAATAATGAACGAAAAATTTCTGCATTAATGCAATATTACAAAAAAATATATTCAATAATTGGGTTTGTTGTTTTATTTTTAGGTATTATTATTCTTCCATTTTTGCAATATTTTATTAATAATTTTGAACAAATAAATATTTCATTAAATGATTTAAGAATATATTTCATTATTTTTCTAATTTCAACTGTTTCAACGTATTTTTTTGCATATAAACGTACTCTCATTATTTCGGATCAAAAAAGATTTATTGTAAATATCATAAATATAATTATCTCAATTATAAATAAAATAACACAAATACTAATAATTATATTTTTACAAAATTTCTTTCTTTTTTTAGCTATTAATGTAATTTTTATTTATCTTGAAAATATTGCTATTAATATTATAGTTGATAAAAGATATAAATATTTAAAAATATATAAAAAAGAAAAATTAAATTCTGATGAAAAGAAAACTTTATATGTTAATATTCTTGCTTTGTTTTTTACAAAAACAAGTTCTGTTTTTACTACCGGTATAATTTCTATTATTATTTCAAAATTTATTGGATTAAAAGAAGTAGGTCTTTATTCAAATTATTTTTTATTAACATCTGCAATTACAACACTTATTGTAAAATTTAATGAATCGGCTACTGCAAGTGTCGGTAATTTTGCTGTTACTGAGAATATAGAATCTCAAAAAGAATTATTCAAGAAAATACTATACTTTAATTCATTTTTTGCAATAGTATTTTTTGTTGGTTTAAGTATTTTATTTAATGATTTTATTGAAATATGGCTCGGAAAAGAAATGATTCTAGACAGATGGTTACCATTATTTATGGCAATAAATATATTCATATGGATAATACGTAATACTTTAGGAATATTTTTCAATGCATATGGCTTATATAAATATTATTATTATCGTTGTTTTTTTGAAATAATTATATTTTTAGGACTGGCTTTGCCGGGAGCAATTATTTTTGGTATATCAGGAGTAATTGGTTCTCAAATAATTGCTATAATTATTATTCAACTGCCGTTTGAAATATTTATTATTTCAAAATACGCTTTACAAGAAAAAATAAAATTTATTTATAATCATTTGTTTAAATATTTATTTATTACTTTAATTTGTTTTTGCATATCTTATTTTGTTTATTTCTTTTTATTACCATCCGGATTAATTGGTTTTATTCTTAAAATACTATTTATTTTATTAGTGGTAACTTCTGTTTATTATATAACTACTTACAAAACTGAAGAATTTAAATATTACTGTAATTTATTTAAAAATATACTGATTCGGAGTAAAAAGATAACGTCTAATCAAGAAATAAAATGATAGATAAAAAGTTGCAAAATGCACTATTAGAATGGCTGATGAATTAGGTACAGGAGTAATAAAATTGTTTTATTACGGGTATAGGTATTCAGGTAAAGTACCAGAATTAATCGAAAGCGATATTTTTAGAATCATTGTTCCATTAGATGACAACTTTTCTTTTAATGTAGAAACAGAAAAAAACACAGTTAATGTGGAGAAAACTCTATGTCAAGCAAAGAAATACTAAAAAAAATCTCTGATAAAACTGTAAAAATAGGTATTATCGGACTTGGTTATGTAGGTCTGCCTCTGGCAGTTACTTTTGCACGTAACGGTATTGATGTACTTGGTTTTGAAAAAAACGAAATAAAAACAAAAGATGTTAATTCTGCAAAAAATTATATAAGCGATGTAACAGATGATGATCTTTTAAATGTTATAAAAACAAATAAACTTTCAGCAACAATTGATTTTTCCAGAATTAAAGAATGTGATGCAGTCATTATTTGCGTACCTACACCGCTTGATAAATTTAAAAAACCGGATATGAGTTTTATTGAACAATCATGTATCGATATCGGTAAAAATATGAAAAACGGAACATTTATCAGTCTTGAAAGTACAACCTATCCAACTACAACTGAAAATTTTATTAAACCAATTATTGAGCGTGAATCCGGTATGAAAGAAGGCACAGAATTTTGGCTTTGTTTCAGCCCTGAACGAATTGATCCGGGAAATAAAGATTTTAAAACAGATAATACTCCAAAAGTAATTGGCGCGCTTGGCGAAGATGCAAAACAAATCGCGTCAGCATTATATAGTCTTGCAATAAAACATCTTCATATTGTTTCTTCTCCCCGTGTTGCAGAAATGGTTAAAATACTTGAGAATACGTATCGTCTTATTAATATTTCATTAATAAATGAATTGGCTCTTCTTTCCGGTAAAATGAATATAGATATTTGGGAAGTAATAGAGGCGGCAAAAACAAAACCTTACGGGTTCCAGGCATTTTATCCGGGACCGGGAATCGGCGGTCATTGTATTCCTCTCGATCCTTTTTATCTTGAACATATAGCAAAAAATTATAATTTTGAACTATCCATGATACATACTGCAGGCGCAATAAACGATCTAATGCCTTATCGTATGATGAATAAAATTTCTTATGCGTTAAACCGTTATAAAAAACCAATTAACGGATCAACAATATTGTTTTTAGGTATTGCTTATAAACCTGATATTGATGACGCGCGTGAAAGCCCTGCTTTACTTGTAATGGAACAGGTTAAGAAAAAAGGAGCGAAAGTATTATATCATGATCCGTATATTAAAGAAGTTACAGATGATCACGGAAATCATTATATAGGGTCTATTTTAACAGACGAATTACTTATAAGCGCTGATTGTGTTGTGTTTACAACAAATCATAGTTGCTTTGACTTTGAATATATTTTAGAAAAATCAAAATTAATTGTTGATATGCGCAATGTTGTAAAATCCGTAAAAATTGAAGACGGAAAAGTTTTTAAATTATGAAAGGTTATTATATTACATTTGAAAATCCCAGTCATTATAATGAAGGCAATGGCGTATATAAAAAGATTCAATCTCAAATTAAGTCTTTTATAAAAGCCGGTATTAATATTAGTAATATTAATATTCCAAAGAATTTCAAACATCTTTTTAAGATAATTAATAAATTTTCACCAAATATATTTTTAAAAAATCTTCCGGAAGATTTTTTTAATGTTGACTTTTTTTATATACGTTATTCACTTTGTACATATCCTTTTATTAAATTATTAAGTGAAATCAAGAAAAATAAAAAAAATGTTATTATAGAAATACCTACATATCCTTATAATCAAGAAATAAAAGGGTTTTTATCAAAATTAACTTTATTAATGGATTCTATTCTAAATAAACAATTAAAAAAATATGTTAATCTAATTACTACATATTCAAAACATACTGAAATATTTAATATTCCTGCTTTACAAATAATGAATGGAATTAATATTTCCGATATTCCTGTTGTTACCAAAACAGAAAATAAAAATGAATTAAATCTTATAGCGGTTGCCAATTTTTATTCATGGCATGGATATGATCGTTTGATATACGGATTATCTGATTATTACAAAAATAATACGGAAAAAACCGTGTATATTCATCTGGTTGGGGACGGAGAACAGTTAAATTTTTACAAAAATCTTGTAAATAAATTTAATTTGTCAAATTATATAATTTTTTACGGTATAAAATCCGGAGAAGAGCTGTCTTTGATTTTTAATAAATCTGATATCGCTGTATGTTCACTTGGAGGTCATAGAAAATCAATTTTTTTATCAAGCGAATTAAAAAGCAGAGAGTATATGGCAAGAGGACTTCCGATGCTCTCTTCTACAAAAATTGATGTTCTGCCGGATAATTATAAATATTGTCTATTTGTTCCGGAAAATGAAAGTCCGATTGATATAAATTCCATTATTCAATTTTATAATAATTTGATAAATGAAAATAATATTAATCAAATTACAAATAAAATCAGATTATTTGCAGAAAAATATTGTGATATGAATATAACACTAAAACCTGTTATTGAATATTTATCCAAGCTATAAATAATATGAATGAATTAAAAAAAATACTGATAATAAGCGACTGCTCTTTTTACGGCGGAGGCGAGTCATTTATTGCAAATACATTATCATTATTAAAAGATAATTTTGATACTTATTTTCTTGTAAATAATGATTATCTTTATAATTTATTACCGGAAGATAAAAGGTTTATATTTAGAAATAAATTATTTTTAAAACAGTTAAACCAAGCAAAAACATTGATAAAAGAATTGTCTGTTTCTGTTGTAATTTTAAACGGAGGAAATACATTATTTTATACGCCATTTATTAATAAATTTACAAAAAAAATAATGTATCGTCATGCGACATATAAATCAATATCAAATTTATTTAAAAGAATTATTTATATTTTCCTAATTCATATTTGTTATTTATTTGCAAATAAAGTAATTCATGTTTCTAATTATTCAAATAATGAGCAAAAAATAAAAAGAAAAAACGCGATTACTGTATCTAATGGCGTAGATTTACTTAAATTCAAAGAGAGAAAGTTCACAAATCCTTTAAAATATTTATTTCTTGGGCGGACAGATCGGACAAAAGGAATTAAAACTTTAATAGACACATTTTTGCAAATTCCAGAACATATTGCGGTTTTACATATTGTAGGTTCCGGTGAATACGATGAATATATTAAAAAAATAAACAAAAATAATATTGTTTATTATGGTTTTAATAAAGATACATCATCTTTTTATAATGATTGTGATATTTTTATTTTATTAACTAAAATAGAAAATTGCAGTTTAAGTATTTTAGATGCATTAAATCATTCAATGCCTGTTATAACAACAAATGTCGGCGGAAATCCTGAATTAATAAATGAAAAAAACGGTTTTTTTATTAATAACTCTGTTAATAATTTTATTAGTTTAATTTATTCGATCTATGAAAACTCTGAAATTTTATCTTCTATGGGAAAAAATGCAAATGAAACTGTTAAAAATAAATTTAATAAAATTAATACTTTAAATAAAATTATAACTATAATTAATGATTAATTAAAAATATATTATGGAATTAAATCCTTTATACATTGATCCCGGAACAGGAAGCGCGCTCTTCTCTATTCTTATCGGAATTGCAGCTACTGTGTATTTTCTCGGACGCGGATTGATTCTAAAACTTGGTATATTTATTTTTCGTAAAAAGAAAAACTTTGAATATCAATATAAATATGTAATTTATGCTGAAGATAAAAGATACTGGTCTTTTTTTGAAATAATTCTAGATGAATTAGAAAAACGAAATATCAATGTTCATTATCTTACAACATCAGAAGATGATCCAATTTTTTCTTCAAAGTATGATCATATTGAAGGCAAATACATAGGCAGTGGAAATAAAGCATATGCTTTTTTAAATTTTCTTTCCGCTGAATTTCTATTAACTACAACGCCGAATCTTGATGTATTTCAATGGAAACGTTCTAAAAATATAAAACACTATTGTCACATGGTTCATGGTGCAGGAGGTGCTGTTTTATATCATTTATACTCTTTTGATTATTTCGATTCTGTTCTTGTTCCAAATGAAAAAGAAATTCCTGAACTTCGTATACTTGAACAAACAAGAAATACAATTGAAAAACAATTGGTTGTAGTTGGGAATTCATTTTTTGACAGATGTGCAGAAAAAATAAAACAAATTCCGAATGAAAATCCGCATATTTTTACTGTCCTTGTATCTCCTTCTTGGGGAAAATCAGCTTTACTAAGCGTATTCGGAGAAAAATTACTTGATCCTCTTTCAAAAACAGGATGGCGTATAATTGTGCGCCCTCATCCTCAATCATTAATTGTAGAAAAATTAATGATTGACTCATTGATAGAAAGATATAAAGATAACACAAATATTGAATGGGATTATAATCATGAAAATATTTATTCTCTTTCAAAGTCTGATGTAATGTTATCGGATTTTTCCGGCATTATTTTTGATTATGTATTCCTTTTTAATAAACCTGTTATTGTAAATATTCAAGATATTAATTATAAACGATTAGATGCGCAAGATTTAAATCAAGAACCTTATTTTATACAAGCAATTAAAAAAATCGGAATACAGATTGACAGTAATACGCTTGTTAATATAAAAGAGATAATTTTGAATCTTTCCCAAGATACGCAAATGCAGAATAATCGTAATGAAGTAATAAAAAATATGTGGATGTTTAAAGGGGAATCCGGCAAGAATATTGTCGATTTCATGATTCAAACTTCAGAAAAAGAAAAAATAAAAATTGAATAAATGTAATATAAAGGTAATTATATGCAGGCTATAATTTTAGCTGCCGGTATGGGCAGACGTTTAGGTGAATTAACAAACGAAAACACAAAATGTATGGTCAATATTTGCGGAAAAACATTAATTGAGCGGTTGTTAGAACAAATCAGCGAACATAATTTTAAACAAATTGTTTTTGTAATAGGTTATTTCGGAGATAAATTAAAAAGTTTAATTGGAAATAATTACAAAGATATACCTGTTAAATATGTAGAAAATCCTGATTATAAAACAACTAACAATATTTATTCATTATATCTTGCAAAAGATTATTTATTAAAAGATGATACAATCTTATTTGAAAGTGATTTAATAATAGAAAATACTATTTTAAATGATTTGATAAATAATCCGTACGCCAATCTGACAACGGTTGCAAAATATGAAAATTGGATGGACGGAACAGTTATTACTATTGATGAAGAAAATAATATTTTAAGTTTTATTCCTAAAAAAGAATTTGTTTTTTCCAATACAGATAAATATTATAAAACTGTTAATATTTATAAGTTTAGTTCTTCATTTTCTGAAAATCATTATATCCCTTTTTTGGAAGCGTATTCGCGTACAATGGGAAAAAACGAATATTATGAAGATGTTTTAAGAGTTATTTCTTTTTTAAACCACTCTACTCTAAAAGCTCATGTAATAAATCCTGAACAAAAATGGTATGAGATTGATGATATACAAGATGTAGATATTGCACAAACTTTGTTTGCCAATAATGATAATATTCTAAGTAATTATCAAAAACGTTTCGGCGGCTATTGGCGTTTTCCAAAACTTTTGGATTTTTGCTATCTTGTAAATCCTTATTTTCCGACTGAAAGAATGAAAGACGAATTAAAATCATATTTTGATACATTGCTTTCAAATTATCCTTCAAGCTTAAATGTAAATTGTCTTTTAGTTTCCAAGTTTTTCGGAATAAAACATAATTATTTGGCAGTAGGAAACGGAGCGGCGGAATTAATTAAAGAATTAATGTATTTGCTTCCCGGAAAAACGGGCATTATGTTTCCTGCATTTGAAGAATATTACAATAGAAAAGATTCCAATGATTTTATTCCGTATTATGTTAATAATGATTCTTTTAATTATACTTCTAAAGATATAATGTCTTTCTTTTCAGATAAAAAAATAAAATCGCTTTTATTAATTAATCCTGATAATCCATCAGGAAATTTTATCCCGATAAATGATGTTTTAGAAATTGCTTCATGGACAAACAAAAGAAACATTACTTTTATATTAGACGAATCTTTTGTGGATTTTTCTGAAGGCTCTGTTTTAAATTCTCTGTTAAAAAATGAAATATTAGAACAATTTCCTAATATGATTATCATTAAAAGTATATCTAAATCTTACGGCGTTCCCGGTTTAAGGCTTGGTATACTTGCTTCCAATAATTCCGCTCTTATAAATCAGATTAAAAAAGAATTATCAATCTGGAATATAAACTCATTTGCAGAATACTTTATGCAAATATTTAATAAATATGAAAAAGATTACATCAATGCTTGTAATAAAATAATTTCAGTAAGAGCTGAATTTTTAAAAGATATATCACAAATAAAATATTTACGAGTAATACCTTCTATGGCAAATTATTTCTTGTGTGAAGTAAAACCTCCTTTTACAGCGACAGAATTAACATTTCAATTATTGAATAATTTTAATATATTAATAAAAAATTGCAAATCAAAATGCGGCTTTTCAAATAAAGAATTTGTACGAATTGCCGTAAGATCAGAAGAAGATAATAACAGGCTTTTAGAAGCATTAAAAAAAATAAATAATGGAATTACTCTATGACAGATAAAACAGTTTATCTTTGTATGCGCGGTGATATTATTCATCCTGGAATTATTAATATTATCCGCGAAGGCAGTAAGTTAGGCAACTTAATAGTCGGATTATTAACAGATTCTGCAATTGCCTCTCACAAACGCCTTCCGTTTTTAAGTTATGAACAGCGAAAAGAAATAGTGGAAAATATAAAAGGTGTCTATAAAGTAGTTGCACAGGAAGAATGGAGATATGTTCCGAATATAATTAAATATAAACCGGATTTTATTATCCACGGCGATGATTGGAAAACAGGGCCTCTTCAAAAAGAACGCGAAGAAGTATTTGCTGTAATGAAAGAGTTGGGCGGACAAGTAGTAGAAATACCTTATACACAAGGCGTAAACTCTTCATCATTAAATGAAGCAATGCGTTCTGTCGGAACAACCCCGGATATTCGTCTTAAAACACTGCGCCGCCTTCTTGATACAAAAAAAATAATCAGAATTATGGAAGCACACTCAGGTCTTTCAGGTTTAATTATTGAAAATCTGGAAATTGAAAAAGAAGACGGAACGCGAAGTTTTGACGGTATGTGGTCATCTAGTTTAACGGATTCTACTTGCAAAGGAAAACCTGATATTGAAGCTGTAGACCTTACTACCCGCCTTCAGGATTTAACCAATATTCTTGAATGTACAACAAAACCTATTATTTTTGACGGTGATACAGGTGGGAATCATTTTGCATTCACTGTAAGAACTCTTGAAAGAAATGGAGTGTCTGCTGTCATCATAGAAGATAAGACAGGACAAAAAAGAAATTCACTTTTTGGAACTGAGGTAAATCAGGAATTGTGCCCTATCCCTGATTTTTGTGAAAAGATTAGAGCAGGTAAACTTGCTCAGGTTACAAAAGAGTTTATGGTTATCGCTCGTCTTGAAAGTCTTATTGCAGGTTTTCCTGTTTCTCATGCGCTTGAACGTGCCCGCGCTTTTGTAGACGCAGGAGCCGACGGTATAATGATTCACAGTAAAGAAAAAACAGGAGATGATATAAAAGAATTTTGTTCTGTTTTCCGCTGTGAATATCCTCATGTTCCTATTATTCTTGTTCCAACTACATATAACCAATTTACAGAAAAAGAACTTTCTTTATGGGGGGCAAATATTATTATTTATGCAAACCATATGCTCCGCGCTTCATATCCTGCAATGATGTCTGCCGCAAAAACAATTTTGGAATGCGAACGTTCTTTGGAAGCAGATAAATATTGTATGCCTATTAAAGAAATTCTAGAATTAATTCCCGGCAGTAAATAATGATTGATATTAATTTTTTTTACGATCAACTTATACAGCATAATGTGTGTTTTTTTACAGGTGTCCCCGATTCTCTTTTAAAAGATTTTTGCGCTTATATAACCGATAATACAAAAGAAAAAGATCATATTATAGCTGTAAATGAAGGGGCTGCAGCCGCTCTTGCGGCAGGTTATCATCTTGCTACGGGAAAAATTCCGCTTGTTTATATGCAAAACTCGGGTATTGGAAATGCCGTAAATCCCTTGCTTTCTCTTGCAGACGGTGATGTTTATAAAATCCCAATGCTCCTTCTTGTCGGCTGGCGCGGAGAACCTGATAAAAAAGATGAACCTCAGCATATCAAGCAGGGAAAAGTTACTTGCTCTCTTTTTGATACAATGGGTATTCCCTATCTTATTCTTTCAGATAATGAAAAGGATACTTTAGAACAATTAAATATTTGTTATGCGCATTTAAAAAAAGAAAATACCCCTTTTGCTTTAATAGTTAAAAAAGACACTTTTTCCCGGTATTTATTATCATCAAAAACAACAGATGAAAAATCTTCATTAACCCGTGAAAGAGCTATAGAAGAAATTATTTTAGCATCATCTCAGCAAGAAGTATTTATTTCTACTACAGGAATGGCTTCCCGCGAACTTTTTGAACTTAGAGAAAAATTTAATATGGATCATGATAAAGATTTTCTAACTGTCGGCAGCATGGGTCATGCATCTTCTCTTGCCTTATCAATTGCGCTTCAAAAACCTAATCTTTCTGTTACTTGCATTGACGGTGATGGTGCGGCTCTTATGCATCTTGGCAGCATGGCTTCAATCGGAGAGCGAAAACCCGCAAACCTTCGCCACATTGTTTTGAATAATGAAGCGCATGATTCTGTCGGCGGGCAGCCAACAATTGCAGGAAAAATCGATCTTTGCGGCATTGCCCGTTCCTGCGGTTATAAGCAAATATATTTTGTTAAAACAAAAGAAGAACTTCAAATCGCATTAGGCGATGATCAAAAACCTCTCTTTATTGAAGTACATATCTGTAAAGGAAACCGCAAGAATTTAGGCAGACCTGATAAAACACCTATAGAAAACAAAAATGCATTTATGAATTATATAAGGAAATGGAGTTAATATGATAAAGCAGGCGGTAATTCTTGCAGCAGGTCTTGGATCAAGATTAAAAGATAAAACTGTATTAATGCCCAAAGGTTTTCTTGAACTTAATGGTATTCCAATAATTGAATGGTCAATTCAAAAGCTGCTCTCCTGCGGTATAGAAAAAATAATTATCGGTACAGGATATCACGCGCAATTTTATGATGAACTTGCAAAAAAATATCCTTGTATACAAACTGTCTTAAATAAAAATTATGCATCTACGGGAAGCATGGCTACTTTAGAAGTATGCGCTCCGCATATTACAGATACTTTTTTACTCTTAGAATCTGATCTTATCTATGATGATATCGGACTTAAAGTTTTATGCAATGAAACTCATCAAAATGTAATTTTAGCATCAGGAAAAACCAATTCCGGCGACGAAGTATATATTCAAGCTGATAATTGTTTTTTAAAAACATTATCTAAAAATAAAGATGAACTTGAGTCAATTTACGGAGAATTAACCGGTATAAGTAAAATAACTCTACCTCTATTAAATTTAATGTGTTCTCTTGCTGAAAAGAAAAAAGATTATGAACAAACAATTGCCGCCTGTTCAAAAGAAATTGATGTATATATCCGCAAGATAGAATTTTATTCATGGTGCGAAATAGATGATGAAAACCATTTACAAAGAGCGCAGCATCAAATAATGCCTCGAATTATAGAAAATGAATCTCTTAGAAATATTCAAAGAGAAATTCTTCTTAATCCGGGACCTGCAACTACAACCGATTCTGTAAAATACGCTCAAGTTTGCCCTGACATATGTCCAAGAGAAAAAGAATTCGGTGAAATAATGAAGTGGGTTTGCCGTGAACTCACTTTTTTTGTATCAGATTCAAATGAATATGAAACAGTAATATTCGGCGGTTCCGGTACTGCTGCAGATGAGGTAATGATTTCTTCCTGCGTTCCGCAAGAAGGTCATATTTTAATTGTAGATAACGGCTCATACGGTGAACGTCTTGCTAAAATCGCTTCAATTTATAATTTAAAACACACTGTTTTTAAAAGTTCATCTTATGAACGCCTTGATATTTCATCTTTGGAGAATGAATTTAAAACCGGTAAATACTCTCATCTTGGTATTGTATATCATGAAACAACAACCGGTTTGCTCAATCCTCTTGATATTATCTGTCCTCTTGCCAAAAAGTACAACATTGTCACCATAGTAGATGCTGTAAGCGCTTATGCAGCCATTCCAATGAATCTTAAAAAGTTATGTATAGATTTTATGGCTTCCACTTCCAATAAAAATATTCAGGGAATTGCCGGAGTTGGTTTTGTTATCTGCAATAAAAAAGAATTAGAGAAATTAAAAGGCATTCCCATGCGAAATTATTATTTAAATCTATATGATCAATGGGCATACTTTACAAAAACAGGACAGACACGTTTTACACCTCCTGTGCAAACACTTTATGCATTACGTCAGGCGATTTTAGAAACAAAACAAGAAACTGTTGAAAAAAGATATAAACGCTATACTGATTGCTGGGAAATGCTTATTAAAGCTGTAAAACGATTAAATTTAAAATTACTTGTAAAAGAAGAAGAACAATCTCATTTAATAACTGCAATTTATGAACCGCAAACTTCTAATTACAGTTTTGATATTCTACATGACATTGCTAAAAAAGAAGGTTTTACAATATATCCGGGAAAACTTGGTAATATCAATACATTCAGAATCGCAAATATCGGTGATATAAAACCAAATGAAATGCATCAATTTACAGAAATACTGGAAAAATATATTTATTCATTAGAGGAAAGTAATGTTTAATTTTTATTTATTATATATCGATCCGGGAACCGGAAGCGCTTTATTTTCAATATTTATCGGTGCCGCTGCAACTTTATATTTTCTTTTGCGTGCGCTATTAATTAAATTAAAATTTGGTTTTTTCAGAAAAAAAGATTTATCTAAAGAAGATTTTACATGGAAATATGTTATTTATTGCGAAGGCAAACAATACTGGAATGTTTTTCAATCTATTGCCGAAGAATTTGAAAATAATAAAACAGAATTGCGTTATTTAACATCATCAGCCGATGATCCTGTTTTTGAAACATCATGGAATTATATAAAACCTGAATATATAGGAGAAGGAAATAAAGCATTTGCATATCTTAATTTTATTTCAGCAGAAATTGTTTTAATGACAACACCTGGTCTTAATGTGTATCAATTAAAACGATCTAAAACTGTTAAACATTATTCTCATATTCTTCATTCACCTGCCGATACAACAACTTATAAACTTTTTAGTTTTGATTATTTTGATTCAATTCTTTTAACAGGAGATTATCAGATTTATGATTTTCGCTTTCTGGAAAAATTAAGAAATCTTCCTGAAAAAAAACTTGTTACAGTCGGCTGTTCTTATCTTGACGCATATTCTCAAAAAATAAAACAGATTCCAAAAGAAGAAGATCATCAATTTACTGTTCTTATATCTCCGTCTTGGGGACCGTCTGCTCTCTTGTCACGTTATGGAGAAAAACTTCTTGATCCTTTAAGCAATTCAGGCTGGAATATAATTATCCGTCCGCATCCTCAATCAAAAAAAGCTGAGAAAGATATGCTTGAAAGACTGGAAAACAAATATAAAGATAATAAAAATATAGTTTGGGATTTTGAAAGAGAAAATATTTATTCTCTTTCAAAAGCAGATATAATGATTTCAGATTTTTCAGGTATTATTTATGATTATATGTTTTTATGCGATAAACCTGTCTTATATATAAAAAATGATTTCGATCCGACCCCTTATGATGCTGACGATATTGATCATGAATTGTGGCAATTTAAAGTATTAAAAGAAGCAGGTATAGAATTAAAAGAAGAAGATTTAAATAACTTAGTGAATATTATAAAAAATGCCGGTGATAATGAATCACTTGCCAATGCAAGAAAGAAAGCAAGTGAAACGGCATGGCAGCATCAAGGTGAATCAGGAAAATTAGTATATGATTTTATGACAAAGGTTTTTATTAATGCTTAATTTCTTTTATACAGTAATAATTTATCCTTTAGTGCTAATCTTTGAAGTAGTTTTTGTTTTCGCACAAAAATTATTTAAGGAAACCGGGTTTTCTATTGTATGTGTTTCCGCTGCTTTTAGCTTATTATGTCTACCGCTTTACATGGTTGCGGAAAAATGGCAAGAAATTGAAAGAAAGACAATTCAAAAATTAAAACCAAAAATAAATAAAATAAAGAAAGCGTTTAAAGGTGATGAACAATATATGGTTTTAGCTACATATTACAAGCAAAATCATTATCATCCCATATATGCTCTTAGAAGTACTTTTGGACTTCTAATACAAGTTCCTTTTTTTATTGCTGCATATAAATATCTTTCTCATTTAGAAATTTTAAAAGGCGCTTCTTTTCTTTTTATTAATAATTTAGGCGCTCCTGATTCACTAATTCCTATCGCAGGAGGAATAAATCTTTTACCAATATTAATGACTTGTATTAATTGCGTTTCAGCTGCTGTTTATGCTCATTCTTTTGATCTAAAAGATAAAATACAATTATATCTTATTTCTTTAATATTTCTTATTTTACTTTACAATTCTCCTTCAGGACTTGTATTATACTGGACATTAAATAATATTTTTTCTTTATTAAAGAATATATACTTTAAAATTCCTTTACATTCAAAAAAATATTTAATATTTTCTCTTATTACTGCATTATGCGCAATACTTGCATTTTATTCCTTGTTTATTTTACGCCGTGATTTAAATATGAGAATAACACTTGCATCCTTATTTTTATTTTGTTCTTTAATTCCTTGGATTATTCCATTATTATTTAAAATTGCAAGTAAAATTCCTTGTGTTAATTATCCTGATAAAACCTTATTATTTATTTTCTTATTTTCAATGCTTTCTTTATGTGTATTAAATGGTATGCTAATTCCTTCTATGCTGATAGTCTCTTCTCCTGCGGAGTTTTCAAATATTGACACTTATAAAACGCCTCTTTTTTTTATAGGGAATACCGCATTACAAAGTATAGGTTTTTTTGTTTTTTGGCCTCTCTGCCTTTATTTTTTATTTTCTTTAAGTATAAAAAGAATATTTTCTTTATTAAGCATTTGTTTCTTTCTTGTTTCTATTATTAATGTTTTCTTTTTTCCAGGAAATTACGGTTTAATCTCAATAGAAATTATTTTTCCCGGAGTTAGTCACAGTTTTAAAGAAATTATTTTTAATATTTTTATCGTTTTATTATTACTTAGTATTTCAATATTTATTTTTTTACGTGCCGGGAAAAAAGTTCTTCTTCCTCTTGTTACACTTCCGCTATTAGCAATATTTAGTATTTCTATAATAAATATTATCAAAATTCAAATTGAGTATAAAAAAACACAAGTTTATTTTACAGAAAAACAAACAATTACTGCAATTGAACCAATATTTAATTTATCTAAAACCGGCAAGAATACAATTATTATAATGCTTGATCATGCTACAAGCGGATTTATACCTTTTATTCTTGATGAAAGCCCTGAACTCCTTAATATATACAGCGGATTTGTTTATTATCCGAATACAGTAACATTTAACGGATACACATTACTCGGTACTCCTCCCCTTTTCGGCGGGTATGAATATACTCCGGAAGGTATTAATAAGCGTGATGATATTTTAATGCGTGATAAACACAATGAAGCTCTTCTTTTACTGCCAAAATTGTTCATGGATGCAGGTTTTGAAGTAACGGTTACAGATCCTCCTTATCCTAATTATAGTTTTAGAAACGATCTAAGAATTTATGATCAATATCCTGAAATGAAAGCCTTAATTACTAAATCAATATATACTGATTATTGGTTAACTGAACAAAACATGAGTTTACCTTCGATTAGTGATATTCTAAAACGAAATATCTTCTGGTATAGTTTATTTAGAATTATGCCTTATTTATTCCGAGCAGGAATTTATCAGCACGGCGATTGGTTTTCAACATATTCAAATCATAAATTTATTTCAAATTTAGACTCATATTCGGTTCTTCATTATCTTCCGCGTCTTACAGGATTCTCATGTGAAAAAGAAAATTCATTTGTTTTTATTGTAAATGATACTACACATGATCCGATTTATTATCAAGCTCCAGATTTTCGCCCGGTTCAATATGTTACTAATTACGGCACAAGTTCCTATAGTAAAGAAAATGAATATCATACAAACATGGCTGCATTTAAACGTCTTGGCGATTGGTTTAATTTTTTAAAAGATGAAAATGTATATGATAATACCCGGATAATAATTGTTTCAGATCACGGCGCACAAATAAATTATGTGCATAAAACAGAACTTCCTTTCAATCTTGATAATTTTAATCCATTTTTACTTGTAAAGGATTTTAACTCAGGCGGTTTATTAAAAACTGATATGAGTTTTATGACTAATGCTGATGTACCTTTTCTTGCGCTTAAAAACCAGATTGAAAATGCAGTAAATCCATGGACTGGAAAACCAATTTCAAATACTGATAAAAATAACCCTCTTTATATTTCAATTTCATATATGGTTCATCTTGAACCTGAGGCTAAATTAGCAAGACTAAATAAATCTATAGATCATTATGTTAAAGATAATATTTTTATTGAAAGCAACTGGACAAGAGCAGATAAATGATTAACATCTTAGATATTTTATATTCAATTATTATTTATCCCATAATTATTATTCTGGAATTTTCATTTTCCTTTGCGCAAAAATTATTCAGAGAAACGGGAATTTCTGTAATTTTTATCGGAATTGTTGTCAGTTTACTATGTCTTCCTCTTTATGCAGTTGCAGAAAAATGGCAGCAGCTTGAACGTACAATCTCTTTAAAATTAAAACCTAAAACAGATAAAATTAAAAAAGCCTTTAAAGGCGATGAACAATATATGATTTTAACAGCTTATTATAATCAAAATCATTATCATCCGATTTATGCATTACGCAGCTCTTTTGGACTTCTTGTACAGGTTCCTTTTTTCATTGCGGCATATCATTATTTATCAAATCTGGAATTATTGAAAGGTGTTTCATTTTACTTTATCAAAGATTTAGGCGCACCCGATGCGCTCTTTTCTATAAATGGTTTTATAATAAATATACTGCCTATTCTTATGACATTAATAACAATTATTTCCAGCTTTATATATACAAAAGGACTCTCTGCAAGAGACAAAATTCAACTATATGGTATGGCGGTATTATTTCTAATATTATTATATAATTCACCTTCCGCTCTTGTTTTATACTGGACAATGAATATATTGTTTTCATTAATTAAAAATATATACTATCGGTTAGATTTTAAAAACAAACCTTTTGTTTTATTAATAATAATTTCATTTTTAATTTTCATTTTATTCATTTTTTGTACTATAAAATATTATTATATTACTAAAGCGAATATTTTATCATTTATTTTATTCTTTATTGCATGTTTACCATGGATCGTTTTTGTTTTTCGTAAAAATATTAAAAAAATAATTGATTTAATAGATATTAAAATTTCTTTTTTTATATTTACATTTTCTGTTTTTTTAATTTTCTGTCTTTTTGGTTTATTTCTTCCGTCTCAATTAATTATATCTTCGCCTCAAGAATTTTCATTCATTGATAATTATTCAAATCCTCTTATTTTTATTTTTAATACATCTATGCAAGTTTTTGGTATGTTTGTATTTTACCCGTTTTGTTTTTATTTTCTATTCTCAAATAATATAAAAAAATGTTTTTCATTAATATTTATGTCATTTTCTATATTATTAATTACTAATATATTTTTATTTTCCGGTAATTATGGAATATTATCTATTAATTTTATTTTTGATTCCAGCCCTTTTCATTCATTAAAAGAAATAATATATAATTTAATAATATTAATAGCCGTTTTAATAATATCTGTTGTATTTTTTATTTTTAAGTTTAGAAAATATATTCCTGTTTTTCTGTCATTTTGTTTTATTTCATTGTTAACCATTTCTTTATTTAATATAATTAAAATTAATTCTTCTTTTACAAATCTTGATAAAAGTTATGTTAAAAAAGAAATAACAATTAAAGAAATCAATTCATTATTTTCTTTATCTAAAACCAATAAAAATGTCGTAATTATAATGATTGATCGAGCCATAAACGGTTTTATTCCGTTTATCTTCCAAGAATCTCCTGAATTAAATGCTATATATTCAGGCTTTGTATATTATCCGAATACAGTATCTTTTAATGGATATACAGCAATCGGTTCTCCTCCTATTTTCGGAGGATACGAATATACACCGGAGGAAATCAATAAACGCGATACTATTTCTCTTGTAGAAAAACACAATCAGGCATTATTAATGCTTCCTAAAATATTTTCCGAAAATGATTTTTTAGTTACAGTTACAGACCCGCCATATGCAAATTACAGTCAGAAATGCGATCTTAGTATATTTGACGATTATCCTGATATAAAATCATTTGAAACAGATTCTAAGTATACAGATTATTGGCTTGATAAAAATAATTTTAATTTACCGTTAACAAGCGATATTATAAAACGGAATATGTTTTGGTATAGTTTCTTTAAAGGGACACCTCTTTTTTTACGCAGTCTTTTATACATGGACGGAACTTGGTGTTCTCCTGTTTCCGATCAAAGATTACGTCTAACATTAAACGGTTATTCTGTTCTTGATTATTTGCCTGAATTAACAGAAATTACAGCAAAAAATAAAGATACATTATTAATAATGACGAATAACACAACTCATAATGGGTCTTTTTTGCAAGCACCGGATTACATCCCTGCAATTCCGGTAACAAATTACGGTACATCAGTATTTGCCAATGAGCATGCCTATCATATTAATGCTGCCGCGATTAAACGTATTGGCGAATGGATTACTTTTCTAAAAGAAAATGATGTTTATGACAATACAAGAATTATTCTCGTTGCGGATCACGGTCCTGTCCCAAACTTTTTTACAAAATTAGATTTACCTTTTAATGTTGATCAATTTAATCCTTTACTTCTTGTAAAAGATTTTAATTCATCAAATGATTTAAAAACAGATCATTCATTTATGTCAAATGCAGATGTTCCTTATTTAGCATTAACAAATTTAATTGAAAATCCTGTAAATCCGTTTACAGGAAATGAAATCTCCGTAGAAAGAAAAAAAGAACCCTTATACATTGCCATTTCAGGTTCTAGTCATGTTGAGCCAAATTCTTATAAATTTAACTTTAATAATGATGGTAATTATTATGTTCATACAAACATCTTCATAAAAGAAAACTGGATAAAGGCAAGTGATATTAAATGATAATACGATCTAAAGCACCCCTTCGGCTGGGATTGGCAGGCGGCGGGACAGACATCGCCGATTATTACAACCGTTTCGGCGGTTATGTGTTAAACGCAACAATTGATATGTACGCCTGCTGTACTATCGAACCTAACGATTCTGATGAAATTGAATTTTTTGCAGCAGATTTAGACAAGAGAGAAATATTTACATCTTCTTTTAATTTACCTCTCTCCCCTGCTCTTCCTCTTCATACAGGAATATATAATAGAATTATTTCTGATTTTATTAAAAAACCGCTTTCCTTTAAAATGACAACATATTCCGATGCGCCTGCAGGTTCAGGTCTCGGCTCTTCATCAACAATGGTTGTCGCAATTATAAAAGCTTTTGTTGAATGGCTGAACCTTCCGTTAGGTGAATATGATATCGCCGCTCTTGCATATAAAATTGAACGTGAAGATATAGGTTTTGCAGGCGGCAAGCAGGATCAATATGCCGCAACTTTCGGCGGTTTTAACTTTATGGAATTTTATGAAAATGAACGCGTTATTGTTAATCCGCTGCGTCTTAAACGCTGGATAAGAAATGAAATAGAAGCATCTTTAGTTTTATACTATACAGGAGTTTCAAGAGAAAGCGCAAATATAATAAAAGAGCAAATTCAACATACTCAAAAAGGCGATACTAAAAATATTGAAAGTATGCATGAGTTAAAAAAACAAGCTGTTTTTATGAAAGAAGCGCTCTTAAAAGGTGACTTTAAAGGTTTTTCAGACTGTCTTTCACAAGGCTGGCTTGCAAAAAAAAATGCTGCATCTTCAATCAGTAATTCTTTTCTTGATGACTTATATCAATTTGCACTTGACAACGGCGCTCAATCAGCTAAAATTTCAGGAGCAGGCGGCGGCGGCTTCATGATGATTTACTGCGATCCTTGCAGAAAAAATTCGCTTATCCGCGCATTAAAAGAAAAACAAGGCATGGTTTTAACGCCAAGCTTCACAGAAACAGGAACACAGGGATGGACCATTTACAACAATTAATCGAACGTTATCCGGTACTTGCAGTTGTTAAAAAAGATATCAGCAATGCATTTGAGCTTATAAAAGAATCTTATATTAAAGGCGGAAAACTGCTTATTGCAGGTAACGGCGGAAGCGCATCCGATGCAGAACATATTGCAGGAGAATTAATGAAAACATTTGCAAAAAAAAGAGCTCTTCCTGATTCTTTTGTTTCAGAAATAAAAAAAATTGATAACGATATTTCCGAATACCTGCTGCCAAAAATGCAGCCAGGATTGCCTGCCATCGCTCTTTCCGGTCATGCTTCATTAAATACTGCATGTATAAATGATATAGACGGTAATATCACATTTGCACAGCAAGTTTACGGTTACGGAAAAGAAGTAGATATTCTTTTAGGTATTTCAACATCAGGTAATTCAAAAAATATTTTATATGCTTGTGCTGTAGCAAAAGCAAAAAAATTAAAAATTATCGGGCTTACAGGGATTAGCGGAGGAAAAATAAAACAATTTACTGATGTCTGTATTTGCGTCCCTGAAACCGAAACATATAAAATACAGGAATTACATCTTCCTGTCTATCATATTTTATGTATGATGCTTGAAGATTATTTTTTTTAAAAAGGTTCATATTTGAAAACAGTAATTATGGCAGGCGGAAAAGGAACCCGCCTTTCTTCAATAGCAAGCGATATTCCAAAACCGATGATTCAAATTTGCGGCAAGCCTATTTTAGAATATCAGATTGATTGTTTAAAAAGAAATAATCTTACAGATATAATTTTAGTTATCGGACATCTTGGAAATTATATAAAAGATTATTTCGGCGACGGCAGCCGTTTTGGCTGTAAAATTTCTTATTTTACAGAAACACAACCGCTTGGAACTGCCGGCGCTATTTATAAATTAGAAGATTTAACAAATGATTTTCTTTTATTAAACGGCGATGTAATTTTTGACATGGATTTTTCACGTATGATCAATTTTCATTATGAAAAAAAATCATTTGCAACTCTTGCCGTTCATCCTAACAGCCACCCCTTTGACAGCGCGCTTATCATAAGTAATAATGATAATCAAATTACTCTCTGGCTTAACAAAGAAGATGAACGCAAATGGTATAAAAATCAGGTAAATGCCGGTGTACATATCCTTTCTGTTGATTTTTTAAAATATTGTTTGCAATCAAAAGAAAAGATTGATCTTGACCGTGATATGTTAAAACCTTCAATTTCAAGCGGCAAAATATATGCTTATTCTACTCCTGAATATATTAAAGATATGGGCACTCCAGAGCGTTATGCGCAAGTTACAAGTGATATCGAAAAAGGCATTGTACAAGGGAAAAATTTAAACGAAAAGCAAAAAGCGGTATTTCTTGACAGAGACGGAACTATAAATGTTTATAATGATTTTGTAAAAAAACCTGAAGATTTTGAACTTATGGAAGGGGTTGCACAAGCTATTAAAATTATAAATAATCTTGGTTATCTTGCTGTCATTATTACAAATCAGCCTGTTATCGCAAGGGGCGAAGTTGATTTTAAAACGCTTGATTTAATTCATATGAAAATGGAAACTGATTTAGGAATGCAAGGTGCTTATATTGATGATCTTTTCTACTGTCCTCATCATCCAGATAAAGGTTTTGACGGTGAAAGACCGGAATATAAGATCGTATGCGATTGCAGGAAACCAAAACCGGGTTTGATTTTTCAAGCGGCAAAAAAATATAATATCGATCTTTCTAAATCATACATGGCAGGAGATCATAACCGTGATATTCAATGTGCGGTTAATGCAGGATGCAAACCTGTTTTTATATCAGGCGGTGAAGGAAAAAAAGAAGATGTTTCATCTTCAGATGCATTAATTTTTTCTTCGCTTAATGAATTTACATCATATTTAAAATAATAATTTTTAAAAATAATGTTATCATTTTTTTATAATCTTTTTATCTTCCCAATTTCTCAGCTTTTGGATATATGTTTTGTATTTTTTTATCGTCTTATAAATAATTATGGTTTTGCTATTTTTGGTGTAAGTCTTGCTTTTAGTATTTTTACCTTACCGTTTTATTTCATTGCAGAAAAACTTCAGAAAGCAGAGCGTGATATTCAAAACCGCATGAAACCAAAATTGGATATGTTTAATTCTGTATTTAAAGGTGATGAAAAATATATGATTATTTCTACCTTTTATAGACAGAATAATTATCATCCTATCTATGCTATGCGCAGTTCTTTAGGGCTTTTAATTCAAATTCCTTTTTTTATTGCAGCATATTCATATATTTCACACATGGAATTATTAAACGGCGTATCTTTCTTTTTCATAAAAGACCTTGCTAATCCTGATAATATTTTATCAATAAATAATTTTAATATTAATATTCTTCCGATTTTTATGACATTTATTAATATATTATCCGGGATAATATATTCCAAAGGATTTAACAAAAAAGATAAAATACAACTCTATATAATTTCATTATTATTTTTAATACTATTATATAATTCACCGTCTGCTCTGGTTTTATACTGGACATTAAATAATATTTTTTCACTAGTTAAAAATATATTACAAAAAATAAATAATCCCAAAAAAATAATTTATCTTTCCATTTTATTTTTTATCTTGGCTGCTGATATTTATTTATTATTTTTTCATGCAGGTGATTTACCAAAACGGGTTCTCGCAATTTTATTTCTTTCCGGCATTTTACTTCTGCCTCTTTTTCAAAAATTATATTTATCTGAAAAAATACAAACATTTATTAAAAATAAAGCATCTAATAATAAATCATTATTCTTTTATATTTATTCCTGTATTATTCTTTTTTTATTTTATGGTTTTATTATTCCATCTTCTCTTATAGCATCTTCTGTGGCAGAATTCTCATTTATTGATTCATATAAAACTCCTTTTCCTATTATTTTTACAGTAATACAGCAAAGTGCGGGGTTCTTTTTAATCTGGCCTTTAATAATTTATTATCTTTCTTCAAAAAATATCCGTCTTATTTTATCATATTTCATGGTAATTATTGCATTCATTTCGATTTTTAATGTATTTACTATCACTGAAAATTTCGGTTTTTTCACAACAACAATGGTTTTATCAGAACCAAAACCTTTTCACCTAATTCCTAACTTGTATATTTTAAATACAGTATTTATATGTTTATTGGTAGTTTTTATATTCATCATTAGTATTTATTGTAAAAATATAATTTTAATTTCATGTCAATTAATTATCATCTTTGCTCTCACTATATTCTCTGTAATAAATTTTACAAAGATAAATAATAATTTTTTAATAGTTAAAAATCAACAAGAAAATATCCATTCAGATAATTTAATTTCAGAATATACATTTTCTAAAACCGGAAAAAATATATTAATAATAATGCTTGACAGCGCAGTCGGCAGTCTTGTACCTGTCATATTTGATGAAAAACCGGAATTATATGATATTATGAGCGGTTTCACTTATTTCCCAAATTGTGTTTCTTTCTCTAATCATACTTTAATAGGTGCATTACCTGTATTTGGCGGTTATGAATATACTCCTACTTCAATTAATTCACGTAACAATGAACTTCTAATTGATAAACAACAGGAAGCATATCTTTTACTTCCTAAATTATTTAAAGATGCAGGTTATTCCGTAACAATAACAGATCCGCCTTTTGATAATTTTATGATGTCAAACTTATCTATTTTTTCTTCTTATCCTGAAATTGAAGTTAAAAATCTTATTGGAAAATATACTGCAAGATGGCTTCAAGATCACAAAGAAATTGAAACTATAAGTATTTCTGAATTATTAAAAAATAAATTATTTCGTTTTTCTTTTTTTAAAAGCGCTCCTTTAATTTTACGTCTATTTATATATGATGAAGGAGATTGGTTTTCTTTTATAGGAAATTCAAAAAATAAAATTTCAAATTCAATACTTAATGATTATGCATTTTTAGATACTTTATCTAAAATTACTTCATTCAGTGATACAGGGAATACATTTATATCAATTTATTCTCATTTGCCTCATGACGGGATATTTTTCCAAGCACCGGATTATATTCCAAGCAAACTAGTAACAAATAAAGGAACATCTTCTTTTGCAAATGATTCACCTTACCATGTTACTATAGCATCATTTTTATTATTGAGTAAATGGTTTAATTACTTAAAAGAAAATAATGTATATGACAATACAAAAATAATAATTGTTGCCGATCATGGAAAAGGATCATTAAATATAAAAGATAACTTCAGACTTCCAAATAACGATCTTCTTTTTGGCTATAATCCATTGTTAATGGTAAAAGATTATAATTCTGATACAACTCTTATAAGAAACGACGATTTTATGACTAACGGAGATGTTCCCCTTCTTGCATTAGAAGGAAATATAAACAATCCTGTAAATCCATTTACAAAAAATATTTTAAATACAGATAAAGAAAACGGTGTTAATATAGCAACTATTGGAGCTGTAAGCACATATCGTCATAATAAATACGCCTATAATATTAATAAAGATCAATGGTTATATGTAAAAGAAAATATTTTTGAGCTTAATAACTGGAAAATAATATCAAATACAGAGTCTTTTAAATGACTATAACAATTGACTGCCGCATGTATGATTCAAGCGGTATAGGAGTTTATCTTCGCGGATGTTTGCCTTATTTTCTTCAATCAGATAATAATTTCCTTTTAATTGGAAATTCTGTTCAATTAAAAAGTTTTTTAACTTACAAAAATGTTAAGATAATTAATTGTGATGTAAAAACTTTTTCATTAAAGGAATTATTATTTTTCCCTTATAAATTATTAAAAATAATTAATAAGACCGACCTTTTTTATTCTCCTTTTTTTAACATTCCTTGCGGAATTACTATTCCTGTTTTTACAACAATTCATGACATTATTTTTCCTGATATGCCTGAATTAACATCAAAAATTGGGCTTTTAGTGCGAATGTGGTTTTTCCGCAGAGCATATAAATTATCAAAGAAAATTTTTACAGTATCTAATTTTTCAAAATCAAGAATTGAACATCATCTTGGATCTTCAAAACCTGTAATTGTAACTTATTCTGCTATTCAGACTATGTTTCTTGAATATAAAGCAAATACACAAAAAAAAGAAATTATTGTTTATATCGGAAACATTAAAAAACATAAAGGGCTTGATTACCTTCTTGATGCTTTTTATATTGCAAAAAAAGACGGGCTTACTCATCAATTATTAATCATAGGCTCAAGAGAAAACTTTCGATCAAGCGATACAGATATTCTTAAAAAAATAGATTTAATCGGGAATAATTCTGTTTTATTTACCGGTTTTATATCAGATGAAGAATTAATGGCACATCTGTCATGCGCTGCTCTTCTTGTTCAGCCGTCTTTATATGAAGGTTTCTGCCTTCCGCCTCTGGAAGCGATGGTTCTTGGCACTCATGCTCTTGTTTCAGATATTCCTGTCTTAAAAGAAGTATATTCTGAATTTCCTGTTACATATTTTAAAAATGGAAATTCAATTGACTTAAAAGATAAATTGATAGAATTATTACATAAAAAAACTTTTACAAATATAACACTTACAGAAAAATTAAAATATAAGTATACTTTTGATAAAACAGTATCTATTATTTTAGAGGCATTAAAGAAATAAAAGATGAATCTTTATAAATCATTATTATTAATATTTTTATTTATCTCAATATTTTTTACTACTTGTGTTACTACTGCTCCAAAAGCGTTTTTATCATCCGGGAACTTCGTTCCTGTCAAAATTCCGCTTGATTTTTTCGGTATGGTACATGCAGGAAATTCAGGAACAACGGAAGAATATCAATTATTAAATGAATTAGGAGCGATATGGCTTCTTCAAACATTTTACTGGGGAAGAATAGAAAGGGAAAAAGATCATTTTAATTTTACTATGTATGATAATTTTGTAAATATTGCAAAAGAAAATAATAAAAAAGTAATTGCCGTTATGGCTTATGATACGCCATGGATTAAATCCAAAGGTGAAAAAAGAAGATACATTTCTCCTGAGAATATAACTCATTTTTTAAATTTTCTTGAGGTTACAGTACGTCATTTTAAAGGAAAAGTTGATGTATGGCAAATCTGGAATGAACCTAATTTTAAATTTTGGAACGGAACAAATAAAGAATTTTATGAATTATCCAAACTTGCCGCACAGCGAATAAGAGAAACCGATCCTGATGCCTATATAATAGGCGGAGGATATAGCCGTGTACCCAAAAATTTTATTAGAGGAATGTATAAAGCAGGAGCAATGGAAAATCTTGACGCAATCTCTTTTCATCCTTATGCAATGACTCCCATAGCTGCAATGAGGCTTCATGATAAATTTATAGATATACTTTCGGAAATAAACTTTACTAAAGAAGTATGGATTACAGAAATGGGCTACCCCACTGCAGGCTGGTATCCTCATAAAGTTTCTCTTAATAATCTGCCGTCTTATATTATAAAAACAGTTGTTGGCGCTGCAATAAGAAATCCAAGAGTTTTTTGCTGGTATGAATTATTTGATTCTCATAATCACGGAAAAGCGCCTAGTAATTTTGATTCAGAGATGTTTTTTGGACTTGTTTATCCTGATCATTCATGGAAAGACGGAGCTTTTTCTTATTCATTATGTGCAAATTTTCTTCCCGGCTCGTATTATTTTCCTGAACTTCCGAAGAAGACTAATATTCCCTCTAATATAGTTTCATATTGTTTTATGGATGGCGCATCAGGTTATAATACATTAATAATGTGGAATGACAGAAACAGCTCTCAAAAAATAAAAATTTCGCTTTCTACTTCATTTACTTTACATGATATATCATCCGGAAACAACGTTGTTATGCAAAATGATTCTATTATAAATATTACAAATAAACCGGTTTTTATTACATGGCAAGATACAGATGAGATTCATATAACAAGAGTTACAAGATGAAAGTTGCAATAATCCATTATTGGCTAGTAAACATGCGCGGCGGAGAAAAAATGCTTGAGGCTCTGCTTGAAATGTTCGGCGAAGCGGATATTTATACTCATGTATATAATCCTAAAGCAGTTTCAAAACTTATCAGTTCAAAGCGTGTTTTTACATCAAGAATAAACCGCTTGCCTTTTGCAAAAAAGCTATATCAGCTTTATATGCCGTTAATGCCTAAGGCACTTATGGATTTTAATCTGCAAGATTATGATTTAATAATTTCAAGCGAAGCAGGTCCCGCTAAAGGGGTTGTTCCTAATCCAAACGCATACCATCTTTGTTATTGTCACAGTCCAATGCGCTATCTTTGGGATATGTATCACGAATATTTTAGCGGAACTAATTTTTTTGTACGGTTTTTTATGAAAAAATTGATTCCTTCTCTTCGTATTTGGGATATAACATCCGCTAATCTTGTTGATCGTTTTGTAACAAACTCAAATTATGTGGCAAAACGAATAAGACGCTATTATAACCGTGAAGCTGAGGTTGTATATGGTCCTGCTCCGATTGAACAATATTTAAATGTTATAAGAAATCCTCAAGATTATTATTTATTTTTCGGTCAGTTAACAGGTTATAAAAGAGCCGATATTGCAATTGAGGCGTGCATAAAATCAAATAGAAAATTAATAATTGCAGGAGGCGGAGCAAGTAAAAAAGAAATCCGAAAATATGCGAATAACAGCTTAATAACTTTTAAAGGAAGAGTCTCCAATGAAGAAGTTTGTTCTCTTTTTGCAGGAGCGAAAGCATTAATTTTTCCGGGTATTGAAGATTTAGGTCTTGTACCTATTGAAGCTCAGGCTGCAGGCTGCCCTGTTATTGCTTACCGTGACGGCGGCGCTTTAGAAACGGTTAAGGAAAATATTACAGGTCTTTTCTTTAACGAGCAGACGCCTGCCTCTCTTATTTCTGCAATGGATTATTTTGAAAACGAATTAAAATTTAATAACCGCGAAGTATTTAATGAACATGTGCTCCAATTTTCAAAAACCGCGTTTCTGGAACGTATCAAACGCGTTATAAATGAAAGAAAAAAAATATAATATAAATTGTACAAGGAAATAATTATATGAATAGAGCGTTACTATTACTGCTAACATTGCTTATTTTAACAGTAATGAATATATTTGCTTCTCCTTACGATATGATTCTTGTAGGCGATCCTGTCATCGAAGATATAAGATTCCTTTCACTTGAATCAGGGCGTTCTTTTTTATCATTCACACCTCCTTTCGCGCCGCACGAAGTAGAAAATTTTATTAATAGAATTGATACGGAAACTCTGTCCCCTCCTGCAAGAGAGGCATATAATCGTATTAGAAAGAGGCTTACTCCTTCTGCTCCTCTGTCTTTAGTGTGGCATAATTTTTCTTTTTTTTTAAATGTTAATACAACCGTAGAATTTAAAGCAAGATTTAATAATGATATTGATTGGCGTCCTGAATATGCAAGAGCGCCTTCAATGCTTTCAGTACCGTTTAGATTCTTTTTTTCCGATTCTTTAATGCTTTATTTTGATCCTGCAGTTAGCATTGATTTACAAGATTATTACACAAACAATCATTTTTCTAACAACCTTGTTTTTTTTGGAGGAAATAATATACATGGAAACTCACCTTTTAGAACATTTATCGCTATAGGAGGTTCATGGTGGAACTTTCAGCTTGGAAGAGATCGTTTATCAACCGGTACGGGCATAAGCGGAAATCTTTCAATTTCAGATAACCCTCCTTTTTATGAATTTATGCGCGTTTCATTTTTCTCTGATTATTTAAAATATTCTCTAACTGTAAATCAAAATCCTTTAAGAGTAAATAAAGCACTTTATCCAAATGTTGATGATAACGATGAGCGTATGAGAATGACAACACAACGGCATTTTTATTTGCACCGTGTTGATTTTAATATATTTAATATTCTTTCCGTAGGTATTTCGGAAGGTGTAATGGCAGGGAATTCTGCATTGGAATTACGCTATTTAAATCCTTTAATGATTATTCATAATGCAATGACATGGAGAGATTACGATATTTGGGCTGGCTTTGATGACGGGCACATGAACGGTCATTTTTTTACTGCAGAAATTAATTGGAATATTATTAAATCACTTTCTGCATACGGACAATTTTCGATGACTCAGCTTGCCGTTGGACCTGAATATGGCCGCGAAGATGAATATCCCAATGCTATCGGATTAATGTTCGGATTACAGTACAGCAGATCAATTAAATCTTGGGGTTCTATTTTTTATCTTGAATGGATATTAACTTCCCCCTTTCTTTATATAAATCAATCTCCTTTTGCAAGCCTTATTTATATGCACAGTCATTTATTTGTATCAGAAAAAATGTATTACTATTATTTTTCATACCCAAGAGACACTCTTTCAGTATCAGCAGGTGCAAGATTTTTTAACGGAACAACATTAGATATAAAAGGGGAATTTTCATGGATTGCACGCGGAGAACACGGAGGGAATCTGATAGTATGGGATTTGGAAAAAGATCATTCATGGGCGCCTTCCGGTATCCCTGAAAATAATTTTATTCTTTCTGTCGGAGCTGATTGGAAACTTTTTTCGTTTCTTACATTCAGCGTAAGTATTATCGGCATTTATTCGCAGAATCGTAATAATATAAAAGGTTCAAATGAAATCGGCGGACAAGTATCCGTCTCTGTTAATTTTTATTATTAATTACTTTGGAAAAATATGCACACCAATTATCCCGATAATACAAAATGAATGCGGATATTGAGGTGTGTCAATAATTTTATATGAATATGATCCTGTATTTGGTTTTATACTGCTGTCTATATCTGTCCAGTAAGAATACACCCCTCCTATTTCTGCAATTACTTTTACCGGTACTTTAAATCCTGTTAAAGAATATTCTCCTCTAAACCTTACGATATGCATCCACTGATACGCTCCGTCATGCAAGAAATACTTTTCAAGTAAATCTCTGTTGCCTTTTGTCGGTAATTCTGACCAAAGCGAACTTCCGTCCACCGCTCTGTCTCCGTAATCGGCACCGTGACGAATCATCTGGTACTGAAAACTAAACATACTTCGCGCAAAAGGAATTGTTTCAAAACGCAATAGTATTTCATCAGAGTTCGGCGGTATATAATGCCCCAAAGACCTGCCGAAACTTACATAGTTCTCTTCCATCAGTTTTGTATACCAAGGAGTATCTATACGGTTATGTGTATAATTGTATGGTTCATTTTTTGTATAGCTAACTGTAATTGAAGCAAACGGAAGCCATGGGATATTAAAAGAGCCTCCTAACTGATAAGCAAACATATTCCTGTCACGTTTCAAAAATCCGGGACTTATATTAATCTCATCAAGATAAAATGATATCCAAAGTTTTCCTAATCCCGGATATTGCCCCTGCATATTAATAAATAACGCCATATTGTCAAAATCACCGATATTATTTTGATACATTAAATTTTCAACTAACGGGAAAGGATAGCCTAATTCAAATCTTTTGGGCCATATTACACTGCTTCCAAGACCGAAATTAAAATAATTTTTTATATTAAATTCAAGCTGAACTATAGAAAAAGCATTCTGAAAAGTTGATGATGTATCTCTTAGATACGGCTTGTTACCTTCTCCTACAGCATTATGATATTCCAATACCCCTGTTAATGATGAAATTGCTATCCAAGAAAAAGGGGCTATTACCGTTTCAAAGCCAAGAAAAGGCTGAGCGGATTGATTTAATACAAGGCTTGCGTTAGTTGACATTCCAGACCATTCGCGATCCATTCTTGCAAAACGGTAAGTTAAATGCCCGCCGAAAAATTCTCCTGCAAGTTCCGGCAGCATATAATATCCAATAGATAAACTTTCAGGCCATGTGGCATGGCTGCTGTTATTTACATCTGCTATAGGAAATACAAAACCATCCCAGCGCTTTTTATAAGTATACGGAAAAGATGTTAACGGCTCGCTTTTAATAGTCATATATTCTTTTAAATTCGGCTCATCTGGAAATAAATCAGCATCCAAATTGTTATATTTACCTAGTATTGTTCTTGGAACTTTTCCTATCCATCCGTAAAGCGTAAGCCCATAAGTTAAATGCCTTCCCAAATCTCCGATAAAATATATGGTAGGCAGGATATGTACATCGGAATAAAAATCTCCTGAAGCAGGATGAGATGCATCTTTAAAAAGCGGATCATCTGTCTGTTCGTTATAATTATATCCGCCTGCAATTGGATAATATCCGCCTGCAAAAGATAGCTCCATTCCAAAACCAAATTCACCTGATAAATAAATATCGTTTACCGTTCTTTCTGCAGAAATTGTTCCCCTTGTTAAATCCGTCTTTCCTCTTTGCGGAGTTAATGATATTTTAAATTGCTCTAATATCTCCTTTTCAGATTCTGATAATTTACCAAATCTTTGATCATTATCGTTATTTAAAATCTCATCAATAAATGAAATCACTTGCGCCCTTGAATAAGGTTTTACTGCAGGAAGAAAACTGCATAAACCGCGCATCTGAGCTTGTTCGAGGATTAGATATATAGGATGCCCCAGAGGAACGGATATATGGGTTTGCGCTGAAACTTGGTTAAAGGTAATTAGAATAAGAAAAAAACATATAATTAAACTATTTTTAAACACTTAAAACTCCTATAACGGCAATTTTATTATAATTAATAAAACATGAATGTCAATAGATTGATGTTTATGACCATAACCCCGATACCTTGAATAACCTCAAAATTTGCTGTATAATGACATCAAATGAACCTTTCCGACTTTGATATCTGGTATAGAACAAGATACCGCCGCACCAGCTCATCTCTTACTACAACAGCATTTATCATATCAGACCTTATCGCGATTTTATTGTCATTTGCATGGGGGTTCTTTTGGGTCAGGATTTACGGGTTTATTGTGGATTATGACACCATCAACGCAAGATCATTTATTACTTATTGGCCCTATCTGCCTGCGTTTATCATCATTTTTCAAATACATCGGCTTTACCCTGGAGTTTCACTTGCACCGTCCGAAGAAATGAGGCGTTTTTTTATCGGCTCCTTTGTCGCATACGGCGGTATTATGATGGCTCGCTTTATCGATAATAATCATTGGGATTCTGTTAATACCGCGTTTCTAATTGCAGGTGTTTTTTCAACATTAATCCTTCTTACCGCAAGAAGCGTTATGCACTGGATTTTGCACAAAACACGATTGGGCGGTATCCCGACTGTAATTTACGGCTCAGGGAAAACAGGAAAGCTTGTTGTCGATTGCCTCTTGGGAAGTATAAGAACAGGTTATGTCCCTGTTTGTATGATTGACGACAACCCGTTAGGTGAAGATGAATACAGAAACATACCGATAATTCACGATTTTAATGCAGGACCGGAAATTGTAAAGCGGTATAATATAAAAATGGCGATAGTCGCCATGCCAAGCCTTGATGCCGTTAAATTAAAAAATTTATTAAACACATCTGTTTCCGCTTTCCGTTACAATGTAATAATCCCTAATTTTTATAATATCTCCAGCATATGGATGTCTATCCGTGATTTCAGCGGAGTGCTTGGAATCGATACAAGTAATAAATTAAAAATAACTTTTAATTTAGCGATTAAGCGTTTTGTTGATATCAGTATCGTTGTATTGGGCGGTATTATTATTCTTCCTTTTCTTTTAATAGCCGCTTTACTTGTTAAAATATCTTCTCCCGGTCCTGTTCTTTATAAGCAAAAAAGAATCGGTATAAACGGAAATCATTTTTATACGTATAAATTCCGTTCTATGGTTATAAATGCTGATGAAGTATTGCAAAAACTTTTAGAATCAAATCCGCAATTGCAAACGGAATGGGAACAGACTCATAAACTTCAAAACGATCCCAGAATTACAGGCATCGGAAAATTTTTAAGAAGAACCAGTATTGATGAATTCCCTCAGTTTATAAATATTTTAAAAGGGGAAATGTCTTTGGTAGGTCCGCGCCCTATCGTAGATGCGGAAATAATAAAATACGGCGATGATTACAGCCGTGTTTTTTCTGTAAAGCCCGGTCTAACAGGTCTTTGGCAGGTTTCAGGAAGATCTAATGCAGATTATCTTGACCGTGTTGCATATGATATTTATTATCTGCAAAGCTGGTCTGTATGGCTTGATATGTGGATTATATTTAAAACATTCGGTGTTGTTATAATGGGTAAGGGGGCATATTAAATGAAAAAAATGTTTTTTTTATTTTTAGTCATTTTTATTTCAAACAATCTTTATGCACAATTACGTTCTTTTAATGATATCTTTCCTAATATGTCAGACGATATACATTCCGCTGTTTTTACAAATGAAGGTTATATCAGATCAAGCCGTAAACAAAGCGGGTTTATAATTTTAGGAGATGCACATTTATCAAATCTTGATCCGCAGATTGTAAGAATTGTTTTAAACAGAAACCCTCTTTATTTGGTTGAATCAATTCAAGTTTACATTCCGTCAGATAAAAACATAAGTTTACTTACTGTTTATAACGCACTTTCCAATGTTAGAGACCTTAAAGGCAGGCTTTACAATTCTGCAACAAGAAACCGGGAAATCCCTTTATTCGAAGATGCAACACGTATTTCAAGTGAAAGGCAAACAAACGCAATCCCCGATCCGCCGCCTGCTACGGTTCTGCCTCAATCTGAAACTGTTTATTTACGCCTTCGCGATGTCAACTTCGGCAACACTTTTTACAGAGGGGACATGGCGCTCATTCAAAACGGTCTTCGTTATACCCTCTCTAATTTTAGAAATATGTCATATTTATTTGTTCCTGTAATCAAAGAAGAAAAATTTATCGCGCAGCTTTATTTTGAACCGATTTTAGAAGGCGTATTAATTTACAGTATTGCGGGTGCAGACATATCCGATTTTTTTGCATCACGGATACACGTAGATTCTGCTATTTCCAAACGGCTGGCGGTAATTACTCAATGGGCAATTGACGGTATACGAAGGTAATTATTCAAAATCGTGATCAAAGATTTAACAGCATATTCAAAAAATTAAGCTAAATCCTTGCAACGCAAGAACTTAAGCTTTTTTGGGGAGTGGAGGATTCGAACCTTCGAAGGCTGAGCCAACAGATTTACAGTCTGCCCCATTTGACCGCTCTGGAAACTCCCCAATGGATAAGTACCATAAAACCCAATTATAATAACTTATCTTGGCTTATAATGGCGTATTTTCAAATTATAGTCAAGCTATCTATAGGTTTTTAGGGATTTAGCCTATTTTAAGGTATAAAAAGTTACCCTGAATTACCATGATGTACGGTTTTATGTGTCGTTTTATATGTCGTTTTTAGCTTGAAATAAAGGATTTATAGTTTTTGAGCCAACAGATTCTTGGTCTGTTGGCTTTTTTTTTGCTTATGTCCACAAAATTTATTAAATGCTCCCGAACCTTCGGGGGCTTTTTTTTTGTCTATCCTGCCAAATTTCTAAAAAAATCGAATTTTGCACTCCTTCATAAATTACCCTTTTTTCCTATATCTAAGACTGCTTATTCTGGCGTATTTTGGATTATCAATTTTGGGGGCTTGTATGGATAGGGAAAATGTTACGGCTGATGTTTTTAACCGAAAGGAAGCGGCGAAATATTTGCGGATTTGCTTGACTACTCTTGATCGTTTGGATATTCCAAAAATCCGTATTCGGAAAAAGGTTTTTTATAAGCCT